>Ga0255338_1000030_pt1 | contig 615708 bp, 569 predicted proteins | sample MeOH1_35cm_T4_19_FD_203715 | JGI IMG/M metagenome (GOLD analysis project Ga0255338, IMG submission 203715) | Sandy soil microbial communities from University of British Columbia, Vancouver, Canada - MeOH1_35cm_T4_195 | ecosystem: Engineered > Artificial ecosystem > Sand microcosm >...
ACAAGGACACCTATGCGGCGCTCAAGCCGAAGTACGGCCACTGGGTGATCTTCGACCACTGCATGCCCTTCGACGTGACGCGCTGCTACGACGAAGCGACCCGGTACGCCGACCCGCGCGTCTGGACTGCCGAGCGCGACATCGAGATGTGGAAGACGCTCGAAGGCTGAGCGCTCGTTGACTGGCGCTGCAGCACTTCCTTCGCGAACGCTCTGGCTTCTCAGTGCCTGCGCGTTCGCCAGCATGGCTTCCGTGCGCATCTGCGACGCATTGCTGCCCGCCCTGGCCTCCGAGTTCTCGACCACGCCGGGCGGCGCGGCACGGGTCATCTCCGCGTTCGCGCTGACATACGGGCTTCTGCAACTGCTCTACGGCCCTCTGGGCGATCGCCACGGCAAGGTGCGCGTGATCGGATTCGCCACCCTGGCGTGCACCGTCGGAAATGTCGCGGCCGCCCTTTCGTCCAGCCTGGATGGGTTGGTGGCGAGCCGGGTCGTGTCCGGCGCGGCGGCGGCCGGCATCATCCCGCTGACGATGGCATGGATCGGCGACAACGTGCCGTACGAGGGGCGCCAGGAAGTGCTCGCGCGTTTTCTCGGCGCCACCTTGCTCGGCATGATCAGCGGCCAGTGGATCGGGGGCCTCATCGCGGACATGTTCGGATGGAGAACCGCTTTCGCCGCGCTGGCCACACTGTTCCTCGTGAGCGGCGTGATGCTGACCCGCCAGACGGCCCGCCTGGCGCCCCCGGCTCCGGGGCCGGCGGTGGGCGCGGGGCGCCGCGCATGGCAGGTGCTGGCCATTCCCTGGGCGAGGGCCGTTCTGTTGATCACCGTGATCGAGGGCGCGCTTGTCTTCGGCGCGCTCGCATTCATTCCCAATCATCTCCACGCCCGCTTCGGCATGTCGATGCCGCGCGCCGGTGCGGTGGTCGCGCTCTATGGCGTCGGTGGTTTCATCTACAGCCGCGGCGCCCGGGTCCTCGTGCGACGCCTCGGCGAACCGGGCCTCGCGCGGCTCGGTGGGATCTGCATGGCACTGGCGTTCGCCACGATCGGCTGGGCGCCGACCTGGCATCTGGCGCTGCCGGCCTGCCTGCTCACCGGTTTCGGCTTCTATTCCCTGCACAACACGCTGCAAACGCATGCCACGCAGATGGCGCCTGAAGTTCGCGGCAGTGCGGTGTCCTTGTTTGCATGCCTGCTGTTCATCGGGCAGTCGCTGGGCGTGGTGGTCGACGCGTGGTTCGTCGACCGCATCGCCGCCTCTTCCATATTCGTCTTCTCTGCGCTGGGCCTTCTCCTGCTTGGCGCGGCCTTCGCGACGCTGATCAAGCGGCATGCACGCCGGCCGAAAGTGACCTGAATGTCGATCGAACAGCAAAGGCAATCATTGGCGGTCCAGGGCACGCTGATCGGCGCGATGGCGATCTGGGGGCTGAACGTGACGGCCGTGAAGCTGCTGACCGAGTCCTTCCATCCCAGCGCACTGGCCGCATTGCGGATGATCGTGGCCTGCGCCGCGCTGACCGGCATCGTGCTGTGGAAGCGATGCGCCCCGGTGGCACTGACCTGGCGCCAGTTCTGCGCCGTGGTCGTCTGCGCGGTGCTGATGGTGTATCTCAACCAGATCCTGTTCGCCCAGGGCCTGCTGCGTTCCACCGCCACCAACGCCGCGTTGATCATGGCCTTGAGTCCGCTCGTGTCGGCCTTGCTCGCGGCCCTGGTGTTCCGGGAGCGGCTGACGTTCCAGCGGCTCGGCGGCGTCGTGCTCGGTTTCGCGGGGGTGACGGCGGTGGTGCTCAGTCATCCGGGCTCGGGCCTTTCAAGCGCCGGTGCCGGCGATCTGCTGCTCGTGGCCGCCGTCGTCAGCTTCGCCGCGGGCGGCGTCATCATTCAGCGCCTGGCCCGCGAGCTTCATACGCTGGCGATCAGCTGGGCCATCTACGTGGTCGGCGCGGTGCTGCTGGCGGCGCATGCGGTGCTGGGCTCGGACGTGATGAGCGGTGCCTCGTTGTTCCCCGGCTGGCGGCCGTGGGCGCTGGTGGTGTATTCGGGGGTGCTGGGCACCGCCATCTCCAACCTTGTCTGGAACGGCGCCATCGCCCGCATCGGGGTGGCTCGTACCGCGATCTTTCTCTACTGGGTGCCGGTCTTCGGCGTCCTCTTCGCCGCGCTGCTGCTGGGCGAGAAGCTGACGCTCTGGCATCTGGCCGGCTTTGTCTCGGTGATGGCCGGCACCTACCTGGGCACGCGGCAGGCCGCCGCGGTCCCCGCAACATCGCCTTGAACGAGCGCAATCCAGGACCCCTCCGTGACGATCCCCGCCAGTCCCCTGCTTTTCCAGCCCCTTCGATTGAGGGAGCTCGTCCTGAACAACCGCATCGTGATCTCGCCCATGTGCCAGCACGCGGCCGAAGGAGGGCACGCGACGGCGTGGCACATGGTGCACCTCGGGAAATTCGCTCTCGGCGGCGCGGGACTGATCCTCACCGAGAGCACCGCGGTCGATCCGCGCGGGCGCATCGGCACGGCCGACCTGGGCTTGTGGAAGGACAGCCAGATCGCGCCCTTGAAGGAGGTGGTCGATTTCGTCCATGCGAACCAGGGCCTGATCGGCGTGCAACTGGCGCATGCGGGTCGCAAGGCGGGCAGCGAGCCCTTGTGGGAAGGCGGCGCGGCACTCACCGAAGAGCGCCTGGCGAGCGATGCCGAACCGTGGCGCCGGCTCGGCCCGAGCGCGCTGCCGGCCGGACCGGGATGGTCGGCGCCGGAAGTGCTGGACGCCGGGGGCATCGCCGAGGTCGTGCAGCACTTTGTCGATGCGACGCGCAGGGCCGATGCGGCGGGCTTCGACGTGGTGGAACTCCATTTCGGCCACGGCTATCTGGTGGCCAGTTTCCTTTCGCCCAACGCCAATCACCGCAATGACGAATGGGGCGGCAGCCTCCAGGGCCGCATGCGATTGGCCCTCGACATTGCGAGGCGGGTGCGCGCGGCGTGGCCCGCGCACAAGCCGCTCTTCTGCCGTCTCTCCGCGGTCGACGGCAGCGTCGACGGCTGGAACCTGGACGATTCGATCGTGCTGGCCCGCGAGCTCTCCCGCTGCGGCGTGGATGTCATCGATTGCTCATCCGGCGGGCTGACCGAGGAAACGCGCGCACTGCCGGTGCCGCGCGGCCTGGGATTCCAGGTGCCGTTTTCCGAGCGGATTCGCCGCGAGGCCCAGGTGAAGACGCAGGCGGTCGGCATGATCGTCGATGCACCACAGGCCGAGGCCATCCTCGCGGAAGGCAAGGCGGACCTGGTCGCGCTCGGGCGCGAAGCCCTGTTCGATCCCTACTGGCCGCATCACGCGGCGGCGGCCCTCGGCGTCGATCCGCAATTCGAGCGCTGGCCCGTGCGGCACGGCGTCTGGCTGGCGAAGCGCGCGCCGGGCCTGGCGCGTGCGCGCGAGCAGGTGGCCGAAGACTGATCGCACCGGAAGACACACCAAAGGAGACGGGACGATGAACGTAATGAACGTAATGAACGTAAGAATGGGATTGATCCGGAAGAAGCCCGAGTGGACGAACGCGGACTTCCGGGCCTACTGGGCCGATACGCATGGCGCGCTGGCCGCGCGTGCGCCGAATCTGCGCGCCTACTGGCAGAACGCGGTGACCGAGCGCCTGCAGCGCGGCATCGAATTCGCGCGGGGTCCGTGGGATTTCGACGGTTTCTCGCAGCTGTGGTTCGACGATGTCCGGGAGGCGAACCAGGCCTTCGCGAAGAGCGAACTCGCCGCCGAACTGATCGCCGATGAACAACATTTTCTCGGCGGGCTGCACATCGTCACCGCCGAGCAGCATGTCGTGGTGCCCGTGCCGCCCGCGCCTGTGCGCGGCCGCCTGCTCAAGCGCATCTCGACCTTGAAGCGGCGGCCCGACATCAGCGAAGAGGATTTCCGCCGCGAATGGAAAGTCCACGGCGAGTTGGTGCGCCAGATGGCGGGCGTGAAGGGCTACAGGCAGAACGTGGTCGTGGCGCGCGAACGCATCAAGGGCCAGCCTTGCGACTACGACGCGCTGCCCATCGACGGCATTGTCGAACTCTGGTTCGACAACCCGGCGACGCTGGAGGCCGCCTTCGCCTCCGACGCCGGGCAGAGGACGATGGCGCATGCCAGGACCTTCCTGGCGGAGATCACGGCCTTTCTCGTCGACGAACGCCAGGTCGTCTGAGTCAACGCGCGAGGCACCGCCGAATCTCCAGGCCGGCCGCCCGGATCGCGGAGATCACGGGCACATCGAAGGCCGGCGCCAGCCGGTCCGCGGCTTCCGACAAGGGGCCGCCGCCGATGACGACCGCCTGTGCACCGTCGTCGAGACAGGCCCGGACGGCGTCGGCAAGCCGCGATTCCTGCAAGGCCGGGTCGGCCGCGAGCAGGAGCGGGTCGCCCTCGGCGATGCGCGTGCCGGTGAACACCGGCGCAAGGCCCAGGCCGTGCACCGCATGCGCGATCGAGGATTGGAGTCCGGGCGTGGTCGTCGCCACGCCGAAGCGGCGGCCGCCCGCCGCCGCTTCGCGCAGGGAGGCCTCGCCGATGCCCACGGCCGGCACCTGAACCATCCGGCGGAGTTCCGCGAGGCCCGGATCGCCGAAGGCGCCGACGACGATGGCGGCGACCTGATGCGCGAGCGCGCATCCCATGGCGATGACTTCGGCCCGGGCCAGCGCGAGATCCTGGTCGGTGGTCAGCATCGGGGCGCCCCGGGAGGCCGTGACGCTCCGCACGTCGATGTCCGGCGGCAGCGCATGGCGCAGCAGACGCGCCATGGCGGCAGTGGTCCGGTCGGAGGTATTGGGGTTGATCAGCAGGACGGTCGATGTGGCCGGGCTTCCGGCTTGTTCAGGCAGGGGATTCACCGTCCGTGCCCCGGCAGCCGCGGCGCCGACGGCGGTGCATCGGCCTCGGCCTGCGGACGCGCCGCCCACAGGGCGCGCAGCGTGGCCACTGCGTCGCCGGACGGGGCGACCGCGCCCGGACGCAGGCGCGTTTCGATCAGCGACAGGTGCGTGCGCATGCTGCGTGCGGCGGCAGCGCCGTCGCCCGAGAGCAGGGCGGTGAAGATCTCGCGATGTTCGTCGCAGGCGCACTGCGACGAGCGCGCCGGCTCGAACATCGCCACCAGCATCGAGGTGCGGCTCACCAGCTCCTGCATCTGCTGCATGACGAAGCTGTTGCCGGTCGCCTGCGCCAGCAGCAGGTGGAATTCGGCCGACAGGCGCACCGACTCCGCGCGGTCGCCCTCGCGCAGGGCGGCGAGCTCGCGCTCCACATGCTGCCCCAGGCGTTCCGCATCCTGCGGACTCAGGTTGGGCGCGAGGTGGCCCATGATGCCGCCTTCCACGATGCGCCGCGCCTCGTAGATGTCGCGCGCCTGTGCCAGCGAGGGCGCGGCCACGAAGGCGCCCCGGTTGGGAATCAGCTCGATCAACTGGTTGATGCCCAGTCGGTGGAGGATCTTGCGCATGCGCTCGCGGCTCACGCCGAATACCTCGGCCAGGGCGGTCTCGCGCAGCGGTGTGCCGGGCGTGAGCTGCCCGGCGAGCAGCGCGCCGGACATGGTGGTGTAGATCGCTTCTTCCTGGTCCTTCATGGACGCGATGGTAGTGACGACACCGCGTCCCGCCGATGCCGCCAGGGTGGGGTCGCGCTGAACCTCAGACATGCGCGAGCCAGTGGCGGGCGATCTGCTCGCGGGTGGCGATCCAGGCGTCGCGCGTGGCGACATGCTGCAGGATGCGCTCCAGCGCAGCCATGCGGCCCGGCCGTCCGATCATGCGCAGGTGCAGGCCGATCGAGAGCATGCGCGGCTGCCGCTCGCCTTCGCGCCACAGCCAGTCGTACGCCGCGCACACATAGTCGGCGAACTCGGCGCCGGTGCCGAAGCGCTGGGTGTTCTGGAACTGCATGTCGTTGGTGTCGAAGGCGTACGGCAGCACCAGATGGGAGTGTCCCGCCACGGGCACGAGGTAGGGCGTGTCGTCGTTGTAGGCGTCGCTGTCGTAGAGGAAGCCTTCTTCCACCAGGAGACGTCGCGTATGCGCCGAGGGGTTGGATCGGGTGTGCCAGCCGACCGGTGCGCGGCCGATCGCCCGGCCGATGGCATCGCGCGTGCGCACGATCGCGGCCCGCTCCTCGGCTTCGCCGAGGTCCGCGCTCTTCTGCCAGCGCCAGCCGTGGGCCGAGACCTCGTGCCCGCGCGAGGCCGCATGCTGCGCCAGCCAGGGCGAGCGCTCGACGGCGCGGCCGCAGGCGCTCAGGGTGTAGAGCGCGCGGTGTTGCGCGAACAGTTCGTCGATGCGCCAGTAGGCCACCCGCGTGCCGTATTCGAAATGGCTGTCGATGCAGGGGTCGGCTGTCGGCTGCGGATCGATGACCTCGTAGATGCCTTCGTTGCGCGGATCGCCGTCGCTCATCGAGAACTCGGCGCCCTCCTCGAAGTTGAGCACGAAGGAGACCGCCACGCGGGCGGCGTGAGGCCAGCGCACGGCCGGCGCGCGGTTGCCGTAGCCGATGAAGTCGCGTGTCGCCCCGGCGGGCTCGCCCGGTGCGAAAGCGTCGGCGGACAGGGAAGGAATCATGGTCATCAGAATTGCGCGAGCCGCCGCATGCCCACCAGGCGCTCGGCCAGGAAGAGCACCACGATGGCGAAGAGGATCAGGCAGGACGACAGGGCGGCGATGGACGGGTCGGGCGCTTCCTCCAGGTAGTGGAGGATCTCGATCGGCAGCGTCTTGTGGCGCGCATCGGTCAGGAAGATGGAGATCGGGTAGTTGTCCATCGAGGCCAGGAAGGCGAACAGGCCCGAGGTCAGGAAGGCCGGCGCCAGGGAGGGCACCATCACCTTCAGCACGGCGCGCGACGGCGAGAGGCCCAGCGTGCGCGCTGCCTCCAGCAGGCGCATGTCGAACAGAGACAGGCTGGCATGCACGGTCCGCGTGACGTAGGGCAGCGTGATCACGACGTGACCGATGAGCAGTGCCCCCAGCACGTCGCGCAGGCCGAGTTCGCGCAGCGCCTGCAGCAAGGCCACGCCGACCACCAGCCCGGGCATGAGCAGCGGCGAGACCAGGAAGGCCAGCAGCGCCTCGCGGCCACGGAAGCGCCCATGGGCGATGGCGATTGCGCACAGCGTGCCCAGTACCAGCGCCGCCGCCGTCGAGGCCAGTGCCACGTAGACCGACAGCAGCACCGTGTCGCCCAGGCCGTCCTTGTGCAGCACGGCCTGATACCAGCGCAGCGACCATTGCGGGGCCGGCAGGTTGAACACCGGCGAGCTGCTGAAGGACACGAGCACCATCACCACCAGCGGGGCCAGCATGAACACGGCCACGGCCAGCATGACAAGTGCGCGCCATGCGCGGCTGAAGCGTTCGCCGGTCATGATGTCGCCTCCGCCGCGGCTGTGTGTTGCCGGGCGTCGAGCCGGCGCGCGAGCCAGGTGCTGCTGACCACCACCAGCACCGCGATCGCCAGCAGGACCACGGCCAGCGTGGAACCCGCCTGCCGGTCGCGCATGAACAGGTAGGCGCGGGCCACGAGGGCGGGCAGCGTCTGGTAGCGGTCGCCCACCACCAGCGAAGGAATGACGTACATCGACACCGCCATCGAGAACACGAAGGCGCAACCCGTCACCACACCGGGCAGCGACAGCGGCCACACCACGTGGCGGAATCGGTAGAAGGCGCCGGCGCCGAGTGTCGCGGCGGCATCGGTGAGCCGGCTGTCGATCTGGCGTGCGACGGTGAAGATGGGCAGCACCATGAAAGGCAGGAACACGTGCACCGCGGCGATGACCAGGCCGCGTTCGTTGAACAGCAGGTGCAGCGGGTCGTCGATCAGGCCCAGATGCAGCAGCATGCTGTTGAGCACGCCGTTGCTGCGCAGCAGGATGGTCCAGGCGAAGCTCTTGACCACCACGCCGACGGACAGCGGAAGGATCAGGCTCAGGAACATGAGGCCCTGGACCGGCAGCGAAGCGCGCGCCATGGCAAAGGCCGTCGGGTAGCCGATCAGCAGGCACACGCCGGTGACGATCAGGGCGATCTTCAGCGTGTTCCACACGACCGTGGCGTTGTACGCATCACTGAAGAACGCACCGTAGCCCGCCAGGGTGAAGGCGCCGTCCGCATCGCGGAAGCTGGTGGCCAGCAGGATGGCCAGGGGCAGCGCGAACACGAGCACCAGGTAGCCCGCGCCGGGCAGCGCGAGCCATCCGATGCCCGGCCGCGCCATGCGTCGCCGCGCGGGCGTGCCGGCGGCGGGCAGCGAGCCCAGGGAGGTGGTGGAGTGGGACATGGCCATCGCTCAGGCCGCCGCGGCGGGAAACACCAGCGTCCGGCCGATGGGCCACTGGAGCGCGCGCGCTTCTCCGGCCGCCGGCGCGGACGAGGCGTGCGAAGGCAGCTCCGCCATCACCGGCAGGCCGGCCCTTTGCGGCGCGCCGTCGAAGTACACGAGGCGCCGCGCGCCGAGATAGGCCGTGTCCTTGACGACGAGCTGCACCCGGTTGTGTTCGGCATCGCTGGTGTCCGCATCGGCGATGCGGATCGATTCGGGGCGCACCGCCAGCACCACGGCATCGCCCACCTGGCCGACCGGCGCATCCGCCGGCGCCGTGAGCCGGCCATGGGCGGTGTCGACCGTGACCGTGCCCGGTCCCGTGCTGTGCACCTGGCCCTCGAACTGGCTCGACAGGCCGACGAAGTTGAGGGCGAACAGGGTGCGCGGCCGGGCATAGATCGCCTCGGGCGAATCGAACTGCTCGATCACGCCGCGGTTCATGACCGCGATGCGATCGGACATGACCAGCGCCTCGTCCTGGTCGTGGGTGACGAAGATGGCCGTCATGCCGGCATCGCGCAGCATGCGGCGCAGCTCGATCTGCATCTGCTCGCGCAGCTTGCGGTCCAGCGCCGACAGCGGCTCGTCGAGCAGGATCAGCCGCGGCCGCGTGGCCAGGGCGCGCGCCACGGCCACGCGTTGCTGCTGTCCGCCGGACAGGGCGGAGATCGGCCGGTCGGCCAGCGCCGCGAGCTGCACCGACTGCAGGGCCTCGCGGACGCGCTGGTCGATGTCGTTGCGCGGCAGGCGGTGGGCCTTGAGTCCGAACGCGATGTTCTCGCCCACGGTCAGATGGGGGAAGAGCGCGTAGTTCTGGAATACGACGCCGATGTTGCGATGGTGGGCCGGCAGGTGCGTGACTTCGCTGCCGCCGACCGTGATGCTGCCTCCGTCGGTCGGCGCGAGCCCCGCGATCAGCCGCAGCAGCGTGGTCTTGCCGCAGCCCGACGGACCGAGCAGCGAGACGAATTCGCCGGCCGCGACCGAGAGGTCGAGCCCGTCGACCACGGCCTGGCTGCCGTAGCGCTTGGTGACGCCGGTGAGGGTCAGTGCGCTCACAGCGCCATCTCGCGGTCCCAGCGCTCCACCCAGCCCTTGCGCTGTTCGCTGATGTAGTTCCAGTCGGGGATGAACACCGTGCCCTTGGGCACGCCCGCCGGCGCGGCCACGGTGGTGTTGGCCGGCAGCGCGAGCGAGATGTCGCAGATCTGCTGCTGCCAGGCGCCCAGCATGGCTTCGATGAAGGCGTCGGCCATCTCGGGCTGCGGGCCGCCCTTGACCTTGGCAATGCCGGTGGGCATGGCCATGCCGCCTTCCTTGGGCAGGACCAGGTCGATCGGCGCGCCCTTGGCTTTGCGCTCGAAGGCGTTGAGGCCGATCATGCCGCCGATGGCGCGGGCCTCGCCTTGCTCCAGCAGGTTGAGTGCCTGCGGCAGTTGCGTGTACACGGTCAGCAGGTTGGGCTTGAGGGCCTTGAGCTTGCGGAACGCGGCTTCCGGTTCGTACTGCGCATCCTTCATCGACTTGCCGGTTTCCAGTGCGGCGGCGACGAGGAACATCGACAGGCCTTCGGTGTTCTGCAGCGAGGGAATGATCAGCTTGCCCTTGTACGCCGGCGTCCACAGCTCGGCGTACGAGCCGACCTGCCTGACCTGCGAGGTGTTGACCGCGACACCGGTGGTCGACTGCATGTAGTTGGCCCACATGCCATCCATGTGCACCGTGCCGGGCTTGAGTTTGCCGAGGCTCGGCACCTTGGCGGGGCTCAGCTTGTCCAGCACGCCTTCCTTGATGGCCTGGATCATGACCGGATCGTCCATCAGGACGACCGACATATAAGGCTTCGCCTTGTTGTTCACCATCTTCTCGAGGTTGACCAGCGACCGCGTGCCTTCGAAGATCACCTTGCAGCCGGTCTGCTTCTCGAACACCGGAATGAGCGGGTCCAGAAAGGCCTTGTGGCCGCCGGCACCGCCGACAACGATTTCCTTGCCGGCGCCCTGCGCGCGCGACCAGAGCGGAAGCCCGACGGAGGCCGCCGCCAGAAGGCCCTTGGTGAATGTGCGGCGATGAAGGGAAGTGGAGGTGGTCACTGCGATTCCTTTGTGGGCGGACGTGCCCGCTGATGGGGATGAAGGGCCGGAGAACCGGCGGGGCTGCTTCAAAATCGTGCACAAAAATCGATTGAATGTGCACTAAATGGAGCGCACGCAAGCGGCGTGCCAGTGGCTGCGGGCTGCCGGGTTTTCCACGGCTGTTCCTCCTTGCGCGGCCCTGCCTAAGATCACGCGTCGCGACGAAAGCTGGAGGCGGTCCATGAGCGTGTCTGGTTCCGAGACTCTTTTCGCCGGTTCGATCCCGGAGCTGTATGAGACCCGGATGGTGCCGATGATCTTTCAGCCCTATGCCGAGGATCTCGCCCGCCGCGTGGCCGATCTATCCCCGGCACGGGTGCTCGAGATCGCCGCCGGCACCGGGGTGGTCACGCGGGCGATGGCCGCCGTCCTGCCCGAGTCGGTCGAACTGGTCGCGACCGACCTGAACCAGCCCATGCTGGATCGCGCCATCTCGGTCGGCACAAGGCGGCCGGTGCGCTGGCAGCAGGCCGACGCGATGCAACTGCCCTTCGGCGATGCGGGCTTCGACCTCGTCGTCTGCCAGTTCGGCGCGATGTTCTTTCCGGACAAGGCGCATGCGTTTTCGGAGTTCCGCCGCGTGCTGCGTCCGGGCGGCACGCTGCTGTTCAACGTCTGGGACCGGGTCGAGGAGAACGAATTCGCCGAGGTGATCGTGAAGACGCTGGCAGGCCTCTATCCCGCGGACCCGCCGCGCTTCCTCGAGCGCGTTCCGCACGGCTACTTCCGCGAGGACGTGATTGCGCGCGACCTTGCAGGCGGAGGCTTCGACGCGGCTCCACGCTTCGAGACCCTGGCTGCACGCAGCCGCGCGGCGTCGCCCGACATCCCGGCGATGGCCTACTGCCAGGGCACACCCGTGCGCAACGAGATCGAGGCCCGTTCCGGCATCGATCTGGCGGGGGTCACCGACGCATGCACCGAGGCGATGGCTGCGCGATTCGGCCCGGGCCCGGTCGAGGGAAAGATCCAGGCACACATCGTGACCGTTCGGCGCTGACGCGCACGGTGCCTCGCCTTCCTCGCAGGCGCGCGGCAAGGCGTTCTGTTCCCCGGTGTCATCTGTGAACCCGGTTCACGGTTGATGTTCCTCCTTCGCGCTTGTGGCAGCGCGCTGCCCAGGGGATGCTCTGCACACGCCGGACACCCGCCATTGCGCGCGCTGCTTCGGAACAGAAGAAGGAGACAAGCATCATGCAGCCATCGGCCGTCGATATCGGCGCATCGTCCGCGGCGTCGAGCCGTCGGTTCCAGCGTTCCTGGAAAACCCCGTGAAAGTGATGCGAGGCCCGGGAGATCGCGCTCCTAGACTTGGGAATCCTCCCCAGTGACATCCGAGCCGATGAACGACCGAATCCGCGAACTCGACGTATTCCTGCGCGTGACCGAAGAGACCAGCTTCTCGGCTGCCGCGCGCAGCCTGGACTGTGATCCCTCCACGGTCAGCAAGCTGATCCAGCGACTCGAGGACCGCCTGCACGTGCGGCTCTTTCACCGCACCTCGCGCGTGCTCAAGCTCACGCGCGAGGGCCAGCAGTTTCTCGAAGGCGCGCACCGCGTGATCGACGCGCTCGAAGAGGCGGAGAACGGCCTGACGCAGGATCACGCGACCGCCTCGGGGGTGCTGCGCATCAACAGCCCGTTGTTGATCGCGAAGCACCAGCTGTCGCCGCTGTTGCCGGAATTCCTCGCGAAGCACCCCGGCATGCGCGTGGAATTCATTCTCACGGCGTCGCCGATCGACCTGTTCGAGAACCAGATCGACATTTCCTTCCAGAGCGGCAACATCCCCGATTCCTCGATGGTCGCGCGCCGCATCGCGACCACGCGCTGGACGCTGTGCGCGGCGCCCAAGTACCTGGCCAGGGCGGGCGTGCCGACGCGCATCGAGGACTTGCGCACGCACAACTGCCTGAACTTCCTGGCCGGTTCCTTCCGCAGCACCTGGCCCCTGCATGTGCGTGGGGATGCGATCGCCATGGAGGTCAGGGGCAATGTCGGCACCAACTCGGCCGAGCTTCTGCACACCTTCGCGCTCGAGGGGCTGGGCATCGTCCGGTTGTCCGAACTGCTCGTCGGGGCGGACCTCGCGGCGGGCCGGCTGGTTCGCGTACTCGAAGCCTTCCAGCACGAGGCCGAAGAGCCCTTGTTCGTGGTCTACCCGAGCAAGCGCAACCTGAGCCTGCGCGTGCGCGCCTTTCTCGATTTCCTCAACGACAAGTACAAGGCCGGGTGGACCGGTCTTTGATCTCGCGCATCCGCGCCATCTCCTCATGAATCCATCCGACGCCACCCCTGATCTCGACCTCTCCCTGCCCAGCAACGAAGAACGCGGAATGCTGCGCGATTCGGTGCGCGGATTCCTGGGCGAGCACTGGCCGGCGGCCGGGGCCGTCGCCAGCGCCGCTGATGCCGATGCCTTGCGCGGCCTGTGGCGCCAGATCGCGGCCCAGGGCCTGGCGGGCCTCGGCGTGGATCGCAGCGAAGGCGGCCTGCGCGAGATCGCGATCGTCATGGAGGAACTCGGGCGCGCGGCCTGTCCGGCGCCGATGCTCGGCGCCGCCATCGTCAATCTGGCGCTCGCGCCCTTGCGCGACAGGCATCCCGCCGTCGCTGCGCTTCTGGATGCGCTGCCGGAGGGGCTCGCATTCGTCGGCCTGGGTTTCGCCGACGGGGTGCAGGGCGCGCAGCCCTGGGCCGCGGACGATGCGCTGGCATGGCGCGACGGCCGGCTGTACGGCCACGTCGGATTCGTCGACGGCGCGGCGGCGGCGACGCATCATCTCCTGCTGCTCGGCGGCGGGTCGGATGTCGCCATCGTCGACGCGACGCAGCCCGGCGTCGCATGCGAGGCTGCCGCGCTCATGGGCGGGGCCGGCTGGCATGCGTTGCGTCTCGACTCCGTGCCGGCCGAGCGCATCGCGCTGCCGGCCCACCAGCGCGAGGCACTGCGCCGGATGGTCGCGGTCTGCCTGATCGCGCGCGCCCACGGCGCGGCGCGGCGGGCCTTCGAACTCGTCACCGACTATGCCAAGGAGCGCCGCCAGTTCGGCCAGCCGATCGGCCGCTTCCAGGCGATCCAGCACAAGCTGGCGAACAACCTCATCGCGCTGGAAGGTGTGCGCCTGACCGTGTTCAATGCGGCGGCGAATCACGACCGCGGCGTCGCGCACTGGGGCTTCTTCGCCGATGCGGCTTTCGCCTTCGCGAGCACGGCATTGCGGCAGGTTTCCCTGGAGACCCATCATGCCTTCGGCGCCATCGGCTATGCGGAGGAACACGAGGCGCCGCGCCACTTCCGGCGCGTGCATGCCGACATGGCGGCCCTGGGCGGGGTGCATGCGGCGCGCCGCGCCACGGCGGCCTGGCTGCTGGACGGCGACGGCCGGCGTCTGCCGGCCTACGACCTGGGAGAAGCCGGCAACGGCTTCCGCGAGGAAGTGCGGGCCTGGCTCGAGACGCATTGGTCCGGCGAACGCAAGGCGGCATTCGATGGCAAGCCCTTCCATGACCGGGAGTTCGATGCGTCCTTTGCCGAAGACCTCGGCAAGACGGGCTGGATCGGGCTGTCATGGCCGCGCGAGCATGGCGGCCAGGCGCGTACGCCGATGGAGCAGCTGGCATTCATCGAGGAAATGGAACGCGCCGAGGCGCCGCGTGCGGGCGCGGCGATCCAGGCCAATGCGCTCATGTTGTTCGGTACCGCCGGGCAGCGCGCGCGCTACCTGCCCGAGATCCTGGCGGGCCAGGCCATGCATGGCATGGGCTACAGCGAACCCAATGCAGGCTCCGACCTGGCATCGCTCAAGACCAGCGCGGTGCGCGACGGGGACCAGTGGGTCATCAACGGCCAGAAGATCTGGACCACGACCTGGTGGGGCAAGTACATGTTCCTGGCCGCGCGCACCGACCGCGAGGCGAAGCCGGCGCATGCGGGCATCAGCATGTTCGTCGTGCCCATGGATGCGCCGGGCATCGAGATCAAGCCCGCGACCACCATGTACGACGGCAGCTTCGCCAACATCTTCTACGACAACGTGCGTCTGAGCGCCGATGCGCTCATCGGCGACCTGAACGACGGCTGGCGCGTGCTGACCAGTGCGCTTGCGACGGAGCGTGGCCTGATCGGCGGCGGCATCGTGATGAAGGTGGCGCACGGCTTCGAACTGCTGTGCCGCCACCTGCGGCGGCCCGATGCCCAGGGTCGCCGATTGGCCGACGATCCGGTGGTGCGCGACCGCATCGCGACGTTGGCGGCCGACATCGAGGTCGGCCGCCAGCTGATGATGGAATGCGCCGAGCGCGTCGTCGAGGGTGTGACGCCGCCTGAATATGGCGCGATCAGCAAAGTCTTCTCGGGCGAGTTGATGGAGCGTTTCGGCGAGGCCGTGCTCGACATCCTCGGACTGCCCGGCGCGCTGTCGCAGGGGGCACCCGGCGCGGTGGAGAACGGACGATTCGAACAACAGCTGCGCCACTCGCTGATGTGGGTCATCAGCATCGGCACCAACGAGATCCAGCGCAGCCTGATCGCGCAGCGCGGGCTGGGATTGCCGCGCTGAAGTGCGGCCCGCGCGCGGGCCGTGGGTGGTTCGGTGAACGGCGAGGGGCGCTCAGCGTCCGCGGAATACAGGGTCGCGCTTCTCGAAGAAGGCGGCAGTCCCCTCCTTCGCGTCCTCGGTGTCGAAGCAGATGTTGAAGGCCGCGCCTTCGCGTGCGAGGGCTTCCTTGAGATCGCCCTGCATCCCGCGGCGAAAGGCCTGTTTCGCCAACTGGATCGCGATGGGCGGGCCGGCGGCGATGCGCGCGGCCAGCGCCATCGCCGTCGGCATCAGCGCCTCGGGCTCCACCACGCGGGAGACGATGCCCAGGCGCAGGGCTTCTTCCGCGTCGATGAGATCGCCGGTGAATGCGAGCTCGCAGGCCTTGGCCATGCCCACCACGCGCGGCAGCAGCCAGCTGGCGCCGCTGTCGGGCGGGAGACCTCGCTTGACGAAGGCCTGCGCGAAGCGGGCGTTGCGCGAGGCGATGCGGATATCCGCGGCCAGCGCCATGTTCATGCCTGCGCCGGCCGCCGCGCCGTTGACCGCGGCGATGACCGGCTTCTCCGACTCGTGGATCGCGAGCAGCATCGCGTCGCGGCCCGGTCGGAGTTTTTCCTGCAGGCCGGGCCCGACGCCGTTGGCGCGCGCCTCGCCCATTTCCTTGACATCGCCGCCGGCGCAGAAGGCCGCGCCGGCGCCGGTGATGACGATGGCGCGGACTTCCTCGTCCTGGCCGGCATGGCGCATCGCCTGGGCGATGTCCTGCTTGAGCGTGCCGCCGATCGCATTCATGCGCTGGGGCCGGTTGAAGGTCAGCAATGCCACGGCGCCGCGGCGCTCGTAGAGCAGGCTGTCGAACTGGAGGGACATGACGGACTCCGGAAGGGCGGGGAAGTGCGGGTTCAGCGGGATGCCGCGTTGCGCAGCAGCTCGCGGGCGATCACCACGCGCTGGATCTGGTTCGTGCCTTCGAAGATCTGGTTGAGCTTGGCGTCGCGCATCATGCGTTCGACCGGATAGTCCTTGACGTAGCCGTAGCCGCCGAGGATCTGCACCGCGTCGGTCGTGACTTTCATCGCGACGTCGCTGGCGAAGCACTTGGCCATGCTGGCGAGCATCGGAAGCCGCTGCCATTCGCCATGGTCGCCGGCGCGCGTGCATTCGTACAGCAGGCAGCGCGCGGCTTCGATCTGCATGGCCATGTCGGCCAGCATGAACTGGATGCCCTGGAACTCGGCGATCGCGCGCTTGAACTGCTTGCGTTCCTTGGCATAGGCCAGCGCGGCATCGAGCGCACCCTGCGCGAGGCCGACCGAGGCGGCCGCGATCGCGGGACGATTGAGATCCAGCGCCCGCATCGCCGCGCGGAAGCCCTTGCCTTCCTCGCCCAGCATGTTGGCCGCGGGCACGCGCACGTTGTCGAGGTAGACCGGCACGTTCACCGCGCCGCGCATGCCCATCTTGCGCTCCTGCTTGCCGAAGCTGACGCCCGGCGTGGCCTTCACGTCGACCACGAAGGGGCTGATGTTGTCGACGCCACCGGCATCGCTGGTCTTCGCGAACACCATGATGTAGTCGGCCACGCTGCCGAAGGAACACCATTGCTTCTGGCCGTTGATGATGTAGCTGTCGCCATCGCGCACGGCGCGGGTGCGGATGGAACTCACGTCGGAGCCGGCACCGGGTTCGGACAGCGCGATGGCGGTGAGCGTGCGGCCCTCGGCGACGATCGGCAGCCAGCGCTGCTTCTGTTCTTCCGTGCCGAAGTGCATGAGCGGCAGCACGAACATGGTGGTCTCGCCGGCCAGGAGGCCGCAGGCCTCCGAATAGCGCGAGATCTCCTCGCGCGCCATGCACACCATCGTGAGATTGGCGCCGGGGCCGCCGTAGGCTTCGGGCACCCACAGCTGCAGCAGGCCCATGTCGCCGTAGATGGGGATCAGCTCGGTCGGGAAGCGGTCATGCTCGTCGATCTCCGCGGCGATGGGGGCCACGTGCTTCTCGGCCATGCGGCGCACGCCATCCCGGAACGCGAGTTCCTCGTCTGTGAAATTCATCGAAATCTGCTCCGGTCTTGTCCTGTGTCGTCGGTGTGTGTGTGTGTGTGTGTGTGTGTGTGCCTATTCGGGCTGGATGTTCTTCTCGCGGATGATCGCGCTCCAGCGCGTCACGTCCTGCTTGACGTAGTCCATCACCTTGGCGGGCGCGCTGCTCTCCGCGTCCACGCCGAGCGCGGAGAAGCGCTGTTGCACTTCGGGCAGGGCAACCACGCTGACCACTGCCTTGTTGAGCCGGTCGATGATCGGCTGGGGCGTGCCTTCCCTGGCCATGAGCGCGAACCACGAATACAGGACGAAGCCGGGCACCGAGCGTGCGATCACGTCCGCCTTGGGGTCGTGCGGCGAGGTGGTCTCGGAGCTCACTCCGACCAGCTTGATCCGGCCGGCCGCGACCTGGCCGCGCATGGCTTCGGTCGGTGTCGTCAGCAGCACCTGGACTTCGCCGCCGAGCAGTGCGTTGAGCGTGGGCGCCTGTCCCTTGTAGGGGATGTGCGTCATCGTCAGGCCCGCATCCTTGAGCAGGAGTTCGGTGCCCAGGTGGCCGAGCGATCCGACCCCGGCGCTTGCGAAGTTGGCCTTGCCGTTGCTTTGGCGGGCCCACGACAGGAACGAGGCCATGTCCTTGGCGGGCACATCGGCGCCGACGGTCAGGACCATGGTCGACTTCGCCACCATCGAGATGGGCGCGAAGTCCTTGAGAGGATCGAAGCCCGCGTTCTTCTGCAGCAGCGGCGTGACCGCGCTGGGTCCGTTGTTGCCGAGGAACAGCGTGTAGCCATCCGCCGGCGCGCGCAGCACCTGCTGCGCACCCAGGGCGCCGCCCACACCCTGCACGTTGTCCACGATCACGACGGCACCGCCGAGTGCCTTTTGAAGAGGCTCCTGCAGGATGCGCGCCATGGCATCGGTCGGTCCGCCCGCCGCGTAGGGAACGACGATGCGGATCGGCTTGTCCGGGTAGGCCGCGAGTGCGTTGGCGGCGAGGGCGAGGGCCGCGATGCCGCCCAGCACCGTGCGCTTCAGAATGTTCATGATCTGTCTCCTTGGTTTATGCAATTGCGTTCAGACTGTCGCGGCCAGTTCCGGCACTGTCGTGAACAAGTCGGCCACCGACTCCATGGGCTCTTGTGGCCCCGGTGTCGTTGCGCTGCGGTCTGCGCGGGCTTGTGTCAACCGCCCAGCACGCCTGCCTCCCGGAGCCGCCCGATGGCCGCCGGATTCATGTGCAGCAGTTGTTCGAGCAGCGCGGGCCCATCGGCGCCCAGCGTGGGGATGTGTGCGCGTGGTGCCGCATTGCCGTGGGTCATGCGGAACGGCGTGCCTGCGACCAGGAAAGGGCCGGCGCCGTCGTCCAGTTCGCACATCGTTCCGCGCTCGCGCACCGTCGGGAGGGCCATCGTCTCGGTGATGTCGAGATAGCGCGAGCAGGGCACGTGGTGTGCGTCCAGGATGCGCTCGCATTCCTCCGAGCTGTGCTGCGTGGCCCACTTGGCCAGTTCGGCCAGGAATGCGTCCCAGTGGTTCTGCCGCTCGCGTCCGGTGGCGAAGCGCGGATCTTCCAGCCATTCCGGGTGGCCCGTGGCCTCGCACAGGGCGACGAAGTTGTCCTGCGTGGTGGGTGCGACCACCACATGCCCGTCGCGCGTCGGCGTCGGCTTGTAGATGAAATGCAGGGGCTGGTCGGGGAACTGGGCTTCCCCGACCTCGCAGACCAGCAGGCTGATCATCGAATCGAGCAATGACAGGTCGACGTAGTCCCCCTTGCCCGTGCGCTGGCGCTGCACCAGCGCGGCCTGGATGCCGCCGAAGGCGAGCGAGCCGCCCAGCACGTCGGCGACGAAGATGCCGGTATTGGGTGGGCGGCTGTTGTCGTCCTGGTAGGAGCGCATGGCGCTGTCGAAGCCCGAGAGCGCATGCAAGGTCGGCGCATAGGCGCCCTTGCCGTCGCCGGTCTTGCCCTGGCCGAAGCCGGAGATCGAGCAATAGACCAGACGCGGGTTGATTTCACTCAGCTCCTCATAGCCGAGCCCGAGTCGCTTCATGACGCCGGGGCGGAAATTCTCGACCACGACGTCGGCGTCCCTGGCGAGCTCGCGGACGATGTCGCGCGCTTCGGGGCTCTTGAGGTTGAGCACGATGCTGCGCTTGCCGCAGTTGAGCGAGGCGTAGTAGCTGCTCCGGCCTTCGCGCAGCGGCGGGCGGTTGCGCGTGAGGTCGCCGGCTTTCGATTCGATCTTGATGACCTCCGCACCGAGGTCGGCCATCAGGCGTGTGCAGTAGGGGCCCGACATCACGAAGGTGAAGTCGAGCACGCGGATGCCCGTGAGGGCGCCGGGCGCACCCGGAGCGACGGCAGCCATGACGCCTCAGCGGAAGCCGAGCGCGCGGCGGGCGATCACCATCCGCTGGATCTGGTTGGTGCCCTCGTAGATCTGCAGCACCTTGGCGTCGCGCATCATGCGCTCCACGTGGTTGCCGCGCACGTAGCCGTGGCCGCCGAGGATCTGCACCGCGTCGGTGGTCACCTTCATCGCGGTGTCGGTGCAGAAGCATTTCACCATCGAGGCCATTTCGGTCAGGCGATCGGTCTTTCCGGCATCGATGGCGCGCGTGCACTTGTAGAGAAGGGCGCGTGCCGCCTCGATCTGGATGTGCATGTCGGCCAGCATGAACTGGATGCCCTGGAAGTCGCCGATCGACTTGCCGAAGGCCTTGCGGTCCTTCGCGTACGCCACGGCGATGTCGAAGGCACCCTGCGCCACGCCGACGGCGCTCGCGGCGACCGTGGGACGGTTCAGGTCGAGGATGTGCATGCACGACAGAAAGCCCTTGCCTTCCTCGCCCATGCGGTTCTCGACCGGAATGCGCACGTTGTCGAAATAGATGTCGGAATGCGGCGTGCCGCGCTGGCCCATCATCTTCTCGCTCTTGCCGAGCTTGATGCCGGGCGTCTTCATGTCGACGATGAAGCAGCTGATGTCGTCCACGCCGCGTTTGCTTCCGTCGCCCGTCTTGGCGAACAGCGTGATGTAGTCGGCCAGCGGCGCCATGGTGATGAAGCACTTCTGGCCGTTGACGACGTAGTGGTCCCCGTCGCGCACGGCGCGGGTCTTCATCGCGCCGACGTCCGAGCCGGCGTGCGGTTCGGTCATCGCGACCGAGCTGACCACACCGCCCTTGGCGACGAGCGGCAGCCACTTCCTGCGCTGCTCCTCGGTGCCGAAGTGCAGCAGCGGCAGCACGAAGGAGATGGTGTTCTGGTTGATGAGCTGCGCGCCGGTCATCGAGACCTTGGCGACCAGTTCCTTCGCCATGCAGGTAGTGGTGAGGTCGAGTCCGGGGCCGCCATACTCCTCCGGCACGCGTGCCTGCATGAGGCCGAGTTCGCCGAAGACCGAGATCAGGTGGGCGGGAAAGGTTTCGGTCTCGTCCATCTCCTGCGCGAGCGGCGCGATTTCCTTGTCGACCACGCGCTGAAGGCTGTCGAGGAGGGAGGATTGCAGTTCGGTGAGTTCTTCCATCATGTTTGTCTCCGGGTCGGTGGTGAGACGGCCGCCTGGCACTGCATGCACGGCGATCGATTGATGGAGTGATGGTGCGGCGGCGCTTCAGCAATGAACAGAACGCAGGGCGCACATCATCTGTGAAATGCGTTCATGGCTGGACCTGATGGAGATCGGGTGAACCGATGCCGGCAGGCCCGCATGCTGGCCGGGGTCTCGCCGGGGCAGGGCCCGAAGGGCGCCGGCGTCAGTGCGCCCGAGTCGTGGTCAAAGCCAGCACCTGCGCGGCGAGGGCAGCGATGCCGGCGTCCGACAGGTCATCGGTGGCGCACTGCTGGCGGTGCCCCCATTCCTTGAAATGCCGCGCCTGCGAGCGCTCGTAGTGAGGGTCGTAGTGCAGCGTCATCAGCTCTTCGAAGAGATGCGGCAGGTCGCCGGCACGCGCCCATGCCTGCCAGCGCTGGACCGTTTCCTTGCCCTGAAGCTCCTTGAGCATGCCCAGCCGCGTGGCCAGGGCTTCCTTGTCGTCGCCGAGGTAGGCGTAGTCGCGCAGCAGGTAGGCGAGGCGCGCCGCCGACGTCGCCCGGATCTCGATGCACGGCGCCGCGCGCATGCGCTCCACCAGGGGCAGCGGCAACGAGAGGCGCCCGATGCGGGCGCTTTCGCCTTCGACGTAGAGCGTGCGCGAGAGGTCGATCGATTCGAGAACGGTTTCGATCAGGGTTTCGAAGCGCTTCTGGGAGGGCTGGGCGATGCCCGGCAGGGCGCCGAGAAGGGATCCCTTGTGGCCGGCGCAGTGCTCGAGGTCCAGCACCTGCTCGCCGCGGGCGGCCAGGGCCTGCAGGACCCGGGTCTTCGCGCTGCCGGTGGCGCCGCAGACGACCTGCAGCCGCAACTGCGGGCACAGGGCCCGCAGTTGCTCGAGCACGTGGTGGCGAAAGCTCTTGTAGCCGCCGGCCAGCTGCTGGGCATCCCAGCCGACCAGCCGCAGCCAGGTCACCATCGAGCCGCTGCGCAGGCCGCCGCGCCAGCAATAGACGAGCGGCTTCCAGTTGCTCGGGCGGTCCGCGAAGTGTTCGCGCAGATGTCGCGCAAGGTTCGCCGCCACCATCGCGCCGCCGACGCGCCGCGCCTCGAAGGCGCCGGTCTGCTTGTAGATGGTGCCGACGATGCGCCGTTCTTCGTCGTCGAGTACCGGGCAGTTGATGGCGCCGGGGATGTGGTCGAGCGCGAATTCGGCCGGCGAGCGGGCGTCGATGAGGGTGTCGAAGGCATGCCGGTCGGGCACGCGGATGGGCTGTCGATGGGTCACGGGTGCAGTGTCGCCTTGGATTGTTCGATGCGGCTGGCACAATTCCAGCCTCTTCTGCGCGACGTTTGCATCCTGACCCTCATGGAACCGATAGCCCTCACACAGTTTTCACACGGCGGAGGCTGCGGCTGCAAGATCGCCCCCGGCTTGCTGGCCGAGATTCTGGCACGCGCCCCGCAGGGCCTGGTGCCGCCGCAATTGCTGGTGGGTGTCGAGACCAGCGACGACGCGGCCGTCTACCAGCTCAACGACAGCCAGGCGCTGGTGGCCACCACCGACTTCTTCACGCCCATCGTCGACGATCCCTACGACTTCGGCCGCATCGCGGCTGCCAACGCGCTTTCCGACATCTACGCGATGGGCGGCACGCCGATCATGGCCCTCGCGCTGGTCGGGATGCCGATTTCGAAGCTGCCCCCCGAGGTCATCGGCCGGGTTCTCGAAGGTGGCGCGAGCATCTGCCGCGAGGCGGGGATCCCGATCGCCGGGGGACACAGCATCGATGTGCTCGAGCCCATCTATGGCCTCGTCGGGCTCGGGCTGGTCCATCCCGGGCGAGTGCGCAGGAACGCGGATGCGAAGCCGGGCGATGTGCTGGTCCTGGGCAAGCCCCTGGGCATCGGCATCCTGTCGGCGGCGCTCAAGAAGGGAGTGCTCGACGCCGCGGGTTACGCGGAGATGCTGCGCCACACCACGAAACTGAACCGCGTCGGCACGGAGCTGGCCGGCCTCGACGGCGTCCATGCGATGACGGATGTGACCGGCTTCGGTCTCGCGGGCCACCTGCTGGAAATCTGCCGAGGCTCCGGGCTCGCCGCGCACGTGCGTCTGGGCGCGTTGCCGGTCATCGAGCGGGCGGCTGAATTCGCGCGGCAAGGGATCGTGACCGGCGCTTCGGCACGCAACTGGAACGGCTACGGCCACCAGGTGGCGTGGGATGGCGGCGCGGCCGAATGGCAGCGTGCCCTGGTCGCCGACCCGCAGACCAGCGGCGGCCTGCTGGTCAGCTGCAGCCCCGATGCGGCATCGAGCGTGCTCCGCGCCTTTCATGCGTCCGGGTACCCGGAGGCCGCGGTCATCGGCGCTTTCGATGATGCGCCTGCCGCGGCGGGCGAACTCGTCCGCTTCATCGCGGGTTGAGAGGCGCATCCGGGCCGAGCCCTGGCTCAGCGATGGACGCCGCGCACGTGCGAATGCATGTGCGCATTGGGCGGCGCGAGGTCGCTCGCGCCGGTGGCCCGCCTGAGCGATTCGAGCACGCCGCATTCGCCGATCGAGGCCCCTCCCGCGCATGCCTCGCGAATGTCCTGGATCTGCCGTTTGAGCGCCTGCAGTGCCTTGATGCGCTCGGACACGTGCTGCAGGTGCGCCTCGAGCAGGGCATCGACTTCGTCGCACGGCCGCGAAGGGTCGTCCTGGAGCGTGAGAAGGGCGCGGATCTCCTCCTGCGTCATGTCGAGCGAACGGCAGCGAAGAATGAAGTTCAGCCGGTCGACGTGCGCCTGGGTATACGAGCGATAGTTGTTGGTTTCGCGAAGCGGCGGCTGCAGCAAGCCTTCGGCCTCGTAGTAGCGGATGGAGGGCGTGGGGCAGCCCGTGCGCAGCGACAGTTCACCGATTTTCATGGCCTGGCTCCTGAGGCTTGACTCTATAGTAGCCAGAGGGTGTGCAATGCGTCCCAGGTCTTTCCGGAGTTTCAATGTCCACCATCCCCGCGTGCCGCGCCGACGGTCACCAGCATCACGATCATGCGCATGACGCCGACCACCATGGCCCGGACGGCGCCGCGCACACGCACACGCACACGCCCACGCCCACGCAAGCACATGCACATGCACATGCGCATGATTCGGCGATCGCGATCCTGTCCGTGCCCGCGATGTGCTGTCCCACGGAATCGAACATGGTCGAGAGGGAACTGCGGCGCCTGGATGGCGTGGTCGATGTCGCCGCCGATCTGGTGCGGCGTGAAATTCGCGTCGAGCACACCGGCGTCAGCGAGGCCGAGCTGCTTCGCACCGCACGCCGTTCGGGGCTGGCCGTCGAGATCCCGCCCGGGTCGTCCGCCTCCGCGCACGCCACGCGTTCCACCCTCCTGATCGAGAAGATGGATTGCCCGACGGAGGAGGCACTGATCCGCAAGCGCCTCGGTACCGCCGAAGGCGTCGAGGCCCTGTCCTTCAACCTGATGCAGCGCAGGCTCACCGTGGACCACGAAGCCGGGCGGCTGCCCGATGTGTTGCGTGCCCTGGAGGAGATCGGGTTGTCGGGACGGGTCGAGGCCTCCAGCACCTCGACCGCGGGGAGGGCGAGACGCCAGGTCGTCCGCCGATCGCCCGTCCGCCACTGGCCGTTGATTCTGGGGGGGCTCGCGGCCGGCGCCGCAGAAGCATTGGCCTGGAATGTGGGCGAAAGGCACTGGGGCGTCATGTTGCTCGCGCTGGCTGCCATCGGGCTGACGGGCGTGCAGACGTACAGGAAGGGCTGGTTCGCCCTGCGCCAGCGCAATCTGAATATCAACGCGCTGATGTCCGTGGCGGTCACCGGCGCGGTGCTCATCGGGCAATGGCCGGAAGCGGCCATGGTGATGTTCCTTTTCGCGGTTGCGGAATTGATCGAAGCGAGGTCGCTGGACCGGGCGAGGCATGCCATCGAGGGTCTGATGGCAATGGCGCCGGAGATGGCGACGGTCCAGCGCGGCGAGCAGTGGGAATCGGTGCCGGCCGCCGGGGTCGCGATCGGGACGCGGGTCCGGGTGCGTCCCGGCGAACGCATCGCGCTCGATGGCGAGGTGGTCATGGGGACGACATCCGTCGACCAGGCGCCGATCACCGGCGAAAGCGTGCCCGTCTCCAAGAACGTGGGCGATGCGGTGTTTGCCGGCACCGTCAATCAGCACGGCGGCATTGAATACCGGGTGACGGCGGTTGCCGGCGATTCGACGCTGGCACGCATCATCCGCGCGGTGGAGGATGCGCAGGCCTCCAAGGCGCCGACCCAGCGCTTTGTCGATACCTTCGCGAGGATCTACACGCCGGTCGTGTTCGTCATCGCGCTGGCGGTCGCGGTGCTGCCGCCCCTGGCGCTCGGGGGCCATTGGCTGGAGTGGGTCTACCGGGCGCTGGTGCTGCTCGTGATCGCCTGTCCGTGCGCGCTCGTGATCTCCACGCCGGTCACGCTGGTGTCGGCACTGACCGCCGCAGCGCGGCGGGGCATCCTCATCAAGGGCGGGCTGTACCTGGAGCAGGGGCACCGGCTGAGGGTGCTGGCCTTCGACAAGACCGGCACCCTGACCCAGGGGCGGCCTTCGGTGACAAGGGTCGTGACGCTGCGCGGCTCGGAAGACGATCAGTTGCGCATCGCCGCTGCGCTGGCCGGTCGCAGCGACCATCCGATGTCGAAGGCGATCAGCGCTTATGCCGAGGGCCGGCGGCCGATCCCGGAATTGGCGGACTTCAAGGCACTGGCCGGGCGCGGCATCGAGGGGACCGTCGACGGCGTGCTGTACCGGCTGGGCAACCACCGGCTGGCCGAGGAGTCCGGTGCCTGCTCGCCGGCGCTCGAAGAGAAGCTCGATGCGCTCGAGGCGCAGGCCCAGACGGCCATCATCCTCGTCGGCCAGGGACAGGCGCTCGCCATCTTCGCCATCGCCGACGCGGTGCGGCCGCAGAGCCGCGAGGCCGTCGCGCAGCTGAAGGCCCTGGGCATCGAGTCGCTCATGCTGACCGGCGACAACGGGCACACGGCCGAGGCGATCGGGCGGTTGACGGGCATCGACGAGGTGCGCGGCGACATGCTGCCCGAGCACAAGCTCACGGCCATTCAGGCGCTCCAGTCGCAAGGCGCGGTCGTCGGGATGGTCGGCGACGGCATCAACGACGCCCCTGCCCTGGCCAGGGCGAATATCGGCTTCGCGATGGCGGCGGCCGGGACGGACACGGCCATCGAGACGGCGGATGTGGCGCTGATGGACGACGATCCGCGCAAGCTGGCCGAATTCGTTCGCCTGTCCAGGGCGACGCGCGCCGTCCTGTGGCAGAACATCGCGCTCGCGCTGGGCATCAAGGCCGTGTTCCTGGGACTCGCGGTTGCCGGCCAGGCAACGCTGTGGATGGCGGTCTTCGCCGACATGGGCGCCAGCCTCCTCGTGGTCTTCAACGGATTGAGGCTGCTGCGGCAGCGTGCCCGAGCGTAGCGGCAGGCGTGCCGGGCACGGCGGGCCATCTGCCTGCCGGCCGCCTAGCGCGAGTCTTCGACCCGGGTGAGGGTGATGGCGCCGTTGACGCGCTCGGCGGAGAAGCGGATCTTGTCGCCTTCCTTCAGGGTCTGGAGCATCTTCGGGTCGGCGGTCTTGAACACCATCGTCATGGCGGGCATGTCGAGGTTCGCGATCGGCCCATGACGCAGCGTCACCTTGCCAGCATCCTTGTCCACTTTCCGGACCTCTCCTTCGGCCAGGGTCGCGGCCGCGGCGCCGGCGGCCTCCTGACTCGGCGCGGGGGCGGCCTGCTGCGCATGCGTGCCGGCGATTCCGGCGCCGAGCAGGGCGGCGGCCAGCAGTTTCTTCCATGTCTTCATGGCGGGATTCCTTCGATTCGAACGATGTGCGGGAATGCGGCTGCGCATCACTGAACCGTGAGCTTGCCGACCATGCCGGCCTCGAAATGGCCCGGGACCAGGCAGGCGAACTCGAACTTGCCCGGCTGGGTGAACTGCCAGACGATCTCTCCGTTGGCCTTGGGCTTGACGTGCGCCATGTTCGGATCCGAGTGCTCCATCTCGGGGAACTTCTTCATCAGATCGGCATGTGCCTTCAGGTCATCCGGCGTGCCCAGGACCATTTCGTGAAGCACATTCCCGTCGTTGTGGATCAGGAAGCGGACAGTCTGCCCTCTGCGGACGGTGAATTCGGAGGGCGTGAAGCGCATGGTGTCGGCCATGCTCAGGCGGATGGTGCGCGTCACCTTCTTCGGGTCGCCTTCCTGGCCGAAGGCGGTGGCTTCCACCTTGCTCGCGTCGAATGTCGTGTGTTTCGGGGCGTGGCCCTCGTCGCCGTGGGCGAAGGCGGTGGCGGAGGATGCGGCGAGCAGGGCGGCGGCGAGGATGCGTGGTGCGAATGCGTTTGTCATGTCGGGTGCTTTCAATGAGGGGCGGGGATCAGTGGCCTGCATGGCCTGCATGGCCTGAGGGCTTGCGGGCATCGAGCGTGCGTGCGTCGGCCTTGGGGGCCTCGCCGCGCACCGGCGTGTCGAGTTCGCCCGTGTACTCCCTGGCGAGGGTGCCGGCGGGGTGCTTGAACCAGCCCGGATCGGAGTAGTCGCCCGGCTTCTGCCGGTCGCGCACCTTCAGCACGCTGAACATGCCGCCCATGCCGATGGCTCCGAAGGGGCCGGTGCCGGTCATCATCGGCAGCGTGTTGTCCGGCAGGGGCATCTCCATCTCGCCCATGTCGTACATGCCGCGGTCGCCCATGTGCATGTAGTCGGGCACGAGATTCGTGATCTTCTCGATCACGCCGCGGGCGTCCACACCCACCATGGTCGGGACGTTGTGCCCCATCGCGTTCATGGTGTGGTGCGACTTGTGGCAGTGGATGGCCCAGTCGCCCGCGGTGGCATCGAACTCGAAGGCTCTCATCTGTCCGACCGCGACATCGGTGCTCACTTCGGGCCAGCGGGCGGACTTCGGCACCCATCCGCCATCGGTGCCGGTCACCTCGAAGTGGTGTCCGTGCAGGTGGATGGGATGGTTCGTCATCGTGAGGTTGCCGACGCGAACGCGCACGCGGTCGCCTGTGCGCGCGACCAGCGGATCGATGCCGGGAAACACGCGGCTGTTCCAGGTCCAGAGGTTGAAGTCGAGCATCGTGTTGACCCTGGGCGTCGCCGACCCCGGTTCGATGTCGAAGGCGGAGAGCAGGAAGACGAAGTCGCGGTCCACCTTGTACTGGCCCGGGTCCCTGGGGTGCACGATGAACAGGCCCATCATTCCCATTGCCATCTGCAGGGTTTCGTCCGCATGGGGGTGGTACATGAAGGTGCCCGACTTCGTGAGCACGAACTCGTACACGAAGGTCTTGCCGGGCGCGATCGCCGGCTGCGTCAGGCCGCTCACGCCGTCCATGCCGGAGGGCAGCAGCATGCCGTGCCAGTGGATGCTGGTCGGCTCGGGCAGCCTGTTCGTCACGAAAATGCGGACGCGGTCGCCTTCGACGGCTTCGATGGTCGGCCCGACGCTGGTGCCGTTGTAGCCCCAGAGATTGGCCTTCATGCCGGGAGCCAGTTCGCGCACCACCGGCTCGGCCACCAGGTGGAACTCCTTGACGCTGTCCTTCATGCGCCAGGGCAGGGACCAGCCATTGAGGGTGACGACCGGGTTGTAGGGGCGGCCGGTGCCGGGAACGAGCGGCGGCTGTGTCGCCGGCGAGGCCTGGCTGGCGGCCTCCGGCAGGGAGGCCGCGCCCACGCGGCTGACGACCGCCGTGCCCAGCGCGGTCGCGCCGGCGCCGCGGAGAAAGTTTCGACGGGTATTCATGGGAGTTCCTTCATTCAATGCGCGGCGTCGCCGCTTGCGGCGGATGCGCCCGCACGGGGGCGGTACACGGGGTTGTCAGCGCCTGGCGAGCGGCCGGTCAGGGCGGTCTGGAGCTGGGTCTCGGCGATCCAGTGGTCGCGCAGGGCTTCCACATAGGCCGTCACGCTCAACACCTGGTCGCGCGAATCCGCGAGAAGATCGAACACGCCGATGAGCATGCCGTTGTAGCGCAGCAGGTTCTCGTCGGAGATGCGTTTGGTCAGCGGCACGACCTCGTCGCGGTAATGCCGGGCGAGCTCGTAGGCCGTGCGGTAGGCGGAGTAGGACTCGCGTACTTCCGACCGGGCGTTGACAGCCACCTCCGCGGTCCGGTGCACGGATTGCATGTACGTCGCCTCGGCCCGCGCGGTGCGCCCCATGCCGAAGTCGAAGAGTGGCAACTCGAGCTCGATGTCGTAGCCGTTCTGGCGCTCCTCGCCGGTCTGGCTCTTGTTCGCGTAGCCTATGTGGAGCACGTTGATGAACCGAGTCGCCTTCGTCAGGCCCAGTGCCCTGGCCGTGGCTTCCGTGTTTCGTCGGGCGATCTGGACGTCGAGACGCTTGTCCATCGCGGTCTGTTCCGCATCCTTGGGCTCCAGCGGCTCCCTGGGCAGGTCGGGCAGGCGCTCAGGCAGCTTCAAGGCGCTCGCGTCGCCGGGAAGGCCCAGCAGCCGCAGCAGGCGCTCGCGGTCGGCGGTCGACTGGTGCCGGGCGCGGGCCATCTGCGCACTGGCGTCGGCTTGGAAGGCCTGCTGGCGCATCTGCGCGAGCTTGTTGAAGTTGCCGGCCCGCACCATGCGGCGCGCGAGTTCGTTGGAGGCGTCGGCCGCATCCTGAACCTGCCCGTAGTAGCGCAGGAGTTCCTGCGAGGCCACGGCCCTGAAGAACGCCGTGCGCGTATCGGCCGCAAGACCGACCGCATCGGACGCCGCCTGGTACTGGGCCTGCTCGAAGCGCTGCCGTTCGACCTGGCTGGCGACCGGGATCGTCAACAGGCCCAGCACGTTGAACAAGACGGATCGGTCGATTTCGGTGATGCCGCCGCCGCTCAGGCGGCCGAAGCCGAACGTCGGATTCGCAAGGCGCCCTGCGCGCACGAGTTCCGACTCGGCAATGCCGAGCTCGGCAAAACGGGCCTGCAGCCCGGGATTGTTGAGCAGCGCGATTTCGACGGCGCCATCCGCGGTCAGCGGCTGCCGCATGAGCTCGTCAACGCGGTTGCGGGCGGCCTCGGTGTCCGAGACGCTGCGTTGCCATCGCGCGGTCTGGCCGGTGCGTTCCTTCGTCAGGTCGGCGACCTTGCCGAAGCCGCCGTCATCCGTGAAGGATGCGCATCCCGCCAGAACAAGCGACAAGGCGCTCGCAAAGATCTTGAGGTGGTATTTCATGTTCGAAGCATCTGAAACGCTGGCCGGGCAGAGCCCGGCCAGCCATGGCCCGCGCGCGATGGACGCACGAGCGTCGATGGGCCTCACGGTGGAGGCCTCGCGGATTCAGATGCTTCGAGGAGGTCGCTCCTGTCGCTCCGAGAAGTAGGTCGGAGGGGGAGCGGAAGGATCAGGAAAGGTGACCGGCGAGATGTCCTGCGGCATCGGGACGCTCGGCAGGCTGCTCGCCAGGGGTGTCACGGAACACAGGCCGCAGCAGAGATTGCATGTGTCAGGCCCGCCTGTGGACTGGGCCGGGTCGTGATGAAACTTCGCCTCGTCCGCATGACCCGCGTGCTCGTGCTTCCCGTGGCCATGATCGGCGTTCGCCGGCGTGTGTCCGGCCGCATGGGGATGCAGGTGCACTCCGCTCGTGTGTGCACTCTCCGCCGGTTCGCACAGCATGGCGGCCGCCACCGCGCCTCGGATCGGCAGCAGAACCGCGAGCAAGAGCAGAAGAAAGATGCGAAGGAATCTCACGAGTAAATGGACGGGGGACCCAGGACCGGACAGGGCTCGGGGAGAGCGAAGCTGCTCCCCCGTCCGGTCGCCCGGCCACCCTGTTCCGGGCGAAGGCGGAACTCTACTGTCTGCCACTGTGGGAATGTCAAGCCGGGGGGGCGATGAAAAGCTTCGGATCGATGCGGATCTCTCTCTGGCCTTGACCTTCCCATCATGGAAAGGTTGACAGTCGGTCCATCGATTCACTTTTTCACGGAAAACTCCATGATCGCTTTCGAAGTCAAGGACATGAGCTGCGGCCACTGCGTCGGCGCCATCACCAAGGCGCTGGCTGCACTCGACAAGGAGGCCAAGGTGCAGATCGACCTGGCGGCGCATCGGGTCGAGGTCGAGCCTGCCGCCGCGGATCGCGAATCGCTGAGCCGGGCCATCAAGGATGCGGGCTACACGCCGGTGCTCATCGAGAACGCCTCCGACCGTCTCGCGACGGACGGTGCCCTGAGGCGAGGCGGATGCTGCTGCGGATAGAGCTGGTGTTCCACGGCGCTCCCCCGACATGCTAGAAGGAGCGATCCGCCCGGCGCGGCGCGTACTGGTCGTCGCTCGCGATACATGCGTGCCGAACGCAAAGAGCCGGCCAGCAAAGTCGTTCTGAAAGGTCTCCAATGCCCGTGCCCCCGAGCGCCAATTCCCAGTCCGTGCACGATGCGCATTCTGCGCACCACGGCGGGCACCTTGCCGTGGTGCAGGTTCCGGCGAACGCCGGCCAGGCGCTCGAGTACACCTGCCCCATGCATCCCCAGATCCGCCAGATGGGACCGGGGCATTGCCCGATCTGCGGCATGGCGCTGGAGCCGGTGGTGCAGACGGCAGAGACCGGGGAGAGCCCCGAGCTGCGCGACATGACGCGGCGCTTCTGGATCGGCCTGGCGTTGACGGCCCCGGTATTCGTCCTCGAGATGGGCGGGCATCTTTTCGACTTGCACCATCTGATCGGCCAGCAGCTGTCGAATTGGGTGCAACTGTTGCTGGCCACGCCGGCGGTGTTGTGGGCCGGCTGGCCGTTTTTCGTGAGGGCATGGGCGTCGGTCAGGAACCGCAGCCTGAACATGTTCAGCCTCATCGCCCTGGGCACCGGTGTCTCCTGGCTTTACAGCATCGTCGGCACGCTGGCGCCAGGGCTTTTCCCGGCCGCCTTCCGGATGTCCGATGGCGCGGTTCCCATCTACTTCGAAGCGGCCGCGGTCATCACCGTGCTCGTGCTGCTGGGCCAAGTGCTCGAGCTGCGTGCGCGCGAGAAGACCTCCGGCGCGATACGGGCGCTGCTCGACCTCGCGCCGAAAGAGGCGGTCCGCGTGAAGGCCGACGGCGGCGACGAGCGTGTGCCGCTGGAGACGATCCAGGTCGGCGACCTGCTGCGCGTCCGGCCCGGGGACAAGGTACCGGTCGACGGCGAGCTGACCGAGGGCAAGGGCACGGTCGACGAATCCATGGTCACCGGCGAGCCGATGCCCGTGGCCAAGTCGCCCGGCTCGAAGGTCACGGCGGGAACGCTCAACCAGACGGGAGGCTTTGTCATGCGGGCGGAGAAGGTCGGTTCGGACACCCTGCTGGCCCAGATCGTCCATATGGTGGCGGCGGCACAGCGCAGCAGGGCGCCGATCCAGCGCATGGCGGATCAGGTGGCGGGCTGGTTCGTGCCCGTCGTGATCGGCATCGCCCTGCTCAGCTTCGTCGCCTGGTATGCGTGGGGCCCGAGTCCCGCTTTCTCGTATGCGCTGATCGCGGCGGTGGCCGTGCTCATCATTGCCTGCCCCTGCGCACTGGGGCTGGCGACACCGATGTCGATCATGGTGGGCGTCGGGCGCGGCGCGCAGGGCGGCGTGCTCATCCGGGATGCCGAAGCGCTGGAGCGGATGGAGAAGGTCGACACGCTGGTGGTCGACAAGACCGGGACCTTGACCGAAGGCCGCCCGAAGGTGGTGACGCTGCAGCCCTTCGGCGGATTCGATGGCGGCGAGCTTCTTCGCAAGCTGGCCAGCGTGGAGCGGGCGAGCGAGCATCCCCTGGCGGCTGCCATCGTCGCGGACGCGCTCGAGCGCAAGCTTGCGCTTTCGCCGGTGACCGACTTCGACTCGCCGCTCGGCAAGGGCGTGGTGGGCATGGTCGACGGCACCCGTGTGGTCTGCGGAAGCGGGAAGTTCATGGCCGAGAACGGCATGGATGTGGCGCCGCTGTCCGCTGCCGCCGAGGCCACGAGCGTGAAGGCCGCCACCGTCATCTTCGTGGGCATCGACGGCCGGCTCGCCGGATTTGTCGGCATTGCCGACCCGATCAAGGCCAGCACGGCGCAGGCCATCGCCGCGCTGCGGCGGGACAACATTCGCGTCGTCATGCTCACGGGCGACGGGAAGACGACGGCACAAGCCGTCGGCCGCGAACTCGGCATCGACGAAGTCATTGCCGAAGTCCTTCCGGGGGACAAGGCCTCCGTGGTGCAGCGCTTTCAAGCCGGAGGGCGCATCGTGGCCATGGCGGGGGACGGCGTGAACGATGCCCCGGCGCTCGCGGCGGCCGACGTCGGCATTGCCATGGGCACCGGCACCGACGTGGCAATGGAGAGTTCGGGCGTGACGCTGCTGCACGGCGACCTTCTGGGCATCGTCCGGGCGCGCCAGTTGTCCCGGGCGACGATGCGCAATATCCGCCTGAATCTGTGGTTCGCCTTCGGCTACAACGCGCTCGGCATTCCGGTCGCGGCCGGCGTGCTCTATCCCTTCTTCGGGATCCTGTTGTCACCTGTGGTCGCTGCCGCTGCGATGGCGCTGTCTTCCGTCAGCGTGATCACCAACTCGCTGCGGCTGCGAAGGAGCCGGTGGACGGACACGGACTGAACAGGTGCGCCGCGTGTCATGTCATCGGATTGGGCCGCCCGAGGCACGGGCTTCCGAGGGTGGGCGATACTAGTGCTTCATTCGCACCGATGCGCAGACTCAGATTCCTCACCAGCCGACATCGCGCGCCCTCGACCAACCGAGCGCTCGGGTTGCTGCTCGCCTTCAATGCCGGCGCGGTCAATGCAGGCGGGTTTCTCGTACTTCACATGTACACCTCGCACATGACCGGTTTCGCTTCCCAATTGGCGGATGGGCTGGTCCTGGGCAACGCGAAGCTGCTGCTGAATGCGCTGGGCGCCGTCCTCGCGTTCGTGGTCGGCGCGGCCGTCTGCGCGATCCTGGTGAACTGGGGCCGCCGGCACCAGCTCCACAGTCTCTATGCGCTGCCTCTCCTGCTGGAAGCCGCGCTGCTGTTTCCCTTCGGCCTGATGGGGGCCATCACGCTGACGTGGGAGACACCCTTCGCCGTGCCGCTGACCGTGCTCCTCTTGTCGTTCATCATGGGCTTGCAGAATGCCGTGGCCTCCAAGACCTCCGGAGGCAGCATCCGGACGACCCACATGACAGGGAACATCACCGATCTGGGGATGGAGCTGGGCAAGATGCTCTACTGGAACCGGAGCGGCAAACCCGCGCGGACCACGGTTCAGCACAATCAGCAGCGCATGGCCGTGTCCGGCGGCCTGGTCGGCATGTTCATCCTGGGCGGCGCGGTGGGTGCGCTCGGATTCAAGTACGTCGGCTTCATCTGCGTCGTCCCGCTGGCTGCATTGCTGCTCGCTCTCTCGGTGCCGCCCTTCATCCGGGACGTGCCCCGGTCCCGGACCCTGCAAAGGCTGCTGGCGCGCTTCGGTTGGCGCGCGCGGGCATTCCGGGCGCCCGGCCCACCGGCGAGTGCGCCCGAAGCGGTGGAAAAACGCCCCTGATCACTCGGGCTCGATGGCCGCGTCGCGGATCTTGTCGCGCCAGGCGGTGAGCGCTTCGCGCGTCAAAGTCATGAGTCGTTGCGTCTTCTGCGCAACAGCAATCCGCAATAGTTCACACGGCCAGTGTCGGACGCCCTTCGTGCCGGCATACGATTCGTCCGAACAGGATTGGCGTGAGAAAGCGGAGGACTTCATGGCGGCGCGTTGGCGGCAAATCGACATCTGGATGGCGGCGGCCATGATCGGCTTCTGTGGGCATGCAGCAGCACTGCCGGCGGCGGACCTTGCGTCCGCGTCATCCGCCGAGCAGCAGGAAGCAGACTATCGCGTGGTCGCCGCGCGCTGCGGAACGCCCGCGTTCGAGAAGGCATTCCACAAGCAATCGATGGCCGCGGTGGCGGCCGGTCTGGTGACGAAGAATCGCCCTGCGGCGGAGGTCGAAAAGACGATCACCGCGCTCCGGCGAAGCCCGTTGGTGCTGGTGGCGGCATCAGCCGATTGCCCGGCCCAGCTGGCGCAGCTGAAGGCGCTTCATAGTTCGCGCAGCGAATTGCTTCGCGGGAGCCGAAAGCGCGGCCCGGCGCGCTGAACCCGCATCGACGCGCATGAGCCGCGCGTCGAATTCCGACCTTCCCCGTCGGACGGCAGGCCCGGGCTAGGATTCCCCCTCGCCGAAGAGTGCGATGCGCACTCTTCGGCAGTGAAGCGGATGCCCAGACTCATCATGAAGGCCGGTGACGGCACGACCCGACAGGTCCTCTTAAAGAATCCCCGTAACACCATCGGGCGAGGCTCGAACAACGATGTGATCATCGACGCATCGGACGTCAGCCGCGAGCATGCCCTGATCACTGTCGAGCCGGCATTCGTCACGCTCAAGGACCTCGGCAGCCGCAATGGCACATTCGTGAACGGCCAGCGCATCGACACCCAGGTGCTGGCGCACGGCGACAGCGTGAAGCTGGGCGAGTTCGAAATGCGCTTCGTGATTGCCAACCAGGAGTTCAGGCAGGCGGACGCCCGATGGCTCGAAGTGCCTCCCGGCATGCCGCTCATGGATCTGAATCGGGACCGCTCGGCGGACGACACGCCGACGACGGGGAGCGGGCGGCTCTGAGCCTCGGCTTGACCGGGGCTCCGCAGCCACGCGGCGGCGCCGCCTGGCGAGGCCCGCGGCAGAGACGCATGGATTCATGCGCCCCGCTCCTACAGACCCGGGCAACGCCCCGATGCTAGTTTGCGCAGGCGTGCTGGCGCATCCGTTGGCGGTTCCGCACAGGACTCTCGTCCACCTCGGCCCCGCGTAGACGGCATCGTCGACGAGAACGAATCGATGCCAGACACGGTCCAAGTATCGGTCGGTCGGCAAAGGTCGAGAAATGTCATGACAGCGCGGGTTGAAGCGGCAAGGGCGCCTGTGGTGCTGCGAGCGAGCTTGCGCACCTGCTGCCTCGCACTTGCGGCATGTGCCGCCTCCGGTGCATGCCCTGCGGCCTCCGCGCAGGCCGGGATGCGTGAGAACCTGGCCGTCGCGACCGAACAGCAGGAAAGCGACGACCGCGTGATTGCTGCGCGCTGCGGGACGCCGGCCTTCGAGAAGGCCTTCTACAAGGACTCGAAAGCGGCCGTCGCTGCCGGGCTGGTCGGACGCAAGGGCCGTGATCCGGCGGATACCGAGAAGATCATCACCGCGCTGCGTCGCAATCCCTTGCTGCTCGTGTCCGCGCAGGCGGACTGTCCGGCCCAGCTGGCCCGGCTGAAGGACATCCAGAAGGCGCGCAGGTCGGCGATCAGGTCCGGGCGATCGGCAGCCTCGGGACGCGGCTGATCGCGCGGTCTTCCGGTTCAGCGCATCGGCTGTCCGTGCGTGGATGACGCCGGGCCGAGGGCTCCCACCTCGATGGGTGTGCAATTAGGGGGCCGCGTCGTGCCAAATGGCGCACTTTGCGTGGCACGCGGCCGGGCGGGTCCGGCCAGAATGACGACGTCCATGAAGAAGTTTCGCGCCGTACTCTCCCGCACTCGTGCCGACCCTGCGTTCGGCCGATCCGGCGCCGGCTGCGCATGACGCGACCCGTCCTGCGCGTCACCGGTGCCGGTGGCACTCCGTACATTCTCGGCGCGCCGATGCACGTCTACGACGATGAAGTGCATCTCGGAACGGTGACATCGGTGCAGGTCGGCCCGGGCGGGCACGAGATCGCGGTCGGGAACTTCGTCGCTTCCAATCTCGCGGATCTGTATCGATCGCGTCTTGTTGTACTGGTGGTGGTCGAGGTCGTGCAATTCCTGATCGACAACTATCCGTCGGTCCAGACCATCGGTCTCACGCTGTCCGGACACGTCGAGGACAGCGAGAGCGAGCGGGGGGGCCTTGCCGGCGTCCGTTCGGATCTGCTGCGAAGCATCGGCGCCGGGAACGTCACCATCACGCCGAGTCCGCACGGGCGACTGAAGGCCCATTTCGCGGTAAGCGGTATCTGGACCTACAACCCGGCGGCCTGCGCGGCATTGGCGTCGGTGCTGGATGCCGAGCGGCAGGCCTTTGGCGAGCGGAAGGCCGCTGACCAGACGGTTCGCGCGACCATGATCCACCGACTGCTCGCGCGCCTGCTGTTTCGGCGGCGTTGAGGTCAGGCGTAGCGCTTGCGCGCCAGCGCCGCGCCGCGGGCCAGGGCTTCCAGCTTCCGCAGCGCGATCTCCCGGTTCATCGGTGCAAGCCCGCAGTTCGTGCAGGCAAGCAGGTGTTCCTTCGGCACATGCTGCAGCGCCCGTCCGATCGTGTCGGCGACCTGCTCTGGCGTCTCGATGGCGTCGCTGGCCACGTCGATCACGCCGACCATGACGTCCTTGCCTTTCAGCAAGGCCATCAACTCGGGCGGCACGTGGGAGTGATAGCACTCCAGGCTCACCTGATCGATGCTGCTGTCCGCGAGGGCGGGGAACACCTGTTCATATTGCCGCCACTCTTCGCCGAGCGAAGCCTTCCAGTCGACATTCGCCTGGATGCCGTAGCCATAGCAGATGTGAACGGCGGTGGTGCAGCGCAAGCCCCGGGTTGCGCGCTCCAGGGCCTGCACGCCCCAGTCCGCGGCGTCTTTCATGTAGACGTTGAAGGCGGGCTCGTCGAACTGGATGATGTCCACGCCGTCGGCCTCCAGTGCGAGGGCTTCCTGGTTGAGCAGCTCGGCGAAGGCCATGGCGAGCGACCTGCGGTCGCCGTAGTGGCGATCGGCGACGGTGTCGACGATCGTCATCGGACCGGGCAGCGTGAACTTGATCCGGTGCGTGGTGTGCGCGCGCAGCAGGCGGGCCTCCTCGGCATGGACGCGGCCCCGGAGTCGCAGTGGCGCCACCACCTGCGGCACCATCGCGTCGTAGCGGTTGTCGCGGATGCCCATCCGCACCTTGTGCTCGAAGTCGACGCCCTCGACCTGTTCGAGAAAACCGTGGACGAAGTGCTGCCGCGACTGCTCGCCGTCGCCGATCACGTCGAGGCCGGCGTCTTCCTGGGCCTTGATCCAGAGCAGGGTGGCATCGGCCTTGGCCTGCGCGAGCGCCGTGCCTTCGGGCTTCCACTGGGGCCATAGCTTGCCGGTTTCGGCAAGCCAGCCGGGCTTCGGCAGGCTGCCGGCGATCGAGGTGCTGAACAAGGTGCGTTGCATCGTGCTTCCTCCGAACGGATGGGCCGCCAGCGATTCTGCGCCAGGCGGCCCGTCCGTCCATGCGAATCGGCCGCCGCCACGGTTGAACCGAATGCCGCGCTTTTAATAAGCATATTTATAATAAATTCGATTATGAAATGGGACTTCACCCGACGCTTCGGCTTTCTGGTCAACGACGTGGCCAAGCTCTATGGCGAACAGTTCGACCGCCTGGCCCGCGAGCGCATCGGCCTGTCCCGCGCGCAATGCCGCCTGCTCGGCGTGCTGGCCGCGCATGGCGATGACCAGCCTTTGTCCCAGGTCGAACTGGCCCACAGGATGGATCTGACGCCGATGGCCGTCGGCGGTCTTTGCGACCGGATGGCCGCCGCCGGCTGGATCCGCCGTCAGCCCAGCGCCCACGACCGACGCGCCAATGAAGTCAGCCTGGAGCCGAGCGCCCGCAAGGCCCTGGGCGTCGCGGTCAAGCTGGGCGACAACCTCAGCGATCGTGCACTGTCGGTGCTTTCGTCGCAGGAGCGAGAGCAACTCCATTCGATGCTCGCACGGGTCCGCATCCATCTACTGGCCGGCGCGCCGGCGGGGGAGGAAAACGCATGAGCCCCGCCCCGACGCTGGCCAGCGCGGCCGCGCATCGCGGCATGATCACGATCTCGATCATGCTGGCGACCATCATGCAGGCGCTGGACACGACCATCGCCAACGTCGCGCTGCCGCACATGCAGGGCAGCCTGCAGGCCTCGCAGGACCAGATCACCTGGGTGCTGACCTCCTACATCGTGGCATCGGCCATTGCGCTGCCGCTCACCGGATGGCTGTGCGGCCACTGGGGGCGGCGCAAGGTCTTCCTGGTTTCGGTGGTGGGCTTCACCATCGCGTCCGCGCTCTGCGGGCTTGCCACTTCGCTGGTCGGTATCGTGCTTGCGCGTCTCCTGCAGGGCGTGTTCGGCGCGGCCCTGGTGCCCCTGTCGCAGGCGGTGCTCCTGGACATCAATCCGCGCGAAAAGGTCGGCCAGGCCATGGCCATCTGGGGAGCCGGCATCATGGTGGGTCCGATCCTCGGACCGCTGATGGGCGGCTGGCTGACCGACAACTTCGACTGGCGGTGGGTGTTCTTCATCAACGTGCCGGTCGGCGTCTTCGCCTTCTGGGGCATCGCGCGCTACCTTCCGGAGAGCCGCCCGAAGGGCGAGCGCCTCGACATCTTCGGCTTCGTCACGCTGAGCATCGCCATCGGCATGCTCCAGATGTTCCTGGATCGCGGCGAACAGCTCGACTGGTTCGATTCCTGGGAAATCAAGCTCGAAGCCGCCGCGGCGCTGGTCTCCTTCTGCTTCTTCGCGGTCCACACCTGGACCGTGCAGGGTGTTTCCTTCTTCGACCGCGCGCTGCTGAAAGACCGCAACTTCCTCACCGGCCTGCTCTTCGCCTTCGTGGTCGGCATGATCCTCTACGGCACCATGGCGCTGCTGCCCACGCTGCTCCAGGGGCTGATGGACTATCCGGTGGTCTACACCGGCATGGTGACCGCGCCGCGCGGCATCGGCACCATGGTCGCGATGATCGTCGTCGGCAAGCTGGTGCATCGCGTCGACGTGCGGGCCATCATGGCGGGCGGCTTCTCGCTGACGGCCTTGTCCCTCTACCAGATGACGCACCTGACGCTCGAGATGGACAGCAGCCTGATCATCGTGTCCGGCGTGCTTCAGGGCCTGGGCATCGGCTTCACTTTCGTGCCCTTGTCGACCGCCACGTTCGCGACGCTGGCGCCACGGCTGCGAAATCAGGGCACGCCGGTCTTCAGCCTGTTGCGCAACATCGGCGGAAGCGTGGGGATCTCCATCGTCCAGACGCTCCTGACCCAGGGGGCGTCGCGCGCCCACGCGGAAATCGCGAGCACGGTGTCGGTCACGAACCAGGGCCTGATCCAGCTGCCTTCATTGCTGAGCCTGGGTACTTCGCACGGGCTCGCTGTGCTGAATGCCGAGGTCACCCGCCAAGGCGCATTGGTCGGCTACCTGGATGATTTCGCGATCATGATGGCGATGACGCTGGCCGCCATCCCGCTGCTCCTCTTGATCCGCAGCCCGCGCCGGGCGGCGGCTGCGGGCGGCTCGTCGGACGTTCCGCACTGATTCATCCAGCCGCTGCGGGTGGTGTCCGGGTCCGTCGGTTTCGAGCTCATGGGCGCTGGCTGGCGGCGCGACGCGTCAACGCCAGTGCGATGCCGCCGAGGATCGCCGCGGCGGCGACCACGAGATGCCATGTGAGGGCCTCCGACAAGAACAGCACACCGCCGAATGCGGCGATCAGCGGAACCGACAGTTGCACGATCGATGCACTCAGGGCCGGGAGGCCGCGCAGCGCTGCATACCAGAGCACATAGCCGATGCCGCTGGTCAGCGCACCCGAGGCGACAGCCAGCGCGATGCCGGCGCCGTCCGCGTGAGCGGTGGACGCAAGGCCCAGACTCAGGATGAGCGCCAGCGGTGCCGCGCGTGTGAAGTTGCGCGAGGTCGCGGCGAGCGGGTCGGCGATGCCTCGGCCGCGCAATGAATAAATGCCCCAGGCCAGGCCGGCGATCGCCATCGATGCGGCGCCCGGCGGCGAGGGTGTCGTGATACCCGACGACACCAGATAGACCAGACCCCCGGCGGCCAGCAGCAACCCGATCCACGGCAGCACGCCGAAGCGTTCGCCGGCTCGCAATCCGGCGCTGAGCATCGTGAGCTGCACGGCGCCGAACAGGATCAGGGCCCCCGTGCCTGCGGACAGGTCGAGGTAGGCGAAGGAAAAGAACACGACATAGGCGAAGAGCGCGACGGCCGCGAGCCAGTCGCGGCGGGGCGTCGCCATCGACGCCGAGGGACCGAGTCGTACGGCCAGCGCGAGGACGACGGCACCCGAGACCAGCCGGATGCTCGAAAAGCTGGCCGGGTCAATGCCACGACGCTGCAAGGCGAGACGGCACAAGATGGAGTTCGCGGCGAAGGCCAGCATCGCGGCCGCCGTCAGGGCGGTGGTCCGGCGGGTCGACGGCGTGGGCGGCGTGGGCGATCCGGCATCCTTGTTCATTCGGGACTCCTCGCACGAAAGCCGATGTCAGGAAGTGCGTGCGTATGGCTCGAAGGTCGCGGACCGTACGAAGCGGCGGCGAAGACCCAGCCTGCGGGGTTGCCCGCTCTGCCCGAAGGGGCAGGACATTGTGCACTCAGGACCGATTTGCAGCATGTGTGCGTCCGACCAAGATCAGTGCGTCGCTTCCAGCGTCTCTGCGGAAAACCCGGCGCGGAGGCGGCCGGTCCCGAAGGAGATCCATGTCCGCCAATCAGTGTCATCCCCTGTTCGTCATTGCCACGGTGTTGCCCGTGGCATTCGACACCTGGGCGCAAGCCGATGACACCGAATTGCAGAAGAAGCTGGCCAATCCGGTCGCCGATCTCGTGACTGTGCCCATCCAGTGGAACAGCAGCTTTCACAGCGGCCCTTTCGACAAGCCGCAGCACACGCTCAACATCCAGCCGGTCTATCCGATCGAACTGGATGGCGGGTGGTCACTGGTCAACCGTGCCATCGTGCCGCTCTTGTCGAACCCTGCGGCTGCGCCGGGGCAGGAGCGCGAATACGGACTCGGTGACATCAGCTACCAGGGCTTCTTCGTGCCGCCGCCTGGCGGGAGCGGGTTGATCTGGGGGGTCGGGCCGATGCTGACGATGAAGACCGCGACCGACGCCCGCCTCGGCGCGGGCAAGTGGTCCCTGGGGCCGGCGGCAGTGATCCTGAAGGAGTCCGGCCCATGGTCGGTGGGCGCGCTGGCGACCCAGGTGTGGTCCTTCGCAGGCGATTCCGGGCGCCAAGGCGTCAGCGCCTTCACGCTGCAGCCGATCCTGAGCTATCGGCTCGATGCGCACCAGTCGATCGGCTACCTCGGGACCATCAGCGCGGATTGGAGGGAGACGCGATCCAGCCAGCGCTGGACGGTCCCGCTGGGTGTGTCCTATTCGCGGCTGGTCAAGCCCCAGGGTTTCGTGCCGATGAATATCGTGGTGGGCGCGGGCTACAACGTCATGCGGCCCGACTATGCGTCGGATTGGTTCCTGCGGCTCCAGGTCAATTTCATCCTGCCCAAATAAGGAGCGCATCGGATGGCACGGCAACTGCAAGACGAAGCTCCGGGGGATGGTGACCGCGATGGCGGCGCGGGCGAGCCCCGCGCCGCCAATCGACGGCGCGGGCCGTGTGCCGATCGCCAGCCCCGCCGAGGCGCGTTCGCGAACCCGTGTTGCTGGCGCAGGGTCCGGACGGGAGGCCGATCATGACGCTGCGGGTCGCTCTGTTGATGCGCGGCGCATTCAACCTTCTCGTCGCGCTGTACCTGCTGATCCGGCCCGAGGCGGCGATACAGGCTGGCGCCGGCCGCAACGGCTACTACGCGTTGGCGGACGCCGTGCTGGCGCTGCTGCTGGCAAGAGCGCTGGCCAAGGATCCGCGGGGGCGCTGGCTGGTCGCACTGGCACTGGTGGATGCGCTGGTCCGGCTCCTGACAGGCGTGGCTGTCTTCGCCTTTCCGAGCATCGAGTCGCGCGTGCTCAGCGCCGTCCTGTTTTTCGGCGGCATCGTCACCGTGTCCATCGCGCTCGGCGTGGCGGGCATGCTCTACACCGTCATGCGGCGCGGCGTGCCGGGCACCGCAACCGTGGCGAGGATCGGCGGCGCGCTGCCCGCGTTCATCCTGAGTGCCTGCAGCCTCTTGTTCGGCCTCGCGCTGGTGACTGGCATCGAAAGCGCGGACGACCGGCGCATACTGATCGCCCTGTTCGCGCTTGCGATCGGGCTGACGCTCGGCGTGACCGGACTTCGGACCCGACCCTCGTGGATGACGACCTGATGCCAAGCGACGGCCTGACTCACCGCGACGCGGATCGGACACTCTTGTGCTGGCAACGCGCCGCACGCGGCGCACGACCAAGAAGGGGTTTGACATGAACCGGACTTTCAGTCGGCCGAGATGGTCGATGGCGATCGCGGCCATATGCGTCGCCGTGGCAGGCTGTGCGGAGCAGCAGCAGCAGCAGCAGCAGCAGCAGCAGCAGCAGCAGCAGCAGCAGCAGGCAGTACCGCCATCGGCTCCGCCATCCGGTGCCGCGACACCGGCGCCGGCGATGCCTGCGCCACCGGCCGCGCAGGCCGCGCCGCCCGCACAAGGGGGGACGATGGCACAGCCTGCCGTCGACCCGGGCGTCCTCCAGGCGCTGGACCGCATGGCGGACTACTTGCGCGGCCTGAAGAATTTCGAGCTCCGTGTCAGCACCGTCACCGACGAGATGCTGGACCACGACCAGATGGCGCAGATCGGCCGCTGGGCGACGCTCAAGGTTCGGCGCCCGGGTGCGATGCGCGCCGACATGCGCGATGACCGGGGCGACCGCAAGCTGCTTTACTACAACGGCAAGACCGCGAGTCTCTACGACCCGGGAACGAGGTACTACGCGACCGTGGCTGCGCCGTCGACGATCGACGAAACCGTTCAGTTGCTGGGTCAGCACTACGGCATCCAGCTGCCGGTGGCCGATCTGTTCTATTGGGACTCCAACAGGGTCGATCTCCGTGGGATCAAGTCGGCGGACTTTCTCGGCTATGCCGAGGTGGATGGCAGGCCGACCAACCACTTCGCACTGCGTCAGGAGGGCGTCGACTGGCAGATCTGGGTGGAGCGTGGCGCGACACCGCTGCCGCGCAAGCTGGTGATCACCACCACCATGGATGCGGCGACGCCCCAGCACGCCGCGCTCCTGCACTGGAATCTCTCGCCAAGATTCGCGGCGGGCGACTTCAGCTTCAAGCCGCCGCCCGGCGCGCATCAGATCGCGATCCAGACGGTCGATGGGACCGTGGACAGCGCCGGCCAGTAGCTGCCGGGCGAGCCATCCAGCATTCACTCAGGGAGACATCATGAGCCATCGAGCCATGCGACGCCCTCTGCGTCCTGTCGCCGAGGCCTTCGGGCTTGCCATGACGCTCGCAGCGGGCCTTGCTTGCAGCATTCCAGCGCATGCCCAGCGCGAGGTGCGCGGCGAGGCACGCACGAGCGTGAATCGAAGCGTCGCGGCCAATCACAACGTGAACGCGAGCCGCAACCTGAACGCCACGCAGAACGTCAACGTCAACCGCAATGTCAATGCCACGCAGAACGTCAACGTCAACCGAAACGTCAATGCCACCCATAACGTCAACCAGAACGTCAACGTGAATCGCAATGTGAATGTGGTCGGCCGGCCGGTCTATGTGGAGAACGACTACCACCCGTTCGCCGCCGCGGCCGCGGTGACCGCCGGCGTTGCCGTCACCGCGGCCGCCGTGGGGTCCATCGCGCGGTCGCTGCCGCCCTCCTGTTCCACCGCGGTCGTGAACGGCATCACCTACCAGAACTGCAGCGGCACCTGGTACCAGCCGCAATACGCAGGCTCCCAGGTCACGTACGTGGTCGTCAATCCGCCGCGCTGAAGCGAGGGCCGCGGCCTGCGCGCCGGGGCCCCCGGCGCCCCCGGCGCATGAACCCTACAGGAAAGGCAGCGTGAGGCTGATGGCGACCCCGTTGCCTTTCGGCCGGTTCTTCGCGTCCACGTCGTAGACCCATCGTGCCGAGAAGGCGGCTGGCTGGTTGCCGATCTTGCCGCCCCAGCTCACGATGGGGCCGAGCCCGACCGAGTAGCCCTTGAATCCGTTCAGCCGGTCCGCCGTCGGCCCCGTGTCTTTCTGGAGCTGCTCGATCCAGCCGCCGACCACGCCCAGCTTCCACTGCGGTGCGATCGGGGTCATCCACAGCGCATCGATGTGGAACACCGCGCCGTTGTTGTAGTCGGTGTCCTTGTTGCGGGTATAGAAGTCGATCGCCGCCATCGTGCTGAACTCGCTGCCGCCCGGGAACAGCCGGGTGTAGGCGACGGTGGGCGAGAAGGTCCAGGTATTCAATCCGGCATTCGCGAGCCGGTTCGGATCGTACGAGCCGGTGGGCGCGTAGATGGGCAGCGAGAACGCGATGTGCTCGGTCTCGCTGAAGTGATAGCCGGCCACGATCGGGTTGATCAGCAGGTCGGCAAAGTGCGTGTTGCTTTCGCTGTTCGACAGGCTCCCGCGGAAAGTCGTCGTGAGCCCGATCTCGGCTCGCGTGTATTGCACCGGAAGACCGATCGATGAAGCGAAGTTCCAGCGTCCCGGACCGGTGTTCCAGATGTAGGTGAGTGTGGCGATGTTGTAGGAGGCGGTGACGTCGAGGCCGCTGCTGATGACGCGGCCCACGGACACCTGGCGCGAATTGCCGATGTCGCCGTTGAAGTAGACGCTGCCCAGGGTCAGGACCAGCCCCGGCGTCGGCGGGATGATGCCGGCATTCGAGTAGATCTGCTGCCCCGTGATGGGGCGCCCGATCCCGCCTTCGGTGGCTGTCGCGGCCAGCGGGATGAGGATCAGCGCTGCGGCTGCGCCGAGGCGGTGGCGTGAAGTTCGCCTTGTCATGGTCATGTTCCCTTTCATGGTTGCTTGTTCTTCCTGTTCCCGATGGGGCGGACTCTCCGGCGGTGGCTTCCGCGCTCGCTCAGGCGCCACGGGGCTTGGCTCGTGAAGACCGCTGCGGGCCGGCGCGAGGAGGAGGGCGAGACTCGGCGCGCGCCGCCTCCCGGGCAGCCTTCGGAGGCAGGTTCGTGACGGCAGGCAGCAACACCCTGAAGATGGCGCCCGTCGGGTCCCGGCTGCCGACGTCGACCTTTCCGCCGTGGGCTTCGACGATGGTCTTGACGATCGCCAGCCCCATGCCCATGCCCTCGGGCTTGGTCGAATAGAAGGCCTTGAAGATCTCGGGCAGCCGGGCCGGCGCAACCCCGGTGCCGCAATCGGCAACGCTGAAGAGGACCGTAGTCTTGTCCTGCCGTTCCGTGGCGATGGTCAGTTGCCGCTTCTGCGGCGGCAGGTGGCTCATGGCTTCCATGCCGTTGGTCACGAGGTTGAGCAGCACCTGCTGCAAATGCGCGGCATCGCCCATCACGCGCATCGTGCCGGGTGCAAGCCTGAACTGCACCTTTGTCTGGTGGCGCTGCGCGAGCTGATCGATCGGGCCTCGGCTCGAGTTCATCAGCGCGTTGATTTCAACCACGGTGATCTCGAGCGGGCGCTTGCCCAGGAGGGCCCTGAGCTTCTGGATGATCTCCCTGATCCGGATCACGTCGTCGCGGATGTCCGACAGGATGCCCTTGAGCTCGTCGTCCGGCAGCGGTCGCTGCCTCCATAGCAAGGTGCCGGCATCCAGGTTGGCGAGGATCGCGCTCAGGGGCTGGTTGATTTCGTGCGCGATCGAGGCGGTGAGTTCGTCCGTGCCGTGCGTGTCGGCGTCACCCGCCGTCGACTCGGCCGGTGGCTGCGCGGAGCCGGCGGCAAGGCGCGCGCGCGAACGCGCGGCGCCGCGCGGCGCTTTCGCCGCCATTGCGAGCATGCTGACGACAAGCGCGGACAGCGCGAGGCCGATCGATGCCTTGGGCGATGTGCGCGACGACGCCATGGGGGCGTGGCTCCGGGCTCGGCCGGTCTCAGATGCCGGCGCGGCCATCCGCATGTATCGCAGAACCGAGTTGCCCGACTGCGCGCACGAGGTCAGGCAGGGAGCTGACCTCCATCTTCTCCATCACGCGCGCGCGGTGGGCCTTGATGGTTCGTTCCGCCGCGCCGAGCTGGGCGCTGATCTGCTTGTTGAGCGCGCCGTTGACCACCATGTCGAGCACCTGGCGCTCGCGTGGGCTGAGGCGCAGGTAGCGCGACTTCAGCGCGGTGAGGCGCTTGTGCGCCTGGCGTCGCGCCGCGTCTTCGCGCGCGGCCTTGTTCACGACGGCGAGCAGTGCCTGGCCGTCCACCGGCTTGAAGAAGAAGTCCGTCGCGCCGGCCTTCATCGCACGCAGCGTTTCCTGCGCGGTCGCGTGGGCAGTGACGAAGATGACCGGCAGCGGATCGGGCTGCGCGGCGAGCATGTCCTGCAGATCGAGCCCGCTGGGACCTGGCATGTGGATGTCGAGCACCAGGCAGCCGGGAGGGCCGTTGATGCCTGCGAGCAGCATCTCGCCGACGGAGCCGTACTCGACCACCTGGTGGCCGGCGGCCTTGAGCAGTCTCTGCAGCGCCCGGCGAAACGACACATCGTCGTCGATCAGTCGAATCAGCGGCGCTTCCTCTGCCGCGTTGAAAGCTGACAGGTCGCTCATTGTCTTCTCCCTTCACTGCGCTCGTCGGTCTCCGACGAGGCCGGCGCACCGCGGCGCCAGCGCGAGGCTGATTGAACAGCGAGTGAAGGTGCAAGACAACCTGCCCTTTGGTGCAGTACGTCCGGCCGTGGAAATCGCGCTAGTTGTTTGGTTCTAGCGGATGGCCCGTGATGGCGAACTGGCGTCCTCGCCGGCCGGGCCGGGGTTTCGCATGCCTATTCGAGGTCGAAGCGACGCCCGTAGGCCGCGAAGCTCTCGGCGCGCAGTGCGCGCATCATCACCTGCGCCGCGGGCGAGAGCAGGCGGTCGGTGCGCGTGATGATGCCGAAGGCGTCCATGTGGCAGGGGATGTCGATCGGCAGCACGGTGACGATGCCGTGCGCCGCGTAGTAGCGCGCGACATCGGCGGCGAGCACGGCGATCATGTCGCTTTGCTGCAGCATGCGCGTGACGAAGAGCAGTGCGGAGGTCTCCACCAGGTTGAGCGGCGGCGCGAGTCCCTCCTCGCGGAACATGAGATCGAAGCGATGGCGCAGCACGCTGCCCGCCGGCGGCACGATCCAGCCGGCCGACACCAGGTCGCGCAAGCCCAGCCCCGTCATGCCGAGCATTGGATGACCGGGCCGCACGAGCGCGCAGACGGGCTCTTCGCTGATGGCTTCATAGCGCAGCTGCGACTTGTCGTGCTCGGCGAAGAGGCGGGCGACGAGGATGTCGAGCCGGCCCTGCTCCAGGTGTTCGAGGAGTACCGGACTGGTGTCGATCTCCAGCGAGATGTGCAGGTCCGGATGCTCGCGCTTGACCGCCGCCACCGCCGGCGGCAGCAGCGCCAGGCCGGGCGAGGTGATCGCTCCGATGTTGACCTGGCCGTAGCGGCCGGCCTTGAGCGAGACCAGTTCCTCGTGGGCCTGGTTGAGGCTCGCGAGCGCGACGCGTGCATGCCGGATCATCGTCTCGCCATACCAGGTGGGGCGCATCCCGCGCGGCAGCCGGTCGAAGAGCGGCACCTCCAGGACATCCTCCAGATCCTTCAGCAGCTTGGACGCCGCGGGTTGCGTCATGTTGAGCACCTGGGCTGCGCGATGGATGTTCCCCTCCTCGGCGAGCGCCACGAGCAGGAGCAGTTGCCGGGTCTTCAGGCGTGCACGGATGAACCAGTGCGTGTAATGGGCCATGGGGTTTACGTGAATGCCGCTTTTGACATTCATTTAAGCCAAATATTGATTGGAAAGATATTGGTGCGATTCCTACACTCGCGCCACTTTGAAACGCAGCGACCTTCAGCAGAACGCTCGCCACTACATCAATGGACGCTGGGAAACCGGCGTCACGCTGGGGGCCAGCGAAAACCCGTCCGACACGCGCGAGGTGGTGGCGGAATATGCGCGCGCGGATCGCAATCAGACCGCGCTCGCGATCCGCGCCGCGGCCGACGCCTTGGCCCACTGGAGCCAGACCACCCCGCAGCGCCGTGCCGATGCCCTGGACCAGATCGGCAGCGAGATCCTTGCGCGGCGCGAAGAACTGGGACTGCTGATCGCCCGCGAAGAAGGCAAGACCTTGCCCGAGGCGGTCAGCGAAGCCGCGCGGGCCGGCCACCTGTTCAAGTTCTTCGCCGGCGAGGCACTGCGCAGTCGCGGCGACACCATCGCGTCGGTGCGGCCGGGTGTGCAGGTCGATGTGACGCACGAGCCGGCCGGCGTGATCGGCGTCATCACGCCCTGGAGCGAGCCGCTCGCCATTCCGGCCTGGAAGATCGCACCGGCGCTCGCGCACGGCAACAGCGTCGTCTTCAAGCCGGCGGAACGGGTACCTGCCTGTGGCTGGGCGCTGGCGGAGATCATCAGCCGGGCCGCCCTGCCGGCGGGCACCTTCAACCTCGTGATGGGTAGCGGTCGCGAGGTCGGCCAGGCCATCGTCGACAGCCCGCTGGTCGACGCGATCAGCTTCACCGGCTCGGTGACCAACGGCGCGCGTGTTCTCCTGGCGGCCATGCCGCGGCATGCCAGGGTGCAGCTCGACATGGGCGGCAAGAACCCGCTCGTGGTGCTCGCCGATGCGGACCTCGACCGTGCCATCGACTGCGCGCTGGAGGGGGCCTACTTCTCGGCGGGCCAGCGTTGCACGGCTTCGAGCCGGCTCATTGTCGAAGCCGCGGTGCACGACGCCTTCGTCGTGCGCCTGCGGCAGCGCATGGCGGCGCTCAAGGTCGGCCATGCGCTCGAGCGCGGCAGCGACATCGGTCCGGTGGTCGACCGCGTGCAGCTCGAAAGGAATCTTGCCGCGATCGCGCAGGCGAGCGAGGAGGGCGCGGAACTCGTGTGGGGCGGCGAACGGCTCAAGCAGCCCGGCAGCGGCTACTACATGAGCCCGGCGCTTTTTCTGGCCCGGCCCGAGCACCGCGTCGCGCGCGACGAGATCTTCGGCCCCGTGGCCTGTGTGCTGCGGGCCGACGACTATGAGCACGCGCTCCAACTGGCCAACGACACGGCCTTCGGCCTGTGCGCCGGCATCTGCACCAGATCGCTCGCGCGGGCCGTCCATTTCAAGCGTCATGCCAAGGTGGGCATGACCATGGTCAACCTGCCGACGGTCGGCGTGGACTACCACGTGCCCTTCGGCGGGAGAAAGGCGTCGAGCTACGGACCCTGCGGGCAGGGCGCTCGTGCCGCGGAGTTCTACACCAGCCTCAAGACCGGCTACATGCTGGCCTGAACGAGAGGCCCAGCGATTTCTTTCACCCCGCCAACCAGGAGACAACCATGAAGCTGAATCGTCGCACGCTCACTCTGGCACTCGCGTCCGCCTCGCTGTCCTCGCTGCTGCCGATCCCGGCACTGGCGCAGAAGAAGATCGTGCTGGGCTTTGCCCAGGTCGGCGCGGAGAGCGAGTGGCGAACGGCCAACACGGAGTCCATCAAGTCCGCCGCGAAGGACGCCGGCATCGAGCTCAAGTTCTCCGATGCGCAGCAGAAGCAGGAAAACCAGATCAAGGCCATCCGCTCCTATATCGCCCAGAAGGTGGACGTGATCGCCTTCTCGCCGGTGGTGGAGTCCGGCTGGGACACGGTGCTTCGCGAGGCCAAGGCCGCCAACATTCCCGTCGTGCTGACCGACCGCTCGGTCAGCACCAAGGACGACTCGCTCTATGTCACCTTCATGGGCTCCGACTTCATCGAGGAAGGCCGCAAGGCCGGCCGCTGGCTGGTCGAGAAGATGAAGGACACGAAAGGCGACGTGAACATCGTCGAACTGCAGGGAACGGTGGGGTCGGCGCCGGCGATCGACCGGAAGAAGGGTTTCGAGGAAATCATCAAGTCCGACCCGAAGTTCAAGATCATCCGCTCGCAGACCGGCGACTTCACCCGCGCCAAGGGCAAGGAAGTGATGGAAGCCTTCCTGAAGGCCGAGGGCAAGAAGATCAATGTGCTCTATGCGCACAACGACGACATGGCCATCGGCGCGATCCAGGCCATCGAGGAAGCAGGCCTCAAGCCGGCGCAGGACATCGTCATCATCTCGATCGACGGTGTGAAGGGCGCCTTCGAGGCCATGATGGCCGGCAAGCTCAACGTCTCGGTGGAATGCAGCCCGCTGCTCGGCCCGCAGCTCATGAGCGCCGTCAAGGACATCCAGGCCGGCAAGCCGCTGCCCAAGCGCATCGTGACGGAGGAGAGCATCTTTCCGATGGAAGTCGCGAAGGCGGAATTCCCGAAGAGGAAGTACTGACCCCGGCCTCGGTGCCCGCATGATTTTCCAACTGGAAGGAGACGAAGAAATGAAACGAAGCTTTCTCAAGACACTGCTGGCCGGTGTGGCCGTCGCGGGCCTGGCCGGCCTGATGCCGCTCGCGCAGGCGCAGGACAAGGGCCTGGTCGCCATCTCGATGCCGACGAAGTCCTCGGCGCGCTGGATCGCCGACGGCGGCAACATGGTCAAGTACTTCAACGAGAAGGGCTACAAGACCGACCTGCAGTACGCCGAGGATGACATTCCGAACCAGCTCGCGCAGATCGAGAACATGGTGACCAAGGGGCCCAAGGTGCTGGTGATCGCGGCGATCGATGGCACCACCTTGTCGGACGTGTTGCAGAAGGCGGCCGACAAGGGCATCAAGGTGATCGCCTACGACCGGCTGATCCGCGGCTCGAAGAATGTCGACTACTACGCCACCTTCGACAACTTCCAGGTCGGCGTGCTGCAGGCCAGCTACATCGAGCAGGCGCTGAAGCTCAAGGAAGGCAAGGGCCCCTACAACATCGAGCTCTTCGGCGGTTCACCTGATGACAACAACGCCTTCTTCTTCTACAACGGCGCGATGTCGGTCCTCAAGCCCTACATCGACAACGGCAAGCTGGTGGTGCGCAGCAAGCAGTTGGGCATGGACAAGGTCTCGACCCTTCGCTGGGACGGCGCCGTGGCGCAGGCCCGCATGGACAACCTGCTGTCGGCCTACTACACCAAGGACCGCGTCGATGCCGTGCTTTCGCCCTACGACGGTCTGTCGATCGGCATCATCTCCTCGCTCAAGGGCGTGGGCTATGGGTCGCCGCAGCAGCCGATGCCGGTGGTGACCGGGCAGGACGCCGAGGTGCCCTCGGTCAAGTCGATCCTCAAGAAGGAGCAGACCTCGACCGTCTTCAAGGACACGCGCGAACTCGCCAAGGTGACGGTGAGCATGGTCGACGCGATGATGAGCGGCCGATCGCCCGAAGTGAACGACACCAAGACCTACAACAACGGCGTCAAGGTGGTGCCCTCCTACCTGCTCAAGCCGGTTAGCGTCGATGCATCCAACTGGAAGCAGGCGCTGGTCGACACCGGCTACTACAAGGAGAGCCAGATCCGCTAGTTGCCGCGTGCCACGGGGGGCCGTCCGGACCGGGCGCTTCCCTCGGCTGTGAAGGAGACGACATCTTGAGCGATGTGATTCTGGAGATGCGCGGCATCACCAAGCGATTTCCCGGCGTGAATGCGCTGGACAACGTCAACCTCGCGGTGCGCGCGGGCGAGATCCATGCGGTGGTGGGCGAGAACGGTGCGGGCAAGTCCACGCTGATGAAGGTCCTCAGCGGCGTCCATCCCTGTGACAGCTACGAGGGCGAGATTCGTTTCGAGGGCGAGCTGCGCCGCTTTCGCGACATTGCCGACAGCGAGCGGCTGGGCATCATCATCATCCACCAGGAGCTGGCCCTGGTGCCCCTGCTTTCGATCGCCGAGAACATCTTTCTCGGCAACGAGACCGCGCGCGGCGGCGTCATCGACTGGTTCGCGGCCTATGCCCGCACGCGCGAGCTGCTCGCCAAGGTCGGCCTGCGCGAGCCGCCGACGGCGCTGGTCACCGACCTCGGCGTCGGCAAGCAGCAATTGGTCGAGATCGCGAAGGCGCTGTCCAGGAAGGTTCGGCTACTGATCCTCGACGAGCCGACCGCGAGCCTCAACGAAAGCGACAGCGAGGCGCTGCTGAACCTGCTGCTGGGCCTCAAGGCGCAGGGCATCGCCTCGATCCTGATCTCGCACAAGCTGAACGAGGTGGCCAAGGTGGCCGACTCGATCACCGTGCTGCGTGACGGCGCGACGGTGGAGACCATGGACTGCCGGGGCGCGCCGATCAGCGAGGACCGCATCATCCGCGGCATGGTCGGGCGCGACATGGCGCACCGCTATCCGCAGCGTGCGCCGAAGATCGGCGAGGTGTTCTTCGAGGTGCGCGATTGGCGTGTGCACCACGCGCAGCATGCCGAGCGTGAGCTGATCAAGGGCGTGAGCCTCGACGTCCGGCGCGGCGAGATCGTCGGCATCGCAGGCCTGATGGGGGCCGGCCGGACCGAGTTCGCGATGAGCGTGTTCGGCCGCTCCTACGGCCAGCGTATTGCGGGCTCCGTCCGCATGAACGGTCGCGAGGTCGACGTCGGAAGCGTTCGCAAGGCCATCGACCATGGCATCGCCTACGTCACCGAGGATCGCAAGGGGGCGGGGCTGGTGCTCGAGGAGGACATCCGCCGCAACCTGAGCCTGGCCAATCTTCCGGCCGTTTCCTCGCGTGGCGTGATCGACGACGCGCGCGACTTCAAGGTCGCCAATGACTACCGGCGGGCCCTGGGCATTCGCTGCTCCGGCGTCGGCCAGCGGGTGGTCAACCTGTCGGGCGGCAACCAGCAGAAGGTGGTGTTGAGCAAGTGGCTGTTCGCCAGGCCGGAACTGCTGATCCTCGACGAGCCGACGCGCGGCATCGACGTCGGCGCCAAGTACGAGATCTACACCATCATCGATCAGCTCGCGAGCGAGGGAAAAGGCATTCTCATGATCTCTTCGGAACTGCCGGAACTGCTCGGCATGTGCGACCGCATCTACGTCATGAACGAGGGCCGCTTCGTCGCCGAATTCGCGGCGGCGGAGGCCTCGCAGGAGGGGATCATGCGGGCCATCGTGGCCGCAGGGAGCAGTGTCCATGCCGCCTGAAGTCGAAGCCCTGAAGCCGACGGCGGCAGTCGCGCAGCCGGCCGCATCGGCCGCATCGGCCGGCGAGTACGCCGGCTTCATCAAGAACAACCTGCGCGAATACGGCATGCTGATCTCGCTGGTCGCGATCATGGTGCTGTTCCAGCTCCTGACCGACGGCACGCTGATGCGGCCGCTGAACCTCACGAACCTGCTGCTGCAGAACAGCTACATCGTGATCATGGCGCTGGGCATGCTGCTGGTGATCGTGGCGGGGCACATCGACCTGTCGGTAGGCTCGGTCTGCGGCTTCATCGGCGCATTGGCGGCGGTGCTGATGGTGGAGTACGGATGGCATTTCGTGCCCACCTTCATCGTCTGCCTCATCGCGGGCGGCCTGATCGGCGCGGCGCAGGGCTGGTTCGTGGCCTTCTTCCGCATTCCCTCCTTCATCGTCACCCTGGCCGGGATGCTCGTCTTCAAGGGGCTGACGCTGGCGCTGCTGGCGGGCCAGTCGGTCGGCCCCTTCCCCGAGACCTTCCAGAAGCTCAGCTCCGGCTTCGTTCCCGATCCGCTCCACGGCGAAGCGCTGCGCACCACGTCGCTGCTGCTCGGCGCGCTGGCCGCCGCGGCCTTGCTGTTCTTCAGACTGCGTGGACGCTCGCGGCTGGCGCTGCATGGCATGGCGCAGGAGCCCTACGCCTTCTTCCTCGGCAAGAACCTGTTCTTCGCGGCGGCGATCCTGCTCCTGTCCTACCTGCTCGCAACCTACAAGGGCCTTCCCAATGTGCTGATCGTCATGGCGGTGCTGATCGTGGCCTACGACTTCGTCACAACGCGCACGACGATCGGCCGCCGCATCTATGCGCTCGGCGGCAACGAGAAGGCGGCGCGGCTGTCGGGCATCAAGACGCAGCGGCTGGCGTTTCTCGCCTTCGTCAACATGGGGGTGCTCGCGGCGCTTGCGGGCCTGGTGTTCGCGGCGCGGCTCAACACGGCCACGCCGAAGGCGGGGCTGGGCTTCGAGCTGGACGTGATCGCGGCCTGCTTCATCGGCGGCGCCTCGGCCTCCGGCGGCGTCGGCAAGGTGATGGGCGCGGTGATCGGCGCCTTCGTGATGGGTGTGATGAACAACGGCATGTCGATCCTCGGCGTCGGCATCGACTACCAGCAGGTCATCAAGGGGTTGGTGCTGCTTGCAGCGGTCTTCGTCGACGTCTACAACAAGAACAAATGAACGAGCCTGCCGTCGCCGGCCCGCCGGTGCTCGAGCTGTCGGGCATCGACAAAGAGTTCAACGGCGTCGCCGCGCTGCGCGGCGTGTCGCTGCGACTGCGGGCCGGAGAGATCCATGCGCTCATGGGGCAGAACGGCGCGGGCAAGTCCACGCTCATCAAGGTGCTGACCGGCGTATACGCGGCCGACGGCGGCGAGATGCGGCTGTCCGGCCGGCCGATCCGGCCGGGCTCGCCGCTGGAGGCTCAGCACATGGGCATCAGCACGGTCTACCAGGAAGTGAATCTGTGCCCGAATCTCTCGGTGGCCGAGAACATCCTCGCGGGGCGCTATCCGCGCCGCGGCATCGCCCAGGGCTTTCGCATCGACTGGGCGGCGGTGAACCGCGAGGCCGAGGCGCTGCTCGCGCGGCTGGACCTGCATGTCGATGTGAGCCGGCTGCTGTCGAGCTATTCGGTGGCGGTGCAGCAGATGGTCGCGATCGCGCGTGCGCTGGGCCTCTCGTCCAAGGTCCTGGTCCTCGACGAACCGACCTCCAGTCTCGACGACGAGGAGGTGCGCAGCCTGTTCTCCGTGCTGCGGCGCCTGCGCGCGGAGGGTATGGCGATCGTCTTTGTCACCCATTTCATCAACCAGGTCTATGCGGTGGCGGATCGCATCACCGTGTTGCGCAACGGGGCCTTGGTCGGTGAATGGCGGACGGCCGAACTGGGGCCGCAGGCGTTGATCGCGGCCATGGTGGGGCGGGAGCTGGCTGCGCAGGCTGCCGGCCCGGCGCAGCTCCCGGCCGTGGATTCAGGCGCGCTGCCGGTGGTGCGGGCCGCAGGGCTCGGACAGCGCGGGCAGCTCCAGCCGACAGACCTCGTGGTGCACCGGGGTGAAATCGTGGGGCTGGCCGGGCTGCTCGGCGCGGGGCGCACCGAACTGGCCCGCCTGCTCTTCGGCCTGGCCACGCCCGACAGCGGCCGTATCGAGATCGATGGCGCGACCATCGAGCTCGAGAGTCCGGCCGATGCCGTGCGCCACCGGATGGCCTTGTGCCCGGAGGAGCGCAAGACCGATGGCATCGTCGCCGAACTCTCGTTGCGCGAGAACATCGCGCTGGCGCTGCAGGCGCGGCGCGGGGTGCGCGAAACGATGTCGCGCTCCGAGCAGGCGGCGCTGGCCGAGCGCTTCGTGAAGGCATTGGGCATCAGGGCGGCGAGCATCGAAACGCCGATCGGCCTGCTCTCGGGCGGCAACCAGCAGAAGGCCCTGCTCGCGCGCTGGCTCGCGACCGAGCCGCGCTTCCTGATCCTCGACGAACCGACACGCGGCATCGACGTCGCGGCCAAGCAGGAGATCATGGACGAGATCCTGAGGCTCGCCGGCGAAGGCATGGCGGTACTTTTCATCTCTTCGGAGATGGGCGAAGTGGTGCGCATCTCGCATCGCATCGCGGTGCTGCGCGAGCGCGGCAAGGTGGGCGAACTGCCTGCCGGCAGCAGCGAGGACGCGGTGTACGAGCTCATCGCGGCCGATCCATGAAGCGCGCATCCTCCTCGCATCTCCTTGCGCGCGGGTGGCGGCACCGGCTGAGCTGGCCCGTGGCGACGCTGCTGCTGCTGCTGGCGATCAATGCCGTGTTGAATCCGGGTTTCCTGCACCTGGAGTGGCGCAACGGCCATCTCTACGGCAGCGTGATCGATATCCTGAATCGTGCGGCGCCGCTGGTGCTGGTCGCGCTCGGCATGACGCTGGTGATCGCGACCCGGGGCATCGACATTTCAGTGGGTGCCGTGGTGGCGATCGCGGCCGCGATCGCGGCCTGGATGATCGGCGGCTCGCTGGTGGTGAACAACGGATCGGCCGCGGAGGTGAGTCGGTTCCCGATGGCGCTTGCGATCCTCGCGGCGCTCGGCGCGGCTCTCGTGTGCGGGCTCTGGAACGGGCTGCTGGTCGCGCGGGTCGGCATGCAGCCCATCATCGCGACGCTGATCCTGATGGTGGCGGGACGCGGCATCGCGCAGCTCATCACCGGCGGGCAGATCATCACCATCTACTACGCGCCCTATTTCTACATCGGCAGCGGCTACCTGTTCGGACTGCCGTTCTCGCTCTTCGTGGCGGCTGCGGTGTTCGCGGCCCTTTACGTCGCCATCACGCGCAGCGCACTGGGCCTGTTCATCCAGGCCGTGGGCATCAACCCGGGCGCGGCCCACGTGGCGGGCGTGCGCGCCCGGCGCATCGTGGTGTGGGCGTACATGTTCTGCGGCTTTTGCGCGGGTGTCGCCGGGCTTCTGATCAGCTCCAACGTCAAGAGCGCGGACGGCAACAATGCGGGGCAACTGCTCGAACTCGACGCGATCCTCGCGGTCACCCTGGGTGGCACGGCCCTCACCGGCGGGCGTTTCAGCCTGGTGGGCAGCGTGATCGGCGCGCTCATCATCCAGACGCTGACCTACGGCATCTATTCGCTGGGCGTACCGCCGGAGATCAACCTCGTGGTCAAGGCCATCGTGGTGTTCGTGGTCATGCTGGTGCAGTCGGCGGAATTCCGTGCCGGCCTGCGGCAGCTCGTGCAGCGTCCGGCGCGGACGGGAGCGCGGTCATGAGCGCGATCGTATCGAGCCGGTCACCCGCCGCGAGCGCGGCCCTTGCGTCCGCGGGTGAGCGGTCGCGCTTCGATCGGAAGTACCTGCCGCTGGCTGCCACCGTGTCGCTGTTCCTTCTGATGGCGACGCTGGGGTCGGTCTTCTACGAGGGCTTCTTCTCGCTGCAGGTCTTTCTCAACCTGCTGATCGACAACGCGTTCCTGTGCATCGTGGCGGTGGGGATGACTTTCGTCATCCTTTCGGGCGGCATCGATTTGTCGGTGGGGTCGGTGGTCGCGCTGACGACCATGGTGTCAGCCTGGCTGGTCGAGAAGCAGGGCTGGAGTCCGGCTATCGTGATTCCGCTGGTGCTCGCGATGGGCGCGTTGTTCGGTACGTGCATGGGCGTGCTGATCGAGCGTTTCCGTCTGCAGCCTTTCGTCGTCACGCTCGCCGGCATGTTCCTCGCGCGCGGCCTGTGCTATGTGATCAGCATCGATTCGATCAGCATCACCGACGACTTCTACTCCGGGGTCTCCCAGTGGCGCTTGCCGGTGTGGGGCCAGGCCTCGATCTCGCCGAGCGCGTTGATCGCGCTGGTCGTGGTGGCTCTCGCGGTCTATGTCGCTCACTACACGCCCTTCGGCCGCACGGTCTATGCGATCGGCGGCAACCCGGATTCGGCGCTGCTGATGGGGCTGCCGGTGCGCTCGACGATGGTGGGCGTGTATGCCCTGTCGGGCTTGTGCTCGGCGCTCGGCGGCGTGGTGTTCACCTTCTACATGCTGTCGGGCTACGGGCTGCATGCGGTGGGGCTCGAACTCGATGCCATCGCGGCGGTGGTGATCGGCGGAACGCTGTTGACGGGCGGCGTGGGCTACGTGGTGGGCACGCTGGTCGGCGTGCTCATGCTGGGCATCATCCAGACGCTGATCTCCTTCGACGGCACGCTCAGCTCCTGGTGGACGCGCATCGTGGTCGGCGCGCTGTTGTTCGTCTTCTGCCTGCTGCAGCGCCTCTTCAGCGCGCGCGCCGCGGGCCGGCGCTGAGCGGCCGGGTTCAGCGCTTCGCGCGCTTCCAGAACGGTTGCGCGCGCGCCAGTCCGGCAAGCGCGTCGCGGCAGGCGATGGCGCTGGCGGGTTGCCGGGCTTCGAGCCAGCCGACCGCGAACCAGGCACGCGGCTCCTGCTCGGCCGCGCGCCGGCAGGCCGCGGAGGCGACGGCGGCATCGTTGTGCCGGCCGAGCGCGTCCTGTGCCGGCTCCAGCATCTCCAGATAGCGTGCGGCCCTCTGCGGGTCGAAGAGCGTGGCCACCGCTTCGCCGAGGTAGCGCAAGCGCTTGAGGCGTTTTCGAACGCGATGTTGTTCGATGGGGGGCAGCGTCTCGAAGCGGGTGCCGTCGCGCACGACCTGGCGATGCAGCCTGGCCAGGCGTTCGCTCAACACGTTGCGCGGATGGAGGGGCTCGTCCTCGGGCGGCTGCTTGAGTTCCGACGGCAGAGAGGCTGCGAGCACATCCAGCAGCACGATCTGGAACCGCGCGGCGCAGGCGATGGCGCCCGGCGGCTCGAGTCCTGCCGCAGGTATCTCGGGCCATTCCACATGCGGGCCGCCCGCGGCTTCCACTTGCGGTTGCACCGTGAGGCGCAGATGGTCGTGGTCGCGCTGCTGGCCGAGCGCGCGGAAAGTGTCGGCCAGCACGGGTTCCCAGGCCGGGTCGAAGGCAACGCCGAAGTCGGCCATTTCGCGCAGCGCGGTGCGCAGCCGGCGGATGCCCACGCGCAGCTGGTGTACGTGTTCGGGGTCGCCGCTGCCGGCGCAGACTTCGCTGGCGTTGGGGAGGATTTGTGCCAGGCACGAGGTGAGCACGGCGCGAACCAGTGCGGGGCCGTCCGAACGCCGCGCAAGCATCGGAGGCCGGGCCTTGACCGGCAATCCGTGCACGAGCCCGTGGGCGAGTCGTTCGCCGCGCTCGGCTTTGGAGCGCGTGTCCAGCCAGAGTGCGTAGCGCGGCACCCATCGTCGCGCCAGTTCGAGCATCGACCGCGCGCTGCCGCTCTTGAGTTCGATCTCGAGTTCCTGCAGGGCCAGGGACCGTTCGCCCGCCCGGATGGCGCCCCGGTCGAATGCCAGTTCGACCCGGGCGTCGCCGGTGCGCATGTCGCGCGTTGCCCTGCGGATGTCGGTGTCGTAGAACGGGACCAGGTCGCGCGTGCCGGCCGGATGTTCGGCGGCGCGCAATGCGTCGGCGAGCAGTGCGCCGACGGGTGTGCCCGCGTGGCGCTCCACGAGCGGAAGGGGCGGATCGCCGACTTCCGCAGCGCTCAGGTCGACGTTGTGCTCATGGCGAAGAAGGAGTCCGCCGGCGGGCGCCTTGGCGGTCTGGACCCAGCGCGGACCTTCCTTGCGCAGTCGAAGTACGACCTGCCGCGCGGCAAGCGCGCCATCAGGCGTGTCGAAATAGCGGGCCTGCAGATGAATGTGGCCGGACTGTCCCCGGTCCACCGCCGCCTCGACGGCGGATCGGTGCGATGCATCGACGTGGAACTTGAGTTCGAACTCGAACACGGGTCGGGTGCGAACGCCTGTCCCCCCGCCTCACGAGGGCAGTTCGCTCACTTGCAGGGACAGGTCGAAGAGCTTGGATTTGCTCGCGTAGTAGCGGTCCAGGCGCCATTCCTTGAGGATGTCCATGGCCAGCTGGAAACTCTTGTAGTCCAGCTGGTAGAGGGTGATCAGCTCGAAACTGTGTTCGGTTTCGAGCGCCAGTACGAGGCGGGCAAGGATTCGGGCCGATTCATTGGCCGGGTCCGTTTCGATGAACCGGCGTGCGACCTTGATGGCATTCATGGGGACGCTTTCCTCGTGCAAGTCAGGGCCCCGACTATAGCCAGCGTCCCGGCGACCTTTTGTGACAATCTGATGAAAAAGTAGGTCTTTGGGCTCAATCCGTGCCGCTCAGCGGGTGTTCGAAGGGGCTGCGGGCACCGGCGGGAGCGGCGTGACCGTCTCGCGGATCAGGCCGCCGCCGAGCACGCTGCCTTCGACGGTCGTGTTGCCGGTGCCGGTCACGCGCGCTTCGCAGGCCGCGCGCTCGGCCGGGGGCTGCACGCTGCAGCGCGCGAGCGCGTTCTGTTGATAGATGGCCGCGGATTCGCTCGTCAGCGTGCCGCGCCGGGCTTCGACGCGGGCGGCGCCGGCTTCGCGCAGGCAGGCGGCGCGGTCCTGCTGGACGCCATCGCAGGCGGCGGCGCGGTCATCCGGGACGCCGGCCGCCGGTCCAGGCACGGTGCGGGGTGGCGCGGCGAGCACAGACGAGGCACCCAGCGGGCCGCCAATGGCCAGCAGAACGGCGAGGGACATACGGATGGCTGAATTCATTTGCATTCCATTTCACTCCTGTGGACGGGGGCGCGGACACGCGCGCCCGTTGGGTGAAGCTTCTCACGACCGCAGCCTTTGTCGTGTGGGACGGTGCGGGCGCCTGCATGTCCAAAGTATCCCGGTCGCGTGTCGGACAGGTCTTTCACAGTCGCGCTGTCGCGCCGGCCTGATTGGCGGCCATCCGGCCGACCGCCACCCGCCGTGGGTCAGGCGGGTGGCGGTGCCAGGGGGTCAGGCCTCGGCGATTCGCTTGGCCAGGTGAGCGAGCGCCTCCTCGACCTGATCCACAAGGATCAGCGCCAGGTCACCCGGCTGGAGCCGGGCGAGCGCGGCGTCGATGGCGACGAACTCGCCGCGGATCTCGTCGATGTAGCGCGTGCGGGTGGCGCCTTCGAGGCCCTGGCGCAGCAGTGCCATCACCTCGCCGTCCGCGCGCCCGCGTTGTGCGGCGTCCTGGTAGAGGATCACGTCGTCGAAAGCCTTGCCCAGGATGGCGGTCTGGTCTCGAATGTCGCTGTCGCGCCGGTCCCCGGCACCGCTGATCACGACCGAGCGTCGCTTTGCGGGCATGGTGTCGACGGCGGCGACCAGTGCTCGCATCGCATCCGTGTTGTGACCGTAGTCGGCAATGACGGTCGCGCCGCGATAGTCCATCACATTGAAGCGGCCCGGCACGCCGGCGGCATCGTTGTTGAAGCTTGCGAGGCCGCTGCGGATGGTTTCCCAGTCCAGGCCGACCGCCCAGGCCGCCGCGACGGCTGCCATCACGTTGTCCACCTGGAAGCCGATGGTGCCGTTGCGCGTGATCTGCACATCGCGCAGCGGAATGCGCTCCCGCCAGGAGCCTTCGGCCGCCACCAGCGCGTCCTGGTCGACGTAGACCGTCCGCTTGCCCTGGGCGCGGTGGGTGGCCATGACCGGATGCTGCCGATCGGCCGTGAAGAAGATGACGCTGCCGGGGCAGCTCGTGGCCATGGCCGCCACATTCGGATCGGCCGCGTTCAGGACCGCGTAGCCGTTCGGCGCGACGTTGCGCACGATGACCCGCTTGAGCACCGCCAGGTCCTCGACCGTCGTGATGTAGTTGAGTCCGAGGTGGTCGCCGCTGCCGATGTTGGTCACGACCGCCACCTGGCAGCGGTCGAAGCCGAGGCCTTCACGGAGGATGCCGCCGCGAGCCACTTCGAACACGGCCGCGTCGACATCCGGATGCAGCAGCACGTTGCGCGCGCTTTTCGGACCGCTGCAGTCGCCGCTGTCGGTCTGGCGCCCGTCGACGTACACGCCGTCGGTGTTGGTCATGCCGGTGCGCAGGCCGCTGGAGGCGAGCAGGTGGTTGATGAGCCGTGCGGTCGTCGTCTTGCCGTTGGTGCCGGTGACCGCGACCACGGGGATGCGGCCGTCGTCGCCGGGTGCGAAGAGGGTGTCCATCACGGCTTCGCCGACCGCGCGTCCGCGCCCGAAGGAGGGCGAGATGTGCATGCGCAGCCCCGGGGCGGCATTGACTTCGACCACGCCGCCGTGCTGTTCCTCGAGCGGGCGCAGCACGTTCTCGCACACCATGTCGACGCCGCAGATGTGCAGTCCGACCATCTGTGCCGCATCGACGGCCCGCGCCGCCACTTCGGGATGCACCGTGTCGGTCACGTCGGTGGCACTGCCGCCGGTGGAGAGGTTCGCGTTGTTGCGCAGCACCACGCGCTGGCCCAGCTCGGGCACGCTGTCGGGCGTGAGGCCCTGCGATTCGAGACGCCCGATCGCGATGTCGTCGAGCCGGATCTTGGTCAGCGAGGTGGCATGGCCTTCGCCGCGCCGCGGGTCCTGGTTGACCACTTCCACCAGCTGGCGAACGGTCTTGACGCCGTCGCCGATCACCTGAGGCGGGTCGCGCCGCGCGGCGGCGACCAGGCGGTCGCCCACCACCAGCAGGCGGAAGTCGAAGCCCGGCAGGAATTTCTCGACCATCACCTCGCCGTAGGCGGACGCGGAGCTGTACGCGGCGTTCAGCTGCTCGCGGGTCGTGATGTTGACGGTCACACCCTTGCCCTGGTTGCCGTCCTGCGGCTTCACCACCACGGGCAGGCCGATTTCAAGTGCGGCCGCCCAGCCGTCGTCCGCATCGGCCACGGGCCGGCCCAGCGGCACCGGCACGCCTGCGGCATTGAGCAGTTGCTTGGTCAGTTCCTTGTCCTGCGCAATGGCCTCGGCCACGCCGCTCGTGCTGTCGACTTCGGCGGCCTGGATGCGCCGCTGCCGGGCGCCCCATCCGAACTGGACCAGGCTGCCCTTGGTGAGCCGGCGGTAGGGGATGCCGCGCGCGATGGCCGCGTCGACGATCGACCCCGTGCTCGGGCCCAGCCGCTCGGACTCATCGAGGTCACGCAGCTCGGTGACGGCCGCGATGCCGTCGAAGGCTGCGCCGGTCTGCGCAGCGGCGATCAGCTCGGTCGCGAGTTCGAGGGCACGACGACCGACGGCTTCCTCGGTGTACTGGAAGGTGACCTGGAAGACGCCTTCATCGGCAGTGCGCGAGGTGTGGCCGAAGTTCACGGCACAGCCGGCCTGCGCCTGCAGGGCCACGGCCGCGTTCTCCAGGACGTGGGCCAGCGCGAGGGGCTGGCCGAGCACGATCGGATGCAGCTCTCCGATGTTCGGGAACAGCGCGCGCAGGCGCGTTTCGAAGCCCGGCAAGCGTTCGATGGCGCTCTCGTCGCCCTTGCAGGTGACGATCGCCTCGATGCAGGTGTGCCGGCTCCAGAGATTGGGTCCGCGCAGAGCGCGGGTGCGGGTGATTTCCATGGCGAAAGCGGCTGCCGGGCGAGGTCCGGCCGTTCAGGCAAATTGTTGTTCGGACGGAGTCTGGCTCTGGGACAGCTGCAGGGACGCGAGCGCCGCCTGAAGATCGGCTTCGAACGCCTCGACGCCGGCACCGATCAGGTTCAGCGGGATGCCCAGCGCCCAGCCCGCGGCAACTGCCGCCAGAAGACTCTCGAGGCTGACGCCCGCGTGCGTGGCACGCCAGATCGTCAGGCGGCCGAGGCCCGGCAGGAAGGATTCGCTGCTGCCATTGGCCAGCACCACGCGGTCCTGGCGCACCAGCACGGCCTTCCCGCCGCCGGCCTGATGGGCCGCGACCGGCCCGACCGCCGGATCGACGGCGTAGAGGATGACATTGCCGTCGCACAGCGGCGCAAGGCCGGCCACGCGGGGATCGGCGGCGTTGAGCACGGCCGTGCCTTCCGGCAGCACCACGTCGACCTGGGTGCGCAGCACCTTCACCATCTGGTCGCTTTCGGTGATGTCGAACTCGCCCAGCGCCTCGGCGCCGTCGAGGTCGGTGACGATGCCGACCTCGCAGCGGTCATAGGCGAGACCGTCGCGGAGAATGGTTTCGGCGCCGTTCTCGATCACCACGGCCTGCACGGCCCGGTTCACGAGCAGGCGGTGGCCGGCTTCCCAGTTGGCGCTGTCGCGCGCGTCGACGCGGCGGCGTTCCAGGAACAGGCCGTCACGGCAGGCCAGGCCCGTGTGCCGGCCGCCCAGGCCGATCAGCCACGCGACGAGGCGCGAGAGCACGGCGGTATCGCGCGAACCGGCGACGCCGACGACCGGGATGCGGCCCGGCGCATCGTCGGGGAACAGGTGGTCGCAGATGGCGCGTCCCACGGGACGCGGGGAACCGACCGCCGGCTTCAGGTGCATCAGCAGCCCGGGACCGGCATTCACTTCGACGATGGCCCCGCCCTGGACGGCCAGCGGGCGCGAGATGTCCTCGGCCACCAGGTCGATGCCGGCGATGTCGAGGCCGACGACGCGGGCTGCGAGCACGGCGGCATGGGCCACTTCGGGATGGACCTGGTCGGTGCAATCCATGGACATGTTGCCGTTGCGCTGGATCGTGACGACCCGTCCGGCGGCGGGCACGGAGTTGGCATCCAGCGCCTGGCGCCTGAGTTCGAGCTGCAGCTTGGCATCCGTCGCGATATCGATCACGTCGAGCGGAAATTCCTCCTCGGCGCCACGCCGGGGATCGCTGTTGAGCTGGGTGTCGATCAGTTGCGCCACGTTCGAGCTGCCGTCGCCCGAGACCGTGATGATCTCGCCGCGTGCGGCAGCCACCACCTGGCCTCCGACCACCAGCAGCCGGTGCTCGTGGCCGCGGATGAAACGTTCGACCATCACGTCGCTGCCTTCGGGCTCGGCGACGGCGAAGGCGGCCACCACTTCGTCGCGCGTGCGCAGCTCGAGCGAGACGCCGCGGCCGTGGTTGGCGTCGGAGGGCTTCACGACCACGGGCAGGCCGATGTCCTCGGCGGCGTCCCAGGCCTCTTCGGCGTTGGCCACCACCTGGCCCTCGGGCACGGGGACGCCGCAGCTGGCGAGCAGCGACTTGGTGAGTTCCTTGTCGCTGGCGATGGATTCGCCGATGGCGCTGGTGTAGTCGGTCTCCGCGGTCCAGATGCGCTGCTGGTTGGCGCCGTAGCCGAGCTGGACCAGGTTGCCGCTGTTCAGGCGGATGTGCGGAATGCCGCGATCCGTGGCTGCTCCGACGATGGCGGCGGTGCTCGGGCCGAGATAGCAGTCTTCGACCTTGGCGCGGATCGCCTCGACTGCGTGCTGCACCGCAGCAGCGTCGAAGGGGTCGTTGTTGATCGCCGCCATCAGCAGGCGATGGCCCTCGGCCAGCGCGACGCGCGCGATCTGCTCGTCGCGGGCACGGAACACCATCCGGTAGACGCCCTGCTGCGAGGTGCTGCGCGTCTGGCCGAAGCCGGTCGGCATGCCGGCCAGATTGAGCAATTCGATGACGACGTGCTCCAGCACGTGGCCGGCCCAGGTGCCTTCGTTGAGGCGCTGGATGAACCCGCCGCGTTCGCCGACGCCGCAATGGTGCTCGATCAGGGCGGGCAGCAGGGTGGTCAGGCGGTCGGTGAAGCCGTCGATCTTGTTGGAGGGGAAATCCTCGAGTGCGCCAAGGTCGAGCCAGACTTCCAGCACGGGCCGGTAGGTCCAGAGGTTCGGGCCGCGCAAATAGTTGATGCGCAGCAGGCGGATGTCGTCGAAACGGGTCATGGAAACGTTCGATGTGCTTTGGCCCAGCACGGTGGCGCCCTCAGACGCGCCCATGGCCATCAATCAGAATCGGGGCGTTGCGGGCGCGGTCAAGGATCCGCCCGCAGGCCAGAGATACAGAAACACAATGCAACATCAAGATCCAGTCGGCACCCCGCGGGGCGAAGCGAAGGAGGCTTCAGACGCTCTGAAAAGCCGGCTTACAGCGTCCGAGAACGTTTTTGCGACCGTACCGGTTGACCTCGACGAGGAGCTTCGCTTCGCCGCCGGGCTGCTCGCGCTGACCGATCGCCGGCTGCTCGCCCAGGCACCTGACGGCTCTTGGGCGGAGTGGCCACTCTCCCGGGCCGGTCTGGAGCTTCAGCTCGGCGACCATGCCGGCGTCGGCACCGCGGACCTGATCGATGCTCACGGTCGCCTGGCGCGCTGGCGCTACACGCTGGCCCACCAGCCGGCGATGCTGAAGCTGCAGAAGCTGTTCGAGCAGCATGCCGAAGGTGTCCCGCGCGCGACAGGGGAAATCCCGGACGCCGATGAAGGAGGGGCGCCCGACGCGGAATTCCAGACGCCGCCCTCCACCTGGGTGCTGCTGCGCCTCGGCCGCTTCGCCAAGCCCTACCGTCGGCAACTGATCATCGGCTTCCTTCTCACGCTGGCCTCGACGGCGGCGACGCTGGTGCCGCCTTACCTGACCATCCCGTTGATGGACGACATCCTGATCCCGTTCCAGAACGGCCAGCAGATCGCCGTCGGCAAGGTGGTCATGTTCCTCGGAGCGCTCCTCGCGGCCGCGCTCGTGGGATGGGGGCTGGGCTGGGCCCGCACCTACCTGCTGGCGCTGGTGTCCGAGCGCATCGGCGCCGATCTGCGCACCACGACGTACGAACACTTGCTGACCTTGCCGCTCGATTACTTCGGCGGCAAGCGCACGGGCGACCTGATGGCGCGCATCGGCTCCGAGACCGACCGCATCAATGTCTTCCTGTCGCTGCATGCGCTCGATTTCCTGACCGATGTGCTGATGATCGCGATGACGGCGGTCATCCTGGTGTCGATCAATCCGCTGCTCGCGATGGTCACGCTGGTGCCGCTGCCCTTCATCGCGTGGATGATCCACGTCGTGCGCGACCGGCTTCGCACCGGCTTCGAGAAGATCGACCGCGTCTGGAGCGAGGTCACCAACGTGCTGGCTGACACCATCCCGGGCATCCGTGTCGTCAAGGCCTTCGCGCAGGAAAAGCGCGAAGCGGGCCGTTTTCGTGCCGCCAATCTCTACAACCTGCAGGTCAACGACAAGCTCAACAAGACCTGGTCGCTCTTCACGCCGAGCGTGTCCCTGCTCACCGAGATCGGCCTTCTGATCGTGTGGGCCTTCGGCATCTGGCAAGTGGCGCGCGGGCGCATCACGGTCGGTGTGCTGACGGCGTTCATCGCCTACATCGGACGCTTCTACACGCGGCTCGATTCGATGAGCCGCATTGTCTCGGTGACTCAGAAGGCGGCGGCCGGCGCCAAGCGCATCTTCGACATCCTCGACCATGTCAGCAACGTGCCCGAGCCGGCCCATCCGGTCCGCGTGGAGCGCGTGCAGGGGCGCATCGAGATGAGCGACGTCGGTTTCCGCTACGGCAGCCGTGCCGTCATCCGCGATCTGGATCTGGTCATCGAGCCGGGCGAGATGATCGGGCTGGTGGGCCACAGCGGTTCGGGCAAGAGCACGCTCGTGAACCTCATCTGCCGCTTCTACGATGTGACCGATGGCGCGATCCGGGTCGACGGCACCGACATCCGCCGCTTCGCCGTGGCCGATTACCGGCGCCATGTGGGGCTGGTGCTGCAGGAGCCCTTCCTCTTCTTCGGCACCATCGCGCAGAACATCGCCTACGGGCGGCCCGACGCGACCCGCGAGGAGATCGTCGCGGCCGCGCGTGCGGCCCACGCGCACGACTTCATCCTGCGGCTGGCGCACGGCTACGACTCGCTGGTCGGCGAGCGAGGGCAGGGGCTGTCCGGCGGCGAGCGCCAGCGCATCAGCATCGCGCGTGCGCTCCTCATCGATCCGCGCATCCTGATCCTCGACGAGGCCACCTCGGCGGTGGACACAGAGACCGAGAAGGAAATCCAGAAGGCGCTCGACAACCTGGTGCAGGGCCGCACCACCATCGCCATCGCGCACCGGCTTTCGACGCTGCGCAAGGCGGACCGGCTGGTCGTGATGGACCGCGGGGAGATCGTCGAAGTCGGCCCGCACGATGCGCTGATGGAGAAGCAGGGCGCTTACTGGCGGCTCTACCAGGCCCAGTTGCGGCACGCCGACGAGGACGAAAGCGCGGGTGCGGTCGACGAACGCGCCGGGGTGGCGCTGGCGCTCGGGGGGCATGCGGCCCACCCGGCAGGGGAGGCATGAACATGATTTCTCCGCGACTCGAACGCGACGCCTTCGGCCGCCTGGTGCTGACCGATGCCGATGGCACACGGCATGAAGGCGTCCAGCCGGTACGGGCCTTCCCGCTCACCGCGCCGGATCACGGCATCTCGCTGGTGGGACAGGACGGCCGCGAGCTGCTCTGGATCGACCGCATGAACGACCTGCCGGATGCAAGCCGCACGCTGATCGCGCAGGAACTCGCGGCTCGCGATTTCGCGCCCGTGCTGCTGAGGCTGCACAGGGTGTCGAGCTTCGGCGTGCCGAGCACCTGGCAGGTCGATACCGACCGCGGCCCGGCCAGCTTCGTGCTCAAGGCCGAGGAAGACATCCGTCGCCTCGATGGTGGCGCGCTGCTCATCGCGAGCGCGCATGGCGTGCAGTTCCGCATCCCCGATCCGAAAGCGCTGGACCGCCCTTCGCGCAAGTTGCTGGAGCGCTTCCTGTAGCGAGCGAGGCGCGCCGCCTCCGGTGCCACACTCGGGGTATTCCCCGATTCGATCAAGGCTCGCGACGCCATGCACACCACCGCACTCGTCCTGTTCTCAGGCGGACAGGATTCGACCACCTGCCTGGCCGACTCACTCGAGAGATACGAGCGCGTCGAAACCATCGGCTTCGACTATGGACAGCGACATGCCGTGGAACTGGACGCCCGGCGCACGGTGCTGGCCCGCCTGCGCGAGCGTTTTCCACGCTGGGCGTCGCGGCTCGGCGACGATCATCTGCTCCCGGTCGACGTGCTGGGGCAGATCAGCGCCTCGTCGCTCACACAGGACATCGCCTTCGAGATGCAGGCCAATGGGCTGCCCAACACTTTCGTGCCGGGCCGCAACCTGCTGTTCCTCGTTCTGGCCGGTGCGGTGGCCTACCGGCGTGGACTGGACGTGATTGTCACGGGCGTCTGCGAAACCGACTTCTCCGGCTATCCGGACTGCCGCGACGACACGATGAAGGCGATGCAACTGGCTCTTTCGCTGGGCATGGACCGGCGATTCGTCATCGAGACACCTCTGATGTGGATCGACAAGGCCGGAACCTGGGCCATGGCGCACCGGCTTGGCGGTGACGCATTGGTCGAGTTGATCGTCGAGGACACCCACACCTGCTATGTGGGCAACCGCGAAGATCGCCACGCCTGGGGCTACGGCTGCGGCAAGTGTCCGGCGTGCGAGCTGCGCGCCCGGGGCTGGGAAGGCTACGTGGCCTCGACGCGGTAGCGCGCACCATGGCCCGGCGGCGCGGGCACGAGCGTCCAGCGCCGCAGGTGGTGGTCGCCGACCGAGGCGCGGTGGGCGATCGACACCATCGCGCCGCCCGCCGAATGCACCATCGCCGCCAGCCTGCGGTACAGCGTGGCTTCGCTTTCCGCGTCGAGCGCGCTGGTCGCTTCGTCGGCGAAAAGCCAGGCCGGTTGCCGAAGCAGCACCCGCGCGATCGCCAGGCGCTGTTGCTCGCCGCCGGACAGCTTCTGGCTCCAGGCATCGCTGTCATCGAGACGCTCGACGAGATTCGGCAGCAGCGCGTCCTGCAGTGCCTGCACGAGCTGCGTGTCCGTGTAGTCGTTCGCGGACTGGGGATAGGCCAGCGCGTCGCGCAGGCGGCCGTCGGGGACGTAGGGGCGTTGCGGGATGAACATGGACCGCTCGGGCATCGCGACGCGGCCTCGCGCGAAGGGCCAGATGCCGGCGAAGGCGCGGAACAGCGTGGACTTGCCGCTGCCCGAGGGGCCTTGCAGCAGCACGCTGTCGCCGGGGCGGATGGACAGCGCGGCGCCTTCGATCAGAGGCAATCCGTTGGGCAGCGTGACATCGAGGTGCTCCGCGCGCAGGCCTTCGCTCGCCGGAGCCGGCGTGCGGTCCAGGGCATTGACGGCGCCGGCATTGGCGCGCATGGCGGCTTCGAAGGAAGTCAGCCGGTCCGCGGTCGCGCGCCAGACGGCGACGCGGTCATAGTTGTCGACGAACCAGCTCAGCGAATCCTGCACGCGGCCGAAGGCCGAGTTGACCTGCATGAGCTGGCCGAGCTGGATGGCGCCGCTGAAAAAGCGTGGTGCCTGGACGATGAAGGCGAAGACGACCGAGGCCTGACCGAAGGAGGCTGTGAAGGCGACGAGGTTCTTCTGCTTGTTGATCAGCTGCAGGTAGTTGCGCAGCACCGAGCCGAAGCGGTACCTGAGCTGCTGATGTTCCACCTGTTCGCCGCCGTCGAGCGCGATCGCCTCGCTGTACTCGCGCACCCGCACGAGGTGATGGCGGAAGTCGGCCTCGTAGCGCTGCTGCTGGAAATTGAGGCGGATCAGCGGGCGCCCGATGTAATGCGTGATCACCGTGCCGGCCGCGCAGTAGGCCAGCGCGATCCATACCATCGAGCCCGCGACGGTGAAGCTCGAACCGAAAAGGGTGAAGCTCACTTGCCCGCTCAGGCTCCAGAGGATGCCGATGAAGCTCGCCAGCGTCACGACCGCATTCAGCAGACCCATCGACAAGGTCATCGTGTAGTCGGTGAAGAGCTGCATGTCCTCCTGGATGCGCTGGTCCGGGTTGTCCGGCGTCTGGCCGTCGAGTTGTCCGTAGCGCGCGAGTTCGAGGCGGTAGAACGTGCGGTCGGCCATCCAGCGCGCGAGGTAGTTGCGCGTCATCCAGGCGCGCCAGCGCAGTTGCAGCAGTTGCGTGAGATAGAACTTGAGGATCGCGATCACGATGTAGGCGGCCGCGATCCAGCAGAAATAGACGATCTCGCGCCAGAAGACCGGCTGGTCCTTGTTCTGCAGCGCGTCGTAGAAGCGCGCATACCACTGGTTGTTGAGCACCAGCATGTAGACCACGCCCAGGTTGAGCGCCACGATGGCGAAGAGCAAACCTCGCGCGATCCATTTTTCCTCGGACCGGAAATAGGGCGCGGCCAATGCGCCGATGCGACGCAAGGTGGCGGCAAGGCTCGTGGAGCTTTGGAGAACATTCATGGCGGAGCGTGGGGAAGCGGCCGGGCCGGCCGCGGCGCTCATCGTAGCGTCCGCCCGCGCGGCATTCTTAAGCCGCGCTGAAACGAGAAAAGATCAACGCGGATTGCTGATGCCGCTTGCCACGTGGCCCGAGGGCACATGGCGCGCTGCCGCGTCCACATGCCCCGTCTGGTCGTCGAAGAAGAAGTCCGGCTCGAACTCGCGCAGGAACTCGCCCTTGGGCAGGCCGCCGAGGAACATGGCTTCGTCCACCTTGATGTTCCAGTTCATCAGCGTGCGGATCGCTCGCTCGTGCGCCGGCGCGCTGCGCGCCGTCACCAGTGCGGTGCGGATGCGCATGACCGGGCTGCTCGCCTGCTGGAGTCGATGGAGCGCCGCGAGCAGCGGCTTGAACGGCCCTTCCGGCAGCGGCAGCTCCGCCTTGCTCGACTCGTGGCGCTGAAAGGCATCGAGCCCCTCCGTCTGGAAGACCCGCTCGGCCTCGTCGCTGAACAGCACCGCGTCGCCGTCGAAGGCGATGCGCACTTCGTCGGGATAGGCATTGCTCGCATGCACCGATTCCACCAGCACCCGGGCCGCCGGAAAGCCCGCATTCAGCGCCGCGCGCACATCTTCGGCATTGGCCGAGAGGAACAGATGCGCCCGCAAGGGCCGCAGATATCCGAACGGCGGCCGTCCCTGCGTGAACACGCCCCGCTGCAGAGAAATGCCGTTCGCGACCCCCGAGCGGAATACCCGCATTCCCGACACCGGATCGTTGCGCGAAAGGATCACCACCTCCACGCGCTGCGTTCCATCGTCGTTGAAACGAAGCAGCTTGCGGACCAGCGAATACGCAATCCCCGGCCTCGCCGGAATGTCCAGCCGTTCGAGCTGAAGCCGCATGTACCCCGCGTCATCGCCCGACTCGAACACGAGGTTCTCTTCCTCGAGATTGAACAATGCCCGCGACGAAATCGCGACCACCAGCTTGTCATCCAATGTCACCGGCATACAGCAGTCTTCCTCCACGACCCTTCGCACCCGCGAATCTGGAACGCAGCCCTTTCGAGTGGGTGCGCTGCACACGGCGGCCCGAGGCGGCCGCGCCGCCCCCTGCAAGTGGGCTGGCGGCCAGACGAAGCGGGCAAGCCTGGGGACGGGCTCACTTGACGAACTGGTTGAGCTGAATGATCGGCATCAGCACCGCCAGCACGATCAGCATGACGACCCCGCCCATGGCGACGATCAGCAGCGGCTCGAGGATGGTGGCCATGTGCATCGCCCGGCGCTGCACTTCGGCGCCGAGCTGGACCGCCGCCCGCTGGAGCATCAGGGGCAGCGTGCCGGTCTGTTCGCCGAGTCGCGCGAACATCGAGACGATGCCCGGGAAGCGCTTCTTCTGCGCCAGCGCCGAGGCCAGCGGAGCGCCTTCGCGCACCAGCACCAGCGCGTCGAGCGCATCGGCCCGCATGGCGCGATTGCTCAGGGTCTCGGAAGCCGCCTGCAGGGCGCGCAGGATCGGGACACCGGCGGTGGCGAGCATTGCGAGCGTGCTGGCGAACCGCGCCGCGTTGTAGCCGCGTGCCAGCTTGCCGATCAGCGGAAGGCGCAGCCATGCGGCGTCGAAGCGTTCGGCAATCTCGGCTCGCGCGAGCGCGACACGCGCGGCGACGGCGCCGAGCGCGATCGCGCCGAGCATGAGCCAGCCGTAGCTGCGCACGAAGTCGCTGAGTGCGAGCATGGCGACCGTGAGGATGGGGAGCGCGCGCTTGGTGCCGGCGAACACGTTTGCCACCTGCGGCACCACGTAGCTGACGAGGAAGACCACGATCACGATCGCCACCAGCGTCACGATGGCTGGATAGAGCGCGGCGCCGACCAGCTTCTGCTGCAGGGCCTGGCGCTGCTCGAGGTCGTCCGCCAGGCGTTCCAGCACCAGCCCCAGGTTGCCGCTCTGCTCGCCGGCGCCGATCACGGCTGTGTAGATGGGCGAAAACTCGCGGGGGTGCTGCGCCAGCGCGCGTGCAAATGGCGAACCGGCATTGACCTCCGCCCGCAGCGAGGCGACCAGGTTGCGCTGCGCTTCGCTCTCGGCTTCGTCGGTCAATGCGCTCAGGGCGCGTTCGAGCGGGAGGCCGGAAGACACGAGGCCCGCGATCTGCCGCGTCCATACCGCGAGTCCGGTGGTGTTGAACACCCGCGCACCGCTGAGCAGCCTGCGCCAGCCGCCGGTTGCGGGGGCGCCGCTCTGGACGCTGCCCACAACGGTGACTTCGAGGGGGATCAGCGCCTGCGCGCGCAGCATGCCTCGCGCGCTGCGCGCGGTGTCGGCTTCGAGCACGCCCTTGCGGGTCTGCCCCTGTTGATCTATGGCTTCAAACGAGTAGGCGGGCATGGAGAACTGGCTGCAAAATGCGCGATCCCGCATTGTCGGCGCTTGGCATGGCCTTTTGTCGGGCGGTTTTCACAACAACGAGTCGAGGAGAAATCATGAGGGTTCGCACCACTGTCGTCGGCGCTGTGCTGCTTGGCGCGCTGTCCTTGCCCGTTGGGGCACAACCCGTGTTCGACGGCTTTCTTTGCTGCAACCTGCGCACGGATGGAAGCTGGATGAGCGACAGCAACTATGCCGAAAGCGGTAAGCGCGTCGTGCCCGTGGGGACGCCGGTGCGCGTCACCGGCTACGGGCGCTACCGGGTGCACGTGCAGATCAATGGCGGCAAGCAGGACATCGGCAACGACTACAGCCGCGACATCGACCTCGGTTCCTTCGCGCAGCGCTGGGTGGTGAGCGAAGACCCTTCGCGCAAGATCGCGAGCTTCCCGCCGAAGATTCGCGAGGCGATCATGTCGGCCCGCGTGACCAAGGGGATGACGCGCGAGCAGGTGGCGATGGCAGTGGGATACCCGATCAGCAGCGAAAACCCGAATCTCGACGCGCCGATGTGGCGCATGTGGATCAGCAGCTTCAGCGAATTCCAGATCACGTTCGACAACGCAGGCCGCGTGCGCGACGTGACGACCGATCCGCAGACGCGCAATCTGGTCGTGCTGGACTGAACAGACGGCTGTGTGCCGCATTGCGCGCACCGAGGGGGCTCGCACCGCAGCGATCAGTCGCGAGTGACGCGAAGCAGCTCGGCGCGTGAGGTCACGCCGGCCTTGACCAGGCGCTCGCCGTCCTCTCGCATTGAGTGCAGTCCTCCGCGCTCGGCGGCCACGAAAAGCTGGCTCTCGGGGGCACGGTTGTGGATGAGCGACCGCACCGTGTCGTCGGCGACCAGAAGCTCGAAGACGCCGGTGCGGCCCTGGTAGCCCGTCTGGCCACAGGCGTCGCAGCCCACCGGCTGCATCTCGCCGTCGGGGGCGGGTGCGGCGCACACATGGCACAACTTCCGCACGAGGCGCTGGGCCAGCACGCCCAGCAAGGATGAGCTCAGGAGGAAGGGCTCCACGCCCATATCGGTCAGTCGCGTGACGGCGCTGACGGAGTCGTTGGTGTGCAGGGTGGCCAGCACCAGGTGGCCGGTGAGCGAGGCCTGGATGGCGATCTGCGCGGTTTCGAAGTCGCGGATTTCGCCGATCATGATCACGTCCGGGTCCTGCCGCAGGATCGCGCGCAGCGCCTTCGCGAAGGTTAGATCGATCTTCGCGTTGACCTGCGTCTGGCCGACGCCTGGCAGCTCGTATTCGATCGGATCCTCGACCGTCATGATGTTGCTGCTGCCCGCATCGAGACGGCTCAGCGCGGCATACAGCGTGGTGGTCTTGCCGGAACCGGTCGGCCCGGTCACGAGGATGATGCCGTGCGGTTGAGCAATGAGGTGCTCGAAGCGCGTCAGCGTTTCGCCCTGCATGCCCACCGCTTCGAGGGTCAGCTTGCTTTCCGACTTGTCGAGCAGCCGCAGCACGGCACGCTCGCCATGGGCCGAGGGCAGGGTCGAGACCCGCACGTCGACCGCCCGCGTGCCGATCCGCAAGCTGATCCGGCCGTCCTGCGGCAACCGCTTCTCGGCGATGTCGAGGTCGGCCATGATCTTCAGGCGCGAGATCAGCGCTGCGTGCAGCGCGCGATTGGGCTGAACGATCTCGCGCAGCGTGCCGTCGATGCGAAAACGCACGGACGAGGTGCGCTCGTAAGGCTCGATGTGGATGTCGCTTGCGCCGTCGCGTGCCGCCTGGGTGAGCAGGGCATTGAGCATGCGGATGATCGGCGCATCGCCGGCCGATTCCAGCAGGTCTTCGACCGCAGGGAGCTCCTGCATCATGCGCGACAGGTCGGCGTCGCCTTGCACTTCGCTGACCACCGCGGCGGCACTGGACTCGCCTTGCGCGTAGGCCGCGCTGATGCGTTGCGCAAGCTCGTCGGGGGCGAGCGGCTCGAAGGTCTTCACCTGGTACTTGCGCAGCACTTCGCCCAGCGCACTGCGCGGCGCCGTTTGCGGCATGCTCAGCGTGAGAGTGCCGTCGTCGGCCTCTTCCAGCAGTAGTTGCTGGCCGCGGGCGAAGGCGTAGGGAAGGGGGTAGCGCATGGCGGCCACTTCAGGGCAATTCGCGCCCGGTGGATGGATCTGCGGTCGGCGGCAGCGCTCCCTTCAAGGGACTCGTGCCGAGTACGCGCGTATCCAATGGCGTCAGCGGCGGCGGCACCAGGCGCGTGCCTTCGATCCGGCGGTCCGTGTTCGGGGACGGTGGGAGGGCCGGCAGGATCGCGGAGTCATTGACTGACTTGAGGAACAGGTTGCCCTCGGGCTGCGTGGTCTGCTGCATGCCGCGGATGGCGTCGTAGCGGTCGTAGGCGAGCTGGTCGCTGGTGGTCGAATCACGCACCACCACCGGACGCAGGAACACCATCAGGTTGGTCTTCTTGCGCGAGCGTGTTTCGCTCTTGAAGAGATTCCCGATCAACGGAATGTCCCCGGCCAGCGGTACCTTCTCGATGCCGTTGGAGTACTCGTCCTGCAGCAGGCCGCCGATCACGATGATGTTGCCGTCGTCGACAAGCACGCTGGATTCGATGCTGCGCTTGTTGGTGGTCGGGCCGTTGGTAAAGTTGATGGTCGATGCCTGCACGCTGGAGACTTCCTGGAAGATCTGCAGCTTGACCGTGTTGTTTTCGTTGATGGTCGGCCGCACCCGCAGCGTCAGGCCGACGTCCTTGCGCTCGATGGTCTGGAACGGGTTGACCGTGGCGGTGCTGCTGCCCGTATTCGTGTACTGGCCCGTGACGAAGGGCACGTTCTGTCCGATGACGATCTTGGCTTCCTCGTTGTCGAGCGTCATCAGATTCGGCGTGGACAGTACGTTGCCCTCGCCGTTGCTCTCGAAGAAGCGCGCGAGGAAGCTCAGGATGTACTGGCCGTTGTACAGGTGGCCGATGCCGAAATTGAAGCCGCTCGATGGACGCGTCGCCGCGTTCTTGGTCGCGATGCCGACGGCCAGGTCGAGGATGTTCTTGCCGCCGAGGCTCGAATTGGTGCCGAGCACGCCCACGTTGGTGCTGCCGTTCGTGCCTACTCCGCTCTGCCACTGAATGCCGAACTCCGCCGCCTTGTCGGCGTTGACTTCAACGATCAGGCTTTCCACCAGCACCTGGGCGCGCCGCCCGTCGAGGCGGTCGATGACCGCGCGGAGCTGCCGGTACTGAGGTTCGGGCGCCGTAATGATGAGCGAATTCGTCGAAGGATCGGCCTGGATCTGCCCACCTGTCGACACCTGGTTGGCGTTGTTGAGCGGTGCGGTGGCTGCCGTGCTGCCCTGGGCAAACCCGCCCTGCGCGGTACTGATCTGCGCCACTGGCTGCCCGGCTGCGCCGCCCCCGGCTGCGCTGCTCGCGCCGGCGCGAGCCTCCGCCGAGATCGCCGCGCGCAGCGTGGTCGCGAGCCGGACGGCATCGGCATTCTTGAGGTAGACGACGTAGACGTTGCCGGCTGCGCCGTTACCACTGTCGGGCGCAGGGCGGTCGAGCTTGTCGATCAGTGAGCGCACCAGTTGCGCCCGCGCCGGATTGGCTGCTCGAACGATGATGGAATTGCCACGCGGTTCGGCCAGCAGCGTGGTCCGGTAGGCCGCATCGGCTGTGCCGGGCGCCGCCGCGACACCTGGCGTGGTGCCTGTGCCGCCGCCGCCTTCGATCAGCCGGGTGACAAGCGGCACCATGTCCGTCGCGACCGAGTGCTTGAGCTGAATCACCTCGATATCGGACGCGTTCGGCACGTCGAGCGCCGCGACGATACGCGCCAGGCGACGCATGTTCTCGGCATAGTCCGTGATGACGAGCGAGTTGTTGCCCGGATTCACGTTGATCGTGTTGTTCGGGGCGATCAACGGGCGCAGTACCGGCAGCAGATTGTTGGCGGACTCGTAGTTGAGCTTGAAGACCTGGGTGACGATCTGGTTGCCGCTCAGGCTCGAGGTCGCTGGCGTCGAGGTGGTCACGGTGCTGCTCTGGAGCTTCGCATCCGCTTCGGGCACGACTTTGTAGAGGCCTTCGGACTGCACGATGGCAAAACCCTGGAGCCGCAGCGCCGCAGCGAACTGGTTGAATGCGGCTGCCGGCGAGATCGGGCGATCGGTCTGCAGATTGATCGTGCCCTTGACGCGCGGATCGACCACCACATCGCGACCGGTCACGACGGCCATGGTGCGTGCCACGGACTCGATCTCGGCGTTGCTGAAGTTCAGCGTGATCGGTTCGCCGCGGCGCGGTGGGGGCGCTTCCTGTGCGAAGGCGGGAGGAATGCAGGCTGCGAGCAGCAGCTGCGCGGCCAGCGCGACGCTTCCGATTCGGCCGGTGTACGAAGTCTTTGGCTTCATGGACATTCCAATTCAACCCAGGGTAATGAGCGAGCGTGCGCCCTGGCGCCGCCCGATGATGTTCAACAAATTTGACAGTGCGTCTTCGCTGCCGGGCGCGGCGCTGGCCTCGCCGTCGAAGCGCAAGGCGACGCCGTTCCAGCGGCCGCTGCCGCTGAGCTGCAGGCTGCCTTCGCGTGTGGTCACAAGCAACGTGGGGGCGGGGCCGCCTTCGAGCGCGACGTGGTAGCTGCCCATCGGCTTCAGCGTCGAAAGGCTGGATGAGATGTCGGTGGCGTCGAGGGTCGCGTGACCGGTCATGCCTAGCTGTGGGCCATTCCATTGCATCGCGAATGCCTGCATGGAGACATCCAGCGAGCCTTCGAGCTTGAGCGTGTTCCAGGGGGCGCCGAATCCGGAGAGCAAGGCTGCCGGCCATCGCGAGCGGCCATCGCGCCAGTCCAGTTGGAGCCCGCCTGTGCGGGGATGGGCGTCGAGCTGGAGCGGCTTCGGCGCGCAGCAGGGAATGTCGAGAGCTGCCGTGACGCCGTCCCATCGCGGGCGCAGCGTCCAGCTCAGCGAGCCCGGTAGCGAGACCGATTCTGTCCCGCGAGCACCGCTTGCGAACACCAGGCCGGCCGTTCCATTCCAGACCGTGCCGCGCGGGTTGATCAGGAGAAGCCGCCCGTTGCTCCACTGTGCGAGGGCGGCGGCGAGCCAGCGTGCCGGTGCGAAGAGCGAGAACGCGACCAGGGCGCCGAGCAATCCGCCGACCACGGCCCAGCGCCAGCCGGCGGCGGGTGAGAAGTGATTGTCGGAAATGGTCAACATGATGGTCAGGTCTCAGCGAGCCGGCAGGCCCATGACCAGCGTTCCGTCCCAGCGGACGCGCGCGACTTCGGGGGCGGAGGCCGCGCGCGGCGACGCTGGAGACCCTGCAGCGCCGCTTTGCGTCGAGCGCGTCAGGTGCGCTTCACGCGGCACTGCATGGGCGTTGCTGCGCGCCTGCGCCAGCCATTGCGCGAGCGCATCCGCTGGAACGGCCCGCAGTCCGACGGTCATGCCTTCCCCTGCCACCCCAGGCTGGATCTGCGCGTTCGACCCAAGGGTCTGGCGCACGGACGCTTCGAGGCCGCGCACTGCGTCGTCCCGGCTGGCACGTGGCTGGGACTGCAGGGCTTTCGCCTGCTTCTGCAACTGAGACATCTGCTGGAGCTGGGCGTCGAGCAGGGCATGTTCGGCGGGAGCCGAACCGAGCGTGCGCAAGGCCGGTGCGACGGCGATCCACCAAGCCAACGCGGCGATCGCCAGGACACTGGCGGCAATGATGATGCGTTGCTCGCGCATTTCGAGCTCCGGCCACCAGGCCTGCCAACGCGCTTCCAGCATTTGGAGCCACTTCATCGTGCGGCCTCCGCTTGCACGAGCAGCAGATCGCCTTCGCTGCGCGCACTGTATCCGCGAGAGGAAAGCACGGACTGCAGCTTTTCGAGTTCGGAGGTCTGCAGCGCCAGACCGCGCAGGCGGAGCTGATTGGCTCCGAAGTCGATGGCGGTCGGGACGCGGCCGCTCGGCAACGTGGTTGCAAGTGCGCTCAACATGGGTTCGAGGTCGGCTGCGGCGACGCCGCCGGTGGCCTGCTGCAAGGCGGCGACTTCGCGCGCCATTTGCGACTGCGGATCGACGACGATTCGCACTGAAGGAAAGGTCTGCGTGAGAATGCCGCGCACTGCAGCGCGCTTGGTCTCGAGCGCCGCGCGTTCTTTCCAGGCCCAGGCGTTCAGGCCGACGAGCTGCGCGAGAACGAGTACCAGCGCTCCCCAGCGCGCGGCGCGCCACTGCGGCCCTCGCCAAAGCGCACGCGATATTGCGGCGAGCTTCTTGCCTGCACGGGCGCGGCCGGTGGAGGCGAAATCGAACTGGGCCAGATCCCAGTCCGACTGGCTGGCTTGAAGCCAGCGCGCTGCCGGCTTCACGATGGGAATGCGCTGTCCCAGGACGCTTTCGGCGAGCTCCGCCACGGCGGGTTCAGCGAGTGCGGTCGTGCCCGGCAGAAGGGGGCCGGCAAGCGCCAAGCCGGCGCTGTCGAGCGGGAGCAGCGCGACACCATCGCTGCCGCACACCACAAGTTGGCCGTCGTCGGGTTCGCCGATGGCAAATAGCATGGATGGCGCATCGGTCGGCTGCGGTGCGAACTCGGGGACGATGCGCATCACGCGGCGACCTGCCGCTTCAAGGGCCTGTACGGCACCTTGCAACCAGGCCCGATTGCAGGCGGCCACCCAGATCGGGGTGTCGACGCGGGCGCCGGGTTCCAGCGCAAAGTGCAGGTTGTCGGGTTCGTCCAGCAAATGGTCTTCAAGCAGTCCGTTGAGTACCGATCGCAGGCGTACCGCGCCATTCATGCTGCCCTGCGGCAAGGACAGGTGGTGCCAGGACAGGGTTGCGGCGGGGATGCCCAGAACCACTTCGTCGCTGGCTGGCAGCAAGGCGGGCGCCGCACTGCCCTGTGAGCGCAGTCGTCGTCCATCGCTGGACCAAAGCGCCCAGCCGTATTCCGCACCCGATGGCGCGGAAGGGGGAGGAGCGGTGACGATCAGCAAGGCCATGGCGAATACAAGAGGGTGGCTATTGTAGGAGTGCGACCTCATGGGGCGCTACAAATTTGATAGCGCCATATGACGATACTACGAGGGTTTTTGAAATTTTCTGTCTAGATTTGAAGGGGAAGTCTCCTGCTTCAGCTTCCCGGTGTTGGCAACGTGGCGCCGGCGCCACGTTCGCGCCAGACGATGCGCACATTCAAGCCTGCTCGCTCCAGCAAGCTCTGCTCCTCCACCCAGGTGCGATCGAGGCGCAGACGACCATGAACCTCGAAGTAGCTGCTTCCTATGCTGTGCTGGCCTTCCACAAATTGCGCTGAACTTTCGTTGACCAACGCAGACGCGTCCTTGAGCTCGCGGAAATAGCTGCGGGTGCGCTGCGCAACCAGTCGCTTCGCACCTGCGAGGTCCAGCTTCGGCACGCTGGCGTAGATGACTTCGGCGCTGGCGGTATTGATGTTGAGCGGGGTACGGACCGGAAGCACCGTCACATAGGGTTCAAGCGCCGCCACAGTGGAGGCGGACAACCCGAACCAGACCAACTGGGAGGTATGCAGCGGCATTAGCGGCCCGGTTGCCGAGCCATCAGAGGATGTGCTCTCGGCGCTGCTACTGCTGGTGCCGGCCGTGGTTCCGGCGGCAACGGTGGTTCCTGCGGTTCCTGCGGTTCCCGTGGTTCCGGTGGCTCCAGTCGCGCCGGCGGTGCCGGTGGTGCCAGTTGCTCCTGCCGCAGTCGTGGTCGCAGGCAAGGCCGCCTTGAGTTGGCTGGTCAGGGTGGAGATTTCCTCCACCGGCAGTCCGAGTAGTTCAAACAGCTTTGTGAAGGCCGCGACTGCGGAGTCCACCGGCTTGCCGCTGTCCACGAGGTTTCTCACGTTGAGCTTGGACTGCGCATCGATGATGCGACCGGACAGGAAGGCGTCGGGCAGTCCCTCGAGGGCGTCGCTGGAGATGTTCTTGTCGGCCGCCAGGAAGCTGGACAGCCGGGCTTCCTCGAGCGGGATCGCCCACGGTTCCGCCAAGTGATCCGCACCGCCGCTGGGGGTGCCGCTGATGGACGTGCCGGCGCGAGCATCCTCTCGAAGAATGAGGCGCGACCAGTCGAGCGCGCCAATGAGAATCCAGCCCGATTGCACGCGCGCGCGCTCGGCGGACTCGACTTCGGAGGCGCGCCATTGCTGCCAGAGCGCAGCCGCGGCGAAGGTGGCGACCAGCGTGACGGTCAGCATGGCGGTGAGGAGCGCGGCGCCTCGATGGCGGAGCGCGGACAAGGGCCGCGTTGCTGCCTGCGTTCGGGCGCAAGCCCGGTGTGAAGCGAATCCGGACCGTTTCATGACTTGGGTACCGTCAGGGATGGGCGCACCCAGTCCTGGGTGAGCAGGCCGGCGAGTGCGAGTCCGGGCGGCAAGTTGAGCACCAGCCTGACCCCGTCGGGCAGCGAATTGCCTGTCCCCAACGCTTGGGCACTCACGGCTGGCCCCCAACTGTTGTCGCGGAAATAGGCGAGTTGCCAACCGTCGACGGGCATGAGGTCGACCTCTGCGCCGCGCGACTCGTTGCTACCGTCCTGAGCCCAGGCGGTTGCACGATCCCATGCCGCCTGCCATTCCGCATGCGTCGTGAAGCCCGGCGATTGCCAGCGGCTCCAGCGCGTGCGTCCTGCGGAATCCGTGCGGAGGGTCCAGGCCACGACATACACCTGCGGCGTCGAGCTGTCGGTGCTGCGGCGGGTGAGGCGCAGGACGCGGCCGTCCCAGTCCATCGCGGAGACCTGCGACAGCGCCACGGTGGCATCGAGGTCGGCACTCCATTGGGACAGAGCTGCCTGCAAGGTGAGCACGGCGTCACCGCGCTCCCGGTTCTGCTGCTGGGCGCGCGCCATGCCTTCGAGGCCGCGCCAGCTCACCAGCGCGAGCAGTGCCATGACGGCGATCGCGACCATCAGCTCGATGAGCGTGAAGCCTCGGGTCGATCGCATCAGTAACGCCCCACGATGGTGGAAAGCCGCAGCACCGGCGCTTCGTCCGCGTCACGCACCTGGACGTCGACGCGGCGGAAATTCGGATTCAGCGTTGGTGTCGTCGAGACCGTGACGCCGAAGCTCGTGTTCGCCTGCGTGCAAACCGAACCGGCATCGCCGACGGCGGGCATTTCGCGCGCGATCCGCGTCTTGATCAATTCGTTCTCGGCGCAGATGTGAGCCAGCATCACGTCGGATTGCCTCTGGGCATTGCGCGTGAGCGCCATCGTCGCCTGCGCGCCCGCGGCGAGAGCGATTGCGACGATGCCGAGTGCGACCAGCACCTCGATCAGGGTGAAGCCGCATTCGAGTCGGTTGCGATGAGAAGTGCCGGTCGCGCCAGCGAGACATCGCGACACGACCGACCGGGGCGAGCCCGAAAAGCTCATGGTGACACCACAGCGAAAGGACGCAGGCCATCGGTTCCGATGCGTACGCTGCGTTCGGGCGGACCTTCCATGCTCAGCACCACCTGCTGCGCCGGGATGATCGGCTCGGGTCCGAGTTGCAAGCCGGCGGCGGCCGCACCGTTGCTGCCGACGGGCTGCGCGGTGACGCCGTTCGCAAGCCACATGGTCGGAAGCGAACCGGGCGGGAGTCCGTCGAAGGCGAAGTTCTGCGGCCCCTTCGGTGTGGGTCGCCAGCGCACGGCCATGCCATTGGCGCGCGATTGCGCACGCGCGGATTCGAGCAGGGCCGCCAGGCGATCGGCCTCCCGATCGAGGGCGACCTGGCCCGAATCCCTCAAAGACAGTCCAACGCCGGCGGTCGCTAGCGCAATGATGGCCATCACGACCAGGAGTTCGAGCAGCGTGAAGCCGCTCACGCTCCGGGGAACGGGTTGCGCGCAGCGGCCGCGGCTATTGCCAACTGCCGATATCGGCATTCTTGCCTTCGCCGCCCGGCTGACCATCGGCGCCGAGCGAAAGCACGTCGACCTCACCCTTGATGCCCGGGTTCATGTACTGGTAGGGCCGGCCCCAGGGGTCATTGGGCAGCTTCTCGATGTAGGGCTTCCAGTTAGGGGCCGCCGGTCCGGTCGTGGGACGAGTGAGCAAAGCCTGAAGACCTTGCTCGGCGGTCGGGTAGCGCTGGTTGTCGAGCCGATAGAGCTTGAGTGCCTGCATCAGGTTGTTGATGTCGGTCTTGGCGGCTGTGACGCGTGCGTCATCGGCGCGTTCAATGACGTTGGGGACGATCAGGGCGGCCAGAACGCCAATGATGACGAGCACGACCATCAGCTCGATCAGAGTGAAGCCTCGCTGCACTGCGCGGGCGCATATACGGTAAGAAGAAGACATGTAAAGAGAGTGTGTGACAGGCTTACAGAAAGACGGACGAGGCCGGCTCGCTGAATGATAATCCGCGCTCATGTCAACTTCCTACGTACCCGCCCGTTGGCCCTCCGCGACTGCTACGGCAGGCCTTTGGGCACTCGCCGCAGCCAGTCTCGTGTTCTGGGGGCTGAGACTGACGACGCCCTCCGTATCGATCGCGCCGCCTGCGGCGCCAAGTGGTGGCGAGGTCGCGGTCGATCCCGTCGCCGTCGGTCAGATGCTCGGTGTGGTGAATGCGCCTGCTGCTGTCGTTGCGACGCCCGACGCTGCGAGTCGATTCGTTCTTCTGGGTGTGGTGGCTGATACGGATCAGCAGGGCGCAGCGCTGATCTCGGTCGACGGCAAGCCGGCGCGGCCGTTCAAGGTGGGCGTGAAGGTTGCGGATGGCTTTGTACTGCAGTCGCTCGATAGGCGCGCGGCCTCTCTCGGCGCCTCGCTTGATGCCCCGTCTGCGTTCACCTTGAAATTGCCGGTGCCGCCGCTCGCGACGATGGGGGCGGCGCAGCCGTCGGTGCCTATGCGACCGCCGGTCATGGCGCCTGCCGCGCCGGGTGTTGCACCCGCCGGCCCTGTGTACGGGCCTACGATGCCGGGAATGCCTCCTGGAATGCCACCAGTTGCCGCGCCCGGAGTTCCGGGCTGAGCCGCTGCGACTTCGGGGGCGTTCAAGCCTGAAGGAAGAGCCGATATGCCGGGTTGCCAGTCTCTTCTACAAAAGGATAGTCGAGCGCGTGGAGGAAGTCGTCGAAGGTCGCGTGTTCCGCGGCCGGTACCTGTATCCCCACCAGGATGCGGCCATAGTCGGCACCCTGATTTCGATAATGGAAGAGGCTGATGTTCCAGTTGGGCCGCATCAGGCTGAGGAACTTGAGAAGCGCGCCCGGGCGCTCCGGAAACTCGAAGCGCAGCAGTCGTTCCTCCTGCGCGAGGCTGCTGCGGCCACCCACCAGATGGCGGATGTGTTCCTTCGCAAGTTCGTCATGCGTGAGATCGATGGCGGCGAAGCCATGTGCGACGAAGGTGTCCGCGATTGTCCTGGATTCGCCGCGGGCAGTCGTGGTGAGACCCACGAACACGTGCGCCTCTTTCGAGTCGCTGATCCGGTAGTTGAATTCCGTCACGTTGCGAGACGTGCCGGGCAACTGCCCGACCAGTTCGCAGAAGCGCCTGAAGCTTCCGCGCTCCTCGGGAATGGTGACGGCGAAGAGCGCTTCGCGTTCCTCGCCGACCTCTGCGCGCTCCGCGACGAAACGCAGACGGTCGAAGTTCATGTTCGCGCCGCAGAGGATGGCCGCGTAAGTCTCGCCGCGCGTGCCTCGGGTCTCGACGTACTGCTTGATGGCGGCGACCGCGAGTGCGCCGGCCGGCTCGACGATGCTGCGCGTATCGATGAACACGTCCTTGATCGCGGCGCAGACGGCGTCGGTGTCAACCGAGATGAATTCGTCCACCAGTTCGCTGGTGAGGCGGAAAGTCTCCTCGCCAACCAGCTTCACCGCGGTACCGTCGGAGAACAGGCCGACATCGGGCAGGCTCACCCGCTTGCGTGCGGCGACGGACTGCATCATCGCGTCGGAATCGCTCATCTGGACACCGACTACCTTGATCTCTGGACGGACCGCCTTGATGTAGCTCGCAACGCCGGAGATCAGCCCCCCGCCCCCGATGGCGACGAAGACGGCGTCAAGCGGGCCCTGGTGCTGGCGCAGGACCTCCATGCCGATCGTTCCCTGGCCGGCGATTACATCCGGATCGTCGAAAGGATGTACGAATGTCAGGCCGTGCAGCCGTTGCTGCTCGAGCGCATGGACGTAAGCGTCGGAATAACTGTCGCCGTGCAAATGCACCTCGCCGCCGAGCGCGCGCACGGCATCGATCTTCAGCTGCGGGGTGGTCACCGGCATCACGACCACGGCTCGCGTGCCCAGCTTGCGAGCGCCGAGCGCGACCCCTTGCGCATGATTGCCGGCCGAGGCACAGATCACACCGCTCGCGAGTTGCTCGGCGCTCAAGTGAGCCATCTTGTTGTAAGCGCCGCGTAGCTTGAAACTGAATACGGGCTGCTGGTCTTCTCGCTTCAGCAGCACGGTGTTGCCCAGTCGCGCGCTGAGTGCGCGGGCTGGTTCCAGAGGGGACTCCACCGCGACGTCGTAGACGCGGGCGGTCAGGATCTTCTTGAGGTAGTCGGCTGGGGTGAGCGGTGTCGGCGTCGATGGCATAGGGCCGCGATCATAGGCCTCTGGCGGCGGTGCATCAGCTGCAAGAAAAAAGCCCCGAGCCTTGCGGCTCGGGGCTAAATCCACCAATTGGGAGGGTGGAGGAGACAACCGGTGCGCGTCTACTGCCGCGCGATGAAATAAAGTATACCCACTATTTGTTGCATTGCAACAAGTGAGTTGCGCTTTTCAAACACATTTTGATGTGGCGGACATCCGCGTGGTGCCTGCCTCGGAGTTTTCAGCATGGAATGCACAGTGAGTTGGACCGGCAACGCCGGCACCCGGTCGGCAATGGGCTTTGTTGCAGAAACCGGCAGTGGACACGTTCTCATGATGGATGGCGCCCCCGACGCCGCGAAGCCTGGCAACGGTGGCCAGAATCTGGCCGCGCGCCCCATGGAAACAGTGCTCGCCGGCACCGGCGGCTGCACGGCCTACGACGTGGTGCTGATCCTGAAGCGCGGCCGGCACCAGGTGGAGCGATGCAGCGTGAAGCTGACCAGTGAACGCGCAGAAAAGGATCCCAAGGTGTTCACGAAGATTCACATGCATTTCACGGTGGCAGGAAAGGCCATTCCGCCGCAAGCAGTCGAGCGCGCCATTGCTCTAAGCCACGAAACCTACTGTTCGGCCAGCATCATGCTTGCGAAGACGGCTGAAATCACGACCAGCTTCGATCTCATCGAGACCTGAGCAGGGCGGCAAATGCGGTAGTCAGATGCGGTGGGCTACCGTGGTCATGACGTGCGCAGCCATGCGCATCATGGCTTTCGCAGGTGGCGGCAACTCCGAGGCCCCCGCGTCCCGGGCTTGTGCCGCGTGCCGGGCTTCGTCAAGCTTCATCTGATTGACTATGGCGCGCGACGCCGAGTCGGCCTGAGGCAGCCGGTCGAGATGGCCGGCCAGATGAGCCTCGACCTGGCGTTCGGTTTCGGCGACGAAGCCGAGGCTTACTGGGTCGCCGAGCCTTCCCGCCAGGATACCGAGGCCGAACGCGCCCGCGTACCAGAGTGGATTCAATATGGACGGGCGGGTGCCCAGTTCCTCGATCCGTGCCTGGGTCCAGGCCAGATGGTCTGTTTCTTCTTGTGCCGCGACGTCCAATTGCTTCCTGAGGGCTGGGTCATGCGTGACTGCCGCCTGCGCTGTATATAACGCCTGCGCGCAAATCTCGCCAACGTGATTCACCCGCATCAGCGCACCGGCTTCGCGCCGTTCGGGGTCCGTCAGTATCCCCGGCGGCGTTGCGGGTTGGGGTGCCGCCCGTGTGGCGTGCGGCTTCGCAAAAAGTGTACGCAGGGCGGCGTCCGCGACGCCGAGAAAAGCATCCAGGAAATGGCTCATGAGGCCGATTGGAACTCATATACAAAAGCACACACCCATGCTGCGACTGATTTCACATCATGAAGCGCAGTGGGGTTGGCGAACTTTGTTGCAGGACTGCAACGAAACGTCCAGGGCTTCCGCGTTTTCGGGCGATTTGTTTTGCCCTGATTGGGCGCCTCTGGTGCAATAGCGACAACTTCCCAAAAGGAGGTTGGCCCGGGGTCCGGTGGGAACACAAATGTGCCAGTCACGGTGAGCCCTTCGCGCCGGAGCCCTATGTTTAACCTTGGAGAAACTTGCAATGAAAAAATCTCTAGTTGCCTTGGCTGCTCTGGCTGTTGCTGGCGTTGCCTCGGCCCAGTCGTCCGTCACGCTGTTCGGTATTCTTGACGCGGCTGTCAGCAACTACTCGAACAAGTCGGAAGACCGCAACTCCGCGACCTTGCTCAACCCGTTCTACATCAACCGCGGCACCGCCACGGCGAGCCGCACCGCGCTGAGCAACTCCGGCTACAACTCCAGCCGTCTGGGCTTCCGTGGCACGGAAGACCTCGGTGGCGGTCTGGCTGCAAGTTTCTGGCTGGAAGGCGCCATCAACAACGACGATGGCACCGGCACCTCCAACGGCGCTCAAAACTGGCAGCGTCGCTCGACGGTCAGCCTGTCGGGTGGCTTCGGTGAAGTGCGCCTGGGTCGTGACTATGTCCCGACCTTCTGGAATGACACCGTGTTCGATCCGTTCGGCACCAACGGCGTTGGCACGAACCTGATCATGACGGCCAACAACAACCTCGGCACGACCGGCCCCGCCGCGATCGGTTTCGCTGCGAACAACAACTACGTTCGCGCCAGCAATTCGATCGGCTACTTCCTGCCGCCGAACCTGGGTGGTTTCTACGGCCAGTTGATGTACTCGTTCAACGAGCAAAACAAGTACGATCCGGGCACGCTGACGCCTAACGTCGCCAACAATTCCCGCGCCGGTCGCTGGCTCGGTGGTCGCGTTGGCTACGCCAACGGCCCGCTCGACGTTGCTCTGGCTTATGGCGACAGCACGGTTGCCGATGCTTACTACGCTGGCCTGACTGCTCAGCAGAAGATCTGGAACCTCGGCGGTTCGTATGACTTCGGTCCTGTCAAGCTCTTCGGTGAATACTCCCACACGAAGCAAAGCGTCGACAACTCGGGTCTCGCATTCCTGACGAACGTCGAGCCTTCCCTCAAGGGCTGGTTGCTTGGCGCGACCGTGCCGGTTGGCCCGGGCCTGATCCGCTTCGCTTACTCGAACGTCAAGTACGACCGGAACCTCACCATTCCGACCTTCCTGACGACTGGCGATCCGAAGGCTGACAAGTGGGCTCTGGGCTATGTGCACAACCTGTCGAAGCGTACGGCTCTGTATGCGACGGTTGCTCGCATCAACAACAAGAACGGTGCTGACCTGACGGTTGGTGGCCCCGCTTTTGTCAGCACGATCCCGGCTAACGGCCTGCTGAACGCTGCTACGCTGACCCCGAAGAGCTCCACCGGCTACGACTTCGGTATCCGTCACGCTTTCTGATCTGACGCTGGCGTAAGCCAGCATCAATGGGAAGTTTTGAAAGCCACCTGGCGAATGCCGGGTGGCTTTTTTCGTTCTTGTGCGCTGCGCGCGCAGGCCCGCAGTTCGGTGGGATCAGGCACAGCGCCGGTGTCAGCCATTCCCACCTAGGGTCGGCTTCAGACTCGTGTCTTTCAGATTTCGAGTGGCGATGGATGACGCGGTCGCAGTGCTCATCGCGCGGCGCCCCCCGGGGAACCCCCGCACAGGCACGCACTTTGCTCTGCTAGCATGACTGCAAACCTGCCCGTTGAATGATCGCCTTCGTCCTGCGCCGCCTGATTCAGGCCGTGATCGTCATGGTCGCGGTCGCATTCATCGCCTTTCTTCTTTTCCAGTACGTGGGCGATCCCATCGTGTTCCTGCTGGGGCAGGATGCAAAGCCGGATCAGATCCGTGAACTGCGCGCAGCGCTCGGCCTGGACAAGCCCTTCTTCATCCAGTTCTGGCATTTCCTCATCAATGCGGCGCAGGGGGAATTCGGACTCAGCCTGCGCCAGGGGGCCAAAGTGTCCCGTCTGATCGGCGAGCGTTTTCCGGCCACCCTGGAGCTGTCGATGGTTGCTGCCGTCCTCGCTCTGGCGATCGGCATACCGATGGGCGTGTACACGGCCTTGCGCCGCGGGACGTTCCTGAGCCAGGTGTTCATGACTTTGTCGCTGCTGGGCGTGTCGTTGCCGACCTTCTTGATCGGCATCCTTCTGATCCTGGTGTTCTCCGTGCTCCTTGGATGGCTGCCGAGCTTTGGGCGCGGTGCGACCGTGCAACTGGGCTGGTGGAGCACCGGTCTGCTCAAGGCGGACGGCTGGCTGCATGTCGTGCTGCCCGCCACCACGCTGGCGATCTTCCAGCTCACGCTGATCATGCGTTTGGTGCGCGCCGAGATGCTCGAAGTCCTGCGCACCGACTACATCAAGTTCGCGCGAGCGCGGGGACTGTCCGATCGCGCGATTCATTTCGGCCACGCACTGAAGAACACGCTGGTGCCGGTCATGACCATCACCGGCCTGCAATTGGGTGGCCTGATCGCTTTCGCGATCATTACCGAGTCGGTTTTCCAATGGCCGGGCATGGGTCTGCTCTTCATCCAGGCGGTGACTTTTGCCGACATACCGGTCATGGCGGCCTATCTGTGCCTGATTGCGCTGATATTCGTTGTCATCAATCTGGTGGTCGATCTACTTTATTTCGTTGTCGATCCGCGACTGCGTGTCGGCAGCGCTGGAGCCCATTGACGATGACGGAACCCCGTTTGCAAGCCTCCGGGAGGGCGTTTGCGCACATTGCGCGTTTCTATCCCGAGATCGAAGCTTTCCGCCGCGATCTTCATGTCCATCCGGAACTCGGTTTCGAAGAGATCTACACCTCCGGGCGCGTGCAGGAGGCGCTGCGTGCCTGCGGTGTGGACGAGATCCATACCGGGATCGGCAAGACCGGTGTGGTCGGCGTGATCCGCGGCAAGTCCGTCGCGAGCGGCCGGATGATCGGCCTGCGCGCGGACATGGATGCGCTGCCGATGCGCGAGGAAAACGACTTTGCCTGGCGGTCCGCAAAACAAGGCCTCATGCACGGCTGCGGTCATGACGGCCACACCGCGATGCTCGTCGGCGCGGCGCGCTACCTCGCGGAGACACGCAGTTTCGACGGCACCGCGGTACTGATTTTCCAGCCGGGCGAAGAGGGCTTCGCTGGCGCGCGCGTCATGATCGAGGACGGCCTGTTCGACCGCTTCCCCGTCGAGTCAGTGTTCGCCATGCACAACTGGCCGGGCCTGCCGGCCGGCACGGTCGGCATCAACCGAGGCGCGATGATGGCGGCTGCCGACCGCATCACGATCGAAGTCACCGGTCGCGGTGGCCATGGCGCGCACGCCTATCTGACCGTCGACCCGGTGCTCGTTTCCGCTCACATCATCACTGCGGTGCAAAGCATCGTTTCGCGCAACGTGCGCCCCATCGATGCCGCGGTGATCAGCATCTGCGCGGTGAACGCCGGTGACCTCGGCGCGATGAGCGTGGTGCCGGGCAAGGCGACGCTGGTCGGCACCGTGCGGACCTTCAGTTCCAGGGTCCAGGAGCAGGTCGAGCGTCGCCTCACGGAGCTCTGCACGGCCGTCGCCGCAGGCTTCGGCGCGACGGCGCAGGTCAAGTACGAACGCATCTACCCGGCCACCATCAATACCGCGCCTGAAGCCCAGTTCGCTGGCGACGTCGCACAGTCGCTCGTCGGCGCCCACAACGTCGAGCGCAACATGGAACCCAGCATGGGCGCGGAAGACTTCTCCTTCATGTTGCAGAAGAAAGCCGGCGCCTACATGCGCATCGGACAGGACGCCAGAGGTGGCGCCTTCCTCCACAACAGCCGCTACGACTTCAACGACGACATCCTGCCGCTCGGCGCCGCGTTGCACGCGGGGCTGATCGAACAGGGCATGCCGCTGGCGGATGCCGGCGCCCCCAGGAACAACAAGTCCGCCGCGCAGGCGACCTGAGTCTTTCCCAACCCCGAGGAGTGCTTCCCATGTCTCTGAAGAACAAGATGATCGCGGCCGCGGTCTTTTCCGTGTTGACCGCGACAGGCTCGATGGTCGGTGCGCAGACCATCCGGATCGCCAATCAGGGCGATGCGCTCTCCCTCGATCCGCACTCCCTCAATGAATCGCTGCAATTGAGCGTGACGCAGAACGTGTACGAGACCCTGACCGGGCGGAACAAGGACTTGAGTCTCGCCCCGCTCCTCGCGACGAGCTGGAAGCAGACCTCGCCGACGGTCTGGCGCTTCGAACTGCGCAAGGGGGTGCAATTCCACGACGGCACTCCCTTCACGGCCGACGACGTGCTCTTCAGCTTCGCGCGTGCGGCGGGTGAAGGTTCGGACATGAACAGCTACACCAACGACATCAAGGAGGTGCGCAAGTCCGGCGACTATGTCGTCGAGATCGAGACCAAGGACCCGTTCCCGATCCTTCCCGACGTGGTGTCGCAGGTAGCGATCATGAGCAAGAAGTGGTGCGAGGCCAATCAGGCCGTGAAGCCGGTGGACCGCCGCAAGGGCATCGAGAACGCCGCTTCGTTCCGGGCCAACGGCACCGGGCCCTTCCGCGTGCGCGAACGCCAGCCGAACGTGCGGACCACCTTTGCGCGCAACGGCAACTACTGGGGCAAGATCGAAGGCAACGTGCAGGAGGTCATCTTCACGCCGATCGCCAATCCGGCCACGCGCGTGGCTGCGCTCCTGTCGGGCGAAGTCGACGTGATGGAGCCCATCCCGGTGCAGGACATCGCGCGGGTCAACGCCAGCCCGAATGCCCGGGCCATCACCGGTCCCGAGCTGCGCACGATCTTTCTCGGCATGGACCAGAAGCGGGATGAACTGCTCTACTCGAGCGTGAAGGGCAAGAACCCCTTCAAGGACAAGCGGGTGCGGCAGGCCTTCTACCAGGCGATCGACATCAATGCGATCCAGCGCACCGTCATGCGCGGCGCCTCGCGCCCCACCGCGCTGATGGTGGGGCCGGGCATCAACGGCTATCTGGCCGAGCAGGACAAGCGCCTGCCCTACGACACCGAAGGCGCGAAGAAACTGCTGGCCGACGCCGGCTATCCGAACGGCTTCGAAGTCACGTTGAACTGCCCGAACGACCGCTACGTGAACGATGGCCAGATCTGCCAGAGCGTCGCCGCCAGCCTGGCGCGCATCGGCGTGAAGATCAATCTCGCGACCGAGACCAAGGGCACCTATTTCCCCAAGATCCTGCGCCGCGACACAAGCTTCTACCTGCTCGGCTGGACGCCCAGCACCTACGACGCGCACAACGCGCTCAATGCGCTCATGGCCTGTGTCGACGACAAGGGGGCGGGGCAGTTCAACCTCGGCTCCTATTGCAACCCCAAGGTGGACGAACTCACGCGCAAGATCCAGTCGGAGACGGACAAGACCAAGCGCAACGCCATGATCAAGGAAGCCTTCGACCTGCATGCCGCGGATGTGGGTCATATCCCGCTGCACCAGCAGTCGCTGGCCTGGGGCGTGAGCAAGAAGGTGGAGCTGACGCAGCTCGCCGACAACTTCATGCTCTTCAAGTGGATGAGCATCAAGCCCTGAGCGCCTGATAGCCCGGACTGCGGGCTCGCCGCGGCGGGCCCGTTCTTTGCGTCCCTGCCGATTCCCGATGAAAAAAGCCCTTGCCCGCTGGTTGGACAGCGACGTCGGCCACAGCTTCCGCAGTTCGCCGATCGCGATGCTGGCGGCGGCGATCGCCTTCGTCTGCATCTTCTGCGCAGTCTTCGCGGGATGGGTGTCACCGCATGATCCTTTCGATCTGGCGACACTGGAACTCGGCGACGCGCGCCTGCCGCCCGCCTGGAGCCCGGAGGGTAGCGCCAAGTACCTGCTCGGTACCGACGACCAGGGCCGCGACATCCTGTCGGCGTTGATCTACGGCGCGCGCATCTCGCTGATCGTGGGCCTGGTGTCCGTGCTGCTGTCGGTGGCGGTCGGCGTCCTGCTCGGCCTGCTGGCGGGCTTCTGGGGTGGATGGGTCGACGGCTTTCTCATGCGCGTGTGCGACGTGATGCTCTCCTTTCCGCCCATTCTGGTGGCGCTTCTCATGGCGGGGGTCGGCCGCGCCCTGTTCCCCGATGCGCACACGTCAGTGGCCTTCGGCGTGCTGATCCTGTCGATCTCGCTGACCGGCTGGGTCCAGTACGCGCGCACCGTGCGCGGCTCCACGCTCGTGGAGCGCAACAAGGAATACGTGCAGGCGGCCCGAGTGACCGGCGTGCCGGCATCGCGCATCATGCGTCGGCACGTGTTGCCGAACGTGATGGGCCCGGTGCTGGTGCTTGCGACCATCCAGGTGGCGACTGCGATCATCACCGAAGCGACGCTTTCCTTTCTCGGCGTCGGCGTGCCTCCGACCTCACCCTCGCTCGGCACCTTGATCCGTGTCGGGAACGAGTACCTCTTTTCCGGCGAGTGGTGGATCACCGTGTTCCCTGGCGCCATGCTGGTCCTCATCGCACTCAGTGTGAATCTCCTGGGCGACTGGCTGCGCGATGCGCTCAACCCACGCCTGCGCTGACGCCGCAGCCTGATCCGCATGAGCCTTCTGCAAGTCAAGAACCTGGTCGTCGAGTTCCCCCACCGGCGCGGGACGCTGCGTGCGCTGGACGACATTTCCTTCGAGATTGCGCCGGGCGAGATTCTCGGTGTGGTCGGCGAATCGGGCGCGGGCAAATCGTTGACCGGCGCGGCCATCATCGGCCTGCTCGAACCGCCAGGGCGCATCGCCGGCGGCGAGATCGTGCTCGAAGGCCGCCGTATCGACAACCTCGGCAATGAGGCGATGCGGCACATTCGCGGCCGCAGGATCGGCGCAATCTTCCAGGATCCGCTGACCTCGCTGAACCCGCTCTACACCATCGGGCGGCAACTGGTCGAGACCATCCGCGCGCATCTGCCCGTCGGCAAGGACGAAGCCCGACGCCGCGCCATCCGCCTGCTCGATGACACCGGCATCCCGGCCGCGGCGCAACGCATCGACCACTACCCGCACCAGTTTTCCGGCGGCATGCGCCAGCGGGTGGTGATCGCGCTGGCGCTGGCGGCCGAGCCCAGGCTGATCGTCGCCGACGAGCCGACCACCGCGCTCGACGTTTCGATCCAGGCGCAAATCATTCAGCTGCTGAAGAGCATCTGCAGGGAGCGTGGCGCCGCCGTGATGCTCATCACCCACGACATGGGCGTGATCGCCGAGACCTGCGACCGCGTGGCCGTGATGTACGCCGGGCGAATCGCCGAGATCGGACCGGTGCACGACGTCATTCACGAACCGGCGCATCCTTACACCGCGGGCCTGATGGGCTCCATTCCAGATATGACCAGTGACCGCGAGCGCCTCAGCCAGATCGACGGCGCGATGCCGCGGCTTCATGCGATCCCACCCGGCTGTGCCTACAACCCGCGCTGTCCCCGGGCCTTCGATCGATGCCGGGTCGAGCGGCCGGACTTGTTGAACGCGGGTGCCACGCTGGCTGCCTGCTGGCTGCACGATGCGCACGGTGCGACGGCTGGCGAAGGAGTCGCGTCATGACGGCGTTGGTCGAGGCAAACGATCTCGCCAAGAGCTTCGATGTCTCGGCACCCTGGCTCAATCGGGTGCTGGAGCGCAAGCCGCGTGTGCTGCTCAAGGCGGTGGATGGCGTGAGCTTCTCCATCGAGCGCGGCAAGACGCTCGCGCTGGTCGGCGAGTCCGGTTGCGGCAAGAGCACGGTCGCGCGGCTTCTGGTGGGGCTCTATCAGCCTTCGAGAGGCAGCATGCGCTTCGATGGGCAGGATGCGCATGCGGCCTTCAGGACAGTGGAGGGCCGCGCACTTCGACGCCGGATCCAGATGATCTTCCAGGATCCCTATGCGAGCCTGAACCCGCGCTGGATCGTCGAGGACATCATCGCCGAGCCGCTGCGCGAGCACGGCATCCTCAGGGACAAGGACGCACTGCGCCAGCGCGTCGGTGAATTGCTGCAGTCGGTCGGGCTGAGTCCGCTGGACATGGCGAAATACCCGCACCAGTTCTCGGGCGGCCAGCGACAGCGCGTTTCCATCGCACGGGCGCTGGCGACGCAACCCGAATTCCTCGTGTGCGACGAGCCCACCTCGGCGCTCGATGTCAGCGTGCAGGCACAGGTGCTCAACATCATGAAGGACCTGCAGCGCGCGCAGGGGCTGACCTACCTGTTCATCTCGCACAACCTGGCCGTCGTGCGGCATGTCGCGGACCGGGTCGGCGTCATGTATCTGGGCCGGCTGGTGGAGGTGGCGGACAAGAAGACCCTGTTCAGTGCGCCGCAGCATCCCTACACGCGGATGCTGCTCGATGCGATTCCGCAGATGAAGTACACGGGTCGGCCCCGCACGCCGGTGCAGGGCGAAGTGCCGAATCCGCTCGATCCTCCGAGCGGTTGTACCTTCCATCCGCGCTGCCCGCTCGCGAATGCGCGCTGCAAGGCCGAGCGACCGGCACTGCAGAGTCTGCGGGGCGTGCAGGTGGCCTGCCATGCGGTGGAAGAAGGCAGAGTCTGAGGCATAGACCCTCCCAGGCTTCGCGCACTGCGTGTCGCTTCGCCACCCCCCTTGCAGGGGGCAACACCGGCGGCCCGGCAAAGCCGGTTCCGCGGTGTTCACTGGCACACCCCCAGGCTTCGCGCACTGCGTGTCGCTTCGCCACCCCCTTGCAGGGGGCAACACCGGCGGCCCGGCAAAGCCGGTTCCGCGGTGTTTTCCGGAGGAGGGGGAGGAGGAGGAACGGGAGGAGCGGGGGAGCTACTGTTCTTCGCTCCAGGAGAAGCCGTCGCGGGCGATCATCGCGCTGGATGCGCTGGGGCCCCAGGTGCCTGCTGCGTAAGGGCGCGGTTTGCCTTCGGTGGACCAGCTGTCGATCAGGGGGCCGACCCAGCGCCAGGCTTCCTCCTGTTCGTCGCTGCGCACGAACAGGTTGAGCCGTCCGTCGATGACGTCGAGCAGCAGCCGCTCGTAGGCGCCGACGCGTTCGGCGCCGAAGCGCTTGTCGAAGTCCAGGTCGAGTTGGACCGGCGCGAGCTGCGGACCGGCGGTGCGGTTGCCGTTGCGTTGCCGGTTGTCCTGAGCCTGCGCGAGCAGGTGCAGTTCGAGCCCGTCCTTGGGCTGGAGGTTGATCACCAGCTTGTTGACCGCCCCGGCGGGCGCGCGGAAGATGGCGTGCGGCGTCGAGCGGAAGTTCACCTCGATGCGCGCATCCCGCGAGGCGAGGCGCTTGCCGGTGCGGATGTAGAGCGGCACCCCGGCCCAGCGCCAGTTGGCGACTTCGGTACGTAGTGCAACGAAGGTTTCCGTGCGGCTGTCGGGATCGACACCTGGCTCGTCGCGGTAGCCCGGCACGCGCTCGCCGTAGGCCGTGCCGGCGGTGTACTGGCCGCGGATCGCATGCAGTCCGATCGACTCGTCAGTCCACGGCTTCAGGGCGCGCAGCACCTTGAGTTTCTCGTCGCGGATCGCGTCGGCATGCGCATTGATCGGCGGCTCCATGGCGATCGCACAAACGAGTTGCAGCGCGTGGTTCTGCACCATGTCGCGCAATGCACCGGTCTGGTCGTAGAAGGCGCCGCGCTTTTCGACGCCCAGGTCCTCGGCGATCGTGATCTGGATGTTGGCAATGTTCTCGCGCCGCCAGATGGGTTCGAAGAGCGCATTGCCGAAACGCATCGCGAACAGGTTCTGCACCGAGGGCTTGCCGAGGTAGTGGTCGATGCGGAACACCTGATGCTCGTCCAGCACCCTGCACACCGCCTGATTGATTGCCCGGTTGGAGGCGAGGTCGTGGCCCAGCGGCTTTTCGAGAACCACGCGCGTCCGGGGCCCGTTCAGTCCGGCCGCCGCAATCTGCTCCACCACCTGCGTGAAAAGCGCTGGCGCGGTGGCGAGGTACATCACGATGGTCTCGGCATCGCGCGACTTCAGCATCTGCGCGAGCTTTTCGTAATCCGCGGGCTGCGCAAGGTCCATGCGCAAGAAGTAGAGCATCGACGCGAACCTCTTGAATTCCTCTGGCGAGGGTCGTTTGGCGCCCTCGACAGCGGCGAATCGTGACTGGATCAGCTCGCGATAGCTGTCGTCGTCGAGGTCGTCTCGCGCGACCCCGACGATGCGGCCGCCTTCGGGCAGGCTGCCGTGGCGGAAGGCCTGGAAAAGGGCCGGCATCAGCTTGCGCCACGCCAGATCGCCCGTGCCGCCGAAAAGAACCAGATCGAAACTCATGGATACATCCGTGTAGTGATGAGGTGCGAGCACGAAGCCTGCCGGCCAATGGTACTGATACCGGTCCGGCGCAGGAACGGTCGAGACGAAGCTGCGATCGGACGCCTTTCCGAAACGGCAGCGCTGGCCGGCATCGTGTCGCGGCGGGACTTCAGCGCCCCGGGCTCGGTGACCGGCATGAGTTATATGCTTGCATTCAACATGAACAAACGCCCCGACTCCATGAACATCTGCATCGAACTGCGCGGTGCCGCCAGGCGACACGGCCACGACGCGGATGCGCCGGTGGCCAGGCCCTCCCCGTCGGGACATGGCGTGTCCGTTGCTGCAGTGTCGCCATGAACCTTGTCTTCGACCTGGGCGCCGTGCTTCTGACCTGGGAGCCCGTGGCGCTCGTGCAAACCCATTTCGCGCCGCATGCGCCGACAGCCGAAGCGGCGCACGCGCTCGCCGCCCGCATGTTCCGCCACGAAGACTGGCTCGGCTTCGATCGCGGCACCCACAGCCTCGACGATGCAATCGGGCGCATGGCTTTGCGCCTGTCCCTGCCGGCGCAGCGATTGAACGAGGTGCTCCTTCCCATGGGCGAGCGGCTGGAGCCGATCTCCGCCACGGTCGACCTGCTCGCCGGGCTGCGTCGACGCCGCGACGCGGGCGAGGATCTGCGGCTCTACTACCTGTCGAACATGCCCGCGCCCTATGCGCGGGTGCTGGAGCGACGGCACGCCTTTTTCCAGTGGTTCGACGGCGGCATCTTCTCGGGCGACGTCAGGATCATCAAACCGCAGCGGGAAATCTACGCATTGCTGGCAGCACGTCACGCCCTCGCGGCGGCCGACACCGTCTTCATCGACGACTCGCTGGCCAACGTGCTCGCGGCGCGCGAGTTTGGCTGGCATGCCATCCATTGCGTGCAGCCCGGCGCCTTGCCGGCGCAACTGGCCGGGTACCTGCCACCTGTCGGCGCCCCCCTGATCCGTCATGCGGCGGCGGGATAATCTTTCCATGAACCAACTCGATGCCCTCCGCCACCGGACGACCGTGGTTGCCGACACAGGCGATTTCCGCCAACTGGCCCAGTTCAAGCCCCAGGATGCGACGACGAATCCTTCGTTGATCCTGAAGGCGGTGCAGAAGCCCGACTATCGGCCGCTGCTCGACGAGGTGATCAGGAAGCACCGCGGTCTGCCACTTGACGAGGTCATCGACCGTCTGCTGGTCCGTTTCGGCACCGAGATTCTTTCGATCATTCCGGGACGCGTGTCGACGGAAGTGGATGCGCGCCTGAGTTTCGACACGGCGGCGACGATCGAGCGCGCCGAGCGCATCGTGTCGCTTTATCGCGCCGAGGGCGTGGAGGTCGAGAAGCGGGTGCTGATCAAGATCGCATCCACCTGGGAAGGCATCGAGGCGGCGCGCGTGCTGGAGCAAAAGGGCGTCCATACCAATCTGACACTGCTCTTCTCCTTCGAGCAGGCGGTCGCCTGCGGCGCGGCCGGCGTGCAGCTGATCTCGCCTTTCGTCGGCCGTATCTACGACTGGTACAAGAAATCGGCTGGCAGCAACTGGGACGAAGCGGCCAGCGCTGGCGCGAACGATCCCGGCGTGAAGTCGGTGCGCAGGATCTTCGACTACTACAAGCGTCACGGCATCGACACCGAAGTGATGGGTGCGAGCTTCCGCAATGTGGGCCAGATCGCCGCGCTCGCGGGTTGCGACTTGCTCACGATCAGTCCGGAGCTTCTGGCCGAACTCGCGGCGAACGAGGCTCCCCTTGGGCAGGCGCTCGATGCGGATGCCGCGAAGCGACTGGACCTCCCCCTGGTCACGCTGGACGAGGCTGCCTTCCGCTTCGCGCTGAACGAGGACGCGATGGCCACCGAAAAGCTCGCCGAAGGCATTCGCGCCTTTGCGTCCGATGCCGTCAAACTGGAGAGGCTGATGGAGGCCACATGAGCACACGTTGTGATCGAACGGCAGTCTGGGCCGAACTCCAGGCGCACTACGAATCGGTCGGGCGAGGATTCGACCTGCGTCGCGCCTTTGCGGAAGATTCGCGACGCTTCGAGGCGTTCAGCCAGTCGGCGCCGCATGTCTTTGCCGACCTGTCGAAGAACCTGATCGACGTGCAGACGGAACGCCTGCTCGTGAGCCTGGCGCAGGATTGCGGCCTGGAGGCCAAACGCGACGCGATGTTCGCCGGCGAGCACATCAACTCCACCGAAGACCGCGCGGTGCTCCACACCCTGCTGCGCCGGCCCGCGACCGAACCACCGGCTTCGCCGTCGCTCGCCGCAGGCTTCGCAGAGGTGCAATCGACCTTGTCGGCGATGCTCGCGTATGCCGAGGAGGTTCGTGCGGACCACACCATCACCGACGTTGTGAACATCGGCATCGGCGGTTCCGATCTCGGGCCGCAGATGGCGGTATTGGCGCTGTCGCAGTATGTCGCGCCGGGCAAGCGCTTTCATTTCGTCTCGAACGTCGACGGCCATGAACTCGACGGCGTGCTTCGGGGGCTTGCGCCCGAGCACACCCTGTTCCTGATCGCATCGAAGACATTCACGACGGCCGAGACCATGGCCAACGCGAAATCGGCCAAGCGTTGGTTCGAGCAGTCGGCCGGCGTCGATGTCGCGCGCCATTTCGTGGCGCTCACGACGAATGTCGAGGCGGCACGCACCTTCGGCATCGACAAGACCTTCGGCTTCTGGGACTGGGTGGGCGGCCGCTACTCGCTGTGGTCGGCCATCGGGTTGCCGATTGCGCTGGCGATCGGCAGCGAAGGCTTCCGCGCCTTGCTCGCGGGCGCCCACGCGATGGACGAGCACTTCCGCACGGCGCCGCTGGCGCAGAACCTCCCGGCGCGGCTGGGGTTGCTGGATGTCTGGTATCGCAACTTTCACCGTTTCACGAGCCGCAGCGTCGCCCCCTACCACAGTGGATTGAAGCGGCTGCCGGCCTATCTGCAGCAGCTCGAGATGGAAAGCAACGGCAAGCAGGTGGATGCTTCGGGCCAAAAGGTGGGTTTCGGCACGTCGCCGGTCCTGTGGGGAGAGCCGGGCACGAACGGGCAGCACGCATACTTCCAGATGCTGCACCAGGGCACGGATGTGATCCCGCTCGAATTCATCGCGGTGCGCGAAGCCTCGCATGCCCTGGAAGGCCACCATGGCAAGCTGCTCGCCAACGCGCTGGCTCAGGCGCAGGCCCTGATGGTCGGTCAGCAGGACCCGGGAGGGCACCGGAATTTCCCGGGCAATCGGCCGAGCAGCTTCTTCGTGTTCGACAGGCTGACGCCCGAGGCACTGGGTGCCTTCCTTGCGATGTACGAGCACCGTGTCTTCACGAGCGGGGCGCTGTGGGGCATCAACAGCTTCGACCAGTGGGGTGTCGAGCTCGGCAAGGTGCTGGCGAAGGACATCGAGCCGCGTCTGGCGTCGGGCGATATCCAGGGGCTCGACGCTTCGACGGCTGGTCTGCTGCAGCGGCTGCGGTAGCCGCGGTCTCTCAGGAACAGCGGGCCCGTCGATATGATGGTCACGGGATTTTCCCGTGGGATCGATCAAGAAGAGGAGCTGTTCATGAACTTTCAACAGGCCGTACAGACCTGCTTTCGCAAGTACGTCGACTTTTCCGGCCGGGCTTCCCGGCCCGAGTATTGGTGGTTCGTCCTGGCCTATGTCATTGCGGCCGTGGTGGCGGGCTTCATCCACGAAGCGCTCTATTACCTGGTCGTGCTGGCCTTTCTGCTGCCGATGCTGGCGGCCGGTGCGCGGCGCTTGCACGATGTCGGCAAGACCGCCTGGTTGTTGCTCGTGGGGCTGATTCCCATCATCGGTGGTCTGGTCCTGCTGTACTTCACGGTGCAGCCCAGCCAGACGGTGGCCAATTCCTATGGCCCGCCGCCGCAGGCCCCCGCGGCGGTTTGAGATCTGGCCGGGCATAAAAAAACCCCGCGGCGCAGGCCGCGGGGTTTTTTGATTGGCTTGTGGCCGGGCGTGAATTACATGCCCATGCCGCCCATGCCACCCATGCCGCCCATGTCGGGCATGCCGCCGCCGGCGGGAGCCTCGTCCTTCGGCGCGTCGGCGACCATGGCTTCGGTCGTCAGCAGCAGCGAAGCGACGGACGCGGCGTTCTGCAGCGCGGTACGGGTCACCTTGGTCGGATCCAGGATGCCCAGTTCGAGCATGTCGCCGTAGGTGTCGTTCGCGGCATTGAAGCCGAAGTTGCCCTTGCCGCCCAGCACGGCGTTGACCACCACGCTGGCTTCGCCGCCGGCGTTGTTGACGATCTCGCGCAGGGGCGCTTCGATGGCCTTCAGCACCAGCTTGATGCCGGCGTCCTGGTCGGCATTGTCACCCTTGAGCTTGTCGCCCACGGCTTGCTTGGCACGCAGCAGCGCCACGCCGCCACCGGCCACCACGCCTTCTTCCACCGCGGCACGCGTGGCGTGCAGGGCGTCTTCGACGCGAGCCTTCTTTTCCTTCATTTCGACTTCGGTCGCGGCACCGACCTTGATCACGGCCACGCCGCCGGCCAGCTTGGCCACGCGCTCTTGCAGCTTTTCGCGGTCGTAGTCGGAGGTCGCTTCCTCGATCTGCACGCGCACTTGCTTGACGCGGGCCTCGATGTCAGCGGCAGCGCCGGAGCCGTCGATGATGATGGTGTTTTCCTTGCCGACTTCGATGCGCTTCGCCTGGCCCAAGTCAGCCAGCGTCACCTTTTCGAGCGTCAGTCCGACTTCTTCGGCGATGACCTTGCCGCCCGTCAGGATGGCGATGTCTTCCAGCATGGCCTTGCGGCGGTCGCCGAAGCCCGGGGCCTTGACGGCAACAACCTTCAGGATGCCGCGGATGGTGTTCACGACCAGGGTCGCGAGGGCTTCGCCTTCGACTTCCTCGGCAATGATCAGCAGCGGACGGCCGGCCTTGGCGACTTGTTCCAGCGTAGGCAGCAGGTCGCGGATGTTGCTGATCTTCTTGTCGAACAGCAGCACGAAGGGGTTGTCCAGGATCGCGCTTTGCTTGTCCGGGTTGTTGATGAAGTAAGGCGACAGGTAGCCGCGGTCGAACTGCATGCCTTCGACGACATCGAGTTCGCTTTCGAGCGACTTGCCGTCTTCGACGGTGATCACGCCTTCCTTGCCGACCTTGTCCATCGCGTCGGCGATCAGCTTGCCGATGGTTTCGTCGCTGTTGGCCGAGATCGAGCCGACCTGGGCGATTTCCTTCGACGTCGTGGTGGCCTTGGAAGCCTTCTTCAGCTCTTCGACCAGGGCATGGACAGCCTTGTCGATACCACGCTTGAGGTCCATCGGGTTGATGCCGGCGGCCACGTACTTGAAGCCTTCGCGAACGATGGCCTGGGCCAGCACGGTCGCGGTGGTGGTGCCGTCACCGGCGTTGTCCGAGGTCTTCGACGCCACTTCCTTCACGAGCTGGGCGCCCATGTTCTGGAGCTTGTCCTTGAGCTCGATTTCCTTGGCGACGGACACACCGTCCTTCGTCACGGTCGGGGCGCCGAACGAGCGCTCGAGCACGACGTTGCGACCCTTGGGGCCCAGGGTCACTTTGACTGCGTTGGCGAGGATGTTGACGCCCTCGACCATGCGCGCACGGGCTTCACCGCCGAAGACTACGTCTTTTGCTGCCATGAGATTTCTCCGAATTCAGTTGGAATGTGTGGAACAGGGGGGAGCGTTCTTACTTCTCGACGACCGCGAACAGGTCTTCTTCCTTCATGACCAGCAACTCGTCGCCGTCGACCTTCACGGTCTGGCCGCTGTACTTGCCGAACAGGACGCGATCGCCGACCTTGACGCTCAGCGTGCCGAGTTCGCCCTTGTCGTTCTTCCTGCCGGGACCGACGGCCAGAACTTCACCCTGGTCGGGCTTCTCGGCGGCGTTGTCCGGGATCACGATGCCCGAGGCGGTCTTGGTTTCGCTTTCAATGCGCTTGACGATCACGCGATCGTGCAAAGGACGAAGTTTCATTGCATCTCCTGATTACAAACGGGGTTTGGTTGGTGCCTGCACCGGCTGGTCGGCACCGAGTCGTCTGGAAGAGGGGTGTTGTTAGCACTCGACTTCAGCGAGTGCTAATCATAAGGGCGTTTCGGACGTTTTCAAGGCGGCGCGGACGGACTTCTACTGGCTGGCGCCACGAAAGACGGCGCGCCGAGTCTTTGAATGCCGAGGCGGCCTGCGAGGCCGGATCGGCATTCACCTGAGGTGCGGTCGCTCGGTATTTGCCCTAGCTTTTGAGTCCACGCAGGAGAAATCCGCCCTCAATCGCAGGTGCCGAAGCTAGGATGCGCGCATGGATGATCTGCGCGCACGACCTTCTGACTTCCGTGAGTTGACGCCAAGCGAAAATCCGAATTGGCGGCCTCATGGAGAACCCTTGCCTGTCCGCCCGCGCGCCGTATACGGCGGCGTTGTCTTTGTGGCGTACATCGTCATCATCTCGGCGGCTGTTGCCCTTTGGGCTGTTGCCGGGGGCTTGTGGCTCCGGTCGTAGAGGCCGTCATCGGCGCGGACGGCTAGCTCCAGCCGTGATCCCTTTGGTTTCTTGCACTCGCACCAGGCATCGCAGTTCTTGCCTTGGGGCCGGTCGGAGACGTCGCACTGTTCGGAACAGAAGGCAATGAGCTGAGAGCCTGCGGGTCCCGACTCGGGACGCTTGGAACACTTGTTCGGCCGATCTCGTCGTGGTCCGACACTCAGTGCTCGGCGAGGAACGCCGGGATGGTCGCCAGGAAGGCTGACACGTGCAGCGAGATCACCTTGGACACATCGAGCGACGTGCCATCACGGTAGATGTGGCGGCGAATTGCCAAGTGAGAAATGTTGCCGTGCAGCACCCACCCGATCTCCTGTGTGAGCGCCGGATCCTCCGGGGCCTTCATGCCGGCCTCGAGCGCGGCCTCCTCCACGATGATCGTCAGGAGTGTGCGGATGATCTCGGCGATGTAGGTCGGCGCGATCTCCACCTCGGCCAGTGAGGCATACAGGAACAGCCGCAACCATCCGCGGGTGAGGATGGTCTCGTAGTACTCGCTGTAGAAGTCGTTGAGACGCTGGGCCAGCGGCACGCTTCGATCGCGCAGCTGAACAAACCAGATCGCCTTGAAGGGGCCGGCTATTTCGGCCTCGTAGACCGCCTTGATCAGCGCCGCCTTGTTCGGGAAGGCGCTGTACAGCAGGCGTTGCGACACGCCGCAGGCATCGGCCAGCGCGCGCGTCTGCGCCCTCAGGCCGTACTCGGAAAAGAACTCGAAAGCCTTGGCCAGGATCTGCGCACGCCGCTCGGTCGCCGGCATGCGCGTGGTGGCACGCCGCTTGCGATCGGCGGGCTTGTCGGCGGAGGCTGGTCGTCTGGAGACCAGGAGATCGGATTTGGCTTTCATCGGTCGCGCTGGCGGCAGGTCAGACGCCCTTGGGTAGACACGGACCGCACTTTAGCGTCAAAATCTTATCGTCAAGTGACGATATAAATTTGTCACTATTGCTGATATGCATGGCGCCAGGGTGCCGCTGAAAAGGGGTCGTTGTGATTTGTGAAATGCGGACCTACCAGGTCCAGCCCGGCAAGGCGGGCGAGTTCCTGAAGATGTACCAGGAGCAAGGGCTGCACATCATCTCGCGCTATGCGCGTCTGATCGGCTGCTGGACGAAGGAGAGCGGCGTGCTCAACTCCGTGGTGTTCATCTGGGCGTACGACGACCTGGGTCATCGCACCAGCCAGCGCGCCAAGTTGGCGCAGGATGCGGAATGGTCTGCATTCGTTCCCTCGATGCTGCCCTACCTGGTGCACCAGGAAAGCGTGTTCCTGAATCCGGCGGCGTTCTCGCCGCTGAAATAGCCGACAGGCCGCGCCGCCATGCCCGTCAGCGCATTCGATCTGTTCAAGGTCGGCATCGGCCCGTCCAGTTCCCATACCGTCGGCCCCATGCGCATCGCGCGTGGCTTCGTGCGCGAGCTGGCGGCCGGCGACCGACTGGGCGAGGTGGTGGACCTCGAAGTGCATCTCTACGGCTCGCTGGCCTTGACGGGCCGGGGGCACGCCACCGATCGCGCGGTGCTGCTCGGGCTGATGGGGCATGAGCCTGAGACGGTCGATGTCGAGCGCTGCGGCGAATGGATCGAGGCGGCTCGGGCGAGCGGCGAAATTCGCCTCGAGGGCCGCCATCCGGTGCGCTTCGACGAAGGTCGCGACCTGATCTTCCACCCGCGGCAAAGCCTCGATCTGCATCCGAACGGCATGCGCCTGGTTGCGCACGGCCACGGTGGACAGGTGCTCGCGGTTCTGACCAGCTTCTCTGTGGGTGGCGGCTTCGTGGCCACCGAACGCGAGTTGCGCAATCCCGCCGCGAGTGCGCCCTTGGACTGGCCTCATCCCTATGGCTGCGCCGAGGAACTGCTGCGCCGTTGCAGTGTGCGTGGCTGCAGCATTGCCGAACTGGCCTTCGAGAACGAATCGGCGAGACGTCCTCGCGAGGAGGTTCTGGCAGGCCTCGATCGCATCCGCCAGGCCATGTTCGACTGCATGGACCGCGGTCTGGCCGCGCACGGCCCATTGCCCGGCGGGCTTGGCGTCCAGCGGCGCGCAGCTGCGTTGCACGAGGCACTGCAGCGCCAGGGCGTGCATCCGCTGTGCGAACTGGACTGGGTCAATGCCTACGCCGTGGCGGTCAACGAGGAGAACGCGGCCGGTGGTCGGGTCGTCACGGCGCCAACCAATGGTGCGGCCGGCGTACTGCCCGCGGTGCTGCGCTTCCATGAACGCTTCTGCGCTGCGGGCGATACGTCGCGCAGCCATGACTTCCTGCTCACGGCGGCTGCGATCGGCTCGCTCTACAAGGAGAACGCGTCGATCTCGGGCGCCGAGGTCGGCTGTCAGGGCGAAGTGGGTGTGGCGGCGTCGATGGCGGCCGCGGGACTCGCTGCCGCTCTGGGCGGCACCCCGGAACAGGTCGAGAACGCGGCCGAAATCGCCATGGAACACCACCTCGGCATGACCTGCGACCCGGTTGGCGGACTCGTGCAGGTGCCGTGCATCGAGCGCAATGCCATGGGGGCGGTCAAGGCCATCAATGCCGCGCGGCTGGCCCTGGCCGGCGACGGAAAGCATCTGGTCACGCTCGACCGCGTCATCGCCACGATGAAGGCGACCGGCGCGGACATGCACCACAAGTACAAGGAAACGTCCCTGGGTGGCCTGGCGGTCAGCGTGGTGGCGTGCTGATTCATCCATCGCGATGAAAATGTTTATCGTCGCTTGACGATATGTGGCAATTTCGTGAAGAATGAACTCAAGGTCGGACTGGCTGCGCGTGGTTGCCAGTCTGCGTACCGGCCGGCTCGGCAACGCGATCGCACGATTGCTGCAGCCATCCCTGTAGGAGTGATAGGCATGAGCAACATGTGGAATGGCGGCCCGTCCCGGCGCGACTTCCTCAAAGCGGTCGCAGCCGCCGGCGCTGCATCGGGCAGCGTGTTGTCCCTGGACGCGATGGCGCAATCGAACACGCTCAACATGTACGCGTGGTCGGCCGCGGTCGATCTGGTCAAGAGCCACCTCACGGCCTTCGAGGCCAAGACCGGTATCAAGGTCGCATACAACAACGCGCCCTGGGCCCAGTACCGCGACACCCTGGTGACCAAGTTCGTCGCCAAGGCGCCGCTGGACGTGCTGTGGGTGTCGGACAGCTGGCTGCCCGAATGGGCCGACGCCGGCTGGATCGCGCCGATCAACGGCTTCCCCGAACTGCTCAAGTACAACGCCGAGGCCGACGATTTCTGCACCCAGTCGATGCAGTACAAGGGCAAGCAGTACGGCCTGACCTACTACTCGGACTACATGGCCTTCTTCTATGACGAAGAGATGCTCAAGAAGGCCGGCATCAAGGAGCCGCCCAAGACCTGGGACGAGCTGGTGCAACAGTCCCTCAAGATCAAGTCCGCCGGCCTCTCCGAGTACCCGATGATGCTGTCGATGGCCCGCGAGAGCTGGCTGATCGAGTTCCTGACCACCATGGTGTACTCGCACGGCGGCCGCTTCGTCGACGACAAGGGCGTCGCAGCCATGGCCCAGCCCAACGGCGGCGCGCAGCGTGCGCTGCAGTGGATCGCCGACGCGGTGACCAAACACAAGATCATCTCCCCGGCCTGCGTCGAAACCGGCGAGCTCAACGGCCTGAAGGCCTTCGGTGCGGGCAATCATGCCTTCGCCCTGCTCAGCCGCTACCGCATCCGCACGCTCAACGACCCCAAGCAGTCCCCCATCGCCGGTCGCGTCAAGCAGGCCCTGATGCCGGCGGGTGTCGGAGGCTCCAATGCCACAGTGGGCTGGATGCGCTTCCACGCGATGACCGCACAGGCCGCGGCCGACAAGACGCGAGCCGCCAATGCCGCCAAGCTGATCGAATGGTTCGGCGGCAAGGCCAATGGCCAGTACCAGTTCCAGAAGATGCTGTTCAACGACCTGGGCTCCGGCTTCGGCATCCCGTCGCTGTTCAAGGATCCGGAAGTCCAGGCCAACTACGCAAAGTACGCCGATATCGGCATCTTCGAGGCCCAGCAGAAGCTGGCGCGCAAGAAGGACGTCATCGCGCGCTGGTTCGGCGAGTGGGACGAGGTCAACGGCACGGCCTGGCAATCCGCCGTCCTGGGCAAGTCCACGGTGGCCGACGCACTGAAGAAGTCCGCCGGCGCCTGGAACGACCTCCGCAAGGAATCCTGATATCGCCCCTGCGGCGGGACGGCGCCAACCGCGCGCCGGTCCCACCGCGCCCGCAAGAGTCCGCCCCATGAGCAAGACAAGACGCAGCTGGCTGCGCTACCCCTCCAGCGCCTACGACCAGAAAAGCGCCATGCTGTTCCTGACGCCGATGATGGTCGTGCTGATGGTGGTGGCGGTCTTTCCGGTGCTGTATTCCTTCTGGATCAGCCTGTTCGACCTCAAGCTCACGCGCCCGAATCGCGTGCCCTTCGTCTGGTTCGGCAACTACGTCAAGATCTTCCAGGACCCGCTGTTCTGGGAATCGGTGCTGCGCACCGTGAACTTCTCGGTGATGTCGGTGCTGGCGATCATGGTGATCGCGACGCTGATGGCGCTTCTGCTCAACCAGGAGTTCCGTGGCCGCCGCATCCTGTCGGCCATCCTGCTCATCCCCTGGGCCATTCCCTACGTCGCCAACGGCCTGATGTGGAAGTGGATCTACGACTCCGGCTATGGCGCGCTCAACGGCTTGCTGATGCAGCTCGGCCTGATCGACAAGTACATCGTCATGCTTGGCGACACGGCAAAGACCATGCCGCTGATCACCAACGCCTTCGTATGGAAGGAAGTGCCGCTGGCGACCATCCTCCTTCTGGTCACGTTGAAGTCAATCCGTCCCGACCTGTACAGCGCCGCCAAGGTCGACGGGGCCAACGTGTGGCAGCGCTTCATCCACATCACGCTGCCCTCGCTGGTGCCCGGCTTCGCGCTGGTCGTGATCTACGAAACCATGACGGCCATACGCCACTTCGACCTGTTCTTCGTGCTCACCGAAGGCGGCCCGGCGGAGGCCTCGCACGTGGTCGCATGGCAGGTGTACGTCGAGACCTTCCGCAAGATGGCGTTCGGTACCGGCGCCGCGCTCGCCTACATCATGGCCCTGGCCACCTTCGCACTGGCCTGGTTTGTCATCCGCAGCACGAGCCGCAAGCTCTGAGCGACGTTTGCCTCGACACGAAGCTCGACACATGAACAAACTCATCCCCGGCAAACGCGCGCTGCTGTTCTTCGGCTCGCTGCTCTTCTCGCTCTACGTGCTGGCCCCGATCGCCTGGCTGGTGTCGTCGTCGGTCCAGTCCGAAGCCGAGATCACCTCGGTGCCGCCGCACTGGGTGCCTGATCATCCGACGCTGCAGAACTTCGAAGCCATCTTCCAGAGCAGCGAGCGCAAGGTCACCTACGAAACCCGCAAGGAGGGCGACACGGCCACCGGCGGCTTCATTCCGTCCACTGCGGTGAACCTGCTGCCCGCCATGAAGAACAGCTTCATCGTCGCGATCGCGGTGGTGCTGCTCAACCTGCTTGTCAGCGTTCCGGCCGCCTACGCACTGGCGAAGATCCGCTTCGCCGGGCGGGCGGCGTCGCTCTACTTCATGCTGTCGACGCGCGTCATCCCCGACATCGCGCTGGTGGTGCCTTTCTTCCTGTTCGTGCAGAAGCTCGGCCTGATGGACAACGTCTGGTCGCTCATCATCACCTACCTGGCGGTCACGGTGCCGTTCAGCGTGTTCATCCTGACCGGCTACTTCGATTCGCTGCCCGACGAACTCGACAAGGCCGCGCGCGTCGACGGCTGCTCGCGCCTGCAGACGCTGGTGCTGGTGTTCCTGCCGCTCGCACTGCCTTCGCTGGTGGCCGTCGTGCTGTTCACCTTCCTCACGAGCTGGAACGAATTCCTGCTCGCGCTGATGTTCACGCAGACCACGGCGTCGCAGACCATGCCGATCGTGGTGGCCTCGTTCGCATCGGACTTCAACATCAGCTTCTCGTTCATCAATGCCGCCGGCGCGCTGGCGATCGTGCCGCCGGTGCTGATCGCCATCATGTTCGAGCGCTACATCGTCTCCGGCCTCACGGCAGGCGCGGTCAAGGGTTAAGGGTCAAGGGAGTCACCACGTGGCACGAATCAAGTTTGAAGCCGTCCGCAAGCAATATCCGAACGGCTATACCGCCCTCGAGAACCTCAACCTCGAGATCGCGGACAAGGAATTCCTGGTGCTGCTCGGCCCGTCGGGCTGCGGCAAGTCGACCACCCTCAACATGATCGCCGGCCTGGAGGACGTCACAGACGGCAACCTTCATTTCGACGATCAGGTGATGAACACCGTGCCGCCGCACAAGCGCGACGTGGCGATGGTGTTCCAGAGCTATGCGCTCTACCCGCACAAGACGGTCTACGAGAACATCGGCTTCGGCCTGAAGATGCGCAAGCACGACAAGAAGGAGATCGACCGCCGCGTGCTCGATGCCGCGCGCCGCCTCGAGATCGAGCCCTTGCTGCAGCGCCGCCCCGACCAGCTCTCCGGCGGCCAGCGCCAGCGCGTGGCCCTGGGTCGCGCCATGGTGCGCCAGCCGCAGGTCTTCCTGATGGACGAGCCGCTGTCCAACCTCGACGCGGCACTGCGCATCTCGATGCGTGCGGAGATCAAGCAACTGCACCAGGCCATGCAGACCACCTTCGTCTATGTCACGCATGACCAGGCCGAGGCGCTGACGCTGGCCGATCGCATCGTCGTGATGCGCAGCGGCGTGGTGCAGCAGATCGGCACGCCCGACGCGATCTACGAGCGACCGAGCAACATGTTCGTGGCCTCCTTCCTGGGCAATCCGCCGATCAACTTCATCGAAGGCCGCCTGAGCCGCGGTCCCGAGGGCATGGTGTTCCAGCGCGGCGCCACACGCCTGGTGCTGCCGCCGCAGGTGGCCGCCAAGCTCGGCACGCACGACGGCCGCGAGGTGGTGCTGGGCATTCGCGCCGAGGACGTGGCCGAGGAGGGCGCACCGACCCACGGCGCCGTGATCGGCGGGCGCATCCTCTCCGTGCTGCCGGTGGGCTCGGACCAGTTCCTCGAAATGGAAGTCGAAGGCATCAAGCTCTTCTTCCGCGTGGGCAAGGAATGCCAGCACCGCGCGGGCGAGCAGGCGGCGCTCGGCGTCAACCTGAACCGGCTGCACGTGTTCGACAAGGAAAGCACGCGAAGCCTGCTCTGGGCATGACAACGACGTGAAGCCAGCAGCGTTCACCTATCACCGGCCCGCGTCCCTCGAGGAGGCGCTTGCGCTGCTCGCGGAGTTCGGTGCCGACGCCAAGCTCGTGGCAGGCGGTCAGAGTCTTGCGCCGATGATGAACATGCGCCTGGCCAGTCCGGCGCATCTCATCGACGTCAACGACCTGTCCGAACTCGGCCGGGTGCGCCTGCGCGACGACTCGATCGAGATCGGAGCCCTCGCGCGCCATCACCAGATCGCCGAGTCGCCGCAGGTGCAGCGGCACTGCGCGCTGCTCGCGCAGACGGCAAGGACCATCGGCCACTATGCGATCCGCCAGCGCGGCACCGTGGGCGGCAGCCTCGCGCATGCGGACCCGGCGGCACAGCATGCGCTTGCCGCCGTGACGCTGGGAGCGCGCCTCACGCTGGCGCGCAAGGGTGGCCAGCGCGTCGTCGAGGCCCGGGATTTCCTGCTTTCGGCCATGGGCACCGCGCTGGTGGCCGACGAGATGATCGTGTCGGTGAGCTATCCGACGCTGGGTCCCGCGGAGGTGTCCGCCTTCCGGATGTTCAACCTGCGCCATGGCGACTATGCGCTGGTGGCGGTGGCGGCCACGCTCGAATTGACCGGGGGGCGCGTCCAGCGGCTGCGCCTTGGAATCGCCGGCGCGGCGCCCATGCCGCAGCGCTTCGATGCGCTGGCCCGGCAGTTCGAGGGACAGCTGCCCACGCCGCAGTGGATCGGGCAGGTGGCCCAGGCCGCGCGCGATGCCGTCGAACCGGAAGAGCATCCCCGCGTGCCGGCCGTCTATCGCAAGGAACTCACAGGGACGCTGGTCGCGCGCACGCTCGCGCGCTGCGTCCAGAAACACGAGAGTCAGACATGAGTCCACAGCGCATCACGCTCACCGTGAATGGCCGAAACATCGAAATCGATGCCGAGCCGCGCAAGCTGCTGTCCGACGCACTGCGCGAGGACTGTCGCCTCACCGGCACGCACGTGGGCTGCGAGCACGGTGTGTGCGGCGCCTGCACGGTGCTGGTCGATGGCCGGGCGCAGCGCGCCTGCCTGTGCTTCGCCATCCAGATGGAAGGCCACGAGATCGAGACCATCGAGTCGGTCGGCACGCCGGACCATCTTTCGCCCCTGCAGCAGGCCCTGCACGAGTGCCACGGCCTGCAATGCGGCTTCTGCACGCCCGGCATCGTCATGACCTTCGAGGCCTTCCTGAAGGAGAACCCCGAGCCGACCGAGGCGCAGATCCGCGAGGCCCTGTCGGGCAACCTGTGTCGTTGCACCGGCTACCAGAACATCGTGGACGCGATCGCGCTCGCGGCGCGACGCATGAAGGAGGCCGCCGCCGATGAGCCGCGCTGACTTCCGTTCCATCGGCCGCCACGAGCTGCGCCGGGAAGACCCGCGCCTGCTCACAGGTCGCGGTCGCTATGTCGACGACATCGAGGTACCCGGCGCCTTGCATGCCTGCTTCGTGAGATCGCCGCATGCGCATGCGCGCATCGTGTCCATCGACCCGTCCGCCGCCCTCCAGATGCCGGGCGTGGCCGCTGTGCTCACTGGCCGCGATCTGGCCCGGCACACGACGCGCCACCGCATGGCACCGCCCATCGAGGGCCTGGAGCCGATGGAGATGGACACGCTGCCCATCGACAAGGTGCGCTTCCAGGGCGACCCGATAGCCTGCGTGATCGCCACCGACCGCTACCTCGCCGAGGACGCCGCCGAGCAGGTGGCCGTGGCGTATGACGTGCTGCCGGCCGTGGCCACCATGTGGCAGGCACTGGAGCCGGGCGCCCCGCGCGTGGACGACGCGCTGTCCTCCAACCTGCTGTCGCACCAGAGCGCCACCCATGGCGAGGTGGATGCGCGGATGCTGGCGGCCCATCGCGTCATCGAAAGCACCTTCTCCCAGCATCGGCAGACCCACCTGCCCATCGAGACGCGCGGCTGCATCGCCAGCTGGGATGCGGGCCGCGAGCACCTGAGCTTCCAGGTCGGCACGCAGGTGCCGCACCCGTACCGCACCACGCTGGCGGCGCGCCTGCGTCTGTCGGAGTCGCAGGTCACCATCGTGTCGCCCGACGTGGGCGGCGGCTTCGGGCAGAAGATCGCGCTCTACCGCGAGGAGCTCACCGTCGCGGTGGCTGCCATGCAGCTCCAGCGCCCGGTACGCTGGCGCGAAGACCGCATGGAAAACCTGCTGGGCTCCTCGCAGGCGCGCGAGGACCACTGCCGCACCCGCGTCGCCGTCGATGCCGAGGGCCGGGTGATGGCGCTGGAGCTCGAGATCGTCGAGGACTTCGGCGCCTACAGCTTCTACCCGGGCAACTATCTCGCGCGCGTGGTCGCGATGATCGTGACCGGCCCCTACCGCATCGCCAACTACCGCTACGACGTGAAGGTCGTGCTCTCCAACAAGGTGGGCAACGGGCCGATGCGCGCGCCAATGGCCATCACCAGCTGGGTGATGGAGGGCACCATGGATGCGATCGCGCGCGAACTATCGCTCGATCCGGTGGCGGTGCGACGGCTCAACATGCTCGAGGCGCATGAGTACCCCTACACCATGGCCACCGGCGAGGTGCTCGAGGACATCACGCCCCGCGAGACCATGGAGGCCGCGCTCGCGGCCGTCGACTACGAAGCCTTCCGCCACCGGCAGGCCGATGCGCGCGAGCGCGGCGAGTACCTCGGCCTGGGCATCTGCACTGTCGTCGAGTCCACCACCTACGGCTCCCGCTTCTACAAGGCGGCCGGCATCCCCGGCTCGGGGCACGAGGCGGCCTGGGTACGCATCGAACCCTCGGGCGTGGTCAATGCATCTGTCGGGCTGGGCGCCACCGGCCAGGGCTACGAGACTTCACTGGCGCAGGCCGTGGCCGACGGGCTGGGCGTGCCATCGACCGCCGTCAAGCTGCACCTCGGCCACACCGACGTCGCGCCCTATGGCATGGGCAGCCGCGGCGCGCGCGGCGGAACGGCCGGCGGCGGGACGCTTTACCTGTGCGCGCAGGAGGCGCGGCGCGCCGCGCTCGCGATCGCCGCGCACCAACTGCAGCGCGGCGTCGACACACTGCGACTTGTCGATGGCCGCGTGCAGCAGGCCGTGGATGGACAGTGGGAAGACGCCGCACTCACGCTCGCCGACATCGCACGCATCGCCTATCTCGACCCGCTGGCGCTGCCGCCGGGCATGAAGCCGGGGCTCGAATTCCACACGACCTACGAGCCGCCGCCGATGACCTACTCGAACTCGACCCACGTGTGCGTGGTGAAGCTCGATGTGGACTCCGGCGCGCTGCACATCGAACGCTACGTGGCTGCCGAGGATTGCGGCACGGTGCTGAGCCCGGTGGTGGTCGAGGGCCAGCAGCACGGCGCCATCGCCATGGGGCTGTCGGGTTCGCTGCTCGAGCACATGGAGTACGACGCCGCGAGCGGGCAGAACCTCTCGGGTTCGCTGGCCGACTACCTGGTGGCCACCGCGCACGAAATGCCGCGCTTCGAGCTGATCGCCATGCACACGCCCAACCGCTCCACGCCCGCGGGCATCAAGGGCATGGCCGAAGGCGGCGTCATGGGTTCCATCGGCGCGCTGACCAACGCGGTCAACGACGCACTCTCGCCCTTCGGCGTGCTGGCCGACCGCCAGCCGCTGACTCCGATCTACCTGCGCGGCCTGCTGCGCGACAAGCAACACCCATCGACTGAGGCACAACAATGAGCGAAACGACTTCCAAGGCACGCATCGGCTTCGTGGGGCTCGGCATCATGGGCCAGCACATGGCCGGCCACCTCCTCGCGGGCGGCCACCCGCTGCGTGTGTACAACCGTTCGCGCGACAAGGCTCAGCGGCTCGTCGAGCAAGGCGCGGTCTGGTGCGATACGCCCGGCGAGGTCGCACGCGGCTGCGACGTCGTCATCACGATGGTGGGCTACCCGAAGGATGTCGAGCAAGTCTGGCTTGGCGCCGACGGCATCCTGCCCCATGCGAGCCGTGCGCTGCTGATCGACATGACCACCTCCAGCCCCGCGCTGGCGCAGCGCCTGGCCGAAGAGGCCGAGCAGCGCGGCTGCCGTGCGCTCGATGCGCCCGTGTCCGGCGGCGACGTCGGTGCGCGCGAAGCGCGCCTGTCCATCATGGTGGGCGGTGACGCGGAGGCCTTCGAGGAAGCGCTTCCCATCCTGCGCCTGATGGGGACCAACATCGTCCACACCGGCTCCGCCGGCGCGGGCCAGCACACCAAGATGTGCAACCAGATCGTGATCGGCTCGACCATCATGGGCGTATGCGAAGGCCTGGCCTACGCGCGCGAGGCCGGGCTCGACCAGAACATCGTGCTGCAGTCCATCGGCGGCGGTGCCGCCGGCAGCTTCCAGCTCAACGTGCTCGGTCCGCGCATCGTCAAGGGCGACTTCGCGCCGGGCTTCATGATCGAGCACTTCCTCAAGGACCTGTCGATCGCGCTCGACGAAGCCGAGCGCCTGAAGCTCGACCTGCCGGGCGCGGCCCAGGCGCGCAAGCTTTACACGCAGCTGGCGGGGAAGGGGCATGGCCGCGAAGGCACGCAGGCGCTGTACAAGCTGTACGGAGCCCGGGCATGAGCATGGAGATCACGGGCGAGTCCCTCATTCCGGCGCCGCAGCAGCGCGTGTGGGAGGCCCTGAACGATCCGTCGGTGCTCAAGGCCAGCATCGCGGGCTGCCAGCAGCTCGACAAACTCTCCGACACCGAATTCGCCGCCATCGTCACCACCAGGGTCGGGCCCATCTCCACGACCTTTCGCGGCAGCGTGACCCTGTCGGAGCTCGACGCGCCCAACAGCTACACCCTGACCGGACGCGGGCAGGGCGGCGCCGCCGGCTTCGCCAGGATGGTGTCGCGCGTGACGCTGGCGCCGCAGGGCGAGCAGACCCTGCTGCGCTATACGGCCCATGCGGAGATCGGCGGCAAGCTCGCGAGCGTGGGCAGCCGGCTCGTGCAGTCCGTTGCCCGGAAGAATGCCGACGACTTCTTCTCCGCCTTTGCTCGCCAGCTGGGTGCGCCTGCGGCCGACGTCGGCACGCCGGCGCGGAAGGCCGCGATCCCCGTGGCGCCGATCGCGGCCGCCGCAGTGGCCCCTGCGCCATCGCTGGCGGCGCCTGGGGGCGGCGGCCTCGGCGCGCTCGTGCCGGCCTGGCTGGTGCTCTTCGGCGCCGGCATGGGCATGGCGCTGGGCACCTGCCTCGGCCTTCTCATGCGTTGAGCGCGACACGATTCCACGGAGGCCATCCCTTGAATCTCATCGAAGCCATCGTCGAGCAAGCGGATGATGCCCGGCGCTGGCGCCGCGACATCCATGCACATCCCGAGCTGTGCTTCGACGAGCGGCGCACCGCCGATCTCGTGGCGCAGCGGCTCACTGAATGGGGCATACCGGTGCACCGCGGCCTCGCGCGAACCGGTGTGGTCGGCATCGTGCACGGCCGTGACGGAGGCGCCTGCGGCCGCGCCATCGGCCTGCGCGCCGACATGGACGCCTTGCCGCTGCAGGAACTCAACACCTTCGAGCACGCGAGCCGCCACGCGGGCCGCATGCACGCCTGTGGCCACGACGGGCACACCGCCATGCTGCTCGCCGCCGCGCGCCACCTCGCGGCGCACCGTGAATTCGACGGCACGGTCTACCTGATCTTCCAGCCGGCCGAGGAAGACGGCGGCGGCGCCGACGTGATGATCCGGGAGGGCCTGTTCGAGCAGTTCCCGGTGGAGGCCGTGTTCGGCATGCACAACTGGCCTGGCGCATCGGTGGGCAACTTCGCGCTGAGCACCGGCCCCGTCATGGCCTCGTCGAACGACTTCCGCATCAGAATCCGCGGCAAGGGCAGTCATGCCGCGCTGCCGCACAACGGCATCGACCCGGTGCCGGTGGCCTGCCAGGTGGTTTCCGCCTTCCAGACCATCATCTCGCGCAACAAGAAGCCGCTCGATGCGGGCGTGATCTCGGTCACCATGATCCACGCCGGCGAAGCCACCAACGTGGTGCCCGATTCATGCGAGCTTCAAGGCACGGTGCGCACCTTCACGCTCGAAGTGCTCGACCTCATCGAGCGGCGCATGCGCGCGGTGGCAGAGCACACCTGCGCGGCCTTCGGCGCGAGTTGCGATTTCGAGTTCCGGCGCAAATACCCGCCCACGATCAATTCGCCTGCCGAAGTCGACTTTGCCCGACGGGTGATGGCCGACATCGTCGGGGAGGAGCGCGTCCTCGCGCAGGAGCCCACGATGGGCGCCGAGGACTTCGCCTTCATGCTGCAGGCCAGGCCGGGTGCCTATGCCTTCATCTCCAACGGCGACGGTGCCCACCGCGAAATGGGCCACGGCGGCGGACCCTGCACGCTGCACAACCCCAGCTATGACTTCAACGACGCGCTTTTGCCGCTGGGGGCAACCTACTGGGTGCGACTCGCCACGCAATGGCTGAATACGCCGCGTTGATCCCTCGCGTGCCCGTGCCGGCGGCGCGGAGGAGGTGACGGCTCGCGTGGTACGCAGGAAGGCGGAACCGAGTCCTCAGGCCTGGAGCAATGCCTGCGCGTCGTGCAGCTCGTAGCCGAGCGCGTGCGCGACTTCGGCGCAGGTCACCTTGCCGAAGGCGATATTCAGGCCGTTGCGCAGATGGGCGTCTTCGCCGAGCGCCTGGCGCCAGCCCTTGTTGGCGAGCTGCAGCACGAACGGCAGCGTGGCGTTGTTCAACGCATAGGTCGAGGTCCGTGGCACGACGCCGGGCATGTTCGCGACGCAGTAGTGAACCACGTGGCCGACCCTGTAGGTCGGATCGGCGTGGGTCGTCGCATGCGAGGTCTCGCAGCAGCCGCCCTGGTCGATCGCGACATCGACGATCACCGCGCCCGGCTTCATCGCGTCGACCATCGCACGGGTCACCAGCTTCGGCGCCGCGGCGCCCGGAATCAGCACGGCACCAATGACGAGGTCGGCGCCGAGCACGTGCTGCTCGATGTTGTCCCGGTTCGAATAGACGGTGGTTGCCCGCCCGCCGAGCAGCCGGTCCATGCGGCGCAGCGCGTCGAGGTTGCGGTCCATCACGACCACGCGCGCACCGGTGCCGACCGCGATCTGCGCCGCATTCGTGCCGACAACGCCGCCGCCCAGGATGGCGATCTTCGCCGGCGGCACGCCGGCGACGCCGCCCAGCAAGGTGCCCATGCCTCCCTGCGCTTTCTCGAGGCAGTGCCCTCCTGCCTGCACCGACAGCCGGCCGGCGACTTCCGACATCGGCGCAAGCAGCGGCAGCCCGCCACCTGCCTGCGTCACCGTCTCGTAGGCGATGCAGACCGCGCCGCTGTCCATCAGTTCCTTGCACTGCGTCGGGTCCGGCGCGAGGTGCAGGTAGGTGAAGAGGATCTGGCCTTCGCGCAGCATCGCGCGCTCGGCGGCCTGCGGCTCCTTGACCTTGACGATCATCCCGGCCGAATCGAAGACCTCCCGGGCGCTCGCGGCGATCGTCGCGCCGACCTTTTCGTAGGCCGCATCGCTCGCGCCGATGCCGCTGCCCGCGCCGGTTTCCACCGTGACCCGGTGGCCGGCGGCGACGAGCTCCCGCACCGACGACGGGGTCAGTCCGACGCGGTACTCGTGGACCTTCACTTCCTTGGGCAGGCCGATGTGCATGATGCGCTCCTGGTTGCCGTGGCGACAAACCAGGAGCCTGTGTCGAGACTCCCGACTCGTCAAGAGGTCGACTTCAGACCGTCAGGCGATAGCCCACACCCGTCTCCGTCAGCAGATGGCGGGGTTGTGCCGGATCGGTCTCCAGCTTCAGGCGCAAATGGCCCATGTAGATCCGCAGGTAGTGGCTCTGGTCGGCGCGCAGCGATCCCCAGACCTCGCGCAAGAGCTGGCGCTGTGTGATGACTCGGCCCGCATTGGCCACCAGGACCGACAACAGGCGGAATTCGGTCGGCGTGAGGTGAACCTCGTTGCCGGCGCGCCGGACCAGACGTGCCGCGCGGTCGAATTCGACTTCGCCGAAGCGGAACACCGCTTCCGGCTCCTCGCCGCCGCTGCTGCGGCTGCGGCGCAGATTCGCGCGCACGCGGGCCAACAGTTCGCCGGTGCCGAAGGGCTTGGTCAAGTAGTCGTCGGCACCGGCATCGAGCGCCGCGATCTTGTCGGCCTCGTCGGTGCGCGCGGAAAGCACGATGATGGGCACGCCGGACCATCCGCGCACGTCGCGGATCAGCGAAACGCCGTCGCCGTCCGGAAGGCCCAGGTCCAGCACCAGCAGATCGGGTTGGCGCGTGCCGGCCGCCGCCAGGCCGTCGCGCAGGGTGCCGGCTTCATGGACATCCCATCCATCCTTCTCAAGTGCCAGGCGCACAAATCGACGGATCTGGGGTTCATCCTCGATGACGATCGCAACGCGATTGGCCAAGATCGGACCCTCCTGCTCACTTTGCGCCGTCGTCGGGATTCGGCGGGTCGCGCCTGGGCAGCGTCACCGAAAACTCGGCGCCGCCGTCCGCTGCGTTCCTGGCGGCGATCTCGCCGCCGTGCGCGTCGACCACCGCCTTGCAGATCGCGAGCCCGAGCCCGACGCCCGGCGTGGCCGACTCCACCTGGCCGCGCGTAAACTTCTCGAACAGCTGCTGCTCGTGACCCTGCATCGATGGCGGCAGGCCCGGCCCGTGGTCGCGGACCGTGAGCACCAGGCTCTTCGGCGTGACATGCGCACCGACCACGATCGGCGCGGCGCCGTACTTGCCTGCGTTCTCGAGCAGGTTGACCAGCACGCGCTCGATCAGCACCGCATCGAACTCCACCAGCGGCAAGTCCGACGGCAGGGCAGTCTGCACCCCCATGTCGCCGAGCGCCGGTCGCGCCGCACGGATGGCCGAGCCGACCACTTCCTCCACCGATTGCCAGTCGCGCCGCAGATTGACGGCTCCGCCTGCGATGCCGCTTTCGAGCCGCGCCATGTCGAGCAGGTTGTTGACCAGCGCATGCAGCGCGTGCGCTTGCGTGACGATGGCGCGGGCCACCTCGCGCGTCGGGCCCGCCGCCTCCGGCATGGACAGGAGCGACTCCGCGAGCGCGATGAGCGCGGTCAGCGGCGTGCGCACGTCGTGCGAGATCGCGCCGAGCAGCGCGTTGCGCAGCCGCTCCGACTCCATCTCGATCACCGCCTGCTGGGCGACTTCGACGTAGTGCACCCGCTCCAGCGCGATCGCGATCTGGCGCGCCAGCGTGTCGAGCTGCTGGGCCTGCTCCGGGATCAGCAGCCAGCGCGGCTGCGCCGGCTCGAGCGCAAGCACGCCGCGCACGCGCATCGGCGCCTTGAGGGGAACATAGTGCCAGGGCTGCGCCGCCAGCGTGCCGGTCGCCAGGCCGGCCGGCTGCCCTTGCCGGAAGGCCCAGTCGGCCACCGAAGGATCGAAGCCGGGCGAGGGCTCGGCGGGCATCACCAGCCTGTCGTTGGCGTCCGTCACCAGCACCACCGCATGGCCGCCGAAGTGCCCCTGCACCGCGGCCGCGCCGAGCGCGGCCACCTGTGCGCTTTCGAGTGCCGCCGACAGCTCGCGTGTGAGTTCGAACAACGACTGAGCGCGCCTTTCGCGGCTGGCCGACACGCCGGCCGCAAAGCGCAGCCCCGCGGTCAGTTGCCCGACCAGCAGCCCGACTCCGAGCATGACCGCGAAAGTGACCACGTATTGCACGTCGCTGACGGCGAAGGAAAGGCGTGGCGAGACGAAGAAGAAGTCGAACTCGGCCACATTGAGCACGGCGGCCAGGGCTGCCGGCCCCCGGCCGAAACGCATGGCGACGACGACCACGCCCACCAGGAACAGCATCACGATGTTGGTGAGTTCGAGTACGCCGGCCAGCGGCGTGGCGAGCAGCGTGATCGCCACGCTGGTGCCGGCGGCCCACGCAAAGCCGGGCCAGCGCGCTTGCGGACGATCCACATCCTCCACGCCGGAGTCGCTGCCGGGCGGGGCGGGGCGAGCGCGTGCCAGGCGCCGCGAACTGTCGGCGCGCGCGACCTCGACGATGTCGATGCCCGGCGCGAGGCGCGCGAGATCGCGCGTCAGCACGGCCGAAGGCAACCATCGCGCCCAGCCCCGCGTCGACTCGGCGCGGCCCACCACCAGGGTGGCGCAATTGAGCCGCTGCGCCTGCACGGCCAGCTCCCTGGCGACATCGACGCCGGTCAGCACCGCCGTCTCCGCACCCAGTTCCTCGGCCAGCTTGAGCACCGCGAGGATGCGGTCGCGCTGTGCGGCCGGAAGGCGCTGCAGGCGCGGCGTCTCGACGTAGGCCGCATGCCAGCGCACGTTGAGCTGGGCCGCCAGCCGGGCCGCCGTGCGCACGGTCTGCCCCGCACCTTCGTGCGGACCGACGCAGGCCAGGATGGCGCCCGAGGTGTTCCAGGCCGGCGGCCCGGCGTCGCCTTGCGGTCCGGACTGTTCGATGCGCCAGCCGCGCACATCGTCTTCCACGTGCTCGGCGGTGCGGCGCAGTGCGATCTCGCGCAAGGCGATGAGATTTCCCTTGCGAAAGAAGTTCTGCGCCGCGCGCTCGGCCTGCTGCGGCAGATAGACCTTGCCGGCGGCGAGCCGAGACGTGAGCTCGTCGGGCGTGACGTCGACCAGCACCACCTCGTCGGCCTCGTCGAGCACGGTGTCGGGCACGGTCTCCTGAACGCGCACGCCGGTGATCGCGCCGACGGTGCCGTTGAGGCTTTCAAGATGCTGGACGTTGAGCGCCGACCAGACGTCGATGCCCGCCGCCAGCAGTTCCTGCACGTCCTGCCACCGCTTGGCATGGCGCGACCCGGGCGCGTTGGTGTGGGCGAGTTCGTCCACGAGGAGCACGGCGGGATGCCGCGCCAGCGCCCCGTCGAGATCGAACTCGGCCAGCGTGCGGCCACGGTAGGCCACCTCGCGCAAGGGAAGGGTGTCGAGCCCGGTCAGCAGCGCCGCGGTCTCGCTGCGTCCATGCGTCTCGACCACGCCGATCAGCACATCGCGGCCCGCCGCGCGTTCGCGCTGCGCGGCGCTGAGCATGGCCCAGGTCTTGCCGACGCCGGCGCTGGCACCGAAGTAGATGCGCAGCTTGCCGCGCTGCGCGCGCTCGTCCTCGGCGCGCAACTGGGCAAGCAGTGCATCGGGGTCGGGGCGGGTGGCTTCTGTCATCGGCAGGGGGTCCTTGAACTTGCCGCCGCGAACTCGCTCGTGCTCGTGGCGGCCTTTGGATCAATGAGCTTCGAGCGTGTCGATCGCACGCGGCAACGCGTGCATCTTGCCCTGATGATGCCGCCGCGCAGCATGGGACCGGACGAACCATGCGACGCCCCTTCGGGATCGGCAGGGCGCCGAGCGCCTACGGCAGGCCGGACACGTCAGCGGCCATGGCGCAGCCCGCAGCGCGCGAGATGGTCGCGCCACGAGACCAGGCGCCCGATCTCGCCGGAAGGCACGGTCTCGATCAGGCAATGCAGCACCTGCGCGTAGCCGGTGAGCGGCAGCCGGATCATGAGGCGCACGCGCGGGGCATCGCTTTCCTGGGAGCTGCGATCGTTCAGCAGCGGCTCGCAGCGCACCACGCCCGCGTCGGGGCAGCGCGCGACGGCGTGGCGCAGGCGATAGGCATCGGCGCACGCGACAGTGACGTCGAGCACCTGCCACACCGTCGCGCTGCGGGCTCGGACCACACCTGGATGTTCACGGTAACCTGCATAGGCCATGAGGCCTCCGGTTCAAGGAGAGGGTTGCGCGTCGAGCGCGAGATTGAGGGCAAGGACGTTGACGCGCGGCTCGCCGAGCAGGCCCCACAGCGGCGCCTCGGTGTGGCTGGCGATCAATTGCACCACCTGATCGACGGGCAGCTTGCGCAGCCGTGCCACACGCGCCGCCTGATAGCGCGCGGCAGCCGGGCTGATGTGCGGGTCGAGCCCGCTTGCCGAGGCCGTGACCAGGTCGACGGGCACCGGCACGGTATTGCCGGGGTCGGCGGCACGCAGGGCCTCGATGCGGCTCTTGACCGCATCGGCCAGCGCCGGATTCAGCGGACCCTGGTTGGAGCCGCTCGACGAGGCGGCGTTGTAGGCCATCGGCGAGGTGGCCGACGGGCGGCCCCAGAAGTGCTTCGGGTCGCTGAAGTTCTGGCCGATCAGCGACGAGCCGATGGGCGCGCCGTCGCGCATGACGAGGCTGCCGGCCGCCTGCGCGGGAAAGGAAGCCTGCGCAGCCCCGGTCACGACCAGCGGATACACGATGCCCGTGAGCGCGCTGAGCAGAACGAACAGCACGAGGGCGGGACGAAGGATGTTTGCCATGGTGAAAGTCCTCAGACCAGACCGACTGCCATCAGCAGCCAGTCGATGAGCTTGATGCCGACGAAAGGCACGATCAGGCCGCCGAGTCCGTAGATCGCGAGATTGCGGCGCAGCAGCGACGCGGCGCCGATGGGGCGGTAGCGCACGCCTTTCAGGGCGAGGGGGATCAGGAAGACGATGATCAGCGCGTTGAAGATCACCGCCGACAGGATGGCCGATGACGGGCTCGCGAGCCTCATCACGTTGAGCGCGCCGAGCTGCGGATAGGTCGAGACGAAGATCGCCGGAATGATGGCGAAGTACTTCGCCACGTCGTTGGCGATCGAGAAGGTGGTGAGCGATCCGCGCGTCATCAGGAGCGCCTTGCCGGTCTCGACCACTTCGAGCAGCTTGGTCGGATTCGAGTCGAGGTCGACCATGTTGCCGGCCTCCTTCGCGGCCTGCGTGCCGCTGCCCATGGCGACGGCCACGTCCGCCTGCGCGAGCGCAGGCGCGTCGTTGGTTCCATCGCCGGTCATCGCGATGAGGCGGCCCTCGCCCTGGTACTTGCGGATGAGCATGAGCTTGTCTTCCGGCGTCGCCTCGGCCAGGAAGTCGTCGACGCCGGCCTCGGCTGCGATGGCTGCGGCCGTGAGCTTGTTGTCGCCGGTGATCATCACCGTCTTGATGCCCATGCGGCGCAGCTCGGCGAAGCGCTCCTTGATGTCGGTCTTGACGATGTCCTTGAGTTCGACGACACCCAGCACACGCTTGCCTTCCACCACGGCCAGCGGCGTGCTGCCCCGGCGGGCGACGGCGTCCGCGGCGTGCAGCACCTCGACCGGCATCGCGCCGCCGAGCGACTCGACGTGTTTGCGGACCGCGTCGACCGCGCCCTTGCGCAGCACGACCGGCGTCGTGTCCAGGCTCGCGGCCGCCGCGGGCAGGTCGACGCCGCTCATGCGGGTCTGGGCCGTGAAGGGCACGAAGTGCGTGCCATCGACCGCTGTGTCGTCGGCGCCGCCCCGACGGGCCAGCTCGACGATGCTGCGGCCCTCCGGCGTCTCGTCGGCCAGCGATGCCAGCAGCGCGGCGCGCGCCAGCCGGTCCTGCGCAACGCCGGGTGCCGCCAGGAAGGCGCTGGCCTGGCGGTTGCCGTGCGTGATGGTGCCGGTCTTGTCGAGCAGCAGCACGTCGACGTCGCCCGCGGCCTCGACCGCACGGCCCGAGGTGGCGATCACGTTGGCCTGCATCATGCGGCTCATGCCCGCCACGCCGATGGCCGACAGCAGGCCGCCGATGGTGGTGGGGATCAGGCACACGAGCAGCGCGACCAGCGCGGTCAACGACACCACCGTGCCCGCACCCGCCGCGCCGACGCTGAACACCGAGTAGGGCAGCAGCGTCGCGGTGACGATCAGGAAGACCAGCGTCAGCGCCACCAGCAGGATGGTGAGCGCGATCTCGTTGGGCGTCTTCTGCCGCTTGGCGGCTTCCACCATGCTGATCATGCGGTCGAGGAAGGACTCGCCCGGGTTGACCGTGATGCGCACCACCAGCCAGTCCGACAGCACGCGCGTGCCGCCGGTGACGGCGGAGAAGTCGCCGCCCGACTCGCGCACCACGGGTGCGGATTCGCCGGTGATGGCGCTTTCGTCGACCGAGGCCACGCCTTCGATCACCTCGCCGTCGAGCGGGATCAGGTCGTGGGGCTCGACCAGCACCACGTCGCCGCGGCGCAGTTCCAGGCCCTGACAGGGCAGCCACTTGCTGCCGTGGAAGGGCTCCTCCAGTTTCTTGGCCCAGGTGTCCTTGCGCATGCCGCGCAGGGAAGCCGCCTGCGCCTTGCTCCGGCCTTCGGCCAGGGCCTCGGCGAAGTTCGCGAACAGCACGGTGAACCACAGCCAGATGGACACGGCCAGCACGAAGGCCGGCGGCATGCCGGTGTCGCCGGGGAAGCTCAGCGCATGCAGCCACAACAAGGTCGTGAGGATGCTGCCGATAAAGACGATGAACATCACCGGATTGCGCCACTGCACCCGCGGGCTCAGCTTGGCGAACGCGGCCCACAGCGCCGGCTTGACGAGCGAGGCGTCGAACATCGAGAGGGGAATGGAAGTCTTCTTCATGGTCTGATCCTCACTTCGCCCACAGCATCAGGTGCTCGACGATCGGGCCCAGGGCCAGCGCCGGCACATAGTTGAGCAAGCCCACCAAAAGCACGGTGCCGATCAGCAGCGTGACGAACAGCGGCCCGTGTGTCGGCATGGTTCCGGCCGTCACCGGCAGGCGCTTCCTGGCCGCCAGTGCGCCCGCGATGGCGAGCACCGGCACGATCACGCCGAAGCGGCCGAACCACATGACCACGGCGAGCAATGCGTTGTAGAAAGGCGTGTTGGCCGAGAGCCCGGCGAAGGCGCTGCCGTTGTTGTTGCCCGCGGAGGTCAGCGCATAAAGAATCTCGGAGAAGCCATGGGCGCCCGGGTTGGCGATGCCGGCCTTGCCCGCGTCCGCGATCACGGCGACGGCCGTTCCGGCCAGCACCAGGATGGGCGTGACCAGGATCGTGATCGAGGTCAGCTTCATCTCGTGGATCTCGATCTTCTTGCCCAGGTATTCGGGCGTGCGGCCGATCATCAGCCCCGCGATGAAGACTGCGAGGATCGCGAAGACCAGCATGCTGTAGAGCCCCGTGCCGACGCCGCCGAAGACGACCTCGCCGAGCTGCATCAGCACCAGCGGCACCATGCCGCCGAGCGGCGTGAACGAGTCGTGCATGGCGTTGACGGCGCCACAGGAGGCTGCGGTGGTGATGGCCGCGAACAGGCCCGAGGCCGCGATACCGAAGCGCAGCTCCTTGCCTTCCATGTTGCCGCCGGCCTGCAGCGATGTGGATGCCTGGTCCACGCCCAGCGCGCCGATCAGCGGATTGCCCGCCTGCTCCGCGGGAATGACCACGATGACGGCCACGACGAACATCACCGTCATTGCCGCCAGCACGGCCCAGCCCTGGCGCAAGTCGCCGACCACGCGGCCGAAGGCGAAGCACAAGGCGGCCGGGATCAGGAAGATCGCCAGCATCTGGACGAAGTTGCTGACCGCAGTCGGGTTTTCATAAGGGTGAGCGGAGTTCGCATTGAAGAAGCCGCCACCGTTGGTGCCGAGCATCTTGATGGCCTCCTGCGAAGCCACCGGGCCCATCGCCAGTGTCTGGGTGGTGGTGCTCGCGTCTTCCGTCACCGGATTGCCCTGCGCGTCCTTGACCGGTTGGCCCGCGGCGTCCAGCTTGGGGTTCTGGTAGGCGGTGGCCTCCATCGTGGTCACGGTCTTGTAGGCGTCGAAGTTCTGGATCACGCCCTGGCCGACAAACACCATCGCGATCACGAACGAGATCGGCAGCAGCAGCCAGGTGGTGATCCGCGTGAGGTCGACCCAGAAATTGCCGACGAAACCCTTGCCATCGGTATTGCGCGCCGCGAAGCCGCGCGCCAGCGCGAACGCGACCGCGATGCCGCTGGCGGCGGAGAAGAAGTTCTGTACCGTGAGCCCGAGCATCTGCGTGAGATAGCTCATCGTCGATTCGCCGCCGTAGCCCTGCCAGTTGGTGTTGGTCACGAAAGCCACCGCCGTATTGAAGGCCGAATCGGATGACACGGCCGTCATGCCGGCGGGGTTGAGCGGCAGCAGGCCCTGCAGGCGTTGCAGGCCGTAGACGGCCAGCGTACCGATTGCATTGAATGCGATCAGCGCGAGGGCATAGACGCGCCAATGCATGGCGTTGTCGGGCGAGGTGCCGGCAAGCTTGTAGATCGGCGCTTCGACGCGCTGCATCCAGCGCGGCAGATGGCCATCGCAGAGCGCCGCCAGGAAGCGACCCAGCGGCCACGCGAGCAGACCCAGCACGACGAGGTAGAGGGCCAGGAGGCCCCAGGCAGAAGCGTTCAAGTCAGAACTCCTCGGCGCAGATCAGCGCAAACACCAGATAGGCGAACAGGACCACGGCGATGAGCCCGCCGAAGCCGTAGAGGACTTCAAGGCTGATCATGAGCGCTCCTTCTTCGGCGCTTCGAGCTTGTGCAGGCCGACCACGGCTCCCCACAGCGCCACCCAAAATGCCGCAATCGCGGCGATCCACACGATGTCCATCGTTCAAACTCCTGAAGCAGAGACGGCTGCGATTCTGGAAGGGCGTGCGTAAAAACAGTGAACAGAGTTCGCAGGGGCCCGTAAAGAAAGCGTAAAAACTCTGCGCAGGCCATGCGCATGGCCTGCCCCCGACGCGCGGAATTCATCGTGATCGTCTGTTCAGACGTGAACATTGACGAATGTCAACCATTCGGCAACGGTTGCATCAACAAGGCGCTGGAGCCTTGTGCTTCCTGAAGCAGACCCTCTCGAGTTTTTTATGCGAGGGCTGAAACTTTTTACGGGCTTTTTACGGACTCCTTCGTACGCTCGTCGCTCACCTTCAAACGCACTTCGATCATGAACCACGTCCTTGCGAAAACTCTATCCCTTGCAACCCTGGCTGCCTTGCCGCTGTGGGCGAGTGCCCAGCTGACAGCCAACGTCTCGTTGACGACTGACTACAAGTTCCGTGGGCAGGACCAGGACGTCATCGGACACAACGGCCTCGCAAAGACCAGCTGGTTCAAGCCGGCCATCCAGGGCGGCATCGACTACACCTTCGGTGAGAGTGGTTTCTACGTCGGCAACTGGAACTCCAGCGTCAACTGGCTGAACGGCAACTCGATCGAGAGCGACGTGTACGGCGGCTACAAGTTCAAGGCCGGCCCGGTCGACCTGGACTTCGGCGGGCTCGCCTACCTCTACGCCGGGAATTCCGCCGGCAACACCGTCGAACTCTATGCGGCGGCCACCTACTCCGACGACGCGCTCGGATCGTTCACCGCCAAGTATTCGCACACCGTCTCGAAGGACTACTTCAACTACGCGGGCCACAAGGCGGGCTCGGGTCTGGACGGCACCAACACCGGCTACCTGAACCTGTCCTATTCGAAGGAAGTGATGCCCAAGCTGACCTTCAAGGCGGCTGTCGGCTACACCTTCATGAGCAGCGACATCCGCAGCCTCGGCTTCAAGGACTATGTGGACTACAACGTCGGCGTGTCCTACGACTTCGGCAGCGGCTTGTCGCTTGCGGGCGCGGTGCAGGGTGCGAACCAGCAAAGCGCCTATGCGCTGATCTCCAACCCGGGCGTGGATCTGGGCTTCGGGCCGATCGGCGCGAGTACCTTCTCGCCGAACAAGCCGCGCCTGATCGTCACGCTGACAAAAACACTCTGAGCGCAGAGGGCGCGGCCCGCCAGGGGGCGCACGAGCGCAGCCGGTGCAGCCGTCCGGGAAACAGAGCAGAGGACGGCTCGGCACATGGCTATGCGCCGTCGAAAGCCGAGCGCCGGAGAGCCGGCGGCACCGGTGCCGGCGGCAATGCGGCTTCGATGGCAAGGCCCAGTGCGAGCAGCGCGGCGTCGGATCCCGCGGGCCCGGTGAGTTCCATGCCCGTCGGCAATCCGTCGCGTGCCAGGCCGATCGGCAGGCTCATGGCCGGCAGTCCTGCCATGCCCGCCGGGCCGGTGTTGCGGATGTAGGTCGAGAAGGCCGGCACGGGCTGGCCGCACAGGACGAGTTGCTCATCCTCGCCGATGCGCGCGGCAGTCAGCGGCGTCGTCGGGAAGAGCAAGGCGGCGATGCCGTGGTTCGCGTAGCAGTCGCGATAGGCCTTCTGCATGCGCGGCCGCAACACGTGGAGCGCATGGCTGTATGCCTGCGCGCTGATGGCGCCCGGGCCGAACAGTCGTTCGAAGAGAACGCGCACATCCGGGCTCGCGATCGCGTCGGTCAGTTGCCGCGCGTCGAAGGCGCGTTCGTGGCGCGCGAAGTAGGCGGCGAGTGCGGGCAGGATCTCGTGGAGCGAGATGTCCATGGCGCCCTGCTGGAAGAGTGGGCCTGCGTCCGGCAGCTCGCAGGGCACCAGCACCGCGCCGGCTGCACGGAGTCGCTCCAGGCACTCGTCGGCCGCCTCGGCCACCGGCGGATCGAGCATCTCCCAGAAGTAGCTTGTCGGGATGCCCAGGCGCATTCCCCGCAGCGGCGTCGGGGAGAGACGCGACGGGCTGCCGGTGACTGCATGATCGATCAGCACGCAGTCGTCCGTGCAGCGCGCCATGACCCCTGCCGTGTCGAAAGTCGGGGAGATCGGTACCAGCCCATCGGCCGGCCAGCGGCCGATGGTGGGCCGGAAGCCGACCAGGCCGCACAGCGCGGCGGGCACGCGCACTGAACCGCCGGTGTCGGTGCCGATGGCCGCGGGCGTCGCGCGGGCGCCGAGGAGCACCGCGTTGCCGCCGCTCGACCCGCCGGTGATGCGCGAGGGGTCGAAGGGATTGCGCGCCGGCCCGAAGCCGTGGTTGTGTCCCGTCACCCCCTGGGACCATTCGTGCAGGTTCGTCTTGCCCAGCACCAATGCGCCCGCATCCATGAGCCGTTGCGTGACGCCCGCCGAGCGGCGCGGCACATGGTCCGACATCCAGCGGCTGCCCGCCGTGGTGGGCATGCCGGCCACATCGATGTTGTCCTTGAAGGCCAGCGGCACGCCATGCAGGGGACGGGCGGCGGCTCTTGCATGCGGTGCGGCGTCGAGCGCTGCCGCCGCGGCGCGCAGGCCTTCGGGATCGCAATGAAGAAGGCCTCCCGAATCGCGGGTGGCTTCGGCGCGCTCCAGCAAGGCCTCTGCATAGTCCAGGGCGCGCAGGTCGCCATGCGTCATGCCTTCGGCGGCTTCGCGGGCGGAGAGATCGGTGAGTGCATGGATTCGGTTCATGGGCGTGTTCAACATGGGGCAACGAAGGGCGGCGGTGCACGTTTCAGGCCAATTCGACGGGAACGCAGGCCAGAAATCGCCGATTCACGCGTGGCATGGATACTGCTTAAAGAGGTTTTTGTATTCATCAAAGGCCTCTCATGTCTTTCAAGTCCCTGCGCATGTTGACCAGCATTGCGATGTCTGCGGCACTCCTGACGGCGGTGCCCGCCTTCGCGGTGGAGAAGGTGTCTGTCCGGCTCAAGTGGCTGCCGCAAGCCCAGTTCGCCGGCTTCTATGTGGGCAAGGCCAAGGGCTTCTATGAACAGGCAGGTCTGGATCTGACGATCAACCCCGGTGGCCCCAATCTCAATGTCGAGACGCTGGTGGCTTCGGGCAACGACACCTTCGGCCTGGCCGGCGGCACGGAGACGGTGCTGTTCGCGCGCGAGAAGGGCCTGCCGCTGGTGTGCATCGGCGTCACGGTGCAGAAGACACCCTTCACCTATGTGACTTACAAGGACTCCGGCATCACGAAGGTGAAGGACTTCGCCGGCAAGAAGGTCGCCACCTGGTTCACCGGCACGCAATACACGCTCTACTCGATGCTGGCTGCCGCCGGCCTCAAGCAAAGCGATCTGACGATCGTGCCCCAGTCGGGCTCCATGTCGCCCTTCATCGAGAAGCAGTTCGACGTTGCCGCCGCCACCTACTACAACGAGCTCAACACCCTCAAGGAGCAAGGCCTCGGCGACAAGCTCACGCTGATCAAGCCGGACGACTACGGCGTCATCGTGCAGCAGGACACGGTGCTCGTGTCCGAGAAGTACCGCAACGAGAAGCCCGAGCAGGTCCAGGCGTTCATGAACGCGACCATCAAGGGCTGGAAGTACGCGCTGCAGAACAAGAAGGAAGCGATCGACATCATCATGGCCGCCGCGCCCAGCCTGAACCGCGCGCACCAGGAAGCGATGCTCGACGAGTTCGAGAAGCTGGTGAAAGCGGGCCGTGGCGGCTCGGAAGGCATCCTCGCGCTCGACCTGCCGATGGTCGAGAAGATGCAGACGCAACTGATCGAGTACAAGGCCCTGAAAGCGCCGATGGATATTTCCAAGGCCTACGACGGCAGCTTCTGGTCCAAGGTGCCGGCGAGCGACAAGAAGTTCTGAGTCGCTGCGCCATGAAATTCATGCCCCAGGAGGTTGCGCGGACCGCTGCCGCGGGCGAGGCGCACGTGCCGCCGATGCTCGAACTGGTCAACGTCTGGAAGCGCTTCGGCGAAGAGCCGGTGCAGACGGTGGCGGTGTCGAAGGTCAACCTCCGGATCGCGAAGAGCGAGTTCGTCACCCTCGTCGGCCCCTCGGGCTGCGGCAAGTCGACACTGTTCAACATGATCGCGGGGCTGCTGCCGCCCGACGACGACGGCTCGCTGCTCTTTGCCGGCGCGCCGCAGCGCGACGGCCAGTTGCTCGGCAAGGTCTCGTTCATGCCGCAGCGGGACCTGCTGTTTCCCTGGCGCACCGTGCTGGACAACGCCATCCTCGCCCTCGAGGTGGAGGGCGTGCCGCGCAAGGAGGCGCGCGACAGGGCGCGTGCGATGCTGCCCGAATTCGGGCTCGCGGGTTTCGGCGGGCACTACCCGCACCAGTTGTCGGGCGGCATGCGGCAGCGCGTGGCGCTCATGCGGACCTTCCTGTTCGAGCGCGACCTGCTGCTGCTCGACGAGCCCTTCGGCGCACTGGATGCGCTCACGCGCAGCCGCATGCAGCACTGGCTGCTGGACATCTGGGCGCGCCACCGGCGGACCGTCCTTTTCATCACGCATGACATCGACGAGGCCATCGTGCTCGGCGACAAGGTCCTGGTGATGACCGCGCGCCCCGGCACCGTCAAGAGCGAGACCGTGATCGACCTGCCGCGACCGCGCGACCCGTCGATCGTCCTGTCGCCGGAATTCATCCGCATCAAGCAGCGCCTGCTCGCCGAGATCGAGGAGGAAAGCCGGAAGACCTTCGCGCAGGAAGGCATTGCATCGTGAACAAGGCGATGAAGCGTGTGACACATTCGCCCGCGCTGGCGTTCGTCGGTCTCGCGCTGATCTGGGAGATCGCGGCGCACGCGTTCGCGCCATCGCCGCGCTATCTCCCGGCGCTGAGTGCCATCGCCATGGACGCGTGGTCGGTGTGGCCGCAGCTGCTGAAGGGCTTCGGCCGCACCCTGCTCGAGACCGTGCTCGGCTTCGCGCTGGGTGCCGTCTTCGGCTGCGTCTGCGGCACGCTCTTCACCTATTCGCGCTGGATGGAGCGTTCCGTATTTCCGCTCTTCGTCGTCTCGCAGACCGTGCCTGTGGTCGCGTTCGGCGCGCTGATCGTGATCTGGTTCGGCAACTCGCTGCTCGCGAAAGTCATGACCGCGTTCTTCCTGACTTTCTTTCCCGTCACCGTCAACACGCTGCGCGGATTGAAGTCCTGCGATCCGCAGCGCATCGCGCTGATGCGCAGCTTCGGCGCCGGGCGTCTCGTCATGTTCTTCCGCCTGGCCGTGCCATCGGCGCTGCCCCAGGTCATGGTGGGGCTGCGCGTGGCGATCGGGCTCAGCCTCATCGGCTCGGTGGTTGGCGAATGGTTCGGCGAGACGGTCGGCCTCGGCGTGATGCTCATGGAGGCAATGAATGGGGACCTGGTGCTGCGCCTGTGGGTCGTGATGGTCGCCTGCGGATTGATGGGCGCCTTGCTCTACGGTGTGCTCAGCTTCGTCGAAAGGAGGCTCGTATGGTGGCGAAGCGAAAGCTGATGGCCTGGCCGGTGGTGCCGGTCGTCCTGTGCGTGGTGGTGCTGCTCGCCGTGTGGGAGGGCGCGATCGCGTTGTTCGACATTCCGCCCTTCGTGCTGCCGAGCCTGGGTTCGATCGTGAAGCATGCGGCCGGCGACACCGGGCGTCTCGGCGCGGCGCTGGGTGCCACCCTGGGCGAGTCGGTCGGCGGCTATGCGCTCGGCAGCGTGCTCGGCCTGCTGCTCGGCATGGCGCTTCTGCTGGCGCCGCCGCTGGAGAAGATCGTCATGCCGCTGGCCGTGGCGGTGAATGCGGTGCCGACCGTGGCCTATGCGCCGCTCTTCCTGATCTGGTTCGGCCTCGGCGCGGCGTCCAAGGTCGCGCTGGTCGCGCTGGCGGTGGGCTTCACGATGCTCGTGAATGCGCTGCACGGTCTCAAGCTGGCCGACCCCGCCGCGGTCAATCTGATGCGCAGTTTCGGTGCGGGCCCTCTGCGCATCGTGTGGCGCCTGCGGCTTCCGGCCGCGATGCCCTCGATCGTGACCGCACTGCGCATCGGCGTGCCGCGCAGCATGATCGTCGCCATCGTGGGCGAGATGCTCGGCGCCTACGGCGGCCTCGGCCGAATGATCTACGAATCGACGCAACAGGTCGATCTCCTGAGTGTCTGGGCCGCCGTGCTGGTCGCATCGCTGGCGAGCATGGTCTTCTACGGCCTGCTGGTCTGGATCGACCAGAAGCTGGTGTGGTGGCGATGAACGAAATGAACGAGATGAACATGATGAAGACAGCCCACTATCCCTCCACCGAAGCCGAATTGCGCGTGCAACTCGCCGCGTGCTACCGCCTTGTCGCCCATTTCGGCATGGACGACCTGATCTACAACCACATCTCGGCACGCGTGCCCGGGGAGGCGCACCACTTCCTGATCAACCCCTACGGGTTGCTGTTCTCCGAAATCACGGCGTCTTCCCTGGTGAAGATCGACCTCGACGGACGCAAGGTGGAACCCAGCGACCACGAGGTCAACCAGGCGGGCTTCGTGATCCATAGCGCGATCCACGCGGGACGGCCCGATGCGCTCTGCGTGCTGCACACGCACTCGGAGGCGGGCACCGCGATCTCGGCCATGCCCGGCGGGCTGGCGCCCGTGAGCCAGTTCGCGATGCGCTATCAGGGCCACACCGGCTTCCACGACTACGAAGGCGTGGCGCTCGAAACCGGCGAGCGCGAGCGTCTGGTGCGCGATCTCGGTCCGCATCACACGCTGGTGCTGCGCAACCACGGCGTCCTCACCGTCGGCCGCACGATCCCCGAGGCTTTCATCCTCATGTACTACTTCGAGAAAGCGGCCAAGGTGCAACTGCTGGCGCAGGGCAGTCTCGCGCCGGGCGAATGCCTGGTGCTGCCCGCCCCCGAGGTGAGTGCGCTGGCCGAACGCCAGTTCACGCAGTTCGCCGGCGACATCCTGCCGCCCGGTACCCGCGAGTGGCCCGCGTTCATCCGCATGCTGGATCGCACGCAACCCGACTACCGGCTCTGAGTCCGACGCCTGTCTCTCTTCCATCCACCCCTTCATTGCATCGACCCTTTCCCCATGCAACTCGACGACATCACTCCTTTCATCGGCACCGAAGTCAAGGGCATCGACCTGAGCCAGCCCGTGAGCGACCAGGACTTCGCGCAGTTGCGCGACGCTCTCAATCGACGCTCGCTGCTCCTGTTTCGCGGCCAGCAGATCGACGAGGGGCAGCATGTGGCCTTCTCGCGCCGCTTCGGCCCGCTACTCGGACACGTGCTCACGCAGTTCCTGAAGAAAGAGCATCCCGAGGTCTATGTGCTGTCGAACGTGTCGGAGAACGGCAAGCCGATCGGCAATCACAAGGAAGGCTGGAACTGGCACTCCGATCTTTCGTACAAGGCCGAGCCGTCGCTGGGGGCGCTGCTCTATGCGCTCGAAGTGCCGCCGGAGGAGGGCGACACCTTCTTCGCGTCGATGCACGCCGCCTACGACGCGCTCGACGACGCCACCAAGGCGCGCATTCGCCATCTCACGGCCACCCACAGCTACGCCAACTACTACGGCAAGGCATTCGCCGACCGCAATCCGCTGACGCCGGCGCAGCTCGCCGAGACGCCGGATGTCGTGCATCCGCTGGTGCGCACCCATCCGGAGACCGGCCGCCTGTCGCTCTATGTGGGCGAGGACGTGGTGAAGAAGATCGACGGCCTGCCGGACGAGGAGAGCACGACGCTGCTCGCGGAACTCAACGCGCATGCGATTTCGCCCGAGTTCAGCTATCGCCACAAGTGGCAGGCCGGCGACCTGCTGGTCTGGGACAACCGCTGCACCATGCATCGCGCCACGCCCTACGACGACCAGGCCTATCGGCGCGTCATGCATCGCACAACGGTTGCCGGTGACCGGCCCTTCTGAAGCTCCGCGGCATCCGGCGGCGTTCACCCTGCACCACAAGAAAGTAGACATGAGCATGGATCCCCACTCGACCGATGCGGCGGGACCTTCATTGCCCCGCGAGCGGGAGCGCCTGCGCGCAAAGGGCGTGACGCTCTCCGAGGAACTCAAGGACGCCCTGGAAGACCTGATCGTCAGCGGCGTGCTCAAGCCCGGCGCCCGCCTCGACGAGGCCGAACTCGCCGAACGGTTCAAGGTGTCGCGCACGCCGGTGCGCGAGGCGCTCAAGGCGCTGGCCGCCACCGGCCTGGTCGACCTGCGCAAGGGCCAGGGCGTGCGCGTGGCGCGGATCTCGCTGCCGATGCTGATCGAGATGTTCCAGATGATGGCCGTGATGGAAGGCCTGTGCGCGAAGTTCGCGGCGCGCCGCGCGACCGAATCTCAGAAGCTGCGCATGACCGGCCTGCACGAGGATCTCACGGCGATCCTCGCTTCGGGGGACCACTCGCGCTTCTATGACGTGAACCAGGCGTTCCACGATGCGCTGTACGAGGCCTCCAATGCCCATTACCTTGCCGAGCAGACCCGTGCGCTGCGCAAGCGCGTGCACGTGTACCGGCGCTACGTCACCTTCCAGCCGGGCCGCATGAACGCGACCATCGGCGAGCATGGCGCCATCCTCGACGCGATCCGTCGCAACGACCCCGCCGCGGCTTTCTCGGCCGCGGTCGACCATGTCAGCCTGCTCGAAGACGACATCGTCGACCTGATCGCGGCCTTGACAGCGCAGGAAGAGGACGCCGCATAGGCGTGCCGCGCGGCAGCCGCACTTCTCGTCATCCTTTACCCCCGACTGAACACCAGGACATCACTCCATGAAACTAGAACTCGAAGGCAAGACCGTACTCATCACCGGCGCCTCCAAGGGCATCGGCCTCGCGGCGGCCCATGCATTCGCGGCCGAAGGCTGCCATCTGCATCTCGCGGCGCGCGACGGTGTCGCGCTGTCGGCCGCGCGCGACGAGCTGCGCAAGACCTGCAAGGTGGAGGTGAGCATCCATCCGATGGACCTCGCCGCGCCCGATGCCATGGCAGCGCTGGCCGAGGCGGCCGGGGATGTCGACATCCTCGTCAACAACGCCGGCGACATTCCGTCGGGCCCGATCGAATCGCTCGACTTCGCGGTGGTGCGGCGGGGCTTCCAGCTCAAGGTGCTCGGCTACATGGAACTCAGCCAGATCTACTACGCGAAGATGAAGAAGGCGGGCGGCGGCGTGATCGTCAACGACATCGGCAACTCGGGAGAGAACTGGGATGCCAACTACATCGCCGGTTCGACCGGCAACGCGGCCGTGATGGCCTTCACGCGTGCGCTCGGCGGGGTCAGCCTGGACGACGGCATTCGCGTGGTGGGTGTCAACCCGGGGCCTGTGGCCACCGACCGCATGGTCAAGCTCATGAAGCGCCGCGCGCTCGATACCCATGGCGACGAAGGCCGCTGGGAGGAGTTGTTCGACAACTACCCGGGCGGCCGGCCGGCAAGGCCGGAGGAGGTGGCGGAACTGATGGTGTTCCTGGCGTCGCCGCGGGCGGCCTACATCACCGGAACCGTGGTCACCATCGACGGCGGCATCGCCGCGCGCGGGTCGATCATCAAGACCAGCAAGAAGGCGATGGCGGTCGAGCAGGCGAGAAGGCTCGCGGCATGAGCGCGCTGCCGAAACCCCTGGCGCAGGCGTCCGCGCCGAGCGATGCGGAGCTTCGCAATCGCTACTTCGACACCCTGTTCTCCAACCCGGACCTGATGTGGCTGGGCCAGAACACCAACCACTTCCCCTTGCACCCGGCCGTGCGCCAGGCGCTGCACGAGGCGATCGACGACGAGTCCTTCCATGCCTACGCGCCGCCGCTCGGCATGGAGCGCCTGCGCGAAGCCATCGTCGCCGACCTGGGGCTGGACGGCCAGTCGGCCGTGGTCACGGACGGTGCGGTGGCCGCGCTTGCGCTCGCATGCCGCGCCTTCTGCAAGCCGAAGAGCGGATTCGTCACCACCGATCCGGGATGGAAGTGGCCGCTGCAGTTCGCTGCCAAGGCCGGTGCCGTGGTCACCGAAATCCCGATCTACGGGCCCGAGCACGGCTACAAGCTGTCTCCCGAGGCGCTCGAGGCGGCGACAGGCGCCGACACGGCCGTCATCTACCTGGTGGATCCGAACAATCCGCTGGGCACCGTCTACACCGAAGACGAGATCCGTGCCTTCGCGGAAAGAGCGCGTCAGATCGGCGCGGTACTGATCCACGACTGCACGTACCGCGACTTCGCCGACGCACATACCCTGGCCGCGCGCTTCTATCCGGAGGGCACGGTCACGATCCTCAGCTTCTCGAAGTGGCTGGGCCTGGCGGGACTGCGCCTGGGGGCGCTGGTCGCGGCGCCGGCACTGCTCGAGCGCATCCTGCCGCACTCGCAGGCGCCGCTCGGTGCGAGCGTGCTCGCGCAGCGCGCGGCGATCGCCGGGCTGGGGGTGAAGGACGAATGGATGCGCAGCGTGATCGCGCAGCAGCGCGAGAACCAGCAGATGATCGTGGCCGCCTTCTCCAGGCTGCCCGGCTTTCACGTGCCCGTGTTTCCCTCGCAGGCGAACTTCATCGTCGTCGAATGCACCGACGCCGGCATCACCCCCGAGGCCCTGGTCAGTGCGCTGGCCGAGCACGACATCATGGTGCGCCAGGGCGCCTACCACACGCCGCGATTCGGCCATCGCTTCGTGAAGATCTCCACCACCGTGCCGAAGGCGTGGGCCCAGGCGCTGTGCGATGTGCTGCCGCAGGCAGTGGAACGCGCGCGCAGCCTGCCGGCCACGGCGGCCCTGTACTGAGGACTCCCCATGAGCCATGCCACCACCGCGGACGGCGTCCGCCTCTACTATGAAACCGCCGGCAGCGGCACGCCCATCGTGTTCGTTCACGAGTTCGGCGGTGACCATCGAAGCTGGGAGCCGCAGATGCGCTATTTCTCGCGCCGGCACCAATGCGTCACCTTCGCTGCGCGTGGGTATCCGCCGTCGGACGTTCCCGGCGACGTCGAGCGCTATTCGCAGGCCATCGCGGCGGACGACATCGCCGCCGTGATGGATGCGCTGAAGCTCGAGCGCGCGCACATCGTCGGGCTTTCGATGGGCGGCTTCGCCACGCTGCATTTCGGCCTGCGCCACGCGCAGCGCGCCGCGTCGCTGGTGATCGCGGGCGCGGGCTACGGTGCCGAGAAGGAGCATGAGGACTACTTTCGCGGCGTCTCGCTCGAAGTCGCGCGCCAGTTCGAGGTACAGGGCTCGGAGCGCTTCGCGCGCACCTATTCGCTCGGCGCGAGTCGCGTGCAGTTCCAGAACAAGGACCCGCGCGGCTGGCAGGAGTTCGCCACCTGGCTCGGCCAGCACGATGCCCTCGGCGCATCCAACACCATGCGCGGCGTGCAGGCGCGCCGGCCTTCCATCTATGACCTCGAGGACGAACTGCGCGTGATGGCGGCACCGTCGCTGGTGGTGGTGGGCGACGAGGATGACCATTGCCTGCAGCCCGGCATCTTCCTCAAGAAGACCATTCCGGCCTGTGGCCTGGCGGTGATGCCCAAGACCGGGCACACGCTCAACCTGGAAGAGCCGGCCGCATTCAATGCGCTGCTGGCCGAGTTCTTCGCCCAGGTCGAAGCCGGCCAGTGGAAGCCGCGCGATCCGCGCGCGTTGCCCAGCCAGATCATGAAGACCGACTGATGGCGCAGGCCGTGACGGCGGTGATGCCGCAGCGCTGGCAGGTCGATGCCGGGCGGCTCTGGGAGCGGCTGATGGCGCTGGCCCGTATCGGCGCGACACCCGGCGGCGGCGTCGACCGGCAGGCGCTCAGCGCCGAGGAGGTCGAGGCCTGGCGCCTGATGATCGGCTGGGCCGAGGCCGCGGGCCTGGAGCCCGCGACCGACGCCGCGGGCAACCTGTTTCTCGCCTTGCCCGGCCTCGATCGCGGCGCGCCGCCCGTGCTGGCGGGAAGCCATCTCGACAGTCAACCGGGCGGCGGCCGCTTCGACGGCGTCTATGGCGTGGTGGCGGCCCTCGAAGTGCTGACCGTGTTCGCCGAATACGGCGTTCGCCCGCCCCGCGACCTTGTGTGCGTCGCCTGGATGAACGAGGAAGGCTCGCGTTTCGCGCCCGGCATGATGGGCTCCGAAGCCTTCGCCGGCGTTCGCGGCCTCGGCGACATCCGTGCGGCCTGCGATGCCGGCGGCACCCGGGTGGCCGATGCGCTGGACGCGCTGCATGCCGCCTTCCCTGCATTGCGCCGCCGGCCGCTCGGCTTCCCGATCGCCGCCTACCTCGAAGCCCACATCGAGCAGGGGCCGGTGCTGGAAGCCGAGGCTTGCGTCATCGGCGTGGTCACCGGAATCCAGGGCAAGAAGACCTTCGACATCTCGATCGAGGGCGAGCGGGGCCATGCCGGGACGCTGGCGATGTCCGGGCGGCGCGATGCGCTCGAAGCCTTCGCTCGCATCGCATCCTTGCTCTATGCGGAGATCGGCAGGCACGACGATCGCGTCAAGTTCACCATCGGGCGGCTGCAGGTCGAACCGAACGCTCCTTCGGTGGTGCCCGAGCGCGTGACCATGCGCGTCGACCTGCGCCATCCGGACAACGAGGCGCTGGGGCGGCTGGGCACGCGCCTTGCCGCGCTCTGCGAGGCCCATGCCGCGCCGTGCCGCGTGAACGTGACGGCCCTCGTCGACGCACCTTCGAACGATTTCGATCCTGCGCTGCAGGCGGCGATCAGCGAGGCGGCGGATCGTCTTCAGCTGTCTCACATGCCCATCCTCTCCGCGGCCGGTCACGATGCGCGCCACCTGGCGCCGCTGTGCCCGAGTGCCATGATCTTCATTCCCTGTCGCGACGGCGTGAGCCACGCCGAGCACGAGTGGGCCGAACCCGGGCATGTGGCGGCCGGTGCGGATGTGCTGCTGCGCGTGTTGCTGCCCCATGCGGGTGCCGAGGTACTGGTCGAACGATGAACGCACACCACGACGATCTTTCCGACATGGCGGACCTGCCGATGCAGCTGCCGCACGCGCCTGTCGGCGCGGCCCAGAGGCGTGCGCGCTTCTTCAACTCGGGCAATGCCTTCAACGTCAAGCTGCCGGAAGTGCCGGCGCGAATGTTCGCGCCGCCGTCGCCGGGGGAGACCGGATGGTTCGATTGCGATCAGTCCGCCGCGCTGGGCTGCTCCTTTCCGGCCACCACGCCATTGATGCTTGCACGTTATGCGTCCATCGCTCCGCATGGTGCCCTGGACCTGGACATCGCCGCGACCGGGGCGGTGTGCTATGTCATCGCAGGCACCGGGTCTGTCGCGGGTGCGCCGGAGGGCTTCGGATTCGGCACCGGCGACGTCTTTCTGCTGCCCGGTGCGCCCGGCTATCGCCTGGAGGCCGGGGCGGAGCGCGTGCTGCTATGGATGGTCGGCAACGAGCCGCAACTGGCCTTCGACGGCTCGCGCCCGGCGCTGCCGGCCGATGCGCCGATCGAGCCGGTGCACTATCCGGCCGCGGAGATCGAGCGCCAGTTCGCGGTCATGTTCTCGATGGGAACGAGCGACCGGACCTCGGGCCGGGCGCTCATCTTTTCGTCCGAGCGGCAAGCGGATGCGCGCAACCTCACGCCCACTCTCACGCTCAGTTTCAACACGCTGGAGCCGGGGACGCACCAGCGCGCGCACCGCCACAACTCCGCCGCGATCACGCTGGTGGTGCAGGGGGAGGGATGCCACTCGATGGTCGGCGGCGAACGTTGTCCCTGGGCGCCCTGGTCCACGCTGGTGACCCCGGCGACCGCGCCGCATTCGCATCACAACGAGGGCACGCGCGGCGCGCGCTTTCTCATCGTGCAGGACGGCGGTCTGCACTATCACGCACGGACGATGGGCTTCGAGTTCCTGGTGCCCTGAGACATCGGGCGCGGATCGAGGAGATGGAGCCCGTCCCGGCACGAAGCCGCCGACGCGGCGGGTTCTGAGCTTCGGGTGTCAGGACAGGCGCTCGAAGCAGATGTCCTGGGCGCCCTGCCAGAGCACTTTCTGCCCCAGCTCATGCAGCCGTTCCTTGCCTTCGACGACGGTCAGGAAGTGGTTGCCGGCGAGCTGTCCCATCTTGCTGGAGAAGCTGCAGCTGCCGTAGGCGAGGATGATCTCCGTCTCTGAGTAGCCGCCCGGATAGAAGAGGATGTCGCCCACCGATGGATGGCTGGTGTGGTTCTCGAAACCGACGCCCAGTTCGAAGTCGCCGAGCGGAATCCAGCAGCCTTCGCCGCTCCAGCGGACATGGATGATCTTCTGCCGGTAGGGCAGCAGGCGAAGGAAGGCCTCGACGGTTCTGGGTGCATCGGGATGCGTCTGCGCGACGAAGCGGAAGCCGCCGGCCTCGATGCCGATTCGGGTCATGGACATTCGGTCTACAGGGATGAAAAAGGAGTGGGCGAGGCTGGGGAGCCGGACTCAATGCAGCAACTGGCTCAGGAAGAGCTTCGTGCGCGCATGGCGCGGGTTGCCGAAGAATTCATCGGGTGCGGCTTCTTCGACGATGCTGCCCTGGTCCATGAAGATGATGCGGTTGGCGACCTGGCGGGCGAAGTTCATCTCATGGGTCACCGACAGCATCGTCATGCCGTCGTCGGCCAGCGACACCATCGTGTCCAGCACTTCCTTGACCATTTCCGGATCGAGCGCGGAGGTGGGTTCGTCGAAGAGCATCACCTTCGGACTCATGCACAGCGCACGCGCAATGGCCACGCGCTGCTGCTGGCCGCCGGACAGCTCGGACGGGTACTTGTGGGCCTGTTCGGGAATGCGCACCCGTTCGAGATAGGACATCGCGACCTCCCGGGCTTCCTTGGGGCTGTACTTCTTGCTCCACACCGGCGCCAGCGTGCAGTTCTCCAGGATGGTGAGGTGCGGGAACAGGTTGAAATGCTGGAACACCATGCCCACGTCGCGGCGCACCGCGTCGATGCGCCGCGTGTCGTTCGTGAGCTCCTGGCGGTTGACGACGATGTTGCCGTCCTGGTGTTCCTCCAGGCGGTTGATGCAGCGCAGGAGCGTCGACTTGCCCGAGCCCGAGGGGCCGCAGATCACGATGCGCTCGCCGCGCCGGACTTCGAGGTTGATGTCGCGGAGGACCTGGAAGTCGCCGTACCACTTCTGCACGTTCACCATGCGGATCACGAGTTCGGACGCCGTGGAAGCGGGTGTATCGAGGGCTTGGGGTGCATTCATGGGAGGGCCTCAGGTTGCGTTGCGGATGTGCAGGCCGAGTTCGTCGACGAGGCGCCGCGCGGCGGCCATGCCTTGTTCGCCGAGCGGCAGGCGCGGCGGGCGCGGCGCGCCGACCGGCAGGCCCATGCAGCCGAGCATGGCCTTGGTGCCGGCCACGTAGGCCTGCCCCGCGACGAAGTCGATCATCGGGAAATAGCGGAAGGCCAGCTCGCGCGCCTGGGCGAGGGCGCCGGCCTGCACCAGGTCGTACAGCCGTGCCATCTCGGCCGGCGCGCCGTTCGAGGGCACGGCCGCCCAGCCCGCGGCGCCTTCGACATAGGACTCGAATCCCATGATGCCGCCGAAGACGGACATGCGTCCGTCCGTGAGCCGCATGATGTCGCGAACACGCGTGACCTCGAGCGTCGATTCCTTGATGTAGCGGCAGTTGTCGATCTGCGAGAGTCGCGCGACCAGCGGCGGCCGGAGGTCCACGTTGGCCACCGCCGGGTTGTTGTAGATCATGATCGGAATGCCGATCGCGTCGGAGATGGTGCGGTAGTGCAGGTAGATCTCGTCGTCGGTCGGCGTGCAGTAGAAGGGCGGGAGCACCATCACGCCATCGGCGCCCAGCGCTTCGGCGCGCTTGCTCAGGCGAACGGCGGCACGCGTGTCCTCGGCGGTGGCGCCGATGAGCACCGGAACACGCCCGGCGGCGCGATCGATCACGGTGCGCGCGACCCGCTCGATCTCTTCATCCGACAGCGACAGGAATTCTCCCGTCGATCCGAGCGGAATGAGCCCGTGGATGCCGGACTCGATCTGCCAGTCGACGTAGCGCTCGAGCGCGCGCAGGTCGAGATCGCCCTGGGCGTCGAAGGGCGTGACCATGATGGTGTAGGTGCCGCGGAAGTCAGTCATGAGTTGTCTCGGTGTTTCGCATTGCCGGCATGGGGTGCCAGCAGTCCGGCATCTTCCAGCGCGGCACGGATGAGCGCGGTCTCGGCATCGTCGATCGGCAGCAGCGGCGGGCGCGGGGCCGCATGCGGCAGTCGACCGAGCAGCTTCAGCGCCGTCTTCATCCGGTTGTGAATGTCGAGGTAGGGCGCGCGGTAGAAGACCCGGCACAGCGGGACGAGGCGCGCGTTGACCTGGCGCGCCGCTTCGAGATGGCCGGCCGACACGGCGTCGTGCAAGGCCGCGAGCAGCGGGGCGGCCACGCTGCCCAGTCCGGAAAGAATGCCGTCCGCGCCATAGGCAAGCGAAGCGAGCAGCCAGCTGTTGTTGCTGCTGAGCATCGACACCGGACGCGAGAGGCTGCGCAGCGCGCGCAGGTTGTCCTCATACATCTCCGGCACGTCGCTGCCTTCCTTGACGGCCACGATGCGGTGCACGTCCTCGCACAGACTGCGCAGCAGGTCCGTGCCGTAGGCCAGGCCGGAGGCACGCGAGAGCTGGAACAGGACGATCGGCAGATCGGTCGCGAGCGCGACCTCGGTCACGAAGCGGCGCGCCATCTCGGGCCGCGCGGCGGCGCCCTGCGCGAACAGGGCTGGCGGGAAGAGCAGCAGCGCGGACGCGCCTGCCGCTGAGGCCTCGCGGGCCAGCTTGCAGGCATCGCGTGTGTCGTCCGCGACCACGCCTGCCACGACCGGCACACGGTCGGCTGCATGGACCGCCAATCGCACCACGTGGCTGCGCTCGGAATGGTCCAGCGAGGTGGTTTCGCCCGCATGGCCATTGACCACCACGGCATGCACGCCGGGCGTACCGGCAACTTCCGCGATGTGTGCATGCAAGGCGGCATCGTCGATGCCGCCGGCTGGCGTGAAAGGTGTGAGCGTGGCGGGCCAGATGCCACCGGGAGGAACGAGCAGAGCCATTGTCAGCGGTGATGAGTATTGGCTCGCGAGTATGAAACAGGAATGCAATCGTTTGCAATATGATTGCCATAAATTCCGACAAACAGAGACAGGAATGGCACAAACGGCTTATGAAAGGCTACGATAAAAAAATGCAAACGTTTGCAATGAAATGCCCTTTGACCGGAGATGCACCATGGCGGTGACATTGCGCGACGTGGCGCGCGCCGCCAACGTTTCCGTGGCGACGGCATCGCGTGCATTGGCCGGCTCCAGCCTCATCAACCAGGTCACGCAGCGCCATGTGGTGCAGATCGCGGCGGCGCTCGGCTACCGGACCAACACCTTTGCCCGCGCGCTGAAGACCAAGAGCTCCCGCCTGATCGGCCTCACGGTCCACAACCTCGAGAACGCCTCGTTCCAGGTGCTGGTTTCCGTGGTGCAGGCGCGCATGCAGGCACTCGGCTACCAGGTGATCCTCACGATCAGCTCGGACGATCCGGCGCAGGAGCGGGAAATCCTGCGCACGCTGGTCGATCACGGCGTCGATGGCCTCGTCGTGGTGCCTACGGGCGCAAATGGTGCACAGCTCCTCGCGATGGAGCATGCCGATATCCCTGTGATCTGCGCCGTGCGCCGGGTGGAGGGAGCTGCGCTGGAATCCGTGCTGGCCGCTGACCTCGATGGTGCGTACGCCGGTACTCGGCGTCTGCTGGAACTGGGTCATCGTCGCATCGGATTGATCGTGGGCATGGGCGACACAACCTCGGGGAAGGAACGTCTCGCGGGATACATGCGGGCTTTGCAGGAAGCGGGCCTGCCGGTGGATCCCGCGCTCATCCAGACCGGCCGCTACACCCCCGCCACCGGCGTGGCCGCCGCGAATGCCCTGCTCTCCCTGCCCGAGCCGCCGACCGCCATCTTCGTGGCCAACCACGAATCCTCGGTCGGCGTGCTGCGCGTGATTTCCGAGCGCGGGCTGTCGATTCCCGACGACCTGTCGGTCCTCTTCTACGAGGACTCGCCGTGGTTCGAGTGGCAGCGCCCGGCCATCAGCGTGGTCGACAGCGGTGCCGCGGAACTGGCCAACCTGGCCGTCGACCGCCTGATGCAGCGCCTTGGCGGCGTGGCCAACAGCGGCCGTGAATACCGGGTGGGATCGCGCCTCATCGAACGCGCGTCCTGCCGAACTCTCGAAGGACATTGAACCGCATGCCATACGTGGAAATCCTGGGGCCGCGCGCGAACGAGTCGCGCAAGCGCGAGGTCGCCGGCGTCATCACCCGCGGGATCGTGGACTCGTTCGGCGTCGTGCCGTCGACCGTCACGATCTACTTCCAGCCGATCGAGGCGGAGAACTACGCCCACGAAGGCTCGCTGGGCCACCAGGGCGCCGGAGCGCGCATCTTCGTCAAGGTGCATGCGTACCGCCGCACGCCGGCAGAACGCCGTGCCGTGGCGAACGCGGTGACGCCCGCCATCGCCGCGTGTTTCGACACACCGGGCCACAACGTGGCCGTGTACTTCCTCGACCGCGAGCGCGACGAGGTCGCGCACGACGGCCACCTGGCCAGCGACGAGCTGCCTTCAACCACCGACAACCTTGCATCCCCATGAGCCACTTCCTCACTGAAGATCAGAAGTCCCTGCGCGACAGCGCACGCCGCTTCGCCGAAGGCGAAGTTCTCCCGCGCGCCGCGGGGATCGATCGCGAAGACACTTTCGACCGGACCCTCTACCTCGGCATGGCGGAACTCGGGCTCTTCGGCGTCAGCCTGCCCGAGGCGGCCGGTGGTTCCGGCTTCGATACCGTCAGCACGTGCCTCGTCATGGAGGAGCTTGCGCGCTGCTCCGGCGCGGTCGGCAATGCCTTCGCGATCCCGGTCGAAGCCGCGCTGTTCCTGCATCACCACGGCAACGAGAGCCAGAAGGCACTGATTCCGGGCATCCTCGACGGCTCCATCGTGATGGCGACCGCCATGTCCGAGCCCGACTTCGGCTCGGACGTGGCCAGCATCACCACCACCGCCCGCGCCACGGAGGACGGCTACATCCTCAACGGCACCAAGGCCTGGGTCACGCTCGGCGGCGTGGCCGACCGCATCATGGTGTTCGCGCGCACCGGCAAGGAAGCCGGCCACAAGTCGATCAGCTGCTTCATGGTCGATGCGAAGCAGCCGGGCATCAGCCGCGGCAGGAACGAGGAACTGCTCGGCATGCACGGCCTGGAGGACTGCCAGATCATCCTGCAAGACGTCCACGTGCCGAAGACCGCACTCATCGGCGCCGAGAACCAGGCCTTCAAGACGGCGATGGGCAACTTCAACTTCAGCCGCCTGCTGATGTCGTCGATGGCGCTCGGCATGGCGCAGGCCGCGATGGAAGACGCCGTGGCCTATGCGACCACGCGCAAGCAGTTCGGCGGACCGATCATGGGCTTCCAGGCGATCCAGTTCATGGTGGCCGACATGGCGACCGACATCGCGGCGGCGCGCCTGCTCATCCATCATGCGGCGCGCCTGCAGGACGCCGGCCAATCCATCGCCAAGGAGGCCGCCCAGGCCAAGCTGTTCACGACCGACATGGCGATGCGCCATGTGTCGAACGCGCTGCAGATCCACGGCGGCAACGGCTACTCGCGCGACTACCGCATCGAGCGCATCTTCCGCGACGTGCGTCTGGCCCAGATCTACGAGGGCACGAACCAGATCCAGCGCCTGATCATCTCGCGCCAGGTCGAAAAAGAGATGGCGGCCTAGGGCGGAGACTCGACATGATCGACTGCATCACTGCCGACCAGGCCGCCGCGCTGATTCGCGACGGCGACTTCGTGCTCGCCGGCGGCAACGGCGGCTCCGGCGTGCCGGAGGCTCTCTTCGAGGCCATCGAGCGCCGCTTCGTTGCCGGCCAGGGGCCGCACGAGCTGACGCTGTTCCACATCACCGGCGTTGGCGCGCTCACTGAAAAGGGGCTGTGCCGTTTCGCGTACCCGGGTCTGGTGCGCCGCGTCATCGGCGGCAACTTCGGCATGCAGCTGCCGTTCATGAAGATGATCGTGGGCGAAGAGATCGAGGCCTACAACTTCCCGCAGGGTGTGATGACTCACCTGTGCCGGGCCATGGCGGGTCGCCAGCCGGGCGTGCTGACGCATGTGGGCCTGGGCACTTACATGGACCCGCGACAGGATGGCGGCCGCATGAACGCCCGCACGACCGAACCGCTGGTGGAACTGGTGCATGCCGCGGAACGCGACTGGCTCTTCTATCGCGCGCCGGGCGTTCCCACCATCGCGCTCATCCGGGGCACCTCGGCGGATGAGGACGGCTACGTCAGCATGGAGCACGAGGCGACGGCGCGCGAGGACTTGTCGATGGCGCAGGCGGTGCACAACGCAGGCGGCATCGTGATCTGCCAGGTCAAGCGTCTGGTTCGGCGCGGGACCCTGCATCCGCACATGGTGAAGATTCCCGGCTTCCTGATCGACCACTTCGTCGTCGAGCCCGAGCAGCTCCAGACCTACACGACGCGCCATGACCCTGCGCGTTGCGGCGAGACGCTGGTGCCGGCTTCGAGCATTGCCCCCGATCCGCTGAACGCGCGACGCGTCATCGCACGGCGCGCGGCATTCGAATTGCGCCCCGGCGATGTGGTGAACCTCGGCGTGGGCATCTCGGCCATGATCCCGAACGTGGCCGCCGAGGAAGGCATCGAGGATCTGATCACGCTGACGGTGGAATCCGGCGTGGTGGGCGGCGTGCCCGGGCATGCGCGCGAGTTCGGCACCGCGGTCAATCCGCGCGTGATCCTGGACCAGTCCTATCAGTTCGACTTCTACGACGGCGGCGGGCTCACCTGCGCCTTCCTCTCCTTTGCCGAGGTGGACCCCGAGGGCAACGTGAACGTCACGCGCTTCGGCAAGCGCTATGACGGTGCGGGCGGATTCATCAACATCACGCAGAACACGCAGCGCCTTGTCTTCAGCGGCTCGTTGACCGGTGGCGACGCCGACGTCGGCGTGGCCGATGGCGAGCTGTCCATCCGTCGCGACGGGATGTTCCGCAAGTTCGTGCCCAAGGTCGGGCAGATCAGTTTCTCCGGCCGCCTGGCGAGGGAGCGAGGCCAGCAGGTCACCTTCGTGACGGACCGCGCCGTCTTCGAGCTCGAGGCCGATGGCCTGGTGCTCACGGAAATCGCACCCGGCGCGCGCCTGCGCGAGGACGTGCTGGACCGCATGGGCTTCGATGTGCGTGTGAGCGAGTCGCTGAGGCTCATGGATCCGCGCATCTTCCGTCCCGGTCCGATGGGCATCCGGGAGAACTTCATCGCACAGGCGCCCCGCCACGTGGCGCGAGAAAGCAAAGCATGAGCAAGCAGCAAGACCTTTACTTCGAAGACGTCGTCGTCGGCACCGAGATGCACAGTGCCGCGCATCCCGTGAATGCCGCGGACATCGCGCGCTTTTGCGAGCTCACGCAAGACCACCATCCGCTGCACACGGACGAGGCCTATGCGCGCTCGCGTGGATTTCCTGGCGTGATCGCGCACGGGCTCTACGGCCTCGCCCTGATGGAAGGGCTCAAGACCTCGATGAAGCTGTATGAGAACAGCTCCATCGCGTCGCTGGGCTGGGATCAGGTGCGTTTCTTGCGACCTGTCGTGGCAGGCGATGCGGTGCACGTGGTGTTCAGGTTCGTCGACAAGCGTCTCTCCGCTCGCGGAGGCCGCGGCGTCGTCACCGAAGCCCTGCAACTGGTCAACCAGCGCGGGGAGAGCGTCATCGAAGCGCAGCATGCGGCGCTCGTGGCCTGCCGTGTCGCCGAAGCATCCTGATTCATTTTCATCACTCTTCTCATCAACCCAGCGACTTCAGGGAAACACCCCATGCAACCCTCCAAACTGTTTTGCGGTCTTCTCATCGGTGCGGCCCTTGCCGGACACGCCTTCGCACAGAGCTGCACGCCCAAGGTCTCGGCCGATCACCTGATCGAGGCCGGCAAGCTGCAGATGTCGATCAACCCGACCTTGCCGCCGCAACAGTTCGTCGACGAAAAGGGCGAGCTTCAGGGGCTCAATGTCGAGCTGGGACGTGCGGTCGCGAAGAAGCTCTGCCTGGAGCCCGTGTTCATCCGCATGGACATGCCGCCGATGATCCCTGCGATGCAGGCCGGCCGTTTCGATGCCATCAACACGGGCATGTTCTGGACCGAGGAACGCTCGAAGCTGATGTACATGATTCCCTATGGCCAGCAGGCCATGAGCATCTACACCGTGCCTTCGAGCACGCTGAAGATCACCAGGTTCGAGGACCTCGCCGGACACGTGGTGGGCATCGAGACGGGCACCTACCAGGAACGCAAGGCGCGTGAGTTCAATGCGGCGATGGTGGCCAAGGGCGAGAAGACGATCGACTTCCGCACCTTCACCACTGCGTCCGAAACCACGGCCGCCTTGCGCGCGGGCCAGCTCGAAGCGGGCATCAACATCGACGAGACCGCGACCGCCTTCGCCGAGCGCGGCATCGCGAAGGTCTGGCTGAGCGGCATCAACGGCACCGACATCACGCTCGCGTTCCGCGACCGCGCGACAGCGGAGGCCGCAGCCGCTGCGCTGACCGAACTGAAGGCCGAAGGCACCTACGACAAGCTGTTCGACAAGTTCAAGATGACGCGGCTGAAGGACGTGAAGACCTTCGCCATCCGCGGCCCCGGCCCGGCACCCAAGTAAGCGAATCGAGGGCCGGCCGTGTTCAATGTCGATGCGTTCCTGTCGTACCTGGTCAACCCCTACCTGCTCGGCGGGGTCGGGATCACGATCGGCTTGACGGTGGTCACCATTGCCATCGGCCTGGCGCTTGCCTTGCCGCTGGCACTGGGCAGCATGTCGAGCCACCGGATGTTCTCGGCGCCGGCACGTTTCTACGTGTGGGTGTTCCGGGGCACGCCGCTGCTGGTGCAGTTGGTCATCATCTATACGGGGCTGCCGCAGCTGGGTATCCGCTTCGGCGTGCTCGCCTCGGCCGTGCTGGCGCTGAGCCTGAACGAGGCGGCCTACCTGTCGGAGACCATCCGCGCCGGCTTTTCCGCAGTGGCCAAGGGACAGATCGAGGCTGCCAAGGCGCTGAGCCTGTCGCGCGCGGCCACGCTGCGCCTGGTCACGCTGCCGCAGGTCATCCGGATCATCATTCCGCCCCTCGGCAATTCGGTGAACGGCCTGTTGAAGGCGACCTCGCTCGCGTCGGTGATCTCGATGGAGGAACTGATGCGTCGCAGCCAGGTGCTGATGCAGGCGAAGTTCGAGGTGCTGGAGCTCTATTGCGTCGCCGCCTGCTACTACCTGGTCCTGACCACGCTGTGGAATCTGGTGCAGGTACGGCTCGAGCGGCACTACGGCAAGGGCCACGTCGAGCGCAAGCGCAGCGCTGCCGTTCCGCGGGTGGCCGCGGCCCGCTGAGAGGCTCGGACGGACGAGTCGAGCCCGCGCGGCCTCGACTCGATGGGTGCTCCCGATCGAAACATGTGCGTAAACGCACATTCCCGCGGAGCGTGGACATCTACGCTTGCGCCATCGCCCGATCGAAGGTTCCGCTGGGGATCGCATCGGGCGATGTGTTCAGTATCGATCCAAGGAGTATTCGTATGAAGAAGACCGCCGTTTCCGCCATCGTTCTCGCCGCATTGCTCGGCGCAGGCACCGCTTTCGCCGATGGCGCGGACTACAACGAGCAAAACCGCGCGCCCGCCGTCGGCGCACTGAGCCGTGCCGAGGTGCAGACGCAGCTCGCACAGGCCGCGCGGCGTGGTGAACTCCTGGCCGCGGGCGAGGCGCTCGGCAATGAAGGCGTGACCACGCTCGTTTCTTCGCGTGATCGCGCCTCGGTGCGCGCCGAGGCCGTCGCGGCCGCGCGTGCAGCGACGCAGAACCCCGACGTGGACAGCGCCTTCTTCGCGAGCCGCCTGCCCGCGGGCTTCGAGGGGGCGAAATCGCCCCGGCTGGGTGCGGCCCGCCAGGCAGACAACCGCAGCTGAGGGCCCGAAGCGTGAACGACAAGACGATCCCCGCGCTCCCGATTCCGTCCGGCGATGCAGGCAAGCTGCTGTTGCGCGTCACAGTCGGCTTCCTGGTCCTGCTGCACGGTATTTCGAAGCTTGGCTCGGGGCCGGGTTTCGTTGTCGGCATGCTCGAGCGTCATGGCCTGCCGGGCGCGCTCGGCTGGCTGGTCTATGTGGGCGAAGTCGTGGCGCCGCTGCTGTTGATCGCGGGCCTCTACACCCGTGCCGCGGCAGCAGTGGTGGTGATCAACATGCTGGTGGCGATCGGGCTCGTGGACATCGACAAGCTCTTCCTGATCGGCAAGTCGGGCGGCTGGGCGCTGGAGCTGCAGGCGCTTTACCTGTTCGGCGCGCTCACCGTGGTGCTGCTCGGCGCGGGACGCTTCAGCGTGGGCGGCGAGGCAGGTCGCTACAACTGAGGGCTTCTCAGGTGCGCTCGCCGCGCACCTCGGCCACCATGTGCGCGAGGCGCTCGACATCGGTGACCAGGAGCGCATGGCGTTCCTTCACGACCAGGCCGGCACGCGCGAGCGCATTGAGCTCGCGCGTGACCTGTTCCCGGTTGGTGCTGATCTGGCTCGCGAGTTCGGCATGACGCGGCGCCGGCTCGAGCCTGGCCTGGTTGCCTTCGACCCCGGCGGCGCGGGCCATGCGTAGCAGTTCGGCGTGCAGGCGATTCTGTACGCCGAGCGTGCTGAGGTCGATCACGCGTTCCGAGAGCTGGCGCACGAGCGCGACCAGCCCCTGCATCACGCGTTGCGCGACCAGGGGTTCGTCGCGCAGCAGCGCGAGGAAGCCTTCGCGGTCGAGCGCCGCGACCACGCAGTCCTCGAGCGTCACGACATCGGCCGAGCGTGGGGCGCCGTCGATGGCGGCGAGGTCGCCGAAATGCTCGCCCGCGTTCATGTCGCGGAAGGTGACCTGCCGGCCATTGGCCGCGTAGGTGGTCACGCGCACGCGGCCGGACGCGAGGAAGATCAGCTCGCCGCGGTCCTGCGCGCGCAGCATCAGGGGGTGGCCGGCTTCGACGCTGCGCCACTGGCAGCGCTGCGCGAGCGCTGCGAGTCGATCTTCGGACAGACCTTCGAGCAGGTGGATTCCGCGCAATGCGAGGCTCGATCGGTGCGGGGATGGGTTCATGCGGGAATTTGCACCGGCCGGGCCGGATGCGGTGCTGGATTATGCTCAGCCGCACCCGTTCGAGCGCCGATGCCTGCCATTCTCCAAGGACCTTATCGCTGGCCCACGCGCCGCAACCTGCGCTGGACCAGCGGCCTCGTGCTGATGGCCTACACCGGCCTTCATCTGGTCAACCACGCGCTCGGCCTGGTGTCGATGGCGCTTGCCGAGGACGCCTTGGCGGTTGCGATGGCGCTGTGGCACAGCATGCCCGGCACGGTGCTGCTGTACGGAGCGGCGACGGTGCACGTGGCGCTTGCGGTGGTCGCATTGTGGGAGCGTCACAGCCTGCGCATGGCCCCGATCGAAGCCATGCGGCTCCTGCTCGGTTTTTCGCTGCCCTTGCTGCTGGCTTCGCACGTCACGGCGATGCGCTGGGCCTACGAGGCCTATGGGATCGAGGGCTCGTATGCGCGCGTGCTGCGCGGCCTGTGGACCCCGGAGGGCATGCTGTTCCAGGTCGGCATGATGGCCGCCGCGTGGGTGCATGGCTGCCTCGGCCTGCACCTCGCCTTGCGCGCGAAGGCCGCATGGCGGCGCAGGTTTCCATGGCTTCTCACGCTCGGGATCCTGCTGCCCGTGCTCGCGGCGCTCGGTGTGATCGCGATGGGCCGCGAGATGACATGGGTCGGGCCGCCGCGGCCGCCTGCGTCGCTGTCGGCCGCACAAGGCGAGGCACTCGACGCTGTTGCCGATCACGTGGTCTGGTTCGGTGGCGCGGCACTTGCAGCGCTGCTCGGCGCGCGATGGCTGCGTGGCCGCATCGAGCGGCGCGGCGGCCTGCGTTCCATCGAGTTGCGCTATCCCGAGGGCAGCGTGCGCGTGCCGCGAGGCTGGAGCGTGCTCGAGGCAAGCCGCGCGCATGGGATTGCACACCTGTCGCTGTGCGGAGGGCGCGCGCGCTGCTCGACGTGCCGCGTGCGCGTGCTCGGGCCGGCGGCGCACCTGCCGGCCCCCGGCGTCGACGAGCGGCGCACGCTGGCGCGTGTCGGTGCCGCGCCCGACGTGCGCCTCGCCTGTCAGTTGCGCCCGAGCGGCGACCTCGAAGTCACGCCGCTGTTCGCGCCAGGCGGTCCGGTGCCGGTGCGACGCCTCGGCAGCGAACGCGATGTCGCGGTCCTGTTCGTCGACCTGCGGCGCTGGTCGGGGCTGTCGGAGCGGCAGTGGCCTGTCGACCTGGTCTATGTGCTCGACCGTTACTTTGCTGTCGTCGGCGCGGCGGTGCGCGAGAGCGGTGGCGTGCCCAATCAGTTCATCGGCGACAGCGTGATGGCGATATTCGGCCTGGACGTCGATCTGCCCGAAGCCTGCCGGCGCGCCTGGCGGGCGAGCCGGCTGGTCACCGTGCGCATGACGGAATGGAGTGCGCAGTTCGAGCAGCAATTCGGCCAGCGGCTGGACTTCGGCATGGGCCTTCATGCGGGCCGCGCGGCAGTAGGCGAGGTGGGCTACCTGGAGACTACGAGCTTCACGGCGGTCGGCGAGGTGGTCAATACCGCAAGCCGGCTGCAGGAGCATTCGAAGAGCGCGGCGGTCCGGCTGGTGCTGTCGGCCTACGCTGCGCGCGAGGCCGGGCTTGGCGATCGGCTCGGTGCGACTCAGAGCATCACGGTGCGCGGGCGGCTCGAAGCGCTGGAGGTGCTGCAGGTCGACGATGAGGCACTCCTGGGCAACGAAGTCTGAAGGGCCCGCGCAGCCGGCGAGCAGCGGGCGGGTGCGGCGGCCTGTGGTGGCCTGTGGCGGCCTTTAGCGGCCTTTAGCGGCCTTTGGCGGCGCGGGGATCAGCCCGGCCAGCGCGGGAGGGCGAAGCGTTCGACCAGGAAGTCGATGAGCAGCCGCACCTTGGGCGCGACGTGCTTGCGGCTCCCGTACACGGCGTAGATGCCGAGTTCGAGCGAGCGGTAGCCCGGGCACAGTTCGACCAGCGCGCCGGACGCCAGGTCCTTGCCCACCATGAAGGTGGGCTGAAGAATGATTCCCTCGTGCGCGAGCGCGCCAGCGCGGCAGGTGTCGCCGTTGTTGGTGCGGATGCAGGGCGCAGTCTTCACGACCACCTGGCCCTCCGGGCCTTCGAACTCCCATTCGTCCCGTGCCGCCCAGTAGCTGTAGGCCAGCACCGAATGTTCGACGAGCTCGCGGGGATGCGTGGGTGCACCCCGTCGCCGGATGTACTCGGGCGATGCGCACAGCACCATGCGGGTCGAGGACAACTTGCGCGAGATGAGGCTGGAGCTTTGCATCCGGGTGATGCGCACGGCCAGATCGAATCCTTCTTCCACGAGATCGGACACGCGATCCGTCAGCGTGACGTCGAAGCTCACCTTGGGATGCCGGCTCCTGAACGCCGCCCAGGCGTCGGCGAGATGAAGGATTCCGAAGCTCACCGGCACGTTCACCCGCAACAGGCCGATGGCCTCGCCGGTTCTGGGCGTGACCTCCGCCTCGGCGGCTTCCACACCGCTCAGCAGCTCCTTGCAGCGCAGGTAGAAAACCTCGCCCTCCGGCGTCAGCGACAGCTTTCGCGTGGTCCGGTTCAGCAGCCGCACGCCGAGGCGTGACTCCAGTTCGCCGATGTAGCGGGACACGGCCGCCTTCGACATTTCAAGCGGTTCCGCGGCGCCGACGAAGCTGCCGGAATCCACCACCTGCGCAAAGGTGCGCATTTCAAGAAAGCGATCCATTGTCTCGAATTTCGGAACGGTATTTCTCGATGATATCTATTTATCTCGAATTGAGAGACAAATAAAGTGTGGTGTGCGCCTTCGAAAAGCAGGCGGCTTCATTGATTTCTTTCCGATGCAGACCACAACCCAGAGGCTTTCGCGATGACTGCCAGTCAACCATCCGCCGACGTGGCGAAGACCGTGAGCGACACACCCGTCATGTTCATTTCCCATGGGGCGCCGACCTTCGCCCTCCAACCCGGACGCCTGGGCCCGCAGCTCACGGCGCTGGGGCGCGCGCTGCCGCGGCCCGACGCCGTCCTGGTGGTCTCGCCGCACTGGATGACGCCTCAGGTGCGTGTGGGAACCACGGCACAGCCTCGCACCATCCACGACTTCGGCGGCTTCGACGAAGCCCTGTACGACATCGAGTACCCGGCACCGGGCGCGCCGAAGGTCGCGGCGCGAACGCTGGACGTGCTCCGGCAGGCGGGCTGGGAGGCCGACGCCGACGAGCGCCGGGGCTATGACCACGGCGCATGGGTACCCCTGCGATTTCTCTTTCCCGATGCCGACGTTCCGGTGTTCCAGGTGTCCATGCCAGCCAACCTCGACGCGCAGTCCGCATATGCGCTGGGCGGCGCGCTTGCCCCGCTGCGCAGCGAGGGCGTCCTTGTGGTCGGCTCGGGCAGCATGACCCACAACCTCTACGAGTTCAGAAGCTCCCACGGCGGCGACGAGGCCGCCTATGCCAAGGAGTTTGCCGGCTGGATGCACGAGACGCTGACGCGGCATGACCACGCCAGACTCCTGGAAACCATGGCCCTGGCGCCGCACGCCCGTCGCGCCCATCCCACGACGGAACACCTGCTTCCCCTGATGGTGGCGGCTGGCGCGGCGGGTGCCGATGCGCCGGTGGCCCTGCTGGAGGGCGGCATCACCTACGGAGTTCTCTCGATGGACTCCTACGTCTTCGGCTCGCCCGAAGGGACTCAATGATGAGCGATGGTCTTGTTCTTCAAATGCCGGAGCATGCGGGGCAACTGATCCTGCTGTTCCATGGTGTGGGCAGCACGCCGGCCAACCTGGCACCTGTGGGACTCAGGCTCGGCAAGGCGTTCCCGAACGCGGTGGTGGCGAGTATTCCCGGTCGTCACCGTTCGGACCTCGGCGGCGGCTATCAATGGTTCTCCGTCGTGGGGATCACGGAGGAAAACCGTCCCGCGCGCATCGCGGAGGCCATGCCTGAATTTGTTGCCACCATCCGCGAGTGGCAGGCACGCTGTGGCGTGAGCGCAGCCCGGACGGCGCTCGTGGGTTTCTCCCAGGGAGCCATCATGGCGCTCGAGTCGACGCAACTGGCGGAGCCACCGAGTGGCCACGTCGTGGCGATGTCAGGCCGATTCGCGAACGATCCCGAAGTGGCACCGGCACACACGGCGATTCACTTCATCCACGGCAGGAACGACGGCGTCATTCTGCATGGCTACTCGATCCGGGCGGCCGAGTGCCTGGCGCGCCTGGGCGTCGACGCGACGGTGGACGTGATCCCCGGGCTGGGGCATCAGATCAACGATGAAGTCGAGACGCTTGCCGCGCAGCGACTGAGGGACAGCAGCGGCTTCCTGTCCTGAGTTCTTCGACCGACACGGAGAAACTCATCGAGGCCTTCACGGGCTCGAAATCCAGCTCGCGTTTCGGGCCGGTCGCCGGCCAGCAACGCAGCCGCAGGCTCAGACCTGCTCCTCGGGCAGCTGCACCACGATGCCGTCGAGCTCGGGACGCATCCTGATCTGGCAGCACAGCCGACTGCCTTCGCGCGGCTCGGGAACGCCCTCCAGCATGAACGATTCGGTTTCGGAGACCGGCGGCAGCTTGTCCGTCCAGCGTTGATCGACATAGCCGTGGCAGGTGGCGCAACTGCAGGAGCCTCCGCAGTCGCCCAGGATGCCGGGCACCGCGTTGTCCAACGCGATCTGCATCAGGGTGCGCTCGGCGGGGGCGGGCACGGTGTGGGTCGTGCCGTCGTGCTCGATGAAGGTCACGGTGAGCATGGGTCTCTGGTTCTCGACAGGTTGATCGGGTGTTGTCTCAAGGACGGCCGGCGCCATGCCGGGAAGGCGTCGGCGCGCTCGCGGGTCGTGTTTCGTCAAGGCGGTGAACAGCGTTGACATAGTCCGACCAGTCGGTCTATTATTGACTCAACGGAAACTTATCGCAATGCCTGCCGCAGCGTGCGGCAACACTCTTTGTGGAGGTGACAACATGAGTACTTGCGCCCCTGTGATTCCGATCGCCAACGCGCCGGCGGAATCACCGGCCTGGGATCAGCTGGTTCAACCTGACCGGGTGCATGGATCGGTCTACACCGACCCCGACATCTATCAGGAAGAGCTGCGCAAGATCTGGTTTCGAACCTGGGTCTACGTCGGCCACGAGAGCGAGGTCCCGAATCCCAACGACTACGTGATGAAGTCCATCGGTCCCGAGCCGGTCATCATGACGCGCGACCGCGACGGAAAGATCCATCTCCTGCACAACCGCTGCCCGCACCGCGGCAACCGCGTGTGTGTGACGGAGAAGGGCTCGGCACGCTCCTTCACCTGCCCGTATCACGGCTGGACCTTCACGAATGACGGCACCCTGCGCGGCTACCCCTTTCCTTCCGGCTACGAGGGCGTCGACCGCAGCGGACTCGGACTCGGAAGAGTGGCGCGTGTCGCTTCCTACCGCGGCTTCGTCTTCGGGTGCATGTCCGAAGAAGGGCCGACGCTCGAAGAGCACCTGGGAGCGGCGAAGGACGCGATCGACGCGCTGTGTCTGACGTCGCCCGAAGGCGAGGTCGAGATCACGGCGGGCTTTCTCAAGCACAAGGTCAAGTCGAACTGGAAATTCCTGGTCGAGAACGAGACCGACGGCTATCACCCGTCCTTCGTGCATGCCTCGATCTTCGAGGTTGCGCAAAGCGGCATCGGTTCGCTCTATGCCAGCGACTCCACGGCGGTGTCGCGCTACTTCGGCAACGGCCACTCCGAGAACGACCTGCGTCCCGAATTCCGCAAGCGCGATGTGCCGCTGAGCTGGTTCGGCACGACGCCCGACCGCCTGCCGGACTACGTCTCGCGCATGGAGGCGGCCTACGGCCCCGAGAAGGCACGAAAGATCATGATCGACGGAACACCGCACATCATGATCTTCCCGAACCTGTTCATCGCGGAGATCCAGATGTTCGTGATCCAGCCCCTGTCGGTGAACGAGACGGTGCAGCACGTCACGGCGCTGCAGTTCAAGGGAGCGCCCGACCTGAACCGGCGCATGCGGCAGCAGACCATGGGCTCGGTCGGCCCCGCAGGCTTTCTTCTCGCCGACGACGCCGAGATGTACGAGCGCACGCAGGCCGGCGTGCAGTACAAGAATCCCGAATGGCTCTATCTCGGCCGAGGCAAGCACCGCGAGCGAAAGGACGAGAACGGCTACCTGATCGGCGACGCCACCGACGAGACGCCGACGCGCGGCATCTGGCGCCACTACCGCTCCCTCATGGAGGCCGCGTGAACATGGCGACCGTTGAAGACCTGCTCCGGCATCACGAAGTCTCGCAGTTCATCTATCGCGAGGCGCGTCTGCAGGACAACCACGAATACGACGCGTGGGAAGCGCTGTGGACAGACGACGGCGTGTACTGGATCCCCGCCAACGGCGAGGACGGCGACCCCGAGAAGGTGATGTCCATCATCTATGACAACCGCTCGCGCATTGCCTTGCGGGTGCGCCAGTTCCATACCGGGAAGCGCTACAGCCAGACGCCGCAGTCGCCCCTGCGCCGCGTGATCTCCAACATCGAGATCCTCGAGAACGACGGCGAGAACCTGCTCGTGACCGCCAACGCCATCGTCTTCGAGGCCCATGCGCGCGGCGACACGCTCTGGGCATCGCGCAACGAATACAAGCTGCGTCGGGAGGGTGGCGTGCTCCGCATGGCGGGCAAGAAAGTGGTTCTCACCAACAACGAGAAGGCGCTCTTCTCGATGGCCTTCCTGATCTGACGGCCTGCCGCCGCGCCGGCCGAAAGCGCTGGCCGCCGGGCCGACCCATCGGCGGCATTTTCAACGTCCACAACACGCCCACGAGGCGGGAGACATGAGATGAATGGAGACACCCCCTCCACGCAGCCTTCGATAGAGGTGCTGGTGGCCGACGGTCCCGCGCGGCTCGAACTTCATGCCGACGGCGTCGCCCATGTGCGGCTGAACAGGCCCGAAGCCTCCAACGGACTCGACATGGCGCTGCTCAAGGCGCTGCACGAAGTGCTGATGCAGGTGCATGGCGACGGCCGCGTGCGCGCCGTGCTGCTGACCGGCGAGGGAAAGAACTTCTGCGCGGGCGGCGACGTGCACACCTTCCTCTCCAAGGGCGAGGCGCTTCCGGACTACATCCGAATGGCGACGTCCTATCTGCAACTGGTGGTGGCGCTCCTGATGCGCCTGAACGCGCCGGTCGTCAGCGCGGTGCAGGGCTTCGCCGCAGGCGGCGGCGGCATGGGCCTCGTGTGCTCGTCCGACGTGGTCGTCGCCGGCGAGTCCACCCGGTTCCTGGCCGGCGCCACGCGCGTCGCCATGGTGCCCGACGCCGGCGTGTCGGTCACGCTCACCCATCTGGTGGGCTTTCGCAAGGCGATGGACATCCTCCTCTTCAATCCGGTGATCGATGCCGCCGAGGCCCTGCGCATCGGACTCGTCTCGCGCGTGGTGCCCGACGCACGGTTGAACGAGCAGGCGCTCGCCCTGGCACGCCAGCTTGCCGCAGGTGCGCCGGCGGCGCTGGCCGCCACCAAGCGCCTGTTGTGGAACGGGCTCGGTCTCGGCGCCGAGGCCGCGATGCCCGAAGAGAACCGCACCCAGGCCCAGCTCGCGGGCATGCACGATGCCCTGGAAGGCCTTGCCGCGGTGATCGAGAAGCGCGCGCCGCACTTCACCGGGCGCTGAGCACGGGACGACCCATGACGGCACCCTTTCAACCCCGGACCTTGCCCTTTGCCGGGCGCAGTGTGTTTCTCACCGGCGGGGCCAAAGGCATCGGCGCCGCGATTGCCCGCCGACTCGCTGCCGACGGCGCGCGCGTGACCATCGCCGATCGCGACATCGCGAGTGCGAAGGCGCTGGCCGCAGACATCGGCGCTGACGCGGTCGAACTGGACGTGACCGATCTCGAACGCGCGCGACAGACGGTGCTGGCCACGGGCCCGCACCAGATCCTGGTCAACAACGCCGGCGTGGACCAGCATGCCTACTTCACGCAGACGGAGATCGCGGACTGGCGCCGGCTGCTGGCCGTCAATCTCGAATCGGTGTTCGCGACCACGCATGCCGCGCTGCCGGCCATGCAGGAAGCCGGCTTCGGGCGCATCGTCAACATTGCCTCCGAGGCGGGCCGCATGGGCTCGCGAGGCGCGGCTGTCTATGCGGCCGCGAAGGGCGGCGTGATTGCGTTCACCCGTTCCATAGCGCGCGAAAACGGCCGCAAGGGCATCACGGCCAATGTGATTGCGCCGGGTCCGATCGACACGCCGCTGCTTCGCGAGGCGGTAAGCGCCGGCGGCGACAGGCTTCTTCAGGCCATGACCGGCGCGACCCTCGCCGGCCGCCTGGGCACACCCGACGAGGTGGCGGCAGCCGTGGCCTTCCTGGTCTCGGACGCGGCCGCCTTCATCACCGGAGAAACGCTCGGCGTCTCGGGCGGCATGGGGTGCGGGCAGTGAGCGGGCCGGACCAGTCCTCGTCGTCGGAACTCGACGGCGTCGTTCAGCGCGTGCTGTCGGTCTACCGCCGCTGGGGCCGCTCCACGACGGTCGCGCAGATGCGCGCCGACTGGGATGCCCTGTTCGGCTCTGCACCGGTGACGGCGGCCGTCGAGCCCGTGGCCATCGACACGCTCCAGGGCGAGTGGATCCTTGCCGAAGAGGCGGACCCGGCCAAGCTGCTGCTCTACTTCCATGGTGGCGGATTCCAGGTCGGGTCGGTTCACTCCCACCGCGAGCTGATGGCCGGACTCTCCCAGGCGACCGGTTGCAAGGTGCTGGGCGTGGACTATCGCCTCGCGCCCGAGCACCGCTATCCGGCGGCGCTGGAGGATGCCTGCGTCGCCTACGAGTGGCTGCTCACCCAGCAGGGCTACCGGCCCGCCGACATCGTCTTCGCCGGGGATTCGGCCGGCGGCAATCTCGTGCTGGCGTCGCTCCTCAAGCTGCGAGACGGCGGGCGGGCGCTGCCGGCCGGGGCCGTGCTCATGTCCCCCTGGACCGACATGAGCGCCTCGGGCGAGAGCTATGTGACCCGCGCCGAGAGCGATCCCATCCATCAGCGGCCGATGATCCTCGCGATGGCACGCAACTACCTCGGCGCCGAGGGCGATGCATCGCAGCCCCTGGTCTCGCCGCTGTTCGCCGACCTGCGCGGATTGCCGCCGATGCTCATCCAGGTGGGTGATCGCGAGACGGTGCTCAGCGACTCCGTTGCCTTCGCAGCGAAGGCAACGTCCGCCGGCGTGCCGGTCAGCCTGGAGGTCTGGGATCGAATGATCCATGTCTTCCAGCAGTTTCCCGAGGCCCTGCCCGAAGCGCGCTCCGCGCGCAAGTCCATCGGCGCCTTCGTGCGGAGCCTGTTCCCAACCCCTTCCATCACAAGAAAGCCATGACCATGTTCGGAATCGTCGGATACGGCGGCTACGTGCCCCGACTGCGGCTCGCCCGCCGCGCGGTCGCCGAGGCCAACGCCTGGTACGCACCCCAATTCGCCGGCAGTGCCAAGGGCACGCGCGCCTTCGCCAACTGGGACGAAGACAGCATCACGATGGCCGTGGCGGCGGCGCGCGATTGCCTCGGCCCGGCGGATGATCGCAGCCGTGTCGCGGGCGTCATGCTGGCTTCCGGTACCTTGCCGTTCGCGGAGCGCCTCAATTCCGGCGTCGTGTGCGAAGCGTTGACTCTGCGCGAAGACGTCCAGGCATCGGATGTGACCGGATCGCAGCGCGCGGCGCTGTCGGCGCTGTCCCAGGCCATTGCGCAGGTGCGCAGTGGGGGCGGCGACGTGCTGGTGCTCGCGGCGGACAACCGGAAAACCCGCGCGGCCAGCTCGCAGGAACTGGACTTCGGTGACGGCGCGGCGGCCCTGCTCGTCGGGCGCGACAAGGTTCTCGCGGAGTACCTGGGGGCAGGCACCGTCACTGTGGATTTCGTGGATCACTTCCGTGCCGCCGGCGAGGAAATCGACTACGCATGGGAAGAACGCTGGGTTCGCGACGAAGGCATCGCCAAACTGATGCCGCGCGCGGTGGCGGCGGCGCTTGCCGAAGCCGAGGTGAGCGCATCCCGGATCGATCATTTCATCTTCCCGACCACCTTTGCGAAGATGGATCAGCAACTGGCCAAGGCCTGCGGCCTGCGTGCGGAGGCCGTGGTCGACGCACTCGCCGGGTCGGTGGGCGACACCGGCGTGCCGCACGGACTGCTGCTCCTCGCCCATGTGCTGGAGCGGGCCCAGCCGGGGCAGCACATCCTCGTGGCCCAATTCGGCAGCGGCGCGCAGGCCCTCGTCTTCCGCGTCACCGAAGAGATCCGCGGCTTCCGACCGGTCAAGGGCGTGAGCGAATGGATCCGGCGCGGCCTCGAGGATGGCTCCTACACGCGCTTTCTCTCCTTCAAGGGGCAACTGGATCTCGAGCGCGGCATGCGCGGCGAACAGGACCGCAAGACAGCCTTGTCCACCGCCTATCGCCACAGGACCGCGATCCTGGGCCTGGTGGCCGGCCGATGCGAGGTGACGGGCTCGGTGCATTTCCCGCCGTCGCGCATCTCCTACGACCAGGGCAAGCCGCAGCAGGACACGCAGCGGCCCCACAAGCTGGCCGAGCGCCGGGGCACGGTGTTGAGCTGGTCAGCCGAATACCTGTCCTTCCACCGCTCGCCGCCCCATCGTTACGGCCAGGTGGACTTCGACGGCGGCGGCCGCATCCTGATGGAGTTCACCGACGCCGGCGAGGGCGATGTCGACGCGGGCACGACCGTCGAAATGACCTTCCGCATCAAGGATGTGGACGACCGCCGCGGCTACACGCGCTACTTCTGGAAAGCCACCCCGGTGCGCGCATCGGCATCGGCTTCGGCAAAAGGATCGGAGTAAATCATGGCCACAGGTATCAAGGACAAGGTCGCCATCCTCGGGATGGGCTGCAGCAAGTTCGGCGAGCGCTGGGATGCGAGCCCGGAAGGTCTGATGGTCGAGGCCTACAACGAGGCCATGGCCGATGCCGGCATCGAGCCGGGCCAGCTGGACGCCGCCTGGTTCTCGACCCACATGGACGACGTCGGCGTGGGCCGCGGGGGCACGCCGATGGGCATTGCCTTGCGCTTGCCGAACATCGGCGTGACGCGCGTCGAGAACTTCTGCGCCGGAGGCTCCGAGGCAATCCGTGCCGCTGTCTACGCGGTCGCGGCCGGTGCCTGCGACATCGCACTGGCGCTCGGCGTGGAGAAGCTCAAGGACACGGGCTATGGCGGCTTGCCTGTCGCCACGGTGGGCACCTACATCCCGCAGTGGTATCCCAATGCGGTGGCGCCCGCCAATTTCGCGCAGCTGGCCTCGGCCTATCGCAGCCGGCACGGCGTCGATGCAGCGCTGCTCAAGCGCGCGATCGCGCATGTCTCGGTCAAGAGCCATGCCAACGGCGCGAAGAATCCGAAGGCGCACTTCCAGAAGGCGGTGAGCGAGGAGACGGTGCTGAAGGCGCCGATCATCGCCGAGCCGCTCGGGCTGTTCGACTGCGCTGGCGTGTCCGACGGCGCGGCCGCGGTGATCGTGACGCGGCCGGACATTGCGCGCAGCCTGGGCAAGCGCGACCTGGTCACCTTCAAGGCGCTGCAGGTGGTGGTGTCCAACGGCTGGGAGATGCAGTCGAACGCGTGGGACGGCAGCTATGTCCACACCGCCCGCATCGCGGCGCGACGCGCCTATGACGAGGCCGGAATCACCAACCCGCGCGAGCAGATCAGCATGACGGAGGTGCACGACTGCTTCTCGATCACCGAACTGGTGACCATGGAAGACCTGGGACTCTCGGAAGTCGGCGGCGCGGTGCGCGATGTGCTCGATGGCGTTTTCGACGCCGACGGAAAGATCCCCTGCCAGATCGACGGCGGCCTCAAGTGCTTCGGGCATCCGATCGGCGCCAGCGGCATTCGCATGCTCTATGAGATGTACCTCCAGCTGCAAGGTCGCGCGGGCCCGCGTCAGCTGGCGAAGCCGAAGACCGGCCTCACACACAACCTGGGCGGACAGCCTTCGCAGAATGTCTGCTCGGTGTCCATCGTCGGGCGCGAGGGGGCTTGAACGTGACAGCCTCCGTCGTGTTGCTCGACCGTCCGGCGCCGCATGTCGCGCGTCTCCTGATCAATCGTCCCGACAAGCGGAATGCGATCGATCATGAGGTCCGGCAGGTCCTGACCGATGCCATCGGGGCGCTCCGGTCCGATCCCGGCGTGCGCGCGCTCGTGCTCGGTGGCACGGAAGGCGTGTTTTCCGCCGGTGGCGATGTGCCGAGCATGCTGGGCCTGGACGAAGCCGGGGCGCGTGCCCGCATGCAGCATATTGCGGTGCTCTGCCGGATGGTGGCCGCGCTGGACTTCCCGGTGGTCAGTGCCATCGAAGGCATCGGCGCGGGTGCTGCCGTGGGCCTCGCGCTGCTGGGCGACCACATCGTCGTCGGTCCGGGCACACGCATCCTGTTCCCCTTCCTGAAGCTGGGCCTGGTCCCCGACTGGGGGCAGCTGCTGACCCTTCCGCGGCGCGTGGGCGTGGCGCAGGCGCGGCGGATCCTGACGGCCGGCCAGCCGGTGTCGGGCGAAGAGGCTCAGCGCATCGGCCTGGCCGACACGCTGGTGCCGGACCCGGAGGTGATGTCGGTCGCCATCGAAACCGCTGGCGATCTGGCGCAGCTCCCGCTCGGTGCCTTCGCGCGCATGAAGGTCCGGCTCAACCGGATTTCCACCTCGCTGGATTTCGAACTCCAGCGCGAGGAAGACGACCAGGCCGTATGCCTCGTCGCCGATGAATTCCGCGAAGGCTACGACGCTTTCAAGAACAAGCGCAAAGCCGACTTCGTCCACCTGCCGGGAGCCGTACGATGAATGACGCTGTACAGCAGCCGGTCCGCGTGCTGCGCGACGGCGCGGTGGGGATCGTCACGCTCGATCGTCCCGAGAAGCGCAATGCACTGGATCTGACGATGCGCCGCGCCATCGCGGCAGCCGTGTCCGAACTGGATCGCGAGGACGCCGTGCGCGTGATCGTCATCAGCGGCGGCGACAGCGTTTTTGCCGCCGGCGCCGACCTGAACCTGCTGGTGGACAAGGGCGCTCAGGAAGTGGCCGACATCGACCTCGGCCAGTATTGGGCGCCGGTGGCGCAGTGCGGCAAGACCACCATCGCGGCGGTCACCGGATTCGCGCTGGGTGCGGGTTGCGAGCTGGCGATGATGTGCGACTTCATCGTGGCCGATCCGAGTGCGCGCTTCGGCCAGCCCGAACTGGCAGTGGGCATCATGCCGGGCGCCGGCGGTACGCAGCGCCTGCTGCGCGCGCTGGGGCGCCCGGTGGCGGCGATGCTGCTGCTCACCGGCGAACAGCTCACGGCCGAGCGCGCCTTCCATTTGGGGCTGGTGGCGGAACTGGCGGGCGAGGGGCAGGCGACGGAGCGCGCCATCGCGCTGGCGCGCAAGGTGTCGCGCATGCCGCCCAAGGCTGTCGCCGCCACCCGGCGCATGCTGCGCCAGGGGCCGGACTTGCCGCTCGACGCGGCGCTCGCGCTGGAGAACCGCGAATTCCTGCTGCTCTTCGACACCGCCGACAAGACCGAAGGCATGCGTGCCTTTCTCGAAAAACGCCGACCCGAATTCAAGGGCGAATGACACCATGAATGAGACATTGAAGATCGGCGTCGTCGGCGCCGGCACCATGGGCCGCGGCATCGTGCAGCTCTTCGCGCAGGCCGGCCATCGGGTGCATTGTTTCGACAGCTACGACGGCGCGGCGGCCAAGGCAGTGGAATTCGTCACCGGCATGATCGGCCGGGGCGTGGAGAAGGGACGCATCAGCGCCGAGGACTTCGAGCGCGTGCGCGGCAGCATCCGTGTCGCCGCGCAGCTCGCGGACCTGGCCGATTGCGAGGTCGTGATCGAAGCGGTGATCGAGGACCTGGAGGCCAAGCGCGCGCTGTTCCGGCAGCTCGAGGCGATCGTGTCGCCGCAGGCCGTGCTGGCGAGCAATACCTCTTCCCTGGTGGTGGCGGAGATCGCCGCCGCCTGCGCGCACCCAGAGCGCGTCGCCGGCCTGCATTTCTTCAATCCGGTGCCGCTGATGAAGGTGGCCGAGGTGATCGCCGCGGTGCGCACGGCGCCCGGCGTGGTTCGGCGGCTGAGCGAGATGGTGGCCGGTGCGGGGCATCGCGCGGTGGTCGCGGCCGACCAGCCGGGCTTTCTGGTCAATCATGCCGGGCGCGGCCTCTACACCGAAGGGCTTCGCCTGCTCGAGGAGCAGTCGGCGAGCGTGGAGCAGGTCGACCGTGTGCTGCGCGAAGCCGCCGGCTTTCGCATGGGCCCCTTCGAACTGCTCGACCTCACCGGGCTGGATGTGTCCAGCAAGGTGATGACCTCGATCTACGAGCAGTTCCAGCAGGAGCCGCGCTTCCGCCCGTCCTCGCTGGTGCCGCCGCGTGTGGCCGCGGGCCTGCTCGGGCGCAAGACCGGGCGGGGATGGTACGTGTACGAAGGCGACTCGAAGCAGGTTCCGCCGGAGGTGCCGGTGCCTGTGCTGCCGGACGGACTCAAGGTCTGGGTCGCGCCGAACGCCGCGCATCGCGCGCAGCTGCAGGCCCTGGTGCGCGATGCAGGTGCGCATTGGACGGAAAGCGCCGAACCCGATGCGTTGCTCGTCGTGCAGCCCTGGGGCGGCGATGCGACCGGCGAAGCCGTGGCACTGGGGCTCGATGCTTCCCGCTGCGTGGCGCTCGATCCGCTGCCCGCCTTCGCGCTGCACCGCACGCTGATGCTGACGGCCGCCACCCATGCGCCGATGCGCGATGCCGCGCATGCGCTGCTGGCGCACGACGGCGTGGGCGTGACCGTGATCAACGACAGCCCGGGCTTCATCGTCCAGCGCGTGCTGGCGACCATCGTGAACATCGCGGCGCAGATCGCCCAGCGCGGCATTGCGTCGGTCGACGACATCGAGGACGCCGTCCGGCTCGGGCTGGGCTATCCGATGGGCCCGCTGGCCTGGGGCGACCGGATCGGCGGCGACAAGGTGCTGGCCATCCTGCGCCGCATGCAGGCGGTGACAGGCGACCCGCGCTACCGCCCGAGCCCGTGGCTGGAGCGCCGCGTGGCGCTGGGCCTTTCACTGCGCACCGCGGAAGCCGCACGCGCATGAGATGAGCAGCGATGGTGACGCCCTCATCCGGCGACAGTGCCGCGACCCCTCCGTATAGCGACCGAATCACATCCAAGGAAACGAATCAGCATGAACGCCACCGTGATCCATCCCATGACCTATGACGCCATCGTGATCGGCGCCGGCGCCGGCGGCTTGAGCGCCGCCGCGCGCCTGGTGGCCGCCGGCAAGAAGGTGCTCGTGACGGAGCGCCTCGACCGCGTCGGCGGCCGCGCATCCAGCGAGCAGATCGACGGCTTCACCGTCAATATCGGCGCCATCGCGATCGAACTCGGATCGACCTTCGAGGAGACCTTCGCCTTGCTCGGCGTGCCCCTGGACATCCGCGAGCCGAACCCGGCCACGGTGTTTCGCATCGACGGCAAGATCATCAATGTCGCCAAGGGCGGCTGGGGCATGCTCCTGGGCGGCTTCACCAAGCAGGCGGCAAAGATCGGCGCCAAGTTCGCCGATGCGCGCGCCGGCGACCTGCCCGAAGCCAGGCTGACGACCAGGGAATGGCTGGCGCAGTACACGAAGAACGAGACGGTCCATGCCATCTTCCGCAACCTGTGCGCCGCGATTTTCGCGGTCAATTCGGACGAACTGCCTGCACGCGCCTTCCTGACCTACTTTGCGGTCAAGGGCGCGTTCAAGCGCTTCGGCTTCTGCCCGCGCGGCACCGTGGGCCTGTGGAACGACCTCACCGAGGCCATCCGCAAGCGCGGCGGCGAGGTGTGGCTGCAGGCACCGGTCGCGGCCTTGCATGTCGAGAACGGCCGGGCGACCGGCGTGGACCTCGTCAAGGACGGCGTGACGCTGCGCGTCAACGCGCACACGGTGATCAGCAACATCGGACCGCGCGCCACCGTGGCCCTGCCTGGTGCCGAGGCCTTCGGCGCGGAATACATCGCCACCGCGACGCAAATGCCGAAGCCGGCCGCGAACATCGTGATCAACTTCGCCACGCGCGAACGCCTCTACGATGCACCGGGCCTGCTCACCTTCGGCCGCACGCGCCGGCTGTGCAACATCGGCGAACTCACCGCCACCTGCCCCGAACTGGCGCCGCCCGGCTGGCACCAGTACGTGGCCTACGCCGTGCCGCAGCCGGCGATCGGCGATTTCGACGAGAAGTCCGAGATCGAGGCCTCGCTGCAGGACCTGCGCGACGAGTTCCCCGGATTCCCAGACGCCAGGATGCTGTCGGTCCGCGTGATGCGTGATGAATGGCCGGCGCAGCGTTCCTGTGCCGGCTACGATCTGCCGCAGACAACGCCGCTGCCCAATGTCTGGCATGTCGGCGATGCAGTGAAGGACTATGGCGACGGCGGAACCCAGGCCTGCGCGGACACGGCTCGCACGGTCTCGACACTGGCGCTGGCGGAGCTGGCCTCGGCCGGACATTGAAGGACCACACATGCCGCTTGCACAAGCCCGTGAAATCGACGCGTGCGCCGGATTGCTGGCGCGCCTTCGCCCGCTGTTCGATCAGGCCACCCGCTCGCTCGCGCTGGCATGCCAGGAGAACGGCCGCTTCAGCGCCCGGCGTTTCGACGAGCGCCAGGTCGCGAGTTACGAGCTGGCATGGGCCGGCGCGGACCTGCTCGCGGCCGACACGGGAATCCAGGGATTGAATGCCGCCAGCAGCGCACTGGAAGTCAGCCTCGCGCTGATCTTCGGCGTGGACGCCATCGGTGCCGTGCTGGCACGACTGGAGACGCTGTTCCTGGAGCTCGATGAGGATCTTGCGGTGCTGCAGGCCTTTGCTGCCGATCCGGCCTGGGGCGCGCTGCGTCGCGCTGCAGGCGGGTCGTCGGCACTCCAGAGTGCCGGGCGCGCGCTGGCGGAGGCCGACGGGGAGGTGGGCGGCAGCGCGCTGGACGAGGCGCACGCCATGGCGCAGGACGCGTTTCGCCGCTTCGCGGCGGAGGTGGTTGCGCCGCAGGCCGAGGCCCTGCATCGGCACGACCTCACGGTGCCCGAGAGCCTGTTGCAGCCCTTGCGCGAGATGGGCGTGTTCGGCCTCTCCATCCCCGAGCGCTTCGGCGGCAGCGGCCCGAACGATCATGACGACACGCTGCTGATGGTGCTGGTCACCGAAGCCCTGTCGGAAGCTTCGCTGGCGGGCGCGGGCAGCCTGATCACACGGCCTGAGATCCTGAGCCGCGCGCTGATGGCCGGAGGCACCGAGGAGCAGAAGGCGCATTGGCTGCCGCGGATCGCCGCCGGCGCCCCCCTGTGCGCCATCGCGATCACCGAACCCGACTATGGATCCGATGTTGCCAGCCTGATGCTCCGCGGCACGCGCGTGGACGGTGGGTGGAGACTGGATGGTGCCAAGACCTGGTGCACCTTCGCCGGCAAGGCCGGGTTGCTGATGGTGGTGGTGCGCACCGACCCCGATCGCTCCGCGGGGCATCGGGGCCTGAGCGTGATGCTGGTGGAGAAGCCCTCGCATGACGGCCACGCCTTCGATTTCCGGCAGGAGGCCGGGCAGGGCGGCGGCCGGCTCGCGGGCAAGGCGATTCCGACCATCGGATATCGGGGCATGCACTCCTTCGACCTGTCCTTCGAGAATTTCTTCGTGCCCGACAGCCACGTGGTCGGCGGCCACGACGGGCTGGGCAAGGGCTTCTACTTCACCATGGCCGGCATGATGGGCGGCCGCATGCAGACGGCCGGCCGTGCCTTGGGTGTGATGCGCGCGGCACTGCGCGCTGCGCTGCGCCATGTCGCCGACAGAAAGGTGTTCGGTGCGCCGTTGCTGGATTGCCCGCTGACCCTGGCCAAGCTCGCGCGCATGGGCGCCCGCCATGCGGCCTGCCAGCGCCTGGCCTATGCGGTCGCGCGCACGCTCGATGCGGGCGGTGGCCGGATGGAAGCAAGCCTGGTCAAGCTGCTGGCCTGCCGTTCGGCGGAGCTGGTGACGCGCGAGGCGCTGCAACTCCATGGAGGCATGGGCTACGCGGAGGAAACACCGGTCAGCCGCTACTTCGTCGATGCGCGCGTGCTGTCCATCTTCGAAGGCGCGGAAGAGACGCTCGCGCTGAAGGTGATCGCACGCAGCCTGGTCGAGCAGGCCTTGCCGCAGGCCGGCGCCGATTCCCGCTGAGGCCGAGCCGTGCAAGACACCAAGCTGCTCGAAGGCCTTCGACTCGTCGAGGCTTCGGCCTTCGTCGCCGCGCCGCTGGGCGGCATGACCCTCGCCCAGATGGGCGCCGAGGTGATCCGCATCGACTCGCTCGCCGGCGGGCTGGACTATCGGCGCTGGCCTGTCACGCAGGAGGGCGCAAGCCTGTTCTGGGCCGGGCTCAACAAGGGCAAGAAGTCGGTGACGCTCGACCTCGGATCGCCCGAGGGGCGCGAAGTCGCGATGGCGCTGATCACCGCGCCGGGCGATGACGCCGGCATGCTGCTGACCAACTTTCCTCCGCGCGGATGGCTGGATCACGAGAAGCTGCGTGCGCGTCGAGATGACCTCATCCAGCTGACGGTGCAGGGGGACCGGCATGGCGGTTCGGCGTTGGACTACACCGTCAATCCCCGCGTCGGCCTGCCCTATCTCACGGGCGATGGCGCTCCCGATGCGGTCGTCAACCATGTGCTGCCGGCCTGGGATCTGGTCACCGGCCAGATGGCGGCGGTCGGACTGCTGGCCGCGGAGCGTCATCGGCGTCGGCACGGCATCGGCCAGCACGTGAAGCTGGCACTGGAAGATGTAGCGCTGGCCGCCGTCGGCCATCTGGGCCTGCTGGCGGAAGCGCAGCTCGGCCAGCCGCGCGCACGTCATGGCAACCACCTCTTCGGCGCCTTCGGCCATGACTTCGCGACCGCCGACGGGGCGCGCGTGATGGTGGTCGGCCTGACCGGCAAGCAGTGGCGCGCGATGTGCGATGCCATGGGAATGGGCGAAGACATGGCGGCCTTGGGGCAGCGCCTGGGCCTCGACCTGTCGCTCGAGGGCGACCGCTTCCATGCCCGCGAGGACATCCGTGCCGTGGTGGCCGGCTGGATCGGCGCACGGCCGCTGGCCGAAGTCGCGGCAGCGTTCGAGCGGCACGGCGTGTGCTGGGGCCGCTACCAGACGGTGCAGCAGCTGGTGCGCGAGGACGAGGCCTGCTCGCTGGCCAACCCGCTCTTCGGCGAGATTGATCAGCCGGGCGTGGGCCGGCTGATCGCACCGGGGTTGCCGCTCGACTTCTCGGCCGTGCCCCGGCGTCCCGTGGAGCCCGCGCCGCGCCTGGGCGAACACACCGAGGAGGTACTGACGGCCGTTCTCGGCGTCAGCGCGACCGAGTTCGGGCGGCTGCACGACAAGGGCGTGGTGGGCGGCTGAACCTGCGTGAGAGCCCGCGCCGTCGCGGGCGCGGCCGAAACTGCAGTTATCGCGCCGTGCCGGATTCCGTGGCCCTCAGCGCTTGCGCGGCGCGGGCGGCATGAAGCGCTGGTCCTTGAACCCGTGCACGAACAACTGCGAGATGCGTGCCGCCAGTTCGCGCGGCGTGATGGGCCCGTTCTTCTCGTACCAGGTGAAGGTCCAGATGATCATGCCGAACAACAGCATGGCGTAGGGCCCGCGGGGCCGGCCGACGGGCATCAGTTCCGGATTGATCTCCTGCAGCAGGCCGACCATCAGGTCCACAAGCTGTTTTTCGAGATTGCGGACTTCCCGGCGCTGCGCGTCCGGAAGAAACTTGATGTCGTTCATCAGCACGAGATGCTCGTTGCGCGAGTCGGCGCTGCGCTCGACGAAGGCGGCGACGAATTGTTCGAATCGCTGCTCCGCGGGCAGAGGCCTGTCCACAAGCTCCGCCAGTTCGGCCGCCTGCGCGGTGATGTGCTCACGCACGATCTCGAACAGCAGATCTTCCTTGCGTGAGAAGTAGTGATAGAGATGCGACTTCGACGCGCCGCAGGATTGCGCCACCTCCACCATGGTGGAGCCTTCGAATCCCTTGCGGGCAAAGAGCGCCGCGGCATGGTCCAGGATGGACTGTCGCTTGTCGTCATAGTCTTCTGCGCGTACTCGTGTCATGGCGGGCCCGTTGAAACAAACTGGGCGCAGCGCCAACGGGCGTGCGTCCTTCCGATCGATATCCGGCAACGCGAGGCCGCTGAAGCTGCGTCGTGCTCCGACGCTCTTTTTGCCTTGCCACCTTCGCGCTGCCGACATATTATTAGACCGACGAGACGGTCTATAGAACGTCAAACTATAAATGATGCGACGGCACGCCTTCCTAGGGGACAACCTATGCCCGAACAGAACAATCTGCTGATCGTCGGTGCCGGCCATGCCGGCGCCGAGCTGGCGGTGACCGCGAGACAACTCGGCTGGACAGGCCCGATCGATCTGATCGGCGAAGAAGAGGTCCTGCCGTACCAGCGCCCGCCGCTCTCGAAGGCCTATCTTCATGGCGCCGCCACGCGAGACACGCTGCTGCTTCGCCCTGCCGCTGCCTACGAAGCGGCAGACATCGATGTGCACCGGGGCCTCCGGATCTCCAGCATCGAACTCGGCGCGCGACGCGTGCAGCTTGCCGACGGGCGCGCGATGTCCTACGCGAAGCTCGCCCTGTGCACAGGCGGCCGGCCGCGGCCGCTGGCCTTGCCGGGGCTTCCTGTCGACGCCACACCGCGCAACCTGCACTACCTGCGCACATTGGCGGATGCCGAGGCGATCCGGGCCGGCCTGGCCGAGGGCTCGCATATGGTCGTGGTGGGCGGCGGCTACGTCGGCCTGGAGCTGGCGGCATCGGCCCTCAAGTTCGGCGCCCGTGTCACGGTGCTCGAAGCGCTGCCCCGTGTGCTGGCGCGCGTCACAGGGACCGAAGTGGCGGCCTTCTACGAGGCGGTGCATCGCGAGGCCGGCGTGGACCTGCGCACCGGCTTCGTGGTGCAGTCCGCCGAGGTGGCCGACGACGGTGCCATCGCCGCGCTGCTCGGCGCCGATGGCACGCGCATCGAGGCCGACGTCGTCGTCGCCGGCATCGGAATGTTGCCCAACGTCGAGCTGGCGCAGGCGGCGGGCCTGGCGGTGGAGGGGGGCATCGTCGTGGACGAGCTGTCGCGCACCTCCGATCCCGATGTCTTCGCCGCAGGCGACTGCACGGTGCACGACAGCGCGCTCTACGGTCGGCGCATCCGGCTCGAATCAGTGCCGAACGCGCTGGAACAGGCGCGTGCGGCTGCGTCGGCCTTGTGCGGCAAGCCCAGGCCGAATCGCGCCGTGCCCTGGTTCTGGTCCGATCAATACGACCTCAAGCTCCAGATGGTGGGCCTGTCGCAGGGACACGATCGCTGCGTGCTGCGCGGCGACCCGGCATCGCGTCGCTTCATCGCGTTCTATCTGCGGGATGGGGTGGTGATTGCGGCGGACGCCATCAGCCGGCCGGCGGACTTCATGGTGGCCAAGCGGCTGGTCGGGGCTGGCGCGCGGGTCGAGATCGCGTCGCTCGCCGACGACTCGATTCCCTTGAAAGAGCTGCTGGCCGCGCCCGCGGGGGATGCGAGCGTCGCCACTCCGGCCGCGGTGTCGTAGTCCGGGTAAACACCGAATCGCGCGATGTCCCGGGACGACACAATCCCGGCAATTCACAGACCGACGGGTCGGACTAATAATTGACGTTGAAAGTTGCGCCGGGCTGGCGCTTCGGTTGCCACGAGTGCAGAAGGCAAAGGAAAGATGAGTTCGATGCGAAGTTCGTCCCCGGCTCCAACCGAAAGGAATGGGCCGATGCTTGCGGTGCAAAACATGCAGGTCGTCTATGGCGGCGCCATCGAGGCGGTGCGCGACGTCTCGCTGGAAGTGTCCGCCGGCAAGATCGTGGCCCTGCTGGGCTCCAATGGCGCCGGCAAATCCACGGTGCTCAAGGCCATCTCGGGCGTGCTCGACGCCGAGGATGGCGAGATCGAGAAAGGCTCCGTGCGCTGGCAGGGCCGTGCCATCGAGCGCGACTCCGCTCACGCGATCGTTGGCCAGGGCCTCGTGCAGGTGCCCGAGGGGCGCCGTCTCTTCGCCACGCTGACCGTGGAGGAAAACCTGGTCGTCGGCGCTCATCTGCAGGACAAGCGCAGCCTGGCCGACACCCGCGAGTATGTCTACACGCTGTTTCCGCGCCTGGCGAACCGGCGCCACCAGATCGCAGGCTACCTGTCGGGCGGTGAGCAGCAGATGGTGGCGGTCGGCCGCGCGCTGATGAGCCGCCCCAAGCTGCTGGCGCTCGACGAGCCTTCGCTGGGGCTGGCACCGCTCGTGGTCTCGGAGATCTTCAACGCGATCCAGTCGCTGCGCGACAGCAGCGGCCTCACGATCCTGCTCGTGGAGCAGAACGCCAGCCGTGCGCTGGCGATCGCGGACTACGCCTACATCATGGAAAACGGACGCGTGGTGCTCGACGGCACCTCCGACGCGCTGCGCCGCAATGCGGACGTGCGCGAGTTCTATCTGGGCCTGAGTGCCAACAGCGCGCGCACCAGCATGAAGGACGTGAAACACTACAAGCGCCGCAAGAGGTGGCTGTCATGAGCGGCAGGACCGAATCCCCGATCCTGGACGTGCGCGGGGCGTGCAAGCACTTCGGCGGCGTGAAGGCCGTGAACGATGTGAGCCTCAAGGTGATGCCCGGCCAGATCGTGAGCCTGATCGGGCCCAACGGTGCGGGGAAGACCACCACCTTCAACCTCATCAGCGGGGTGCTGCCGCTATCGGCGGGAAGCGTCCACTTCGAGGGGAAAGACACGGCCTCCCTGAAGGCGTCCGAGTTCGCGGCGGCCGGCATCGGACGCACGTTCCAGAACCTGGCGCTCTTTCGCCATGGCACGGTGGTCGAGAACCTGCTCATCGGCCGGCACATCCACTTCCGCTACAGCGTGCTGGAGTCGCTGCTGTTCTGGGGGCGCCCGAGGCGCGAGGAGATCGCCGCGCGCGAGAAGGTCGAGCAGATCATCGAGTTCCTGGAGATCGAGGAACTCCGCGACAAACCGGTGTCGCAACTGGCGTACGGACAGCAGAAGCGGGTCGAACTCGGCCGCGCGCTCGCCTGCGAGCCGAGCCTGCTTCTTCTGGACGAGATCGTGGCGGGCATGAATCGCGAAGAGAAGGAGGACATCTCGCGCTTCACGCTGGACATCCGCGACGAGTTCGGCATCTCGGTGCTCATGATCGAGCACGACATGCAGGTGGTGATGGACCTCTCCGACCGCATCTACGTGCTGGACTTCGGCTGCCTGATCGCCGAGGGCACGCCGAAGGAAGTGGCGAGCAATCCACGCGTGCTGGCGGCCTATCTGGGAGAGGAGGCGGCCCATGTTTGATCCCGATCGACTGATTCGCGGCGACGCGGTGATGCCCCACCTGCTGCGCGAGCGCGCGAAGCAGCACGGCCAGCGCATCGCGCTGCGCGAGAAGGTCCAGGGCGTCTGGAAGGGCGCCACCTGGGCCGGGTACTACACCGCCGCCCGCGAGGCTGCGCTCGGCCTGATGAGCCTGGGCCTGGAGCGCGGCGACCGCATCATCATCGCCAGCGAGGACGTGCCGCAGTGGTTCTACGCCGACCTGGGTGCGCAGATGCTGGGCATCCAGGTGGTGGGCATCTACCCGACCAATCCCTGGCCCGAACTCCAATACATCGCCCGGCACTGCCAGGCCAAGGTCGCGATCACCGGTGACCAGGAGCAGACCGACAAGGTGCTCGACGCGATGTCGAACGGCGAAGGCCTGCCGCACCTCGCGCATGTCTTCTGTGTCGACATGAAGGGACTGCGCCGCTATGCACCGGGGCGCCCGCACAGCTTCGAGCGACTTCTGGAGATGGGGCGCGAGCTCGAAGCCAGGGATCCCCGGGCCGCCTTGAGGCTCGATGCCTCCATCGACGACCTGACGCCGGACGACGTGGCCATCCTTGTCTACACCTCGGGCACCACCGGCCCACCGAAGGGTGCGATGCTGTCGCACCGCAACTTCGTCTATGGCGCCTATGCCTACATGACCGCACGCGAGATGCAGGGCCGGCCATTCGAGTCGGTGTGCTATCTGCCGCTGTGCCATGTGGCCGAGCGCAGCTACTCCACCGTGCTGCATCTGCTCACCGGCGGCTGCGTCAACTTTGCCGAGTCGATCGACACGGTCGCTTCCAACATCCGCGAGATCGCGCCGACCTTCTTTCTGGGCGTGCCGCGGATCTGGGAGAAGCTGCAGCAGAACTTCGAGTTCCGGATGAAGGACAGCGGCCGACTGCAGCAGTGGATCTATCGCCGCGGCATGCAGCGCGGGCGCGTGCTGTCCGATCGCCGGGCCGGGCGTGGCGACCGCGGCAGCCTCCTGCAGCGCATCGAGTTCGCCTTCTGGTATGCGCTGCTGTTCAGGAACATGCAGCGGCACATGGGCCTGAACCGGACGCACACCCGCATGTGCGGCGGCGCCTCGGTGTCCCCGGAGACACTGCGCTTCTTCGACATCATCGGATTGCCGGTCGGGCAGGGCTACGGACTCACCGAAGCCGGCGGCCTGTCCTTCGTGCAGCGGCCCGGCCGACCCAACGTGGCCGGCAGTTGCGGGCCGGCGCTACCGGGGACCGAATGGAAGCTCGGCCCCGACCATGAAGTGCTGGTGCGTTCGCCGGGCGTGTTCCGCGGCTACCTGTTCGACGAGAAGGGCACGGCCGATGTGCTGCAGCCCGACGGCTGGCTCGCCAGCGGCGACATCGTCGAGGTGCGTCAAGGCGCGGGCGGGGAGCAGGAGATCGCGGTGGTGGATCGCAAGAAGGCCATCATCATCACGAGCGGCGGCAAGAACATCGCGCCTTCGGAGATCGAGAACGCCCTCAAGGACAGTCCCTTCGTCAAGGAGGCCATCGTGGTCGGCGAAGGCAAGAAGTTCCTGGGCGGGCTGATCCAGATCGACTTCGACACCGTCGGTCGATGGGCCGGCGAGCGCGATCTGGCCTACACCACCTACAAGTCCCTCACCATGCTGCCCGAGGTGCGGGACCTGGTGCAGGAAGTGGTGAGCGCGGTCAACGGGCGCTTCGCGCGCGTGGAAAACATCCGGCGCTTCGTCATCCTCGAAAAGGAGCTCGACCACGACGACGGGGAACTGACCGCCACGCAGAAGGTTCGGCGCGGCCTCATCAATCAGAAGTTCGCGCGCGAGCTGGAGCAAATCTACGGAGGGGCTGCCTGATGCAATACCTGATCGATCTGGTGCTGTCGGGCATCGTGGTGGGCGCGATCTATGGATTGATCGCGATGGCCTTCTCGATCATCTACAAGGCGACCGGACTGGTGAACTTCGCGCAAGGCGAAGTCGGCATGCTGATCGCCTACATCGCCTGGTCCGTCAGCACCCATCTCGGGCTGAATGGCACGGCTGCCGGCGCGATCGGCGTCGTGATCATCGCCGTGGTGGCGGGCATCGTGCTGGGGCTGCTCATCGAGCGCCTGGTGATGCGTCCCATGCTGGGCGAACCGGTGTTCTCCGCGGTGCTGGTCACCATCGGCCTGGCGGTCGTTCTTCGCTCGCTGGTGCTGCTGATCTGGGGCGCGTCGCCGCAGAAGCTCGATGTGGGCCCGGCCGACGCCGTGGTTCGCATCGGCGACATCGGCATGCGGACCAGCCAGCTCGGCGTGGTGGCGGTGTTGCTGCTGGCAGTTGCCGGCGTCTGGTTCTACTTCCAGCACAGCCGCTTCGGCGTCGCGATGCGCGCGGTGGCGGTGGATGAGAAGACGGCACGGCTGATGGGGGTGTCCACCGCCCGCGTGCAGGCCGTGGCCTGGGCGGCGTCGTCCGTGCTCGCCGGCCTGGCGGGTGTGTTCTTCTCCGTCATCTACAGCCTGTCGGCCACCGTCTTCGAACTGGGCCTGAAGGCCTTCCCGGCGACGGTGCTCGGGGGACTCGACGCGGTGATCGGCTCCGGCCTGAGCGCGCTGGTGATCGGCGTCGCGGAGAACCTGGTCGGCGGCTATCTGTCTTCGACGCTCAAGGAAGTGGCGGGATTCCTGCTGATCCTGGTGGTGTTGATGGTCCGGCCTTTCGGCCTGTTCGGTGAACGCGAGATCGAGAGGGTCTGATGCGCAGTGGATATTTCAAGCAGGACTACAGGGAGCTGGTGGTCCTGACCGACTCCGCGGTGGTGCGCGCCTGGGTCGCGGCGCTGTTCGTGGGCCTCGCCGCACTGCCGTGGGTCGGCAGTGCCTACCTGCTCGCGCATGTCACGGTGATCCTGTTCACGCTGGTCGGCGTGCTGGGCCTGAACGTCCTCACGGGCTTCACCGGCCTGATCTCGCTGGGCCATGTGGCCTTCGTCATGCTCGGCGCCTATGGCTATGCCATCGGTGTCTCGCGCTACGGCCTGCATCCCTTGCTTGCCATGCTGCTGGCCGGCGTGGTGCCGGCCGTGGCCGGGCTGGTGGTCGGGGTGCCGTCGCTGCGGCTCAAGGGGCTCTACCTGGCCATCACGACGCTCGCGTTCTCCTTCATCGTGAGCGCGGTCATCCTGGCCGGCGGGGAGTTCACCGGCGCGTCGCGCGGGATCACTGTCGATCGGCCCGTGCTGTTCGGCTTCGATCTCAACGACGACAAGGTGCTCTACGGCTTCTGCCTGCTGCTGGCGGTGCTGACGGTCCTGATGACGCTCAATATCCGCCGCACGCGTATCGGCCGGGCCTTCGTCGCCATCCGCGACAACGACATCGCCGCGCGCGGCATGGGCATCGACCTCTGGCGGTACAAGCTGCTGGCCTTCGTGATCAGCGCCTTCATCACGGGCATCGGCGGTGCCTTGATGGCGATCTACATCAGCTTCGTCACGGTCGAGGGATTCCCGTTCCTGATCAGCATCGAGGCCCTCGCCATCCTCGTGGTCGGCGGGCTCGGTTCGGTGCTCGGCGTCGTCCTCGGGACGGTGTTCATCGTGTCGCTGCCCGAAGTGGTCTCGGCCGTCTTCGGAATGCTCGGCGGCGAATATGCCTCCCTGCTGACGACCAGCGCGCACGAGATCAAGAGCATGTTGTACGGCCTCGTGATCATTGCGTTCCTGCGCTTCGACTCGCGGGGTCTTCTGGGCATCTGGCACGACGTGCGGCACCTCTGGATTCAATGGCCGCTGCGCTACTGAGCGCAGTCATATTTCACTGACGGAGACACATGATGAGATTCAGGAAATCCACGCTGCTCGCACTCTGTGCGGCATTCACCGCCCTCGGTGCGCCCGTCTGGGCGCAGTCGCAGCAGGGCATCACCGATACCGAGATCGTCGTCGGCGACATCGTGCCGCTGACCGGCCCGCCGGCCCTGCTGGGCGTGGCTCACAACATCGGCGTGAAGCTCGCGGTGGCCGAGGTCAATGCGGCGGGCGGCATCAATGGCCGCAAGGTCCGGCTCATCTCGGAGGACGACGGCTACGTGGTGTCTCGCACGCTGCAGGGCATGCGCAAGCTCATCAGCGTCGACAAGGTGTTCCTGCTGACCTCCATCTCGGGATCCGCCCAGGGACAGGCCGCGCTGCCGCTGCTGAAGGGTTCCGGCATTCCGGCCATCAGCACCGTGAGCTTTTCCGACGACATCCACACGCCGCCGATCAAGAACATCTTCGCGGTCGGCACGCAGCACCCGCTGGTGGCCGAGCAGCTCACCGAGGCGCTGGCCGCCCGCAATCCGGGCAAGAAGTGGGGCGTGGTGACCCAGGACGACGAATACGGCGAACTCTCGCGCCGGGGCTTCGATGCGGCCAAGAGCAGGAAGAACCTCAATGTCGTCAGCAGCGCCATCTACAAGAAGGGGCAGGTCGACTTCTCTTCCGAGATGCTGCGAGCCAAGAACGATGGCGTGGAAGTGTTGTACGCCGGTGGTGTGGTGGGTGAGAACGTGGCGATGGCGAAGGAGCTGGAGCGGCTTGGCATGAAGATCCCGATGGGCATCTCCTACGTCTCGCGGGTGCCGGTGGCGCTCAAGCTCATGGGCAGTGCGGGCGACAACGTGTACGTGCTGGACTATGTGGTTGCCGAGGACAGCGACAAGGGAAGGGCCTTCCTGGCCAAGGCGAAGAGCCTGCTGAGCGCCGACGATCTTTCCAAGGTCAACCGCTTCACCTTCACCGGCTATGCCGGTGCGCGGACGATGTTCGAGGCCGTTCGCCGCTGCGGCAAGGCGCCCACCTGGGCCTGCACCCTCGGCCAGCTCGAGCAGCTCAAGGACTACGAGACGGACGCGCTCTCGTCGCCGGTTTCCTTCTCGCCGGAGAAGCACCTGTCCTTGCAGAAGCTGGTGCTGTTGAAGGCGAATCCCGAGACGTTGACCTTCAAGCCGATCGACTGAGGCGCGCGCCCGGTCGAGGGTGGCCGGGGTTTGCCCTGCAGCAGAATGCAGGGCCCGGTGCCGCCTGGGCGGTGATGTCATGGCCGCGGGGCGATGACCGGGGCGCGCGGCTGCGTTCGAGCTTGAGGAGATTGCCATGTCGACCGGTGTGTCCGGTCCCGGAGACGTCCAAGCAGATCCGGGGGCGAGTTGCCCCCCGGCACCATCGCCCGTGGCACCGCCGGCGGCCGCACGGCCCTTTCCGGTGACAAGCAGGCTCAGGCCGCCGGTCGCCACGGGTTTCGAGATCCAGCGCACCGAGGTGTGCGAAAGGATCTTCAATGCCGGCGCGGCGCGGCTGGTGCTTGTTCGAGCGCCCGCCGGCTTCGGCAAGACCACGGTGATGGTGCAGGTGCGCCGGCGTTTCGAGGAGACCGGCCTGCCCCAGGCCTGGCTCACGCTCGATCGTGCCGACAACGACGTGGGGCGCTTTCTGGCCGTGCTGACCGCGTCGCTGGAGCCCCTGATTCCCGCACTGCGCGCACTGCGGGCCGCGCCCGACCAGGGGCCGGACGAACTCGCCTTCGCGCTGATCGACACGGTCGCGGCGCACCCTGCGCCGCTGGCGCTGTTCTTCGACGATTTCGAGGTGCTGCAGAGCCCGGTCGTTCTGGGGCTCGTGCAGGAACTGATCGAGCAGTTGCCGCGCGGCGCGCAACTCATCATCGGATCGCGCGGCGTGCCCGAGCTGGGCCTGGGCCGCCTGCGCGCGCGCGGCCGGCTGCTGGAGGTCGAGCCGACCCAGTTGCGCTTTTCCGAAGTGGAGGTCGACGGCTTCCTGCGCCAGAAGCGCGGCCTGGCATTGCAGCCCGAAGACATCCGCCGCCTGCACCGCAGCACCGAAGGCTGGGCCGTCGCCCTGTGGCTCGCGTCGGTGGCGCTCGAGCACGGCGATGATCCCGGGCGCTTCATAGCGGGCTTTTCGGGCTCGAATGCCGCCGTGGTCGAGTATCTGGTGGAAGACGTTCTCTCGCGCCAGCCCGAAGAGGTGCGCGGCTTCCTGTTGCGCACCAGCATCCTGGCGCAGCTCAATCCTTCGCTGTGCGATGCGGTGCTCGGGCACAGCGGCAGTGCGGCGCTTCTGCGGACCCTGGAGCAGGCGCACCTGTTCCTGATTCCGCTGCAGGCCGACCACAGCGAGTACCGCTACCACGGGATGTTCGCCGAGTTCCTGCGGACGCAGCTCGAGCGTCAGCTTCCGGGGGAGCTGGCGGCCCTTCACCGAGCGGCCGCGCAGTGGTTCCTCGGCGTCGGACGCCCGGTGCCGGCGATCGACCATGCGCTGGCCGCGGGCGATCTGGCGCTGGCGCTGCCCCTGCTCGAAGCCCAGGCGCAGCCCTTGCTGGACCAGGGCCGCGTACGTCTGCTGGCGCGTTGGCTCGATCCCTTGCTCGAAGGTGGCCAATTGGCCGCTCGTCCGCTGTTGCAGGTGGTGCACGCGTGGGCCGTGTGCCTGGCGCGCGGGCCCCGGGCTGCCGCACCGCTGCTGGAGCGTCTGGAGCTGCGCGGCGATGACGATGCCCGGCTGCGCGCCCATCGGCTGGCGATGCGGCCGCTGCTGATGGTGCTCATGGATCGCATCGACGACGCCATGCCGCTCACCGCCGAATTGCTGGCCGCGCTGCCCTCCAGCGCGGCTTTCGCACGTGGCTTCCTGGAGGTGGTGCTGGCCAATCTGACCATGATCGCCGGGCGCTACCACGAGGCATTGCGCCTGGCCGATGCGGCACGCAGCCGCCAGCCCGAGCACAGCAGCAGTTTCAACTTCGCTTTGTCCGAGGCCGCCGAAGGTGCGGTCGACCTGACGCAGGGACGTCTGCGCAAGGCGATCGCCCGCCTCCGGCTGGCGGCAAGCGCGGGCACGATCGATCCGTCGCGTGCCACCAACGGCAACGCCATGGCCGGCGTGCTGCTGGCCGAGGCGCTGTACGAGGCCGATCAGTGCGAGCAGGCCGAGCGGCTGCTTGCCGTCTATGTCCCGCTCATCCGGCGCGTGGGCATTCCGGACCAACTCATCAGTGCCCATGTGGTGATGGCGCGCATTGCACTCGACCACGGCGATGCGGACCGGGCGCAGCAATTGCTCGTCGAGCTGGAGCACATCGGACATCGGGACGGATTGAGGCGCGTGGTGTTGAGTGCGCGGCTGGAGCGCGTGCGAATGCTGGTGGTGGAAGACAGGCTCGCCCGTGCCCGAGCCGAGCTGGACCGCTGCAACGACAAGGCGCTCTGGAGCCGCGTCTCCCGGCTCTCGCTGCGTGCGAACGAGGTCGAGACCTACGATGTCGCGCTGGCGCGCTGGTCCATCGCCAGCGGTCATGCCGGCGAGATGGTGGATCCGCTGCGCCAGGAGCTGGACAGCGCCGAACGCTCACAGCGCGAGCGGCGCGCGCTCACCATGCGGCTGCTGCTGGCACAGGCGCTCTACCGCGACGAGCAGCGCAACAAGGCGATGCGCGTGCTGGCCAAGGCAGTGCGCCTGGCAGCGGCGGAGGGCTACGTGCGCGCCTTCCTCGACGAGGGCCGGCTGCTCCTGGCGATGCTGAACGAACTTCGAAGCGCACCCAACGCGCTGCTCGAGGCGGGCGTCGATGTCTCGGATGCCGTGCCGCTGGCTTTCATCGACAGGATGCTGCGCTCACCCGCCATGCCGGCCCTCCGTGTCGAAGCCGGTCCGGCCGACGCGGCGTCGAGGCCTGTGACATCGCCACCGGGCGAGATGCTGACGCGCAAGGAGATCCAGGTCGTGCGCCTGGCGGCCGAAGGCCTGTCGAACGAGCAGATCGCCGAGCGCCTGTTCGTTGCCGAGACCACGGTGCGCACGCATCTGCGCAACATCAATGTCAAGCTCGACGCGCGCAACCGCATGGAGGCCATCGCCCTGGCGCGTCGTGCCGGCCTCATCGCATGAAGGGGCCAGGGCTGCAATCTCGTCGGATGCGACGATATCGAGGCGAGCGGATGGTTTCACACTGTGCGCCCGACCCAGGCAAGAAGACCGCGTTCCGCGGCGCCTGCCCCGAAGCGAGAAGAGAACCACGGAGACTTCCCCATGCCCCTGACCCTGTCGTTGCACAAGGCCCGCCGCGAACACCCCGACCGATTGGCCGCGATATGCGGCGACAGGCGGACCACCTTCGCGGAACTGGGCGATCGCGTGGCCCGGCTCGCGGGCGCCTGGCAATCGATGGGCGTGCGGCGCGGCGATCGCGTGGCCGTGCTGTCACCCAATACCGATCGCTTCCTGGAGGCCATCCACGCCGCGTGGTGGCTGGGCGCCGTGCTCACGCCGCTGAACTGTCGCTGGAGCGCGGACGAGCTGGCCTTCGCGCTGGTCGACAGCGGCGCCCGTGTACTGCTGGTCGACGATGCCTTCGCCGCCTTGGTGCCGGCGCTGCGCGACAAGGCGCCCGAGTTGTCGACGGTGCTCGCCACCGCGGATCATGACGCGCTGGTCGCGCAGGCGCAGCCTGTGGACGATGTCCATGCGGGCGGCGACGCGCCGGCGGTGCTCTTCTACACCGGCGGCACGACCGGCCGGTCGAAGGGCGTCCTGCTCTCGCATTCCGGGCTCTTCTGCACGACGCTGGCTTCCATCGTCATCGGCGAGCGCGCGCCGGGTGCGGTGTGCCTGCATGCGCTGCCGATGTTTCATGTGGGCGGCATGGCGGTCGTGCTGCAGGCCATGGTGGGACAGTGCACGCAGGTCATGCTGCCGGCATTCGATCCGGCCGCCTTCTTCTCGCTCATCGAGCGCGAGCAGGTCAGTGAAGCGGCACTGGTGCCCACGATGATCCGGCGCGTGGTCGATCATCCCGAGATCCGCACCCGCGGCCTCAAGAGCCTGAAGCGCCTGTACTACGGCGCCTCACCCATCGACGGGACCTTGCTGGAGCGGACCATCGAATGCTTGCCGGACGTTGCCCTGACGCAGTTCTATGGAATGACGGAGACGGCCGGCATTGCGGTGGCCTTGCCCGCCTGGTGCCACAGTGCGGAAAGCCGCGCGCGGGGGCGCCATCTGGCGGCCGGCCTGCCGACGCCCTCGATGGAGGTTCGTGTCGCGGGGCCCCATGGAGAGGACCTGCCGGCCGGTGTGGTGGGCGAGGTCTGGCTGCGAGGCCCCGGCGTGATGCTCGGCTACTGGAACCTGCCCGAGGCGAGCGCGGAGGTGTTGCACCAGGGCTGGATGCGCACCGGCGACGGCGGCAGGATCGACGACGAAGGCCTGCTGCACATCGTCGATCGCCTGAAGGACATGATCGTCACCGGCGGCGAGAACGTCTATTCCACCGAAGTGGAGAACGCGATCCTCTCGCTGCCCGGCGTTGCCCAGTGCGCGGTGCTCGGCGTGCCCGACGCCGACTGGGGCGAGCGCGTGCATGCGGTGCTGGTGCTGCAGCCCGGCGCCGGGATCGATCAGGCCCGGGTCATCGAGCACTGCAAGGGCCTGATCGCCGGCTACAAGTGCCCGCGCAGCGTCGAGTTCCGCACCGAGTTGCCGATGTCCGGCGCCGGCAAACTGCTCAAGTACCAGTTGCGCGAGACCTACTGGCAGGGGCAGCAGCGCCGCGTCGGCTGATCACACCGAGACCTCCAACCCGCCGCCACCATGAAGCGAGACATCTTCCGCCCCGAGCACGAACTCTTCCGCGACAGCGTGCGTCGCTTCCTGCGGGAGCACGTCGGTCCTCATCTGGACCGCTGGGCCGAGCGGGGCTGCTTCGACCACTCGGTGTTCGGCGAGGCCGGTGAACTGGGCCTCCTGTGCCCGACCGTGCCCGAGGCCTACGGCGGCCCTGGCGCGGACTTGCTGTATTCGGCCGTCGTGCTCGAGGAAGCGGCGCCGTACAGCAACTTCGGACTGTCGCTGACGATGCATTCCGAGATCGTCACCAACTACTTCCTTCACTTTGCCGGCGAATCGCTCAAGAAGGCCTGGCTGCCGCGCATGGTGAGCGGCGAAGCGGTGGGAGCCCTGGCGATGACCGAGCCCGACGGCGGATCGGACGTGAAGGCGATCCGAAGCACCGCTGTGCGCGAAGGCTCGCACTACAGGCTGAATGGCGCGAAAACCTTCATTTCGAACGCCACCGTCTGCGACCTCGTGATCGTGGTCGCGAAGACCGATCCGTCCGCGGGCGCGAAGGGGGTCAGCCTGCTGGTGGTCGACACCACGCTTGCGGGCGTGAGGAAGGGGCCGCCGCTGCGCAAGATCGGCCTGAAGGCCCAGGACACCGGCGAGCTCTTCTTCGAGGACGTGAGGGTGCCCGCCGACCACCTGCTGGGCGACGAAGGCAAGGGCTTTTCGTACCTGATGCAGGAGTTGCCCTGGGAGCGCCTGCAGATCGCCATCTCCGCCATTGCCGCGGCCGAGGATGCGTACAGAAGCACCGTGGAATACGTTCGCGGCCGGCGCGCCTTCGGGCAGGCCGTCGCCGACTTCCAGAACACCCGCTTCGTGCTGGCGGAACTCAAGACCGAGATCCGCATCGGCCGCACCTTCGTCGACCGCTGCCTGCAACTGCTGCTGCAGGGTGAACTCGACGCCGAGGCGGCCTCGATGGCCAAGTACTGGTGCAGCGACCTGCAGGGCAAGGTGGTCGATGCCTGCGTGCAATTGCATGGCGGCTACGGCTTCATGGCCGAAGTGCCGATCGCGCGCGCGTATGTCGATGCACGCGCGCAGCGCATCTACGGCGGCACGAACGAGATCATGAAGGAGCTGATCTCGCGCCAGCTCTGAGCGGCTTGCCGGGAGGGGCGCTCAGGGCTTCTCGGCCAGGAAGCCCTTGAGGTAGAGGCGCGAGATGCGGTCGCACAGCTCCTGCGGCTTCATGGCGCCGGTGGGCTTGTACCAGTAGTCGGTCCAGTTGAGCATGCCGATCAGCAGCATCGCGTAGGGCTTGTACACCTCCTCGTCCAGGCCGGGGTTGACCTGCCGGAGGATCTCTGCCGTGAGGTCGGTGACCCGCGCCTCCAGTTGGAGCAGGGGGGTCTGCAGTGCCTTCGGCAGGAATTTCACATCGTTCATGGCCGTCACGTGACGGCGGCGCGACTGGGTGGACTTCTGCGCGTACACCTGGACGAAGGCCGCGAAGCGCTTTTGCGGTGTGCCGGGCTGCTCGGCCACTTCCTCCAGCCCGGCGATCACCTTCTCCAGATGCTCTTCAAGCATCGCGAACAGCAGGTCGTCCTTCGTGGGGAAGTAGTGATAGAGCATGGACTTCGAGGCGTCGCACGCCTTCGCGATGTCCTGCATCTTGGTGTTGGGGTAGCCGACCTTGGCGAAGAGAGATGCTGCACTGTCCAGGATGGCCTGCGCCTTGGCATCGTAGTTGTCGGCGCGTACGCGTGGCATGGGTCGTTTCCTTCTTGTGGCTGAGCGCGGCGCCGGCGCTGGCTTGGCCGGCAGTCGCAAGGCGGGGGGATGTTACAGCCTTCCTCCGGGGAAACCTTGATCTGGCCCAGATCATCGTTAATTCATAACCCGACACGTCGGTCTATAATTGAATTGCCCGAGGCGCCAAGCCCTCATCCATATCCGTACAGAAAGCTGCCGATGCCCGAGTTCGATTTCCTGGAGCCAGACCTGCTCAGCGAAGACTTGCGCCTGATCCGCGACCAGGTCCGCCGATATGTCAATGAAGTGATCGTTCCCCAGGCCGACAGCTGGGAGCAGGCCGGGGAAATCCCGCGCCAGGCCTTTCGCGACTTCGGCCGGCTCGGCTTCCTGGGCATGCGCCATCCCGTCGAGTACGGCGGGGGCGGGATGGGGGCGATGGCCTCGGTGGTGCTCGGCGAGGAGCTTTCGCGTTGCACCTACGGCGGCGTCGCCACCGCGTTCCTCGTTCACAGCGACATGTCGATGTCGCACATCGCGCACCGGGGCACGCATGAGCAGAAGCAGCGCTACCTTCCGGCCTGCTGCGCCGGCGAGAAGGTGGGCGCGATCTGCGTCACCGAGCCGCATGCCGGCAGCGACGTGGCGGGGCTGAAGACCCGCGCCGTGCGCACCGACGACGGCTGGGTGCTCAACGGCTCCAAGACCTTCATCACCAACGGCGTCTACGGGGATATCTACATCGTGGCCGCGCGCACCGATCCGGAGGCCAAGGGCAGCCGGGGCATTTCGCTCTTCATCGTGGAGAAGGGAAACCCGGGCCTCAAGGTCGCGCGCAAGTTCGAAAAGCACGGCTGGCGGGCGTCGGACACGGCCGAGCTTTTCATCGACGACCTTCGCCTGTCGCACGACGCATTGCTGGGCGAAGAGGGCAAGGGCTTCTACTACATCATGAGCACCTTCCAGAACGAACGCCTGGTGGCCGGCGCAATGAGCACCGGCCAGTGCGCCAAGGCCATTGAACTGACCGTGGACTACGTCAAGCAGCGCCAGGCCTTCGGCAAGACGCTGTGGGACCAGCAGGTGGTGCGCAACAAGATCGCCTGGCTGGCCAGCAAGACGGCCGCCGCCCGCGCGCTGGTGTACCAGTGCGCCCAGATGATCGACGAAGGCAAGGACACGGTTCGCGAGGTGTCCATGCTCAAGGCCTATGCCTGCGAGACCCTGCAGGAGGTGGTGCACGGATGCCTGCAACTGCACGGGGGCACCGGATACATCATCGGAACCCCCATCGAACGCATGGCGCGCGATGCCCGCATCCTGACCATCGGCGGCGGCGCGACCGAGGTGATGCTGGAAGAAGTCGCCAAGCGCATGTGACCCAGGCGCCGGGCGGCGCCACCACATCCAGATCAAGGACTCCGGAGCTATGAAGCAGTCACTGGTGCAGTATCGCGTCGAGCATGGCATCGCCACCCTGACGCTGAATGACGGCGAGCGCATGAATCCGCTGTCCCCCTTGCTGCTGCAAGGCTGCCTCGAGGCGCTGGACGAAGTGCGCGAGGATCGCGGCGTGCGCGCGCTGGTCCTCGCCGCGAACGGCCGCGGCTTCTGCAGCGGAGCGGACCTCTCCGCGATGGGAGCGACCCTCGGCCGGCCGCGCGCACTGGGGACGCCGAGCCTCGGCGAGGAAACCGCTCGACTCATGACGGAAAGCGGCAATGTGCTGGTGGAGGGATTGCGCAGCCTCCCGGTGCCTGTCGTGTGCGCGATGCACGGCGCCGTGGCCGGCGGCGGTGTCGGGGTGGTGCTTGCCGCCGACGTGGTGATCGCCGCGCGCTCGTCGTACTTCTACCTCCCCTTTGCGCCGGCCCTGGGCGTGGTGCCCGACATGGGCTGTGCCTGGTTCATGCAGCGCGCGGTGGGTCGTTCACGTTCGCTCGGACTCACGCTGATGGGCGATCGCCTGGGCGCCGACCAGGCGGAGCGCTGGGGCCTGATCTGGGCCTGCGTCGACGATGCGCGGCTGAGCGAAGAGGTCGCCGGCGCGGCTGCGCGTCTGGCGGCCTTGCCGTCGCATGCGATCACCGAGGCCCGTGCCCTGCACGACCACGCGGAGCGGGCCACGCTGGTCGACCAGCTGGCCTATGAACGCGAGCGCCAGCGCGAACTGATCGACCGGCCTGAATTCGGCGAGGGCGTACGCGCCTTCCTCGATCGCCGCCGGCCGATGTTTTCCGGCCGCTGAGCACGATGCCGTGGCCGCGGGCCGAAGCTTCGGCGATCCGGCGAGGGCCCCGGGCCGAATTCGTCGTTTGCGACGATACCGGGCGGAGCCGGCGCGGCGACAGTTGCGGCCATGGGACATCCATCTGAAAACGGCACCGCAGCGGCCGGCATCACGCTGCAAATCGAGGACGCGGTCGCGACGATCGTGATCGACTTGCCCCAACCCAAGAACAGCTTCCGTGCGGACAACGCGCGGGCGCTGGGCATCCTGCTCGCAAAGGCCATCGCCGACGGCGCCCGCTGCGTGATGCTGCGCGGTGCCGGCCCGGTGTTCTGCGCCGGCTGGGACATCGGCTCGATCGATCCCGCGGCTTCCGATCCCATGGCGATGATCGACGAGGTGGTCGGCCCCCTGTGCCGCCAGCTGCGCGAGCTGCCGGTTCCCACCATCGCCGCGGTGGCCGGGCCGGCGCTCGGCTTCGGCTTCGGACTCGCGCTGTGCTGCGACATCGTCGTGGCCGACGAAGACGCGCTCTTCGGCAGTCCGTTTCGACACATCGGCATGGTGCCGGACACAGGCACCCATCACTTCCTGCTCAGCCGCGTGGGCTTTGCCGGCGCATCCGAGTTGATCTACACGGGCCGAATGCTGAGCGGCAGCGAGGCCGCGTCGCTGCGGCTGATCAACCGCGCCGTGGCCAAGGGCGCGGTGGCGGACGAGGCGCAGAAGCTGGCGCGGGACATCGCGAGCGGACCGACCCGGGCCTTCGGCCTTTCCAAGCAGATCCTGCTGCAGGGCGGCGACTTCGATTCGATGCTCGCGCACGAAGCACGGCAATTGCGGCAGGTCTTCGCGACCGACGACTTGAAGGAGGGCATTCAGGCCTTCCAGCAGCGCCGCCGTCCCCATTTCACGGGCCGCTGAGAGATGCCGGGCCGTCTTTCCAGCACCTCGAACCGAACCACGGAGCAATCCCCATGACCGAAGCTTTCATTCTGGACGCCGTGCGCACGCCGCGCGGCCGCGGGCGCGCCAACGGCGCGCTGCACGAAGTCGCGCCTGCACGCCTGGCCGCGCAGGTACTGCAGCAGATCCGCGATCGCAATCGCCTGGACACCGCCCTCGTCAACGACGTGATCCTGGGCTGCGCGGAGCCCGCCCTGGAGCAGGCTTCCAATATCGGCAAGGCTGCGGTGTTCGCGGCCGGCTATGACTACGCCGTGCCCGGCATTCAGATCAACCGCTTCTGCGGTTCGGGCCTGGAGGCCTGCAACTTCGCTTCGGCGCTGGTCAAGTCGGGCCAGGCCGAATTGGCCATCGGCGGCGGCGTGGAGAGCATGTCGCGCGTGCCCATGTTCGTCGGCGGCGGACCCTGGATCACCGATCCCCAGATCACCATTCCCAATCGCATCGTGCCGCAGGGCGTCTCGGCCGACCTGATCGCCACGCTGTACGGCTACAGCCGCAACGACGTGGACGCGTACGCGGTGGAAAGCCAGCGCCGGGCGGCGTCGGCCTGGGCCGAAGGCCGCTTCGCGAAATCCGTGGTCCCGGTGCGCGATCTGAACGGCGTGGAGATCCTGGCGCAGGACGAGCACGTTCGTGCCGACACCACGATGGAGACGCTGGCGAGGCTCGAACCCTCCTTTGTCGTGCAAGGCGAGAAGATGGGCTTCGACGCGATGGCGCTGCAGCGCTATCCCGAACTGGGTGCGATCGATCACGTGCATCACGCAGGCAACTCGTCGGGCATCGTGGACGGTGCGTCGGCGGTGCTGATCGGATCGCGCGAGATGGCCGAACGGCTCGACCTGAGGCCGCGGGCCCGCGTGGTGTCCTTCGGCACCATCGGCAGCGAGCCGACCATCATGCTCACCGGTCCGGCGCCGGCCGCCGAGGCCGCGCTCAAGCGCGCCCGCATGAGCGCTGCCGACATCGACCTGTTCGAGTGCAACGAGGCCTTCGCGGCCGTCGTGCTGCGCTTCATGGAGGCCCTGGGCGTGCCGCACGACAAGGTCAACGTCAACGGCGGCGCCATCGCGATGGGGCATCCGCTGGGCGCCACCGGCGGGATGCTGCTGGGCACGCTGCTCGACGAACTCGAGCGCCGCGACCTGTCCACCGGGCTCGTGACCTTGTGCGTGGGCGGGGGCATGGGCTCGGTCATGGTCATCGAGCGCGTCTGAGCACGCATACCGAACATCCGCAGGAGAGACACACATGATCGACTACACACTCGACCAGGACGGTATTGCGACGCTGACCTGGAACGTCGCCGACCGGCCGATGAACGTATTGAACCTGGACTCCATCGCCGCCTTCGATGCGGCGGTGCGGCGCGCGATCGCCGACGAGGCGGTGAAGGGCGTCGTGATCACCTCGTCGCGGCCCGAGTTCGTCGCCGGCGGCGACCTCGACCTGATCCGCCGCATTCGCAGCGCCGAAGAATCCATGGCGAGTTCGGGCCCCTTCAGCCGCACGCTGCGCACGCTGGAGAAGTCCGGCAAGCCTTTCGTCGCCGCGATCAACGGCACGGCCCTGGGCGGCGGCCTGGAAATCTGCCTGGCCTGCCATCGTCGCATCGTTGCCGACGATCCGAAGATCCAGCTCGGCGTGCCCGAGGTCAGCCTCGGGCTGCTGCCGGCGGCCGGCGGAACGCAGCGTCTGCCGCGCATGATCGGCATCAAGAACGCATTGCCCTTCCTGACCGAAGGGCGCAAGGTCAATCCGGCCCAGGCGCTCGCGGCAGGCCTTGTCGACGAAGTCGTGCCTGCTTCCGAACTCCTGCCACGGGCCAGGGCCTGGCTGCTCGCCGACGGACCGCAGGCGACCGTCAAGCCGTGGGACGCCAAGGGCTTCAAGTTCCCGGGCGGAACCCCGCAGACTCCGGGGCCCACCGCCCTCTATTTCGGAGCGGCGGGGCATCTGCTGTCCAGGACGCAGGCCCTGTATCCGGCGCCCGAGGCCATCCTGGCCTGCGTGTACGACGGCTGCCAAGTCGACATCGACACCGGGCTGAAGATCGAGCAGCGTCACTTCGCGCACCTTGCCACTTCGGCCGCGACCAAGAACATGATCCGCACGCTGTTCTACTCGATGGGCGAGGCCAACCGTCTCGCACATCGTCCGAAGAACGTGCCGAAGCGCGAGTACGGCTGCGTGGGCATCCTCGGCGCGGGAATGATGGGCGCCGGCGTGGCGCATGTGAGCGCCCTTGCCGGGCTGCAGGTCGTGCTGCTGGACACCAGCCTGGAAGCGGCGGAGAAGGGCAAGGCCTACAGCGCGAAGATCCTGGACGGGCAGGTCGCCAAGGGTCGGCTGGCGCCGGACCAGCGCGACCGCACGCTGGCGCTGATCCGCACGACCACCGACTACGCCGCGCTCGCGGATTGCCAGATCGTGATCGAGGCGGTGTTCGAGGACCGCGAGGTCAAGGCCCAGGTGACGCGCAAGGCCGAAGCCGCGATGGGGCCCGATGCAATCTTCGCTTCCAACACCTCCACCTTGCCGATCACGGGTCTGGCCGAAGTGTCGTCGCGGCCTGCACAGTTCGTGGGTCTGCATTTCTTCTCGCCGGTGGAAAAGATGCCGCTGGTCGAAGTGATCCGCGGCAAGGCGACGAGCGAGGCCGCGATCGCGCAGGCGCTCGACTTCGTGAAGCGCATCCGCAAGACGCCGATCGTCGTGAACGACTGCCCGGCTTTCTATGCGAACCGCGCGTTCGGCATGTTCCCCTACGAGGCCATGACCATGCTGGCCGAGGGCGTGAATCCGAATCTCATCGAGAACGCGGGCCGCATGGCGGGCATGCCGATGCCTCCCCTGGCGCTGATCGACGAGTTCTCCGTCGAGCTGCTCTACAAGGCGCTCAAGCAGGCCCGCATCGACCAGGGCAGCGCCTACCGCGACCAGCCGCAGGACGACGTACTCCTGACGATGGTGGAGAAGCTGGGCCGTCTGGGCCGCAAGGTCGGCAAGGGCTTCTACGACCATCCCGCGGATGGCAGGAAGCACTTGTGGCCCGGCCTGGCGGAGCTGTACCCGCTGGCCGGCGAACAGCCCGACGTGGAGGAGGTGCGCAAGCGCCTGATGCATGCGCAGTCGCTCGAAGCCGCGCGTTGCGTGGCCGAAGGCGTGGTCAGCGCGCGCGACGCGGACGTCGGCTCGCTGCTCGGCTGGGGCTTCCCGGCGGTGCTGGGTGGCGCGATCAGCCACATCGACACCGTGGGCGCCGCGCGTTTCGTCGAGGAATGCGATCGCCTCGCGCACCGTCATGGCGCGCGCTTCGAGGTGCCCCGCGCGCTGCGCGAACTCGCGGCCGCCGGCGGCCGCTATCTGGAGGAATGAATTGGCTGGACCACTGCAGGGCGTCACCGTCATCGAACTGGCGGGCATCGGGCCCGGACCTTTCGCCGGAATGCTGTTGGCGGACATGGGGGCGCGCGTGCTGCGCGTGGATCGCATTCCCGCACCCGGAGCGGCCAGCGGTCTGGCGGCATTGATGCGCAACGACAGCATCGTCGATCGCGGTCGCTCGTCGATCGCCATCAACACCAAGGATCCGCGCGGCGTGGAGACGGTGCTGGATTTCGTGGCGCAAGCCGACATCCTCATCGAGGGATTCCGTCCCGGCGTGACGGAGAAGCTCGGCCTTGGCCCGGAGCCCTGCCTCGCGCGAAACGCGCGCCTGGTGTATGGCCGGATGACCGGTTGGGGCCAGAGCGGGCCGCTGTCGCAGGCGGCCGGCCACGATCTCAACTACGTGGCCATCTCCGGCGCGCTGCATGCGATCGGACCGAAGGATCGTCCGCCGGTGGTGCCGCTGAATCTGGTCGGCGACTATGGCGGCGGCGGCATGCTGCTGGCGCTGGGCGTGGTGTCGGCCCTGGTCGAAGCCCGCCAGTCGGGCCGGGGCCAGGTGGTCGATGCGGCCATGAGCGATGGCGCGGCCTTGCTCATGGCTGCGCAGTACGGACTCATGGCCAAGGGTTTCTGGCGCGACGAGCGCGAGAGCAACTTCCTCGATGGCGCGGCGCCGTTCTATGGGACTTACGCGTGCGCGGACGGCCGCTATGTGTCGCTCGGCCCGATCGAGCCGCAGTTCTACCGCGAGCTGCTGCAGAAGTGCGGCATCGACGATCCGCAGTTTGCGCGCCAATGGGAGCGCGACGAATGGCCCGAACTTCGAGCGAAGCTGGAAGCGCTCTTTCGTACGCGTGATCGCGACGACTGGTGCCGGCTGCTGGAAGGCAGCGATGCCTGTTTCGCACCCGTGCTGTCGATGCGCGAGGCGCCGCTGCACCCGCACAACCGTGCGCGCGGCACCTTCGTCGAGAGCGCCGGCCTTCTTCAGCCCGCCCCCGCTCCGCGCTTCCAACGCACGGCGAGCGAACTGCCCGCGCCGGCACCCGAGATCGGTAACGACACGAGTACGCTGCTGCAAGGCCTGGGGCGGAGCATGCAGCAGGTGGCCGAACTGATCGAGGCCGGTGTGGTGTACCAGGCACCGCCGACCGGCAAGGGCTGACATGCTGACCCTGATGCGCCACGGCCAGGCCTCGTTCGGCGCGGCCTTCTACGATCGCCTGTCGCCGCTTGGCATGGCCCAGGCCCGTGCGGCCGGCGCCTTCGTCCAGGCGCAGAGCCGCCGTTTCGACCTGGTGTGCATCGGTCCGCGCGAGCGGCACCGCGACACCGCGCAGGGCCTGATCGCCGGCTGGGGCGGGCAGCCCGAGTGCCGCCCGGCGCCGGAGCTGGACGAGTTCGCCGATACCAGCGAACTGCTCGCGTCGCCGGGGAGCGCCGACCCCGCCGATGGCCGCACCAACGCGCGCAACGACGTGCAACGCCTCCTCCGCCGCATCGGCGCCTGGGCCGACGGCGACTTCTCGCTGCCCGACGGGCCGACCCTGCGCGAGTTCCGCCGGCGCACCGGGCAATGGGCGCGTCGCCAACTGGAGGAAGACCAGGGCCAGGGAGCGGATGGCGGGCCGCGCAGGACGCTGGCCGTGACGTCGGCGGGCGTGGTGGCTGCCGTGCTGTGCGAAGTGCTCGATCTTCCCGACAGCCATTTCGTGCCGCTGGTGAGCCAGGTGCGCAATGGCTCCTTCACCGAATTGATGCTCTGGCGCAGCCGGCCCGTGCTGGTCAGCTTCAATGGCACGGCCCATCTGCCGTCCGGGCTGCTGAGCGCGATCTGAGCAGCGCGTCGACAATGTCCGTCCCCCATGTGCCCCCTTCAGAGGCGGTCGCGCGCCGGCCGGTGCATCTGCGCCGGATCGAATGCGCCGGCTTCGCGCGTGACGATGGCTTGTTCGACATCGAAGGCACGCTGATCGATACCAAGCCCGTCGACCTGGATCTACCCGAACGGCGGATTCCAGCGAATGCGCCGATCCATCACATGAGCCTGCGGCTCGCGGTCGATCGGGACTTCGTGATCCACGAGGCGGTCGCGCGTACGCTGGAGGCACCCTACGGCGTGTGCGGGCGGATCGCACCGGCCTATGGCCAACTCGTCGGGCATCGCATCGAGGCCGGCTTCACGCAGAAGGTCAAGCGCCTGTTTCGCGGCATCGAAGGCTGCTCGCATCTGACCGAACTTCTGCCGGCGATTGCCACCACGGCCTTCCAGATCATCTGGTCGGACGTCGAGAACTTCGACAACTCCGATGCCGGCGGTGGCCGCATGCGCGGGTCACCGCTGGGCGGCTGCCATGCCCTGCGTCTCGATGGCGAAGTGGTGATGCGGCACTTCAGGCACATGCTTGCGCCGTCGTCCGGCGAGGACGGAAAACAGGAGTGAGGAGACGCCCGGGAACGCTTCGGCGATTGTTCATAAACAAACCGTCGCGTCGGGTTATGATGGGTGCCGTTACTCCAGGAATGAGTCGCTCGCCATGAACGTGCTGATCGTGTTCGCCCATCCGGAGCCGCGCTCTTTCGGTCGCGCTCTGCTCGACTGTTCGGTGGAGACGCTGCGGGCCTGCGGCCACGACGTGGTGGTTTCGGACCTCTACGCGATGGGCTTCAATCCGGTGGCGAGCGCGACCGACTTCAGCGCCCGCCGCTTCCCCGATGTGCTGCAGTACGACCGCGAGCAGAAATTCGCGCATGCGCATGATGCATTCGCGTCCGACATCCGCACGGAAGTCGACAAGCTGATGGCCTGCGACCTTCTGATCCTGCAGTTCCCGCTTTGGTGGTTCTCGGTGCCGGCGATCATGAAAGGGTGGATCGACCGCGTGTTCGTCAACGGCGTTGTCTACGGGAGCGGCCGGCGCTTCGACACCGGCGGCCTCAAGGGCAAGCGCGCGATGGTGACCACCACGACCGGCTGCTATGCGGACATGATGGAGCCCGACGGTCTGCTGGCCGCGTTCGACATCAACCTGTGGCACGTGCAGCACGGCACGCTGGGCTATGCCGGCTGCGAAGTGCTGCCGGCCTTCAAGGCCTGGTCCATTCACTACACTGACGACGCGCAGCGGCGCGCCTATCTGGATGCCTACGCGGAGCGCATGCGCGGCATCGAGCACGACACACCGGTCGCCCGTCATTCGCTGGACGAATTCGCGCACTGGCGGCTCAAGCCCGGCATCGAGCCCCGCACGGCGGGCCACCGCCGGCCATCGGCGGACGATTGAATTCGCATCATCCATGTCCTGGAACGAACTGAACATCGAAGAACTGCTCGCCCTCGACGCGACCGGCCCCGGCCGCTGGCGTAGCCGCCACGGCGACCCCAACCAGAATGGCCGCTCGTACGGCGGGCAACTGCTGGGCCAGGCCATGGCGGCAGCCCTCATGGACATGCCGGCGGGCCGGCAGGCAACCATGATGCAGTTCCTGTTCATGCAAGGCGCCATGCCGCAAGAGGCGATCGACTTCCAGGTGACGTCGCTGCAGGAGGGAAAGCGCTTCAGTTCCCGCCACGTGCGTGCAGCGCAGGGCAGCGGCCGCACGGTGCTCGATGCGCAGATCACATGCGCGCTTCCGCTGGATGCACCCGCGCATGCCTCGACGAGCCCCGTGCCGCCGGGCGAGCGGCCGGAAGACCTGCCCGGCCTCGACGATCTGGATCCGGCCCTGTTGCGCAGCATCCGGCAGTTGGGCGGCTATTCCCAGGACCGAAAACCCAGCATCGAGTTCCGCATTCCCGAACCCGAGCGCCAGTTCTCGCCGACGCGAATGGAGCCGCGCTTCCGCTTCTGGATGCGTGCGACACAGCCGTTGCCGGACGACCCGCGCCTCCAGGCCGCGGCATTCGCCTATCTTTCCGACTGGTGGCTCAACTTCTGCACGCTGGTCCCGCACCTCGACGGCATCGGTCCCCGCAACCTCTACATCGCCAGCCTCAACCACGCCATATGGATGCACAGGCCGGTGCGGGCCGACCGGTGGCTGCATGTGGACTCGACGAGCCCCTGCAGCGTCGACGGCCGCGGCTTGTCGATGGCCGCGGTGCATGACCTGGAAGGGCGCACCGTGGCATCCCTGACACAGGAGTGCCTGACGGCCTACGTCGACTGACGGGGCCGCGCGAGTCGTCTGGGAGCGGGCCTTTCCGGCAGGCGGACGCCCATCGGACCCCGCGCGGGGCAGCGGGCGCGGAAGGGACGGCCCCAGCTCCATCGCGGCTCGCGTGCATTCGACAGCGGCTTCACCGATAAAAGTGCCGGCCGGGCTCGTGCCCGGCGCGCCAATGGCCCGCAACAAGGGCAGTGGCACGGCCGCGGGGTCGCCGACCTCGCGTTTCCGACTGAATGACGGCGCCTAGGGCAAACCCGGGGAAGCATCCTGCATCAATGCACATAGCATAGACCGTCCCGTCGGTCTATTAATGACCGACTTTCGCACCCTCGACAGGAGACGTCATGTTGCCCAGGATCCGACAACTCGTCGGCGCGATCGCGCTGGCCGGCGCCGCGCTGTGCGTGCAGTCCGCCGCCGCCCAGACCGTTCTGAAGTATTCGAACTGGCTGCCCGCCGGCCAGGCCATGCGCGTCGAGGTGATCGAGCCCTGGATCGCCGAGATCGAGAAGGTCACGGCGGGCCGCGTGAAAGTCGAAACGCTGCCGAAGGTGGTGGGCACCGTGCCTGCACAGTTCGATGTGGCCCGTGACGGGCAGGCAGACCTCGTGGTGTTCATCCCCGGATACACGCCCAACCGCTTCGACATTCTCGAAGTCATCCAGCTCCCGTTCATGAGCGATAACCCCGAGACGTTCGCGCCGGTGGCCGACCGGTTCTACCGCAATCAACTCGCCAGGTACAACGAGTTCAAGGGCGTGCACCCGCTGTCGGTGTACGTGGTGTCGCCGGGCCAGCTGTTCAACAACAAGCGCCCGCTCAAGACGCTCGCCGACTTCAAGGGCCTGAAGATGCGCAGCCCGCAGGCGAGCGCGACGCAGGCGCTGCAGCTGCTGGGCGCCGTGCCGGTGTCGAAGTCGGTGACGGAGACCTACGAGCTGCTGAGCTCGGGCGTGCTCGACGGCACCTTCATGCCGCCGGAATCGATCCCCGCGTTCAAGCTCACGGACCTGGTGCCCTACGGCACGATCGTGCCCGGTGCCATCTACAACACCGTGCTGGTGATGGGCATCAACGAGGACAAATGGAAGTCACTCAGCGCCGCCGATCGCGATGCGATCACGAAGATCTCCGGCGAAGTGTTCGCGCGCAATGTGGGCCGTGCCTATGCCAACGGCGACAAGGCCGCCTACGAAACCCTGCGCAAGGCCGGCAAGTCGGTCGAGACCCTGCCTGCGCCGACGGTGGCCGAGATGAAGAAGGCGCTCCAGCCGATCGAGACCGAATGGATGGAGAAGGCGAAGAAGAAGGGCGTGGCCGATCCTCAGAAGCTGATCGACCAGTTGCGCGCCGACCTCGCGGCCTCGTCGAAATAAGCCCATGGCCCAGATCTCAACGCCGGGCAAGTTCGTGCGGCTCCTCGACGCGGTGGGTTCCGCCGCCCTGCTGCTGATGATGAGCGTGGTGTTCGTCGATGTCATCGGCCGCAACCTCTTCAACATGCCGCTGCCCTGGGGCACGGAGCTCCTTGAAGTGGTGGTGGCGGTGATGGTGTTCGCGCTCTACCCGGTGCTGGCTCTGCGGGCCAGCCACATCACGGTGGACCTCATCACGGTGCGTCCGTCGCTGCAGCGTGTCCAGCGCAGTGTCGCATGTGCGGTGGGCGCCGTGCTGTTCGCGGTGATCGCATGGTGCACCGCCAGGCAGGCCATCCGATCCGCGAGCTACGGCGATGCTTCGGCGCTGCTGCAGATTCCCACGGCCGATGTGCTGTGGGGCATGGTCGTCATGTCCGGCGCCACCGTGCTGGCCTTCATCGCGGCGCTGGTGGCGGCGCTGCAGGGCCGTCCGGCCACGGCTCATCCCACCCTGGAGTAAGCATGCTTGCCGCCTGCCTCGGATTCATCCTCGCCTTCTCCCTCATCCTGTTCCAGACCCCGATTGCCACCGCCCTCGGGCTGGTGGGCTTCGGTGGCTACGTCGTCCTGAGCGGCTGGACGCCCGCGCTGAGCATGGTGGCCACCGTCACCCGCGACAGCACGCTGGTCTACACGCTCATCGTGCTGCCCTTGTTCGTGCTCATGGGCAACCTGGTGGCAGGTGCCGGCATCTCCACCGACCTGTTCCGTGCTGCGCAGGTCTTCATCGGCCGCCGCCGCGGCGGCCTGGCCATGGCCACCGTCGGTGCATGCGGCGCCTTCGGCGCGATCTGCGGCTCCAGCGTGGCCACTGCGGCCACCATGGGCAAGGTCGCCATTCCGGCCATGCGAAAACTCGGCTATTCCGATTCGCTCTCGGCCGCGTCGGTGGCTGCGGGCGGCACGCTGGGCATCCTCATCCCGCCGTCGATCATCATGGTCGTGTACGGGGTGGCGACGCAGACGCACATCGGCATGTTGTTCGCGGCCGGCATCGTGCCGGGGCTGATCGCCATCGCCGGCTACATGGCCGCGGTGAAGTGGAGCGTGTGGCGCAATCCTTCCGTCGCGCCGCTGGGCGACGAGGCCGAGAGGCTCGATGGCCGCGCCTTGTTCCGGGCACTCTGGCCTGTGGCGGTGATCTTCGCCATCGTGATGGGCGGCATCTACGGCGGCCTGTTCACCTCCATCGAGGCCTCGGGCATCGGGGCGGCGGCGTCCCTCGTCTTCGCGCTGACCCGGCACAACCTGAAGCTGCGCGACATCTACGCCATCTTCGTGGACACGGCCCAGACCTCGGCCATGATGTTCGCCATCATCCTGGGCGCCGCGCTCTTCGGCGAGTTCATCAACATGACAGGCGTGCACGAAGGCCTGCTGAAGGTGGTGCAGGGCAGCGGCCTGCCGCCTTTCGGCGTGATCATGCTGATGGTGGTCCTCTACATCCTGCTGGGCAGCGTGCTCGAGAGCCTGTCGATGATCCTGCTCACGGTGCCGATCTTCTTCCCGATCATCAGGTCGATGGGCTACGACCCGGTGTGGTTCGGCATCCTGATCGTGGTGGTGGTCGAAGTCGGTCTCATCCACCCGCCGATCGGCGTGAACCTGTTCGTGATCCGCTCGGTGATGCCCGACATCCCGATGATGACGGTGGTGAAGGGCGTCGTTCCCTTCATCGTGGCCGACCTGCTGCGCATCTTCCTGATTGCCGCCGTGCCCTCGATCTCGCTGTGGCTGCCTCACTTGCTGTTCAACCCTGCTGCAGGATAGCGCCCATGCCCACTGCGATGACCCTGCCGGCGGAATCGGCGCCGCTCCACACCTTCGATCCCGCCTCGGACGAACTGCCACTGCGCCTCGAGACCTTCCTGGGCGCGGCGTGGAATGCGCCCGTCAGCGTCTCCGCATGGCGCCGATTCCCGGGCGGGATGTCCTGGGTGACCATCGGCTTCACCGCGATGGTGCGGGGCGAGGCGCGTGAGCTGATCCTGCGGCTGGGTGATCCGGCAGGGCTGTTCGCGCCTTACCGTACCGAGCCGGAATACCTGGCGCTCACCACGCTGGCCGACGTTCCCGGGCTCCCCATCCCGCGAATGCTGCTGCGCTGCGACGACACCACCATCCTGGGTGCGCCCTTCGTCATCACACAGCGTGTGGCCGGCGACGCGCCGACGCCCTGGAACGGCGCAGCGAGCCGCGAAGAAGGCGAACGGATTGCGCTGGGCAATGCGTTCAGCGATGTGCTGGGCGCGCTGCATGCCTTCGACTGGCGGCCGACGCCGCTTGCAGCCTGGGCCGAGGGCCTGACGCTGGAGAACACCGCGCGGCGCGAGACGCGCCGATGGGCCGAGGAGGCCGGCTATCCAGGTGCACCGCTGCCGCCGACCCTGCACCACGCCATGCGCTGGCTGGAAGCGAACGCGCCGATCGCGGAGCGCATCGTCGTCGTTCACGGCGACTACCGCGTGGGCAACTTCCTGCGGCAGGATGGCCGGATCACGGCGATCCTCGACTGGGAGCTCGTCCACCTGGGCGACCCGCACGAGGACCTGGCCTGGGCCGGGCTGCGCGCGTTCTCGCCCGGCTCGACGCGCGTGGGCGGACTAGTGGACCGCGAGGTCTTCCACGCGCGCTACCGCACACGCAGCGGTTTCTCGATCGATCCCCGCAAGTTGCGCTACTACGAGGTTCTCATGCAGTTCAAGTCTGCGTCGATGCTGCTGGGTGCGACGCGGCGCGTGCAGGAGGGCCGGGCGCGCGACGTGCGCATGGCGGCCATGGGCTTCCAGCTCGCACCCACCTTGATGGAAATGCTGCGCCTGATGGAGACCGCAGGATGATCGGGACAGTCTCGGCACTTCTGGAAGCCGCGCGCCGCAGCCTGCGCGATGCGGTGCAGCCGGAACTGCGCAGCGACCACGCGCGCTCGCAGCTCGCCGGTGCGATGGACATTCTCTCCAAGCTGGAGCGGATGGCCGACTGGGCGCCGGTGATGCTGCGCGAGGAGAGTGCGGCCCTGCAGCAGTGCATCGCCGCCTTCGAGGCACGTGCTGTCGCGGCGGGGCTCGTGCTTCCGAACGGGAGCACCGCGCCGGATGACCCGCTGGCGTCGATCCAGGCGCGCATGCGCCAGCTCAGCGACTGGCTCTTCGACGACGTGCCCGAGGGAAGCCTCCGGAACGAACTCGATGCGCTGATGCGCGCGGGTCTGCGCGAGGCGGTGGCTGCCGAACGCCGCCACGTGCCGCGCGCCGACTTTTCTTCCATGACCGAATCCAGAGAGGCATGACCATGCTCACACCCCAGGACGATCTGCTGGGCCACCAGACGCCCCGGAGCTTCTCGCAAGCCGGCAACGGCGACGCGCGCTTCACCGAACGCTACTGGTACACGGCGCATCCGCTCGACGGCTCGCCCGTGATCTTCGACGCCGGCTTCGGCTACTACCCCAACCGCGGCGTGATGGATGCCTTCGCCGGCGTCACCATCGGCCGCCGCCAGGTCAACTTCCGCGCCTCGCGCCACTTGGGCGGCAATCCGCTGGACACCACGGTGGGCCCCCTGCAGCTCGTCGTGGACGTGCGTACCGGGCTGCATCGCCTGACGCTGGCCGAGAACGCCTCGGGCATTTCCTTCGACTTGAGCTTCGAGCCCAGCTTCCCCGCCTCGCAGGAGAAGCAGAGCTTCCGCGAACGCAAGGGCCTGGTCGAGGAGGATCTCGCGCGGGTGGCGCAATTCGGGCGCTGGCGCGGATGGCTGGTCGCCGACGGCAAGCGCTACACACTGGAGCCCGCAAGCTGGTGGGGCCAGCGCGACCGTTCCTGGGGCATCCGCTCCGAGATGCGCACCGACCTCGACAAGCCGCCCGTGCAGCAGCACGCGAACTTCTTCTGGACCTGGTCGATGTTCCAGCTGGAGAACTGCGGCATCTCGATGTTTCTCAAGGAGCGCGAGCCCGGCCAGCCCTACTACCTTTCGTGCACCGAATTCCAGCGCGGCGTCGACGGCAGCATCGTGCGCCGCGAAGCGGCGGACGTCGAGCATGCCATCGTCTGGGCCGACGATCCGCTGGGACAGACCATTGCCCATGCCGACCTGCGCATCCGCTTCGAACACGGCCCGGCTCGCGAACTGCACGTCGAGGGCCTGCCCGCGCGCTTCTACCTCAAGGGCGGCCTCTACGGCGGCTTCGGCGGATGGAACCACGGCGACGACCTCGGGCCGTACCACGAGGCGCACGACGCATGGAACCTCGACGACCCGGCCACGCGCGAGCGCGCCAGGACGTTGTCGGACCACGTGGTCCGCGTCACCTCGAATGGCGGCACGGGCATCGGCATCAGCGAATACGGGGTCGCCACGGGCTACCCCCTCTATCCGGCGCCTCAGAAATTCCCCGCACTTTGATCACGGATACCCGGAGACACCTATGCAGCTGACGCAAGCGCTCACGCGTGCGGTGCAGACGCGCCACAAGTACAACGCGACCATCTACAACGATCGCAAGCGCACCTGGCAGGAGGTCGGCGAGCGCGTGCCGCGCCTCGCCCGGGGCCTGCGAGCCCTGGGCCTGAAGCCCGGCGACCGGCTGGCCATCCTCGCATTCAACAGCGACAACTACATCGAGCTCCTGTTCGCCGCCGCCTGGGCGAAGCTCGTGGCGGTGCCGCTGAACACTCGCTGGGCCATTCCCGAGAACATCTACAGCCTGAAGGATGCCGAGTGCGCGGCGCTGGTGGTGGACGACGCCTTTTCGCGCCAGCTGGACGAACTGCTCGCGGGGCACCCCATGCCCCATGTGGTGCACATGGGCGACGAGCCCGCCCCCGCAGGCGCGCAGGCCTACGAGGCGCTGATCGCGCAGTCGCAGCCGATGGCCGACGAATGCGGCCGCAACGACGAGCTCTGCGGCATCTACTACACGGGTGGCACCACGGGCCATCCGAAAGGCGTGATGCTGTCGCACACGAACGTCGTCGCGGCCTCGGTGAACTGGATCGCCACGCTGCACTTCTCGGACCAGACGGTGTACTTGCACTCCGCCGGCTTGTTCCACCTGGCCGGCGCGTCCCCGGCCTTCGCGCTGACCATGGCGGGCGGCACCCACGTATGTCTTCCGAAGTTCGAGGCCCTGCCGGCCTTCGATGCGATCCAGAAGCACAAGGTCAACTACGTGCTGTTCGTGCCGACGATGATCAACATGATGTTAAACCATCCCGAGTTCGACAAGTACGACCTCACCAGCGTGCGCTACTGCGAGTACGGCGCCTCGCCGATGCCCGATGCGGTGCTGGCCGCGGCGATCGAGAAGCTGCCGAGCTGGGAGTTCATCCAGGGCTACGGCATGACCGAGACCGCCGCCCTCACGGTGAGCCTGCCGTGGCGCTTCCACTTCGACGGCGAGCATGGAAAGGCCAAGCGCCAGGCGGCGGGTCGCGCGTCCTATGGCGTGGACCTCAAGATCGTCGGCCCCGACGGCAGCGAGTTGCCGCGCGGCACGCCCGGCGAGATCGCGGTACACGGTGCGCAGGTGATGCTGGGCTACTGGAAGAAGCCGGAGGCGACGGCGGCCGTCATCCGCAACGGCTGGATGCACACCGGCGACGGTGCCTGGATGGACGAGGACGGTTTCGTCTACATCGTCGACCGGGTGAAGGACATGATCATCAGCGGCGGCGAGAACATCTACTCGACCGAGGTGGAGAACGCGGTGCACGCGCATCCCTCGGTTCGCGAGTGCGCCGTCATCGGCGTGCCCGACGAGAAGTGGGGCGAGACCGTGCTGGCGGTCGTCACGCTCAAGGACGGCAGGACCGCCACGGCGCAGGACATCATCGACCACTGTCACAAGCTGATCGCCAATTACAAGTGCCCGCGCAAGGTGGAGTTCCGCGAGGCGCTGCCGCTGTCCGGGGCCGGAAAGATCATGAAGAACGTGCTGCGCGAGCCCTACTGGCAGGGCAAGGCGCGGAGCGTCAACTGAACCCGATCGATGCGCCCGCGGGGCGCAAGGAGACTGACATGGACCTATCGACTTCGGCCGAGGCAAAGACCGCCGCCGGCTGTCCCTTTCATCAGGCGGCGGGCTATTCGCCGCAATTCAGGGAGCCGATCTTCGGCGAGCTCGCGGCACTGCGGCGCGAGTGCCCCGTGTTCCTCGACGAGGCGAGCGGCCAGTGGATCGTGACGCGCTACGAGGACATCGTGGCGATCTTCCAGGATCGCGAACGAATCTCCTCGGCGAACGCCAGCGATCCGCTCGATCCCTTGCCGTCCGATGTGTACCGCATCATGCGCGAAGGCCACTTCAAGGCCGAACCCATCCTCGCCAACTGCGACACCGACAAGCACACGCGTGTGCGCGAGGTGCTCACGCGCCTGATGAATCCGCGCGCCTTCCAGAAGCTCGAGCCGGACATCCGGCGCCTGGTCGGCGAGGCCCTCGACCGTCTCGAAGGGCGGGAGGAGGTCGATCTCATGGCCGACTTCTGCTACGAACTTCCGGCGCGCGTGCTGTTCGTGCTCATGGGTATCCCGGATGCCGACATGCAGGCGGTGAAGGCCTGGTCCAGCGCTTTCGCGGGGTTGAGCTTCAGTCCGGCGCCGCCCGCCGAGCAGGTCGAATGCGCGCGCCAGATGGTGGACTACTGGCACTACTGCGAGGCCCTCGTCGAAAGGCGCCAGCGCGAGCCGGGCGACGACTTCACGAGCCAGCTGCTCGCATTGCGCAATGGCGACGATGCCGTGATCAGCATGAACGAGGTCAAGACGGCGGTGTACACGCTGCTTTTCGGCGGGCACGAGACCACGACCAATCAGCTGGCGAATGCGTTCCACGCGCTGCTGACGAACCGCTCCGCCTGGGAGTCGATCTGCGCCGACCCCGCGCTCATCCCCGGCGCGATCGAGGAAGCCTTCCGCTTCGCCGGCGCGGTGGTCAACTTCCGGCGGCGCACGAAGACGGCCATCACGCTGGGCGACGTCACCATCCCGGCGAATGCCGACATCCTGGTGTCCTTTGCCTCTGCCAACCGCGACGAAGCGGTGTTTCCCGACCCTGACCGATTCGATCCTAAACGCGCGAACGCGCGGCGCCATCTCACCCTCGGCAATGGCGCTCACTTCTGCCTGGGTGCTCCGCTCGCGAGGCTGGAGATGAAGGTGGCGCTGGAGGAATTCGTGCGCCGCTTCCCCGGCGTGCGGCTGAAGCCGGGGACGGAGATGGACTATGCGTCGAGCCTGGTCTTCCGTGTGCCGGTGGCGGTGCCGGTCACGCTTCGCGGGGAGGCGGCCGGCATCGTCTGACCGGATCGATGCGGACCGGTGCAGGCCCCGGCGCCGGGGTCAGAACGAGAAGGTCCCTGTCAGCGAGGCCGACCGGCCGGCTCCGACGGTCGCATAGTGCGAGGCATAGGCCTTGTCGAAGTAGTAGCGGTTGGTCAGGTTGTTCAGGTTCAACTGCAGGCTGAAGTTCTTGTTCACCACATAGCTGACCATCGCGTCGTACTTCACGTACGACGGAATCCACTTCGTGTTGTTGACGTTGCCGTACTGCTTGCCCACGTAAGTCGCGCCGCCGCCGATGGTCAGGCCGGGCATCAGGGTGTATGTGGTCCACAAGGTCGCGCTGTTCCTGGGCGTGTTGGGGAAGACGTTGCCGTTGTAGGGGGAAGCGACATAGGTGGACCCGGACAGCACATAGCCGTTGTCGGTCAACTTCGCGTCCAGGTAGGTGTAGCCGCCGAAGACCTGCCACTCGCGGGTGATGCTGCCGGCGACGCCGAACTCGATTCCCTTGACCTCTTTCCTGCCGACGTTCTGCGTCGATCCATCGGGCGCGGTCGTGCGGGCATTGTTCATCCGGGTCTGGAAGATGGCCGAGGTCAGCACCATGCGGCGGTCGAAGACTTCCCACTTGGTGCCGAGCTCGACGCTGCGGCTGTCCTGCGGTGCGAGGTTGCGATTCGCGGCCGCAAGGCCGTCGGCGCCGTCTCCCGCGTCGGTGCCCGGCGGCGTCGACGCGGTGCCGAGTGCCACATAGACACTCCCGTTCGGCGCCGGCTTGTAGACCACGCCGGCCTGGTAGTTCAGGAAGCTGGATTTGTTGCGCAGGTCGATGGCCGGCACGATGCCCCCGACCGGGACCGAGACGCTGGTCGAACCGGTCACCGCCGTGCTTGGAACTGTCGCTGTGGTTGCCAGTGGCGCCACGTACGCGGGCGTCACCGCGCTCGTCGAATAGTCGTCCCAGCGCAAGCCGAGGTTCAGCGACCACTGCGGATTGAACTCCAGGGTGTCGAAGGCATAGACCGACTTCGTCGTGGTCTTCACGTTCGTGACGGCAGGCGAGCGGCTGATGACGCCATTCCATGGGTCATCCGGATTGGGGGAGAGCAGTGTCGTGCAGTTGTAGTTGCTGACGATGCCCGCGCCGACCGCGCAATTGGCGCCGCTGATGCCGGAGCGCGGATAGGTCTCGAAGGGCGAGCTCAGGCTGTTCTGGAACAGGTAGTTGCCCTTGGTGGTCTTCTCGTCTCCGAACTCCAGGCCGCCCGCATAGCTGTGCCTGATGCCGGCGGCTTCGAACTTTCCGCTGAGGCTGGTCTGGTTGACCAACGCGTCGGTGTTCGAGATGCGGCTGTTGGGCCGCCGCCAGACGGTGCCGTTCAACAGGAAGTTGCCGCGGCTGTCGTCAGGCTGGGTCCAGATGTAGTCGTTGCCGGACTTGCTGAAGCGCGTGACATTGCGCAGCACCATCGAGTTGCCGAAGTCGTGACTGACGTCGATCGTGCCGGCATCGACCTTTGTCTTCTGGTAGTCGCGATTGGCCACACCGTAGTAGGTGCCGCGCGGCACGGCGACCGGTTGGCCATCGCCGTTGCGGGCCATGTTCGCGCCGCTGCTGAAGGGGTTGTTGTAGGGGATGCCGGAGTCGGGAAGGTCGTCGGTCTGGTAGTGGTAGAGCCCGAGGGTCACCTTCGTCGGCGAATGGAGGCCGAAGGTCACCGAAGGCGCGACCCCCCAGTGCTTCACGTTGACCGGCCCGCGGCCCGCGATGTCCGAAGCGAAGTCCAGGAGGTTCAGGCGCGCCGCGACATCGTCGGACAGAACGCGATTCACGTCGAGCGTCGCGCGCTTGTAGGAGTCGGTGCCGAGTCCGACCGTGCCGATCAGGAAGTTCTGTGCCTGCGGGGCTTTGCTGATGATGTTGACCGCGCCGCCAGCCGAGCCGCGGCCACCGAAGGCCGAACTCGGGCCCTTGAGGACCTCGACGGATTCGACATTGAAGATCTCGCGCGTCTGCGCGGCAGCGTCGCGCACGCCGTCGACATAGATGTCGCTTTGCGAATCGAAGCCGCGGATGAAGGGCCGATCGCCCACCGGATTGCCGCCTTCGCCGGCGCCGAAGGTGATGCCCGGCGTGGTGCGCAGCGCATCCACGAGGTTGGTCGCGCCGGTCTGGCGGATGAGTTCCTCGGGAATCACGGTGATGGACTTCGGCGTGTCCAGTAGAGGCGCGGTGATCTTCGACGAGGCGGATTCGTCGGCCTTGAAGTCCGATGCGGCTTCGACTCTGACTTCCGGCAGGCTGGATTGGCTGTGCGCCGCCATCGAGGCGCCGAGCGTGACAAGGGTGGCGGCTGCGCCGGTGGCGGCGCGACTGGAAACATAACGCGCAGGCGAGTGCTTGCGGCTTTTGATAAAGGCCATGATTTCTCCGAAACAGCGGGACGGTCAATCTCGAAATGGCTGATCCGAGCGGTCCGGAGTGGCTGGCGAGACGCGGGGCGCTAGGCCCGACGCTCCCAGATGATAACGAATCGCATTACCGTTGGGTGCGTTCTTTACTATTTCTTTGCGGAATCGGGGGAACTTGCGACATGAGCGTCCGGTGCGTCGGCCAGCGCACGCAGCACATCGAGGAGCACATTCGCGCCTTGAACAATCTCGGCCGGCGCGGTGTATTCGCGCGGGTTGTGGCTGATGCCTCCGTGGCTGGGCACGAAGATCATGGCCGAGGGGCAGATGCGCGCCATCATCTGTGCGTCATGGCCGGCGCCCGAGCTCATGCGGCGCGCCGACAGGCCTCGGGCATCGGCGGCCGACTCGATGTGCCCGACCAGTCCTTCGTCGAATCGAACCGGTTCGAAGCGCGCCAGGGATGTCGCTTCGATACGCACATCCTGCTGCGCCGCGAGTTCGTCGAGGTAGGCCGCGAGCTCGGCTTCGGCGTGCCGCAGCGTCGCTTCGTCGGTATTGCGCAGATCGACGCGCAGCGTCGCGCGCGCGGCGATCACGTTGATCAGGTTGGGATGCAGATCGATCGCGCCGACGGTGGCCACCTGGCTGCCGCCGTAGCGCAGCGCCAGATTGCGGACGAAGACCGTGATGGCCGCGGCACAGTAAGCCGCGTCGCTGCGCATGTGCATGGGGGTCGTGCCCGCATGGTTGGACTGCCCGCTGATCGCGATCTCCAGCCATGAAATGCCTTGCAGGTCTTCCACCGCGCCGATGGCAATGCCTTCCGCTTCAAGAACAGGACCCTGCTCGATGTGCAGCTCGACATACGCGTGCGGACGGATCGTGCCGCAGGGCATGTCGCCGGCATAGCCGATGCGTTGCAGTTCATCCCCCAGGCGCAGGCCATCCGTGCCGAGGGTGTCCAGCGCCCGCTGAAGCGGATAGCCGCCCGCATGCACCAGCGAGCCCATCATGTCCGGCATGAAGCGAACGCCTTCCTCGTTGGTGAAGGCGGCGACCACCACCGGCCGCCGCGTCCTGATGCCGTGCGCGTCGAGCCATCGCACCACCTCCAGGCCGGCCATCACGCCGTAGATGCCGTCATAGCGGCCGCCGGTGGCGACCGTGTCGATGTGCGAGCCCGTCATCACCGGCGCCAGGTCATCGAGGCCCGGGCGGATGCCGAAGATGTTGCCGATCCGGTCGATGCGGACCTCCAGTCCCGACTCGCGCATCCAGGCCACCAGTTGATCGCGGCCCATCCTGTCGGCATCGGTCAAGGCGATGCGGCACACCCCGCCCCTGTCGATCGCGCCGATGCGTGCATGCTGCTCGATGCGCGTCATCAGCGCCTGCTCGCCGATGCCATCGGTCCGATCATGGGCGTCGATCCAGCGGGCCTGCGCCATTCGCACCGTATCGGCCGGGCGCCCGGCAAGCGCCTCATAGACGCCCGGAGCCGTTGCGCCCTCAGTGTTGATGAGGAGCACGCGTGATCCGGTGTCGAGGCCGACCTGCCTCGCCAGGCTGTGATCGGACGCCAGATGTTCGAGCGCCGCCAGGCCCGCAACGCCCGATTCGCCGCCGACCATGGGCATGTCGCCCGCGGCGCCCTCGGCCAGCGTTCGCATCGCGTGCACGGCCTCTCTGTCGCTGACGGTCATGAAGTGATCGACCGCCGGCTGCAGGAAGCGCCAGGCAAGCGGCGAAGTCTCGCCGCAGGCGAGCCCGGCCATCACGGAATCGACCGAACCCGTGGCCAGCGCGGCGCGACCGGCGAGTGCGCTCTGCAGCAGGCAGTCCGCCTGTTCGGGCTCGACGACGATGAAATGCGGCCGCGCGGCTCCGAAGCGCTCGCAGAAGTAGCTCACGACCCCGGCCGCCAGTCCGCCCACGCCGCCTTGCAGGAACACATGGGTGAAGGGACAGGGCGCATCGTCCGGCAGGCCTTCGAGAACTTCGTCGGCGATGATCCCGTAGCCTTGCATCACGTCGCGAGGGATTTCCTCGTCGTCCTCGTACGAGGTGTCGGACACGAGCTGCCAGCCTTTGAGTCGGGCCAGCCGCCGAGCTTCCCGCACCGAATCATCGTAATTTCCGGCGATCCGCACGATCTCGGCCCCCAGTGCGGCGATGGGAGCCTCGCGCTCGGCGCTGACATGCGCATGCAGGACGATCACGCAACGGCAGCCGACGCTGCGCGCGGCGGCGGCCAGCGCACGGCCATGGTTGCCGTCGGTGGCGCTGATCACGACGAGGTCCTTGAGCGCGGACGCATGCGCACCGGCGAGAAGCGCCTCGGCGGTGAACGCGCGTTCGGGCCAACGGCGCTGTATCAGCCGCAGCAGTGCGATCGGTGCGCCCAAGGCCTTGAAGCTGCCCAGCGGCGAACGCACCGATTCGTCCTTGATGCAGAGCTGGCCGATGCCCAGCCGTCGCGCCAGCCCGGGCAGTTCACGCAAGGGCGTGGGGCCGCGCAGGAGCATCGGCCATGATGCGAGCGCCAGTCGGCTTTCGCGGGCGGATGCGATGTTCAGGATTCGTTGAAGCGCACGGTCATGGGCGCTGCGCCGTGCGTTCGGATTGGCGGTCAACACAGGAGACCTTCCTTCACTGGGGGAGGCGGATGCGGGCCAGCTCGGCGAAGTAGCGTGCGCCGATGGGCAGCAGCGCATCGTTGAAGTCGTAGCGGGCGTTGTGCAGCGGAATGCCGCCGGGAGTGCCCGCCTCGCCATTGCCGATGAAGACGAAGGCGCCGGGCACGACCCTCAGGAAGGCGCCGAAGTCCTCGGAGATCATCATCGGCTGCACCTGCGCGTCCACCTTGTCGGCGCCGACCACGGCCATCGCCGCGGCCACGGCCACGGGTACGCAGGAAGCCCAGTTCACGGTCGGTGCGAACTCGTGCGTGTACTCGAACTCGCAGTCGGCGCCGTGGGCGCTGCAGATGCCCTGGCAGATCTGGCGCATCCGGGCCTCGAGCATGGCCTGCACCTCGGGCGCATGGCTGCGCGTATCTCCCCGGATCGTGACGTTGGAGGGGATGGCGTTGCGGATGCCGTCGGTGATGAATTCGGTGCAGGACACCACCGCCGCCTGCGCCGGGTCGACCGAGCGGGCCACGATGGCCTGAAGCGCCAGCACGATCTCGGCGCCGATCACGAGCGCGTCCACCGTCATGTGCGGACGTGCCGCATGCCCGCCGCGGCCCTTCACGCGAATGACGAAGTTGTCCTCGCTGGCCATGATGCCGCCGACACGGGTCGCGAAATGGCCCGTCGGCATGCCGGGCATGTTGTGGGCGCCGTAGATCTCGTCCACGGGAAAGCGCTCGAACAAGCCATCGGCCATCATGGCCGCGGCACCGCGACCGTGCTCCTCGGCCGGCTGGAAGATGAAGCGCACCGTGCCGTCGAAGTCGCGCCGCTCGGCGAGCAATTGCGCGGCGCCGAGCAGCATCGCCATGTGTCCGTCGTGTCCGCAGGCGTGCATGCAGCCGGGCGTGAGCGAGGCATGCGGACGATTCTCCGCCGCCTCGGTGATGCCCAGGGCATCCATGTCGGCGCGCAGGCCGATCGTGCCCTTGCCCTGGCCGACCCGCAGATTGGCGACCAGGCCGGTGCCGCCGATGCCGCGATGCACCTCCAGGCCCAGTGCGCTCAGCACGCTCGCCACTTGGTCGGCGGTGGCTGTTTCATTGAAGCCGGTTTCCGGATGCCGATGCAGGTGCCGGCGCCAGCGCACGAGCCGCGGCTCGAAGTCGGTCATGGACATCAGTGTTCCTCGGACGTTGTGGGGGGATGGCGAATGGTGGCGAGTCATGGGAATTGTTGGCCCCAACCGATGAGTCAATGCACCGAATGTCGCGTTGCCTTGATGCATTCGGCTCAAAGTCGCCCCTAGAATGAATCGAATCATTCACCCTCTTTCCCATGAGCAACCCGATGCGCCTGGACCGGCTCGACACCCAGATCCTCAACCTGCTGCAGAAGGATGCGTCGCTGCCCATGCGGGTACTGGCCGACAAGGTCCACAGTTCGCCCGCCACCTGCCAGCGGCGCATCGCGCAGCTGCGCGAGTCCGGCGTGCTGATGAAGCAGGTGGCCATCGTCGACCGCCAGCGCGTCGGGCGGCCGCTGACCGTCTTCGTGTCGGTCGAACTCGACAAGCAGAACGACGCCCTGCTGCGCAACTTCGAGAAGCGCATGGCTGCCGAAGAGGAGGTGATGGCCTGCTATGAAGTCTCCGGCGAGTTCGACTTCCTGCTGATCGTGAACGCCGCATCGATGGAGGACTACCACCAGTTCACGCGGCGGGTGTTTTCCTCCAACAACAACGTGCGCAACTTCAAGAGCACGTTCGCGATGAACTGCTCCAAGTTCGAGACCGGCATTCCGCTGGCCGAGCCGGCCGAATAGCGGGGGGGCGAGGCTCCCCCGCGTCAGGACCTCTTCTTCGGCAGCAGGCTGGGCGCCTCGCAGGCCAGGAAATGACCCTTCACCGAATCGCCGGTGAAGCGGCTGCCGTCCCACACCACTTCGCCGCGCAAGAGTGTCATGCCCGGCCAGGCCGACAGGTGCATGCCCTCATAGGGTGTGTAGTCGACGGCGTGGTGGAGCTGCGTGTTGCGCAGCACGAATTCGCGCTCGTCCCAGATCACGAGGTCGGCGTCGGCACCCACCGCGATGCTGCCCTTGCGCGGATGAAGGCCGTAGGCCTTGGCCGGCTGCGTGGCGGTGAGTTCGACGAACTTCTGCGGCGTGATGCGACCCGCCATCACGCCTTCCGACCAGAGGAGCGCCATGCGGGTCTCGATGCCCGGAATGCCGTTGGGAATATGGCGGAACGGGACTTCATCGCCGCCGGGCTTCTTGCCGTCGTCGCCGTCGAAGCGATAGGGCGCGTGATCGGACGAGAACACGGTGAAGAGCCCGTCGCGCAGCCCGTCCCAGATCACCTGCTGGTTGGCCTTGTCGCGCGGCGGCGGACTGCACACGCAGCGGGCGCCGCCATAGCTGTCGTCGATGCCCAGGTCCTCGGCGGTGAGGAAGAGATACTGCGGACAGGTCTCGGCGAAGATGTTGAGGCCGTGGGCGCGAGCCCAGCGTATCTGCTCCACCGCGTCGCGGCCCGATACATGCACGATGAGGATCGGCACGTCCACCAGCTCCGACAGCGCGATCGCACGGTGCGTGGCCTCGCGCTCCACCAGCATCGGCCGCGCATGCGCGTGGTAGCGCGGCGCGGTGCGTCCGCTGGCTTCGAGGCGCTTCGAAAGCCATTCGATGCAGTCGGCGTTCTCGGCGTGGATCATCGCCATCGCGCCCTGGTCGCGCGCCACCTCCAGTACATCGAGGATCTGGCCGTCGTCGAGCTTGAGGTCGTCGTAGGTCATGTAGATCTTGAACGAGGTGTAGCCCTCGCGGATCAGCGCGGGCAATTCGTTCTTCAGCACCTCGGGCGTGGGGTCGCTCACGATCAGGTGGAAGGCGTAGTCCACGTGCGCCCGGCCGTCGGCCCGGCGGTGGTAGTCCTCGACCGCGGCGCGCAGGGACTGGCCTTTCTCCTGCGCCGCGAACGGAATCACCGTGGTCGTGCCGCCGCAGGCCGCCGAGCGCGTGCCGGTGTCGAAGTCATCGGCCATGCGTACGGGCGCGGCCTGCGGCTGGTCCAGGTGGCAGTGCGCGTCGACGCCGCCGGGCGTGACGGGGCGGCCGGCGGCATCGATCTCTCGCGCGCCGGGCGCCAGGCCGAGGCCGAGCTGCACGATGCGGCCGTCGCGCACGCCGATGTCGCAGTGGAAGATATCGCTGGCCGTCACGGCCTGCGCGTTGCGGATGACGAGGTCGAATGCGCTCATGGGTGGTTTGTCTTTGAGTGATGTTTCGGGTGTTCACGAGGCTTCAGGCGGCCATCCAGCCGCCATCGACCATGAGTTCGGCGCCGGTGACGAAGCTCGCGTCGCTGCTGGCAAGAAAGAGCACCGCGCCGGCCACGTCCTCGGGCCTGCCGAGCCGGGGCCAGGGCGTGCGCCGCACGGCGCGCTCCATCACCCCGGGGTCGAGCGCGCGGCCGCCCTGGCCGGTCTGGATCTTTCCGGGCGCCACCGCGTTGCAGACGATCTGCTGCTGCGCGTAATCGGTCGCGATCTGCCGCGTGAGATAGGCAACGCCGGCCTTGCTCACCCCATAGGCGAGGTCCTGGGGCGCGGCGACGATTCCGTGCTGCGACGAGAGATTGACGATGCGGCCGCGTACCTCGTCCACCGGCGCCTGGCGCAGCATCTGGCGCACGGCGGCGCGGCAGCAGCGGTAGACGCCCGTGAGGTTGATGTCGAGCACGCGCTGCCAGTCGGCTTCGTCCAGTTCGAGCAGCGGTCGCGCATGGCGGATGCAGGCGTTGTTGACCAGCACGTCGAGCCGGCCGTGCCGCGCGACGGTCTGTTCCACCAGCGCGTCGACCTGTGCGGCGTCGCCCACGTCGGTGCGCACGAAGGTCGCCGCATATCCGTCGGCCGCGATGGCTTCGGTGGTCGGTGTGCCGCCTTCGAGGGGCTCGGTGCCGATGTCGGCGACCACCACATGGGCGCCTTCGGCCGCCAGCCGGCGCGCGATGGCGCGGCCGATGCCCGACGCGCCGCCGGTGACGATGCAGGTCTTGCCCGTCATGCGGCCCTGGGGATGTTGCTGTGTGGTATCAGGCATGGTGCGCCAGGCTGGGGGTGTGGCCGCGCAGCCAGTGAAGAAAGTCGTCGGCCGATGCAGCCAGGTCGTAGCGCGGCACGAAGGCGGTGTCGCGTTGAAGGGCGCGCGCGTCCATCGAGGCGCGGTCATAGTCGGCGTGGTAGTCGATGGTGATGGACTCACCGTCGCGTGCCACGCGCCAGTCCAGGCGGGTGAAGTCCTCCGAGGCGGCCAGCCGCGCGCACCAGTCGAGCACCGACCATTCGAAGCCGGCCGCGATGTTGTAGACCTTGCGCGGGAGGCGCGGCGCATCGAGAAGCGCCGCGAGGCCCCGGGCCGCGTCGCGGACATACAGCCAATCGCGCCGGCCCGCGCGCGGCAGACGCACCGGCGCGCCATCGAGCGCGCGGCGCAGCACCTGCAGCGGCGCGCTCGGGGTGTCGCGCACTCCGGTGTCGCGCTCCCACGGGCCGAAGCAGGTGCCCAGGCGGGCAACCGTGAGATCCAGCCCATGCAAGGCGGCGAGACGCAGCGCCGCTGCTTCGGCGGCTTGCTTGGAGATGCCGTACAGGCCTTCAGGGCGCAGCGGGGTCGAGTCCTCGTGCAGCAATGCGGCATCGCGTCCGCTGGCGCCATAGACCGAGCCCGAGCTTGCGTGCACCACGCGTGCCACGCCGCATTCGGCTGCCGCCGAGATCGCCGAGACCACGCCACCCACGTTGACCTCGAAGATCGAAGCGGGCGACCTGCGCTCGCGCTGCGCATCGGCGGTGATGGCCGCCAGCGTGACCAGGCGGTCGGGCGCATGCCGCCGGACGGCCTCGCGCAGCGCCGGGGCGTCGCCCACATCGCCATGCGCCATCACGAAGTGCCCGGGCAGTCGCTCGAAGTCGCGCAGCGCCTGCGCATCCGGCGATGTGAGATCGAAGCCCACCACATCCTCTCCGCGCGCGAGCAGGTGCTCCGTCAGCGCCAGGCCGACAAAGCCGTTCGCACCGGTGATGAAGGTGGTCGACGTCACCTCAGGCGTCCTGAAGCGAGGGAGCGGAGGATGGCTCCGGCCGCAGCAGCGAGAGGATGTGGCGCTTGTAGTCGTTGAAGCGCGGGCTGGTGGAGTCGCGCGGGCGCGGCAGGTCCACCTGGATCAGTTCACGGATGCGGCCCGGCCGCGCCGACATCACGGCGACATGCGTACCCAGCGCGAGCGATTCCTCGATGCCGTGGGTGACGAAGACGATCGTGCTCCGGCTCTCGCGCCAGATGCGCACCAGCTCGGCATGCATTTCCATCTTGGTCTGCTCGTCGAGCGCGCCGAAGGGCTCGTCCATCAGGATCACCTCGGGGTTCATCAGCAGCGCGCGGGCAATGCCCACCCGCTGGTTCATGCCGCCCGAGAGTTCGCTCGGAAAGTGGTTCTCGAAGCCGCGCAGCCCCACCATGTCGATGAAGTGCTGTGCCTTCGTGCGCCGCAGCGCCTTGGGTTCGCCGCGCATCGTGAGATGGAAGGCCACGTTCTCCCATACCGTGAGCCAGGGCATCAGCGTGGGCTGCTGGAACACCACGCCGCGATCGGCGCCCGGCGCGCTCACCACCTGCCCGCCGACCGAGACGATGCCGCTCGTGGGTTTGTCGAAGCCCGCGATCATGTTCAGCAGAGTCGACTTGCCGCATCCGCTGGGCCCGAGCAGGCAGAGGAACTCGTTGCGGCCGACGGTGATGCTGACATCGTCGAGCGCCTTGACCGTGGTCTTGCGGCGCGGGTCGTCGAACAGGCGCGAGACGTGTTCGATGTTGATCAGGGACATGGGTCAGCCCTCCTTGGACTGGAGCGTGGAGCCGCGCTGCCAGCGCAGCACGCGCGCGGCGATCCGCTTGATGGCGAAGTCGCTGAGAAAACCCAGCAGGCCGATGCTGGTCATGGCCGCGATCACGATGTCGTAGCGCAGGAAGTAGTACGAATCCCAGAGCACGTAGCCCACGCCGCTCTTGACCGCGACCATCTCGGCAGTGACGGTCAGCATCCACGCCGAGCCGATGGCGATGCGCAGGCCCGAGAAGATGCTCGGCAGCGCGGCCGGGAACACGATGTGGCGCAGCAGCTTGCCCGGCGTGCCGCCGGTCATCGCGCCTGCGCGCAGCAGGTTGCGGTCGCAGGTCTTCACGCCGTGGATGGTGCTCAGCAGCACCGGGAAGAAGGAGCCGAGGAAGACCAGGAAGATCGCCGGCTTGTTGGCAATGCCGAACCAGATGATCGCCAGCGGGATCCACGACACCGGCGGCACCGGCCGCAGGATCTGCAGCACCGGCTCGATCAGCTTCTCGGTGGTGCGCGACCAGCCGATCGCCATGCCGATCGCCACGCCCAGCACGGTCGCGAGGCCGAAGCCCGCGAACACGCGCGCGGCGCTCGCGGCGGTGTCGAAGATCCAGTGGCCGCTGTAGGTCTGCGTGTTGCCGTCCGTCGCGAACACCCAGTCGGCCCAGGCGACCAGCACCTGCGAAGGCGCCGGCAGCAGCGCGGGCGGCAGCACGCCGGAGCGCGAGAAGATCTCCCAGCCGATCAGCAGCAGCGCCGGCACGATGCCGCGCTCGATGCGCCGGTAGAAGGACAGAAGCGCCGGAGCCTGTGCCATGGATCGCCGCGCCTCAGAAACCGAGCGCCGACTTCGGCTTGCCGGTCACCGCCTCGAGGAAGCGGTAGTCGAGGTTCTTCTCGACCGCGGCGCTGACGTCGGTGTTGATGTACTTCAGGTCGCGCATCATCTTCGCGATGGCCACGGCCGAGGCGCGGTGCATCTCGTAGTCGGGATAGAGGTTGGCCACGGCACCGGTGGCCACGGCCTTGTCGAGGCCGGTGACCTTCTGGATGGTGTCCACGAACAGCGGCTTGTCGGTGGCCATCAGGTCATTGACCTTGACGATGGCGCGCACGGTCTCTTCCACGCCCTTGGGCTTGGAGGCGATCACATCCGAGCGGGTGACGATCAGGTTGGTCAGCTTGCCCGCGGCCTGGTCGTAGGGATAGGCGAAGAACTTGGCGGCCTTGACTTCGCGGATCTGGGTGGCGAAGGGGTCCACCGAGCAGATCAGTTCCACCTCGCCGCGACGCAGGGCCTGCACGTGGTCGGAGGGGTTGGGGATGTTGACGAACTGCACGTCCTTGTTGATGTCGATGCCCTGCTTGGCGAAGGCGCCGCGCATGTGGATGTCCTGCGCATTGCCGCGCGACGCCGCCACGCGGAAGGGCTTGCCCTGGGCCTTGTAGTCGGCGATCAGCTTCTTGAGGCCGGCCCAGTCGTTCTCGGCCAGCGGCAGGTCGTTGCCCACCAGGATCTGCGACCCGCCATTGATCTGACCCGAGATCGCGACCACGTCGAAGCCCTTGTCGAGCGCGGTGGCGTAGTGCAGGTAGGTGACCTGTGCGACGTCGATGCTCTTGGACAGCAGCGCCGTGAGCACGTCGTTGCCGGTGTTGAAGGCGGTGGCTTCGAGCTTCACGCCGGTCGCGTTCTGCGGCGTGAGCGCCAGCGGCGTGCAGTGTGCGCACTTGGCGTAGCCGAGCTTGATGGTGTCCTGTGCCTGGCTGGCCAGCGGCAGTATGGCCGCCGCGGCCAGGACGAGTTTTGCAATGAGCTTGAACATGGATGTTCCCCGGTGAATGGAAAGGAAGGGCCGGCGGATGCCGGAGCTGCCTGGTTCATTGCAATCACCGTGCCAAACTTGTATCCAATCTGTGATGGCCGGTATTTCTTCTTTCTCCAGAGGGAGAGGGGGCGGACACATGCATCGACGCATGAATTCTGAAGAACAGATTGGATACAAAAAAGCAAAATGGTGCATACATGCACGCTCGCGATGCGGCCGCGCTGCCTGCGGGTGCATCGCGCGGGTGGCTTCAGCGCCAGTAGGCGCGCCCCTCCGCGCTCCAGAGTTCGCGCGACGCGGCCTCGGCTTCGGCGCAGATGCGTTCCATGTCCACGCGGGTGGGCCGGCCGTCCTCGACCAGGACTTCGCCGTCGACGATGACCATGCGCGTGTCGCGCCCCTGACCCGTGTGGATCAGGTTGCCGAGCGGATTGACGTGTGGGCGAAGGTGCGGGGCGCGGGCGTCGAAGACCACGAGGTCCGCCGCCTTGCCGGCCGCGAGGCTGCCGATCTGGTGATCGAGGCCCAGTGCCTTCGCGCCGCCCAGCGTCGCCATGTGGAACACGTCGCGTGGCTGCCATTCGTCGTCGACCCGGCCTTCCTGTACGCGCGCGGTGGCCAGCGCCCAGCGCATCAGCTCGACCATGTCGCCATGCTGCGTATCGGTGGCCAGGGCGATGTTGACGCCCGCGCGCTTGAGCATCGGCGTCGGCGCCATGCGGCCCGAGGCTGCGTTGCATTTGGGAATGTGGACCGCGTGCGCGCCGGCGACCGCCATCTTGTGCGCGTCTTCCGGCGTCACGTGGATGCAGTGGCCGCCCAGCAGTCGCTCGTTGAGCAAGCCGGCATCGAGCAATGCCTCGGTGGAGGTCTTGCCGGTGCGCTCCCGCACGCGGTCCACCTCGACGCGACTCTGGCCCAGGTGCGTGCTCACCCGAAGCCCATGGGCTTCGGAGGCCGCGGCCACTTCGCGCAGGAAGGCGTCGGAGCAGGTGTCGACCGCGTGCGCCGCAAGGTTCACCTTCACGCGCGGATGATCGCGCCAGCGCGCATGCAGTGCGAGGCCCGCATCCAGCGTGGCACGGCCGATGGCCGGCTCGTGGCGCCAGTCGCCGTGCGCGACCCGCGCGAAGTCGACGTCGTGGATGCGCCAGCTGGGTGCGAGCCGTATGCCGAGTTCGACCATCGCCTCGGTGACCACGTCGGCGTGGACGAAGTTGTCGCCGATGAGCGTGGAGCCGAAGAGGAGCGCCTCCAGCGCGCCCAGGCGGGCAAGGGCGCGTGCCTGGGCGGGATTGACGTTCGTGCCCTTCGGAATGCCCGGCGTGTAGGAGGGCGCGAAACCCAGGTCGGCCGCCACGCCGCGGACCATCGTCAATACGCTGTGCGTATGCACGTTGACGAAGCCCGGTGTGATGAAGTGGTCCGGCAGGCGCAGGATGCGGCGGGCCTCGAAGAGTGGCGGCGGTGCCGTGTCCAGCCAGGTGATGCGTCCGCCGGCGATGCCGAGCGCGCAATGGCGGATCTCCGGCCGCGCGGGGTCGGCTGTCAGCGCGATGGCATCGAGAAGGAGCAGATCGAAGGTGATGGGTGAAGAGGACATGGCTGCGCGCGGGTGTGGCGGGCAGCACTGGAACGGCCGCCCCGGTGTCTACGGGCATGCAAGCGATGTGCCATCTTTGTATCCAATCTGGATTGCTTTTGGCGCCAGTATGGCGAGGCGCCCTGCCGGGCCTCAGCCGAGCAGCGCTTCGGCGAGGTCGATGTCCTCGTCCTCGTGTCCGTGCAGATCGAGCGAGCGCTCGATGTGATGCAGGTGTTCGGTCATGAGCGAGACGGCGCGCTCGGTCTGGCCGGCCTCGATGGCATCGATCAGCTGCGAGTGCTCGTCCTCGGGACAGGCGGCCTTGGTGGGCGCCTCGAAGGTCAGGATGGCCAGGCAGGTCAGCGGCGTGAGCTCGCGCATCATGCGCGTCATGATGCTGCTGCCCGAGAGCTCCGCGAGCTGGACATGGAACTCGCCGGACAGCCGCACCGAGGCGCGGCGATCGTCGCTCGCATGCGCCTGATGCTCGCGCTTGACGAGCGCGCGCAACTGCCTGACGGCGCCGGGCGCCTTGCCTTGGGCGATGCGCGCGATGAGCCGGGCGACGATGGCCGGCTCCAGGGTGCGCCGGGCTTCCAGCACGTCATGCGCCTCGTCGGCGCTGGGCGTGGTGACGAAGGCGCCACGGTTGGGGATGAGTGTCACGAGCTGCTCGACCGCCAGGCGCTGCAGCACGCCGCGCACCTGGGTACGGCTGACGGAGAAGAGCTCCGCCACGCGTTCTTCCGACAGCTTGGTGCCGGGAGTGAGCCGGTGCTCCACGATCGCTTCGTAGATGCGTTCGTAGATATCGGCCTTGGTGGCGCTTTTCGGGGCGGCGCGCGGGGCGCGCCTGGACGTGGAGGAGGCCATGGAAGCGACGGACGGTTTGGAGCGGTGCGGGCTGCGCCGGGCTGTGCTTGCCATCCTACCTGTCAGGTGGCTTCGGTGAACAGACGCCCCCAGCCCTGCACGCGCCGGGTGTCGACGCCGCACAGGCGCAGCGACTTCCAGACCGCCGTGCTGACGGTGTCGTAGATCGGAATGCCGAGCTCTTCCTCCAGTTCCGGCACGAGCTGCGCCGCGCGCAGGTTGGTGCAGAAGGTGGAGATGCACTGCGGATTCGATCGGGCGACCTCGCGCACCATGCGGCGGATCGTGTCGGCCTCGACCTCCGAGAACTCGAAGTTGACGTGCTTTCCGAGGTGGCGTTCGGCGACGCAGTCGAAGCCGCTGCCGCGGTAGGTTTCGATGATGCGCTGCTGCACGTCGTCGGTGTATGGCGTGACGAGGCCGAACCGGCGCCGTCCGGTGAGTTCCATCACTTCGTTCCACGCGAGCACCGAGGTGCAGGCCGGCACGCCGGTCTCCGCCGTGATGCGTGCGCACAGCGCCTCGTCGCGCTCGAAGCCCAGCCAGCCGGAGGAGGTGCCGTTCCAGCAGATCACGTCGACGCGCGCGTCGGCCAGAAGGCGGGCGGCTTCGAGGATCGGCTCGTCGTCGAACTGTTCGAGGCCCGCGGTGCGCAGCGAGATTTCGGTCACCCGGAAGCGCCCGAAGTGCGCCGACACCTCGGGCAGCCGCGCCACCATCGCGGAGGTCAGCGGTTCGAGCGATGTGTTGGAGGAGGGCGTGAGCATGCCCAGCAGCACGCGCTTCATGCTTTCACCTCTGCCGGTGCACAAGTCGCGGCCATCAGACTTTCACCTCGCGGTTGAAGCGGTCGATGTACTCGGCGCGGCGCGGATTCAGCTTCGCCCAGTCGACGCCGTTCATCGCCTCGATTTCCGCCGTGTTCTTCGCGTAGGCCTGCAGGCCCGGGCTGAAGGTGGCCTTGGCGCTCACGGGCGCGACGAAGTAGGGCTCGGCGGCCATCCTGGTCTGCACCTCGGGGCTCAGGGCAGCGTTGATGTAGGCGGCGGCCAGATCCACGTTCTTCGTGTTCTTCACGATGTGCATCACGCTCTTGATATGGATCCAGCCGGTGTCGGGCCGCGCGAGCGCCACAGGAACGCCCTTGCCCTGCAGGTCGCCCACGTTGTTGTTGTAGTGGACGGAGATATCGATCTGCCCCTGCTGGAACAGCGTGGCCAGGGCGCCCGGATTGCTGGCGACGGCACTCACGTTGGGCAGCAGTTTCTTGACGAACTGGAAGGCGGGTTCGAGGTTCTCTTCGCTGCCGCCGTTCAGGCGCGCGATCTCGACCATCCAGGCCGACATCAGCGTCGAGCCCATGCCGGCCAGTCCCACGCGTCCCTTGTACTCGGGCTTGAGCAGGTCGTTCCACGACTTCGGAGGCGTCTTGATCTTCTCCGTGTTGTAGGCAATGCCGATGATCTGGCCCGAGACGAAGACCCCGAGGCCGCGCGGATCGACCAGCTTCGAGGGCACGTCCTTGAGGTAGGGGACCTTGTCGACCGGGATCTTCTCGAAGATGTCCTGCGACAAGGCGGCCAGGTAGGGGCCTTCGTCGAGCAGGATCACGTCATAGGGCGGGTTGGCCTTCGAGGCCACGACCTTGGAGACCGTGTCCACGGCGAGCGAGGGCACGAGGTTGACCGACCCGCCGGTGGCCTTGGCGAACGCCGGCACGAGGATGCCGCGGTGGGCGGATTCCCAGGCCCCGGGATAGGTGGTGGCCGAGATCGTCTTCGATTGCGCGAACGCGAGGCCGGGCTGCGAGGCCCAATGGGCGACGCCCAGCGAGGCGGCGCCTTGCAGCAGCGCGCGGCGGGACAGGAGCGAGCTCATGGAGATTCCTTTCATGCGGTGGGTGCCTGAACGTCAGGCAGGGGCTCTCGGCGCAAGCTCCGTGCCATGGCCTCTCCATTCGCGCCCTCCCTGGCGCCACCGCACTTGCGGTCCCATGCGGGTGCGCGATCGCGCGCCAAAATGGATCGTCGCGCACCATTTGTACACAGTTCTAATTTGTATTGTGAACAATCACCGGGATCGGTTGGGCACAAAGCGCGGGCGCCGGGTGGCACGCTTCTTGAGTCCGGCAGCGGCCATGAACGCATCCGCACCTGTCGCCGGCGTCGAGGTCCGGCTCGACCAGATCCATCACCGGTACGCCGGGTCGACGGCGGTCGAATCGGTTTCGCTCGACGTGGCGGCGGGCGAGCTCGTGGCGCTGCTGGGGCCCAGCGGCTGCGGCAAGACGACATTGCTGCGCATCGTCGCGGGCCTGCTGCGGCAGAGCGGCGGCAGCGTGCGCATCGGCGGCGACAGCGTCGACAGCCTGCCGACCAACGAGCGCGGTGCCGGCATCGTGTTCCAGAACTACGCGTTGTTTCCGCACATGACGGTCGAGGCGAATGTCGCGTATGGCCTGAGGGCGCGCGGCGTCCCCGCGGCGACCGCGCGCACGACGGCCTTGCAGATGCTGGAGATGGTCCGCATGTCGGCTTTCGGCAATCGCTATCCGCGCCAACTCTCGGGCGGGCAGCAGCAGCGGGTGGCGCTCGCGCGCACGCTGGCCGTGCGGCCCCGGGTGCTGCTGCTGGACGAGCCATTCGCTGCGCTCGACAAGAACCTGCGGCTGGACATGCAGATCGAGATCAAGCGCATCCAGCGCGAGCTGGGCATCACCACCATCCTGGTCACGCACGACCAGGAAGAGGCCATGTCCATGGCCGATCGCATCGCGGTGATGAATGCCGGGCGCGTGGAGCAGTTCGACACGCCGGAGGCGATCTACGACCGGCCGGCGACGCTGTTCGTCGCCACCTTCATCGGCACGGCCAACCTGCTCTCCGGGCGGCTGGCGCCGCAGAGTGACGACGCGGGCTTCGCGTTTGCCTGCGAGGGCGGCGGGTCGCTCCGGCTCGAACGCGCGGCGCCGTGCTCGCGCGCCGGAAAGGCCGTGCTGGCGGCGCGGCCCGAGCATCTCATGCTCACCGCGCCATCGGCCCGGACCCTTCAGGCCCGGGTGGAAATGGTGCTGCCGCTCGGGCCCTCCCTGGTCTACGAGCTGGCGCTGCACGACGGGCGCACGGTGAAGGTGACGCAGCCGCGCACCTCGGAGCTGCCGCGCCACGTGGCCGGCGAGCGCGTGGGACTCACCTTGCGCCCCGGTTCTCCGGCCGGCGTGTTCGCGGGCTGAGGCGGCGGCGATGGCAACCAACGCCACAGTGCCGGCGGCCATGCCGCGTGTCGGCCCGCCGCTCTGGCTCGGCTTGCCGCTGGGCGTCTTTTTCGCGGCCTTCGTGCTCGTGCCGATGCTGTTGCTCGTGTACGTGAGCCTGCATGACGACAGCGGGCTGACGCAGTTCGGTATCGCGCAATACCTGAAGTTTCTCGGCGATGGATTCAACCTCGGCGTTTTGGGAAGCACGATGTGGCTGGGGCTCGAAGTCACGCTGCTGAGCCTGTTGACGGGCTTTCCGCTCGCCTACCTCTACACGCAGGCGCCGGGCCGCTGGCAGGGGCCGCTGATGCTGCTGATCGTGCTGCCGCTGCTCACGAGTTCGGTGGTGCGCACCTTCGCCTGGGTGGTGATCCTGGGGCGCCAGGGCATCGTGAACACGGCCTTGCAGGACCTCGGCCTGATCGCGGAGCCGCTGAAGCTGCTCTACACGCCGGGATCGGTCGCCGTGGCGCTGGCGCAGATCGAGCTGCCGCTGATGGTGCTGCCGCTGATCACGGCCCTGATGAACATCGATGCCAACCTGCGGCAGGCCTCGCTGGCGCTCGGTGCCGGCCACTGGCGCACCTTCTGGCGCATCACGCTGCCGCTGTCGATGCCGGGCCTGCTCGCCGGCTCGCTGCTGGTGTTCGCCTCCAGCGTGAGCGCCTTCGTCACGCAGACGCTGGTGGGCGGCGGGCAGCACATCTTCATGCCCTACTACATGTATCAGCAGGCCATCCAGTCCGGCAACTACCCCTTCGCCGCCGCCATCGCGATGCTGCTGCTGGTGTGCGTGCTCGCGGTGGTGGTGGCCGTCAATGCGCTGGGGCGCCGCAGCAAGGGGATTGTTCATGCCTGAGGAGTTCGTGTCCGGCCGCGTGCTCGCGCCACCGGCCGCCGGCGACCGCGCGGCGCGGGCATCGCTCGCGGCGACGCTCGAGCGTCGCTCCTTCAGCCTGGTCATCGGCCTGCTGGGGGTGCTGGCCGGCGTGCTGCTTCTCGCGCCGACGGTGGTGGTGCTGATCACCTCGTTCACCAGCGGCTATTCGCTCAAGTTCCCGCCGCCGGGCTATTCGGCGCGCTGGTATGCGGCGTTGTGGAACGAGTCGCCCGAACTGATCGACGCCTTCCTGCTGTCGATCGAACTGGCGGCCATCGCGACCGCCGTCTCGATCGTGCTGGCGGTCGCGGCGGCCCTGGCCCTCGCGCGCCGGCGCGAGGCCTGGGCGCGGGCGCTGGAGTCGATGTTCCTCTCGCCGCTGATGCTGCCTTCGCTGGCCATCGGGCTGTCGCTGCTGATGCTGTTCAATCTGGCGGGCACCGGGCTCTCGTTCTGGACGCTCGTGATCGGCCATGTCGCGATCACGACGCCCTACATCGTGAGGACCACCTCGGCCAGTCTTCTGCAGATGGACGGCGCGCTGCTGGAGAGCGCGCATTCGCTCGGCGCTTCGCCCGTCCATGCCTTCCGCACGGTGACGCTGCCGCTGATCGCCAGGGGCATCGCCGCCGGTGCCTTCATCGGCTTCATGTACTCCTTCGACAACGTGGCGGTGTCGCTCTTCCTCTCGGATGCCCGCAGCGAGGTACTGCCGATCCGCATGTGGCACATCATCGAATCCAACCTGGATGTGCGCGCGGCGGCGGTCTCCGGCGTGTTGATCGCCGCCACGCTGGTGCTGATGGTGGTCATGGAGCGCGTGGCGGGCATCTCGAGGCACTTCCGATGATGGCGGTCGCCGTTCTCGGGGGCTTACTCGCCGGAAGAAATGACGGAAGGGGCGGAAGGGGCGGAAGGCGCGACGCGGTCCCGGCCCCAGCGCAGGCGCAGCGCGAGGTAGTCGTCTTCCAGCACGCCTTGCCGCAGTTCGAGATCGAAGCCGGCCATGGCGCAGAAGGCTTCGATGGAATAGCGGCCGAGATCGGTGCGTCCCAGGCGCGCATGGCGCAGTGCCAGGACCAGGCGCTTCACGCCCGCGAGTTGCAGCGCGCCGGCGCACATCGGGCAGGGTTCCATCGTGGAGTAGAGCGTCGTGCCGCGTGCCGCCTCGGGGCCGTGCGCCGCGAAGGCGCGTCGCAGCGCATCGCATTCGGCATGCTCGGTGATGTCGCCGCGCGAGTTCTGCCGGTTCTGGCCGCTGGCCAGAAGACGGTGTTCGCTCACGAGCACCGCGCCGGTCGGCCAGTCGCCGCGCGCATGTGCCTCGCGGGCCTGTGCGAGCGCGAGGCCCATCCAGTGCAGATCGTCGTCGTCGTCACGCGCGGTGTCCATCGTCGCCTCACTCCAATTCATTGTCATCGCGGTCATTCGGGAGCATGGTCATGAGCAAGAAACGAACCTTGTTGCGCAATGCCCGCGCCTTGCTCGGCGATTCGCACACGCTCGGCGACGGGCCGGTGGATGTGCTGATCGAAGGCGAGCGCATCGCGGCGATCGAGCCCGCCGGCCGCATTGCGCAGGTGGACGACAGCGTGGATCTGTCGCGTCGCCTGCTGGTGCCGGGGCTGGTCAACGGCCACCAGCATTCGCACGAACACTTCCAGCGCGGCCGCACCGAAAACCTGCCGCTGGAACTCTGGATGCATCTGGTGCGCACGCGCATCCCGGTGCCGCTGACGCCGCGCCAGGTGTACTTGCGCACGATGATCGGCGCCATCGAGTCCCTGCGCACCGGCTGCACGACGCTGGTCGACGACATGGCGCTCGGCCCGGCGATCGATCGCGAGCGCATCGATGCCGCGCTCTCCGCCTACGACGACGCGGGCATCCGTGCGCTGATGGGCTTCGCGATGATGGACAAGCCCATCATCGACAACTTTCCCTTCGTGGAGGCGCATGTCCCCGCGGCGCTGGCGGCCGAGCTCCGCGCGGCACCGCGGCCTGCGCCGGAGGATTGCGTGGCCCTGGTCCGCGAGCTGGCGCGGGAGCGGCATCCGCAGCAGCGGCGCGTCGGCGTGCTGGTGTCGGCCTCGGCGCCGCAGCGCTGCACCGGGGCCTTCCTGATGCAACTGCGCGGGCTGGCCGACGAGCTGTCGCTGCCGGTCATCACGCACGTGCAGGAAACCCGCCTGCAGGTGGTCACCGGCCAGCTCTTCTACGGCATGCCGATCGTCGAATACCTGGACCGCATCGGCTTCCTGAAGCCGGCCACCAGCCTCATCCATGCGGTGTGGCTGAACCCGCGCGAGATCGAGGCGCTGGCGCGCAGCGGCGCGTCGGCGCAGCACAACCCATGGAGCAACCTGCTGCTGGGCTCGGGCGTGCAGCCGGTGCGTGAACTGCTCGACGCCGGGGTGAACGTGAGCCTGGGTTCCGATGGCTCCTGCTCCACCGTGACGGTGAACATGCTCAATGTGCTGGGCACGGCGGCGGCGGTGTCCAAGCTGCGCGGCCATGAACACAGCCGCTGGCTTTCAGCCCGCGAAGCCCTGCATGCGGGCACGCTGGCCGGCGGGCGGGCGCTGGGTTTCGGCGACTCGCTGGGCGCGCTGAAGGTCGGTGCGATCGCCGATCTGGTCGCCTACCGCACGGACACCGTGAGCTTCACGCCCTTCAACGATCCCGTGCGCCAGCTCGTCTATGCGGAGCGCGGTGCCGGGCTCGATTTCTCGATGGTCGGCGGCGAGATCGCCATTCGAGGCGGCGCGCTCGCACGCATCGATGAAGCCGCCCTGTTGGGCGAGGTGGAGGAGGAATTCCGCGGGCTGGCCGAGCGCTATGCCGAGGCCGAGGCCTCGGTCGCACCGATCCTGGCGGCGGTGGAACGCATCCATCGCCAGGGACTCGAGACGGCGGTCCCGTCCGACACCTTCGCGGCGAGGCTGGCATGACGCGGAGCGCGGCCCCGCGCGACTTCGCCGGCTACGGCACGCAGTGGCCGGCGATACGCTGGCCTGGCGGTGCGGGCCTGGCGGTGTCCTTCGTGCTCAACATCGAGGAAGGCGCGGAGCTTTCGCTGGGCGATGGCGACGAGCGCAACGAAGGCCGGCACGAGGTCAATCATGAGATCACGGGCGTGCCGGACCTCTGCATGGAAAGCCATTTCGAATACGGCGCCCGCGTGGGCTACTGGCGCATCACCCGGCTGCTGATGGAGGCCGGCTTTCCGCTCACGCTCAACGCCTGTGCGCGGGCGCTGGAGTCCACGCCGTGGATCGCGCGTGATGCCGCGGCGCAGGACTTCGAGATCTGTTGCCATGGCTGGCGCTGGGAATCGCATGCCGGCCTGCCGGAAGCCGTGGAGCGCGAGCGCATCGCCCGCAGCGTGCAGTCCATCCAGCGCCTCCATGGCCGTGCGCCGGTGGGCTGGCACACCAAGTCCTCGGCCTCGGTCAACACGCGCCGGCTGCTGGTGGAGCATGGCGGATTTCTCTACGACAGCGATGCCTACAACGACGACCTGCCCTACTACGTGCCGGTCGGAGGGCGCCCGCACCTGGTGCTGCCCTACGCATTCGACACCAACGACATGCGCTTCTTCGACAGCTTTTCGTATGTGCGCGGCGAGGACTTCGCGGGCTATGCGATCGATGCCTTCGAGTGCCTGCTGCGCGAGTCGAAGCATGCGCCTCGCATGATGTCCATCGGCCTGCACACGCGGATCATCGGGCGGCCGGGCCGCATCGGCGGTCTGGAGCGCCTTGTCTCGCACATCCGGAGCCGGCAGGGTGTGTGGTGCGCCACGCGCGAGCAGATCGCGCGGCACTGGCTGTCGAGCGTACCGCCGGACGAGGCCGCGCCATGAAGCTGTTGCTCGTCAATCCGAATCGCACCCAGGCGGTGACCGATGCGGTGCTGGCTGCGGCACGCGCGGCGGCTTCTTCCGGGACGCATCTGCAGGCCGTGACCGGCGACTTCGGGCCACGGGTGATCGCCTCGCGCGCCGAGAACGCGCTGGCCCATCACGGTGTGCTGGAGCTGGTGGCGCGCCATGCGGCGGGCTGCGATGCGGTGGTGCTCGGCGTGTCGCTCGATACGGCACTGTGGGCCTGCCGCGAGCTGCTGGACATACCGGTGATCGGCATGACCGAGGCGGGCCTGCTGATCGGCGCGACGCTGGCGACGCGGATCGGGCTTCTGACTTATGGCGCCCGCATGGGGCCGCTCTATCGCGAGCTGGTCGCCTCGCACGGTCTGGCGGGCCGGCTCGCGGGCATCGAGACCTTGGATGTGACGCCGGTGCAGACCTTCGAGTCGCCTGCGGCGGTGCGTGAGGCGGTGCTGGCCGGCGCCCGCCGGCTGGTCGAACGTGACGGTGCGGAGGCCGTGCTGCTGGCCGGTGCGGCAATGGCCTCGATGGCGAGCGCGTTGCAGGCCGAGCTCGACGTGCCGCTTCTCGACGGCGTGGCATGTGCGGTCAGGCTGGCCGAAGCCCGTGCGGCGATGCGGCTTCCCAAGGCTCGCACGGGCAGTGTCGGCGTGTTGGAATCGCGCGAGCTGACGGGCGTATCGCCCGCGCTCGCGTCCTTGTTTGCGGGGTGAGCATGAGTGTGAAGGATCTCGACAGTCTGTCGGCGCGGGAGCTCGCGTCGCGAGTCTCGAACGGCTCGCTGCGGGCGCAGGAGGTGGCCCGCTTCTTCATCGGGCGCGTGGAGCGCATGAATCCGGCGCTCAATGCGATCGTGCAGTTCGATCCGGCGCTGGTGCTCGAAGAGGCGGCGTCCGTCGATCGCCGGCTGGCGGCGGGCGAGGTGCTGCCGATGGCGGGTGTGCCTTTCACCGTGAAGGACAACCTGTGGGTCGGCGGGCGCCGGGTGGCGCAAGGCTCGCGCCTGTTCGAGGATTTCATCGCGCCCCGCGATGCCTGGGCCGTGGCGCGGTTGCGCGAGCGCGGCGCCTTCGTGCTCGGCATCACCAACTGCTCGGAGTTCGCGTGCAAGGGCGTGACGACCAATCTGCTCTACGGCGCGACGCGACATCCGCTCGATCCTGCACTGACGCCCGGCGGTTCGTCGGGTGGTGCGGTGGCGGCGCTGGCCTCCGGGCTGGGCCTGCTGGCACTGGCCACCGATGCAGGTGGTTCGACGCGCCGGCCGGCCGCGCACTGCGGGCTGGTCGGCCTGAAGCCGAGTGCGGGCGTGGTGCCGCATCCCTGGGGTTTTGCGGAGCCGAACTACGGGCTGTCGGTCATCGGCGCGCTGGCGCGCAACGTGGGCGACTGCGCGTGGATGTTCGACCATTTGCTGGCCTACGACGCTGGTGATCCGGCCGGCGTGCCCATCGATGCGGCGCTGGGTGCCGGGAGCGATCTCGCGGTCGAGCCGCCGCGCACGCTGCGCATCGCCTGGAGTCCGCGGCTCGGGTGCGACTTCGCCATCGACGACGAGGTGCTGGATGCCTTGCAGCGGCGGGTCGAGGCCCTGCGTCGCGCCGGCTGGGCGATCGTCGATGCCGATCCGGCGTGGCCGGGCGAGGCGCGCGAGTATCCGTTGCTCGTGCTGCAGCAAGCCGGGCTGCATGCGCTCTATGGACATCGCCTGGCCGAGGAGCATTCGCGCATCGATCCGGACCTGGTCGCGCAGATCGAGGCCGGCGCGTCCTGCAGTGCCGACGACGTGGCGCGCGTTCTGCGGCTGCGCGAGCGCATCGGGGCCGCGCTGTCGCGCTTCTTCGAGGGCCACGATCTTCTGCTGTGCCCCACCACGCCGGTGACCGCCTGGCCGCTGGACCGCCTGGGGCCCGCCGTCATCGGCGGCCGGCCGGCCGGGCCGCGCGGCCACGCGGCCTTCACGCCGCTCTTCAACTACTGTGGCGTGCCGGCGTGCTCGGTGCCGGCGGGGACGGTCGGCGGATTGCCGGTGGGGCTTCAGGTGGTCGCGCCACGGTACGAGGATGCGCGGGTGCTGCGCTTCGCGGCGGTGCTCGAGCGCCTGCAGGCCGGTTGATCTGTTGTCTTAGGGTCTTGCCCATCCGTGCGGCCTTGAGGGTCACGCAGAATCGCCGCAATGAATGCTTCGCCGCCCGTCACCGCAGTCCTTCTGATCGTTTGTGCATTGGGGGCCCGAGCCCAGGAGGAGTCGGGCACCGCGCCTGTCCCGACCCTGGGCGAGGTCACGGTGTCGACGCCGCGCGGCGAGGCGCCGGTGTTCGACGTGCCGGGTTCGGTCGACCGGGTCGAGGGCGCTGACATGCGCGAGAGCCGGATGCAGGTGCAGCTCTCGGAAGGGCTGGGCGCGGTGCCCGGGCTGCTCATCCAGAACCGGCAGAACTTCGCGCAGGACCTGCAGCTGTCGGTGCGCGGATTCGGCGCGCGCTCGACCTTCGGCGTGCGGGGCGTGCGGCTGTACGTCGACGGCATTCCGGCCACGCTGCCGGACGGCCAGGGCCAGACCTCGAACATCGACATCGGCTCGGTCGACCGGGTCGAGATCCTGCGCGGTCCCTTCTCCGCGCTCTACGGCAATTCGTCGGGTGGCGTGGTGCAGGCGTTCACCGAGGACGGCGAGGGGCGGCCGAAACTGGGCTTCTCGCTGGCCGGCGGCAGCTTCGGGACGACCCGCTACGCCACGAAGCTCAGCGGCTCCTCCGGAGCCGTCGACTACGTGCTGAGCGGCAGCCATTTCGACACCGACGGGTACCGCGACCACAGCGCCGCCCATCGCAACCTCGTCAACGGCAAGCTGGGCATCCGGATGGACGATGGCAGCAAGCTCACGCTGATCGCCAACAGCGTCCACCTGAGCGCCCAGGACCCGCTGGGGCTCACGGCCGGCCAGTACGCGCTCGATCCGCGCAGCGCCGATGTCGCGAACCAGTTCAACACGCGCAAGACCGTCGACCAGACCCAGCTCGGCCTGCTGTACGAGCGGCGTGTCGATGCGGACAATTCGCTGCGTCTCATGGTCTACGCCGGGGAGCGCAAGACCACGCAGTTCCAGGCGATCCCGCCGTCGGTGCAGCAGAATCCGCTGCATGCCGGAGGCGTGATCGGCCTCTCGCGCGACTACAGTGGCGTGGACCTTCGCTGGAGCAGCCGCTTCTCGCTGGCCGACCGGCCTTTCGAGTTGGTCGCGGGACTTGGCTACGACGGCCTTCGCGAGCACCGCACGGGCTACGAGAACTACCTGGGGCCGGTTTCTGCGCCGCTGCTGGGCGTGCAGGGCCGGCTGCGGCGGGACGAGATCAACAAGGTGCACGACCTCGACCCCTACGTGCAGGCCACCTGGCACTTCGCCGAGCGCTGGTCCCTGGAGGCGGGCGTGCGTCGCAGCACGGTGGACTTCAGCTCGGACGACCACTACATCCTGGGCGCGAATCGCGATGACAGCGGGAGCGCGCGCTATGCCAGGACCTTGCCGGTGGCTTCGCTGCGCTACCAGGCGACGCGCGACCTCTCCCTGTATGCCTCGGCCGGCCGAGGCTTCGAGACGCCGACGCTCAACGAGCTGTCATACCGGCCCGACGGTCTCGGCGGCCTCAACTTCGGCTTGCGGCCGGCCGTCAACGACAACCTGGAGGTGGGTGCCAAGGCGCGGCTGGCCGGCGGGCTCCTGACGGCCGCGGTGTTCGACATCCGCACGCGCGACGAGATCGTGACGGCAACCAATGTCGGCGGTCGCGCGACCTTCCAGAACGCCGGCCACACGAAGCGCGAAGGGGTCGAGCTCGCGTGGCAGCACGAGACCGGGAATCACTGGCGCACACAGCTCGCCTACACCTGGCTCAAGGCCCGGTACAGCGATGCCTTCTGTTCGACCTTGCCCTGTACCTCGGCCGGCTTCGTGGCGGCCGACAGCCGCATTCCGGGCATTGCGCCGCAGGTGTTCTTCGCTTCCTTCGGCTGGGTGCCGCCCGAGGGTTGGCGTGCCGGCACCGAGTTCCGCGCGGTCGGGCGCGTGCAGGCGAACGACCGGAACAATGCGGCCGCGCCCGGCTATTCGGTGGCCTCGCTTTTCGCGGGCTACGTGAAGCGCTGGGAGCGTTGGGATTTCAATGCCTTCGCGCGCGTCGACAACCTGTTCGACCGGCGCTATATCGGATCCGTGATCGTCAACGAGGGCAATTCGCGCTACTTCGAGCCCGCACCGGGGCGCAACTGGACGATCGGGGTGGGTGGGGCGTATCGTTTCTGAGTTTCTCCGTTCGAAGGAGTGTCCATGGAATTCGCGGATCGACGCGAAGCCGGCCGTGCGCTGGCTGGCGCGTTGTCCGGTTGGACTGGCAATCCGGATGTGCTGGTGCTCGCGCTTCCACGCGGTGGCGTGCCCGTCGCATGGGAGGTGGCCCGCGCGCTTGGTGCGCCGCTCGATGTGATGGTGGTGCGCAAGCTCGGGTATCCGGGCCATGAAGAGTACGCGATGGGCGCCATTGCCTCGGGTGGCGTGCGGGTGATGAACGAAGATCCCGCGTCCCTGCCCGTCTCCGAGCATGCGATCGCCGCGGCCGTCACGCGCGAACGGGTCGAGCTGGAGCGACGCGAGCAGCTTTATCGAGCCGGCCGGCCGGCGCCGGTGCTCAGGGACCGCGTGCTGATCCTGGTCGACGACGGACTGGCCACGGGCGCAACGATGAAGGCCGCTGTGCTGGCCGCGCGGGCCGGCGATCCGCGGCGGATCGTGGTGGCGGTGCCGGTCGCGTCCCGCCAGGCCGCGCAGATCGCCGGCACCGTGGCCGACGAGCTCGTCTGCCTCCACATGCCCGAGCATTTCCGCGCGGTCAGCGTCTGGTACAGGGATTTCAACCAGACCGGGGACGAGGAAGTCTGCCGGCTGCTGGGCGGCCGGACAGACGAGTGATCAGAGGCCGGCGGCGGCGCGCAGGGTGGCGGCCTTGGCGGTGCTTTCCCAGGTGAATTCGGGCTCCTCGCGCCCGAAGTGCCCGTAGGCCGCGGTCTTGCCGTAGATCGGACGCAGCAGGTCGAGCATCTGGATGATGCCCTTCGGCCGCAGGTCGAAATGTTCCTGCACCAGCTCCGCGATCTTGTGGTCGGGGATGACGCCCGTGCCTTCGGTGTAGACGGTGACGTTCATCGGCCGGGCCACGCCGATCGCATAGGCGACCTGGATCTGGCATTGGCGCGCGAGTCCCGCCGCCACGATGTTCTTGGCCACGTAGCGTGCGGCGTAGGCGGCCGAGCGGTCCACCTTGCTCGGGTCCTTGCCCGAGAAGGCGCCGCCGCCGTGCGGGCAGGCGCCGCCGTAGGTGTCGACGATGATCTTGCGGCCGGTCAACCCGCAGTCGCCCTGAGGGCCGCCGATGACGAAGCGGCCGGTCGGGTTGATGAGGTAGCGGGTCTCCTTGAGCCACTCCTTGGGCAGCACGGGCTTGATGATCTCCTCGATCACGGCCTCGATGAAGCTGGCCTTCATCTTCGTGGGGGACTCGCTCTGGTCGGGATGGTGCTGGGTGGAAAGCACGACGGTGTCGATGCTGTGGGGCTTGCCGTCCACGTAGCGCATCGTGACCTGGCTCTTCGCGTCAGGGCGCAGGAAGGGCAGGCGGCCGTCCTTGCGCAGTTGCGCCTGGCGCTCGACGAGCCGGTGCGCGTAGTAGATGGGCGCGGGCATCAGCTCGGGAGTTTCGTCGCAGGCGTAGCCGAACATCAGGCCCTGGTCGCCGGCGCCGGTGTTGAGGTGATCGTCGCTCGCGTGGTCCACGCCCTGGGCGATGTCGTTGGACTGCTTGTCGTAGGCGACCAGCACGGCGCAGCCCTTGTAGTCGATGCCGTACTCGGTGTTGTCGTAGCCGATGCGCTTGATGGTGTCGCGCGCGACCTGGATGTAGTCGACATGCGCGTTGGTCGTGATCTCGCCGGCGAGCACCACGAGGCCGGTGTTGGTCAGCGTTTCGGCGGCGACGCGGGAGCGCGGGTCCTGGGTGAAGATCGCGTCGAGGATGGCGTCGGAAATCTGGTCGGCCACCTTGTCGGGATGGCCTTCGGACACCGATTCGGAAGTGAAGAGAAAGTCGTTCGCCATTGGGAAACTCCAAACTTAGGTCAATTGGCGCGTTGCCAATCCGATGGAGTGTTGGCGAACGCTTTAGCAGTGATGTTTAAAGTCGCCCTGCAAGTAGTTCTGTAACTCAGCGACAATTTGCATTCTATTCGAGCCGTGCCGATCTTGCGCGCGCGTCCTGGTTTCCTTTCCCCCTCGTTTCGATGATCTTTTTGTTCCGAATGCTCGCCCGTGTGCCGTTGCGCTGGATGCACGCGGTCGGCGGCCTGCTCGGCTGGCTGGTCTGGTGGACCGCGCCGGCGTATCGAAGGCGCTTCAGGGAAAACGCGGAGGCCGCGGGCTTCACGCCCGCCCAGTACCGTCCGGCGATTGCCGCGGCCGGCGAGATGGTGGCCGAACTGCCCTGGATCTGGATGCGGCCGAGCGACCAGAGCCTGCTGCCGCACATCGTGCGCTGGGAGGGGGTGGAAGCCTTCGAGGCCGCGCTCGCGGCTCGCAAGGGCGTGATCCTGGTGTCGCCGCATATCGGGAGCTTCGAGGTGCTGGGGCAGGCCGTGGGCGAACGATTCGTCGATCGCTACGGGCCGATCACGGCGCTTTTCAGGCCGGCTCGCAAGGCGGTGGTCGCTGGCCTGGTCGAAAGCTCGCGCGATCGCCGGGGTATCCGGACGCTGCCCACGACCGTGGCCGGGGTTCGCGGTCTCATCCGCACGCTGCGCAGCGGCGGCTACACGGGCATCCTCCCGGACCAGGTGCCGCCGCTGGGGCAGGGCGTATGGGCACCTTTCCTGGGCCGTCCGGCCTACACGATGACCCTGCTGCCGCGGCTTGCGCAGCAGACCGGGGCCCGCGTGTTCTTCGGCCTCTGCGAGCGCCTGCCGCGCGGCGCGGGCTACGCGATCCGCTTCGAACCCTTCGACGGCACGTCGATGAGCGACCCGAAGGCGACTCCCGAAGAGGCCGCGGCTGCGTTGAACGAAGGCATTGCCCAGCTCATCCGCCGCCTGCCCGGCCAGTATGTCTGGGACTATGCGCGCTACAAGCAGCCACGCAGTGAACCGGTGCGGGAGGGCCTGTCATGAGCTTGTCCGCACGGCTCGGCATCGGATTGATGCGGGCGATCGCCCATGTGCCCTTGCCGCTCTTGCGCGGCTTCGGCGCGCTGCTCGGGAATGTGCTGTACGTGGTGGCGGTCCGGCGCCGGCATGTGGTCGACGTGAACCTCGCGCTGTGCTTTCCGGACAAGTCGCTGGCCGAGCGGCGGCGCATCGCGCGCGAAAGCTTCGTGTATGTGGCGCAGTCCTGGCTCGATCGGAGCTGGCTGTGGCATGGGTCGCGCGAACTCGTTCTTCGTCGGGTCGCCCTCACCGGCGCTCCCGAGGATATCGAGCTGGTCCTGCACGGGAAGGAGCCGGTGATCGTGTTCGCACCGCATTTCTACGGTCTCGACGCGGGCGCGATCGCGTTGACCGGACGCACGGATCGCCTTGCGATCACCATCTACACGACCCAGCGCAATCAGGTGGTGGACGAGTGGGCGCGCCAGGGCCGAACGCGTTTCGGCAATGTTCGCGCCCTCCGGCGTGTCGATGGCATCAAGCCGGTCATTGCGGGCCTGCGCCAGGGCGGCATGCTGTATCTGCTGCCGGACATGGATTTCGGGCGTGACCAGACGGTGTTCGTCCCTTTCTACGGCGTGCAGGCGTCGACCGTGCCCTCGCTCTCGCGCTTCGCGCGGCTGGGGCGGGCGAAGGTCGTGCCCGTGCTGTCGAGGTTCACGCCGAGCGGCTACGAGACCATGGTCCTTCCGGTCTGGCGCGACTTTCCCAGCGACGACGCGAAGGCCGACACCGCGCTGATGAATTCGCGCCTCGAGAGCTATATCGACACCATGCCCTCGCAGTACTACTGGGTGCACCGGCGATTCAAGACGCGGCCGGAAGGCGAAGGGCCCGCGTACTGAACTGGGCCGGCGCCATTCGGCGGCGGGAGGCGTTCTTTGCCTTCAGTCGCGGTGGCGCAGGAAGTTCTCGATCTCGTCCGCGACGAAGGCCGGCCGTTCGTGCACGATCCAGTGGGTCGCGCCCTCGACTTTCCGGATGCGCAGGTTGGCGACGTAATCGTCGAGTCCCTGCAGGAGGCCGGGCAGAAGTGCCGCATCGTCGAGTGCCCAGAGCACCAGCGTCGGCACGTCGACCGTCAGGCGCTCGCGCGGCAGGACGGGGATCTCCGGCGCACTCTGCCCCGGGATGGCGGGTTTCAGCGGCGTCACGCGGTAGAGATTGCAGGCGCCGGTGAGGCCTGCGCGCCAGACCTCGCGGTAGCGTTCCTTCACTTCGTCGGTGAGCCATCCGAAGCCCTCGGGTCCCGCCTTCATCCGAAGGAAAAATGTCCACACGCGGCGGAAGTCGTCTTCTGACAGCAGGGCTTCGGCATCGGGCCGGGCCAGGAAGTTCATGTAGGCGCTTGCGGCCTGCTGCGCCGGGTTGTTCAGGAGTTCGCGCGCGAACGTGCCGGGGTGGGGGGAATTGATGATCACCAGCCTGCCGAGCCTGTCGCCGTGGCGGTTGGCGTAGCCCCAGCCGAAGGCGCCGCCCCAGTCGTGCGCGACCAGCACCTCGATCCGGCCGTCGGGGCTTTCGGCGGCGGCGAGCTGCTCGATGTCCTGCACCAGCAGATGAGGGCGGTAGGCCGATACCTCGGTCGGCGCGCTCGATTTCTCGAAGCCGCGCAGGTTGGGCGCCACGCAGCGATAGCCGCCATGCTCGGGCTGCGCGAAATGCTCGAGCAGTTCGTCCCAGATGAAGGCAGCCTCCGGAAAGCCGTGCAGGAAGACCATCAGCGGCCGTCCCGGCTCGCCGCAGGCGCGGCAGCTGAGGGTGGTGCCGTTCGGCAGGGTGCGGGAGAAGGTCTGGATCACCGAAGGACTCCTTGCGTGGTCTTCATGCACATGACGCGACGGGCCGGCATGGAGGCGAGCCTTCGATACCCGGCTCAATCCGTGTCGTCGCGGCCGGTGGGCTCCGCGGACGATGCGTCCTGCGGATGGGCCCAGCGCCACAGCAGCTCGGCCGCTTCGTCCACGCCCTGCTGCTTCAGCGCGGAGAAGAGTTTGACCTCCCCGCCGCCGGCCTGCAGTCGCGCAATCGACAGCGCCTTGGCGCCCTCCGAGCGCGTGAGCTTGTCGGCCTTGGTCAGCAGTACCAGGAACTTCAGCCCTTGCTCGACCCGGGGGCGGATCACTTCGAGCAGGATGTCGTCGAGCTCGGTGAGACCGTGACGCGGGTCGCACATCAGCACCACGCCGCGCAGGTTGGCGCGCGTCATCAGGTAGTTGCCCATGACGCGCTGCCAGCGCAGCTTGGCTTCGCGTGGAACGGCTGCATAGCCGTAGCCGGGAAGGTCGGCGAGCACTGCATCGTCGAGCTTCTGCTTGCCCACGCCGAAAAGGTTGATGTGCTGCGTGCGCCCGGGCGTCTTCGATGCGAAGGCGAGTCGCGACTGCTGCGTGAGCGTGTTGATGGCGGTCGACTTGCCTGCGTTCGAGCGGCCGACGAAGGCGATCTCGGGGAGATCAAGTGCCGGCAGGTGTTCGAGTTGCGGGGCGCTCGTCAGGAAGTGCGCGGTGTGCAGCCAGCTGCGGGCCACCCGGACTTGTTCGCTGGTCGCGCTGTCGGGGTGCGACGCGGGGCGCCGGACATGGGGGAGCGGCTTGCGCGGCGGGGTGATCATCGTTGGGCTTTCGGGACGGGGGGCCATTGTAGAATCGCGAGGTTTTGCGCCATCATTTCAAGCCCCCCATATGAAGAAGATGTTCGCCCCCTTCCTGCTTGCAGCCCTGCTGGGCGCCGCCGCCGGCACAAGCTTCGCGGCCGACGACCCGGTCGCCAAGCCGGCTGCCGAGGCAGCCGCAAAGCCTGCCAAGCCGGATCCAGCCAAGGGCGACACCATCTTCAATGCGACGCCGGCCAACAGCCAGAGTTGTGCTTCGTGCCACAACGCCGACGGCAATTCGTCCATCCCCGCAAACCCCAAGCTGGCCGAACAGCATCCCGAATACATCCTCAAGCAGCTTCAGGACTTCAAGTCGGGCAAGCGCAAGAGCGCAATCATGAAGCCCATGGCCTCCGCGCTGTCCGACGAGGACGTGCGCAACATCGCCTGGTTCGTGGGGTCGAAGAAGGTCAAGACGGGGTTCTCTCGTGACCAGGACCTCGTGACCCTGGGCGAGCGCATCTATCGCGGCGGTATCGCGGACCGGCAGATTGCGGCCTGTGCCGGATGCCACAGCCCCGACGGCGCCGGCATCCCCGCCCAGTACCCGCGCCTCGGCGGCCAGCATGCCGACTACACCGGCACGCAGCTCAAGCTGTTCAGAAGCGGCGCACGCCTGAACAGCATCCAGATGACCGGCGTGGCCGCCAAGCTCACCGACCGCGAGATCGACGCCGTTTCCGACTACATCGCCGGGCTGCGGTGACGAAGCGCGGTTCAGCGTGAACTAACCGCCAATAACAAACCCCAAGAGGGCGGGCCTATCCGGGCAAGGATGGCCCGCCTTTTTGCTTTTTCCCAATCCGCCTTCATGTCAGTTTCCACCCACGGCCTTCGAGTCCGGCGCGGTCCCCAGATGGTCCGCGCGGCGGTGGAGTTGCTGTCGTCGATGCGCTTCGCCATCGCGCTGCTGACGGTCATCTGCATCGCGTCGATCATCGGCACCGTGCTGCGGCAGCACGAACCGATCAACAACTACATCAACGAGTTCGGACCCTTCTGGGCGGAGCTGTTCCGGGTCGCGAGACTCGATTCGATCTACAGCGCCTGGTGGTTTCTGCTGATCCTGGCCTTCCTCGTGATCAGCACCTCGCTATGCATTGCGCGAAACACGCCGCGCATCCTCTCCGACCTCAAGACCTTCAAGGAAGGCATCCGGGTGCAGAGCCTGCGCGCCTTCGGTCAGCGCGCCGAGGCCGTGCTCGACGAGCAGCCTGAGACGGCCGCCCGCCGCATCGGCCAACTGCTGGCCGGCGGCGGCTGGAAGGCGAAGCTGCAGCATCGAGAGGGCGATGGGTGGATGGTGGCGGCGCGCGCGGGCGGTGCGCACAAGCTCGGGTACATCGCCGCGCACGGCGCCATCGTGCTCGTATGCCTCGGCGGCCTGCTCGATGGCGACCTGATCGTGCGAGCGCAGATGTGGTTCAACGGCAAGAGCGTCTACACCGGCGGCGGCCTGATTGCCGACGTCTCGGCGGAGCACCGTCTGTCGCCGGGCAACCCGACCTTCCGCGGCAACATCCTGGTGCCCGAGGGCAGTCAATCCAGCGTGGCGATCCTGAACCAGTCGGATGGCGTCCTGCTGCAGGAGCTGCCGTTCTCGATCGAGCTCAAGAAGTTCATCGTCGACTACTACTCCACCGGCATGCCGAAGCTCTTCGCCAGCGAGGTGGTGCTGCATGACCGCGAGAACGGCAAGGAAATCCCGGCCCGCATCGAGGTGAATCACCCGGCCAGCTACAAGGGCATCGAGATCTACCAGTCGAGCTTCGACGACGGCGGGTCGCACGTGACGCTCAAGGCTGTACCGATGGCCGCCGCCGCGAAGCCCTTCGAGGTCGAGGGCACGATCGGTGGCAGCACGGAGATCTCCAATGGCACCGATCGCCTGACCCTCGAATACACCGCGCTGCGGGTCATCAACGTCGAGAACTTCGGCGATTCGGCGGGTGGTGGCGCCATGTCGAGCGGGGCGGACGTGCGCAAGGTCGACCTGCGCAGCGATCTCGAATCCCGCCTGGGCGCGGCCAACAAGGTCAACAAGCCCAAGACGCTGCGCAACATCGGACCGAGCATCGGCTACAAGCTGCGCGATGCGGCCGGACAGGCACGCGAGTATCAGAACTACATGGTCCCTGTCGACGCCGGCGACGGACAGCCGGTGTTCCTGCTCGGCATGCGCGAGCAGCCGGAGGACCCGTTCCGCTACCTGCGCGTCCCCGCGGACGACAAGGGATCGATGGAGGGCTTCGTGCGCATGCGGGCGGCCCTGGCGAATGCGGATGTCCGCGCGCGCGCGGTCGAGCGCTATGTCGCGCATGCGACCGATCCGAAGCGTCCTGAACTGGCGCAGCAGCTGCGCATCTCCGCGACCCGGGCGCTGGCGCTGTTCGCCGGCACAGAGCGGGCCAAGGCGGATGCGGTGAGCACCGGCGGCTGGCAGGCCGTCGCGGAGTTCATGGAAGCCAACGTGCCGGAAGCCGAGCGCGAAAGAGCCGGCGCCGTGCTGGTCCGCATCCTGAACGACGTGCTGTTCGAGGTGCTCAACCTGAGCCGCGAGGATGCCGGGCTCGCGACCCTGCCCGGCGACGAGCACTCGCAGGCCTTCCTCACGCTGGCAGTGCTCGCGCTCAGCGACGCGCACTTCTATCCCGCGCCGGTCGCGATGATGATGACCGACTTCAAGCAGGTCCAGGCCAGTGTGTTCCAGGTGGCGCGGGCGCCCGGCAAGAACGTGGTCTACCTGGGTTGCCTGTTGCTGATCGTGGGCATTTTTGCCATGCTGTACGTGCGCGAGCGCCGGTTGTGGGTGTGGCTCGCGACGAGCGACACGAGTCCCGGAGGCGCCTCTGCCACCATGGCCTTTTCGGTCAATCGCAAGACCATCGACAGCGACCGTGAATTCGAGAACTTGAAGAACAAGTTGCTCGCCATCAGGAGAGACTCTGCGTCATGACCACGACCACCCTGACACTCAACGACAGCTGGCTGGCGCGCCGGAACACTTTCGACTGGGTGTTCGCTGCCCTGGTGATCGCCGGTGGCCTGTTCGCCTTCTCGCGCTACCTGGATGCGATGGACGTCTACGAGAAGGCCATTCTCACGGCCGCGATGCCGGCGGCCATCTGGATCGGCTGGTTCTGGCGTCCGTTGCGTGTGCTGGCGATCGTGGTCGCCGGCGCGACGCTGCTGGCGATCGCCTCCTACCAGGGCGACCTGGCCCGGGCCGACACCGTCTTCTGGCTGAAATTCTTCCTGTCGAGCCAGTCCGCCATCCTCTGGATGAGCGTGCTCTTCTTCATGAGCACGCTGTTCTACTGGATCGGTTTCTTCGGCGGCAGGCAGGGCGACACGATGGCGCTGATCGGATCGCGGCTGGCCTGGGCCGCGGTCGCCATGGCGCTGATCGGCACGATGGTGCGCTGGTACGAGAGTCATCAACTCGGCCCGGACATCGGGCACATCCCGGTCAGCAACCTCTATGAGGTGTTTGTCCTCTTCTGCTGGCTGACGGCCTCTTTCTATCTGTACTTCGAGTCGCGCTATGGCACCCGCGCCCTGGGCGGCTTCGTGATGCTGGTGGTCAGCGCGGCAGTGGGTTTTCTGCTCTGGTACACGCTGGTGCGCGATGCCCACGAGATCCAGCCCTTGGTGCCGGCGCTCCAGAGCTGGTGGATGAAGCTGCACGTACCTGCCAACTTCATCGGCTATGGCACTTTCTCGCTCGCGGCCATGGTGGCCTTCGCCTACCTGATCAAGGAGCAGGCGGACGAGACGCGCTGGTACAGGCTCACGCCGATGTGGCTTCTGGCCGTTGCCCTGTGCTTCGTGCCGGTGGCCTTCCGCCAGCGCGCGCAGGAGGCGGGCGGCAGCTACTGGCTTGTCTATGCCGCCATTTCGGCCTTGATCGCGATGGGCATTCTTGCGGGCCGCAAGCGCATCGCCGCGCGCCTGCCCTCCACGGAGGTCCTCGACGACGTGATGTACAAGTCGATCACGGTCGGCTTCGCCTTCTTCACGATCGCGACGGTGCTGGGAGCGCTCTGGGCCGCCGATGCCTGGGGTGGCTACTGGAGCTGGGATCCGAAGGAAACCTGGGCGCTGATTGTCTGGCTCAATTACGCGGCCTGGCTCCATATGCGGCTGGTCAAGGGCTTGCGCGGGACGGTTGCGGCATGGTGGGCGCTGGCGGGCCTCGCGGTGACGACCTTCGCCTTTCTCGGGGTGAACATGTTCCTGAGCGGGCTGCACAGCTACGGCACTCTCTGACGAGGGCCATCGCCGGCAAGATTGCACGATCATGTGAACCACGGACGAGGCTGGCGCGTAACCGAATCGGCATCTGCAACGAATTCATCAGGGCTCGGCCATCGAGTTGAAAGGCGATCATGTTGATTCAGTCCCGCGACAAGGGCTTCGTTCATCCCCATTCGAGCGAAATCACGCCGCGCGCCGTGTACGACGGCCGACGCGACATCCTCAAGCTGCTCGCCAGCGGCGTGGCTGGCGCGGCACTCGCGTCCTGGGCGGCGCGCGATGCGCGGGCGCAGATGGCGGGACCCGGAAAGCTGGCACCGCTCAAAGGTGCGAAGTCCGAGGTCGCCGGTGCACAGACGATGGAAAAGATCACCGACTACAAGGACGCGACGAGCTACAACAACTACTACGAGTTCGGCGTCGACAAGGGTGATCCGGTCAAGAATGCCGGGACGCTCAAGACGCGCCCGTGGACTGTGGAAGTCGAAGGCCTGGTGAAGAAGCCGGGCAAGTACGGCATCGAGGATCTGATCAAGCTCAGCGCGCAGGAAGAGCGCATCTACCGGATGCGCTGCGTGGAGGGCTGGTCGATGGTCATACCCTGGGTAGGCTATTCGCTGTCGGAACTGATCAGGAAGGTCGAGCCCCAGGGCAGCGCCAAGTACGTCGAGTTCATCACGCTGGCCGATCCCAAGACCATGCCGTTCGTCGGATCTCGCATTCTCGACTGGCCTTACGCCGAAGGCTTGCGCATGGACGAAGCGATGCATCCGCTGACGCTGCTCACGTTCGGCATGTATGGCGAAGTGCTGCCCAACCAGAACGGTGCGCCGGTCCGCATCGTCGTGCCATGGAAGTACGGCTTCAAGAGCGGCAAGTCGATCGTGAAGATCCGCTTCGTCGAGAAGGAGCCCGGCACGGCATGGAACAAGGCCGCGGCGCAGGAGTACGGCTTCTATTCGAACGTGAATCCGAACGTCGATCATCCGCGCTGGAGCCAGGCCACCGAGCGCCGGATCGGCGACGGCGGGCTGTTCGCGAAGCGCATCAAGACGCTGATGTTCAACGGCTACGAGGCGCAGGTCGGCCAGCTCTACGCGGGCATGGACCTGAAGAAATACTACTGAGCCGAGCGACTGTCGTGAACAAGCTCCTCATGCATCCCGCGGCGAAGCCGCTGGTCTTCCTGCTGTGCCTGCTGCCCTTCGCCTGGCTCGGCTACGGCGCCTTCACTGACAACCTGGGCGCGAATCCGGCCGAGTACCTGATCCGTTCCACGGGCGACTGGACGCTGCGCTTCATCTGCATCGTGCTTGCGGTGACGCCGTTGCGTGTCCTCACCAGGACCAACGCGCTGGCGCGCTTTCGCCGCATGCTGGGGCTTTTTGCGTACTTCTACGTCGTGGTCCACCTGCTGAGCTACAGCTGGTTCGACATGGGCTTCGAGGTGGACGACATCGCCAAGGACATCGCAAAGCGGCCGTTCATCCTGGTGGGATTCTCTGCTTTTGTGCTGCTCACCCCGCTGGCGGCGACTTCCTTCAACCGTGCCATCAAGGCCATGGGAGCGAAGCGCTGGCAGCTGCTTCACAGGCTGGTGTATGGGATCGCCGGGCTGGGGCTGCTGCACTTCTTCTGGATGCGGGCCGGGAAGAACAACTTTTCGGAAGTGTTCGTCTACGCGGCGATCGTTGCAGTGCTGCTGGGGTGGCGGGTCTGGAACTTCGCCGGCAGGAAGCAGGCCCGGCCGCCGGTGGTGCCGAGACCGCAATTGAGCAAGTGAGCAAGTGAGCGGCAGCGCCCGAGGGCGCTGCCGTATCGACTCACTGCTCGCTGCGCAATTGGTCCTCGATGGTCTCGCGCCGGCGGATCAGTGTGGCCTGGTCGCCGCTCACCAGGATCTCGGCCGCGCGTCCGCGCGTGTTGTAGTTGCTGGCCATCGCCATGCAATACGCGCCGGCCGACATGACCGCGAGAAGATCGCCCGATTCGACAGTCAGCGAGCGGTTGTGGCCCAGCCAGTCGCCGCTTTCGCAGATGGGCCCGACCACGTCATAGATTGCAGGCGTGCCCTGGCGCGGCGCGAGCGGGACGATCTGGTGGAAGGCCTCATACATCGCGGGCCGCGGCAGGTCGTTCATTGCCGCATCCACGATGCAGAAGTTCTTTTCTTCCCCGGGCTTGATGTAGAGAACCTCGGTCACGCACACGCCGGCGTTGCCAACCAGCGAGCGGCCCGGCTCGACGATGAGCTTGCGCCGGCCGAAGCCGCGCGCGTCCAGGCGCGCCAGCAACTGATGCCAGAGCGCATCGGCCGCCGGCGGCGTGTCGCCGTTGTAGTCGATGCCCAGTCCGCCGCCGAAGTCGAGGTGATGAAGTGCCACTCCCTGGCGCTCGATGGCCTCGACCAGGTCGAGCACGCGCTCAAGCGCATCGAGGTAGGGCGACGCTTCGGTGATCTGGGAGCCGATATGGCAATCGATGCCGACCACCTTCAGGCCCTCGAGCGAAGCGGCATGCTGGTAGACCGCGACGGCGCGGTCGTGCGCCACGCCGAACTTGTTGCCCTTCAGTCCGGTGGAGATGTAGGGGTGGGTCTTCGGATCCACGTTGGGATTGATGCGAACGCTCACCGGTGCACGCAGGCCTTCGCCGAGCGCCACCTCGTTGAGGACATCGAGTTCTGCTTCGCTTTCCACGTTGAAGCATCCGATGCCGGCCATGAGCGCTTCGCGCATCTCGGCGCGTGTCTTGCCGACGCCCGAGAAGATGACCTTGGCCGGATCGGCACCCGCGAGCAGTACCCGTGCCAGTTCTCCGCCCGAGACGATGTCGAAGCCGCAGCCGGCCTCCGCAAACACGCGCAAGACGCCGAGCGAGGAGTTTGCCTTCATCGCGTAGCAGACCAGCGCATCCCGTCCTTCGAAGCCGCGCCGGTAGGCGGCCAGGGCATCGAGCATCCATTGCTTCGAGTACACGAAGAGGGGCGTGCCGTGTTCGCGCGCGAGCGATTGAAGGGAGAGTCTTTCGACATGCAGATTGCCGTCGATACGCGCGATGTGGGGGGCGCCAGGAAGCCGCTGCGTGTCGTTCACCGTGAACCTCCTGATGCGGCAGGCGCGCTGCTTGCGGGGCTGGGTCGAGGCGCTGCGGTGTCTGTGGGGGTATTGGGCGCGCCTTTGGAATCGGAGCTGCCCAGATCGGGGACCAGAAGTCCCGGCAGGGTGGTGCGATTCTTGGCGGCGGGATCGGTCGGAAGATAGAGCGGCCCCTTTTGGCCGCAGCCCACGATACCGACCCCGATGAGTGCGAGGCCAATCGCACTCACTAGAATTTGGCGAACATTCAACATCGCGAAATTGTATGACCGACCCCGAATACATGGACCGAGCGGAAGCCGTTCTCGCGGCGATCGAACGCAGTTGTGATCGCATCAACGAAACGACCGATGCCGACATCGACAATCAGCGCGTGGGCGGCATGATCACCATCACGTTCCGCAACGGCAGCCAGTTGATCGTCAACCTGCAGAAGCCGCTACAGGAGATCTGGCTGGCCGCGCGCACGGGTGGCTATCACTATCGGCACGACGGCCAGGGCTGGGTCGACACCAAGACCCGCGAGGAGTTCTTCGGCAACCTGTCGCGCGAGGCGACGCTGCAGGCCGGTCAGCCGCTGAGATTCGCGCTCGAGTGATCGAGTGATCGAGTGATCGAGTGATCGAGACGAGCGGGCGGGCGAATCAGTTCTTGAAGAGGTCGAGGATGCGATTGCGCTCCTCCGGTGCAGCGGGAGCGCTGATCGGCGGGCCGGAAATGGCCTCGGCCGGCTGCGTCGGGCCGCCATCGAGGCCGAGGCTTGCGACACCGCGGCCTGGCGCGTAGTCGTCGTAGTACCACTCGCCGCCGACGTTGACCACGCCCGGGGGCACCGGGACTTCGGCGACGGGGATGCCCTTGATCGCCGTTTCCATGTAGCTGATCCAGATCGGCAGGGCGAGGCCACCGCCCGTTTCCCTGTCGCCGAGCTTGCGCGGCGTGTCGTAGCCGATCCATGCGATCGCGGTCATCGTCGGCTGGAAGCCGGCGAACCACGCATCGAGCGAATCGTTGGTGGTGCCGGTCTTGCCGTAGATGTCGGTGCGTTTCAGCGTGGCCTGGGCCTTTGCCGCCGTGCCACCGCTGGCCACCGATTGCAGAAGGCTGTCCATGATGAAGGCATTGCGCTGCGGGATTGCGCGCATGGTTTCGTTGAGCAGCGGCGGTTGCGTCTCGACCAGGACCTTGTCCTTGTGGTCGGTGATGCGCGTCACGAGGTAGGGCGCGACGCGGTATCCGCCGTTGGCGAAGACCGAATAAGCGGTCGCCATTTGCATCGGCGTCACGGAGCCGGCGCCGAGCGCCATCGGCAGATAGGCGGGATGCTTCTCGCGCTCGAAGCCGAAGTTGCCGATCCAGTCCTGCGCATAGCGCGTACCGATGGATTGAAGAACGCGGATCGACACCATGTTCTTCGATTTCATCAGCGCGCGGCGCAGTGGCATCGGGCCCTCGAAGGTGCCGTCGTAGTTCTTGGGCTCCCAGGGCTGCCCACCGGTCGTGCCGGCATCGAAGAAGAGCGGTGCGTCATTGACGACCGTGGCCGGCGTGAAGCCCTTTTCGAGCGCCGCCGAGTAAATGAAGGGCTTGAAGCTCGAGCCCGGCTGCCGCCACGCCTGTGTCACGTGGTTGAACTTGTTCTTGTCGAAATCGAAACCGCCGACCATCGCCTTCACGGCGCCGTCGCGCGGATCGAGAGAGACGAACGCGCCTTCGACTTCCGGGAGCTGCGTGATCTCGTACGCGCCCTTGGGGGTCTTGGCGACACGAATCACCGCGCCGCGCCGGATCTTGATGTTGGGCGCTGCCTTGTCCGAGAGACCGGACTGCGCAGGTCGCAACCCCTCGCCGTTGATCTGCAGCACTTCGCCGTTGGCGCGCACCGCCGTGATCTCCTTGGGATTGGCCTTCAGCACCACGGCCGACATCACGTCGCCGTTGTCCGGGTGCTCGGCAAGCGCGTCATCGACTGCCTCGTCGAGCTCCTTGGGATCGTTCGGGAGATCGACGAACTTCTCGGGGCCGCGATAGATCTGGCGGCGTTCGTAGTCCATGATGCCCTTGCGCAGCGCGCGGTAAGCGGCCGCCTGGTCGGCGGCGACGACCGTCGTGTAGACCTTGAGTCCGCGCGTGTAGGTGCTGTCGCCGTACTGCGCATACATCAGCTGGCGCACGGTTTCTGCCACGTACTCGGCATGCAGCCGGGTCGGGTCGGCGGCGTCACGCAGGTGCAACTCCTCCTTCTTGGCCTCGGCCGCCTGATCGGCCGTGATGAAACCGGCCTCCTGCATGCGATCGATCACGTACAGCTGGCGCGCTCGGGCGCGGGCCGGATTGTTGACAGGGTTGTTGGCGCCCGGTGCCTTGGGGAGGCCGGCGAGCATCGCCGCCTGTGCGATCGAAATGTCTTTCAGCGGCTTGCCGAAATAGGCCTCGGAAGCGGCGGCGAAGCCATAGGCACGATTGCCCAGGTAGATCTGGTTCAGGTAGATCTCGAAGATCTGGTCCTTGCTGAGCATGTGCTCGAGCTTGAAGGTCAGCAGCACCTCGTAGATCTTGCGCGTGAGCGTCTTTTCCGAGCTCAGGTAGACATTGCGGGCCACCTGCATCGTGATGGTCGACGCACCCTGGCTCTTCATGCGATTCATGTTCGCGAGGCCGGCGCGCAGCATGCCCTTGTAGTCCACACCGCCATGGTCGTAGAAGCGGGCGTCCTCGGCGGCCAGAACCGCGTCCTTCATCACCTTCGGGATGGTCGCAATGGGCGTCAGGTTGCGGCGCTCCTCACCGAATTCACCGATGAGGATGCCCTCCGCCGAGAACACGCGCAGCGGTAGCTTGGGTCGATAGTCGGCGAGTTCGGATATGTCGGGTAGATTCGGGTAGGCGACCGCCAGTGCGACAGCGATGACGCAAAGGCCGGCAATCATGCCGGCCGCGGCAAGCCCGAAGGCCCACAACACGATGCGCAACAACCAGGTCAGCCAGATGGGACGTTGGGAGGGAGAGGCAGGCGGGGTCTTGGCAGGCCCTTTGGTTCGGGAAGATTCGGTCATTGGGGCTGTCAGAGTCTGGCCTGCATTATAAAAAAGAGGTTCAATCAGACGGCTTATTCGTATCGGGTAGGACCCAAGTACTCTTATTTGTGACGCAAGTTGCAAATCTGAACTTTTACGTCGACTTTTGACAACGAACACCCCCGCGCAGGGGGTTCGCCGCTTGGTTGCACTTGCACCTTGCTGCTAGCATGCAACCACACGCAAATCTTTCCAATCGTTACAAGCGGATGGGATCCAACTTGACTGCTTTGGGATCGTTGTTTCACCGTCAGCCGGCGCCCTTGCTCGGGCTGGACGTGAGTTCGTCCAGCGTCAAGCTGGTTGAGCTCGGTCGCGACGCCGGCGGCCAGTTGGTTCTCGAGCGCTGTGCCATCGAGCCGCTGGAGCGGGGCTGGATTACCGACGGCAATGTCGAAAAATTCGATGAGGTCGCTGAAGCGGTGCGCCGTGTGGTGCGCAAAAGCGGCACACGTACAAAAAATGTCGCACTTGCACTGCCGCCTTCGGCCGTCATTACTAAAAAAATCATACTTCCCGGCGGAATGAGCGAGCAGGAGCTCGAAATTCAGGTCGAGTCGGAAGCCAATCAATACATTCCCTTTTCGCTGGACGAGGTCAGTCTCGATTTCTGCGTGATTGGCCAAGCCGCCAATTCGGTCGGTGATGTCGAGGTCCTGATCGCTGCCTCGCGCAAGGAGAAGGTTCAGGATCGCCAGGGCCTCGCCGAGGCTGCCGGGCTGAAGGCCGTCATTCTCGATGTCGAGTCCTATGCGTCACGACTCGCGACGGCGCGGCTGATTGAACAGTTACCGGGGCAAGGCCAGGACGCCGTGGTCGCACTGTTCGAGGTCGGTGCCTATACGACCAGCATGCAGGTGCTGCGCAATCAGGAGGTTCTCTACGATCGCGATCAGGCCTTCGGCGGCGCGCAGCTCACCCAGCTCATCGTTCGCCAGTACGGTTTTTCGGCCGAGGAAGCCGAGACGAAGAAGCGCAGCGGGGACTTGCCTGACGACTATGCGTCGGGAGTTCTCAAACCTTTCGTTGCCAGCATCGCCCAGGAAATCGCGCGTGCGCTTCAGTTCTTTTTCACGAGCACGCCGCACAACCGCGTCGACTATGTGCTGCTCGCAGGCGGTTCGGCTTCGTTGCCCGGCCTGACGAACGCGGTGACGCGGCAGACTTCCTTTGCCTGTTCCCTGGTGAATCCGTTCGACGGCATGACTTTCGCCGGCGGCATCCGCGAGAAGAAGGTGCGGCGCGAGGCGCCCTCCTACCTGACATCGTGCGGCCTGGCGATGCGGAGGTTCCTGCAGTGATCCTGATCAACCTCCTTCCGCATCGGGAAGCGGCGCGCAAGCGCCGGCGCGAGACCTTCTACGCCACGCTGGGGGCGTCGGCGCTGCTGGGCGTGTTGATCGCGGGTGCCGCGTACCTCTGGATCCAGGCTCAGATCTCGACGCAGCAATCGAAGAATCAGATGCTCCAGTCGGCCATCACGAAGCTCGAAGGCGACATCAAGGAGATCTCGACCTTGCAGGCCGAGATCGCCGCGTTGCGCGCGCGTCAGCAGGCCGTGGAAGACCTTCAGGGTGACCGCAACATGCCGGTGCACCTGCTCAACGAGCTGGTGCGTCAACTGCCTGACGGCGTCTATCTGACCACCATGAAGCAGGACAACCAGACCGTCACCCTTCAGGGCATGGCGCAGTCCAATGAGCGCGTTTCAGAGTTGCTGCGCAACCTGGGCACCAACAGCCCCTGGCTGGTGAAGCCGGAATTGGTCGAGATCACGTCCGGCAACGTCGCGTTGAGCCCGCGTGACCAGCGCCGCGTCGCGAACTTCACGATGCGCATCGGCCTCAAGCGCCCGACCGACGCCCAGAAGCCGGCAGTCGTGCCGGCCGCGGCGACAAAGCCTGCGGCCAAGGGGTAGGCGCCCATCATGTCAAGTAAACGCTCAACTCCGCGGTTCGACCTGCTGAACAGTCTGCGCAATCTGGGCGACCAGTTCCGCGGGCTGAATCCGAATGACCCGTCCGTGTGGCCGCCGGTGCCGCGCTATGCCCTGTGCGTCGCCGCGGCTGCGCTCGTGGTCGTGGCCTTGTGGTTCGTCTGGCTCACCAATTCCAACGACGAACTCGAAGCCGAGCAGGCCAAGGAAGTCACGCTTCGTGCCGACTACACGAAAAAGGTCGGACAGGCTGCCAATCTCGAACTGCTCAAGAAGCAGCGCGAGCAGGTCCAGCAATACGTGACGCTGCTCGAGAAGCAGCTGCCGAGCAAGGCGGAAATGGACGCGTTGCTGTCCGACATCAACCAGGCCGGGCTGGGCCGCAGTCTCCAGTTCGAGCTTTTCCGACCCGGCCAGGTCCTCGTGAAGGACTACTACGCCGAGTTGCCGATCGCCGTACGCGTCACCGGCCGCTATCACGACATAGGCGCATTCACGGCGGACATTGCCAACCTGTCGCGCATCGTGACGCTCAACAATCTGGCGATCACACCGCAGAAGGACGGCGTACTGGTCATGGACGCGACTGCGCGGACCTACCGCTATCTCGACGAAGAAGAGCAGGCCGCGCAGAAGCGCGCGACGGCGGGGGCAAAGAAGAAATGAGAATGCGCGTGTTTCTCGGCCTCGCCGCAGCCGTCGCTGGCCTGAGCGGCTGCATGGGCTCGGAGCAGGAAGATCTTCAGCGATGGATGACGGAGCAGCGGGCAAAGGTGAAGCCCAGCGTGCCCCCGATCTCCGAGCCGAAGAAGTTCACGCCGCAGGCCTACACCGAGGCCTCGGCCTTCGAGCCCTTCAACATGCAGAAACTGACGCAGGCGCTGCGTCGTGACTCCAATCAGCCGAGCACTTCCGGCCTGATCGCTCCGGAACTCGCGCGCCGGAAGGAAGCGCTGGAGGCCTTCCCGCTCGATTCGATGACCATGGTCGGCAGCATGAACCGCAACGGCCAGCCGGTCGCATTGATCAGCGTCGACAAGCTCCTCTACCAGGTGCATGTCGGCAACTATCTGGGGCTGAATTACGGGCGTATCACCCGTATCAGCGAAACCGAACTCGCCTTGCGTGAAATCGTGCAGGACGCCGCCGGTGAGTGGATCGAACGCGTGGCGACGCTGCAGTTGCAAGAGAGGTCGAAATGAATCAAAGAAAATCAACGATGGCACGGTGGCTGAAGATCACGGGCGCAGCGCTTCTGGCCTTTGGTGCTGTTGCTGCCGCCCATGCGCAGAACGCAATCGAATCCGTCACGAGTTCGATGCAATCGGGCGCCGAGGTCGTCCGTATCGACCTGACGCAGCCGCTTGCCGCGCCGCCAGCAGGATTCGCCATTCAGACGCCCGCACGCATCGCGCTCGACTTTCCAGGTGTCACGAACGCGATCGGTCGCTCCGCGATCGAGGTCAACCAGGGCAACCTTCGTTCCGTGAACGTGGTGCAGGCTGGTGACCGTACTCGACTGGTGCTGAACCTGAAGCAGGCAACGGCATACAAGACGGAGATCCAGGGCAAGTCGTTGCTGGTCTCGCTGGAGCCCGTGGCCGGCGCAGCGCTTGTGGCGTCCACGCCATCGGCGTTTGCCGAGAATCGCAATCGCGACACGCTGCCGCTGCGCGATGTCGATTTCCGGCTCGGATCCGACAGTACCGGTCGGGTCATCGTCGACCTGGCCAACAACCAGGTGGGCGTCGACATTCGCCAGCAGGGGAAGAACCTGGTGGTCGAATTCACCAAGTCGACCTTGCCCGAGGGGTTGCGCCGGCGACTCGACGTTTCGGACTTCGGCACCCCGGTGCAGACTGTCACGACCCAGCAGGTCGGTGATCGCGTGCGCATGACCATCGAGCCCAAGGGCGACTGGGAGCACAGCGCCTATCAGAGCGAGAACCAGTTCGTGGTCGAAGTGCGCCCGCGCAAGATCGATCCCACCAAGTTGACGCAAGGTGTGGGCTACAACGGCGAGAAGCTGTCGCTGAACTTCCAGAACATCGAGATCCGCTCGCTGCTGCAAGTCATCGCCGACTTCACGAATTTCAACATCGTGACCTCGGATTCCGTCACCGGCGCCCTCACGCTCCGCCTGAAGGATGTGCCCTGGGATCAGGCGCTCGACATCATCATGCAGGCGAAGAACCTCGGCATGCGGAAGAACGGCAGCGTGTTGTGGATCGCGCCGAAGGACGAAATCAACGCCAAGGAAAAGCTCGAGTTCGAGGCGCAGGCCGCGATTCAGAACCTGGAACCGGTGCGTACCCAATCCTTCCAGCTCAACTACACCAAGGCCATCACGATCGCGCAGGGCCTGACCGGCACCGGTGCGGCGGCTGGCGGCGGGGCCGGAAATGCGACGCGCATCCTGAGCCCGCGCGGCAGCGTGATTGCGGAAGCGCGCACCAATCAGCTCTTCGTGTCCGACATCCCCGCACGCCTGGCGCAGGTGGCCGAACTGATCCAGAAGCTGGACGTGCCGGTGCGCCAGGTGCTCATCGAGGCGCGCATCGTCGAAGCCTCGGACACCTTCGGCAAGTCCCTGGGTGTACGGCTCGGCGGCGGCATCGCCGGCGGCTCGGTGGGTTCGGTGAATGGCAGCCAGGTGTTCGGCAACCTCGGCGTCGTGCCCACCGTGACGCCTGCGACCGCCACGACATCGGGGAGCGCACTGACGACCTTCACGAACTCCAACTTCGTGAACCTGCCGTCCACCGGTGTGTCCGGCAACGGCAATGCGCCGGGCACCTTCGCGATCTCGCTCTTCAACTCCAGCTTCTCGCGCATGCTGAACCTGGAAATCTCCGCGCTCGAAGCCGATGGCAAGGGCAAGGTGGTTTCCAGCCCGCGCGTGGTGACAGCCGACCAGACGAAGGCGCTGATCGAGCAGGGCACGGAACTGCCCTACCAGGTCGCGACCTCCAGCGGCGCCACGTCGATCGCCTTCCGCAAGGCCAACCTCAAGCTCGAGGTCACGCCGCAGATCACGCCGGAGGGCAACATCATCCTGACACTCGATGTCAACAAGGACACGGTGGGCCAGGCGACCACGGCCGGATTCGCGATCAACACCAAGCACGTCCAGACAGAGGTGCTGGTCGAAAACGGGGGCACGGTGGTCATTGGTGGTATCTTCGAGCTCACCGAAACCAACGATGAGTCGCGCATACCGGTGCTCGGTGAAGTGCCCTATCTCGGGGCGCTGTTCCGGACGCGCAATCGCGTTGCGAACAAGACTGAAATGCTCGTCTTTATCACCCCGAAGATGATTACCGATCGCAACGCCGCGCGCTGACGCGCGGCGTGCACAGCACCGCGTGGCGGTCGCACTGGTCGGATTACCCGGCGCCGGTAAATCTGCTGTCGGCCGTCGCCTTGCGCAGCGGCTGCAGGTTCCCTTCATCGATACCGATCATGTGATCGAGGAGCGGATCGGCTGTTCGATCCGCGACTACTTCGAGCGTGAAGGCGAAGCGAGCTTCCGCGACATCGAGGAGTCCGTGATCGCGGAACTCGCTGCGGCGCCGCATGGCATCGTCGCGACGGGGGGGGGCGCCGTCCTGCGCGAATCCAATCGCGCGCGCCTTCGTGCGGCATTTCATGTGATCTATCTGCGTTCGTCGCCCGAGGATTTGTTCAGGCGGCTGCGCCACGACGTCAAGCGCCCACTGCTGCAGGTTGCGGATCCGCTGGGACGGCTCCGCGAGCTCCATGCCGCGCGCGACCCGTTCTATCGCGAGGCGGCCCACGACATCGTCGAGACCGGCCGGCCCTCGGTGGCCATGCTGGTGAACATCATCGCGATGCAGCTGGATCAGGCCGGCATTGCCTCCCCTGCCCGAGACGATCCACCGGTCTGAGCCGGGCCGGGGCGCCATGCGCCTAAACTCGGCGCATGCCACGGCCTCCTTCCCACGAATGCGTCGAGATCGAACTCGGCGAACGCAGCTACCCGATCCTGATTGGTCACGGATTGACCATTGATCCGCACAGTTTCGATGTCGTGCCCGCGGCTGCGACAGCGCTGATCGTCACCAACACCACGGTCGGTCCGCTGTACGCGAACACCCTGCGGACCACCCTTGCCGGCCGCTTTGCCCATGTCCATGTCCTCGAGTTGCCGGATGGCGAGGTCTACAAGGACTGGCAGACCTTGAATCTCATTTTCGACAGCCTGCTCGGCCACGGCTGCGACCGCAAGACGGTGCTGTTCGCGCTCGGCGGTGGTGTCGTCGGGGACATGACGGGTTTCGCGGCGGCCAGCTACATGCGGGGCGTGCCCTTCGTGCAGGTGCCGACCACACTGCTGGCCCAGGTCGACTCCTCCGTCGGCGGCAAGACGGCGATCAACCATCCCCTGGGCAAGAACATGATCGGCGCTTTCTACCAGCCGCGGCTGGTGGTGTGCGACCTGGCGACGCTCAGGACGCTGCCTGCGCGCGAACTCAGTGCGGGCCTGGCGGAGATCATCAAGTACGGCCCGATCCACGACATGGAGTTCCTCGCCTGGATCGAGTCGCATATCGAGGCCCTGGTCGCGCGCGATCCGCAGGCGCTCGCGCATGCGGTGAAACGCAGTTGCGAGATCAAGGCCGCAGTCGTCGGCCAGGACGAGCGCGAGACGGGTCTGCGGGCCATTCTCAATTTCGGCCACACCTTCGGGCATGCGATCGAGGCGGGCCTGGGATACGGCCAATGGCTGCACGGCGAGGCCGTCGGTTGCGGCATGGTGCTGGCCGCGCATCTGTCGCAGCGGCTGGGCGGCATCGATGCGGCCTTCGTGCAGCGCTTGACGACGCTGATCCGGCAGGCCGGGCTTCCCACCGTCGCGCCCGCGCTGGGTGCGGACCGCTATCTGGAGCTGATGCGGGTCGACAAGAAATCGGAAGCTGGCGAGATCCGGTTCGTCGTGATCGACCGACCCGGCTCGGCCATCGTGCGCAGCGCACCAGACGCGGTGGTGCGCGAGGTGCTCGCGCAATGCTGCGCTGCCGCTTGAATCGCGCCGTGGCGCGGGCTCGCAGGGAGCCTGCGGGCGCCCTGCGGGGCTGCGTCCGGGGGAGCTGCGTGCGATGAGTCTCGCGCCCTACGCCTGCGATCCTGCCTTGTCGCGCGGCCGGCGCCACCAGGAGGCGCCCGCGCCCACGCGCGATGCCTTCCAGCGTGACCGCGATCGCATCGTGCACTCGACCGCGTTCCGGCGACTCGTCTACAAGACCCAGGTCTTCCTCAATCACGAGGGCGATCTCTTCCGCACCCGGCTGACCCATTCGCTGGAAGTGGCGCAGCTTGGCCGCTCGATCGCGCGCTCGCTCCGGCTCAATGAAGACCTGGTGGAAGCGGTCGCACTCGCGCACGACCTCGGCCACACCCCCTTCGGCCACGCGGGCCAGGATGCGCTGGACGCCTGCATGGCGGACGAGGGCGGCTTCGAACATAACCTGCAGAGCCTGCGCGTCGTCGATGAACTGGAGCATCGCTATCCGGACTTCGACGGACTCAACCTGAGCTTCGAGACCCGCGAGGGCATTCTCAAGCACTGCTCTCGAGCGAATGCCGATCGTCTCGAGGCTGCGGAGCCTGGTGGCGTGGCGCGACGTTTCCACGATCGCACGCAACCCGGGCTGGAAGCGCAACTCTGCAATCTCGCCGACGAGATCGCCTATAACGCGCACGACATCGACGATGGCGTCCGCTCGGGTCTGATCAGCATCGAATGGCTGGGCGAGGTCCCCCTGTTCGAGCGCTTTCGCCGTCAGGCGATGGCCGAGCATCCGACCCTCCAGGGCCGGCGGGTGCTCTACGAAACCATCCGGCGCATGCTCAGCGCGCAGGTGTACGACGTGATCGATGCGACGCGCGCCGCGCTCGCGGCCGCCGCACCCGGCGACGCGGAGGCGGCCCGGCACTGTGGCCCGCTGGTGCTGTTCAGCGACGCCATGCGGGCCGAATCGACCGAGCTCAAGCGCTTTCTGTTCCGCAATCTCTACCGCCATGAGCGCGTGGTGCAGACCACAGGGCGGGCCAAGGGGGTGGTGCGCACCCTGTTCGCAGCGTATCTGGCGGATGCGCGCGAGATGCCCGAGTTCTATGCCGGGCGCGAAGACCGCCATCGCGCGGTGGCGGACTATATTGCCGGGATGACTGATCGTTTCGCGCTCCGGGAACACGAACGCCTGACGGGACAGCGATGGACCGAATGAACACCGCTTCGATGGCACGCACGCGCATTCCGGTGCCGGTGCTGGCGGTGGTTTTCGCCGGCGTGTCGGCGGCCCTGCACCTGGGCAAGCTTCCACCGGCGGTGCCCGACCTGCGGGCCACACTGGGCGTCGGCCTGGTCGAGGCGGGCTTCCTGCTGTCGCTGGTGCAGCTTGCCGGCATGACCTTGGGCATTGGCGTCGGTGTCGTGGCGGATTCGATCGGATTGCGCAGGAGCATGCTGTGCGGACTGGTCGTGGTCACGTGCGCCAGCCTGCTTGGCGGCCTGGTTGGCGTCTGGGTCCTCGATGGCCGGCGTGCCGTCGTGCTGCTTCTTGCATTGCGGGCGCTGGAGGGCTTCGGATTCCTGCTCGCGGTCATGCCCGGGCCGGGCCTGATCCGGAGGGTCGCGACGCCCGCGGCGGAAAGGGCGGCGCTGGGGCTCTGGGGCGCCTATATGCCCGCAGGGGTGGCGTTGGCCCTGCTGATGGGCCCTCAACTGATTGCGTCGACCGGCTGGCCGGGATGGTGGTGGTCGCTGTCGCTGGTTTCGGCGGCTGCGGCCTGGTGGGTTGCCCTGGCGGTGCCGGCAGACACGCGGTCGGCCGTGGCGGGCAGGGCGCCGCACGGCGAATGGGCCGGGCGCCTGCGCGACACCGTGCGTGCGAGCGGACCGTGGAAAGTCGCGCTCGCCTTCGCGGTCTATTCATCGCAATGGATGGCCGTCATCGGGTTCCTGCCGGCGATCTATGCCGAAGCGGGTGTACCGGCAGGATGGAACGCCGGCCTCACGGCGCTCGCCGCGGCGATGAACATGGTCGGCAATGTCATGGGTGGCCGGCTTCTGCAGGCCGGGCTCGCGCCACATCGATTGCTGCGATGGGGTTTCGTCGTGATGGCCTGCGGCAGCGTGGCGGCATTCGCCCAATTCGGAACGTCGCCCGATGCGACGGGCCTTCCGCCGGCGCTGCGCTATGCCGCGATCTGCTTGTTCTCGCTGGGCGGCGGGGTCGTTCCTGCGACGCTGTTCATGCTCGGCATCCGTCTGGCGCCCGGCCCCGCGACGGTCTCGACCACCGTCGGGCTGATGCAGCAGGCGTCTTCGCTGGGGCAGTTCGTCGCGCCGCCGGCCGTCGCGTGGATCGCGTACCGGATGGGCGGTTGGCAGTGGACCTGGGTCGTGACGCTTGGCTGTTCGCTGATCGGGATGGCGTTGGCCGCGCGCGTGGCGCCTGCCTCGCGTCAATGGAGCACCCCATGAGCAATGATCAAGCTGTCACGGTCGCACAGGCGGAAGCCGATACCCGGCGCTGGCTCGAACGGGCCGTCATCGGCCTGAATCTCTGTCCGTTCGCGAAGGCCGTGCATGCCAAACGGCTCGTCCATTACGCGGTCTACTTGCCGCAGGAGGAGGGCGAACTGATCGACATGCTGATGGCCGAGGCGCAAGCCCTCCACACCTGTGCGGTCTCCGAGAGAGATACGACGCTGTTGATCGCTCCCAACACGCTCGCGGACTTCCTGGACTTCAACGACTTCGTGAACCGTGCGGAGCGCCTGCTCGCGCGCGCCGGCTTCGAAGGCGAACTGCAGCTCGCGAGCTTCCATCCACACTTCCAGTTCGCCGGCACGGAAGCCGGCGACATGGGCAACATGACCAATCGCGCACCCTATCCGACCCTGCACCTGCTGCGCGAGGACAGCGTGAGCCGGGCGGTCGCGGCTTTCCCCGATGCCGAGGCGATCTTCGGGCACAACATCCAGACCCTCGAAGAGCTGGGCCCGGAAGGATGGGCTTCGCTCGATGTCGGTCCGCGAGGTGCGTCGCAATGAGCAAGCTCGCCGCAATCGACAGGAAGACCCGGGCGGAGGCCGAGGTGCTGGCCGAGCTTCGTCCCGGCCAGTCGGTGGAGCTGCTCAAGGAACTGCACATCCTGACGCGCGAGGGGCGCCTGAACCAGGATTCGCGTCGCAAGCTCAAGCAGGTCTACCACCTGTTCCAGTTCATCGAGAAGCTGCTGCACGAGTTGCCGGACGACGGTGCCAGCGCCACGTTGGCGGACCATGGGGCCGGCAAGTCCTACCTGGGATTCATCATCTACGACCTGTTTTTCCGCCAGCGGGAAGGCGGCCACGTCTACGGCATCGAGACGCGCGCGCAGCTGGTGCAGAAATCGCGGGAACTGGCGCAGCGCCTGGGCTTCGAGCGCATGTCCTTCCTGAACCTCACGGTTGCCGACTCCGCCATGTCGACGGAGCTGCCGGCGCACATCGACGTGGTCACGGCCCTGCACGCCTGCGACACCGCGACCGATGATGCGATCGCCTTCGGTCTCGCGAAGGAAGCGAAGTTCATGGTGCTCGTTCCCTGCTGCCAGGCCGAGGTTGCCGCCTGTCTGCGTCAGACCAAGGCCCTGGCGCTGTCGCGCACGCCGCTGGCAGAGCTCTGGCGCCATCCGCTGCACACGCGCGAGATCGGAAGCCAGCTCACCAACGTGCTGCGCTGCCTGTACCTCGAGGCGAGCGGCTACCAGGTCACGGTGACTGAACTCGTGGGTTGGGAACACAGCCTCAAGAACGAGCTCATCATTGCGCGCCGAACCGGCCAGCGAAAAGCAGGCGCTGCGCTGCGACTGAGAGAACTGCTGGCGCAATTCGGGCTGGAATCGCTGCTGAACACGCGATTCCGCCTGGCCTGAAGCGCGCCCGGGACGCGCCATGGCACGTCTTGCCCGTCTCACGCTTGCCGAGCAGCCGCATCATCTGATCCAGCGCGGAAACAACCGCCAGCCGATCTTTGTCGACAACGAAGACCGGCGGCGAATGCTCGACTTGCTCGGGGAATGCGCCGAGCGCTTCGGCGTCCGGCTGCACGCCTACGTGCTCATGGACAACCACTTCCACCTGCTCGCCACGCCTTCGAGCGCTGACGGCTTGCCGCAGTGGATGCAGGCTGTAGGCCGCGGCTATGTGCGCTACTTCAACGACCGGCACCAGCGCACCGGCACGCTGTGGGAGGGGCGCTACCGCTCGACGGTGCTGCAGGCCGAGCGCTATCTGTTGCCCTGCATGGTCTACATGGATCTCAACCCGGTCCGGGCGGGCCTGGTCGCCGAAGCCCGTGACTACCCATGGTCGAGCCACGCGCACTACGCGGGTCTGAGGCAAGACAAGGGGCTGACGCCGCATCCCTTGTATTGGGCGCTCGGCAACACGCCCTTCGCGCGCGAGGCCGCCTATGCCGAATTGGTGCGCGGCGGCATTTCAGGTGCCGATCAGTCCCGATTGACCGATGCCACCTTGCATGGCTGGGCCGCAGGCGACAGCGCTTTCCTCGAATCGTTACAGAAAACAACGGTGCGCCGCCTGCATAAAGGGAAGCCAGGCCGTCCAGTGGCGCCGAAGAAGGGCGGCTGATTTCCGGCTTTTCTAGATGGAGCTTGGCTCTATTGCTATCCTTTTTAATGTGTCCCCATTTAGTTTGGCTATCTATTGGGCCTTCGTTAAATGGAACCTGACCCCATTTAAACCGTTTGGCATTATTTGTGCAAAGCAATATGCTCCTTTTCCCCGCGAAAACTGAAGGAGCACGCCATGACGACGGCTGCCGAGATCGACCATCTCCAACAACACGGCCTGTATTCCGCATCCGACGAGCACGACGCCTGCGGTGTCGGCTTCGTCGCCCACATCAAGGGCGAGAAGAGTCACGCCATCGTGCTGCAGGGCCTGAAGATCCTCGAAAACCTGGATCACCGGGGCGCCGTCGGCGCAGACAAGCTCATGGGCGATGGCGCCGGCATCCTGATCCAGATCCCCGACATGCTGTACCGGGAGGAGATGGCCAAGCAGGGCGTGACACTTCCGCCGCCCGGCGAATATGGCGTCGGCATGATCTTCCTCCCGAAGGAACATGCATCGCGCGAAGCCTGCGAGCAGGAGATGGAGCGCGCCATCAAGGCCGAAGGCCAGGTCCTCCTGGGCTGGCGCGACGTTCCGGTCAACCGCGACATGCCGATGTCGCCGGCCGTCCGCGCCAAGGAGCCCGTGCTGCGCCAGGTCTTCATTGGCCGCGGCAACGACGTCATCGTTCAGGACGCGCTGGAACGCAAGCTCTACGTCATCCGCAAGACGGCGAGCGCCAGCATCCAGCGCCTGACGCTCAAGCACAGCAAGGAGTACTACGTTCCGAGCATGTCGAGCCGCACGGTGGTCTACAAGGGCCTGCTGCTGGCCGACCAGGTCGGCACCTACTACCTCGATCTGCAGGACAAGCGCTGCGTTTCCGCCCTCGGCCTGGTTCACCAGCGTTTCTCGACCAACACCTTCCCGGAATGGCCGCTGGCCCACCCGTACCGCTATGTCGCGCACAACGGTGAAATCAACACGGTCAAGGGCAACTACAACTGGATGAAGGCACGCGAAGGCGTGATGTCCTCGCCGGTCCTGGGTGCCGATCTCCAGAAGCTCTATCCGATCAGCTTCGCCGGCCAGTCCGACACCGCGACCTTCGACAACTGCCTCGAATTGCTCACGATGGCCGGCTATCCGATCAGCCAGGCCGTGATGATGATGATTCCGGAGCCGTGGGAGCAGCACGCGACCATGGACCCGCGCCGCCGCGCCTTCTACGAATACCACGCAGCCATGCTGGAGCCCTGGGACGGCCCTGCGTCCATCGTGTTCACCGACGGCCGTCAGATCGGCGCGACGCTCGACCGCAACGGCCTGCGCCCCTCGCGCTACTGCGTGACCGACGATGACCTGGTCATCATGGGCTCGGAGTCCGGCGTGCTGCCCGTGCCGGAGCAAAAGATCGTGCGCAAGTGGCGCCTGCAGCCCGGCAAGATGTTCCTGATCGACCTCGAGCAGGGCCGCATGATCGACGACGAGGAGGTCAAGTCGACGCTGGCCAACAGCAAGCCCTACAAGCAGTGGATCGAGAACCTGCGCATCAAGCTCGACAGCGTCGAGTGTGGATCCGTGCAGACGCCGGCCACGGAGGTCAGCCTGCTCGATCGCCAGCAGGCATTCGGCTACACGCAGGAAGACATCAAGTTCCTGATGAGTCCGATGGCGCAGGCCGGCGAAGAAGGCATCGGCTCCATGGGCAACGACAGCCCGCTGGCGGTACTGTCGAACAAGAACAAGCCGCTCTACAACTACTTCAAGCAGCTCTTCGCGCAGGTGACGAATCCGCCGATCGACCCGATCCGCGAGGCCATCGTCATGTCGCTGGTGTCCTTCATCGGCCCCAAGCCGAACCTGCTGGACATCAACCAGGTCAATCCGCCGATGCGGCTCGAAGTGAGCCAGCCGATCCTGGACTTCGCCGACATGGCGAAGCTGCGCGACATCGGCACCCACACGCAGGGCAAGTTCAAGAGCTACACGCTCGACATCACCTATCCGCTGGCCTGGGGTGAAGAGGGTGTGGAAGCCAAGCTCGCCTCGCTGTGCGCCGAAGCCGTCGATGCGATCAAGGGCGGACATAACATCCTGATCGTGAGCGACCGCGGCGTCGGCCCGGCGCAGGTGGCGATCCCGGCCCTGCTCGCGCTGTCGGCGATCCACCAGTACCTCGTGCGCGAAGGCCTTCGCACCACGGCCGGTCTCGTGGTCGAGACCGGTTCGGCACGCGAGGTCCATCACTTCGGCGTGCTCGCAGGATACGGCGCCGAGGCGGTCCATCCCTATCTCGCGATGGAGACGCTGGCCGCAATGCACGAGGACCTGCCCGGCGAACTGAGTGCGGACAAGGCCGTTTACAACTACGTGAAGGCGGTCGGCAAGGGTCTTTCCAAGATCATGTCGAAGATGGGTGTCAGCACCTACATGAGCTACTGCGGCGCACAGTTGTTCGAGGCCATCGGTCTCAACAGCGAAACGGTGGCCAAGTACTTCACCGGCACCGCGAGCCGCGTCGAGGGTATCGGCGTGTTCGAGATCGCCCAGGAGGCGATCCGCATGCACAAGGCGGCATTTGGCGACGATCCGGTGCTCGCGCACATGCTCGATGCCGGCGGCGAATACGCCTGGCGCACGCGTGGCGAAGAGCACATGTGGACGCCGGACGCGATCGCCAAGCTCCAGCACAGCACGCGCGCGAACAACTTCAACACCTACAAGGAATACGCGCAGATCATCAACGACCAGAACCGCCGCCACCTCACGCTGCGCGGGCTGTTCGAGTTCAAGATCGATCCCGCCAAGGCGATTCCGGTCGACCAGGTCGAGCCGGCGACCGAGATCGTCAAGCGTTTCGCCACGGGCGCCATGTCCCTCGGATCGATCAGCACCGAGGCCCATTCGACGCTGGCCGTCGCGATGAACCGCATCGGCGGCAAGAGCAACACCGGTGAGGGCGGCGAAGACCCGGCGCGCTACCGCAACGAGCTCAAGGGTATCCCGATCAGGAAGGGCGACACGCTCAAGAGCGTGATCGGTGAGGCCAACGTCGAAGTCGACCTGCCTCTGAAGGACGGCGACTCGCTGCGTTCGCGCATCAAGCAGGTCGCCTCGGGCCGTTTCGGCGTCACCGCCGAGTACCTGGCCTCGGCCGACCAGCTCCAGATCAAGATGGCGCAAGGCGCGAAGCCCGGCGAAGGCGGCCAGCTTCCCGGCGGCAAGGTCTCCAACTACATCGGCCAGTTGCGCTACTCGGTGCCGGGGGTGGGCCTGATTTCGCCGCCGCCGCACCACGACATCTACTCGATCGAGGACCTGGCGCAGCTCATCCACGACCTGAAGAACGTCGCGCCGCACGCGAGCGTGAGCGTCAAGCTGGTGAGCGAAGTGGGCGTGGGCACCATCGCGGCCGGCGTCGCCAAGTGCAAGAGCGATCACGTCGTGATCGCGGGCCATGACGGCGGCACCGGCGCGTCGCCGTGGTCGTCGATCAAGCATGCGGGCAGCCCGTGGGAGATCGGTTTGGCCGAGACCCAGCAGACGCTGGTGCTCAACCGCCTGCGCGGCCGCATCCGCGTGCAGGCCGACGGCCAGATGAAGACCGGACGTGATGTCGCGATCGGCGCGCTGCTCGGTGCCGACGAGTTCGGCTTCGCCACCGCGCCGCTGGTGGTCGAGGGCTGCATCATGATGCGCAAGTGCCACCTGAACACCTGCCCGGTCGGCGTCGCCACGCAGGACCCGGTCCTGCGCAAGAAGTTCTCGGGCAAGCCCGAGCATGTGGTGAACTTCTTCTTCTTCGTCGCCGAGGAAGTTCGCCAGATCATGGCGCAGCTCGGCATCCGCAAGTTCGACGACCTGATCGGCCGCTCGGACCTGCTGGACACCCGTCGCGGCATCGAGCACTGGAAGGCGCGCGGGCTGGACTTCAGCCGGCTCTTCGCGCAACCCAAGGTCCCGGCCGACGTGGCCCGCTACCACGTCGAATTCCAGGACCATGGCCTGGAGAAGAGCCTCGACAACAAGCTCATCGAGAAGTCGCGCCCGGCTATCGAGAAGGGCGAGAATGTGCAGTTCATCGAGGTCGCGCGCAACGTGAACCGGTCGGTCGGCGCCATGCTCTCGGGCGCGCTGACGAAGGTGCATCCGCAGGGCCTGCCGGACGACTCGATCCGCATCCAGCTGGAGGGTACGGGCGGCCAGTCCTTCGGCGCCTTCCTGGCGCGCGGCATCACGCTCTACCTGATCGGCGACGCCAACGACTACACGGGCAAGGGCCTGTCGGGCGGCCGCGTGGTCGTCCGGCCCAGCCTGGACTTCCGGGGCGAGGCGACGCGCAACACCATCGTCGGCAACACGGCGCTCTACGGCGCGACCACCGGCGAGGCCTATCTCTGCGGCGTGGCCGGCGAGCGATTCGCGGTGAGGCTGTCGGGCGCCACGGCGGTGGTCGAAGGGACCGGCGATCACGGCTGCGAGTACATGACCGGCGGAACCGTGGTCGTGCTGGGCAAGACCGGGCGCAACTTCGCGGCCGGCATGAGCGGCGGCGTCGCCTTCGTCTACGACGAAGACGGGCAGTTCGCCTCTCGCTGCAACCTTGCGATGGTGTCGCTCGAAAAGGTGCTCACCTCGAGCGAGCAGACGGCGAGCGTGCACCAGAAGATCTGGCATGGCGGCGAGACCGACGAAGCGCAGCTCAAGCGCCTGCTCGAAGAACACCACCGCTGGACCGGCAGCAAGCGCGCACGCGAGCTGCTCGACACATGGGCTGTCTCGCGCACGCGCTTCGTCAAGGTGTTCCCGAACGAATACAAGCGCGCCCTGGCCGAGATCCACGACCGCAAGGTCGAATTGACGAGCAGCGGCAACAACGCGCACGTCGGCATGGAGCCGCACGCGTTGGTCAACAAGCCGGTTGCGGCGGTCTGACGGCCGGCGGATCGACAGAGGAACAAAGGAAAGCACGATGGGAAAGATCACCGGCTTCATGGAATACGAGCGCATCGAGGAGGGCTACAAGCCCGTCGACGAGCGCGTCAAGCACTACAAGGAATTCGTCGTCGGTCTTGACGACGCGCAGGCCAAGGTCCAGGGCGCGCGCTGCATGGATTGCGGCACGCCCTTCTGCAACAGCGGCTGCCCGGTCAACAACGTCATTCCGGATTTCAACGATCTGGTCTATCGCAACGACTGGCAAAGCGCCTTCGTGGTGCTGGATTCCACCAACAATTTTCCGGAGTTCACCGGTCGCATCTGCCCCGCGCCATGCGAGGCGGCCTGTGTGCTCAACGTGAACGACGATGCGGTCGGCATCAAGTCCATCGAGCACGCGATCATCGACAAGGCCTGGGCCGAAAGCTGGGTTGCGCCCCGGCCGGCCAAGCACAAGACCGGCAAGAAGGTGGCGGTGGTCGGTTCCGGCCCGGCAGGGCTGGCGGCGGCGCAGCAGCTGGCGCGCGCGGGCCATGAGGTGACGGTTTTCGAGAAGAACGACCGGATCGGCGGATTGCTGCGCTACGGCATCCCGGACTTCAAGATGGAGAAGACCCACATCGATCGCCGTGTCGAGCAGATGAAGGCCGAAGGGGTGAGCTTCCGCACGGGTGTGGTGGTCGGCGCCGCCAAGGACCCGCTCGGCAAGGGGTCCAAGGTTACCAACTGGGCCAAGGAGAGCGTCACGCCCGAGCAGCTTCAGAAGGAGTTCGATGCGGTGCTGCTGGCCGGCGGTGCCGAGCAGTCGCGCGACCTGCCGGTTCCCGGACGCGACCTCGACGGCATCCATTTCGCCATGGAATTCCTGCCGCAGCAGAACAAGGTCAATGCCGGCGACAAGGTCAAGGGACAGCTGCGTGCCGAAGGCAAGCACGTCATCGTCATCGGCGGCGGCGATACCGGCTCCGACTGCGTGGGCACCAGCAATCGTCACGGCGCCGCCAGCGTGACGCAGTTCGAGCTGATGCCCCAACCGCCCGAAGAGGAGAACCGTCCGCTGACCTGGCCCTACTGGCCGTACAAGCTGCGCACCAGCTCCAGCCACGAGGAAGGCTGTGAGCGCGAGTTCGCGATCGCGACCAAGGAGTTCATCGGCGAGAAGGGCAAGCTCACGGGCCTCAAGACGGTCCGCGTCGAGTGGAAGGACGGCAAGATGGCCGAAATCGCGGGCAGCGAACAGGTGCTGAAGGCGGACCTCGTACTGCTGGCGATGGGTTTCGTCAGTCCGGTGGCCGGCGTGCTCGACGCCTTCGGCATCGAAAAGGATGCGCGCGGCAACGCGAAGGCGAGCGTGGACTTCATCGGCGGCTACGCGACCACCGTGCCCAAGGTCTTCGCCGCCGGTGACATGCGGCGTGGACAGTCCCTGGTCGTGTGGGCGATCCGCGAGGGCCGGCAGGCGGCCCGTGCGGTCGACGAGTTCCTGATGGGGTTCAGCGACCTGCCTCGTTGACGTCGCGACGGCGCCATCGATGGGGCGGAATCGTCTTGTCGCCGCGGCCTGCGCGGTGGGGTGCCGGGAAGTGCCGCGCCGCTTCCCTTATCATGGCCGACAACCGCGAGCCGGGATGCCTGATGGCGCCCCGGCTTTTCTGTTGCCATGGACCCTGATTTTTCCTCTCCCATTGTCGAATTTCGTGACGTTGCCTTCGGCTACGACCAACGTCCGATCCTGGACGGCGTCTCGTTCGCCGCACCGCGCGGCAAGGTCACGGCGCTGATGGGCGCCTCCGGCGGCGGCAAGACGACGGTCCTGCGCATGGTGGGCGGACAACTCCGCGCGCAGCGAGGCGAGGTACTGGTCAATGGCCAGGACGTCGGGCGTCTCGATCGCGCGGCGCTCTATGCGATGCGGCGTCGCATGGGCATGCTGTTCCAGTTCGGTGCGCTTTTCACCGACATGAATGTGTTCGACAACGTCGCATTCCCCTTGCGCGAGCACACACACCTTTCAGAAGGACTGGTGCGCGATATCGTCCTCATGAAGCTGGATGCGGTCGGTCTGCGCGGCGCGCGGCGCCTGATGCCCAGCGAAGTGTCCGGCGGGATGGCGCGACGTGTCGCCCTTGCGCGGGCGATCGCGCTCGATCCGGAACTCGTCATGTACGACGAGCCCTTCGCCGGCCTCGACCCGATCTCGCTCGGAACGGCCGCCCGCCTGATCCGGCAGCTCAACGACGTCCTGGGGCTGACCAGCATCGTCGTGTCGCACGACCTTGACGAGACGTTCCGCATCGCCGACCACGTGGTGATCCTCGCCAACGGCGGGGTAGCGGCGCAGGGTCGGCCGGAGGAAGTGCGGCAGAGTAGCGATCCCCTGGTACACCAGTTCGTGAACGCGCTGCCCGAGGGACCCGTGCACTTTCACTATCCCGCGCCGGGTGTCGAGGACGACTTCGGCCACACCAACGGGGGGCGCACATGAGCTGGTACCGGCCGTCCGATGTCGGCTTTACGGTCCGCAGCAAACTGGCGGACCTGGGCGGGGGGGCTCGGCTCTTTCTGCTTCTTGCCGGCCGCGGGGCGGCCAGCCTGCGTCGCTTCGGGCTGGTGCGCGACCAGATCCATTTTCTGGGCAACTATTCGCTCGCGATCATCGCGGTCTCGGGGCTGTTCGTGGGCTTCGTGCTCGGCCTGCAGGGCTACTACACGCTGCAGCGTTATGGCTCCTCCGAGGCGCTCGGCCTTCTGGTGGCGCTCAGCCTGGTGCGCGAACTCGGGCCCGTGGTCGCCGCGCTCCTGTTCGCCGGACGGGCCGGAACCTCGCTGACCGCGGAGATCGGGCTCATGAAGGCCGGCGAGCAGTTGAGCGCCATGGAGATGATGGCGGTAGATCCGGTGCAGCGCATCCTCGCCCCGCGTTTCTGGGCCGGCGTGATCACCATGCCGCTGCTGGCGGCAGTCTTCAGCGCGGTGGGTGTCGTCGGCGGCTGGGTAGTGGGGGTGCTGATGCTCGGGGTGGATCCGGGGGCGTTCTGGGGTCAGATGCAGGGTGGGGTCGATATCTGGAAGGACCTGGGCAACGGTGTGGTCAAGAGCGTCGTCTTCGGATTCACGGTGACCTTCGTCGCACTGCTGCAGGGTTACGAGGCGCGGCCCACGCCCGAGGGCGTCTCGCGTGCCACGACTCGGACGGTGGTCGTGGCGTCGCTGGCGGTGCTCGGCCTGGACTTCATGCTGACCGCCATGATGTTCAGCATCTAGAACAACACATCGCAAGAGCGCAATACATGCAACGTTCCAACAAAGACATCTGGGTCGGCCTGTTCGTGCTGATCGGGGCGGCGGCGCTGCTCTTTCTGGCGCTTCAGTCGGCCAATCTGTTGAGCCTGAATTTCCAGAAGACCTATGCGGTGACCGCGCGCTTCGACAATGTCGGGGGCCTCAAGCCGCAGACGGCGGTCAAGAGCGCGGGAGTGGTCGTGGGGCGTGTCGAATCCATCACGTTCGACGACAAGAACTTCCAGGCCTCGGTGACGCTCTCGCTGCAAAGCCGATACAGTTTTCCGCGTGACAGTTCGCTCAAGATCCTGACCAGCGGACTGCTCGGCGAACAGTACATCGGCATCGAGCCGGGTGCTGACGAGAAGAACCTGCAGGCGGGCGATGTGATCACGTCGACGCAGTCCGCCGTGGTGCTTGAAAATCTGATCGGTCAGTTCCTCTACAGCAAGGCCGCTGAAGGAAGCGCCCCGGCAAGCACGCCCGCCAGTTCCAACAAGAAATGAAATCTGCAACTGTTTTCGATCGATTTTCCGAAATGCGTCGGTCGCCGCTGGGGCCGCGCTTGACTCTTGCGGCGTGTGCCGTCGTCCTGGTCAGTGGCTGTGCAACCGGTCCCAACGCGAATCCGGCAGACCCGATCGAACCCTTCAATCGGCAGGTGTCGCGCTTCAATGACGAGGTCGACGATCTCGTGCTGCGGCCCGTCGCGACCGCTTATCGCGAAGTCTTGCCGTCGCCCGTGCGCACCGGCGTCAACAACTTCTTCGGGAACCTGTCCGATGTCTGGAGCTTCGCCAACAGCGTCGCCCAGCTCAAGTTGCAAAACAGCGCCCAGACCTTCATCCGGGTGAACGTCAACACCTTCTTCGGACTCGGCGGCATCCTGGACATCGCCACCGAAGCCGGCATTGATCGAAAGTCCGAGGATTTCGGCCAGACGCTGGGCCGCTGGGGTGTGCCGAGCGGGCCTTATCTGGTACTGCCGTTGCTCGGCCCGTCGACTGTGCGTGATGCGGCTGCGCTTCTCGTGGACAGGCAGGGCGACCTGGTCGGTACAGTCGGGGACATCCCCGTGCGCGATTCCTTGTACGCGCTGCGCGTGGTCGACGAGCGCTCAAATCTGTTGCGCGCGAGCCGGTTGATCGGCGACGCTGCGCTCGACAAGTATTCGTTCACCCGCGATGCCTTCCTGCAGCGGCGGCGCAGCGCGGTCTTCGACGGCAACGTTCCGGACGACGGCAACTGAAGCCGATACGGGTTTTCATTCGGTTGCAAGGGCCTCGGCGAGGTGTGGAACCCTCTCCACCGGGCTTTCTCAAACGTACGCTCCCGGCAAGGCCGGGACTCGACTTGACGCAAGGGATCTATTCGATGAGCTGGATTGTTGAGCGCCGCGCCTTTGCGCGTTTCCTCGGCGTGTGCCTGATGACTGTTGGCGCTGCGGCTGCCTTTGTGCCGCCGGTGCATGCGGCGGACGAATCGCCGGATGCGCTGGTCAAGCGTTTGTCGACGGACGTGCTGGAGACCATCAAGGCGGACAAGTCGATCAAGGCGGGTGACGTCGCCAAGATCATGAAGCTGGTCGACACCAAGATCATGCCGAACGTGAACTTCCAGCGCATGACGGCGTCTGCCGTCGGGCCGGCCTGGCGCCAGGCCACGCCGGAGCAGCAGAAGCGACTGGAAGCGGAATTCAAGACCCTGCTGGTTCGTACCTACGCGGGCGCGCTGGATCAGGTGAGCGACCAGACCGTCAATGTGCGCCCGTTCCGGGGCTCGACCGACGACAAGGAAGTCCTGGTGCGCACGGAAGTTCGCGGCGTCGGCGATCCGGTACAGCTCGACTATCGTCTGGAGAAGACGCCTGGTGAGGCCGGCGGCTGGAAGATCTACAACATCAATGTGCTGGGCGTGTGGCTGGTCGACACCTACCGCACCCAGTTTGCGCAGCAGATCAATACCAACGGCATCGACGGCCTGATTGCCGCGCTGGAGACGCGCAACAAGAACAACGCCATCAACAACGGCAACGGAAAGAGCTGAAGCCGACATGCTGGTCCTGCCGTCCAAGCTGACTCACGACGACGCGCCTGCCTGCGTGTACATGCTGCAGCAAGGCATGGCGGCCCAGTCGTCCGGCACCTCGACCGTGGTCGACGCCTCTGCACTGGAGCATTTCGACTCCTCGGCGCTGGCGGTGCTGCTCGAGTGCCGCCGCGAGTCCAGCGCCCTGGGCCGAGGCTTCGCGGTCAAGGGCCTGTCGCCGCGTCTGCGCGAGCTGGCTTCTCTGTACGGAGTTGCCGGCCTTTTGCCTGCCGCACCCTAGGAAGGTGCCGGCCCCGTAAAATCGCGGGTTCCCATGCCCGCGATCTCCTTCCAGTCGGTCTCGAAGACCTATCCCGCCTCACGCCAGCAAAAAGCCCAAGGAAAACCGGGCCTGCGCGCGGTCGACGCGGTGACCTTCCAGATCGAGGAGGGTGAGTTTTTCGGTCTCCTCGGCCCGAACGGTGCCGGCAAGACCACGCTGATCAGCATGCTGGCAGGCCTTACCCGGCCGACGTCAGGCTCCATCCAGGTCCATGGCTTCGACGTGCAGCGCGACTATGCGCAGGCGCGCCGGCAGCTCGGCGTGGTGCCGCAGGAGCTGGTCTTCGATCCCTTCTTCAACGTGCGCGAGTCGCTGCGCATCCAGTCGGGCTATTTCGGCATCAGGAACAACGACGACTGGATCGACGAGCTGTTGCACAGCCTCGGCCTGGCGGACAAGGCCGGCGCCAACATGCGGCAGCTGTCCGGCGGCATGAAGCGCCGCGTGCTGGTCGCCCAGGCGCTGGTGCACAAGCCGCCGGTGATCGTCCTGGACGAGCCGACCGCCGGCGTGGACGTGGAGCTGCGCCAGACTCTCTGGCAGTTCGTGGCCAAGCTCAACAAGGAAGGCAGTACCGTTCTGCTGACAACCCACTATCTCGAAGAGGCCGAGGCCCTGTGCCATCGCATCGCGATGCTCAAGCTGGGGCGGGTGATTGCGCTGGATCGAACCAGCGAGTTGCTGCGCTCGGCCGCAAGCAACGTGCTGCGCTTCAAGACCGACGGCATGCTGCCCTGGTCGATTGCCCAGCACGCACGCATCACCGGGCGCATCGTGCAATTGCCGGCACAGAATGCGCGCGAGGTCGAGCAGCTCCTGGCTGCGATCCGCGAGGCCGGCCTCGATGTCGAGGACGTCGAGATGCGCAAGGCCGACCTGGAAGATGTGTTCATCGACCTCATGGCCGGCGAACAGACGCCGCTCGAGGTGGCCCGATGAACGCGGCTCGGAGGTTCCCATGCTGATCGGCGCCCTGGGCTGGCGAGCCCTGCTCTACAAGGAGGTGCTGCGCTTCTGGAAGGTCGGCTTCCAGACGGTCGGGGCACCTGTGCTCACGGCACTGCTGTACCTGATGGTGTTCGGCCACGTGCTTGAAGATCACGTGAAGGTCTACGGCTCCATCGGATACACCGCCTTCCTGGTGCCGGGGCTGGTGATGATGAGCGTCCTGCAGAACGCCTTCGCGAACAGCTCGTCTTCGCTCATCCAGAGCAAGATCATGGGCAACCTCGTCTTCATCCTGCTGACTCCGCTGTCGCACTGGGGCTGGTTCTTCGCCTACGTGGGCTCGTCCATCGTGCGCGGGCTGGCCGTCGGCCTCGGCGTATTCGCGGTGACGGCCCTGTTCGCCATGCCCAGCTTCGTTGCCCCGCTGTGGATCCTCGTCTTCGCCTTTCTGGGTGCCGCGATGCTCGGCACGCTCGGCCTGATCGCCGGACTCTGGGCGGAGAAGTTCGACCAGATGGCGGTGTTCCAGAACTTCCTCATCATGCCCATGACCTTCCTGTCGGGCGTGTTCTATTCGATCGGCTCGCTGCCGCCGTTCTGGCAGTCGGTCAGCCACCTGAATCCCTTCTTCTACATGATCGACGGATTCCGCTATGGCTTCTTCGGCGTCAGCGATGCTTCGCCCTGGCTCAGCCTCGGCATCGTCGGCGGCGCCTGGCTGGTCGTGAGCGCGATCGCAGTGCACTTGCTGCGCATCGGCTACAAGATCCGTGGCTGATGCCCATTCCCCACCATGACTGCTGAAGAACTCCAATCGATCATCCAGGCCGGTCTCGCCTGCGAGCACATCACGCTCGAGGGCGACGGTCGCCACTGGTACGCAACCATCGTCTCCGCCGAGTTCGAGGGCAAGCGTCCCATCCAGCGGCACCAGCGGGTCTACGCCACCCTGGGTGCCAAAATGCACACCGACGAGGTGCATGCGCTCTCGATGAAAACCTTCACGCCTGCCGAGTGGGCAGCCCAGACTTCCTCGCCTTCCCGGTAGACATCCGCTGGATTCCTCATGGACAAACTTCTGATTCGCGGCGGACGTACGCTTCGCGGCGAGGTGCTCATTTCCGGCGCCAAGAACGCGGCGCTGCCTGAACTGTGCGCCGCCCTCCTGACTGACCAGCCCGTCGAGCTGCGCAATGTGCCCCGGCTCAAGGACGTGGCCACCATGCTCAAGCTGGTCCAGAACATGGGGGTGGCCGCGGAGCGCCACGACAACGGCATCGTGCGGCTCAATGCCCGCACGCTCGAAGTGCCCGAGGCGCCCTACGAGCTGGTGAAGACCATGCGCGCATCGGTGCTGGCGCTCGGACCGCTGCTCGCGCGCTTCGGCCGCGCCAGAGTCTCCTTGCCGGGCGGCTGCGCCATCGGATCGCGTCCGGTCGACCAGCACATCAAGGGCCTGCAGGCGATGGGCGCGGAAATCACGGTCGAGCACGGTTACATGGTCGCGGGCCTTCAGGCCGGCCGCCGGCGCCTGAAAGGCGCACGGATCACGACCGACATGGTCACCGTCACCGGCACTGAGAATTTCCTGATGGCCGCCGCGCTGGCCGAGGGTGAAACCGTGCTCGAGAACGCAGCCCAGGAGCCGGAGATCGCCGACCTCGCGCAGATGCTGATCGCCATGGGCGCGAAGATCGAGGGGCAAGGCACCAGCCGCATCCGCATCCAGGGTGTCGACAAGCTGAGTGGCTGCACACACCAGGTCGTGGCCGACCGGATCGAGGCCGGCACCTTCCTGTGCGCCGTCGCGGCCACGGGTGGCGATGTGCTGCTGCGCCACGGCCGTGCCGACCATCTGGACGCGGTGATCGACAAGCTGCGCGAAGCCGGCGCCCGCGTGACGCCGGTGGATGACGGCATCCGCGTTCAAAGCGAGGGACGGCTCCGGGCGCAGACCTTCAGGACCACCGAATACCCGGGCTTCCCGACGGACATGCAGGCGCAATTCATGGCACTCAATGTGATTGCCGAGGGCACTTCCAAAGTGACCGAGACGATCTTCGAGAACCGCTTCATGCATGTCCTCGAAATGCTGCGTCTGGGCGCCAGGATCCAGACCGACGGCAAGGTTGCCGTGATCGAGGGCGTGCCCAGGCTTTCGGGCGCGTCCGTCATGGCCACCGACCTGCGTGCCTCCGCCAGCCTGGTGATCCTGGGCCTGGTGGCCCAGGGCCAGACGCTGGTCGACCGCATCTACCACCTCGATCGCGGCTATGACCGCATGGAGAGCAAGCTGCGGGGCATCGGGGCCGACATCGAACGGGTGACCGGCCCGGCGGAGGGGCTGGAATGATCACCCTCGCACTTTCCAAGGGCCGCATCTTCGAGGAGACGATGCCGCTTCTGGCTGCGGCCGGCATCGAGGTCACCGAAGATCCCGAGAAGTCCCGCAAGCTGATCCTCGGCACCACCCGGCCCGATGTGCGCGTGGTGCTGGTGCGCGCCTCGGACGTGCCTACCTACGTCCAATACGGCGGCGCCGACCTGGGCGTGACCGGCCTGGACGTGCTGCTCGAACATGGCAACCAGGGCCTGTACCAGCCGCTCGACCTGCGCATCGCGGCCTGCAGGCTCAGCGTGGCGGTGCGTGCCGATTACGACTATGCCTCGGCGGTGAAGCAGGGTTCGCGCATCAAGGTGGCGACCAAGTACGTCGGGCTGGCGCGCGAGTTCTTCGCCGGCAAGGGCGTGCACGTCGATCTGATCAAGCTCTACGGCAGCATGGAGCTGGCGCCGCTCACCGGCCTTGCCGATGCGATCGTCGACCTGGTCTCGACGGGCAACACGCTGCGTGCCAACCACTTGGTGGAAGTCGAGCGCATCATGGACATCAGCGCCCGCCTGGTGGTCAACCAGGCGGCGCTGAAGCTCAAGCGCGAATCGATTCGCCGCATCGTCGATGCCTTCGCGTCGGCCATTCCTTCCCCGTGAACGGGCAGTGCAATGAATCCGAAAGCCGTCCCCCTCCGTCTGTCCACCGCTGCCGCCGGCTTCGAGGCCGAATTCAAGGCGCGCCTGCACTGGTCGGCCGATGCCGATGCCGCCATCGAGAAGGCAGTCGCGGACATTCTTGCCGACGTTCGCAAGCGGGGCGATGCCGCGGTGCTCGAATACACGCGCCGGTTCGACCGGCTCGAAGCCGCGTCCATGGATGCGCTGGAATTGAGCGCCGCCGAACTGCGTGCCGCTTCTGAATCGCTACCTGCCGTTCAACGCGAGGCGCTCGAATCCGCCGCCCGCCGTGTGCGCAGCTACCACGAGGCGCAGAAGAAGGCGAGCGGCGAAAGCTGGAGCTACCGGGACGCCGACGGTACCTTGCTCGGCCAGAAGGTCACGCCGCTGGATCGGGTCGGCATCTACGTGCCCGGCGGCAAGGCGGCCTACCCGTCGAGCGTGCTGATGAATGCCATCCCGGCGCATGTGGCGGGCGTGGGCGAAATCATCATGGTCGTGCCCACGCCGGGCGGCGAGAAGAATCCCCTCGTGCTGGCAGCGGCGCATGTGGCCGGCGTGACGCGCGCTTTCACGATCGGCGGCTCGCAGGCGGTCGCCGCGCTGGCCTACGGCACCGATGCGATTCCGGCTGTCGACAAGATCACCGGCCCGGGCAATGCGTATGTGGCCGCGGCCAAGCGGCGCGTGTTCGGCACCGTGGGCATCGACATGATCGCCGGCCCCAGCGAGATCCTCGTGCTCGCCGACGGGAGCGCCCCCGCCGAGTGGGTGGCGATGGACTTGTTCAGCCAGGCCGAGCACGACGAGCTCGCGCAAAGCATCCTGCTCAGCCCCGATGCGGACTACATCGACCGGGTCCAGCAGGAGATCGATCGGCTCCTCCCCACGATGCCGCGCGCCGAGATCATTGCCGCCTCGCTCAATGGCCGCGGCGCGCTCATCCATACGCGCAGCATGGAAGAGGCTTGCGAGATCAGCAACCGTATCGCGCCGGAGCATCTGGAAGTCAGCAGCCGCGAGCCGCATCGCTGGGAGCCTCTGCTCCGGCATGCGGGTGCGATCTTCCTCGGGGCCTACACCAGCGAAAGCCTGGGCGACTACTGCGCCGGCCCCAACCATGTGCTGCCCACCAGCGGCACGGCGCGCTTCAGCTCGCCGCTCGGCGTCTACGATTTCCAGAAGCGTTCGAGCCTGATCGAGGTGAGCGAGGCGGGCGCGCAGGTGCTGGGCCGCATCGCGACGGTGCTCGCCGAAGGCGAGGGTCTGGCGGCCCACGCGGAGGCGGCCCGCATGCGGCTGCGCTGAGCGCCGGCCTCGGGAAGCCCGCCATGCGACTCCGAATCCAACCCGCCGCCATGGGCGCCGCTGCCGCCGTGCTCCTGGCCTGCGCCGGCACCACCGCCGCACAGGCCATGTCCATTCGCGAGATGCGCACGCTGGAAGCCAGCGAGAAGGACGGCTCGCTCTACGCCAACTACTACCTGGTCGGCGTCATGGAGGGCCTTCGCGAATCGAGCGAAGCCGCTCAGCGCGCGGGCCAGAAGCCGTCCTTCTGCGTCAACGGACGCAAGCTCGAGCCATCCATGGCGCGCTCGCTCTACCAGAGCGAACTCACGCGAAATGCCGACAACTACGAGGCCGACATGCCCGTCCAGATGGTGATGTCGGCCGCACTGCGCAACAGCTACCGCTGCACACCCTGAGTAACGAATGAGCCCTTCGACAGCCACCGATCGTGCCCTCGGCCGCATCCGCGCCGATGTGCAGGCCATGCATGCCTATGCGGTCCAGGACGCCCGCGGGATGCTGAAGCTCGATGCGATGGAGAACCCCTTCGGCCTGCCGCTCGAACTGCAGGACGCGCTCGGCCGGCGGCTCGGTGCCCTCGCGCTCAACCGTTATCCCGGGGAGCGCGGCGAAGACCTGCGCCGCGCGCTGGCGGCGAACTCTGGCATGCCCGAGGGCTTTGCGCTGATGCTCGGCAATGGCTCCGACGAGCTCATTTCCCTGCTCGCGATGGCCTGCGACCTGCCGGGCGCGGCCATTCTCGCGCCTGTGCCGGGTTTCGTGATGTACGCGATGAGCGCGCAGCTTCAGGGCCTGCGCTTCGTGGGGGTACCGCTGACCGCCGACTTCGAGCTGGACGAAGGCGCCATGCTCGGCGCGATCGAGCGCGAAAAGCCGGCCATCGTCTATATCGCCTATCCCAACAATCCCACCGCCAATCTCTGGGACGATGCGGTCATCGAGAAGATCGTCGAGGCGCAGGGCCGCCAGGGCGGCCTGGTGGTGATCGACGAGGCCTACCAGCCCTTTGCGAGCCGTAGCTATATCGACCGGGTCGCGCGCCACGGCCACGTGCTGCTGTTGCGCACGCTCAGCAAGTTCGGCCTGGCGGGCGTCCGCCTCGGGTATCTGATGGGGCCGGCGGCGCTGGTGGCGGAAATCGACAAGGTCCGGCCGCCCTACAACATCAGCGTGCTGAACTGCGAGTGCGCCCTCTTTGCGCTCGAGCATGCCGAAGTGTTCGCTCGGCAGGCGGCGGAGATTCGCATCCAGCGCGCGCGAATCCTCGAAGGGCTGGCACGGCTGCCGGCGGTCACGAGCTGGCCCAGCGATGCCAACATGGTCCTGGTGCGTGTGCCCGACGCGACAAGGACCTTCGCGGGAATGAAGGCGCAGGGCGTGCTGGTCAAGAACGTTTCTACAATGCACTCCCTGCTGGCGAACTGCCTGCGCCTGACCGTCGGGACCGCCGACGAGAATGCCCGGATGCTCGCTGCGCTCGAAGCCTCACTATGAACAGCCCCACCGCTCCCGAAGCAGTCGTCGCCACGGTCGCGCGGACGGCATCCGTCACCCGCGACACGGCCGAAACGAAGATCACCGTGCGCGTCGATCTCGACGGCACCGGCCGCTCCAGGCTCTCCACCGGCATCGGCTTCTTCGACCACATGCTCGACCAGATCGCACGGCATGGGTTGATCGATCTCGATGTCGACTGCAAGGGCGACCTGCACATCGACGGCCACCACACGGTGGAGGACGTGGGCATCACGTTCGGCCAGGCGGTGGCCAAGGCGGTCGGCGACAAGAAGGGCATCCGGCGCTACGGTCACGCCTACGTGCCGCTGGACGAGGCGCTCAGCCGGGTAGTGATCGACTTTTCCGGCCGTCCCGGCCTGGTGATGGACGTGCCGTTCACCAGCGGCATGATCGGCGGCTTCGACAGCCAGCTCACCCATGAGTTCTTCCAGGGCTTCGTGAACCACGCATCCGTCACCCTGCACATCGACAACCTGAAGGGCGTCAACGCGCATCACCAGTGCGAGACGGTCTTCAAGGCTTTTGCGCGTGCGCTGCGCTCGGCGCTCGAACTCGACCCCCGTTCGGCCGGGGTCATTCCTTCCACGAAGGGTTCGCTCTGACCAAGAACACTGTCGCCGTCGTCGACTACGGCATGGGCAATCTGCGATCCGTGTCGCAGGCCGTGCAGCACGCGGCCGATCAGGTCGGTGTGGAAGTCTTCGTCACCTCCGATCCGGACGTGGTGCGTCGCGCCTCGCGCGTGGTGTTGCCGGGGCAGGGGGCGATGCCCGACTGCATGCGCGAGCTGCGCGATTCCGGCCTGCAGGAGTCGGTTCTCGAGGCCGCCGCCAGCAAGCCGCTCTTCGGAGTGTGCGTGGGCATGCAGATGCTCCTCTCCCACAGCGAGGAAGGGCCGACCGAGGGGCTGGGCCTCATTCCGGGCGAGGTACTGAAATTCGATCTCCAGGGGCGCTTCCAGCCGGATGGCAGCCGCTACAAGGTTCCGCAGATGGGTTGGAACCAGGTGCACCAGACACACCCGCATCCGGTGTGGGCGGGCATCCCGGACCAGAGCTATTTCTATTTCGTCCACAGCTTCTACGCCCGGCCGGCCGATCCGCGGCACAGCGTGGGCGAGACCGAATATGGGGTCCGCTTTACCGCCGCGGTTGCACGCGATAACATTTTTGCCACCCAGTTCCATCCCGAAAAGAGTGCGGACTACGGGTTGCAGCTCTATCGAAACTTCCTCCACTGGAATCCCTGACGTGGTGAACGCATCTGTTGCGCGCGGCGGACATGCGCCGGCGGCGCTGGTCCGACCCTGAGTACGATCGCACCTTACGCCCTTGCTCAACTTCGCCGAAGGCTCTTCGCACTCGCTCGTTCGGATTTCCCGCGACAAAGTCAAACGTTTCACGCAATCCCGCACCATGCTTCTCATTCCCGCGATCGACCTCAAGGATGGCCACTGTGTTCGCCTCAAGCAAGGCGACATGGATCGGTCCACCACTTTCAGCGAAGACCCGGCCGCGATGGCGCGCAAATGGCTCGATGCCGGCGCCCGGCGCCTGCATCTGGTCGACCTGAATGGAGCCTTTGCCGGCAAGCCGCAGAACCACGCAGCGATCAAGGCGATCCTGCGGGAAGTGGGTGACGAGATTCCGGTCCAGCTCGGCGGCGGCATTCGAGATCTCGACACGATCGAGCGCTACGTCGACGAGGGATTGCGCTACGTGATCATCGGTACGGCTGCGGTGAAGAATCCGGGCTTCCTGAAGGACGCCTGCAGCGCCTTCGGCGGCCACATCATCGTGGGCCTCGACGCCAAGGACGGCAAGGTCGCGACCGACGGCTGGAGCAAGCTGACCGGCCATGAGGTCGCGGACCTCGGCAGGAAGTTCGAGGACTACGGCGTCGAATCGATCATCTACACCGATATCGGTCGCGACGGCATGCTGTCAGGCATCAACATCGAAGCCACGGTTCGCCTGGCGCAGGCGCTCACCATCCCCGTGATCGCGTCGGGCGGGCTGTCCAGCATGACCGACATCGACAGGCTGTGCGCGGTCGAAGCCGATGGCGTGGAAGGCGTGATCTGTGGTCGCGCCATCTATTCGGGTGACCTGGACTTCGCGGCCGCCCAGGCGCGGGCCGACGAGCTGGCGGACGCAGCCTGACCGCTCCCGGGGCGTCCGGAGGATCGCCCGGCGGCCCCGTCGGTGCAGCCTGCATGAGGTGGCAGGCCGAGCGGATGCGCGCTCAAACCTAGAATCGGCCCATGTCTGTCCAAGCACTCGATTTTCGCGGTCAGCCCGCGGTACGCCTTTCCCTCTCGGGCGGCGACACCTGCACCGTGGCGCTGCATGGCGGACAGGTGCTCTCGTGGTGCACGGGCGACGGCGCCGAGCGGCTTTATCTGAGCCCGAATGCCCGCTTCGACGGGCATGGCGCCATCCGAGGCGGCGTGCCGATCTGCTGGCCGCAGTTCAACCAGCGCGGCTCGCTGCAGAAGCATGGCTTCGCGCGCAACATGGCCTGGCAGCTCGAAGACTCCCAGGCGGAATGGCGCAAATGCACCGCCGAGCTGGGCCTGCAGGCCAGCGATGCGACACGCGCGATATGGCCTCATGCCTTCCGATTGCGTCTCGCCGTCACGCTGGCGCCGCGCTCCTTGCGCGTGGCGCTGACGGTCCGCAACACCGGAAGCGGCCCCTGGTCATTCACGGCGGCACTCCATACCTACCTGCGCGTGGAGGACGCCACGCGCGCGAGGATCGAGGGCTTGCAGGGCGCCAACCGCTGGGACGCCGTTCACGACGATAGGCATGTGGAGCTCGCGCCCTCCCTCGGCTTCGGCGAGGAATTCGACAGCGTCTATGCGGCCCCTGCGCGCCCCTTGCGATTGGTCCAGCCTTCCGGGATCCTGCAGATCGCACAGAGCGCCAGCTGCACCGAGACGGTGGTCTGGAATCCCGGTCCTGCGCTCAGTGCCCGGCTCGAGGATCTCCCCGACGAGGGGTGGCGCCACATGCTATGCGTGGAGGCCGCGCGCATCGACGAGCCGGTGCTGCTTGCCGCCGGTTCCGAATGGCAGGGCTGGCAGCAACTCGACGTTCTTTGAATCCGCATACTCCGATCGAATCCACCATGCTCGCCAAACGCATCATTCCCTGCCTCGACGTCACGGGGGGCCGTGTGGTCAAGGGCGTCAACTTCGTCGAACTGCGCGATGCCGGCGACCCGGTTGAAATCGCAGCTCGCTACAACGCGCAGGGCGCCGACGAACTCACCTTTCTCGACATCACGGCCACGAGCGACGACCGCGACCTGATCCTGCCCATCATCGAGGCGGTTGCCTCGCAGGTTTTCATCCCGTTGACCGTGGGCGGCGGCGTCCGCACGGTCGCGGACGTGCGGCGCCTGCTGAATGCGGGCGCGGACAAGACCAGCTTCAATTCAGCCGCCATCGCCAATCCGCAGGTGATCGAGGATGCGTCGCGCAAATATGGCGCGCAGTGCATCGTCGTGGCCATCGATGCCAAGCGGCGCACACCCGAGGACGCGGCTGTCCGCGGGCCCGGCTGGGACGTCTACAGCCATGGCGGTCGCAAGAACACGGGCCTGGACGCCGTGCAATGGGCCGTCGAAATGACCCGCCGAGGCGCTGGCGAGATCTTGCTCACCAGCATGGATCGCGATGGCACCAAGAGCGGCTTCGACCTCGAGCTCACCCGCGCCGTGAGCGATGCCGTCAGCGTGCCGGTGATTGCTTCGGGCGGCGTCGGCAGCCTGGATCATCTGGCCGACGGCATCCAGCTCGGCGGAGCCGACGCGGTGCTGGCGGCGAGCATTTTCCATTACGGCGAGTTCACGGTCGGTCAAGCCAAGGCGCAGTTGGCGGCGCGCGGCATTCCGGTGCGGCTTTGACGCCGCTGGATGGGCAACGCAGGGAAATCCCCGACAATCCCGCGATGAACTGGCTCGATGAAGTGAAGTGGGACGCGAACGGCCTGGTGCCGGTGATCGCGCAGGAGCAGGGCAGCAACGACGTGCTGATGTTCGCCTGGATGAACCGCGAGGCCCTCGCCAAGACGGCGGAACTGGGACGGGCGGTGTACTTCAGCCGTTCGCGCGGCAAGCTCTGGTTCAAGGGCGAGGAATCCGGCCATGTGCAGACGGTGCACGAGATCCGGCTCGACTGCGACAACGACGTCGTGCTGCTCAAGGTGACCCAACTCGGACACGAGCCGGGCATTGCGTGCCACACCGGGCGGCATAGTTGCTTCTTCAGCAAGTACGACAACGGACGCTGGATCGTGACCGAGCCGGTCCTGAAGGATCCCGCGTCGATTTATTCCTCAGGAACCCAATGAACCCAGATGCTTCCGGCAAGAGCGCGGTCGATGCGCTTGCGCGCCTGGCGGCCGTGATCGAAAGCCGCCTGCCTGCGCGTGGCGGCGATCCGGAGAAGAGTTATGTCGCCCGGCTGCTGCAACGCGGACCGGATGCATTCCTCAAGAAGATCGGCGAGGAGGCCACCGAGGTCGTCATGGCCGCCAAGGATGCCGACCACGGTGGAGACCGCTCGAAACTGGTGAATGAAGTGGCCGATCTCTGGTTCCACAGCATGGTGGCGCTCGCGCACTACGGCTTCGCGCCGCGCGACGTCATTGCGGAACTCGAACGCCGCGAAGGCACCAGCGGCATCGAGGAAAAGGCCCTGCGCAAGGCGCAGGCCCGGGAAGCCTCCAACGACTGAGGGGACGCCATGCCGGACGACATCGTGACAGTCGAACCGAACGAATCCCTCAAGACCTGGGGGTGGATCAGCTACGTCATGCACCTCGTGGTCGCCATAGGTGCGGTGCTGCCAGGCGCCCAGGCGTCGATGGCCCTGCTCTTGATCGCGTTGGTTGTCGACCTGGTCAAGCGCGAGGAGGCGGCCGGGAGCTGGCAGGCGTCGCACTTCAGCTGGCGCATCCGTTCGGTGGTCTGGGCAGGCGTGCTTTACCTGCTGACCTCCTGGCTCTGGCTTCTGCTTGTCGTGCCCGGCTGGATCGCCTGGGCGCTTATTTCCCTCTGGTTCCTCTATCGCATCGTCAAGGGGATGGTGCGCATGAATGCGGGCCGACCCATGGAAGCTGCCAATGTCATCTGATCCGAACTGCGTCTTCTGCAAAATCGTCGAGGGGAAGATTCCCTCACGCAAGGTCTACGAGGACGATGAGCTCATCGCCTTCCACGACATCGCCCCCTGGGCGCCGGTGCACTTCATGGTCGTTCCCAAGCGGCACATTCCCTCGATGGCGCAAGTGACGCCGGACGATGCCCCCTTGCTGGGAAGGATCATGACCCTGGCGCCGAAGCTGGCCACGGAGCAGGGTTGCCGACCCTATCCCGAGGGCGGGTTCCGGATCGTGGTCAATACCGGCGCCGAGGCCGGGCAGGAGGTCCACCACCTCCATGTACACGTCATCGGCGGCCCCAGACCATGGCGCAAGGGCTGATTTGCGGGCGTCATCAGCTTGTCGGTAGCGATGACTAAAATCGCACTCATTCTTCAGGAGTAATCCATGGGTTCACTTTCCATCTGGCACTGGCTGATCGTGCTGCTTGTCGTCGTGATGATTTTCGGCACCAAGAAGCTCCGCAACATGGGTTCCGACCTCGGCGGCGCTGTCAAGGGATTCAAGGATGGCATGCGTGATGGCGCTGCGTCCGACACGCCCTCGACGCCCAATCCGCAGGTCACGGGAAGCGCCGGCGCCGACAAGTCGACGATCGATGTCGAGGCCCGGCAGAAGTCCTGATCCGGCGCATCCGTGATCGACCTCGGCATTTCGAAACTCGCGCTGATCGGCGCCGTGGCGCTGATCGTCATCGGCCCGGAAAAGCTTCCGCGCGTGGCGCGCACGGTGGGCACCCTGCTGGGCAAGGCCCAGCGCTACGTCAATGACGTCAAGGCCGAGGTCAACCGCTCGATGGATCTCGACGAGCTTCGCCGCATGAAAGACACGATGCAGGACGCCGCCCGCGACGTCGAGCAGAGCATCCAGTCGGGCGCGAGCGAGTTCGAGAAACAGTTCTCCGAGAGCGGCCAGACCTTGTCGGAACTGGCTGATTCGGCGCCCGTCTATCCCGAGTACAAGCATCCGGGCAAGAAGTGGCGCTTGAAGCAGAGCGCCACGCCGCAGTGGTACAAGGCACGCAACGGCGTGCGTACCCGAGCCCTTTCAGGTGCGGCGCGTGTCGCCCGCTATCGTCCCCACAAGATCAACTAGCCGCTACTTCGTTCCGGCAGCGTGAAGGCGCGCCGTGAATGTCTGTCTGCAGCGTCCGCACATGGCCGACCCCACCGACAAGAACAAGGAAGACGAACTGGCCGGCACGGAGCAGCCATTCGTCCAGCACCTCATGGAGCTGCGAGACCGGTTGCTTTATTGCATTTACGGTCTCGCGGTGGCGGGCGTTCTGCTGGCGATATGGCCTGGTCCGAGCGGATTGATCGACCTGATCGCGGTGCCCATCCGTGCCCACATGCCTCCGGACGCCAAGCTGATCGCCGTGGGCGTGTTCTCCCCCTTCTTCGTGCCGCTCAAGGTGCTGCTCATGGCTGCGGTGCTGCTGGCGCTGCCCTGGCTCATGTACCAGGTCTGGATGTTCGTCGCGCCCGGGCTCTACAGCCACGAGAAGCGCTTTGCGCTGCCGCTCATCATCTTCGGCAGCGTGCTTGCCTATTCGGGCATCGCATTCGTCCAGTTCTTCGTGCTGGACAAGATGTTCACCTTCATCCAGCGCTTCACGCCGGCGAGCGTGGCGGCGACACCTGATATCTCCTCGTACGTGGAGTCGATCCTGTCGCTTTACATCGCCTTCGGGGTCGCTTTCCAGGTGCCGATCGTGGTGATGCTGATGGTGCGATTCGAGCTGGTCACGATCGAGAAACTGCGAAGCTTCCGCGGCTATTTCGTCGTGCTGGCCTTCGTTGCTGCGGCAATCATGACGCCGCCCGACGTGGTGTCGCAGTTGGCCCTGGCGGTGCCGATGTGCCTGCTCTACGAGATCGGCATCATCGGTGCGAAGTATTTTGTGAGGTTCTCGAAGACGCCCGAGGAAAGCGCCGATTCGGCGCAATCCTGAGGAGGAGCCGCCACGGGGCGGCATCGACGGGTTGTTATTCGGTGTCGGAGGGCAGGCGCCGTACCGGCTGTTTCGGCCGTAGGCCCGGCGTCACGTCGAGCTCGAGCTTGTCGCTGCCCCGCTGAAGCGCGAAGCGGGCCGCGGTGCCGGGCTTGAGTCCCGCCACTGTGGTCATGAGCTCCTGCACGTTGCCCACCTTCTTGTCGCCCACTCCAGTGATCACGTCGCCGGGACGCAATCCCGCACGGGCCGCCGGTCCGTTCTGGAGGACGCCGGTGACGATGACTCCGGCACTTGCTTTCACGCCGAAGGTCTCGGCCAGTTCCGGCGAGAGGTCGTTCGGTTCCACGCCGATCCATCCGCGCGTGACCTTGCCTTCCTTCACGATGTCCTCAAGCACCTGTTTGGCCGTCGAGACGGGAATGGCGAAGCCGATGCCCATGCTGCCGCCCGAGCGCGAGTAGATCGCCGTATTGATGCCTTCCAGATTGCCGCTGACATCGACCAGGGCGCCGCCGGAATTCCCTGGATTGATGGCCGCGTCCGTCTGGATGAAGTTCTCGAAAGTATTGATGCCGAGCTGGTTGCGGCCCAGCGCCGAAACGATGCCGCTCGTCACCGTCTGCCCGACGCCGAAAGGATTGCCGATGGCCAGCACCTGATCGCCCACCTGGAGCGCGTCGGAATTGCCCAGGACGATCACGGGCAGCTTGTCGAGTTCGATCTTGAGCACCGCGAGGTCGGTGTCCGGATCGGTGCCGATCACCTTGCCCGCCGAGTGGCGGCCGTCATTGAGGGTGACCTCGATTTCGTCAGCACCTTCGACGACGTGATTGTTGGTCAGGACGTAACCCTGGGCACTGACGATCACGCCGCTGCCCAGTCCCACCTGGGGCTGGTCGGCCTGATCGCCGAAGAAGAAGCGGAACCAGGGGTCGTTGTTGCGCGGATTCTGCTGCGCCGCCTTGCTGGTCGTGATGCTGACCACGGCCGGCGATGCCTTCTTTGCCGCTGCGCTGAAGCTGCCTGCTGCCGCCGTGGCGGGGCTCGATGAGGGCGGCGCTTCGATAACCGACACCGCGCCGCCGAGTGATGTCGAGCGATGGATCCACTCGGGCTTGAGTGTCGACACGACGAAATAGGCCGCGAGCAGGACGGTCACGGTCTGGGCGAAGAGCAGCCAGGTGCGTTTCATGAAATTGCTGGATAAGTCGGGATGGTTGGAGCGCGCTGCCGGTTCAGGCGCCCGCCGGATTGTCCCTCAAGCTCCGCGCGAGCCCCCATAGGCCATATGCCAGGCGGCATGAACTTTGCAAGCGCAACTTAGGGGAAACCCTTAGAATCGACGGCTTGCATCCGGACGCCCCACAAGGTTTTCTCCGGCGCGGCGCGCACGAGATCCGTTGCGGAAGCCGCTCACGCATCGAGAGTCCATGGAGCCCGCCCTCGCGGCCGAGGCGCCATGCCATCCGTTACGCATTTTCCGCCTGCTCATGACTGCACCCGCTTTGGCCGAGGTCGTCCCCGCGACGCCGGCATCTGCGCGCACACTCGGCGTGCGCGACTACGAGACTCTGGCCCTTTCCGCCCTCGGCGGCACGCTGGAGTTCTACGACTTCGTCATTTACGTCTTCTTCGCGACCGTCCTCGGCGCGCTTTTCTTTCCGGCCGACATGCCTGACTGGCTGCGGCAATTGCAGACCTTCGGCATCTTTGCCGCCGGCTATCTCGCCCGTCCGATCGGCGGCATCGTGATCGCGCATTTCGGCGACCTTCTCGGCCGCAAGCGCATGTTCACGCTGTCCATCTTCATGATGGCGGCACCCACACTCATCATCGGCTTGCTTCCAACGTACGCGAGCATCGGTGTGGCTGCCCCGCTGCTGCTCTTGGCCATGCGGGTGCTGCAGGGCGCCGCGATCGGTGGAGAGATGCCGGGTGCGTGGGTTTTCGTCGCCGAGCACGTGCCTGCACGCCGCTACGGCTTCGGCATCGGTACGCTGACTTCAGGCATTACCGGCGGCATCTTGCTTGGCTCGTTGATCGCCGTCGCCATCAATGCGCGCTTCTCGCCCGAGGAGGTCAGTGCCTACGCGTGGCGCATTCCCTTCGTGCTGGGCGGCGTGTTCGGGCTGATCTCCGTGTATCTGCGCCGCTTTCTGCAGGAGACGCCGGTGTTCAAGGAACTGGCCGACCGCCGCCACGTGGCGCAGGAACTGCCTTTCAAGACCGTCCTGCGCGAGCACCGTCCCGCCAGTCTGTTCGTCGGACTTCTCACCTGGGTGCTGTCGGCTGCGATCGTCGTAGTCGTGCTCTATACGCCGAGCTACTTGCAGAAGGTTCATCACGTGCCCGCCACGCTGGCGTTGGAAGCCAACGTCGCGGCGACGCTCATGTTGACGGTGGGCTGCGTGCTCGTAGGCTGGGCCAGCGACCGCATCGGCGCGCGGGCTGTGATGCTGATCGGCTGGGGCGGTCTTTTCGTGACCTCCTATCTCTTCTACTCGAGCCTGCCGGGCACGCCGGCATCGCTGGTGTGGCACTACGGACTGGTCGGTCTTTTCGTCGGCAGCATTGCCACGGTGCCGATCGTGGGTGTACGCGCCTTCCCTGCGAATGTGCGCTTCTCGGGACTGTCCTTCGCCTACAACATGGCCTATGCGATCTTCGGTGGCCTGACCCCGGTGATCCTGACGCTCTGGTTGCAGGCGGACACGATGGCGCCCGCCTACTATGTGTCTGCGCTCGCCGCGCTGGGCGCCGGGCTGGGCCTGTTCCCCTTGGCCTCGCGCGGCCACGCAATGCGGATGAGGCCCGGCCACGCCACAATGGCGTGATGAGCACGACCCGCCACGAACTTCTACACGCGTTCGACCTGCTGCTTGCTCCGGAGCGATTCAAGGACTACGGACCGAACGGCCTGCAGGTCGAGGGACGCACCTCGGTGCGCAAGATCGTTTCAGGCGTGACCGCGAGTCGCGCGCTGATCGAGGCGGCGATCCAGGCCGACGCCGACGCGATCTTCGTGCACCATGGGCTGTTCTGGCGCGGGCAGGATGGTCGCGTGACCGGTTGGATGCGTCAGCGCCTCGGCCTCCTGCTCGGCGATGACGTGAACCTTTTCGCCTATCACCTGCCTCTCGATGCGCATCCGGAGCTGGGCAACAACGCACAACTGGGCTTGCGCCTGGGGCTCGTCGCCCACACGGGATCCGCCGGTCGATTCGGGGATCAGGAGCTGGGGTTCATGGGCGCGCGTGAGGACGGCGAGGCGTTTCCGGACGCCCGGGCCCTGGCCGCTCACGCGGAGAAGGTGCTGGGCAAGCCGGCGATCCTGGTTGAAGGCGGGTCGCGACCTGTCCGCAATGTCGCCTGGTGCACCGGTGGCGCGCAGGGCTATTTCGAGGCGGCGATCGCGGCAGGGGCCGACGCTTTCATCACCGGCGAGATCTCTGAACCGCAGTCTCACTATGCACGGGAAATGGGTGTCGCCTTTCTCGCGTGCGGCCACCACGCCACCGAGCGCTTTGGGGCGCAGGCCGTGGCGGGACATGTCGCCGCACAGCTCGGACTCGCGCACGAGTTCATCGACATCGACAACCCGGCATGAGCAAGGAACTGCCCCCCATTGCCGTCACGCTCGGCGATCCCGCGGGCATCGGGCCCGAAATCATCGTCAAGTCGTTTCGTGATGCGCCCGATGTGATGCGCGGCTCCTTCGTCGCGGGCGATGTGGACATCATGCGCCGGGCCTCGCAGGCGTTGTCGTCGGCCGGCCAACCTGCGTGGCCGGTGGCTTTGATGAACGGGATTGGCGATCTGGCCGACGTTCCGCCCCGATGCATTCCTGTGCTTCAGGTGGTCGCGCCGGCCGCTTCGGACATTCAGATCGGTGCAATCAGTCCCGAGGCGGGGCGCATGGCCGGGGAGTGCGTCACCTGGGCGGCCCGCGCCGCGCTCCGGGGCGAAATCGCCGCGATAGTGACGGCGCCGCTGCACAAGGAGGCACTCGCGGCGGCCGGCTACTCCTATCCCGGCCACACCGAGCTGCTGCAGGCCGAGGCGGCCGCCCACCTCGGCTGTACGCTTGCGCAGATGCCCGTGCGCATGATGCTGGCGAACGACGAGTTGCGCACTGTGCTCGTGAGCATTCACCTGTCGTTGCGAGCGGCGATCGAGGCGGTGACCTTCGACGGTGTGCTGGAGACACTGCGGATCGCCCATCGTTCCCTGGCCGCCATGCTGGGGCGCACACCGAAGCTAGGTGTCGCCGGGCTCAATCCGCACGCGGGCGAGGGCGGTCTGTTCGGGTCCGAGGAAGCGACAATCATTCGGCCCGCCATCGAGGCCGCACGCGCGGAAGGCATTCACGCCGACGGACCGCATGCACCCGACACGGTCTTCATGCGCGCCCGTGCCAAGGGTGGCGTCGCGGGCGAGTTCGACGCCGTGATCGCGATGTATCACGACCAGGGGCTGATACCGGTCAAGTACCTGGGCGTCGACAAGGGCGTGAATGTCACCCTGGGGCTGCCGCTGGTTCGTACCAGTCCGGACCACGGTACAGCCTTCGACATCGCGGGCACCGGTCGCGCAGATGCATCCAGCCTGATCGAGGCGGTGCGGATCGCGCGTGCGCTATCGACGGGATTCAGGGCCGCTTGAGGCTGTCGCGGATCTCGCGAAGGAGCACGATGTCTTCGGGCGGGGTGGCGGGCGCCGGCGCGGCCGCGGGGGTGCGCAGCCGGTTGAACTGCTTGACCATCAAGAAGATGATGAATGCGAGGATGACGAAGTTCACCGCGATGGTGATGAAGTTGCCGTAGGCGAGCACCGGCACGCCGGCTTTCTTGAGCTCGGCCAGGGTGTTGGTCACGTTGGGCGGTACGTTGCCCAGCACCACATAGAGATTCGAGAAGTCGAGCTTGCCGAACACGATGCTGACCAGGGGCATGATGATGTCGCCGACCAATGAATCGACGATCTTGCCGAAGGCCGCGCCGATGATCACGCCGACTGCGAGATCGATGACATTGCCCTTGACGGCGAACTCGCGAAACTCCTTCATAAAGCTCATGTCGGTTACCTCGCATTCGTAAGGATGGGTACGGCGGCGAGTATAGAGGTCGCATGCACCGGCTCCGCAAGGCTCCCGCACCCAGGAATAGCCCCCTCTTACCACACCCTGTATCGCATTGAATCGCGTACTGACGCTCCGCTACAATGATTGGTTAACCCAATACCTTAGCGAAGAAGATTGAGGACACCCATGAGAGACAGCACTGCAGGACGACCCCGGATCGACACCAGCAAGCGGACATGGTTGATCGCCTCGGGCTGTGCGGGGGCAGTGGGCGGCGTGGCGACCGCAATCCCTTTCGTGAGTACCTTCCAGCCTTCGGAGAAAGCCAAGGCCGCTGGCGCACCGGTCGAGGTGGATATTGGAGCCCTCCAGGTGGGGGAGAAGATGACCGTCGAATGGCGCGGCAAGCCGGTCTGGATCCTCAAGCGCTCGCCGGCGCAGATCGCCGAGCTGTCCAAGCTCGACCCCCAGCTCGCCGACCCTCAATCGAAGCGCAATCCCGACGAGTTCACCCCGGCCTATGCGCGCAACGAGACCCGATCGATCAAGCCTGAAGTGCTCGTCGTCGTCGGCATCTGCACGCACCTCGGCTGCTCGCCGACGGACAAGTTCCAGGCGGGTCCCCAGCCATCGCTGCCCGATGACTGGGAAGGCGGCTTCCTCTGCCCGTGCCACGGATCGACCTTCGATCTGGCCGGACGCGTGTTCAAGAACAAGCCCGCGCCGGACAATCTTCCGGTTCCGCCGCACATGTATCTCTCCGACACGCGCCTTCTGATCGGCGAAGACAAGAAGGCCTGAGGAGCACGACATGGCTGAATTCAAGGAAATCTCCCCGAATGCGCCGGCCGGCGAGAAGCTGCTGAACTGGGTCGACAACCGCTTTCCGCTGAGCAAGCTCTGGAACGACCAGTGGGGCCAGTACTACGCGCCCAAGAATTTCAATTTCTGGTACATCTTCGGCTCGCTGGCGATGCTGGTCCTGGTGATCCAGATCGTGACCGGCATCTTCCTCGTGATGCACTACAAGCCCGATGCGGCACAGGCCTTCGCGTCGGTCGAGTACATCATGCGTGACGTGCCGTGGGGATGGCTCATCCGGTACATGCACTCGACCGGAGCGTCCGCTTTCTTCATTGTCGTGTACCTGCACATGTTCCGCGGCCTCATCTATGGCAGCTACCGCAAGCCGCGTGAGCTGATCTGGATCTTCGGCTGCGCGATCTTCCTCTGCCTCATGGCCGAGGCCTTCATGGGCTACCTGCTGCCGTGGGGGCAGATGAGCTACTGGGGCGCACAGGTGATCGTGAACCTGTTCTCCGCGATTCCCTTCATTGGTCCGGACCTCGCGCTCCTGATCCGCGGCGACTACGTCGTGAGCGATGCGACGCTCAACCGCTTCTTCAGCTTCCACGTGATCGCCGTGCCGCTCGTGCTGCTCGGTCTGGTGGTGGCGCACCTGATCGCGCTGCACGAAGTGGGTTCGAACAACCCCGACGGCATCGAGATCAAGGCAAAGCGCGGGCCCGACGGGCATCCGCTCGACGGCATCCCCTCGCACCCCTATTACACGGTGCACGATATCTTCGGCGTCGTGGTGTTCCTCACCATCTTCTCGGCCGTGATCTTCTTTGCGCCCGAAGCCGGCGGCTACTTCCTCGAATACAACAACTTCATCCCGGCCGATTCGCTGAAGACGCCGAACCACATTGCGCCGGTCTGGTACTTCACGCCCTTCTATTCGATGCTGCGGGCGATCACGACCGAGATGGTGTATGCGCTGATCGCATGCGTCGCCGCGGCGACTGTGTTCGGCGTCTGGAAGGCGCGTGTCGCCTCGATCTTCAAGGTCGTCATGGTGCTGGCTGCAGTCGCGGTCATCGCAACGATGCTGTCGACCGATGCGAAGTTCTGGGGCGTCGTCGTGATGGGGGGCGCAGTCATCATCCTGTTCTTCCTGCCCTGGCTGGATCACAGCCCGGTCAAGTCGATCCGCTATCGTCCGGGCTGGCATATGTACCTGTACGGCGTGTTCGTCATCAACTTCGTCGTGCTTGCCTACCTGGGGGTTCAGCCGCCATCGCCGACTGGTGAACGTGTGTCGCAGGTCGGCACCCTGTTCTATTTCGGTTTCTTCCTGCTGATGCCGTGGTGGAGCCGCCTCGGCGAATTCAAGCCGGTCCCCGAGCGCGTGACCTTTGCTGCGCACTGACCGGAGAGACATGACAATGAAGAAACTGATCCTCACGTTGATCGCGGCGCTCGGCATCGTGTCTGGTGCACATGCGGCCGAAGGCGGCATTGCATGGGACAAGGCGCCAAGCCGGACGAACGATCTGGCCTCGCTGCAGAACGGCGCCAAGCTGTTCGTCAACTACTGCCTCAACTGCCACTCGGCGGCCTTCATGCGCTTCAACCGCCTGAAGGACATCGGCATCACGGAACAGCAGATCAAGGACAACCTGCTGTTCACGACCGACAAGGTCGGCGAAACGATGAAGGCCAATATCGATCCGAAGCAGGCCAAGGAATGGTTCGGCGGCGTGCCGCCCGATCTCACGCTGGTCGCACGCTCGCGCGCCGGCCATGGCGGCTCGGGTGCCGACTACCTGTACACCTACCTTCGCACCTTCTATCGCGACGACACCAAGGCGACGGGCTGGAACAATCTGGCCTTTCCGAGCGTTGCGATGCCGCATGCCCTGTGGGAATTGCAGGGCGAGCGCCGACCGGTGTTCGACAAGGTCGAGGAGCACGGTCACGAGACGGAGGTCTTCAAGGGCTGGGAGCAGGTGCGCCCAGGCAAGATGACGCCGTTGCAATACGATCAGGCGGTTGGCGATCTGGTCAACTACCTGCAGTGGATGGCCGAACCTGCGCAGAACACGCGCATCCGCGTCGGCGTCTGGGTGCTGCTGTTCCTGGTGATGGCGGTGGTTTTCGTATGGCGCTTGAATGCTGCGTACTGGAAAGACGTCAAGTAATTCGATGCCGATCGGGTGCATTGCCGCACTCGGTCCCGCAGAGTGGGTTGCCAACGCGACCCACTCTTTTTGATTTTTAGGAGCCTTTCGCCATGATGGTCTTGTATTCGGGAACGACCTGCCCCTTCTCCCATCGCTGCCGCTTCGTGCTGTTCGAAAAGGGCATGGACTTCGAGATCCGCGATGTCGATCTCTACAACAAGCCTGAAGACATCAGCGTGATGAACCCCTACGGCCAGGTGCCGATTCTGGTGGAGCGTGACCTGATCCTCTACGAGTCGAACATCATCAATGAGTACATCGACGAGCGCTTCCCGCATCCGCAGCTGATGCCCGGTGATCCGGTGGACCGCGCACGCGTGCGGCTCTTCCTGCTCAACTTCGAGAAGGAGCTGTTCGTCCACGTCTCGACGCTCGAGAACCGCAGCGCCAAGGGCAATGAAAAGGCGCTCGAGAAGGCGCGTGCGCACATTCGCGACCGCCTCACCCAGCTTGCGCCGGTGTTCCTCAAGAACAAGTACATGCTGGGCGACAATTTCTCGATGCTCGACGTTGCGATCGCGCCGCTGCTCTGGCGCCTCGACTACTACGGTATCGATCTCAGCAAGAATGCGGCCCCGCTGCTGAAATATGCCGAGCGCATCTTTTCGCGCCCCGCCTACATCGAAGCGCTGACGCCGTCGGAAAAGGTGATGCGCAAGTAAGCAAGCGGATTGCCTCGTCAGCCATGATCAACGCACTCGAATCGTCCTCCACACGTCCATATCTCATACGGGCGCTCTACGAGTGGTGCACGGACAACGGCTTTACGCCCTACGTGGCGGTACAGGTCGACGACACCGTCCAGGTGCCACGCGAATACGTGAAGAACGGCGAGATCGTGCTGAATATCAGCTTCGATGCGACCAGCTCGCTCAAGCTCGGGAACGAATTCATCGAGTTCAAGGCCCGCTTTGCGGGTACGGCCCGCGAGATCATCGTGCCGGTGGGCCGCGTCATTGCCATCTATGCGCGTGAAAACGGTCAGGGCATGGCTTTCCCGGCTCCGGCGCCTGCTCCCGTCGAGGGTAGCGGCGCGCCGGCTGCAGCCGTTCCCCCGCCTGCGAGCGCTCCGCGTCCGGCCCTCCGGGAGGCGCCGCGCGGCGACAACAACAACGAAGGCGAGGCCGGCAAGATCGTGCATCTGGTGACCGGCGAGGGCGCCGAGCAAGCTGCCGACGCCGATGGGATCCCTGCCGAACCCGGCGAAGAGCCCCCGCGCCCGCCCGCTGGTGGTGGTGGTGCGCGCCCTTCGCTCAAGCGGGTCAAGTAAGTCATCGCGGGAGGCCGGGCCGCTAGAATCCGGCCTTCCTTCTCTCATCCGCCGCTTTAGCTCAGTTGGTAGAGCAACCGCCTTGTAAGCGGTAGGTCGTCAGTTCGATTCCGACAAGCGGCACCATCAGACAGTCCAAAGCAGTCCCGGACTTGACCCTGTCGCGCAGACGGGTCGGGACTTGATCTCAAGTCGGATTGACGTCTCCCCCATTTCCGGTCATTTCTGAACCGGAGTCGGGCGGCAATTGAAGAGCACCGGGAGTTCTACGCGTGTCCCTGCGCTACTTCGCGGGAGCATCCCACCACTGCATCAGTGCTGCCACGCTTTCCTCTACCGACGCATCGTTCGACAGCGTGAAATCAGCTGACACCGGCGCCGTTCGCGCCAGACGGTGTTCGATCGCCCGCGCATCCTCGCGCCCGCGTGCCCGCAGACGCTGTGCCAGCACCGCTGCGCTGGCGGTGATCTGGACCACACGGCAGCGCGGCGCACTGGCGCGAATAGCCGGCAGCGCAGCCCGCGACCCGTTCAGCAGAACGGTTCCCGCCGTCAACGCCTGCAATTCGCGCATTCGCACACCATAGGCCAGACCGTTTGCGCGCCAGTGCATCGCGAAGGCACCATCGTCGCATGCGGCCTGCCAGTGCTCATCGGAGAGCGCTTCGTGCGCCTCGCCTCCGGCGAGCGCGGGCCGCGTGATCGCGCGTTGGGCGATGTGCAGGCTCTTGCCCAGTTCCATGGCCCGCTGCCGCCACGCGGCCATCACCGTGTCCTTGCCGGCGCCGGAAGGTCCGACGACCACCAGCAGACGCTCACTGTGCGGCACCTCCACCGGGGCGCCGTTCATGCTGCGCCCTCCAACGGCAGTCGTTCGATCAGGCGAAAGGGCTCGCCGGCGCCGGCCTCGTGGAAGATGCCGAGCGCAGTGCAATACAACGGCTGCGCCAGACTGCGTGAAAACCAGGCGCGTGCGTCGTGTTCGAGTTGCCTCGCGGCGTTCGAGTCTCGATCGGCAAAGCGATCGCTCAGCGTCATGTGAAAGCGCCAGCCGTCGAACACATGCGAATAGCCCCAACGTGCGAGCAGCGCGAGGCCGGACGCGTCCTCGTCGACGGCTTGCGCCGCGCGCCGCGCGATTTCGCCAGCGGGTGCTGGCGCACGAAATTCGTCGAGTTCGCCGACGCATGCGTCGGCCAGCTGCCGCAGCGGATGCGCCGCGTGTAGCGGCACCACAGGGCGCAAGGCGACAAAGTCCTGCAGCCATGCGACGTCGAGCGCGGGCATCTCGAAGACGCGGTGCCGCTTTGCCAGCGCGGCGGCAGCACGCCGCAGGTCCTCGAGCGACCTCCCGGCGGCCAGCCGCATAGGCGCTTTCAAGGTGGCATGGAAGCCGTAGCGCGCAGGCGTTGCGACATTCGGGCGTGGTGGTGGTTCGAGCCCTGTGACATCGGTCGCCAGCGACGGATCGCGCCCTAGCCAATCACACCCGGCGGCCCAGAGGGAATGCGCAGCGTCGGGCGCCCAGTAGATGGCGTAGCGTTCGTTGCCCGATGTCATGCCATCGCGCCTTCGTCAGGGCGCACGGTCAGTTGCACGGCGTCCGCAGCAAAGAGGGTGACACCCGACTGGATGGGCGCGCCTTGCGTATCGATATCGATGAAGCTGACCACCAGCACCGGCTGGCCCGCGGATCTTGCCAGTCGATCCGCTTCGAGCGCCGTGGGCAAACGGGCCGATACGACGCTCTTTGCACGCGTGTAGTCGCGCACGCCCAGCGCCTGGAGTGCCAGCGTAATGCTTCCGAGTTCGGCCACTCGCTCGGCGAGCCCTGCGAATCGAGGCAGGGGGTAGGCGCCCACGCTCAGTCCGACCGGTCTGCCGCGTACCGAGGCACGCGTGGTGAGAACGATCACCCGGCTCCTGGAGGGCACGCACAGGTCCTTCGCCCAAGGCGCAGCCTCTGCTTCCCGGTGCTCGAGGATCTCGCGCGCCGCACGCTCGCCGGCATCGGCCACGTTCTCGGTCAATCGGGTGCGCCGTTGCAGGGCGTAGTCCAGGACCAACTCGCGCACGAAGGTGCCGGCGCCTTGGCGTACCTGCACGAAGCCCTCCCGCATGAGCGCCTGCATCGCCTGGCGCAGGGTGTGCCTGTTGACGTCGAAGCGCTGGGCCAGCTGCTGTTCATTGGGCAAGCGTTGGCCCGGCGCGAAGCGTCCCGCTGTGATGTCGGCGCGCATGGCGCCGGCGATGGCTTCCCAGCGGCTGCGCAAGTCGGGCGTTCCGGCGGCGAGAGAGGGGCCCAGGAGTTCGGTCGTTGGTGTTGGTGTGGCCATTGCAAATTTCAGTGGGAGTTCCCATGGTCAACAAACCGTCATGTCGGCCTGTCAAAGTGCGTTCCATCTTGAGTCATCTAGATGACATTCACATGACCTTTCATCACTCCGCACCCAACGCGCCGCCGGCGCGCGCCGAATGGCTGGCCGTGCTGGCGCATGCGCCGCGCGACCTGCTGAAGAGCCACGTCGAATCCCTTCCGGCGCTGCATTTCGAAGTGTTGCGCGCCCCGGAAATCGGGCTGGCCATGCTGCGCGGGCGCATCGGCAACAAGGGCGACCGGTTCAACGTCGGCGAGGCCACCATTACACGCTGCGTCGTGCGTCACCGAGACGGCGACACGGCCAGCGTTGGCATCGGCTACATCCTGGGCCGGGACCCCGAGCGCGTGGACTGGATCGCGCGCCTGGACGCGCTCTTGCAGCACCCGCGCTGGCACGATGCGCTGCAAGCCGACGTTATCGCCCCGCTGGCCGCCGAATCCGCCCGGCTGCGTGCCAGGGACCAAGGCGAGACGGCCACCAGCCGCGTGCACTTCTTCAATCTTCAGCCGGAGGCCTCGTCATGAGCGCCGTTCTGTCGGACCTGGGCCTGGCCTGGGAGCATCCCGTGCACGGCGCACAGCAGACCTTTCGGGTGCTGCTTGCCGCGATGTCGCACCCGGGGCGTGTCCATTCCTTGCCGTCGGCGGCTATCGCGGGCGTTCAGCCGCCCTCGACGAGCGACGGGCACACCATGTCGATCGCGGCCGCCGTCACCCTGCTGACGCTGCTCGATGCCGAGAGCAACGTTCATTTCGCCGGGCCGCAGGATGCATCCGCCTTGGCCGGCTACTTCCGTTTCCACTGTGGTGTGCGGACGGTTTCGCTCGATCAATGTCAGTTCGCCTACGCGCGTGGAAGCGACGCCGATGCCGAGCTGTGCGAGGGCATGCAGCAAGGCAGCGACACAGCACCTCAGGACGGCGCCACGCTGGTTTTGGATGTCGATGGCCTCGCGATGCATGCCCAGAAGGGCGAGGTACAGGTGTTGCGCGCGCGAGGCCCCGGAGTGCAAACCCAATCCGTGCTGAGTGTGCGCGGCAGCCTGCCGGCACTCTGGCGCTGGCGCGCACAGCAGGCCGATGCCTTTCCCCGCGGAATCGACCTGCTGTTGTGCTGTGGTGATCAGATTGCCGCCATCCCGCGTTCCACCTTGCTTGCGTTGGAGACACCGCCATGTATGTAGCCGTCAAAGGAGGCGAACGCGCTATCGCCGCCTCACGTGCCCTCCTAGCCGCTGCTCGCCGGGGCGACCCGGCGCTGCCACCGTTGGTCGTGGCGCAGGTGCAATCGCAGATGGGCCTTGCTGTGAGTCGCGTCATGGCCGAGGCTTCGCTCTACGATCCAGAGCTCGCCGCCCTTGCGCTGGTTCAGGCGCAGGGCGATGCGGTCGAAGCTGCGTTCCTGCTGCGCGCCTACCGCACCACGCTGCCCCGTGTGGCTTATACCGAGCCGGTCGATACCGATGCCATGCGCGCGAAGCGCCGGGTGTCAGCCATCTTCAAGGACCTGCCGGGTGGCCAGGTCCTCGGCCCGAGCTACGACTACACGCAGCGCCTGCTGGACTTCTCGTTGCTGCGGCCGTCGAACCCGGATGTTGTCTTTTCGATGTCTTCCCTGCAAGGCACCGACTCCGACGGCGAAGACATCCCCAACGCACTCGATACCCTTGCTGCACAAGACCTCGTGGAACCCGCGAGCCCCTCGCCCGGCGATCCGGTGCCGCCAGACATCACGCGCGATCCGCCACGCTACCCGCTGCCGCGCGCCAGTCGCCTGCAGATGCTGGCGCGCGCCGACGAAGGCTGGGCGCTGGGCATGGCCTATTCCACCCAGCGTGGCTATGCGCACAGCCATCCCTTTGTCGGTGACGTGCGCTTCGGTGCCGTGACCGTCAGCCTGGTGCCGGATGAACTCGATTTCCCGATCGAGATCGGCGAGGTGGAGCTGACCGAGTGCCAGATGATCAACCAGTTTGCGGGCAGCGAGGGCGCACCGCCGCAGTTCACGCGCGGCTATGGCCTGGTGTTCGGCCATGGCGAGCGCAAGGCGATGGCGATGTCGCTGGTCGACCGTGCGTTGCGCACCGACGAGTTCGACGAACTCGCCGTAGCCCCGGCGCAAGACCAGGAGTTCGTGCTTGCGCAGAGCGACAGCGTCGAAGCCTCAGGATTTGTGCAGCATCTGAAGTTGCCGCACTACGTCACATTCGAATCTGAACTGCAATTGATCCGGCAACTCCGCGCCGAGCGCGAAGCGCGCCGCGAGGCAGCCGCAGCCGAGGAGGCCAACTGATGGACATGACGAGCGCATCCGATCGCGTTGACGCCGCACAGGCCGACATGCCGGTCGAGGGCTACAACTATGCCTATCTCGACGAGCGAACCAAGCGCATGCTGCGCCGTGCGTTGCTCAAGGCAGTCGCCATTCCGGGCCACCAGGTGCCCTTCGGCTCGCGCGAGATGCCTTTGGCCTATGGATGGGGCACGGGCGGCATCCAGGTAACGGCCGCGGTGATCGGGCAGGGCGACGTCCTCAAAGTGATCGATCAGGGCTCGGACGACACGACCAACGCCGTCAACATTCGCGAGTTCTTCGCGCGAGTGACCAACGTGGAGACCACCACGCGGACCGCGCGCGCCACCGTCATCCAGACGCGCCACCGAATTCCCGAGACGCCGCTGCGCGAAGGCCAGATCATGGTCTACCAGGTGCCGCAGCCGGAGCCGCTCTACAAGCTGGAGCCGCGACGCGCCGAAACACTGGCATTCCACGCGGTGGAAGAGTACGGGTTGATGAACGTCAAGCTCTATGAAGACATCGCGCAGTGGGGCCACGTCGAAACCACGTCGGACTACCCGGTGCGCGTGAACGGCCGCTACATCACTTCCCCGTCGCCCATTCCGGCTTTCGACAACCCGAAGATGGATCAGATGCCCGCGTTGCAGTTGTTCGGCGCCGGACGCGAGAAGCGTCTCTACGCCATCCCGCCCTACACCTCGGTGCAGAGCCTGGACTTCGAGGACCATCCCTTCCGCGTGAAGACCCAGGGCCACGCCTGCGCCCTGTGCGGCTGCAGCACGAGCTACCTCGACGAGATCGCTCATGAAGACGGCAGCGCGTTGTGGACCTGCTCCGACACCGACTGGTGCGAGCAGCAGCAGGCATTGGCCGCGAAGTCGACGCCGACTGGAGTGCAACGATGAAGGCCGGCCAGGACATGTCCACACCGCTTCTTCGGGTCGACTCGCTGTGCTTCCGATTTCAGAGCGAAGGGCTCGCGCGCGACGCCGTGAGTCAGGCCACGCTGGAGCTGTTTCCGGGCGAAGTGCTCGCCGTCGTCGGCGAGTCCGGGTCGGGCAAGACCACCTTGCTCAATTGCATGGCCGGCCGGTTGACGCCGCGCGCAGGCAGCGTCCGGTATCGCGATGCCCAGGGCGAATGGGTTGACGTGCATGCCATGTCCGAACGTCGGCGCCGCTTGCTGGCGCGCACCGAATGGGGTTTCGTCGAGCAACAGGCGACGACGGGCTTGCGCATGGGCGTCAGCGCGGGCGCCAATATCGGCGAGCGGCTCATGGGTCTGGGCGACCGGCACTACGGGAAGCTGCGCGAGACGGCGGCGAGCTGGATGTCGCGTGTCGAACTCGACGCCGGGCGCATCGACGAGTCGCCGCGCAATTTTTCCGGCGGCATGCGCCAGCGCCTGCAGATCGCACGCAACCTCGTGACCCGGCCGCGCCTCGTGCTGATGGATGAGCCCACCACCGGACTCGACGTCTCGGTCCAGGCCAAGCTGCTCGATCTGATCCGCCTCCTTGTCGCACGCATGCATGTGTCCGCCGTCGTGGTCACCCACGACCTCGGCGTGGCGCGTCTGCTGGCGCATCGCACGCTCGTGATGCGAGAGGGCCGCATCGTCGAGCACGGCCTGACCGACCGCGTGCTTGACGACCCTCGGCACCCATACACCCAATTGCTCGTTTCTTCCGTCGTGACGCCATGACCCACGAATCCGACCCAGTCGACTTGCCGACACTGCGCGTGCGCGGTGTGCGCAAGCATTTCATCCTGCACCTGCGTGACGGCCGTGCGCTGCCGGTGTTGCACGGCGTCGATCTCGACGCCGCGCCCGGCGAATGCGTGGCGCTTGTCGGCGCATCGGGGCAGGGCAAGTCGACGCTCATCAAGTGCCTGTATGGAAACTACGGCGTCGACGCCGGCTCCATCCAGCTGCGCACCGACGGCAGCGAGATCGACATTGCCCGTGCCACGCCGCAGCAGATCATCGGCCTGCGTCAACGCGCCATTGCCTACGTCAGCCAGTTCCTGCGCGCCGTGCCGCGCGTGCCAGCCATCGACGTGGTGGCCGAGCGGCTGCTGCAGGCGCATCCCGTCACCGCAGACCTGGGCCAAACCGACGCCTGGCAGGCTGCGCAGGAAGCGGCCCGCGAGGAAGTTGCCGCGCTTTTCGAACGCCTCAATCTGCCGCGCGCGTTGTGGCAACTCCCGCCCGCCACCTTCTCCGGTGGCGAGCAGCAGCGCGTGAACATCGCGCGGGGGTTCATCCTCCCGTCCGACCTGCTGCTGCTCGACGAGCCGACCGCGTCGCTCGACGCCGCCAATCGCCGCGTGGTGATGCAATTGATCCATGAAGCCAAGGCACGAGGTGCCGCGGTGATCGGAATCTTTCACGACGAAGAAGTCCGGGATGCCGTCGCCACCCGTTGCGTGACGCTGCCGGCCGCATCCACCGAACTGGAAACAACACGATGACCGAAACCGTTATCCACAACGCCCGCATCGTGCTCGATGACGAGATCATCTCGGGCCACGTCTGCCTGAGTGAAGGGCGCATCACGGACATCGGCCATGGTGCCAGCACGCAACCCGGCGCGCTCGACTGGGACGGCGACTGGCTGCTGCCCGGCCTGGTGGAGGTGCACACCGACAACCTCGAACGGCATGTGATGCCGCGCCCCAAGGTGAGGTTTCCGATGCAGTCTGCCGTGCAGGCGCACGATGCCGAGATGGCCGCGAACGGCATCACCACGGTCCTCGATGCGACGGGTGTCGGCGACCCCTACGGCGACGGTTTCCGCGCCCACGACCAGAGCGACCTGCTGCGTGTGCTCGACACGCTGGACGAAGCCGGCACGCTGCGCGCCGACCACTTCATCCACATCCGCTGCGAACTGCCGGCTCCCAATGCGCGCGAACTGTTCGAACCTTTCTCCGCGCACCGTCGCCTGCGCCTGATCTCGCTGATGGACCACACGCCGGGCCAGCGTCAATGGAGCGATCTGGAACACGCCCGTGTCTACTACACGGGAAAGAAGGGCTGGAGCGACGCCAGGTTCGCCGAGGAGGTGCGCAATGCGCCTGAACGGCAGGCGCTTTACGCAGAACCCAATCGCCGCTGGTTCGCCGAATTCGCTCGCACGCAGAAGATCTCTCTCGCCACGCACGACGACACCACCGCCGAGCACGTGGAAGAGGCGCATCGCCTGGGCGCGTCGATGAGCGAATTTCCGACCACCCTGGAAGCGGCGCGTCGCGCCAGGGCGCTGGGGCTGTCGACCGTCATGGGCGCGCCGAACGTGGTGCGCGGCGGCTCGCACTCGGGCAATGCATCGGCGATGGACCTGGCGCGCGAAGGCCTGGTCGACAGCCTGTCGTCGGACTACGTGCCCGCAAGTCTCCTGCAGGCGGCCTGGCGCCTCGCGGAGGAGGGCGCCTGCACGCTGCCGCAAGCCGTGGCTATCGTCAGCCGAGGGCCCGCGCTCGCCAGTGGCTTTCACGATCGAGGCCGTATCGCACAAGGCCTGCGCGCCGACGTGCTTCGCGTGCGTGGGGTCGGCAGCGCGCCGGCGGTGCGCGAGGTCTGGTCCCGCGGGCGGCGCGTCGCTTGAAGGCACGTGGTGGCAGGCAGGGCAGAGCGCGCCTCGCTGCCGAGGATCGGAAGCATCCTGCAGGCCCGCTCTACGACCGCGAGTTTCAGGAACGACAGCGACGAACGGTCTGCTGAATGGGCTCTCATGAGTGCGGCTGTCATGCGCCTGCCTTGCTTCGTCTTTAGAGTCTCGGCAGTTGAACCAAAGTGAGCGCCAATGTTGACGATGACCGGTGTCAGTTGCCGTTTCGGCGATAAGACGGCAGTGGCTGACGTGAATCTGAGCGTGGAACCAGGCAGCTTCGTGGGTGTCATTGGGCGCTCAGGCGCGGGCAAGTCCACGCTGCTGCGCATGATCAACCGCCTGCAGGCGACAACATCGGGGCGCATCAGCTTCGAAGGGCGTGACGTTACCGCTCTCAAGGGCAAAGCCCTGCGCGGCTGGCGCTCCGAGTGCGCGATGGTGTTTCAGCAGTTCAATCTCGTGGGGCGACTCGACGTGCTGACCAACGTGATGATGGGCCGCCTGAATCGCGCCGGCACGATGGCCACTCTGCTGGGCTTGTGGCCGGAGCGTGATCGCGCCGTCGCCTTCTCGGTGTTGGAACAGTTCGAGATAGGAAATCTTGCCAGTCGCCGAGCCGAGAATCTGTCGGGCGGGCAGCAGCAACGCGTGGCCATCGCCCGTGCCCTGGTGCAGGAACCTCGCATCATTCTGGCCGATGAACCCACGGCCTCACTCGACCCACGCAATGCCGTGGTGGTGATGGAAACGCTGCAACGCATCAACCGGCAGTACGGCATCTCCATCATCTGCAACCTGCATTCGCTGGACCTGGCCCGCACTTATTGCCACCGCTTGGTCGGCATGGCCGCTGGACGCGTCGTGTTCGACGGCACGCCTCAGCAGCTGACCCACTCTGCCGCGAGCGAGCTGTACGGCATTGAAACCAATGAAGCCGTGAGCGTTCCCCGGCACGAGGCGGCGAACAAGTCAATGGGCACCCTGCTGCCGCAAGCCCAAGCCGCCTGAGTTTTTCTCTCTTTCCTTCTTTTCTTTTACCCGTTTTTTGAGGAACAGAATTGTGGTTACACGTCGTACTTTCGTCGCGGGCGCAGCGGCGCTGGCAAGCGCTACCGGTGCGCCTTTTGTGTTGGCACAGGGCACGCCCAAGGAGCTGACATTCGCGGTGATCCCGGTCGAAAACGCATCGCTCACGACCGACCGCTTCGGACCGCTTGCCAAGTATCTGACCGATGCCGTCGGCATCCCTGTCACCTTGCGCATTGCCAACGATTACGCCGCCGTGATCGAGGCACAGCGCGCCGGCAATGCCCAGATCGCGTTCTACGGCCCGGCCTCGTACGCCCGCGCGGTGATGACGGGCGTCAAGACCGAACCCCTGGTCAATCAACGCCACGAGACTGGCGTCAATGGTTACTACTCGGTGCTGTGGGTGCGTTCCGACAGCCCTTACAAGACCGTGCAGGACCTGAAGGGCAAGACCTTGGCGCTGGTGGATCCCAACTCCACGTCCGGCAACAACGCGCCGCGCTTCTTCCTGTCGAAGAACGAAGGCATCAACAGTCTGGATAGCTTCTTCGGCAAGGTCTTCTTTGCCGGCGGCCACCAGAATGCGCTGTTGGCATTGGCGCAGGGCACGGCCGATGCGGCGGCCAACGAGTACTTCTCGCCCACCGACAACATGCCGACCCGCCTGGCCGAGAAGGGCCTGCTGAAGGACGCCAACGGCAAGGCTTTGAGCCCCAGCGACTTCCGGGTCGTGTTCAAGTCGGATCTGCTGCCCGAAGGCCCGTTCTCGGTGCTCGAATCGGTGCCGGCCGAACTGCGGCAGAAGATCAGGCAGGCCCTGCTCGAGCTGCCCAAGAAGGACAAGAAGGTGTTCGACGGCCTGTCCGGCGGCAAGGACCAGGAGCTGGTGGCGATTGACGCGAAGGCATACGAGCCCATCATCGGCATGCTCCAGTACAACGACTCGCAGCGCAAGAAGCAGTAAGACTGCGCCGCTTGCGTTGGCCCGGCCAGTGTGCCGGGCCTTTTGCTATTTGCCTCTTTGTCGATCACGCATCATGAGTACCTCGCCTCAGCCTGCCACGGCCGAACACGATGGCTGGGCGCGCGCCTATGCGCTCGAGGTCGGCCGCCGACGCCGCACCCTGTGGGTGGGGCTGGCGGTGTTCCTCGTGCTGGCTGGCATCGCCGGTCCGGTGGCGGAAGTCCGGCCGCAAGTCTTCCTCCAGCAGCTTGGCGGCTTTGTGAGCTATCTGCAGCGCATCGCACCAGACATATCTGCCGCGCATCCGATGCAGGATGTGCGCGAGTGGTATTGGGGGCTGGGCCGTTGGCTGGCACTGCTGGGAGAAACGCTGCTGATTGCCTATCTGGGCACCCTGTTCGGCGCGCTCGGCGGCTTTGTGTTGAGCTTTCTGGCATCGACCAACCTGACGCCATCGCCTTGGATGCGCTTTGCGGCCCGTCGACTGGCAGAGGTCTGCCGCACCGTGCCAGACATGGTGTTCGCGCTGCTGTTCGTGGTTGCCTTCGGCATTGGCCCGACGGCCGGTGTGCTCGCGCTGGCTGTGCATACGGCGGGTGCGTTGTGCAAGCTGTTTGCCGAAGTGATCGAGAACATCGACATGAAGCCCGTGGACGGCATCGTGGCTGCCGGCGGCTCGTGGCGCCAGACGGTGCGCTACGCCGTACTGCCGCAGGTAGCGCCCAACTTCGCGTCCTATGCGATGCTGCGTTTCGACATCAACGTGCGCGCCGCTTCCATCATGGGCTTCGTTGGCGCGGGCGGCATCGGCGAGCAGTTGATGGTGGCGATCCGCCAGTTCTATTACACCGACGTCAGCGCGATCCTGCTGCTCATCATCGCCACCGTGATGCTGATCGACTTCGCCAGTGAGCGCCTGCGCCACGCGCTGGCCGGCAGCATTGCGCCGGAGCGCAACACATGACTTCCGACATGAACTCCAACATCAATTCCGGCCGCGCCGTCATCGATGTGGACATGGCACGCCTGCAGCGCGAGCAGCCGGGACTGTTCCCCGGTTGGCTGGCCGCGCGCGACCTGTTTGCCTGGAGCGCCGGTGCCGCGCTGCTGGCGGTGGTCGCCATGTGGGTGCTGGACTTTTCGTTCGCCCGCATCTTCAGCGGCCTGGGCCGCCTGCTGGACTTTGCGCAGATCATGTTGCCGCCGGCCACGGACGGCAAGGCCGTGGTGTTTCTCGAAGCCATGGCCGAGACCCTGGCCATGGCCTTTCTGGGCACCGCGACCGCCGCGCTGATCGCGTTCCCGCTCGGCTTTCTGGCTGCGCGCAACGTCATCCCCAACGTGTTTGCGCACTTTGCGGTGCGGCGTTCCATCGATGTGGTGCGCGGCGTCGACATACTGATCTGGGCACTGCTGTGGGTCAACGTCGTCGGCCTCGGACCGTTTGCCGGTGTGCTGGCCATCGCCTGCTCGGACGTGGGCTCGTTCGGCAAGCTGTTTTCCGAAGCCATCGAAAACATCGACCGCCGCCCGGTGGAGGGTGTGACCTCCGCTGGCGGCAGCGCACTGCACGTGCAGCGCTACGCCGTCCTGCCGCAGGTGCTGCCTGTCATCGGCAGCCAGGTGCTGTATTTCTTCGAGAGCAACACACGCTCGGCGAGCATCCTGGGCATCGTCGGGGCGGGCGGCATCGGCATCTACCTGACCGACAACATCCGTGTGCTCAACCTTCCCGTCGTCACCTTCATCGTCATCCTGATCCTGGCGGCGGTAGTGGTGATCGACTTCATCTCCGAGAAGCTGCGCCTGGCTCTGATCGGCCGCACCGAGCGGCAGCGCTAGTTGTCGGCGGCACGCCCCGCTGGGCGTGCTTCTTCATGGTCGGCACGGGGGAGCGGTCACACAGTTCGGCCCAGGACCGGATATTCGGCGCGCCTTTCACTTTCAGATACCGAGTCGTTGCCGTCGAGTGCATCAAGAAAAAAGGCGCCCGTCGGCGCCTTTTTCTTCAACGGCCGCGCGGGATGCGCGGCCGTCTCCTGTCCTCAGAAGCTGTCTGCGCGGGCCATTCCGGGGTCGGTCACCGAAGGGCGGCTGGTTTCAACGTGGCCGGCCAGGCGGCGGTAGAAGCTGGGATCGGCATCGGTGGTGACAACGAAGTCGTACCAGAAGCCGCTGGAGTCCAGCTTCCACTTGCGATGCTCGCGCTCGCCGCCCTTGACCTTGACGCTCCACACCCCCTTGCCGTGGCCGTTGCCCTGGTCATGGTCGTCGCGGTCATGTTCGTCATCGTCCCTGCCCCGGCCATTGCTCTGCACGTGGACGAAGTCATAGATCTTGTTGGACTGCAGCGTGAAGCGGCAGTCGCGGCGGCCTTCGTTGAGCAGCGTGATCTGCAGTTCGCCGTCCCGTGCGGCGTAGGACACGAGGATTTCGGGGATGGCGATGCCGTTGGCGCGCAGTGCGTTCAGGTCGCCCTTGAAGTGGCGGTGGAAGCCGTTCGGGCCCAGCACCCACAGGTCGTACTTGCCGGCGTTCTCCGTGCCCACCGCCCATTCGTCGTCCAGCGTCTTGCCCGCCTCGACCGTGTAGCGCTTGGGGATGCGGTCGAGGTGCAGCTTGTCGTAGACATGGAACACAGCGCCCGCGCGGCCGGTGTTGGCGAACTGCAGCTTGACGGTGCCCCTGGCTGCATCCACCTTCGCATTGGCGTGCAGTTCGTAGGGAATGGCACGCGCGTAACGCACGCCGGTTTCCTGGAACAGCGGTTGCGGCGTGGCCGGCGCGGTCGGTGCCGGCAGGGTGCGCTGCTGAGCGTCCGAGGTGGCCCAGTTGCTCTGATCGGGCAGCTTGGGGAAGACCGGATCGTTCGGGCTGGCGAAGTCGAAGGCCGTGGTCAGGTCGCCCGAGACGGCGCGGTGCCAGGGGCTGATCGCGTCCACCGTGATGCCGAAACGCTTCTCAAGGAACATGCCCACCGAGGTGTGGTCGAAGAGCTGCGAATTGACCCAGCCGCCCTTGCTCCAGGGCGACACCACGTACATCGGCACGCGCGCGCTCAGGCCCCACGGACGGGTCTTGCCGCTGGTGGTGTCCTTGGCGTTCAGCCAACTGCCGACGGAGGCGTCGAAATACTCGCCCGCCAGCGGCAGCGTGGACTTGCCCATCAGGTTGCCGTTTGCGTCATACGACGGCACCGCCGCCGCCGGCAGATGGTCGAAGAAGCCGTCGTTCTCGTCGAAAGTCAGGAAGAAGGCCGTCTGGCTCCAGACTTCGGGGTTGGCCGTCAGCGCATCCAGCACCGCGGCGATGAAGTTGCCGCCGCCCGTGGGGCTGCCGCCACCACCGGGGTGCTCGGACTGGGCCGCCGTCGGCAATATCCACGAGACCTGGGGCAGGGTGCCGTTGATCACGTCGGTCTTGAGCTTGCTCAGGAAATCGGGGCCGCCCGTCAGGCCGTGCTCATAGATGGGCGAACCGGGCTGCGCGGTGCGGAAGCTCTCGAAGGCCAGGCAGCCGTGCATGGCGCCGGTCCAGTTGTTGTTCATGTCCTGGTAGATGTGCCAGCTGACGCCGGCCTTCTGCAGCAGGTCCGGCAGCGTGTCCCAGTGGAAGGCGGTGTTGACGTACTTGTACGTCGCTTGCGGCTGCGGCAGGCCGGCGACCCACTTGGAGGGATTGGGCCAGCAGCGCGAGTTGTTGGGCTCGGAATCCGCGCTCGTGGCGTTGATGCCCTGCTTGCGCAGCTCCGGGTTGGCGTTGGAGCCCGACCAGAACACGATGCGGTTGGGATCGGTGCCGGTGGTGATGGAGCAATGGTAGGCATCGCAAAGGGTGAAGGCTTCGGCCAGCGCGAATTGGAACGGGATGTCGTTGCGCTCGTAGTAGCCCATCGCGTACTGCGTTTTGAAGGGGATCCACTGATCCATCTTGCCCTGGTTCCACGCGCCCTGCATGTCGCTGTAGGAGTGCGGTGTGCCAGGGCCGAGCAGCGCGTTGCTGATCGTGGAGTCGCGGTGGTAGGGCGGGATCTCCTTGGTGCCGTCGGACTGGAACCATACGGACTTGCCGCTGGCGAGCGGGAGCGGGAAGCGGTCGCCGAAGCCTCGCACGCCCCGCATGGTGCCGAAGTAGTGGTCGAAGCTGCGGTTCTCCTGCATCAGGATCACCACGTGCTTGATGTCCTGGATGGTGCCGGTGCGCGTGGCCGCCGGGATGGCCAGTGCCTTGCGGATACTGGGTGGAAAGACGGTCAGCGCTGCGGCGGCGGTGCCGCTGGCGGCCGCGCCCTTGAGGAATTGGCGACGAGAGTTCATAGGGTAAGGACCTTCCGTGGTGAGGAACGTGGGTGAGGGGGCGTCAGGGGGAAAGCGGCGACCCGTGTTGCAGGAAGCCTCCCTCCCCGCAGCGCTGGAGCTTAGAAATCGACAGTGACAGGCCGATGAAATAGGCTCATTGAGTTTTATTGTTTCAATGAGCTGAATTCAATAGAATGGGCAATCCCTCTGAATCTTCTCTATGCCATTTCCCCTGCCGACGAGCTCCTGCACGGATACCCAGGAAGCCGCCGCCCTGCTGTCCCGCGCACGCCACCTGCTGCTCGACCTGGACGGCACACTGATCCTTCAGGACGAAACCATTGATGGCGCGAGCGAATTGCTCTCGCGCTTCGATGGCCGTTTCGCGATCGTCTCCAACAATTCCACGGACACCGCTTCTTCGATGGCCTCGCGTCTGCGCCGCATGGGCTTGCGCGTGCCGCCCGAACGCATCGTGCTGGCAGGCGAAGCTGCAGTGCGACTGGTGCGTCAGGAATTCCCGGGCGCCCGGGTGATGGTGATCGGCAGCCAGGCCATACGCCGCTTCGCGCTTGCACAGGGCTGCAGGTTGGCCGACACAGCGGTGGACATCGTGCTGCTCGCGTTGGACAAGCGATTCAGCTACCAACGGCTCAGTGCAATCGTGGCTGCTCTGCAGCAGGGCGCCCGGCTCGTGGTGGCCAACGGCGACCTGACGCATCCGGGGCCCAACGGAACGCGCGTGCCTGAAACCGGATCACTGCTGGCGTCCGTGCGAGCGGCCAGCGGTACCGATCCGCTGATCGTGGTCGGCAAGCCGGCGGCCCTGCTGTTCGAGGAAGGGATGCGGCAATTGGGCGCGACGCCGGACGACGTGGTGCTCGTCGGCGACAACCCGGCCACGGATGGCGAAGGGGCGGCGCGCCTCGGGCTGCCCTGCATTCTGGTCGGCCCGGCGGGTGGGGCAGCGCCCACACTGGCGGCCCTGTTGGATCGGCTCACGTCCCCAAGCACGCCGGTCGGCCTCCGCAGCATGGCGAGCCGCCCTGTGGCCGAGGTTGCAGCACAGGCTGGCTAAGTCAATAGCGCTTGAGCGACAGCACGTCGAAAGTCTGGCGCAGCGTGTGCACGGCGTTGTCGTAGTCCGATAGCGCCAGGCAGGCAATCAGCACATCGATGATCGCGAGTTGGGCGAGGCGGCTGGTCATCGCCTCGGTGCGGAAATGGGTCTCCCGCGCCATGGTGTACAGAAGCACATCGGCATACGCCTGGATCGGCGATTTACCCAGGTTGGTGATGCAGATGGTGGAGGCGCCCGCTTCCTTTGCCAGCCGCGTCGCAGTCACGGTCTCATGGGTGCTGCCGGAGTGGGAGATCGTGAGCACCGCCACGCGCGGCGTGGTCAGCGAGGCGCTGATCGCCTGGATGTGCGAGTCGACCACCACTTTGGCATTGAGCCCGATGCGGAGCATGCGGTAGTGGGCGTCCTCTGCAATCGTGGCCGAACTGCCGATCCCGTAGATCTCGATTCGCTCTGCGCTGCGCAACAGATGCACGGCACGCTCCAGCGCGGCTGCATCCAGTGCCGCCTGAGTGTCATGCAGGGTCTGAACATTGCTTTGGAAGATCTTGCGGATGACTGTCTCTGCGCGGTCGCCGGGCTCCAGGTCCTCATGGATGAACTGCACTGGCTGCACGATTTCCTGCGCCAGCGCGATCTTGATCTGCTGGAAGCCGGTCGCGCCAAGGTTCTTGCACAAACCGACGATGCTGCCTTCGCTGGAGCCCGTGCGTTCGGCCACCTCGCTGACCGACATATGAACCACCTCGCGCGGGTTGTCCATGATGAACTTGGCGATGCGCTGCCCGACCGGACCGAGCGAGGACCACAGCGCCTGGATACGCGCCATCACCGCGAGTGTGCGGTTTTCCGCCGTGGCCGGCGACGGGGTCGCGGAGGCGGAAGGGCTCCGAGCAGGGGACGGGGTGCTGCTGCGCTTCATGGGGCGCGAGCTTAACCGGGGGCAGGAGCGCTTCCGCGCACGCCGGTGGCGCAGCCGCCGAAGCATCGGCGCAAGGCGTCAGCCCCGCGGGTTCGAGTTGAAGGTGGTGCCGAAGCGCCGCGAGGGCGCGATCAATCGTCGCGGGCGCCGATTAGTCGATACACCATGGCGCCGAGCACGCCACCGACGATCGGTGCCACCCAGAATGCCCAAAGCTGCTCGACCGCCCAGCCGCCGACGAACACCGCCACGCCAGTGCTACGCGCCGGGTTGACCGAGGTGTTGGTCACCGGGATGCTGATCAGGTGGATCAGGGTCAGGCCCAGGCCGATGGCGATCGGGGCAAAACCCTTGGGTGCGCGTTCGTCGGTCGCGCCGAGAATGATGACCAGGAACATCGCGGTCATCACCACCTCGCAGACGAGTGCAGCGTGCAACGAGTAGCCCCCTGGCGAGTGGGCGCCGTAGCCGTTGGATGCGAATCCGCCGGCGAGGTCGAAGCCGGCCTTGCCGCTGGCAATCAGGTAGAGCACGCCGCCGGCGGCCAGTCCGCCCAGGACCTGAGAGGCGATGTAGGGCAAGAGCTGGCTGGCCGGGAAGCGCCCGCCGGCCCACAGGCCGACCGACACCGCGGGATTGAGGTGGCAGCCGCTGATGTGGCCAATGGCGAAGGCCATGGTCAGCACTGTCAGTCCGAAGGCCAGCGACACCCCCAACAGGCCGATGCCCAGACCCGGGAACGCTGCAGCCAGGACCGCGCTGCCGCAACCGCCCAGGACCAACCAAAATGTTCCTACAAACTCGGCCCCGTACTTGTTCATGGTTGCCCCTCGGCGCGATTCGTCATTTGCGGGCATTCTAGGCGGGCGCTCCTTGCGCAGCTGGGGCATCGCGCGATGGGCAGTGTGCCTGTTCGACCCGGGCAATGGCCTGCCTGATCGCCGAACGGATCCTCACGGAGATCTCGACAGCGTCGGCCGCGAAGTCAGATAGTGACGCAGTCAAGTATCTGCCCTTGAGCCCGAAGGCTGTTGAGGCGCCTGCACCGCAAGGCGCATCCCGGTTCCGCCTTTCCCGCCTGAGCGCGCAAAAGCTCCGGTGGCCGGAAGGCGTGCACCGCACTGCACGGCAAGGTTCATGCGGCAGATACAGAGCTGGGACAGAATGCAGTCCCTCTGTACCCATTCCCACCACCCTCGTGACCGATCTGTCTGACTTTCCCATCACGAAGAAATGGCCCGCGAAGCATCCGGACCGTCTTCAGCTCTATTCGCTTCCCACGCCGAACGGCGTGAAGATCTCGATCATGCTCGAGGAGATCGGCTTGCCGTACGAGGTGCATCGGGTCGGCTTCGAGTCAAACGATCAACTGTCGCCCGAATTCCTTTCGCTGAATCCGAACAACAAGATTCCGGCCATTCTTGATCCGGACGGCCCCGAGGGTCGCCCGCTGCCACTTTTCGAGTCCGGTGCGATCCTGCTCTATCTCGCCGAGAAAACCGGGAAATGCCTGGCTGCGGGAGCGGCCGGCCGGTACGAGACGATCCAGTGGTTGATGTTCCAGATGGGCGGCATCGGTCCGATGTTCGGCCAGGTCGGTTTCTTCCACAAGTTCGCCGGCAAGGACTACGAGGACAAGCGTCCACGTGACCGCTATGTGGCCGAATCGAAGCGTCTGCTGCACGTCCTGGAGCGGCGTCTCGACCAGCGCGCCTGGATCATGGGTGACGAATTCACGATTGCCGACATCGCAAGCTTTCCCTGGGTGCGCAACCTGGTCGGCTTCTATGAAGCGGCCGACCTGGTGGAATTCCAGCAGTTCCCCAACGTCCGACGCACGCTCGATGCCTTCCTCGCCAGGCCCGCCGTCGTTCGAGGCCTGGCTATTCCGGCGCGCGATTGATGGACGTGGAGCCGTCACGAATGTCCATCCCGAATCCAGGCTCGCCAGTGCAGGCCGGAAGCGCCGAGCGCATGCAAGTTGCAGCGAGGTCCGCGGCGCGTCGCATGGCGTGGATGCAATGGATACGCAGGACGCACGGATGGTTCGGCCTCTGGGGTGCGATCCTCGGCCTGATCTTCGGTACGGCCGGTATCTGGCTCAATCACCGCGCGGTGATGAAGTTTCCGGTCTCGCAGGAGCGTATCAATGCGCAACTTGCGCTACCCGAGCCACCGCCGGCGAGCGCCCAGGAGATGGCCGCCTGGCTGCAGAGTGCGCTGCAACTTCCGGGGCCGCCGAAATCGATGCGCGTCGAAGCCAGCCGGCCTGTCCCCTGGGTAGACAAGGGACGGCGCGTGAATCCTGACGATGCGAATCGGGAGGAGGGCGCGGCCACCAGGCCGCTCATGCAGCCGGAGCGATGGGTTTTCAGCTTCGGCGGTCCGTCGTCCACCGTCCAAGTCGACTATTGGCGCGGCAATCGCTCCGTGGGCGTGACGACGACGCGTAACGGGTTCATCGCCACGCTGACGAATCTGCACAAGGGCGTTGGCATGCCGGTGGCGTGGATCCTGCTGGTCGATACCCTGGCCGGCAGCCTGATCTTCCTGTCGGTATCGGGCGTGGCGCTGTGGATGCTGACGCATCGGCGCCGGCGCGTCGGACTCGTGATCTTCGGAAGCTCGGTCTTGCTGACCCTGGGCCTGATCGCCGCACAGTTCTGAAACGTTCGAATCAGGCTGCGTGGCAGCCTGCCTCGGCGGTTGCACGCGCGCCGGACGTATTCAACGTCTCGACTGGACCTTGATACGGATTGTCGCCACGTCCCAGCCGCGCATTCGCAGGCGCGACTGCAAGGCCGGCGCGAGCTGTCGCAGCTTGGCGGCGGCAGCATTGCTGTTCACCAGCATGCACCAGCTGTCGCCTTCGGCAGGGCCCGCCTTCACTGCGGCACGCATCTCGGGGGGGATCAGGTCTTCCACCGCCGCGAGCCGCTCGCCCGCTTCGCGGGCTCGTGCGGCCAGGCCGGCGAGGGTGGGTGACTCCTCGGTGGCTTCGAGCACAGTCATGGCGTTGAAGCGGCGTTTCATCGGGAACGGGGAGCGGGCGGGTGATTCATACAAGGTGGCTAAAATTCGCGGTTTGCCGGCAGGGCTGCGGGCCGGCGCGCTTGCATTCAGGCGATGCGCGCCCAAGTGCTGGTTTTGTCTATCTTAGGGATTTCGGTCGAAACGCCCGCATGCAGCGAGTGTGCGTCGATCACCACTCATGGCCACCAACTTCCTGACCCAAATTTTCGGCAGTCGCAACGACCGGCTCCTGAAGCAGTATCGCAAGACGGTCGAGCGAATCAACGCACTCGAACCGTCGTTCGAGAAGCTCGAAGACGAGGCGCTGCGAGCCAAGACTCAGGAACTCAGGGAACGCCTCGCCAAGGGTGAGACCCTGGACGACCTGCTGCCCGAAGCCTTCGCGACCGTGCGCGAGGCATCCAAGCGAGTCATGAAGATGCGCCATTTCGACGTGCAGCTGCTGGGCGGCATGGCGCTTCACTACGGCAAGATTTCAGAGATGCGCACCGGGGAGGGCAAGACCCTGACCGCGACGCTGCCGGTCTACCTGAACGCGCTCACCGGCAAAGGCGTGCACGTGGTGACCGTGAACGACTATCTGGCCAGCCGCGACGCGACCTGGATGGGGCGGCTCTACAACTTCCTCGGCCTCTCGGTGGGCATCAATCTGCCGCAGATGCCGCGCGAGGAGAAGCAGCTGGCATATGGCAGCGACATCACCTACGGCACCAACAACGAGTACGGCTTCGACTACCTGCGCGACAACATGGTCTACGAGCCGGGCGACCGGGTCCAGCGTGGACTGAACTACGCAATCGTCGACGAGGTGGACTCGATCCTGATCGACGAGGCGCGCACGCCGCTCATCATCAGCGGCCAGGCCGAAGACCACACCGACCTCTATCTCGCCATGAACAAGGTCGTGCCGCTGCTGGTCCGCCAGGAGGGCGAGGCCGATCCGCGCACCGGCGAAGGCGTGACCAAACCGGGCGATTTCACCGTCGACGAGAAGACGCATCAGGTCTTCATGACCGAGGACGGACATGAAAATGCGGAGCGCATCCTCGCCGAGTTCAAGCTTCTGCCCGAAGGTGCCTCGCTCTATGACCCGGCCAACATCACGCTGATGCACCACCTCAATGCTGCGCTGCGCGCGCGGCATCTCTACCACCGCGATCAGCATTACGTGGTGCAGCAGGGCGAAGTGGTGATCGTCGACGAATTCACGGGTCGCCTGATGTCCGGCCGGCGCTGGAGCGATGGCCTGCACCAGGCCGTCGAAGCCAAGGAAGGCGTGGAGATCCAGGCCGAAAACCAGACGCTCGCGTCCATCACTTTCCAGAACTACTTCCGCCTCTACGGCAAGCTGGCGGGCATGACCGGCACGGCCGACACCGAGGCCTACGAATTCCAGGAGATCTACGGCCTGGAAACGGTCATCATCCCGCCCAACCGGCCGAGCAAGCGCGAAGATCAGCTCGATCGCGTCTACAAGACCACGCGCGAGAAGTACGAGGCTGCCATCCAGGACATCCGCGAATGCTACGAGCGGGGCCAGCCGGTGCTGGTGGGCACTTCCTCGATCGAGAACTCGGAAATCATCGACGGCCTGCTCACCAAGGCCGGCCTGCCGCACCAGGTGCTCAACGCCAAGCAACATGCCCGTGAGGCGGAAATCGTCGCGCAGGCGGGCCGCTCGAAGATGATCACCATCGCGACCAACATGGCCGGCCGCGGTACCGACATCGTGCTCGGTGGCAACGTTGAAAAAGCGATCGAAGCGCTGGAGGCCGACGAATCGCTCGACCCGGCGAGCAAGGCCGCCGAGATTGCCCGGATGCGGGCCGAGTGGAGCAAGGACCACGAATTCGTGAAGTCGCTGGGCGGGCTTCGAATCATCGCGACCGAGCGACACGAGTCCCGCCGCATCGACAACCAGTTGCGCGGTCGCTCGGGCCGGCAGGGGGACCCTGGTTCTTCGCGCTTCTACCTGAGCCTGGACGATCCACTCATGCGGATCTTCGCGGGCGATCGTGTAAAGGCGATCATGGACCGGCTGAAGATGCCCGACGGCGAGGCGATCGAGGCGGGCATCGTGACGCGGAGCATCGAGAGCGCGCAGCGCAAGGTCGAGGCGCGCAACTTCGACATCCGCAAGCAACTGCTCGAATACGACGATGTGTCGAACGATCAGCGCAAGGTGATCTATCAGCAGCGCAACGACATCCTCGACGCCGGGGACATGAGCGCGCAGATCGAGGCCTTGCGCGAAGGGTGTTTCACCGATCTGGTCCGGCAGTACGTTCCGGCCGAATCGGTGGAAGAGCAGTGGGACCTGGCCGGACTCGAAAAGGTGCTGGCCGAGGAATGGGGCCTCGATATTCCCTTGAAGAAGGAAGTGGAAGCCGCCAGCGCGATGAGCGACGAGGACATCGTCGAGAGGGTCATCGCCGCGGCCAGCGAGGCCTTCAATGTCAAGGTCGCGCTTGTCGGTCAGGAGAACTTCACCCAGTTCGAGCGCATGGTCCTGCTGCAGAGCATCGACACGCACTGGCGAGAGCACCTCGCCTCGCTGGACTACCTGCGGCAGGGCATCCACCTGCGCGGCTACGCGCAAAAGCAGCCGAAGCAGGAATACAAGCGCGAAGCCTTCGAGCTGTTCGGCCAATTGCTCGACTCGGTCAAGAACGAGGTCACGCGGCAGCTCATGACGGTGCGCGTGCAGTCGAGCGAGCAGCTCGACGAGGCCGCCGAAGCGATGGAAAGCCGGGGCGAGAATCTGGCGAACGTCACATACACCGCGCCGACCGAAACAGGCGAGGTCGAAGTTCGCGTGGACGAAGAGTCCTTGCGCCGTGAAGCGACAGCGGGCCTGAGTGCCGGCGCGGCGGCCTTCGCGCGTGTCGGCCGCAACGATCCCTGTCCTTGCGGAAGCGGCAAGAAGTACAAGCATTGCCACGGCAAGCTCAGTTGATCCCGACCCGAGGACGATCCCCATGCCAGTGAATCTTTCCGCCCCCGATCCCGCTTCGCTCCACGCGGTGCCGGGTGTGCGCATCGGCGTCGCCGAAGCCGGCGTGCGCAAGGCAAACCGCAAGGATCTGACGGTGGTCCTGATCGACGAAGGCGCCGCTGTGGGCGGCGTCTTCACGCAGAACCGCTTTTGCGCGGCGCCGGTCCAGGTCTGCCGTGACCATCTTGCCAAGGGCTTCGGCATTCGCGCCATGCTGATCAACACCGGCAACGCAAATGCAGGCACGGGCGAGGATGGCCTGGTGCGCGCCCGCGCCACTTGCATCGCGCTGGCCCGCAAGCTGGAGCTGGCGCCTGAACAGGTGCTGCCCTTCTCCACGGGGGTGATCATGGAGCCTCTGCCGATCGATCGGATCGAGGCGGGCCTGCCGGCCGCGCTGGCTGATGCGAAGCCCGACAACTGGGCTCGCGCTGCCGAAGGCATCATGACCACGGACACGGTGCCCAAGGCGTTCAGCCAGCAGGTCCGGATTGGCGGCGCAACCGTCACCATTACCGGCATCAGCAAGGGTGCAGGCATGATCCGGCCGAACATGGCGACGATGCTGGGGTTCATGGCGACCGATGCGCGTATCGATCCTTCCTTGATCCAGTCGCTGGCCAAGGACCTGGCCGAGGGCTCTTTCAATCGCGTGACCATCGACGGCGACACGTCGACCAACGACTCCTTTGTCGTGATTGCGACCGGGAAGGCCGGACACGACGCGATCACGTCGCTGGATTCCCCCGATGGGCGTGCGCTGTTCGACGCGATGCGCAATGTCGCCCGTCAACTGGCACAGGCGATCGTGCGCGACGGCGAGGGCGCCACGAAGTTCATCACGGTGCGCGTCGAGGGCGGCCGTGACGAAGCCGAGTGCCGTCAGGTCGCATATGCCGTGGCGCATTCGCCGCTGGTCAAGACGGCGTTCTATGCGAGCGACCCGAACCTGGGGCGCATCCTGGCGGCGGTCGGCTATGCGGGCATCGCCGATCTCGACCAGACAGCGATCGACCTGTACCTTGACGATGTGCATGTGGCCGTCAAGGGCGGGCGCAATCCGGGCTACCGCGAGGAAGATGGTCAGCGCGTGATGAAGCAGAGCGAGATCACGGTGCGCATCGTGCTCGGCCGCGGCGGCGCGAGCGACACGGTGTGGACCTGCGATCTGAGCCACGACTACGTGTCGATCAACGCCGACTACCGTTCATGATCCTCCGTCGCACAGCGCACGCTTCGCTTTCCGGACCAATGCCCAACGCCTCTCCGGCGGTGCCGCGAGGGACGAAATGAACGAGAAGTTCGAACGCCTCATCGAGCGTGCGGAACAATTGATTTCGCGCATCGAATCCATTCTTCCGCAGCCGCTTGCGGCACCCGCGGACTGGAATGCTTCCATCGCGTGGCGGTATCGGCGCCGCAGTTCGGGCCACGGAACCCTGGAGCCCGTGCGCCATGTCGCCAGCATGCCGCTGTCGGCACTGAAGGAAATCGACGTCCAGAAGGAGAAGATCGAGCGCAATACGCGACAGTTTGTCGAGGGCAAGCCGGCCAATAACGTTCTCCTGACCGGTGCGCGCGGAACCGGCAAATCGTCGCTGATCCGCGCCTGTCTGCAGGCTTATGCGCCGCAAGGGTTGCGCCTGATCGAAGTCGACAAGGCCGAGCTGACCGACCTGCCGGACATCGTGGAAGTGGTTTCACAACGGCCCGAGAAGTTCATCGTGTTCAGTGATGATTTGAGCTTCGACGAGGGCGAGCCCGGGTACAAGGCGCTCAAGTCCATCCTTGATGGCTCCGTGGCTGCGGCGACACCGAACGTGCTCATCTATGCGACCAGCAATCGCAGGCATCTGCTGCCCGAGTACATGAAGGACAACCTCAGCTACACGCACACCGAGGATGGCGAGGTGCATCCGGGCGAGGTGATCGAAGAGAAGATCTCGTTGTCCGAACGTTTCGGGCTCTGGGTCAGCTTCTATCCCTTCAGCCAGAACGAATATCTGAGCATCGTCGCTCAGTGGCTGTCCTCCTTCGGCGTCGACGCGGGAGCCATCGAGGCGGCCCGTCCCGAGGCGCTGGTCTGGGCGCTCGAGCGGGGCTCGCGAAGCGGCCGGGTCGCGTACCAGTTCGCCCGCGACTACGCGGGCCGCGCCTGAGGACGCCCATGACCGCATCGCGCAAACACACGGAGGTCGCTGTCGGCATCCTGATCCGGGCCGATGGCGCGCTGCTGCTCTCCACCCGTCCGGAAGGCAAGCCTTACGCAGGCTATTGGGAGTTTCCAGGGGGGAAGATCGAAGCCGGCGAATCGGTGGTCGAGGCCTTGCGGCGTGAACTGCACGAGGAACTCGGCATCACCATCGATGGCGCCGAAGTCTGGAAGACCACGGAGCATGACTACCCCCATGCGCTCGTGCGCCTGCACTGGTGCAAGGTTCGCGCCTGGGATGGCGACTTCGAAATGCGCGAAGGTCAGGCGATGTGCTGGCAGCAGTTGCCGCTGGAGGTGACGCCGGTGCTGCCTGGTGCTCTGCCGGTCCTGGCATGGCTCGCGCAGGAGCGGGGCCTGCCGCCCGCCGAGCCGGCTCACTCCTGACGTTTAGGGTCGCCGAAGGGTTCGTCGTCGGGCGGTGTTTCCGCCGGGACCCTGAACTCTTCATTTGCCCACGCGCCGAGATCGATACCTTTGCAGCGAGCACTGCAAAAAGGCCGGTATGGATTGCTCGGGGCGAACACGCTGTCCTTCCCGCAGGCCGGGCAGGGGACGATTCGCTCGCCGGCGGCGTTGGTCTTCGTCATGCGCAGAGAGTGAGCTCGAAGGGCGTGTCTTCCGTGATCTGGTGCAGTCGATCGTCGGCATCCTGGCGCATCAGGCGCACCGAGACCATCAGCCGGTTGCCGCTGATCTCGGGAATCAGGCCCAGCGCGGGGTCGATGCGCAGGCGCAGGAGCTGGAAGCTGCGGCCCTGCGGCAGGTTCTGCTGGAACTGGCCCTTGGTGGCCATGACCTTGTACGGCACATCGGCGTCGCGCAGAAGCTTCAACAGCAGATAGATCGACTCGGCGAGTGGCGCCAGGGTCGCCGACCAGCGCTCGAGGTCCGCGCGCCGTTCGGCGGGGCGCCGGTTCTGCCAGGCGTAGTACGCGGGCAGGTCGAACTCGCAGGTGCCGCCCGGGATGCTGGCGCGGCTTCTGATGCTCATCAGCCATTCGTTCTCGGTCAGCGCCTGTCCGGCCTTGCCCGGCACAGTGTTGAGCGTCGTGAAGTTGCGCTCGAGCTGCCCGATCACGTGGTCGAGCGCCGACACGGAAATGGCAGGGTTGCCGCGGTATCCGTTGAAGACGGTCTTGTGCTTGTCCAGATCGCGCAGGACATCGGCTTTGAGATCGGCGCGCGCGGCCACGTCCATGATCTCGAAGATGGTGACGAGCGCATAGTGATGAAGAAGCGGCGACTCGGCCGGCACCAGTTCGCCAAGGCGGCGGAACAGATGCTCCAGTCGCAGGTATGTTCGGATGCGCTCGTTGAAGGGGTACTCGTAGAGGATCACGCGTGGCGGCTTCCAGTCGGGGTGATGATAGCCTCAGGACGCTCTTGCGGATGGCTGTGGTACGAACTTTCGGACGACCTCGAGCATGCGCTGACCAAGCGCCAGCTGGCCATGCATCGAGAGGTGCGTGTCGTTGGGGAAGAAGAAGTCCTGGATCTGGGTCTTCTCTTCCGTGGCGAAGCCGAATAGATCCGGGCCGAGCCCGGATTGGCGGAAGCTTGCCGCGAAGTCTTTCGAGTGATCCGGCTCGACATAAACCGTTGTCTTGTTGGGGATGACTGTCCAGACGATCGGAATCGAGGCGTGGGCCTTGTTGAAGGCTTGCATGATCGCCACGTCTTTGGGCGTCAATTCGCCGTTGTCTTCGTCATCACCAAAAAAGAGCGCCTTGTCGCAGAGCTGGTGGCTGAAGAGCGCGCAGCCGTCCGGAACCGGCCGCACTATCGCGTTTTTCCCTGCATCGAAGACGTCGTTGGAGCTTTTCGCGCGGCGCGTGTTGAAGTAGCTGATCCACCCCGTGGTCAGCTTGGCGCTCCAATTGAGCATGGAGCGCGGCGGTATTTCCGGGGGAGGGAGGAATTCAACGGCGTTCGTTCTCATGGCAATCTTTGCCGTCCTGCATTGAGCGCTTGCCGTCAAGCGCTCGTTGAGCAAGCGTTCCGTGCTTTCCACGATCACCAGCTTTCCCTTGAAGCCGGATTGAGCGAGCCATGCCTCGAAGTCGTCGCACAGCGCGTTGCCGAAGTGATTCCAGAAGATGGTACTGACCGTGTAACCCGACCTGACCAGTGCCGACTGCCAACGCCCGGTCATCGAAAAACTGTCGCCGATCACGAGAATCTCGGCATCCGATGGTGCCCACGAGCGGAGGTAGGCCGGGTCAACTTGAGGGGCGGGCCGATGCCATCCGAACTCGCCATCGGAGATGCGCCCGATGCGTGAAAGATCCCCGTACGGCACAGGCGTGGCGAGCGTGACGGCCAGCAGCGCTGCGATGACGGCGAAGCCTGCAATGAAGATCTGAAGCCAAAGTCTCGAGGGCGTCATTTCAGAACTGAAAGTAGAGGAAAGGACTGTAGCTCCCCAGTTTGGAAACACTCAGGCCAAGCAGCACAGCTGTCGCAGCGGCCATTGCTGCGGTGAATACAAGGTTCAGGCGCGGGCTGCCCGCCAATGCCTGAGCCTGCGGCACCCAGCGCTGCAAAGTGATGGCAGGCGGCAAGGCGAGACAGATGAAAAGGCCCGCGAGCAGGGTCTGGAAGAATTCCGGCTTTCGGAATGGAACTGCGGCGAATTCGCCGAAAGCGACCATCGGACTACCGTGCAGGCCCAGCATTCCCTTGTAGATGTCCATCGCGGCGCTCATGCTCTCGGCGCGGAAGACGACCCAGGCAATCATCACGCAGACAAAGGTCAGGAGCCAGCCGAGCACGCGCGCGAGGGGCCCCGGGGTCGATTCGCGGCGGTACTTGAGGTTCCAGAGGTGGTTGACGATCAGGAAGGCACCATGCAGTGCGCCCCAGAGGACGAAGGTCCAGGCGGCGCCGTGCCACAGGCCGCCGAGCAGCATTGTCAGGAACAGGTTCAGGTAGCGCCGCGCAGGCCCCTTGCGATTGCCGCCCAGCGGCACATAGAGGTAGTCACGCAGAAAGGTCGAGAGCGAGATGTGCCAGCGGCGCCAGAACTCCACGATGCTGGTGGACTTGTAGGGCGAACTGAAATTGAGCGGCAATTGGACCCCGAGGCACAGCGACAGGCCGACGGCCATGTCCGAGTAGCCGGAGAAATCGAAGTAGATCTGAAGCGTGTAGGCCAGCACCCCGAACCACGCGGTGTAGAGCGAGGGCTGGACGCCACCATGCACGCCGTTGAACATCAGGTCCGCATACTGTCCCACCGGATCGGCGATAAGCAGCTTCTTGGCGAGGCCGAAGACGAAGATCGCGATGCCCAGCGCGACCTTGTCGTAGTTCACGCGGTAGGTCGCCGGGTTGGCGAACTGCGGCATCATCTGCGCGTGGTGGAGCACCGGCCCGGCAATCAGATGCGGGAAATAGGTCACGAACAGGACGTAGTGGATGAAGCTGCGCTCGTGCACCTTGCCTTGCCAGCAGTCGACCAGAAAGGCGATCTGGGTGAAGGTGTAGAACGAGATGCCGATGGGCAGCGCGATGTGCAGCAGGGGAAGTGGCGTGAAGCCGGCAGCCGCAAGGCCGTCGTTCACATTGCTCAGGAAGAAGTTCGCGTACTTGAAGATCCCGAGCACGACCAGATTGACCGTGAGCGCCATGACGAGCATGTGCTTGCGCTTGCCTTCGCTTCGACCGGCTTCACGCGTCAGCCGCAGACCTGCCCAGTAGTTGAAGCAGATCGACCCCACCAGCAGGGGCAGGGCATTGACGCTCCACCAGCCGTAGAAGAACAGGGAGGCGAGCGCGAGGAAGCCCGCTGCTGCGCGCGCATTGCGCTTTCCGATGAGGAAGAACCCGAGAAGGACTATCGGGAAGTAGAAAAAAATGAATGCGTACGAATTGAAGAGCATCTTGGAGGGGTCGTCTCGCGGAGCATGGGGCCCGCCGCTTTCTTGTTGTCTGATGCACGCCGGAAAACCGGTGATTATCGCGTGCCCTTGCCCACCCACCGCTCCCACAGAGTCCGCACCTCGGACAGGAGTTCCGACAGCTCGATGCCGTCGTTGAAGATCACCGCGTCGGCTGCCGCGCGTCGCAGCGTGCGATCGGCTTGCTGTGCCATGACCGCGCGCACGGTGTCGGGAGCCCACCCTGAACGTGCGACGACGCGCGCCACCTGGGTGGCCTCGCTTGCATCGACCACCAGCACGCGATCCACCAAGGCACGCCAGCGTCTGGATTCGACCAGGAGCGGCACGTCGAAGACGACGACCTGCCCGTCGGCGGCCGTGGCCGCCTGGCGCTCGCATTCGCTTCCGATGAGCGGATGGAGAATGGCCTCGAGGCGTCGCTTGGCATCTGCGTCCGCAAATACGAGGGCGCGCATCTTCGGGCGGTCGAGCCCGCGCTCCGCAGTGATGAGTTCAGGACCGAAGGCCGCCTCGATGGCCGGGATCGCGACACCGCCCGGTTCGGCGATTGCGCGCGCGATCGCGTCGGTGTCGATCAGTTTGGCGCCGAACGAGACCAGCATCGAAGCGACGGTGCTCTTGCCGCTGCCTATTCCGCCCGTAAGGCCGATGCGCATCGCTTCGGCTCCTCTCAGAGTCCGATGGTGCGCAGGATGGCGTCCGGACCGAAAAGCATGGCCGTGAAACCCGCGCCGGCCAGGAACGGGCCGAAGGGCACGTAGCCGCCCTCACGCAGCTGGCTGTTGAATTTGAGCGCGAGGCCGACGATGACCCCGATGACCGAGGCCATGAGGATGATCGGAATCAGCGCCTGCCAGCCGAACCAGGCGCCAAAGGCCGCGAACAGCTTGAAGTCGCCGTAGCCCATGCCTTCCTTGCCGGTCGTCAGCTTGAACAGCCAGTAGACCGCCCAGAGAGAGAGATACCCGGCCACTGCACCCAGGACAGCGTTGGCGAGGGTCACCTGGGTGAACCCGGCCATGGAAGCCAGGAGTCCGCCCCACAGCAGGGGCAACGTCAGGTTGTCCGGGAGCAGGGTGGTGTCCCAGTCGATCATCGCGAGCGCCAGCAGTGCCGCCCCGAACCCGCACCATGCCAGGCCGCCCAACTCGCCCGGCATGCGCCAGACACTCCATGCGAACAGAGCAGCCGTGACCAGTTCCACGATCGGATATCGCAGGCTGATCGGTGTCTTGCATGCTGAGCATTTGCCGCGCAGCAACAGATAGCTGAGGACGGGGACGTTTTCGTACCAGCGAATGGTATGGCCGCAGTTTTGGCATCGCGACCGGGGAACCATCAGGTTGAACGGCTCCGTCGTGGCTGTCACTTCGGCGCCGCCGGCCACGGCGGCGCACTCCTCTGCCCACTGCTGCTCGAGCATCTTGGGAAGTCGATAGATGACGACATTGAGAAAGCTGCCGATCAGCAGCCCGAGGACTCCCGCCATCGCGGCGTCCGCTCCTTGCGAGAGCAGCATCAGACGACCTGGCCGAGCTTGAAGATGGGCAGATACATCGACACCACGATGCCGCCGATGATCACGCCCAGGAACACGATGATGATCGGTTCCATGAGGCTTGAAAGTCCCGCGACCATGTCGTCGACTTCCTGCTCGTAGAAATCGGCTGCCTTGCCGAGCATGTGATCGATGGAGCCGGACTCCTCGCCGATCGCCGTCATTTGCAGCACCATCGTCGGAAACAGGTTGGCGTTGGTCATTGCCGTCGTCAGGCTGGTGCCGGTCGAGACTTCCTGCTGGATCTTTGTCGTGGCGTCCGCGTAGACCGAGTTGCCGGATGCACCGCCGACGGAGTCGAGTGCCTCCACCAGTGGCACACCCGCGGCGAACATCGTGGCGAGTGTGCGGGTCCAGCGCGCGACGCAGGATTTGTCGATCAGGGCGCCGAAGATCGGCAGGCGCAGGAGCAATCGGTCCATGACCTTCTGCATGCGCTCGCTGCGCCGCCAGGCCTGGAAGAAGAAGTAGGTTCCGCCCCCGACGATGCCGAAGATCAACCACCAATAGGCCACGAAGTATTCGCTCATGGCCATCACGAACAGCGTCGGCGCGGGGAGGTCGGCGCCGAAGGACGTGAACACCTGCTTGAACGCGGGGATGACGAAGATCATGATGATCGCCACGACCACGAAGGCCACCACGATGACCGATGTCGGATACATCAGGGCCGACTTGATCTTCGACTTGATGGCCTCGGTCTTCTCCATGTAGGTCGCGAGGCGGTCCAGCAGGTCCTCGAGGATACCGGCAGCCTCGCCAGCCTCGACCAGATTGCAATACAGGTTGTCGAAGTACTTGGGGAATTTGCGGAACGCGGCCGACAGCGAGGTTCCGGTCTCGACATCGCTGCGGATGTCGTTGAGCAGCTTTGCCACGCTGGGATTGGCATTGCCACGTCCGACGATGTCGAATGCTTGCAGAAGCGGCACGCCGGCCTTCATCATGGTCGCGAGTTGCCGCGTGAAGATGGCGATGTCCTTCGGCTTGATTCGCTTGCCGGCGCGCATGCGCCGCTTCTTGATCTTGGTCGTCAGGACACCCTGGCGCCTCAACGCGGCCTGGACCTGGTTTTCACCGGCGGCCCGAACCTCACCGCGAACCGTCTTTCCGTTGCGGTCCTTGCCTTCCCACTCGAAGACATATTCCTTGAGCGTTCGGTTGGATGCTGTTGCCGTTGCCATGGGATCTCCGCTTCGAGGTGCTATTCGTTGGTGACTGCAAGCACTTCTTCGAGTGAGGTCAGTCCCTGCATGACTTTCTTCAATCCGGATTGACGCAGTGATCGGACGCCTTCGGCCTCCGCCTGGCGGGCGATGTCCAAGGCGCTGCCGTCGCGCAGGATGATCTGCTGGATTTCTTCGGAAATCGGCATCACCTGGTAGATGCCGACCCGGCCCTTGTACCCGCCATTGCAGGCCGAGCAACCGACCGCATGGTAGGGCTTCCAGGAGCCGTCGACCTCATGCTCCTTGAATCCGGCGTCCAGCAACGCCTGCCTCGGCAAGTCCGCGGGCGCCCGGCACACCGTGCACAGGCGGCGAGCCAGCCGTTGCGCCGTGATCAGGATCACGCTCGAGGCGATGTTGAAAGGCGCAATGCCCATGTTGCGCATGCGCGTCAACGTGGTGGGAGCGTCGTTGGTGTGCAGGGTCGAGAGAACAAGGTGACCCGTCTGGGCGGCCTTGATCGAGATGTCCGCGGTTTCGAGGTCGCGGATTTCACCGACCATGATGATGTCCGGATCCTGCCGGAGAAAGGCGCGCAATGCGGTGGCGAAGGTGAGCCCCGCCTTTTCATTGACGTTGACCTGGTTCACCCCGGGCAGGTTGATTTCCGACGGGTCCTCCGCGGTCGCGATGTTGACGCCTGGCTTGTTGAGCAGGTTCAGGCATGTATACAGCGACACGGTCTTGCCCGAGCCCGTCGGACCGGTGACCAGCACCATGCCGTAGGGGCGATGAATCGCATTCAGCAGCCGCTCTTTTTCGTCGGCGTCGTATCCGAGGGCATCGATGCCCATGCGCGCGCTGCTCGGATCGAGGATACGAATGACGATCTTCTCGCCGAACAAGGTGGGCAAGGTGCTGACGCGGAAGTCGATCACCCGTTCGGGGCCGATCTTGAGCTTCATCCGCCCATCCTGGGGGATGCGCTTCTCGGAGATATCGAGCCGCGAGATCACCTTGATGCGTGAAGCAAGCTTGTCCTTGATGACCGTCGGCGGACTGGCGATTTCGCGCAGTTCGCCGTCGATGCGGAAGCGCACGCGATAGCTGTGCTCGTAAGGCTCGAAATGGATGTCCGAGGCCCGCATGCTGAAGGCGTCCAGCAGCATCTTGTGCAGAAATCGGACGACCGGAGCGTCTTCGACTTCAGCTACGGCCTGATCGTTGGCTTCGCCTGCACTCTCGGTCGAGATTTCATCGAACTCGAATTCAGCCCCGATGATGTTGTCGATGGTCTCGGCTGCTGTGACCGCCGCCGCCTCGATCATGCGCGAAAGCTTGTCGTACTCCGCAATGACCCAGTCCACGCCCATCTGCGACGCGAACTTGATTTTTTCTACCGCTTGCTGATCGGACGGGTCGGCTGTTGCAACAATGAGACGGTTGTTCCGCTTGCTCAGCACGACGACGCGATAGGCCTGGCACAGCTTCGGGTCCAGCAGGTCCTTGGGTAGCCGCGAAGGATCGATGGCGTCCAGATCAAGCAACGGGGCGCCAAATGCGCTCGACAAGGTGTGGGCGAGGTCAGCGGCCGAAACGGCGCCGGTGCCGGTCAATTCCGCTATGAAGCTGGTCCGCCCGCTCAGGGACTTTTGATAGATCTCCTCCGCGGCTTTTGCGGGGAGCTTTCCGGCCGTAACCAACGCCCGCGCCAGCCCAGGAAGGGCGATCGGCGAGCTTTCTTTGACAAGGGGTTCGGCTGCGGCCATCCAACGAATGTAAAAGACGTGAAAAAATGCTTCACGATCATCGCTGATCGCCAGTGGACTGTAAATCGCCTCGCGGCAACAGTCCGCGTAGCAGTTGGCAATTACAGCCCGAAAAGGCTGGTCGGGGTGAGAGGATTCGAACCTCCGGCCTCTACGTCCCGAACGTAGCGCTCTACCAGGCTAAGCTACACCCCGATGGTTGCAAGATAAGAGAGAAGTCGTCTAGATGCCCACTGTCGTGAGGTGTCAGGCGCGTCGCTCAAGCAACTGAGCCGCCAATTGTAGCAAACTGGAACTGTGCAAATTGACGGGCAAGCCTTGAATTGCATCGATTGCGCGTTGCGCCTCGGCTGCCGCGGCGGTTCGCGTGGCATCCAGTGCTCCGGTTTCACGCACGATCGCCACGATTTGCGGCAGCTGCGTAGTGTCCCCGGCTTCGATCGCAGTCTTGATGAGCGCACGTTGCTCCGCATTGCCGCGTTGCATCGCGAGGATCAACGGCAGTGTCGTCTTTCCTTCGCGTAGGTCGTCGCCCACGTTCTTGCCGGTCTCGTTTGCATCGCCTGCGTAGTCGAGGACGTCGTCGATGACCTGGAATGCCGTTCCCAGCGCCTGACCATAGGTGGCGCAAGCTTCTTCGACTTCCTTGTCGGTGCCGGCGAGCACGGCGGCCAGTCGTGTACTTGCTTCGAAGAGCTTGGCCGTCTTGGAGCGAATCACGCGGAGATAGGCCTCTTCGTCGAGCGAGGCGTCATGCATGTTCATCAGTTGCAGGACTTCGCCTTCGGCGATGACGTTCGTTGCTTCCGCCAGGATCTGCATGACGCGCATGTTGTCGGCGTCGAGCATCATTTGGAAGGCCCGTGAATAGAGGAAGTCGCCAACCAGGACGCTGGCCGGATTCCCGAAGGATTCATTCGCGGTGGGGCGGCCACGCCTCAGCGTGGATTCATCGACGACGTCGTCATGAAGCAGAGTCGCTGTGTGAATGAATTCGACCACGGCCGCCAAATTGAATCGCTGCTCGCCGCGAAAGCCCAGCGCGCCCGCCATCAGTAGCAGCAGTGCCGGTCGCAGACGCTTGCCGCCGGCGGAAATGATGTAGGCGGAGACTTGTCGAACCAACGGGACGCCTGTGTCAAGGCGGCTGGCGATCACGCGATCGACCTCGGCCATGTCGTCGGCGATCAGCGCCAGGACGGCGGCGGAGGAGGTGTCGGTGGCGAGGGCTGACAAGGCGAGGGCGCTTGCGCGCTGCTAGAAAGAAATGCGACAGGGGCACGAGCCCGGGATCCGTTGATTATAGGGAGCGCAGGTGCGCCGAATCGGCGCTGTTCAGGGTGTGTGTCGCCGTACGTGGAGCGCGTGCTAGAATCGCGGGCTCTGCGGAATTCGCCGCGGAGCCATCTTTCCCCAAGAGGTCAATATGTACGCGGTCATAAAAACCGGCGGCAAGCAGTATCGCGTTGCTTCCGGCGAGAAAATTAAAGTAGAACAGATTGCTGCGGACGTAGGCCAGGAAATCGTGATCGATCAGGTGCTCGCAGTCGGCGACGGCAGTGCACTCAAGGTCGGTACGCCCCTGGTGTCCGGTGCAACGGTGACGGCCACTGTGCTGTCGCACGGCAAGCACGACAAGGTTCGCATCTTCAAGATGCGTCGTCGCAAGCACTATCAGAAACGTCAAGGCCATCGCCAGCAGTTCACTGAACTGCAAATCGGCGCGATCGCCGGTTAAGGAGCTGATTCATGGCACAGAAAAAAGGCGGCGGCTCTACGCGCAACGGGCGTGATTCCAAGCCCAAGATGCTCGGCGTGAAGGCGTTCGGCGGTGAACTGATCAGCGCGGGCTCGATCATCGTTCGTCAGCGCGGCACGCAGTTCCACCCCGGCGTCAATGTCGGTGTCGGCAAGGACCACACGCTCTTTGCACTCGTGGACGGGCGCGTATCCTTTGCGACCAAAGGTGCGCTGAACAAGTCCACGGTGAGCGTGACCCCGGCGTAAGCCAAACACTTCGATATGCTCGAAGCCCCGCTTTGCCGGGGCTTCTTCATTTGTAAACTGGGAATCTCATGAAGTTCGTGGACGAAGCCTTCATCGACGTCGCCGCAGGCGATGGCGGCAACGGCTGCGTGTCGTTCCGTCATGAGAAGTACAAGGAGTTCGGGGGGCCGAATGGCGGTGATGGTGGCCGCGGTGGCCACGTGTTCGCCGTGGCAGACCCGAACCTGAATACGCTGGTGGACTTCCGCTTCTCGCGTCGCCATGAGGCGAAGCGTGGGCAACACGGCATGGGTTCGGACATGTTCGGCGCCGCCGGCGACGACGTCACGCTCAAGATGCCGGTGGGTACGATCATTTCGGATGCTGAAACCGGCGAGGTGCTGCACGAGTTGCTCACCCCGGGCGAAGTGATCACCATCGCCAAAGGTGGCGATGGCGGCTTCGGGAACATGCGTTTCAAGAGCGCCATCAACCGCGCGCCCCGCCAGAAGACGCCCGGTTGGCCCGGCGAAAGAAAAAGTCTCAAACTCGAATTGAAGGTGTTGGCCGACGTCGGTCTGTTGGGGCTCCCGAACGCGGGCAAGTCGACCCTGATCAGCGCGATCTCGAATGCGCGTCCCCGCATTGCCGACTATCCATTCACGACTTTGCATCCGAACCTCGGCGTTGTGCGCGTCGGCCCGGAGCAGAGTTTTGTGGTTGCCGATCTGCCCGGCCTGATCGAAGGCGCTTCCGAGGGGGCGGGGTTGGGTCATCTGTTCCTGCGCCACCTGCAGCGCACCCGTTTGCTTCTGCACGTGGTGGATCTTGCGCCCTTTGATCCTGGTGTGGATCCGGTCGTGCAGGCCAAGGCCATCATCGGCGAGTTGAAGAAGTACGACCTTGCGCTGTTCGAGAAGCCGCGATGGCTGGTCTTGAATAAGCTCGACATGATTCCGGCCGACGAGCGTGCTGCCCGGGTCAAGGATTTCGTCAAGCGCCTGCGCTTCAAAGGGCCGGTGTTCGAGATCTCCGCGCTTACCCGCGAGGGCTGTGAAAGCCTGGTGCAGGCGGTATACCAGCACATCAAGGCTCAACAAGTGGCTGAACAGCCGCCAGCAGAGATCGATCCTCGCTTCACCTGATGCTCTCCCGCGCGGTCCCCGTTGCGCGATGCGCACGTTCCCCGTTCAACAACGACCGACCCTCATTCTTCATCTCATGACTACCACCTCCGGTTCTGCCGTATTGCGCGATGCGCGCCGTATCGTCGTCAAGGTGGGGTCGAGTCTGGTCACCAATGAGGGGCGGGGGCTGGACGACCGCGCCATCGGGGAGTGGTGTCGGCAGCTTGCCGCGCTGGTTCGGGACGGGCGCGAAGTGGTGATGGTGTCCAGCGGCGCGATCGCCGAGGGCATGAAGCGCCTCGGCTGGAAGGTTCGGCCGCACGAAATCAACGAATTGCAAGCCGCTGCCGCGGTAGGCCAGATGGGCTTGGCCCAGATCTACGAAACCAAGATGCGGGAAAACGGGGTCGGCAGTGCGCAGGTACTGCTCACGCATGCCGACCTTGCGGACCGCGAGCGCTACCTCAATGCGCGCTCGACCTTGATGACCCTGCTGGGGCTTGGCGTGGTGCCCGTTATCAACGAGAACGACACTGTCGTCAACGACGAGATCAAGTTCGGCGACAACGACACGCTCGGCGCCCTGGTCGCGAATCTCGTCGAGGCGGATGCGCTCGTGATCCTTACAGATCAGAAGGGCCTCTTCACCGCCGATCCGCGGAAGGATCCCGAGGCGCAGTTCGTCCATGAGGCTGCCGCCGGAGACCCGGCCCTCGAAGCCATGGCCGGCGGTGCGGGTTCCAGCATCGGTCGCGGCGGGATGATCACGAAGATCCTTGCGGCGAAGCGCGCGGCCGGCTCCGGCGCTTCGACGGTCATCGCCTGGGGGCGCGAGCCGGAGGCACTGCTCCGGCTCTCAAGGGGCGAAGCCATCGGGACACTCCTGCTCGCGCAGACCGCCAAGCATCAGGCGCGCAAGCGCTGGATGGCCGATCACCTGCAACTGCGAGGTGCGGTGTCGGTCGATGCGGGTGCGGCGGAGAAACTCCGCAATGAAGGGAAAAGCCTGCTGCCGATCGGCATGACCGGCGTCGAAGGCGAGTTTTCGCGCGGCGACGTGATTGCGGTGCGAGACGAACACGGTATCGAACTCGCACGAGGGCTGGCCAACTATTCCAGTGCGGAGGCCCGCCTGCTGTGCCGCAAGCCTTCGAGCGAATTCGAGCGCCTGCTCGGCTACGCTGCCGAGCCTGAAATGGTCCACCGCGACAACATGGTGTTGATGCCGGACGGCCGTTGACGGACTATTGGACCTCGCGGATCGGATTCTTCAGGTTCTGCAGCATCTCTCCCACAGATGCGCGCGGCGCGTGACCACGGCACAACCCCTGTGAGGCGAGTTCCTCCGTGTAGCGTGAATTTCGGGTGAGTATCCGTTGCCATTCCGGGTCGGCGGTACGCTCCCATTGGCCGCTGTTGTAGCGCGCATAGAGCTTGTACTCGTCGGTCGCACAGCGCACGCCCTCGTAGTAGGCGCTCATGCTGCTTCCATCGCGATTGCTGGCGACCACCACATAGCGGACCACCCCGTCACCCGTCACTTTGATCGTGTCTGGATCGACACCGAACCTCAAGGTCATGTACGGCGGCATCTCGATCGGAACGAGCTTGTCCCGACGGAAGGCCGGGGGCGGGGGCACATCCGTTTCCTTCCAGTCGGGATTGTCGAGCAGTTGTGCGAACGTGGCGCACGAGCTTCCCAGAAGGGCCGTGATGACGGCAGCTCGGCTAGCGCGGAGCGCGCAATGGATGGCTCGCCGGGGTAGATTCATTCGTGAGATTGACATTCGGGTTCGGATCGAAGCTGGCGCCTGGCGGCAGCTCGTAGGTTGGCGGTTCGTGGCCGCTTCCAGGCGGATGGCGTTCGAATTCGCGGGCGCGGACATTGCTGCGCAGAAAACGGTTGCGGAAGTCCTGCCGCGGCAGATAGCGTGCAAGCTCGGTCAGCGCCATTTCGTACACGCCGCGCTTGAACTCGACGACGACGTCGAGCGGCACCCAGTAGTCGTGCCAGCGCCAGGCGTCGAACTCTGGATGGTCGGTCGCGCGCAGGTTGAGGTCCCAGTCGTGACCCATCAGCTGGAGCAGATACCAGATCTGCTTTTGACCCTTGTAATGGCCTCGTGCGTCTCGGCGGATGAACCGATCCGGCACCTCGTAGCGCAACCAGTCGCGGGTACGGGCCACGATGCGCACATGCTCGGGGTGAAGCCCGATTTCCTCGTGCAGCTCCCGGTACATGGCTTGTTCGGGGCTTTCGCCGCGATCGATGCCGCCTTGCGGAAACTGCCAGGAATGCGTGCGAATGCGTTTACCCCAGAAAACCTGGTTTCTCTGGTTGAGCAGGATGATGCCGACGTTGGGCCTGAAGCCGTCGCGGTCGAGCATAATCAAACCCCAATTTTTTGAACTGAGTCGATTATGCATGCCGGGTTGCGCTCGGCAAGCGACCAGTTCCGGGTCCTGTCAAGACCTGATCTCTTTCCCATCAGCCGACTTCCTTTGCGCAACCGATGAAAGCTTCCCGATTCTTCATTTCCACCCTCAAGGAAGCGCCGGCTGACGCCGAAGTCGCGAGTCACCGCCTCATGATGCGGGCCGGCATGATCAAGAAGCTCGGCACCGGCATCTACACCTACATGCCCATGGGCCTGCGCGTGATCCGAAAGGTGGAGGCTATCGTTCGTGAGGAAATGAGCCGGGCTGGCGCGGTCGAACTCACGATGCCGGTCGTCCAGCCGGCCGAGCTTTGGGAGGAGAGCGGGCGATTCCAGAGCTACGGCCCCGAACTGTTGCGCATCAGGGATCGGCATGAGCGCTCATTCGTCGTCCAGCCGACCAGCGAGGAGGTCGTCACCGACATCGCGCGCCAGGAAATCCGAAGCTACAAGCAACTGCCAAAGAATTTCTACCAGATCCAGACCAAGTTCCGGGATGAGCGCCGCCCCCGTTTCGGCCTGATGCGCGGGCGCGAATTCATCATGAAGGACGCCTACAGCTTCGACCGCGACCTCGACGGCGCGAAAGCCAGCTACCAGGTGATGGCCGATGCCTACCGAAAGATCTTCGATCGCTTCGGCCTGCGCTACCGCGCCGTGGCCGCCGACAGCGGCGCCATCGGCGGCGACGTGAGCCAGGAGTTCCAGGTCATCGCCGCCACCGGCGAAGACGCGATCGTCTACTGTCCCGGCAGCGACTACGCCGCCAATATGGAAAAGGCGGAAGCGCTACCGCCGACAGCACCGCGCGGTGCGGCGACAAGGCCGCTGACCAAGACACCCACGCCCGGCAAGAGCACCTGCGAGGACGTGGCAGAACTGCTGGGCGTGCCGCTTTCGACCACCGTCAAGTCGCTGGTCCTGGCGACCGATACGCTCGACGAGGCGGGCAACGTCAAGGCGGTACAGGTCTGGCTGCTCCTCGTGCGTGGCGATCACGAGATGAACGAGATCAAGGTCTCCAAGGTGCCGGGGCTGGATCAGGGCTTCCGTTTCGCCACGACCGGCGAGATCGAGGACCACTTCGGCTGCAAGCCCGGCTATCTCGGGCCGCTGCACATGAAGAAGCCCGTGAAGATCGTTGCCGACCGCGAGGTGGCGGTGATGGCCGATTGGATCTGTGGCGCCAACGAGGTCGATTTCCACATCACGGGGGTCAACTGGGGCCGCGATCTTCCGGAACCCGAGGTGGTGGCGGACATCCGCAATGTCGTCGCGGGCGATCTGTCGCCGGACGGCAAGGGTGTGCTGGCCATCGAGCGCGGGATCGAGGTCGGGCACGTCTTCGTGCTGGGCACGAAATACAGCAAGCCGATGAACGCCACCTTCCTTGACGAGGCGGGCAAACCCCAGTTCCTCGAGATGGGCTGCTACGGCATCGGCATCACCCGCCTGCCGGCCGCGGCGATCGAACAGAACCACGACGAACGCGGGATCATCTGGCCCGATGCCATCGCGCCCTTCGCGGTCGTCATCTGCCCGATCGGCATGGACCGCAGCGCCGAGGTCAAGACCGCAGCCGAAGCGCTCTACGAGCAGCTTCTTTCGTCGGGCGTCGACGTGCTGCTCGATGACCGTGGCGAGCGACCCGGCGCGATGTTCGCCGACTGGGAACTCATTGGCGTGCCGCATCGTGTCGTGATTTCCGATCGTGGCCTGAAGGAAGGTCAGTACGAGTACCAGCACCGCCGGGACACGGCTGCCACCAAGGTGCCCGCCGCCGGGGTCGTGGACTTCATTGCGGGAAAACTGATGGCATGAGCCGTGCGGCGCCTGTCGATCCGGGTCTGCTGACGAGGCGTACGTGCCTCGCAGGCGCGGCCTTCTCTGCGCTGACCCTGTGCCTCCCGCGGACGGCGCTAGCCGGCGCCCAGATCGAAGAGCCGTTGATCGACTCCGTTCGAACCGCCCTGAGTTCGGCGATCAGCAACAAGGCGCCGCCGGTGCCGGAGTTCGGCAACACCGAAGCACGCCTGGTCTATCTGCGCTGGCTCGGCGAAATGAGCGAGCGGCTGAAAAAGAAGCTGCCCGACTGGCCCACTCGCAAGGAATTCCTCCAGACCGCCTGGTACGAGTCGCGGCGCGCGGGCCTGGATGTCAGCCTTGTGCTCGGCCTGATCCAGGTGGAGAGCAATTTCCGCAAGTACGCGGTTTCCAGTGCCGGCGCCCGCGGCTACATGCAGGTCATGCCCTTCTGGACGCGCGTGATCGGCGACGGCGATTCATCGAAGCTCTTCCACATGCAGACCAACCTGCGCTTCGGCTGCGTGATCCTGCGCCATTACCTCAATCGCGAGGCCGGCGATCTGTTCATGACCCTTGGTCGTTACAACGGCAGCCGCGGCCGGGCGCCATATCCGGACGCTGTGTTCGCGAATCAGCGCTACTGGATCTACAAGGACAGGGAACGGCGCCCCGACTGATCGCCTTCCCTGGTCAGGCCTTGGCGGCGGGCGCCGCGCGCGTGACCATCACCTGATCGATCCGGTAGCTGTCGACATCCATCACTTCGAAGGTGAAGCCTTCCCAGGTGACGCTGTCGGTCCGCTTCGGCACGCGGCGCAGCATGACCATCAGGAAGCCGGCGAGCGTCTCGTATTCGTCGGCATGGGGCAGCGAATCGAGATCGAGCGCGCGCTGAACATCCTGCATGGGTGTCACCCCGTCAATCAGCCAGGAGTTCTCGTCGCGCCTGACGATCTGCTGCTCCTCATCCTGCGGGCCCACGAGGTTGCCCATCACTGTGCTCATCACGTCGTTGAGCGTGATCACGCCGACCACGAGGCTGTATTCGTTGACGATGATCGCGAAGTCCTCGTGGGCCTGCTGGAACTGCTCGAGCACTTCGGCCAGAGACAGGCGATCCGGAATCACCAGCGCCTTGTGCAACCGCACGCCCTGGTCGAAAGACAGCGGTTGACCGCTCAGCACGCGCTGGAACATGTCCTTGGCGTCGACGTAACCCAGCACATGGTCGATGTCGCCGTCGCACACGGGGTAGGCGGAAAATGGTTCCGCCATGATGCGCGCACGCAGAACCGGCTCGGGATCGTCGCGGAGAAACCAGACGATGCGGTCCCGCGAGGTCATCACGCTGCTGACCAGCCGGGTATCGAGTTCGAAGACATTGGCAATCACCTGCTGCTCATGCGCGGCCAGCACACCTGCGCGCGCTCCGGCCTCCGTCATGGCGAGGATGTCGGCGGAGGTGATCCTGTCGTCGCGCTGGACCGGCATGCGGAAGAGCTTGAAGAGCAAGTCGGTGCCGACCGTGAACAGCCACACCAGCGGCTTGAGCGCCGTGATCAGCGCCTGCATCGGTCCGACCATGCGGACGGCGAGCGATTCGGGGCTGCTCATGCCGAGCCGCTTTGGAAAGAGATCGGCGAACACGAGGAACACGGCGATGATCGTGACGAAGGAGGCCAGAAAGGCGGTACTCTGGGCCGCCTCGCGGCTGAGCACGAGTTCGAACAGCCGCGCGAAGTAGGGGCTGAGCGCCCCTTCGCCGACCACTCCGCCGAGGATGGCAACCGCGTTCAACCCGATCTGAACCACGGTGAAATAGTGGCCTGGCTGCTCCTGGATCCGCATCACCTTGTCCGCGCGGGCGTCGCCCTCGTCGGCCATCTGGCGCAGCCGCAGCCGCCGCGATGCGGCGAGCGAGATCTCGGCAAGCGAGAAGAAGGCACTCGTCGCAATCAGCGCGACGATGACCAGAAGGCTTTGGGTCAGGGTCATGGGGCGGTCGAAGAAGACCGCCATGGTGCCATGAGCCCTGTTGCGTTCGCTACTGGACGAATCCGATACGGCTGCGCATGGGGTTGCCACGTGGCAGATCGTCGACGTGCAGCTCGCCACGACCTGCGAGGCGGGCATTTCCGAAGCCGGTCATGAGCGCTCGCCGCATTTCGCGCGGCGCGAGCGTCGCGAGCAAATCCAGCACATCGCTCGAAGCTTCGTCGGCGAACAGCCGGCCCCAGTCATGGTCGTCGCGGATCGACGCGTAGAGCTGGCGGGCGATCTGCCGCGCGGCTTCGGGCGAGGGCGCATCGATTTCGAAGACGTTCATGCGATTGAGGATCGGCTCCGGGATTCCGCGTACGTCGTTCGCCGTCGTGATCCAGATGACCTGGCTGGCATCTATCGGCACCTCGGCGAACTCGTCGACGAAGGCATGGGCCGTGTCATGTTCCAGCAGGTTGTAAAGCGCCCCGAGCGGGTCGTACTGTGCATCCGCGCCGGCCTTGTCGATTTCGTCGATCACGATGACCGGGTTGGCGTACTGGCCGTCGACCAGCGTTTCGAAGACCTTGCCCGGCTTCGCGCCCTTCCATTGCGACGAGGCGCCGGAGAGCAGCCAGCCCGCGGTCATCGAATTCATCGGTACGAGCGACATGCCCGTGCCCAGCAGATCGGCGAGCTTGCGCGCGAAATGCGTCTTGCCGATCCCCGGCGCTCCGAGGAGCAGCATGGGGGTGACTTCCAGGCCGTCGCGGCTGTCCTGCGCGAGCGCCACGTGGCGGCGGACATCGTCCAGGACCTCGGTGAAATTGGGTAGTTCCGCATAGAGCGAAGCCATTTCGGGAACGCCGCTGGGCTTGACCTGAAAGCGCTCCGGTCCACGCTCGAGCATGCGCTCGTAGGTGGTCCTGAGCGTTTCGTGCTCGCGGTCGACCAGCTTGGCGAGCTTGCGTTCCACATCGTGCGTCTGGAACACGCTGCGCAAATGAGCCACCGGCAGCTGGAACGGCGGGGTCGTAGAGACGAGGCTGCGGGAATCCATGAGTACCTCCGGCATCGAACACTTGGACACAGCATAAGCCGTGCCCGAAAGCCGTGGATGTCTATGTTTTCTCGCTTCGCCGCAATTGTTGCGGCGCGTTCACACGCCGCCGTTCGGGTGCGTGGGATCTACCCACAGAACGGATTCGGGTTGTTCCGCCGGCTCGATGTCCACATTGATTGCCACTGCCTCGCCATCGCTGCGGCACAGCACGCATTCGAGGGCTTCGGTCGGGCTGGCATTGATTTCCTGATGCGGAACGAAGGGCGGCACGTAGATGAAGTCGCCAGGCCCCGCCTCGGCTGTGAACTCCAGCCGCTCGCCCCAGCGCATCCGCGCGCGTCCGCGAACGACGTAGATCACGGATTCCAGATGGCCGTGGTGGTGCGCGCCGGTCTTCGCATTCGCATGGATCGTCACGGTGCCCGCCCACAGCTTCTGGGCGCCGACGCGTGCGAAATTGATCGCCGCCGCGCGATTCATGCCCGGGGTCTGGGCCGTGCTGGTGTCGAGCTGGTTGCCGGGAATCACGCGCACGCCGTCATGCTTCCAGGCGGGCTCGTGCGGATGGTCGTGATCGGCGTGGTCGTGGCTCATGGCCTCGGCAACTCGAGATCTGGAGGCTCAGGCCTGGTTGCCGTTGAGCATCTGCTGCAGTTCGCCCGACTCGTACATCTCCATCATGATGTCCGATCCGCCGACGAATTCGCCCTTGACATAGAGCTGCGGGATGGTGGGCCAGTTGCTGTATTCCTTGATGCCCTGCCGGATGGCTTCGTCCTCGAGCACGTTGACGGTCTTCAGAACCCGGGTGTCCACGCCGACGGCCTTGAGGATCTGGATCGCTCGACCGGAGAATCCGCACATCGGGAAGCTCGCGTTGCCCTTCATGAAGAGCACGAGATCGTTGGTCTTGACGAGGTCGTCGATGCGTTGCTGGGCGTCGGACATGGGGGGCTCCTGAAATTGGACTGGGCGGATTATTTCACCGAGCGCCAGATGCCGCCCGAACAACGCGCGATGCCGGCAAGATCGTTGCGGCTTTGCACCTGCACGAAGCCGCGGCGCGACAGCAGCTCGCGCACGGCCGTGCTCTGGTCGTGGCCATGCTCCAGCAGGAGCCAGCCGCCGTCGCGGAGGTGCTCCGGTGCGGCGCGGACGATGCGCCGGATGTCGTCCAGCCCGTCCGGCCCCGAAACCAGCGCCCCGACGGGCTCGTGCCGCAGTGCCGGCAGGTGCGGGTCGCCAGCCGCGATATAGGGAGGATTGGAGACGATGACATCGAAGTCCCGGGGCGCGCCGTCCAGCCAGTCGGCCTGGGTAAAGTGCACCGGAAGCTCCAGTCGCGAGGCATTGGCGCGCGCCACCGCCAGGGCATCGGTGCTGGCGTCGACGCCGCTCACCTCGGCATCGGGGCGCCTGCTGGCCAGCGCCAGCGCAATGGCGCCGCTGCCGGTGCCGAGGTCCAGCACCGTGGGCCGGAGTCGACCTTCCAGGCATTGCAGCGCCCAATCGACCAGGGTTTCAGTGTCAGGCCTGGGTACCAGCACCCGCGGATCGACCCGCAGGGCCAGCCCATGGAATTCCTTCTCGCCTACCAGGTAGGCGACGGGCTCGCCGGCCAGCCGTCTGGCGCAGAGCTGCGCGAAGCGCGGCCAGGCGGTCGCGGGCAGGAGGTCCGTGTCGTGGGCCCGCAGCCAGGCGCGGTCGTCCGCGGACCGGTCGAGCGTGTGCAGCAGCAGGAGCTGCGCGTCCAGGCGGTCCAACCCCAGCGCGCCGGCGGCGGCGAACATGCCCGCCGGCGTCGTGGGTGATGGGGGAGGATTGGCGCTCACGCGGGCAGGCTGGCTTCGAGCTCGGCAAGCTGCTCGGCTTCGCGGGCGTGCTGCAGCGCATCCAGGACTTCGTCCAGATCGCCTTCCATGATGGACTGCAACTTGTAGAGCGTGAGGTTGATCCGGTGGTCGGTCAGCCGCCCCTGCGGAAAGTTGTAGGTGCGGATCCGGTCGCTGCGGTCACCGCTGCCGATCAGCCCTTTGCGCAGCGCGGCGTCCTTGGCAGCCCGTTCGCTGCGCTCCCTTTCCTGGATGCGCGCCGACAGCACCTGCAGTGCCTTCGCCTTGTTGCGGTGCTGGCTGCGGTCGTCCTGGCACTCGGCGACGATGCCCGTGGGAATGTGCGTGATGCGTACCGCCGAATCGGTCTTGTTGATGTGCTGGCCCCCGGCGCCGCTCGCGCGGAAGGTGTCGATGCGCAGGTCCGCGGGATTGATCTGTACGGCCTGCGCCTCGTCGGGCTCGGCCAGCACCGCGACCGTGCAGGCGCTGGTGTGGATGCGGCCCTGGGTTTCCGTCGCGGGCACCCGCTGCACGCGATGTCCCCCGGATTCGAAGCGCAGCCTGCCGAACACATCCGTGCCAACGATGCGCAGCACCACTTCCTTGTAGCCGCCCAGTTCGCTGGCGCTCTCGCTCACGATCTCGCAGCGCCAGCCGGCGCGCTCGGCGTGGCGGGTGTACATGCGCAGGAGATCGCCGGCGAACAAGGCCGATTCGTCGCCTCCGGTGCCGGCCCTTATTTCGAGGAAGGCGTTGCGCGCGTCGTCCGGATCCTTCGGCAGCAGGAGACGCTGCAATTCGTCTTCGAGCGTGACCAGCTCCGCCTCGGCGTCCGCGATTTCCTCCTTCGCCATTTCGGCCATGTCGGGGTCGTCGAGCATCTCGCGCGCGGAGGCCAGGTCCGCTTCGCGCTGGCGGTACCGGGAGTAGCGTCCGGCGACCTGGGTGACCTCGGCATGCTCGCGCGAGATCGAGCGGTATTGGGTCATGTCCGACATGATGTCTTCCCGCGAGAGCAGGAAGTCCAGCTCGGCGAGCCGTTGCGCGTAGCGTTCGAGTTGATGGCGCAGAAAGGGTTTCACGAGGTCGGGAGGGGTTCGGAAGACTGGGGGCGCGACGGTGCGCGGCGAGGGATGAGCGCGATGTGCGCTGCGGCAGCAGCGCGAACGACGAACGTCGCTAACGCTCTTTGCGCGCTTCGTTGCGCAGGAACAGGCGCGAAATCGTCTGCGCCGTATGTTCGCGGGCCGCGGCGTCGCCGGCGTGGAGTTCGGCCATTGCGCCGTGCAGCATCTTCTGCGTAAGTCCGCGCGACAAGGCCTCGAGCACGGCCTCGACGGGCTCGCCCTTGGCCAGCAGCTTGCGTGCACGTCCGAGCTCGACGGCACGCCATTCATCGGCTTGCGCGTTGAGCTGGCGGATCAGCGGGACCGTGCCTCGCTGGTCCAGCCAGTGCATGAAGCTCTGCACGCCGGCATCGATGATGACTTCGGCCTGCGCAACGGCGGCCTGGCGATTCGCGTGGCCCTGCTGCACCACCTGGGCGAGGTCATCCACCGTATAGAGATAGACGTCCTCGAGGGCCCTCACTTCGGGCTCGATGTCACGAGGCACCGCCAGGTCCACCATGAAGATCGGGCGGTGCTTGCGCAGTTTCAGGGCGCGCTCGACCGCGCCGAGTCCGATGAGCGGCAGCGTGCTCGCCGTGCAGCTCACGACGATGTCGAACTCGGCCAGCCGCGCCGGCAGATCGGCCAGTCGCATCGCCTCGCCACCGAAGCGCGACGCCAGCTTCTCGCCGCGTTCGAGCGTGCGGTTGGCGATCACGATGGACTTGGGCTTGCGGGCGGCGAAGTGGGTTGCCGCGAGATCGATCATCTCACCGGCGCCCACGAAGAGCACGCGGGTGTGCTGCAGGTCCTCGAACAGCTGTCCCGCCAGCCGCACGGCCGCGGCCGCCATGCTGATCGAGTGGGCGCCGATCTCGGTGGCGGTGCGCACTTCCTTGGCGACGGCGAAGGAGCGCTGGAACAACTGGTTGAGCGTGCTGCCGAGCGCGCCGGCTGTTTCGGCGGCTCGCACTGCGTCCTTCATCTGGCCGAGGATTTGCGCTTCGCCCAGCACCATGGAATCGAGCCCGCTCGCGACACGGAAGGCATGCCGGGCCGCCTCGTCGTCGTGCAGCGTATAGGCGTGCGAACGGAGCAGGGCAGGAGCAACGCCGCCACTTCGGGCCAGCCAGTCGACCGTGTGATCGAGCGCGAGATGATCGGCCGCGCAGTAGATCTCGGTGCGATTGCAGGTCGAGATGATCGCGGCCTCGACCCCCGGATGCCGTTGGGCGCCGAATGAACTCCGCAAACTCTGAAGGGTCGGGGTGATCTGGTCGATGGCGAACGCGAAACGACCGCGCAGATCAAGCGGCGCGGTCGTGTGGTTCAAGCCGAGGGCCCAGACTGACATAGGCCGCGATTATAAAATCCGGCGCCGCTGGCGGTCTTTGTGGTCAGCTATGGCCCCGATTGCCTGAGGCGACTTCATCTTTTCATGTCCGCGCTCGACCTGTCGCTCCATCTGCTGAATTTCGCCGCGCCGGCCTTCTTCGTCGCGATACTGCTAACCCTCTTCTGCCGCCTTGTCTTGCGTGGGCGAAGCGCAGGGCAGAGTATTTGGGCCCAGTTTTCCGTCACTTTCCTGGCGGGGCTGATCGTGCTGGTTGCCGGTCTGGCCTATTTCGGTCATGACGGGCGGATCGCGACCTATGCCGCGCTGGTGGTGGTCTGCGGAAGTGTCGAGTGGTGGCTCTTGCGGGGCTGGCGCGCCTGAGCACGCCGCGCGTTCGTCCCGATCCGACGGGCCGAGTCGATCTTCAGGGCGATGCGCCTGACTCCCCCTCGCGGGGAAGATGCCTGGATCGCTGACGTGACGCTCGCGTCGCGGAGGCCTGTCGAATGCTCCCGGGGACGCAAGGATGGCACGGAATGCAACGCGCCATCCGCGACCCGCCGGCCTTATGCCAGCAGCAGCTTGTCGTCGTCGAGTTTCTCGCCTCTGGTCTGCTCGAACCTGCGAAGCAAGTCCGGCACGTCGAGGCCGGCACGTTCGCGGCCGGAGACGTCGAGGATCACCTGGCCTTCGTGCAACATCACGGTGCGTGTGCCGAAGTCGAGCGCCTGGCGCATGCTGTGCGTGACCATCATCGCCGTGAGCTGGCCGGCCTCGATGATCTTCGCCGTGAGTTCAAGGACGAAGGCGGAGGTCTTGGGGTCGAGCGCCGCCGTGTGCTCGTCGAGCAGCAGGATGCGGGAGGGCTTGAGCGAGGCCATGAGCAGGCTGACCGCCTGGCGCTGGCCGCCTGACAGCAGGCCGATGCGGTCGGTCAACCGGTTTTCCAGCCCAAGCTTGAGGATCGAGAGTTTCTCCCGGAACAGTTCGCGCAAGTGTCTATTGAGAGAGAAGCGCAAGCCGCGGCGCTCGCCGCGTTTCCAGGCCAGTGCCATGTTCTCCTCGATGGTCAGCGCCTCGCAGGTGCCGGCCATCGGGTCCTGGAACACGCGCGCCACCAGATCGGAGCGCTGCCACGATGGCACGTCAGTCACCTTCCTGCCATCGATCTCGATGCTGCCGTGGTCGACGATCAGGTCGCCGCTCACCGCGTTGAGGAAGGTCGACTTGCCGGCGCCGTTGGAGCCGATCACGGTGACGAACTGCCCGGTGGGAATGTGCAGGTTCAGGCCGCGCAGCACGCGGTTCTCGATCGGCGTGCCGGGGTTGAAGGTCATCTGCAGGCCTCGGGCGCTCAGCATTATTGGATCTCCTTCGGTGCAGCGGCTGCGGCTGCGGCGCGGGCAGGCATGAGCCTGGCCAGCTTTCGTTTGTAGGCCGGCACCATCAAGGCGAACGCGACCAGCACGGCGGTGACCAGGTTCAGGTCCTGTGCCTGCAGTCCCATGAAGTCCGTGTTCAGCGCCGTCGCGATGAAGAAGCGGTAAAGCACGGCGCCCAGGATGCAGGCCAGCGTGGTGATCACCAGGCTGCGAGCCGGCAGCAGCGTCTCGCCGATGATCACGGCGGCCAACCCGATCACGATCGTGCCCACGCCCATCGAGATGTCGGCCGCGCCCTGGGTCTGGGCGAAAAGCGCGCCGGCCAGGGCGACCAGTGCATTCGACAGTGCCAGGCCGGCCATGGTCTGGCGATCGGTGGAGATGCCCTGCGCGCGCGCCATGCGCGGATTGCCGCCGGTCGCGCGCATCGCGAGTCCGGCTTCGGAGGCGAAGAACAGGTCGACCACGATCTTCGCGACCACCACGATCAGCAGCAGCAGCAGCGGCTTGGCCCAGTACTCTGGCAGGTCGCCGTAGCTTGCCAGGCTGAAGACCGTGGGCTCGCTGATCAGCGCGACATTGGGCTTGCCCATCACGCGCAGGTTGATGGAGTAGAGCGCGATCATCACGAGGATGCTGGCGAGGAGCTGCATGATCCTCAGCCGTACATGGAGCCAGGCCGTCAGCAGACCCGAGGCGGCGCCGGCAGCGATCGCGGCGCCGCTGGCCGCGAAGGGATTCCAGCCCGCGACGATCAGTGCCGCCGCCACCGCGGCGCCGAGTGGAAAGCTGCCGTCCACGGTCAGGTCGGGAAAGTTGATGATTCGGAACGACAGAAAGACGCCGAGCGCGACCAGTCCGAAGATCAGACCGATCTCGATGGCGCCCAGCGATGCGATGAGCGACATGGAATCGAGGGGAAGGTTGAGCCGTGCTGCTTACTTGACGACCACCTTGGCCGTCCTGATGAGTTCGTCCGGCAGCTTGACGCCCTGCTTCTCCGCGGCGGCCGGATTCACGTGCAGTTCGACGTTGTCGCTGAGCTGCGAGGCGATCTCGCCCGGTGCTTCCCCCTTGAGGATGCGCACCACCATCTTGCCGGCCTGACGGCCCAGGTCGTAGTAGTCCAGTCCGAGCCCGGCCACGGCGCCGCGCCGCACCGTCCCCGTGTCGGCGGCGACCACAGGCAGCTTGGCCTGCTGTGCCACCTTCACGATCCCTTCGAAGGCCGAGATCACGTTGTTGTCGGTGGGGGCGTAGATCACGTCGGCCTTGCCCACCAGGCTTTGTGCGGCTGCTGGCACGTCCACCGTGCGCGCGGCAGCGGCCTCGACCAGGGTCAGCCCCGCAGCCGGCGCCACTTTCTTGAGCGCGTCGACGATGGCCACCGAGTTCGCTTCGCCGGGGCTGTAGATCACGCCCACCCGCTTGGCCGTAGGCACCACCTGCTTGATGAGTGCCATGTGCTTTTCCAGCGGCGAAAGGTCGGACACGCCGGTCACGTTGGTGCCCGACGGGTCCCAGCTCTTCACCAGCTTGGCCGCTACCGGATCGGTGACTCCGGCATACACGACGGGGATGTTCTTGGTGGCTGCGACCACGGCCTGGGCCGATGGTGTGGCGATGGCGACGATCACGTCCGGCCGCTCACCCACGTACTTGCGGGCGATCTGCGCCGCGGTGCCGACGTTGCCCTGGGCGCTCTGGTAGCTGTACTTGAGGTTCTTGCCGGCCTCGAAGCCCGCGGCCTTGAGTTCGTCCTTGATGCCGTCCCGGGCGGCATCGAGGGCCGGATGTTCGACGATGGCGGTGACGGCCACCGACTTGTCGGCCGCGAAGGCGGTCGGGGCGAGCGCGCCAAGTGCCAGGGCGAGTGTGCTCAGGGATGTGCGAAGGGTGGGAAACTTCATCAGGGTGCCTCTCTATCTCTCTATGTGTGACAGCCTGAAAGTCTAGGGGGGCTGGTGCGCAACTCCCTTGCATTTTTCGCTCGGGAATACCCAAGTCCAAGAAATATGATTGCGTCAAAGCAATGCACAGGGAGACGATCTTGCAAGAGACCGAACTGGACCGGATCGACTGGAAAATTCTTGACCATCTTCAGCGGCATGGCCGCGCTTCGAATCTCGAACTGGCCGAGGTGGCGAAGCTCTCGCCGGCCCAGTGTCACCGGCGGCACCGGCGGCTCGAGGCGCTGGGTTTCATCACCGGCTATGTGGCCTGCGTGAATGCCGACCGAGTGGGGCTCGATGTCGTCGCATTCGTTCAAGTGACCATGGCCCGGGGCCATGTCGGCGAGTTGCCGAGGTTCAAGGACCTCATTGCCGATCTGCCGCAGATCCTCGACTGCTACTCGGTGACGGGCGACTTCGACTATGTGCTCAAGGTGATCGTGCGAGATCTGCGGGCGCTCTCCCGGTTCCTGATGGATACGCTGATGCACATGCCCGGCGTATCGGCGGTGCGCTCCACCGTGTGCCTCGACGAGATCAAGTCCACGGTGGCTTTGCCGCTTGCCTGAGCGTGGGATGCGCTCACAGCTGAAGCGGCGGAGGCGGTGGCGCCGGCACCTGCGCGGTCGGTGTTTCCAATGCTGACATCACCATGGTGGGCACCGCCATCGCCAGCCCGGCCTCCCTGAACAGGTCGAGGATGGCGAAGAGCAGGTCGCTGCGCACGCTGCCGGCCACGCGCGGGCTTTGCACGAAGGCGATGGCTTGCAGGATCAAGGCGCCGTTCTCGATGCCCTCGAGGGTGACCGAAGGCGCGGGATTCGGCAGCACGCCCTCGTGCCCGGCACAGGCGGCCAGTATCAGTTCGCGCGCACGCTTGGCGTCGATCGACAGCGGCACCGGCAGGCGGATCAGCACGCGCCCCTCGGCATTGGCGAGCGTCATGTTGCGCACGGTCTTGGTGATGAACTCCGAGTTGGGCACGATCATCGTCGAGCGGTCGGCGAGCTGGATCTCCGTCGCGCGCACATTGATGCTGCGCACATCGCCTTCCGCGTTGCCGAGCACCACCCAGTCGCCGACCTTTACCGGCCGTTCGGCGAGCAGGATCAGTCCCGAGATGAAGTTCTGCACGATGGCCTGCAAGCCGAAGCCGATGCCCACCGACAGCGCGCTCGCCACCCAGGCGATGCGCTCGATGCCGATGCCGAGCGCCGAAAGCGCGAAGGCGATCACCAGAATGCCGCCGGCGTAGCCCAGCAGCGTGATCACCGAGCTGCGCATGCCGGGCTCGAGCGCCGTCGCCGGCAGGTAGTGCCTGACCAGCCAGCGCTTCAGCAGGCGCAGCGCGATGAAGCCGAGGATGAGCACCCCGATCGCCGACAGGATCGAGCCCGGTACCAGCTCGAATTCGCCGATCTTGATGCCGCTGCCGAACTTGCCGCTGCGGTGATAGACCTCGCCCGGGCTGGTGCCCAGTGGCGTCGCCAGGGCGACCACCATGTAGAAGAACAGCACGAGCCGGCTGATGCCCGACAGCATGACGGCAGCCTGATCGAGTCGGCGTGGTTCCAGGCTGAATGTCTTCTGCAGTCGTTCGCCGAAGCGGCTGCGCGACGAGACCACCGCCATGCACAGATCGTCCGCGAACTTGAACAGCACGTAGAAGGCGGCGCCGACGATCCCGGTCCAGGTGAGCTGGCTCGCCAGGAAGCTGGCCATCGCCACATAGCCCATGGCCACCAGGATCCAGATCGTCACCAGCAACGCCGAGACCACGCCCAGGACCAGCCCGACCCAGAGCGGCCGCTCGGCGATTGCCGCGGCCCCCGCCCCTGGCGCATGCCCGCCTTCAGCGGCCTCCGGCTCCGCGTGCGGCGGCTGGGCCGGCGCGAGGGCGCGTGGAGCTCGCAGCCGCATCAGCATCGCGCCGATCAGAAGGGTGAGCGCAAGCGCGGTCACCACGTAGGTGGCAACGATGGCCGCGAAGCTGGCATCGATCACGGAATTGACCTGCGCCGGGGCCCAGACCAGTGCCGCTACAAGGGCGGTCAGCCACGGGAACGGGGCGAGTCGCGCCGCCATGGCATCGGGAATCGGCGGCAGGCGCCAACTGGGCCGAGCGTTCGAAAGCAGCGCGCGGCCGAGCCCGACGACGATCGCGATGAAGATGCCGGCCTGCACCATCGACTGTCCCAGCTTGCGGGTCTGCTCGCCCCACACGCCGTGCAGATCCAGCGTGGTATGGATGGCCTGCAGGGACAGCCCCACGAGCAGCACATTGGTGAACACGGTGGCGATGGCCAGCGTCGAGCGGCGCAAGCGCCCCGGAGGCAGCAGCCGGGCGGCAAAGTGGGCCAGCGCGCGCTCCGCGAGCCAGTTCCCGCTCAGCGCCACCAGCAGCGCGACGATGATGCTGCCGATGACCGCGGGCGCGTGGGCCGGCTGACGGGCCACTTCGATGCCGGCGCGCATTTCGTCGCCGAGCGCGCGCAGGCGCGCCACATCGTCCGGCCAGGCGTCGGCGATGTCGTTCCAGAACTCCTCGCCCAGCGGCGAGGCGGCACGTTCGGTCAGCTGGGCCTCGAACAGCGCGCGGCGCCGGGTGAGCAGTTCACTGCCGAGCTGCTGCGCGTCGACCGTCACCAGGCGTGCCAGCCGGATGTCGGCGTCGACCGCATTGCGTTCCTTGGTGAGTGTCGCGCGGCGCCGCGTGATGTCCGGACTCTCTGCGGCTGCGCCGCCCGCGGGGGCGTTGCCCAACTCGCCCAGGCGGGCGTTCAGGTCGTTCAGGACTTCGGTGCGCGAGGCGATGAACTTGTCGGCGGCCGCACTGATCGTGTTGATCTGATTGATGAGGTCGCGCACCTCGGCGTCCGTGTCGACCGTCTTCGGAATGCTGTCGAGTTGGGCACGCAGCGCGGCCACGGAGGTTCCAGGTACTGCGGCGGCATCGCGCGCAGCAGGCTGTGCGGCCGCGAGGCCGCACAGGGCGGCCAGCAGGATGGCCGCAAGACGAAGGGTCCAGCTCATGGCTTCATCATAGAAAGCCTCGACCGCACCCTTCGGGGCAGGCCGCTTCGCCGGGTCGGCAGCAGGTCGGCCACCCGGGCGAGGCGGCTCAGCTTTCCGGGCTGAACCGGTCGACGCGATCCGTGATGATGCCGTCGGTGCCCAGATCGACCAAGTGGCGGACCGCCCATTCGTCGTTCACCGTGTAACTCAGGGCGCGCATGCCGGCCGCGTGGACGCGCTCGACTGTGGTGCGGTCCCACAAGGCATAGTTGCAGATCACCGCGGCGCAGTCGAGTTCTTGCGCTGCCTCCAGCCAGCCGTCCCGCAGCGTGTCGAGAAGGAGGCCGCGCGGTACTTCGGGCCGCGCGGCCTTTGCGCCCGCGAGGGACTCGGGCGCGAAGGAACTCAGAAGCGGCGGCGGAAGATCGGTGCCCCAGCGCTCGGCGGCGTGCCGAGCCACCACCTCGCCCGTCCTGCGTTCGGTGCCTGGCGTGGGCTTGATCTCGATGTTCAACGAATAGCGGTTGGCCAGGCAGAAGCGGATCAGGCTTTCGAGGCTCGCGATGGGTTCACCGGCATGGCGGCGCGAATGCCAGCTCCCGGCATCGAGGCGGGAGAGCTGCGTCCAGTCATGCTCGCCGGCAACGCCCCTGCCGTTGCTCGTGCGCTCGAGGGTGCTGTCGTGCAGAAGAAAAGGAATGCCGTCGGCACTGAGCTTCGCGTCGCACTCGAACATGCGGTAGCCGTACTCGGCACCGAGACGGAAGGCGGCCAGCGTGTTTTCCGGGGCGAGCTTGCCGGCCCCGCGATGGGCGATCCAGCGCGGATAGGGCCAGGCACGGTCGAATGCGGCGGCGTTCATGGGGCACGCTTGCCGGAACCGGCATCGAACCAATGCAGCTTGTCCTGCCGCGCCGCGATCTTCACCGTATCGCCAGGGGCGGGGGGTGTCACGCCCTCGTCGGCGCGCATGATGATCTGCTCGTCGCCGATCCGGCCGTAGATCAGCCGCTCGGCGCCCAGCAGCTCGACCTGTTCGACCTGCACCGACCAGCCGCCCGGGTCGATCACCAGATGCTCGGGCCGGATGCCGAGGATGGTCCCGGGCCGCACGCCCGGCGCATGCCGGAGCAGGTTCATCGGCGGTGAGCCCATGAAGCTGGCGACGAAGGTGGTCGCCGGATGCGAGTACACCTCTTCCGGCGTGCCGAACTGGTCCATCACGCCGGCGTTCATGACGATGATGCGCTGCGCGAGCGTCATGGCTTCCACCTGGTCGTGCGTGACGAACAGCGAGGTGATGCCCAGTTCGCGGTGCAGCTTCTGGATTTCCAGCCGGGTCTGCGCGCGCAGCTTGGCATCGAGGTTGGACAGGGGCTCGTCGAACAGGAAGACCTTCGGCTGGCGCACGATGGCACGGCCCATCGCGACCCGCTGGCGCTGGCCGCCGGAGAGTTCGCGGGGCTTGCGTTCGAGCAGGTGGCCCAGTTCGAGGATCTTCGCGGCCTTGTCGACGCGGGTCTTGATCTCCGGGGCGGGCACCTTCGCGATCTTGAGTCCGTATGCCATGTTCTGGAACACGTTCATGTGCGGATAGAGCGCGTAGTTCTGGAACACCATCGCGATGTCGCGCTCGGCCGGCTCCAGGTTGTTCACCACGCGATTGCCGATGGCGATCTCGCCGGCGCTGATTTCCTCCAGCCCGGCGACCATGCGCAGCAGCGTCGACTTGCCGCAGCCCGACGGACCGACGATCACCACGAATTCGCCGTGGTGCACCTCGGCGCTGACGCCGTGGATGACCTGGTTGGTCTTCGATCCCTTGCCGTAGCGCTTGATGACGTTGCGCAATGAAATGCCTGTCATTTGAATCCGTCTCGTGCGTTCATTTCTCAGTATCGACCAGGCCCTTGACGAACCACTTCTGCATCAGCACCACCACGACGGCGGGTGGAACCAGCGCCATCATGGCGGTCGCCATCACCACGTTCCAATCCACCGCGGCTTCGCCGTTGCCGATCATGGCCTTGATGCCGACCACGATCGGGTACATGTCCTCGCTGGTCGCGACGATCAGCGGCCAGAGGTACTGATTCCATCCGTAGATGAACTGGATCACGAAGAGCGCGGCGATGCTGGTGGTCGACAGCGGCAGCAGGATGTTGAAGAAGAAGCGCATCGGTCCTGCGCCGTCCACGCGCGCCGCCTCCACCAGCTCGTCGGGCACGGTGAGGAAGAACTGCCGGAACAGGAAGGTCGCCGTCGCCGAGGCGATGAGCGGGATCGAGAGTCCCGCGAAGTTGTTGATCATGCCCAGCTTGGCGATCACCTCATAGGTCGGCCCGATACGCACTTCCACCGGGAGCATCAGCGTGACGAAGATGAGCCAGAAACACAGGTTGCGCAGCGGAAAGCGGAAGTACACGATCGCGAAGGCAGACAGCAGCGAGATGAGGATCTTGCCGAAGGTGATGATGAAGGTCACGACGAAGCTGACCCAGATCATGCGCGCCACCGATCCGCCGCCGCTGGTGCGGCCGCCGCCCATGAGCGCGGTGTGGTAGCTCTCCCAGAAGTTGCCGCCCGGGCGCAGCGGCATCGGCACCTGGATGATTTCCTGCGCGGTATGCGTGGACGCGACGAAGGCCAGGTAGATCGGGAAGGCGATCATCAGCGCACCGAGGATCATCACGACGTGCGCCAGGACGGTGAGGAATGGGCGGCGTTCAACCATGCGATGCCGGCCCCGGGCCTGAAGTGATCATGACGGGAAGGGCTCGCATCAGTAGTGCACTTTCTTCTCGACGTAGCGGAACTGGACCACCGTGAGCGCGATGACGATCGCCATCAGCACCACCGACTGGGCCGCCGCGCTGCCGAAATCCATGCCGCGGAAGCCGTCGAAGTACACGCGATAGACCAGGGTGGCAGTGTCCTTCCCCGGGCCGCCCTGCGTGATGGCGTCGATGATCGCGAAGGTGTCGAAGAAGGCGTACACCATGTTGATCACGAACAGGAAGAAGGTGGTGGGCGACAGCAGCGGCAGCTGGATCGTCCAGAACCGGCGCAGCGGACGCGCGCCATCGATGGCCGCAGCCTCGATCAGCGACTTCGGAATCGATTGCAGGCCCGCGAGGAAGAACAGGAAGTTGTAGGAAATCTGCTTCCACACGGCCGCCATCACCACGAGCGCCATCGCGTCGTTGGCATTGAGCAGGTAGTTCCAGTCGAAGCCTGTCTTGCGCAGCCAGAACGCGATCACCCCCAGCGACGGGGAGAACATGAAGCTGAACAGCACGCCGGTCACCACCGGTGCCACGGAGTAGGGCAGGATCAGGATGGTCCGGTAGAAGGTCGAGCCGGCGACGATGCGGTCGGCGAAGATCGCCAGCACCAGGGAGACGGTCAGGCCCAGCACGGCGACCAGGGCCGAGAAGATCAGCGTCGTCTGGAAGGAGGCGGTGTAGGTTTCATCGGCGAACAGGGCCCGGAAGTTGTCCAGGCCGACCCAGGTGACCGACGAGCCGAAGGCATCCTGCTGCTGGAAGGACTGCACCAGCGCCTGGATGGCGGGCCAGAAGAAAAAGACGCCGACAACGATCAGTTGCGGCGCGATCAGCACCCACGGCAACCAGGGTGAGCGAAACAGGACGCGTTTTTCCATGGCCTCTCAAAGATTCCGGCAGGCGCCGTGCCCCTTGCGGCACAGCCAGTCCTGCAAAAGCGCGGCCGGCGGCACAGGATGCCGCCGGCCGGTCTGCGCAATGCAGCAGTTTATTTATTTGCCGCCTGGAATTTCACGAGCAGTTCGTTGCCGCGCCGCACCGCGTCGTCGAGCGCCTGCTTGGCAGACTTCTTGCCGGCCCAGATCTGTTCGGTTTCCTCGTCTTCGATCGCGCGGATCTGCGGCATGTTGCCCAGGCGCACGCCACGCGACTTGTCGGTGGTCTTGCGGATCATCTGGTTGACCGCGACGTCGGTTCCTGGGTTCTTCTTGTAGAAGCCCGATTGTTCCGTGAGTTCGTAAGCGGCCATCGTGACCGGCAGGTAGCCAGTGCGCATGTGGCTTTCGGACTGGATCTTGGGATCCGAGAGGTAGCGGAAGAACTCGGCCACCCCCTTGTAGTGGTCAGCCGTCTTGCCCGACATCACCCAAAGGCTCGCACCGCCGATGATGGTGTTCTGCGGCGCGCCCGGAACATCCGGGTAGTAGGGCAGCGCCGATTCGGCGAACTGGAACTTCGCATCCTTCTTGATCGCGGCATAGCTGCCCGAGGAGCCGATGAACATCGCGCATTCGCCCGAGGTGAACGACGAGGTGGCCTTGCTGGCGCGGCCACGGTAGGCGAACAGGCCCTGCTTGGACATGTTGGCGAGGTTCTCGAAGTGGCGCACGTGCAAGGGCGAGTTGAATTCCAGCCGTGCATCGAGGCCGCCGAAGCCGTTGTTCCTGGTCGCATAGCTGACGTTGTGCCAGGTCGAGAAGCTCTCGAGCTGCGCCCAGCTCATCCAGGACGTCGTGAAGGGGCAGGCGTTGCCGGAGGCCTTCAGCTTGGCAGCCGCGGACACCACTTCGGGCCAGGTGACGGGCCCCTTCTCGGGGTCGAGGCCGGCCGCCTTGAATGCGTCCTTGTTGTAGTAGAAGACCGTGGTCGAACTGTTGAAGGGGAAGGACATCATCTGTCCGTTGGGTGCCGAGTAGTAGCCAGCGACCGCCGGGATGTAGGCCTTCGGGTCGAAGGGCACCTTGGCTTCCTTCATGAGTTCGCCCACCGGCTTGACCACGCCCTTGGAGTACATCATCGTGGCCGTGCCGACTTCGTACACCTGCAGGATGTCGGGTGCATTGCCGGCGCGGAAGGCGGCGATGCCAGCTGCCAGCGACTGGTCGTATTCCCCCTTGTACGTCGGAACGACCTTGTACTCCTTCTGGCTCGCGTTGAAGCCCTTGGCGAGGTCGTTGACCCAGTCGTTCAGGCCGCCATCCATCGAATGCCACCACTGGATCTCGGTCTGGGCATGGGCCGGCAACATGACCGTGGCAGCAAGTGCCGAGGCCAGGGCAAGCATCTTGTATCGCATGAGGACTCCTGAAGGGGATAGGGAATAGAGCAAAGAGCGGATGCTAGGTTGTGTATATGACACGACAACGTCACATATTGTTTGAAGCAAGAAGGACCATCACCAATCGGGGAAACCCTTTTGGCTTGCGCGTGGGGCTTCGATGTGCGTGCTAGGATTTCTGCCCTGTTTTTCGTCCCTGCGGCCGTGGCTTTGTGCCCGGGCCGGCCGGGCCTCCGGACCGTATGAGCAAGACCTCCCTCGACAAGGCCAAGATCAAGTTTCTGCTGCTCGAAGGCATCCATCCTTCCGCGGTCGAGACGCTGAAATCCGCGGGCTACACGAACATCGAATCCTTGCCCGGCGCCCTGTCCGAGGAAGAACTCAAGGCGCGCATCGCCGACGTGCATTTCCTGGGTATCCGCTCGCGCACCCAGCTCATGGCCGAGGTGTTCGCGCAGGCCCACAAGCTGGTGGCGGTCGGCTGCTTCTGCATCGGGACGAATCAGGTCGATCTCGACGCGGCGCGGGAGCATGGCGTCGCGGTCTTCAATGCGCCCTTCTCGAACACGCGATCGGTCGCGGAGCTGGTGATTGCCGAGGCCATCCTGCTCCTGCGCGGCGTGCCGGAAAAGAGCGCCGTCGCGCATCGCGGGGGCTGGCTGAAGTCGGCCGAAAACGCCTTCGAGATCCGCGGCAAGACGCTCGGCATCGTGGGGTATGGATCGATCGGCGCGCAGCTCTCGGTGCTCGCCGAGGCGCTGGGCATGCACGTGGCGTTCTACGACGTCGTCACGAAGCTGCCGCTCGGCAACGCGCACCAGGTGAGGCTTCTTCCGGACCTGCTGGCCCGCAGCGACATCGTCAGCCTGCATGTCCCCGAGACCCAGGCCACCCAATGGATGATCGGTGCGGCGGAGATCGCGGCGATGAAGCCCGGCGCCATCCTCATCAATGCATCCCGCGGCACGGTGGTCGAGATCGAGGCGCTGGCCGAGGCCCTGCGGAAGAAGAAGCTGCTCGGCGCCGCGATCGACGTCTTTCCGGTCGAGCCGCGCAGCAACAAGGATGAGTTCCGATCGCCCTTGCGCGGACTGGACAACGTCATCCTCACGCCGCACATCGGGGGCTCGACCATGGAGGCGCAGGCCAACATTGGTCTCGAGGTGGCCGAGAAGCTGGTGAAGTACAGCGACAACGGAACCTCGACCTCCTCGGTCAACTTCCCGGAAGTGGCCCTGCCGGCACATCCGGGCAAGCATCGGCTGCTGCATGTCCATCGCAACGTGCCGGGTGTCCTGTCGGAGATCAACCACATCTTTTCCGACAACAACATCAATATCGCCTCCCAGTTCCTGCAGACCGACGACAAGATCGGCTATGTGGTGACCGACATCGACGCGGCGTCTTCCGACCTCGCCCTCGAGAAGCTCGCGAAGGTGCAAGGGACGATCCGCAGCCGCGTACTCTTCTAGCCGCCAGCACGCCCCGGCGCGCTGACTTAAAATCCACGGCCCTGGTTCATGGGCACGCAGTGCCCGACCGAGGCCACTCCCCGATGAATGCTCCGACCGCGTTGACGGCGTTGTTGTCGCAGGCCGCAGAGCCTGTGCGATTGCGTGAGATCCCCTACAACTACACCAGCTTTTCCGATCGAGAGATCGTGATCCGCCTTCTGGGCGAACGAAGCTGGGAACTCCTGCAGATCCTGCGCAAGGAGCGCCGTACCGGCCGGTCGGCGCGCATGCTGTACGAAGTGCTCGGCGACATCTGGGTGGTGCAACGCAATCCCTACCTGGTGGACGACCTGCTGGACAACCCGCGCCGGCGCGGCCAACTCGTCGATGCGCTCAATCACCGGCTGGCCGAGGTCGAGAAGCGCCGTACCCCCGATGCCGACCCCCAGCGCGACGGGCTCGTGGGCGAGCTGACCGCGAGCGTGGCGGAGGCCATCGCGGCTTTCGACACCCTGTTCCGTGACATGGCGGTGCTGCGCCGCAAGGCCACCCGCACCCTGCGCCGGTACACCGCCAAGGACAACATCAAGTTCGACGGCCTCTCGCGCGTGTCTCACGTGACGGATGCGACCGACTGGCGGGTGGAGTATCCCTTCGTCGTGCTCACCCCCGACACCGAGGCCGAAATGGCCGGGCTGGTCAAGGCTTGCATCGAACTCGGGCTGACCATCATCCCGCGCGGCGGCGGCACCGGCTATACGGGCGGTGCGATTCCGCTGACCTGGAACAGCGTGGTCATCAACACCGAGAAGCTGGAAGCGATGACGGAGGTCGAGCACGTCGCGCTGCCCGGCCTCGATGCGCCGGTGCCGACGGTGTGGACCGAGGCGGGCGTGGTCACCCAGCGCGTCGCGGATGCCGCGGAGCGGGCCGGCTTCGTGTTCGCGGTCGATCCGACCTCCGCCGAGGCGTCCTGCGTGGGCGGCAACGTCGCGATGAATGCGGGCGGCAAGAAGGCGGTGCTGTGGGGCACGGCGCTGGACAACCTCGCCTCGTGGCGCATGGTGACGCCCCAGGCCGAATGGCTGGAAGTGACCCGCATTGGCCACAACCTCGGCAAGATCCACGACGTCGGAAGCGCCGTGTTCGAGCTCCAGTACTTCGCGGCCGATGGCAGGACGCCGCTGCGCACCGAGCGCCTGGAAATCCCGGGCCGGACCTTCCGCAAGGAAGGGCTCGGCAAGGACGTGACCGACAAGTTCCTCTCGGGCCTGCCGGGCATCCAGAAGGAGGGCTGCGACGGCCTGATCACCAGTGCGCGCTGGGTCGTGCACCGCATGCCCGCGCATACGCGCACGGTCTGCCTGGAGTTCTTCGGCAACGCGAAGGACGCCGTTCCGAGCATCGTCGAGATCAAGGATTTCATGTTTGCCGAGCAGAAGCGCTCCGGCGTGCTGCTGGCCGGGCTCGAACACCTGGACGACCGCTACCTCAAGGCGGTCGGCTACGCCACGAAATCGAAGAAGCACGGCGGCCTGCCGAAGATGGTGCTCTTCGGCGACATCGCGGGCGACGACGCCGACGCGGTGGCGCGCGTCACCTCTGAAGTGGTGCGCATCGCCAACTCGCGCAGCGGGGAGGGCTTCATCGCGATCAGTGCCGAGGCGCGCAAGAAGTTCTGGCTCGACCGCAAGCGCACGGCCGCGATCAGCAGGCACACGAACGCCTTCAAGATCAACGAGGACGTGGTGATCCCGCTGCCGCGCATGGCCGAGTACACGGACGGCATCGAGCGCATCAACATCGAGCTGTCGCTCCAGAACAAGATCGCGCTGGCCGACGAACTCGAAGCCTTCCTGACCCGTGGCAACCTGCCGCTCGGCAAGAGCGACGAGGCGAACGACGTTCCTTCGGCGGAGCTGCTCGAGGAGCGGGTTGCCCAGGCGGTAGAACTGGTGAGCGAGGTGCGTGCGCTCTGGCGCTCCTGGCTCGACAACGTCGAGCCCTTGTTTCCCCAATTGCAGGACCATTCGCTGCGCGCGAGCTGGAAGACCCAGATCCGCACCCCGCTGCAGGCCATCTTCACGGGGGCGGAGTTCGCGCCCATCCTGGCCGAATGCAACGCGATCCACCAGCGCGTCCTGAAGGGCCGTGTCTGGGTCGCGCTGCACATGCATGCGGGCGACGGCAATGTCCACACCAACATTCCCGTCAACAGCGACAACTACGAGATGCTGCAGACCGCGCATGCGGCCGTCGCGCGGATCATGGTGCTCGCCCGCAGTCTCGACGGAGTGATCTCGGGAGAACACGGCATCGGCATCACCAAGCTGGAGTTCCTGAGCGACGATGAACTGCAGCCCTTCGCCGACTACAAGCGCAGGGTCGATCCCGAAGGCCGCTTCAACAAGGGCAAGCTGCTGCGGAACAACGGGCATTTCGCGCAGGAAGGGCAGGCGCTGCATGCCGATCTGACGAATGCCTACACCCCGAGCTTCAGCCTCATGGGGCACGAGTCGATCATCATGCAGCAGAGCGACATCGGCGCCATTGCCGACAGCGTGAAGGACTGCCTGCGCTGCGGCAAGTGCAAGCCGGTGTGCGCGACGCACGTGCCGCGCGCCAATCTGCTGTACTCGCCGCGCAACAAGATCCTGGCCACCTCGCTGCTGGTCGAAGCCTTCCTCTACGAGGAGCAGACCCGGCGCGGCGTGAGCATCAAGCACTGGGAGGAGTTCGAGGATGTGGCCGACCATTGCACGGTGTGCCACAAGTGCCTGAATCCGTGCCCGGTCGACATCGACTTCGGCGACGTCTCGATGAACATGCGCAACCTGCTGCGCAAGATGGGGCAGAAGTCCTTCCGGCCCGGCAACGCGGCGGCGATGTTCTTCCTCAATGCCACGAACCCGCAGACCATCAAGGCGGTGCGCAGCGGCATGGTCGGCGTCGGCTTCAAGGCCCAGCGCCTCGCCAACGACCTGCTGCGCGGCCTGGCCCGCAAGCAGACCGCGGCGCCGCCGGCGACCGTGGGGCCGGCGCCGGTGAAAGAGCAGATCATCCATTTCATCAACAAGAAGATGCCGGGCGGCCTGCCCAAGCGGACGGCGCGCGCGCTGCTCGACATCGAGGATGCCGCCTACGTGCCGATCATCCGCGACCCCAAGGCCACCACGTCCGATACCGAGGCAGTCTTCTATTTCCCGGGTTGCGGCTCGGAGCGGCTCTTCTCGCAGGTGGGCCTGGCGACCCAGGCGATGCTGTGGCATGCGGGCGTTCAGACCGTGCTGCCGCCGGGCTATCTGTGCTGCGGCTACCCGCAGCGCGGCAGCGGGCAGTTCGACAAGGCGGAGCAGATGATCACGGACAACCGCGTGCTGTTCCATCGCGTCGCCAACACCCTCAACTACCTCGACATCAAGACCGTGGTGGTGAGCTGCGGGACCTGCTACGACCAGCTCCAGGGCTACCAGTTCGACAAGATCTTCCCGGGCTGCCGCATCATCGACATCCACGAATACCTGCTGGAGAAGGGCGTGACGCTGGGCGACGCGGGCGGTGGCGGGTATCTCTATCACGACCCCTGCCACACGCCGATGAAGCAGCAGGACCCGATGAAGACCGTCAAGGCGCTGGTCGGTGCCAACGTGCTCAAGAACGAGCGCTGCTGCGGCGAATCGGGCACCCTGGGCGTGACGCGTCCCGATATCTCGACGCAGGTGCGTTTCCGCAAGGAAGAGGAACTGCGCAAGGGCGAGGCCGCCCTGCGCGAGGCGGGCCATGTGGCGCCCGGGCAGAACCTCAAGATCCTGACGAGCTGCCCGAGCTGCCTGCAGGGGCTGAGCCGCTACGGCAACGACTTGAACAACGGCCTGCTCGAAGCCGACTACATCGTGGTCGAGATGGCCAACAGGATCCTCGGCGAGAACTGGATGTCCGACTACGTCGCTGCCGCCAACCAGGGCGGCATCGAGCGCGTGCTGGTGTGACGGCGATGGCGACGCCAGTGCGGGCTGCGGGTTGTCCCCTGTGCGACGGGGCCGGCGGCCGTGCGGTGTTCGAGACATCGAGGTTCCGCGTCATTCATGCCGATGAGCCCGGTTTCCCGGCGTTCTACCGCGTGGTCTGGGCCGACCATGTGGGCGAATGGTCGGACCTGCCTCCGGAAGACCGGTGCCTTTGCATGGACGCGGTGGCCGCGGTGGAGCAGAGTCTGCGCGAGGGGCTTGCGCCCCGGAAGATCAATCTGGCGGCCCTGGGCAACATGGTCCCCCATCTGCACTGGCACGTGATCGCGCGCTTCGACTGGGACAGCCGGTTTCCATCGCCCGTGTGGGCGAGCGAGGTCCGCGCGCGCGATCCGGGTCACGAGGCGGCGGTCGATGCGCGTTTGCCCGCGCTCGAAGCCGACATGGTCCGCCGGCTGGCGACGATGGCAACGATGGCAACGATGGCAACGAGGAGTTCCTGACATGGCAGGTCTGCGACCGGGCGCTCCGACGCCCGAGACGATCACGGTGCACAGCCAATCCCGCGTGCTGGAGGTCGGCTTCTCCGACGGTGCCCGCTTTCGCATCCCGTTCGAGCTGATGCGCATCTACTCGCCATCCGCGGAAGTGCAGGGGCATGGGCCGGGGCAGGAGGTGCTCCAGACGGGCAAGCGGCAGGTCGACCTGCTGGACCTTCAGCCGGTCGGCAACTACGCCGTGCAGCCTGTCTTCAGCGATGGGCACGACAGCGGCATCTTTTCATGGGATCTCCTCTACGAGCTCGGCGCGAGGCAGGAGGCCTTGTGGGCCGAATACGAGAAGCGGCTTGCCGAGGCTGGCGTCGATCGCGACGCCCCCATGCCCGAGGCCGGTGGCCATGCCTGTGGCAGCCACTGAGTCCGCCGGATCTGCTCGCGTTCGATCCATGCCGCACCCGAATGACCGGCGACCGTGCGGGGTCGTCGGCCAGATATGAACGCTTCCCGCCTAACATCGGGCGAATGAGTACAACCCATTTCGGATTCGAGTCCGTCGAAGAGAAGGAGAAGGCGGGCCGCGTGCGTGGCGTGTTCGACTCCGTGGCGCCGCGCTACGACCTCATGAACGACCTGATGTCCATGGGCCTGCACCGCGCCTGGAAGGCCTATACCGTCATGGTGGCCAACGTCGGCGAGGGATCGAAGGTCCTCGATATCGCGGGCGGCACCGGCGACCTGGCGCTGGCTTTCGCCAAGAAGGTGGGAGCGAGCGGCGAAGTCGTTCATACCGACATCAACGAAGCCATGCTGCGCACCGGCCGCGACCGCCTGCTCGATGCCGGCGTCGCGCTGCCCACGGCGGTCTGCGATGCGGAGAAGCTGCCCTTCCCCGATGCGCATTTCGACGTCGTGACGGTGGCCTTCGGGCTGCGCAACATGACGCACAAGGACATCGCGCTCAAGGAGATGAATCGCGTCCTGAAGCCGCGCGGCAAGCTGCTGGTGCTGGAGTTCTCCCGGGTCGCCGAGCCGCTGCAGAAGGTCTACGACTGGTATTCGTTCAATGTGCTGCCCCGGCTCGGCAAGGTGGTGGCGGGTGACGATGCGAGCTATCGCTACCTGGCCGAATCGATCCGCATGCATCCCGCGCAGGAGGAACTCAAGACCCTCATGAAGGAATGCGGTTTCGGGCATGTGGACTATCACAACATGACGGGTGGGGTCGTGGCCCTGCATGTTGGAATCAAGTGTTGAAGCGATGACCAATTCCAAAGGAGGCTCCATGAAGAAACTGTTGTCTGTTGCGCTCGTGTGCGTTCTGGCGGTGATGGCGGTCGATGCCGATGCGGCCCGTCTGGGCGGCGGCAAGTCGATCGGCAGGCAGTCCAGCAACGTCACCCAGCGTCAGGCGACGGCGCCGGCTCCGACTGCACCGGGGGCTCCGGCGCAGACCGCGAACGGTGTGAGCAGCACGAACAGCCCCGTTGCGGCCAACCCGGCCGCGGCAAAGCCCGCGCCGACGCCGGCGGCGGCAGCACCCAAGCGCCCGTGGGCGGGCATGCTGGGCGGACTGGCCGCAGGCTTGGGCCTCGCCTGGCTTGCCCATTCGCTGGGTCTTGGCGCCGCCTTCGGCAACATCCTGCTGATCGCGCTGCTGGCGCTGGCGGCAGTGGTGGTGTGGCGTCTCCTGAGCGGGCGCTCGCGCGGCCCGGTCGTGTCGTCTCGAACCGGGGGGCTGGCCTACCAGGGCGCAGGAAGCCCGGCCGATGCGGTGATGCCATCGCAGTACAGCCCGAAGAACGTCGGCAACGACGCTTCGGCACGTCCGTGGGAACGCACGACCACGGGCTTCGATGCGAATCCGGGCGTCGCGCTCGAGCACGCGCCTGCCGGGAGTGGCGGCAGCATGATCGGATCGGCCCTGGCCGGCTCGCAGACCTGGGGCATTCCGGCGGGCTTCGACGCGGAAGGTTTCCTGAGTGCCGCCAAGCGCAACTTCGTGACGCTGCAGGACGCCTGGGATCGCTCCGACATCGCGATGCTGCGCTCGATGATGACCGACGGCATGGTGGGCGAGATCCAGCAGCAACTGGCCGAACGCGAAAAGCACACAGGCGGCCAGCCCAACAAGACCGAGGTGGTCATGCTCGACGCGAAGCTGCTCGGCGTCGAGGAGCTGCCCGACGTCTACCTGGCCAGCGTGGAGTTTTCAGGGATGATCCGCGAGAACGTCTCCACCGGTCCCAGCCCCTTCCGCGAGGTCTGGAACATGAGCAAGCCGGCCAGCGGCTCGACAGGCTGGCTGGTCGCGGGCGTGCAGGCCCTGCAGTAAGTCGAGGGCCCGGAGGCGCGCGGCGAGTGTCCGCGGGCCCCTTCGGGAGGTAGAGGCCGGGTCGACCGCGAGGCCTGCCAAGGCAGGTATCGCGCGAAAGGCGGGAATAATGGGGACATGGTCACACCATCGTCCCCTTTTTCATTTCTCGACGATCTGTTCAATCGCGTCGGCGACCGCTTGCAACCCCCTCCCTGGGCGATCCATGAAATACAGCACCGCGCGGTGCTGTTCCTGAACCATGTGCTGCAACAGGAACCCGAAGCCCAGCAGCGCCTCGTGCGCCAGCAGGGGCGGGTGGTGCAGTTCGATTGGCGCTTCATCAAGATGACGCTGATCGCGACACCGGCCGGCCTGCTCGACCTCGCGCCCGAGGGCGCCGCATCCGAGCTCTCGCTGACCGTGACCGAGCAATCTCCGCTCGGCCTGGCGCGCGCCGCATTCCGTGGCGACAAGCCGCCGGTGCGCATCGAGGGGGACGTTCAACTGGCCGCCGAGGTCAACTGGCTGGTCGACCATGTGCGCTGGGATGTGGAGGAGGATCTGGCGCGCGCGATCGGTGATGTGCCGGCGCACACGATCGCCACGGGCGCGCGACGCATGATCGAGGCGCTCAGGCGCTTTGTGGGCGAGCGCGGCGGCAAGGCGACGGGCGCCGAATGACGCGCTTCTATCGCGGGATCTTCATCGTCTGGGTCGCACTTCGCTACGGCCTCGACGAGCTTGTGCTCACGAGCCTGCAGAAGCCGTGGCTGCATGTGCTCGCGCGCATCGTCTCCTTCGGCCGCAAGCTCGATGCGCCGCGCGGCCAGCGCCTGCGCGAGGCGCTGGAGCGCTTGGGGCCGATCTTCGTGAAGTTCGGACAGGTGCTGTCGACCCGGCGCGATCTGCTGCCGGCGGACATCGCGGACGAGCTCGCATGGCTCCAGGATCGCGTCCCGCCCTTCGATTCGAAGGTGGCGATCGCGACCATCGAGCGGGCCTTTCGCCGCCCTGTGGGCGACGTCTTCGTGCAGTTCGACGAGACGCCGGTCGCGAGCGCATCGATTGCCCAGGTGCATTTCGCCACTGTGCGGCTGGCCAACGGCAGCGTGCGGGAAGCGGCCGTCAAGGTGCTGCGTCCCGGCATGCGCGGCGTGATCGAGAAGGACCTGGCGCTCATGGCCATGATGGCCGGCTGGGTCGAGAACCTCTCCGCCGACGGCAAGCGGCTGAAACCGCGCGAGGTGGTGGCCGAATTCGACAAGTACCTGCACGATGAGCTCGACCTGGTTCGCGAGGCGGCCAATGCCGCGCAGTTGCGGCGGAACATGGAAAAGCTCGAGCTGGTGATGATCCCGGAGATGTTCTGGGATCTGTGCCATCCGGAAGTGATCGTGATGGAGCGCATGAAAGGCGTGCCGATCGCGCAGATCGACCGCCTGCGCGCGGCTGGCGTGGACGTGCCCAAGCTGGCGCGCGATGGCGTGACGATCTTCTTCACGCAGGTGTTCCGCGATGGTTTCTTCCATGCCGACATGCACCCGGGCAACATCCAGGTCAGCCTGGAGCCCGAGACCTTCGGGCGCTATGTGTCGCTCGACTTCGGCATCATCGGCACGCTCACCGAGTCGGACAAGGAATACCTCGCGCAGAACTTCGTGGCCTTCTTCCGTCGCGACTACAAGCGGGTGGCCGAACTCCATCTCGAAAGCGGGTGGGTGCCCGAAGGCACCCGCATCGACGAGCTGGAGGCCGCGATCCGCACGGTCTGCGAGCCCTATTTCGACCGGCCGTTGAAGGAGATTTCGCTCGGCATGGTGTTGATGCGCCTGTTCCAGACCTCGCGTCGCTTTCATGTGGAGATCCAGCCCCAGCTGGTGCTGCTGCAGAAGACCCTCCTCAACATCGAGGGACTCGGGCGTCAGCTCGATCCGGAACTGGACCTCTGGCACACCGCCAAGCCCTTCCTCGAGAAATGGATGAGCGAACAGATCGGCCCGCGCAAGCTCTTCGAGCAGTTGCGGGCCGAGGCGCCACGCTACGCCAAGTTGTTGCCCCAGTTGCCCCGGCTGATGCACGATTTCCTGGAGAACCGCCCGGCCGACCATCGACGGGAACTCCTGGAGCTGCTGGCCGCCCAGAAGCGCACCAACAGGTTGCTGCAGGCCATCATTTACGGTGGCATGGGTTTTGTATTGGGGTTGCTTGCCATGCAACTGCTGGTGCGCGTGCGCCTTTTCTAGGGCGCTTGCGGCGCATGCCGCCCGCCGGATCGCCCTTCAGCGGTGGACTGATAATGCGCGCCGGCCAATGTGGCGACGTGTTCCCGACCCACGCGAGCCAGTCCCTTGCCGAAGTGAATCCTTTACCTGCTCTGCCGTCCTGTCCGGAGGTTCTGTCCATGAGTTCGATGTCGCTGCGTCCCACGCTATTCCTGAGCGCGCTGGTTTCCGCCCTCGCGGTGTTGGCATCGCCCGTCGCGCGGGCGGCGGATGAGGAAAAGGTCCTCAACATCTACAACTGGGGTGACTACATCGCCGAGGACACGATCGCGAACTTCGAGAAGGAAACCGGCATCAAGGTCCGCTACGACCTGTTTGACAGCAACGAGGCGCTTCATGCCAAGCTGGTCGCCGGCATGTCCGGCTACGACATCGTGGTGCCAGGCTCCCACTTCGCGAAGATGCAGATCAAGGCCGGTCTGCTGCAGAAGCTGGACAAGTCGAAGATTCCCAACCTCGCGAACCTCGATCCGGCCATCCAGGCCCAACTGGCCAAGATGGACCCCGGCAATGACTACATCGTCGACTGGCTCTGGGGCTACACCACGGTGGGTATCAACAAGGACAAGGTCAAGAAGGCCCTGGGCGGTGCGCCGTTGCCCGAGAACGCATGGGATCTCGTGTTCAAGCCGGAGTACACGTCCAAGCTGAAGGGATGTGGCGTGTCCTACCTCGACACGGCCTCGGAGATCCTGCCCATCGCCCTCAAGTACATGGGCAAGGATCCGCGAAGCAAGGATCCGGAGGACTACAAGGCGGTCGGCGAGATGCTCAAGGCCGTGCGTCCCTACGTGACCCGTTTCTCCGGCTCCGGCTCCGACTACATCGACCAGATGGCGAAGGGCCAGTTGTGTGCGGTCATCGGCTGGTCGGGCGACATCATGATCGCCAAGGACAAGTCGACCAAGGCCAAGAACCCGCAGGACCTCGAAGTGCTGCTGCCCAAGACGGGCGGCCTTCTTTTCTTCGACACCATGGCCATCCCCAAGGATGCGAAGCATCCGGAGAATGCGTACAAGTGGATCAACTACATCCTGCGGCCCGAGGTGCACGCTTCGCTGACCAACAAGGTCTTCTATGCGAACCCCAACAAGGCTGCGATGAAGTTCGTCAATCCCGTGCTGGCGAAGGACAAGGGCGTGTTTCCGGACGAGGCTGCGCTGTCGACGATGATCGCGCCGGATACGCCCGACCAGGCCACCCTCAAGCTGATCACGCGCACCTTCACCAACTTCAAGGCCAAGCGTTGAGGGGCTAGCCGGTATGAATGCTCCCTTGGAGGGCGGCGCCTTCCTGCGAATCGAATCGGTCAGCAAGGACTTCGGCGAATTCCGCGCCGTGGACCAGGTCAGCCTCGACGTGGCGCGCGGCGAAATCTTCGCGTTGCTCGGGTCCTCGGGCTGCGGCAAGAGCACGCTGCTTCGGATGCTCGCGGGGTTCGAGCTTCCTTCGTCAGGGCGCATCGTGCTGAACGGGGTGGATCTCGCGGGAATGCCGCCCTATGAGCGTCCGGTGAACATGATGTTCCAGTCGTATGCGCTCTTTCCGCACCTGACGGTCTGGGACAACATCGCCTTCGGCCTCCGGCGCGACAAGCTGCCCAAGGCCGAGATCGTCACGCGGGTGGAGGAGATGTTGCGACTGGTGCAACTGACCCGGTTCGCCAGGCGCAAGCCGCACCAGCTCTCCGGCGGCCAGCAGCAGCGCGTGGCCCTCGCACGCAGCCTGGCGAAGCGTCCGCAGCTGCTGCTGCTGGACGAACCGCTCGGCGCGCTCGACAGGAAGTTGCGCGAGGACACCCAGATCGAGCTGGTCAACATCATCCGGCAGGTCGGTGTGACCTGCGTGTTGGTGACTCACGACCAGGAAGAGGCGATGACCATGGCATCGCGCATGGCCGTGATGAGCGAAGGTCGTTTTCTGCAGGTGGGCAGCCCGGTCGACATCTACGAGACGCCCGCGACTCGCTTCGTTGCCGACTTCATCGGCAACGTCAACCTGATGGAAGGCCGGATCGTGGTCGATGAGGCCGACCGGGCTGAAATCGAATGTGCCGACGTCGTGCACCGTGTCGACCACGGCATCACCGGCTATCAGGGGCAGCCGGTCGCGGTCGCCGTTCGGCCCGAGAAGATCCACTTGAGCGCGGACAGGCCCGAGAACGACCGGAACCGCGTCCAGGGGGTGGTCAAGGCGCTCTCCTACTTCGGCGGCTACACCATGTACCACCTCGAGTTGCCGAGTGGCGCCTTGCTCAAGGTCAACATCGAGAACGCGACCCGGCATCGCGAAGGCGCTCCGGTGCAAGGCGACTCGGTCTGGGCCTATTGGCTGCCGAGCTCCCCGGTCGTGCTGACGAGTTAGGTCGAAGATGGATTCCTCCCCTGGTCGCGACGGCAATGGCGCCCGCCCGGGCGGCGTGCCTGCCTGGCGCAGGCTCCTGCAGGGGCGGCGCCTGGTGATCGGCACACCCTATCTCTGGCTGCTGGTTTTCTTTCTCCTGCCCTTTCTCATCGTCTTTCGCATCAGCTTCGCCGAGATGGACGGCGCGACGATCAGCAGCCTCTTTGCGTATGCGGATCAGGAACTGGTCATGAAGCTCAAGCTTCAGAACTACGCGACCATCTTCCAGGACGACCTCTACTGGGCGACCTACGGGCAGTCGCTGATGTACGCCGGCGTCACGACCCTGATCTGCCTGCTGGTCGGCTATCCCTTTGCCTACTTCATGGCGCGCTCCTCGGCCGCGTTGCAGCCGCTGCTGCTGATGGGCGTGATGCTGCCGTTCTGGACCAGCTTCCTGCTGCGGGTCTACGCATGGAAGGGACTTCTGGATGCGGAGACCGGCTGGGTGGGCCGGCTGCTCGTCCATATCCATGCGGATCAACTGCTCCTGCCGCTGGGGCTCATTCCGGCTGCGGGGCAGTTCATGTACAGCCCGTTTTCACTCGTGCTGGGCATGGTCTACACCTATCTGCCCTTCATGCTGCTGCCCCTGTACGCCACGCTGTCCAAAATGGACTTGCGGCTGCTGGAGGCTGCGCAGGACCTGGGCGCCACGCCATGGCAGGCGTTCTGGCGGATCACGGTGCCGCTGTCCAGGAGCGGCATCATCGCGGGCGCGATGCTGGTCTTCATCCCCTGCGTGGGCGAGTATGTGATTCCGGAACTCCTCGGCGGCCCCGAGACGCTGATGATCGGCCGCGTGCTCTGGGATGAATTCTTTTCCAACAACGACTGGCCCCTGGCTTCCGGCGTCGCGGTGGTGATGATGCTGCTCATCATCGTGCCGCTGGCCATCTTCAACAACAACCAGGCCAAGGTGGCGAGATCATGATCGTCACGCCTGCAGGCCGCTGGACAAGCCGGATCTGGCTCATCCTGGGCCTGGTCTTCCTCTATCTGCCGATCGCCGCGCTGATCGTCTTCAGCTTTACCGATTCCCCGGTGCCGAATGTCTGGGCCGGCTTCAGTCTGCGCTGGTATGCAAAGCTCGCCGCGGACGAGGAGATTCGATCGGGGCTGTTCCTGTCGCTCAGGATCGCCGCGGCCACTGCCACCGGAGCCATCGTCCTGGGGACGCTCGCTGCCTTCTCGCTGGAGCGCTTTCCGCGCTTCAAGGGACGGACCTTGTTCTCGGGCATGGTCAGTGCCCCGCTGGTAATGCCGGAAGTGATCGTCGGCCTGTCGCTTCTCTTGATGCTGGTGTCGGCCCAGCATCTCTTCGGCTTTCCCGAGCGTGGCATGGTGACGATCTGGCTCGGGCACCTGCTCGTCGGCGTGGCCTATGCCACGGTGGTGATCGGGGCCCGTCTGCGCGACCTGAATCCACAGTTCGAGGAGGCCGCCCAGGACCTGGGCGCCCGACCGTTGCAGGTCTTCATGCTCGTGACATTGCCGATGATTGCGCAGTCGCTGATCGCCGCGTGGCTGTTGACGTTCACGCTGTCGCTGGACGACGTCGTCATGTCAGCGTTCCTCTCCGGACCGGGCTCGACCACGCTGCCGCTGGTGATCTTCTCGCGCGCCCGACTGGGTCTGGACCCGACCGTCAATGCCTTGGCGACCGTGGTGATCTCCGTGGTGGCGGTGTTCGTCGTGGCCTCGAGCTACATGATCGCGGCGCGGGAGCGCCGGATCTACAGGCAGCAGCAGGCCGCGCTCCGCGACGGCCCCGACGCAGCGGCGTAGCCGTACGCAGGCGGCGCCGACTCGGTCGCCCGAAGGGCGACGCTTATAATTGAAAGCTTTGCGAGCAGCCGCCGGCCGCTCATCTCCTCCCCCGATTCATGCCCATCTACGCCTACAAGTGCAGCGCCTGCGGCTTTGCCAAGGACGTGCTGCAGAAGATGTCCGACGCACCGTTGACCGACTGCCCGTCGTGCGGCGCAAGCGCATTCAGCAAGCAAGTCACGGCTGCCGGTTTCCAGCTCAAGGGGTCCGGCTGGTACGTGACGGACTTCCGCGACGGCGGCGGCAAGAAGGGTGACAAATCGGGTACATCGTCGACCCCATCGGTCGATGGCGCTTCCAATGGCGCGTCGAGCGCCGGAAGCAGCGCCGCTGCGCCTGCCGCGGCGGCGGCGCCCGCTCCGGCCGCCGCACCGGCGTCCGGGTCCGGGTCCGGGTCCGGCAGCGACTGAGGTCACCCGATGCTCGCGCTGCGCAAATGGCTGCTGTCCGGCTTGCTGGTCATCGTGCCGCTGGTCATCACGCTGGGCGTGCTGAACTGGATCATCGGCACGCTGGACCAGACGCTGTGGCTGCTGCCCGAAGCCTGGCAGAAATGGCTCAGCGACCACAAGGTCCGGGGCCTGGGCGTGCTGCTGACGCTGGCGATCCTGCTGGTCGTCGGCGCCATCGCCAGCAACTTCGTCGGAAAGCGTCTCCTGGGCTGGGGCGATGCGGTGGTCCGGCGCATTCCCGTCGTGCGCTCGATCTATTCCAGCGTCAAGCAGGTCTCGGACACGCTCTTCTCCGAAAGCGGCAATGCCTTTCGCACCGCGGTGCTGGTGCAATGGCCGCGCGAGGGCGCCTGGACCATCGCCTTCGTGACCGGCACGCCCGGCAGCGAAGTGCTCGCCCATCTGGGCGGCGGCGACTACCTCGGCGTCTACGTGCCGACCACGCCCAATCCCACGGGCGGCTATTTCATGATGCTCAAGCGCAGCGACTGCATCGAACTCAGGATGAGCGTGGACGAAGCGCTCAAGTACATCGTCTCGATGGGCGTGGTCGTTCCCGGCGGCCCCGCTTCGGTGGCGATCAAGTAAAAAGACTCGAACAACGCGCCCGCGCGGCGCCGGAATCCTCCTATGGCCATGCGTTCCAACTATTGCGGTCTTGTCACCGAAGCCCTCCTGGGCCAAACCGTCACCCTGTGCGGCTGGGTCAACCGCCGGCGCGACCACGGTGGTGTCATCTTCATCGACCTTCGCGACCGTGAAGGCTACGTGCAGGTCGTTTGCGATCCGGATCGCGCGGCGACCTTCGCCACGGCAGAAGGCCTGCGCAACGAGTTCTGCCTGCAGGTCACGGGGGTGGTGCGTGCACGGCCGCAGGGTACGGTCAACGATCACATCAAGAGCGGCAAGATCGAAGTGCTCTGCCACGAGATGAAGGTGCTCAATCCCTCGGTCACGCCGCCCTTCCTGCTGGACGACGACAACCTGTCGGAGACGACCCGTCTCACGCACCGCGTGCTGGACCTGCGCCGCCCGGTGATGCAGCGCAACATGATGCTGCGCTACAAGGTGACGATGGAAGCGCGCAAGTTCCTCGACGCCAACGGCTTCATCGACATCGAGACGCCGATGCTCGGCAAGTCCACGCCGGAGGGTGCGCGCGACTATCTCGTGCCGAGCCGCGTGCACGACGGCAGCTTCTTCGCGCTGCCCCAGTCGCCGCAGCTTTTCAAGCAGCTGCTCATGGTCGCGGGCTATGACCGCTACTACCAGATCGTGAAGTGCTTCCGCGACGAGGACCTGCGCGCCGATCGCCAGCCCGAGTTCACGCAGATCGACATCGAAACCTCGTTCATGGCGGAGGAAGAAATCCGCGAGATGTTCGAAGGCATGATCCGCAAGATGTTCCGTTCGGCGGCCGGGGTGGAATTGCCGCCCTTCCCGGTGATGAGCTATGCGGATGCGATGTTCAAGTACGGCTCCGACAAGCCCGACCTGCGCGTCAAGCTGGAGCTCACGGAGCTGACGGACGTCATGCGCAACGTTGAGTTCAAGGTCTTCGCACAGGCGGCCGGCATGCCCAATGGCCGTGTGGTCGCGCTGCGTGTGCCGGGCGGTGGCGCCGAAGGCGGCTTGTCGCGCGGCGATATCGACGCGTATACGGAATTCGTCAAGATCTACGGGGCGAAGGGCCTGGCCTACATCAAGGTCAACGACGCGGCGCAGGGGCGTGACGGTCTGCAGAGCCCGATCGTCAAGAACCTCAATGACGCCTCGCTGGCGGAGATCATCGCGCGCACCGGTGCGCGCAACGGCGACATCCTCTTCTTCGGCGCCGACAAGGAGAAGGTTGTCAACGATGCGATCGGCGCGCTGCGCGTGAAGATCGGCCACAGCGCGTTCGGCCGCAAGAACGGCCTGTTCGATGACCGCTGGGCGCCGCTGTGGGTGGTGGACTTCCCGATGTTCGAGTTCGACGAGGAAGGCCAGCGCTGGTCGGCCGTGCACCATCCGTTCACCGCGCCCAAGGACGGTCATGAGGACCTCATGGACACCGCGCCTGAGAAGTGCGTTGCCAAGGCCTACGACATGGTCCTCAACGGCATCGAGATGGGCGGCGGCTCGGTGCGTATTCATCGCGAGGAAGTTCAGAGCAAGGTGTTCCGTGCGCTGAAGATCAGCGCCGAGGACGCGCAGAACAAGTTCGGCTTCCTGCTCGATGCGCTCCAGTACGGTGCGCCGCCCCATGGCGGCATCGCGATCGGCCTCGATCGGCTGGTGATGCTGATGACCGGTGCGGAATCCATCCGCGACGTCATTGCCTTCCCGAAGACCCAGCGTGCGCAGGATCTGCTGACGCAGGCGCCGAGTCCGGTCGACGAAAAGCAATTGCGTGAGCTCCACATCAAGCTGCGCAATCCGCCGTCGGCGCAGCCGTCCTGAGCGCCAGGGGTCGCGGGCATGCGCATGCGACCCTGGAAGATTCCCGAGTCGGTGCTGGTGGTGATCCATACGCCGGCTCTGGAGGTGCTTCTCATCCAGCGGGCCGACGCCGATGATTTCTGGCAGTCAGTCACCGGCAGCAAGGACTTCGAAGGCGAGCCGCTGCGGGAGACGGCGTCGCGCGAAGTTGCCGAGGAGACCGGGATCGACTGCGGCGAAGGCAGCCCGCTGGCCTCCCGGCTGGTGGACTGGCAGCTCCAGAATGTCTACGAGATCTACCCGCGCTGGCGCAGCCGCTATGCGCCGGGCGTGACGCACAACACCGAGCATCTGTTCGGTCTGTGCGTGCCGCACGCACTCGCGCCGACGCTCGACCCGCGCGAGCACACGGCCTGGAAGTGGCTGTCATATCGGGAGGCGGCGGACGCCTGCTTTTCCCCCTCGAATGCAGAAGCCATCCTGCTGCTGCCACAATTTGCGCGATGAACTCCGCGGCAACCAGCTTACGGGTGGCAACCTACAACATCCACAAGGGCGTGCAGGGCATCGGCCCCGCGCGGCGGCTGGAGATCCACAACCTCGGCCATGCGATCGAGCAGATCGATGCCGATATCGTCTGCCTCCAGGAAGTGCGCAAGATGAACCGGAAGGCGGCGGCGCGCTTCGAGCATTGGCCGGAGCTGCCGCAAGCGGACTTTCTCGCGCCTGAGGGCTACACCGCCGTCTACGAGACCAATGCGGTCACGCGCCATGGCGAGCACGGCAATGCACTGCTCACGCGCTGGCCGGTGCTGCGCAAGACCCACCAGGACATTTCGGACCATCGCTTCGAGCAGCGCGGCCTGCTTCACGTGGCGATCGAAGTCGCCGGGCAGCCGATCCATGCCATCGTGGTCCACCTGGGGCTGATCCGCAGCAGCCGGGTGCGCCAGATTGCCAGGCTGCGCGAGTTCATCGAGCGGGAGATCCCGGCCGACGAACCACTCATCGTGGCGGGTGATTTCAATGACTGGGGCGGGCGGATGCGCTATGCGATGAACGCGATGGACCTGCACGACTCGAGCGACCTGCGGGGGGCGCGCACGCTGACCTACCCCTCGCGTCTGCCAGTCACCCAGCTCGACTTCATCTATGGCAGGCAACTGGAACCGGTGGCCTGCGCGGTGCCGCGCGGGCTCGTCTGGGCCCGCATGTCTGATCACCTTCCTCTGGTGACGGACTTTCTGCTATCGAAATAATAGCTTCACAGGCAGGCCCGGTGGCGTTTTCCAGGGGGCGAGCGCCGCGATCAATCGCTGTTAGGATGCACGGAATGCTAAGGACTATCGACGCCGTACGACGCCCCGAGGAGGGTGTTGAAGACGAGGGCACACCTGTGTCCTTGAAGATTCGCGAGCGCCTGCTCGCCGCCCGCAGGCGTTTCAATGCCAACGACAACATTTCCGAATTCATCGAGCCAGGCGAACTCGAGCGCCTGCTCGACGAGGTCGAGGGCAAGATGAAAGAGGTGCTCGAAAGCCTGGTCATCGATATCGACAATGACCACAACACCAGTGACACCGCGCGCCGAGTCGCGAAGTTGTACCTCAACGAGGTATTCAGGGGTCGCTATGTGCCCCAGCCTTCGCTGACCGAGTTCCCCAATGCCGAACATCTGAACGAGCTGATGATCGTGGGCCCGATCACTGTCCGCAGCGCCTGTTCGCACCACTTCTGTCCGATCATCGGCAAGCTGTGGATCGGCGTCATGCCGAACGAGAAGACCAATGTGATCGGGCTGTCGAAGTACGCCCGCCTCGCCGAGTGGGTGATGGGGCGTCCGCAGATCCAGGAAGAAGCCGTGGTGCAACTGGCCGATCTGATCCAGGAGAAGACCCAGCCGGACGGTCTCGCGCTGGTGGTCGAAGCGGAGCATTTCTGCATGCAGTGGCGGGGCGTCAAGGAAATGGACAGCAAGATGATCAACTCGGTCATGCGGGGGGTATTCCTCAAGGATCCGAACCTCCGTCGCGAATTTCTCGCCCTTCTGCCGCGCAAGTCCTGAATCGCCATGCTCGTACGACTCCTCTACGCCAGCCGCGCCGTCGATGCCAGCCCGAGCGCCATCGAGGCGATCCTGGCGCAGGCGCGCTCGCACAACACGGCATGCGGCATTACCGGCATCCTCTGCTACGGCGGCGGCGTGTTCCTCCAGGCGATCGAAGGAGGGCGCATGGCGATCAGCGAGCTCTACGGCCACATCCAGCGAGACCCCCGGCACAAGGACGTGGTGCTGCTGCACTACGAAGAGATTCTCGAACGCCGTTTCGGCGGCTGGACCATGGGCCAGGTCAATCTCTCCAAGCTGAATGCTTCCACCCTGCTCAAGTACTCGGAGCTCCCCGAGCTTGACCCGTACTCGGTGTCGGGCAAGGTGTCGCTGGCGCTCCTGGAAGAGCTGATGGCCACTGCGGCCATCGTCGGCCGCCACTGAGCCAGCGCGGCTCTTGCGACGCTGCCCGTGCTGCTGCTCGGCTGCGACTTCTCGAGCGCGCCGACGCGGCGCAAGCCGATCGTCATGGCACTCGGCCGGCGGGGCGATCACCATACGGCTGTACTGTCCTCGTTCGAGCATTTCACTTCGCTCGACGCCTGGGGCGATTGGATGCGCTCCGCGCCGGAATGGATCGGCGGCTTCGACTTCCCTTTCGGCCTGCCGCGCGAACTGGTCACGCATCTCGGATGGCCGCTCACGTGGGACGCGCTCATCGCCCACTATGCGTCTTTGGAGCGCGCGGAGATCCGGCAAGTGTTCGCTGCCTTCTGCGCCGCCCGGCCTGCGGGGGCCAAATTCGCGCACCGGGCCACCGATGGGCCGGCAGGTTCCAGTCCGTCGATGAAATGGGTGAATCCGCCAGTGGCATTGATGATGCACGCGGGGGTGCCAAGGCTCCTCGCCGCCGGAGCGACGCTGCCCGGCCTGCATGTGCCCGACGGCCCTGGAAGGCGCGTCGCGCTGGAGGCGTATCCGGGGATGCTGGCGCGTGAGTTGATCGGACGTCGCAGCTACAAGAGCGACGATCCTGCGGCCTCGACGGCAGAGCGCAAAGCGGCGCGTGCGGATATTCTCGCCGCGCTGGAGTCGGGCGCTTCGCGCCTTGGCTCGCGTCTGGTTCTGGGGGCGCGTGAGCGCGAGCAACTGCTGGACGACGTCAAAGGCGACCGGATTGACGCGGTGCTTTGCCTCGTCCAGGCCGCATGGGCCGCGAGGCATGCCTCCAGCCCGGGACCTGGCTTCGGCTTGCCGGCGGACATGGACCCGATCGAGGGATGGATCGTGACCGCCTGAACGCAGGCTCGTCCGGGGCGAATCCGATCATGGCTGTTTCCTTGCCGCTGCGGACGCGTGTTGTATCAGCGTCGTGACCACGTCCGCCACGTCCGATGTCTTCACGGCCGCGGTGACTGCGGCTGCGGGCGACAACCAGCGCCAAGGTCTCGTGAGCACGATCAGTGCTCCCGCCGCCGCCGCACCAACGATCAACTTTGCCGGTTCTTTGCGCGCATAGCTTGCCAGGATCGGGCGTGCAAGATGACCGATTGCATTGGCCGGATGTCTTCTCCACCAATGACGCGCCAGGTGGCTGGCGACCGCCGCCCAGAAGATGTCGCGCTCGGCGGCGTGATGGTGATCTACCGGCCCTCGATGAACCTCGGCCGGCATCCGTCGAACTGACGGAGCCGGCGTCCGATGGAGGACCCGCCGATCGTCTTCAGCGGCCACGGGCCTGATTCCCCGCGCTGTGCAGCAGCATGGCCGCGGCGGTGATCGAGGCCGCCAGGACCTTCTTCATCAGTTGTCGTCGCGACGGCGGGTGGCCAGCACGATCAGTGCCGTGAGCGCCGCGCCGGCGGCAGCCGCGAGCAGGACCGAACGCACGGGCTGGTCGGCGATGTACCTGCTGGTGACGTCCGCTGCCTCTTCCAGGCGGCGCTGGGCACGTGCGCTGGTCGTCGACGCGGCGTCGATGCCACGCTGTACGGCTTGCTGGACGCGCGCCGCGATCTGCTCGACGGTCGGTTCGGCTTCACGACGAAGGTCACGGACTTTCTCGCCCGCTGCGTTCACCGCGTTCTGAGCGTAGGCGCGCGTGGTGTCGATGGCGTCGTTGGCGGTCTGGCGAGCGTCTTCCGCGAGTTGTGCGGGAGTCTTGGTGACAGTGTTCATGTCGTATGCATCCTTCTGGAGGTTGATTGCGAAAGCCTCCCCATCGTAGCGACGCTACCCGCGCCGGATCAAGCTCGCGATGATCCCGGCGGCAGTTCGTGCCGGAGAAAAGGCCCTGGCTCCACCTTAGGTGCAGCCCCGGGCAGGGCCTGTCAGCCGCCGCGGCTTGGAGGCGTAGGAGAGGGGCGTGTGACCCAGCCCTTGCTGAGCTGGGGAAAGAGCCCGGCTTCAAGCCGGTTTGCAGGGCAGCATTGCGCTGAGCTTCGTGCCTTGTCCGGGCGCTGATGTGATGCTCAGCTTGCCCTTGGCCGCTTCGACACGATGGCGCATGCCGGCCAGTCCATGGGTCGAACGACGGGCGCGTTGCGCGTCGAAGCCTTGGCCGTTGTCGGTCACCTCGACGATCACGTGGCTGCCGAAGTTCTTCATGACGATGCTGGCCTCGCTGGCTTGCGCGTACTTGCCCATGTTGGTCAGGCTTTCCTGCACCATCCGATACACCGTGAGTTCGTTCGACTCGTCGAGCACCGCTGGCTCGAGCACCATCTCCACGTTCACGCCCGACTGCTCTGCGAACTCGCGGCCGAGGATTTCGAGCGATGCGACCAGCCCGAGGTTGGCCAGCGACGACGGCCGCAGGTCCTCGATGATCCGTCGCTTCAACGCGATGCCGCTGTTGAGCAACTCGTTCAGGTGCTGAATCCGCTCGGCCGCTTCCGGGGTGTCGGCAAGGCGCGACTTCAGGCGCGCCACGTCCAGCTTGGCCGCCGTCAGCAGCGATCCGAGTTCGTCGTGCAGTTCGCGGGCCAGGTAACCCCGTTCGGATTCGCGTACCTGCTGCAGGTGCGTTGCGAGTTCGGCCAGCGTGGTGGTGCGTTCGCGCACCTCGTCCTCCAGTGCGTTCCGTTCGCGCTGAAGCGTCTGCTGCTGGAGCTCGCCGATCAGCCGCAAGGCATGGGTCTGGCGCAGGTAGAGGTAGAAGGCGATCAGGCCGGCCAGGGCCACCAGCGCAATGCCGATACGCCCGAAGCGCAGCGATTTCGAGATCTGCGACTGGCCACGTGCAAGCTCGTCGTTGCTGATCGCAAGCAACTGCGCCGTCTGCGTGCGGATGGCCTCCATTTCCTCGCGGCCCACGTCCGTCGTGATCACGAATTTCCAGGCGTCCTCGTTGCCGTTCTGGCGCAGACGCACGCTCATCTGCATTTCTTCCAGCTTCCGCGAAACATGCTTCGACAGTTCCGCAAGCTTCTCCTGTTCATCCGGCCTGCTGGCATAGAGCGCATGCAATTCGGCCATGTTTCCGTCGACTTGCCTGACGGCGACGTCGTAGGGTTCCCGGTAGCGGGCTTCTCCTGTCAGCAGAAAGCCACGCTGGCCCGTTTCAGCGTCGACGATGTTCTGCAGCATGAGATTGAGATGCATGCGCGCCCGTTCTGCTTCGCTGATCTCGGCCAGCGCCTTGTGCGACTGCCGGTAGCCCGCTTCGTTGATGCCAACCAGCGCCAGCGCGGCCAGGGCGGCAAGCAGCAGGCCCAGGGTCATCTTCGGGAAAGCGAGCCAGTGCATGAGGTCTCCGGAAGGTGCCAACAATTCAAATTCGGAAATAATCGGTCCCGACCAGGGACCGACATGCAGCGACTCATGAAGGCGCGATGCAACGACGAAGGTAACAGATGATCAAGATCGGAATTGTGGACGACCACGCCATCGTGCGTTCCGGGCTGCGCCAGTTCTTCTCTGAGCACGTCGACCTGCGCGTCGCCGGCGAAGCCGCCAGCGGCCGCGAGGCCATCGAGCTCGTGCGCACCACCGAACTCGACGTGCTCGTGATGGACCTTTCCATGCCTGGTCAGAGCGGCATCGACGCCTTGGCGATGATCCGTGCCAAGGCGCCGGACCTGGGCATTCTCATCCTGACCGGTTATCCGGAAGAGCACTACGCGATGAACCTCATCCGCCAGGGTGCGAGCGGCTACCTCAACAAGGAATGCGATCCGATGGAGATCGTGAACGCGATCCGAACCATCGCCCTGGGCCGTCGCTACATCACGCCGGCAGTGGCCGAGTTGCTCGCCCGTCAGCTCGATCGCAAGGACGACGCGGCACCGCACGAGCAGCTTTCCGAGCGCGAGTTCCAGGTGTTCCTGAAGTTGGCCAAGGGGGAAACCGCCGGGGACATCGCGAAGACGCTGTCGCTGTCGGTCAAGACCGTCAGCACCTACCGCACGCGCCTGATGGAAAAGATGAATCTCTCCTCCAACAGCGACCTGACTTACTACGCGCTGAAGAACAAGCTGATCGACTGATCGCTTCCGGCATTGCCTGCACCTCGGCCGGCGGATTGCGCTTCGTGGGGTCCGGTGACCCCGCTGGTTCAGGCACCGCTCGTCGGCTGTCGCAGGGCCGATGATTGCTCGATGCAGAAATCAATGAGCGCATCGATCTCATTCGACTTGTCGAACACCGCGTCCACGCCGAATTGGGCGCAACGCTTGCGGATGTCCGGCGTGGCGTAGTTGCTGAGCACCACCACCTTCTGATCGGGGCGGCGCGCGGTGCAGGATTGGAGAACGCCCAGGCCGCTTCCCTGCTTGAGGAAGAGATCGATGATCGCCAGGTCCCAGGCGTCGGAGTTCTCGTTCAGCCACCGGGTCGCGTCGGCCTCTGTTTCCGCAAAGCCGATCGCGGAGATGCAGGTGAGTTCCTCCAGCGTGCCGACGAGGTTCTCTCGGATCGTGACGTTGTCTTCGACGATGTAGGTTTTCAGTCTGGGCTCCATGAGAACCACGTGTCTCCCTGAGTGTCTTCGCCGGATGCGCCGCCGGTGGGAAGCCGTTGTTGCAATTGCTGGCGAGTCGTAGCGCGCATCATGCAGGCTTCGCCGGCTCCCGGTTGTAGGCGCGTTCTTACGGCGCGAGTGGGATGGATGCCCGTGCGGGGCCTGCACCCTGGCGAAGAGGCCGGCGTCGGCCCGGGCTTGGCGGGAGCGAACTGTCAGTGGGCTGGCCGATGGCCGCACACCGGACAGGCGGGGTCGCGTCCGACGCGAAGGCTGTCGAAGGCGGTCCGGCGGCCATCGAACATCAGCAGGCGGCCGGCCAGCGATGGGCCGATGCCTGCCAGGAGCTTCAGCGCCTCGCTGGCCTGCAGCGTCCCGATGGTGCCCACGACGGGGGCGAAGACGCCGAGCACTGCGCAACGCGTTTCCTCGAAGTCGGCGTCGGGCGGGAAGATACACGCATAGCAGGGCGAAGCGGCGTCACGCGAGTCGTAGACGCTGAGCTGGCCGTCGAAGCGGATGGCCGCACCGGCCACGAGCGGCTTGCCGTGAGCCACACAGGCTCGATTGACCGCATGACGCGTGGCGAAGTTGTCCGAGCAATCGATGACCACATCGGCGGTGGCGACCAGCGTGTCGAGGAGGGCCCGGTCTGCGCGCACCTGGTGCGTCTCGATGCGCGGGTCAGGATTGATGGCTCGCATCGCCTCGGCCGCCGAGTCCACCTTGGGCATGCCCACCCTTGACGACGCATGGGCGATCTGCCGCTGGAGATTTGTGAGATCGACTGTATCGTCATCAACCAGCGTGATGCGGCCGACACCGGCCGCAGCGAGATAGAGCGCCACAGGCGAGCCGAGCCCGCCGGCGCCGATCACGAGCGCATGACCGGCGCACACGCGAGCCTGCCCGTCGATGCCGAACTCTTCCAGCAGGATGTGGCGCGAATAGCGCAGCAGGTCGTGGTCTTCCATGCGCCGCGCCCTGATCCGCAGCCGGGCTGCCCGAAGGAGCCCGCCGGGATCAGTTCTCCTTCTTTTCTTCCTTGTTCTCGACGATCACCTGCGTCTTGCTCACCAGCACCGGCTGACCCTTGAGTCGATTGAAGGCCTGGACCAGCGGGAAGTCCTGCTCGGAGCCGAACTCCGGTACCTTCCGGTCCTGCGGTGGCTTGCGCGCTTCTTCCTCCAGACGCTTGCGGGCCTCGTCTCGCGCCTTCTCGCGCTCCGTGTCCTTGACCTCGGGGCCCTGGCCGCTCGCCAGATGCTTCTCGAGGTCGGCTTCACGCATGCGCAGTGCGGCATAGGGGCTGCCCTCGGCGCTTTCGTCCACCAGGACGTTCGGCACGATGCCCTTGGCCTGGATCGAAGTGCCGCTCGGCGTGTAGTAGCGCGCCGTCGTGATCTTGAGGCCGGTGTCGGGGCCGAGCGGGCGAACCGTCTGGACCGACCCCTTGCCGAAGGTCTGGCTGCCCATCACAGTCGCGCGTTTGTGGTCCTGAAGCGCGCCGGCGACGATTTCGCTGGCGGATGCGGAGCCTTCGTTCACGAGCACGACCAGCGGTACGGTCTTCAGTGCCGCCGGCAGGCTGCGCAACGGGTCGGCACCCGCGCGGCGCTGATAGAACTCGGGCGCAGCCTTGTAGACGGCCTTGCTCTCGGCCAACTGCCCGTCGGTCGACACGACCGTGGCGTTCTCGGGCAGGAACGCCGCAGAGACCGCAACGGCCGCGTCGAGCAGGCCGCCCGGGTCGTTGCGCAGATCGAGCACGAGGCCCTTGAGATTCGGCTCCTGCTTGTAGATTTCGTCGATCTTCTTCACGAAGTCATCGACCGTGCGTTCCTGGAACTGCGACAGGCGGATCCAGGCATATCCAGGCTCGAACACCTTGCCGCGGACCGATTGCGTGCGGATTTCCTCGCGCGTGATGGTCACGGGGAAGGTGCGGTTCTCGTCCTTGCGGAAGATGGTGAGCTGCACCTTGGTGTTGGCCTCGCCTCGCATGCGCTTGACGGCGTCGTTGAGCGAGAGGCCGCGCACCGCCGTGTCGTCGATCTTGGTGATCAGGTCATTGGGCTTGAGGCCTGCGCGGAAAGCCGGAGAGCCTTCGATCGGGGAGACCACCTTGACCAGCCCGTCTTCCTGGGAGATTTCGATGCCCACGCCGACAAAACGCCCGGTCGTGCCTTCACGAAATTCCTTGAAGGACTTCTTGTCGAAGTACTGGGAATGCGGGTCGAGGCCGGCCACCATGCCGGAAATCGCGTCGGAGATGAGCTTCTTCTCGTCCACCGGCTCGACGTAGTCGCTCTTGACCATGCCGAACACGGCCGCGAGCTGCTGCAATTCCTCGAGTGGCAATGGAGCCACCGAACCGCGCGCAACCGTCTGCAGTGACACGGTGGTCAATGCACCGGCAACGGCGCCGGCGGCAACCCAGCCGGTGATCTTCAATTTGTGGCCCATATGTAAGCGTCCTTGTCGCCTGTCAAACCAATATACACAGCTTGGAACCTGCTTGTCCGCCGTGGTTCCGCGAAGCTTCGCGGAGGACCGCGCCTGACTCAGCCCTTGCCCTGGGAGGCGACTGCGGCGGCGGCCTTTTCCGCCGCCTCGGCATCGCCCAGATAGTAGTGGCGCAACGGCTTCAGATCTTCGTCCAGCTCATAGACCAGAGGAATTCCGTTGGGAATGTTCAGGCCCACGATGTCGTCGTCGGAGATTTCGTCGAGGTACTTCACCAGTGCCCGGATCGAGTTGCCATGCGCCGCCACGACCAGCCGGCGGCCGGTTCGAATGGCTGGCGCCATGGACTCGTTCCAGAAGGGAAGCACCCGCGCCACGGTGTCCTTCAGGCACTCGGTCAGCGGCACCTGCTCCGGCGACAGTTTGGCGTAGCGGACATCGCTGCGCTCGCAGCGGGGATCATTCGGCTCCAGCGGCGGCGGCGGAACGTTGTAGCTGCGACGCCAGATGAGCACCTGCTCGTCACCGTACTTCTTGGCGGTTTCAGCCTTGTTCAAGCCCTGAAGGCCGCCGTAGTGGCGTTCGTTCAGCCGCCAGGAGTGGACGACGGGCAGCCACGTGCGATCCAGCTCGTCGAGCGTATGCCACAGCGTCCGGGTGGCTCGTTTCAGCACGCTGGTATAGGCCACGTCGAAATCGTAACCCTCGGCCTTCAGCAGCCGGCCCGCGAGCTTGGCTTGTTCGACGCCCGTGGGGGTCAGGTCGACATCGGTCCAGCCAGTGAAGCGATTTTCAAGATTCCAGGTCGATTCGCCATGGCGGATCAATACCAGTTTGTACATGGGAGAGGCCTTTGAGAACGCGTGCGAAAAGCCGACATTCTAAAATCCGAGGTTTGCCACTCAAGGAACGCCGTGAAATTCATCGTCGACAACTGGCTGCTGATCCTGATCGCGCTGAGCTCCGGCGCGATGCTCGCATGGCCCATGGTGCGTGGTGCGGGCACGGGCACGCTGACGGCCCAGGGCGCGGTGCAGTTGATCAATCGCCAGCGCGCCGTCGTGATCGATGTGCGTGAGCCGGACGAGTTCGCCGCAGGACATGTCACCGGTGCAAAGAACGTGCCGCTGAACCAGCTTGAAGACAAGCTGGCCGGCACGGTCAAGAACAAGTCCCTGCCGCTTCTGCTCATCTGCGCCACCGGCGCGCGTGCGAATCGCGCCGTGGCAACCGCAAAGAAGCTGGGCTATGAGCAGACCCAGGCCATTTCCGGCGGACTCAAGTCCTGGAAAGAGGCCAATCTGCCGGTGGAAAAGGCCTGAAATCCCCCGAGAAATGATGAAGATGCAAGCCGTCAAGATGTACACGACCGCCGTCTGCCCCTACTGCATTCGTGCGAAACAGATTCTGAAGTCCAAGGGTGTCGACCAGATCGAGGAGATCCGTGTCGACAGCGATCCGAAGGCCCGTGCCGCAATGATGGACCTCACCCAGCGGCGCACCGTGCCGCAGATCTTCATTGGCGACACGCATGTCGGCGGCTGCGACGACCTGATCGCGCTCGACGGCCGCGGCGGACTGGTGCCGCTGCTGCAAGGCGCCTGAGCCTGGCGGGCCATAATCGCCCGTTTACGACCCTTGTGGCCCGCTTCGGATGAATTTCCGAGGCGGGCGTTGTTTTGACACCTGAAAGTTCAGCCATGGCCGACCAGCAAGCCCAAGATCCCGTCTTCCAGATCCAGCGCGTCTACCTGAAAGACCTGTCGCTCGAACAGCCCAATTCCCCCGCCATCCTGCTGGAGCAGGAGCAGCCCACGGTCGACATCCAGCTCGGCGTGGACGCGCAGCCCGTGACCGATGGCATCTTCGAGATCACGGTCTCCGCCACCGTGCAGACGAAGATCCAGGACAAGACCGTCTTCCTGGTCGAAGCCAAGCAGGCTGGCATTTTCGAGATCCGCAACCTGCCGGCCGAGCAGATGGGTCCGATCCTCGGGATCGCCTGTCCGCAGATCGTCTATCCCTACCTGCGGGGCAACGTGGCCGACGTGATCCAGCGCGGCGGGTTCCCGCCCGTGCATCTGGCGGAAATCAATTTCCAGGCCATGTTCGAGCAACAGCAGGCCCAGGCGGCTGGCCAGGTTTCGCCCGGCGTCGCACAGTAAGCTCGGGATCGGACGGCGCGCGGCGATGAAGATCTGCGTGATCGGCGCGGGCGCCTGGGGTACCGCGCTCGCCGTCAATGCGGCGGCCCGCCACGATGTCAGCCTCCGGGCGCGTGACGCGGCGCAGGCGCGCGCCATGTCGGCGACGCGTGAAAACGCACGCTATCTCGCGGGTGTGCGACTGCCGTCGTCAGTGAGCGTCGAAGTCGGCGATGCAGCCGCAGGTGCCGGTGGTGCCGATCTGGTGATCGTCGCGACCCCCATGGCCGCGCTTCGCGAGCAACTACGCCTGCTCAGCGACGTCAGCTGCCCGGTGGCCTGGTTGTCCAAGGGCGTGGAGCCGGCGCGGGTCGAATCCGGCAGCGTGGGCCTGCTGGCCCACGAAATCCTTGCCGCCGTCGCGCCTCGCCTGATGGCGGGCGTGCTGAGCGGTCCCAGCTTCGCGTTGGAAGTGGCGCAGGGAAAGCCCACCGCGCTGGTCGCCGCGAGCGTGCATGCGCGAGTGCGCGAGACGCTGGTTGAGGCATTTCACGGGCCCGCACTGCGAATTTATGCAAGCGAGGACATCGTTGGCGTCGAGGTCGGCGGCGCGGTCAAGAACGTGCTTGCCATCGCCACCGGGCTGGCCGATGGCCTTGCGCTCGGCCTCAACGCGCGCGCTGCGCTCATCACCCGCGGCCTGGCGGAAATGAGCCGCTTCGGCGTCGCGCTCGGCGCGCGCGCCGACACTTTCATGGGCCTGTCGGGCCTGGGTGATCTGGTGCTGACGGCCACGGGTGATTTGTCCCGCAACCGGAAGGTCGGCCTGCTGCTGGCCAGGGGCTGCACACTGTCGCAGGCGGTCGATTCGCTCGGCCATGTCGCGGAAGGGGTCTACTGCGCGCGCACGGTGGTTCAACGGGCACGCCATCTCGGCGTCGAGATGCCGATCGCCGAGGCAGTGGTCGCATTGCTCGACGGGCGCGCCCAGCCGGCACAGATCGTCGACGAACTCATGCGTCGCGAGCCCGGGACCGAGTATTCCTGATCGATCGCTGCGAGCGGTTTCAACTCGGTGAATAGGCGAGCCTGACGTAGATCGGCGCGAAGGCTTCGGCCTGAGTGATATCGATCAGCGTTTCCTTGGCCAGTTCAAGCATCGCGATGAAGGTGACGACCATCACCGGCACGCCGCGCGATGGATCGAACAGCTTCTCGAATTCCACGAACTGCCGCCCTTGGAGATGACGGAGCACGATGCTCATATGCTCGCGCACGCTCAATTCCTCGCGCGAGATCTTGTGGTGCTGCACCAGCTTGGCGCGTTTCAGTATGTCGGCCCATGCATCGCGCAGATCGACCACGTTCACATCCGGGAAGCGCGGTCTGATCGATTGCTCGATGTAGACCTGGGCCTTCCAGAAGTCGCGCCCGGCCTGCGGCATGGCATTGAGCGACGCGGCCTGCAGCTTGGTCTGTTCGTATTCGAGCAGGCGGCGGACCAGTTCGGCGCGCGGGTCCTCTGCTTCCTCGCCGTCCGCAGTCTTCTTGGGCGGAAGCAGCATGCGCGACTTGATCTCGATCAGCATCGCGGCCATCAGCAGGTATTCGGCGGCGAGCTCGAGGTTCGTCTGGCGGATTTCGTCGACGTAGCTCAGGTACTGGCGGGTGAGCCCCGCCATTGGAATGTCGAGGATGTTGAAGTTCTGCTTGCGGATCAGGTAGAGCAGAAGATCGAGCGGCCCTTCGAAGGCCTCCAGGAACACCTGCAACGCCTCGGGCGGGATGTAGAGGTCGTTGGGCAGTGCGAAAAGCGGCTCGCCGTAGAGACGGGCCAGCGCCACCTGGTCGACCACCTCGGGCATGGCGCCGACGATGGGCGCGCTGTCGTCTTCGATCAGGTCGTCCACGGTCGAACGCGGTTCGTCGCTCGCGCCGCCGTCAGCGGGTCGGTGCGATGCTGGACCGGGAACGGACCGGATGACCACTTCTTACTTGGTCCGTGTCTGGTAGACGTAGGGCTGCTGCTGCACCCGGGCCTCGCTGTATTCGCGCAACAGGCTGGGGTCGAGGTGCTTGTCCCACAGCAGTGCGCGTCCGGCGCGCTGCTCGGATTCGAGCGTTGGCTTCTTCTCCTTCATTTCTTCGATGAACTGCGTGATCTCGGAGCTGTAGTGGGGGCGGGCGAAGATGGACATGGGTTTGGGGCCTTTGGGTTGCGAATTTTACCGGCGCTCCTCCGGACTGCCGCCGCACCCGTGGATTCCGCATTGAAGGGATCGCCGGCATGCGCTAGCGTGGCGAACTTTCAACCCCCATCGTCCGGGAGACCGCTCATGAAGAAAACACGCGCGCTGTACCTTGTATCGGCCGTCGGGGCCAGTGTCGTGGCGCTGGCCGCCTGCAGCTCGGGCATGCCCTGGGCGTCGGCGCAGAGCAAGATGAGCTTCTTCGTGACGAGCGCGAATCCGGGCAAGGGGGCGGATCTTGGCGGCCTCGCCGGTGCCGACCGTTACTGCCAGAGCCTCGCCTCGAGCGTCGGTGCGGGCGGCCGCACATGGCATGCGTACCTGAGCGACAGTGCGATGGCCGGCAGCCCGGCCGTGAATGCCCGTGACCGCATCGGCAACGGTCCCTGGTTCAATGTGAAGGGTGAGTTGATCGCGAACAACGTGGACGAACTGCACACCGCAAACCACATCAACCAGCAGACGGCGCTGACCGAAAAGGGCGAGATGATCAGCGGCCGAAAGGATCCGGTGAATCTGCACGACATCCTGACCGGTTCATCGCCTGACGGGCGCGCCGTGAACGACGGCAAGGACAACACCTGCGGCAACTGGACCAAGAGCGGCGAGGGCTCCGCCATCGTCGGCCACCACGACCGCAATGGCTTGCGCGACGATGCGCCCTCCAAGTCCTGGAACTCCTCCCATGCCTCGGCGGGCTGCAGCATGGATGCCCTCAAGAAGACCGGCGGCGGCGGCTTGCTCTACTGCTTCGCGCAGAACTGAGAGCAGCGCCGCAGGCGGCGCGTTCCAGAAGGCGCCGCCGCTTCAGTTGGAGCTGTCGCCCGGCAGCACCGCATCGGCCGCCGCACCGACCGCCTTGCCGGTGATGCGCGCGGTCCCGATGGCTGCGTCGGCAGCCAGTCCGACGGCGCCGGCACCCACGCTGACGGCCGTGCTGGCAACGCTGACCACCGCGCAGCCGCCGAGCGCTGCGCCGCTCAGAGCCAGGCAAATCACATACAAGAGGTGTTTGTTCATCGGGCGTCCCATTTCCCGGGGCACTCTCATCGAACCCGCATGCCGGGCGCCGCGCCAGGCCAGGGTTCGAGCACGTGGATGCCGGGTTGCGCCTTCTCGTCGGAATGGCTGGCGGCCAGAACCATCCCTTCGGAGAGGCCGAACTTCATCTTGCGGGGCGCCAGGTTGGCGACCAGCACCGTGAGCTTGCCGACCAGCTGATCCGGCGTGTAGGCCGAGGCAATGCCGGAGAACACATTGCGCGTGCGGCCTTCGCCGGCGTCCAGCGTCAGGCGCAGCAGCTTGGTCGAGCCCTCGACCTTTTCACAGGCGATGATTTTCGCGATGCGCAGGTCGATCTTCGCGAAATCGTCGATCGAAATGGTCGGTGCGATGGCTTCGCCGCCTGGAAGTGCTTCGGCCGTGGTGGCCGGCTCCGCGCCGGCCTCGGCCGCCGGGGGCTCGAACAGCAGGTCGAGCTGCTTGGCGTCGACGCGCTGCATCAGGTGCTTGTAGTCATGGATCGCGTGGCCGGCGCCCAGCAGCTTGCCCGCATCGGCGAACAGCAGCGGGTCGGTGCCGAGGAAGGACTCCACCTGCGCGGCAAGCGCGGGCAGCACGGGCTTCAGGTAAAGCGTGAGCAGGCGGAAGGCCTCGATGCAGGTGGTGCACACGTCGTGCAGCCGCGCGTCCATGTCGGCCTGTTTGGCGAGTTCCCAGGGCTTGTTGTGATCGACGTACTCGTTGATCCTGTCGGCCAGGAGCATGATCTCGCGCATCGCGCGCGCGTAGTCGCGACCGTCGTACAGCGCTTCCAGCGGCTTCGATGCCGCCTGCAGCGCCGCCAGAAGCGCGGCGCCGTCGGACGAGACGGTGCCCAGCCTGCCGCCGAAGCGCTTGGCGATGAAGCCGGCCGCGCGGCTCGCGATGTTGATGTACTTGCCGATCAGGTCCGCATTCACCCGCGCGATGAAATCGTCCGGGTTGAAGTCGACGTCCTCCACCTTGGCGTTGAGCTTGGCTGCGAGGTAATAGCGCAGCCATTCCGGATTCATGCCGATCGACAGGTACTTGAGCGGATCGATGCCCGTGCCCCGGCTCTTGCTCATCTTCTCGCCCGACACCGTGATGAAACCGTGCACATTCACCTGGCTCGGCGTCTTGCGTCCGCTGAACTGCAGCATCGCCGGCCAGAACAGGGTGTGGAAGTACACGATGTCCTTGCCGATGAAGTGCACCTGTTCCACTGCCGGGTCGGCGACGAACTCGTCGAAGCTCTGCGTGGTGCGCGAGGCCTCGTGCCAGTGATTCGCGGCCTGGCCCTTGTCGAAGTGGTTTTTCAGGCTCGCCAGGTAGCCGATCGGCGCGTCGAGCCACACATAGAAGTATTTGCCCGGCGCGTCGGGGATCTCGATGCCGAAATAGGGCGCCTCGCGCGAGATGTCCCAGTCGGCCATGCCGGCCTCGAACCATTCGCCGGCCTTCTTCGCCATCTCGGGCTGCAGCTTGCCGTCCTGTGTCCAGGCCTTCAGGAACTCCACCACCTCCGGGTCGGAGAGCTTGAAGAAGAAGTGCTCGGAGCTGCGCAGCTCGGGCGTGGCGCCGGTGAGCGTCGAATAGGGATTGATGAGTTCGGTGGGCGAATACACGCTGCTGCAGACCTCGCAGGCATCGCCGTACTGGTCCTTGGCGTGGCACACCGGGCACTCGCCCTTGATGTAGCGGTCGGGCAGGAACATGCCCTTGACCGGGTCGTAGAACTGCTCGATGGTGCGCGTGGCGATCATGCCGCCGGCCTTCAGGCGGCGGTAGATGCCCTGCGCCAGCTCGGTGTTCTCGGGGCTGTCCGTGGAGTGCCAGTTGTCGAAGCGGATGTGGAAGCCGTCGAGGTACTGCTTGCGGCCCGCCGCGATCTCGCCGACGAACTCCTGCGGCGTCTTGCCGGCCTTCTCGGCCGCGATCATGATCGGCGCGCCGTGCGCGTCGTCCGCGCCCACGAAATGCACCATATGCCCCTGCATGCGCTGGTATCGCACCCAGATGTCCGCCTGGATGTATTCCATGATGTGGCCCACGTGGAACTTGCCGTTGGCGTAGGGCAGGGCGGTGGTGACGAACAGTTTGCGCTGGGGCATCGGGTGAGGCGCTTTCGGGAGACGGGTGGACGGGCCGGGGCGAGGCGGATCGGAGGTCTGCACCGGCGGAAGAGCCCCGCATTTTAGGTCTCGGGGCTACAGTGACTGGCATACAGGAGGCCCAGGCCGTGATCTCCGGGTACGACATCGCCCTTGCGCAGCCCGCCGACGCGCGGGACATCGCCTTGCTGTCGCGCGAAGCCATCGAATACGGGCTTCCCTGGCGCTGGACCGAGCGGCGCGTGATGCGCTGCATCCGCGACCCGGCGACCAATGTCGCGATCGCGCGGTGGAACGGGGATTTGCGCGGCTTTGCCATCATGCAGTACGGCGACGAGGAGGCGCACGTTCTGCTCTTTGCGGTGCGCGTCGAGCAGCGCAGGCGCGGCGTGGGTTCTGCCCTGTTGCGATGGCTGGAAGCCACGGCGGCCGTCGCCGGCATCCACGCGATCCGGCTGGAGGCGCGGGCAGGCAATGCATCGGCCAGGGCCTTCTACGGGCGCCACGGCTTCCGGGAGGCGGGCCTGAGCCCGGGTTACTACGACGAGGTGGAGGACGCGATCCGCATGGTGAAGGATCTGCGGCACCGCACGCAGGCAGGGTGAATGGGCAGGGAACTAGACTACCCGCCATTCAGGAGCATTCACCGATGGCAGTCACCCAAGAGGCGATCACCGAGGCCCTCAAGGCCGTCCCCGATCCCAACACCGGCAAGGATTTCGTCAGCAGCAAGGCCCTCAGGAACCTGCAGGTCCACGAAGGCGAGGTGTCCTTCGACATCGAGCTCGGCTATCCGGCCAAGAGCCAGATCCCGGCGCTGCGCAAGGCGCTGGTCGCTGCCGCGCGGACCGTGCCCGGTGTCGAGAACGTCTCGGTCAACATCGGCACCAAGGTGATCAGCCATGCCGTGCAGCGCGGCGTGCAGCTGATGCCCAACGTGCGCAACATCATCGCGGTGGCCTCGGGCAAGGGGGGCGTGGGCAAGAGCACCACGGCCGCCAATCTCGCGCTGGCGCTCGCGTCCGAGGGCGCCCGCGTCGGCCTGCTCGATGCCGATATCTACGGGCCCAGCCTGCCCATGATGCTCGGCATCAGCAGGCGGCCCGAAAGCGAGGACGGCAAGACCATGGAGCCCCTCGAGAACCATGGGGTGCAGGTGATGTCGATCGGCTTTCTCGTCGACCAGGACGAAGCCATGATCTGGCGCGGCCCCATGGCCACCCAGGCGCTCGAACAGCTGCTGCGCCAGACGAACTGGAAAGACCTCGACTACCTCATCGTCGACCTGCCGCCGGGCACGGGTGACATCCAGCTCACGCTGTCGCAGCGCGTGCCGATGACCGGCGCCGTGATCGTCACGACACCCCAGGACATCGCATTGCTCGATGCCAGGAAGGGCATCCGCATGTTCGAGAAGGTCGGCGTGCCAATCCTGGGCATCGTGGAGAACATGGCGGTGCACGTGTGCTCGAACTGCGGCCACGTGGAGCACATCTTCGGCGCCGAGGGCGGCAAGAAGATGGCCGAGCAGTTGCAGATGCCATATCTCGGCGCGCTGCCGCTGGACATCAACATCCGGCTGCAGGCCGACAGCGGCAAGCCGACCGTGATCGCCGATCCCGATGGCGAAGTGGCCGGCATCTACAAGGCGGTCGCCCGGCGGGTGGCCGTGGGCATCGCCGAGAAGGCCAAGGACTTCTCGGCCAGGTTCCCGACGATCACGATCAGCAAGAACACCTGAGTTCGCCCTGGGCCGGCCCGGACGGCCCGGCCTCATTCAGCAATTGAATCACTCGATGCATGGATTCAATTTGCCAAGCGGAGCCGGGCGTCCGACAGTCGCAGGGTCCGCGGACCCGCGGGCCGCGTCAGCCGGTACCCCCCGCCCAGGCAATGAATCATCCAGGCCCACTGAAGAACATCGAGGCGATCCCCATCGCCACCCCGGACGCATTGCGTGAGCGCATTCGCCGCAAGAGCAAGCTCAAGGGGCGCCAGCCCGAGGCGGCGTCGCTCGACGAGGTACGCGAACTCATCGGTCCGGCCTCACCCGAGGGCTACCGGCGCGACCTGCTGATCGAGCAACTGCATCTGCTCAACGACGCGCATGGCGCGCTGCACGACCGTCATCTGGTTGCCCTGGCCGCCCTCACCGGCATCCCGATGGCGGAGGTCTACGAGGTCGCGAGCTTCTATCACCACTTCGAGATCGTGCGCGGCGATGCCCGGGCTCCGGGCGTCACGATCCGCGTCTGCGACGGGCTCGCCTGCCAACTCGCGGGCGCGCAGGATCTGCTTGCCCGCCTGCCGGACCTGCTCGGCGTGGCGGGGCGCGCGGATGTGCGCGTCATCGCCGTCCCGTGCATCGGGCGCTGCGAGCAGGCGCCGGCCGCCGCGGTCCATCAGTGTGCGATCCCGAGGGCGACCGAGGCCAAGGTGCTCGCCCTGCTCGATGCCGGGATTGCGCTGAAGGCGCAGGCACCCGATGCCGCGCGCGCCGGCGGCAACTTCCAGCCCGCCGACCTCGCCGAACAAAGCGTGTCGCCGCCGCCCGAACAGACGCAGGCCATTCCCGCGTTCACCGGCTACGACAGCTACCGCGCCCATGGCGGCTATGCGCGCGCGGCCGCGCTGGTCAAGGGCGAGGAAGACATCGAGGCCGCCATCCGCGAGATGGAGGCCTCGGGCCTTCGCGGCCTCGGCGGCGCCGGATTCCCTGCCGGCCGCAAATGGCGCATCGTGCGCGAGCAGCCGGCGCCCCGTTATGTGGCCGTGAACATCGACGAGGGCGAGCCCGGCACCTTCAAGGACCGCACCTACCTGGAACGCGATCCGCATCGTTTCCTGGAAGGCCTGCTGATCGCGGCCCATGCGGTCGGCGCACGGCATTGCTACATCTACCTTCGGGACGAATACCACGACTGCCGCGCCCTGCTGGGCGCGGAGCTCCAGAGGCTGAAGGCCGACCCGCCCTGCGAGCTGCCGCACATCGAGCTGCGTCGCGGCGCCGGAGCCTACATCTGCGGCGAGGAGTCCGCGATGATCGAAAGCCTCGAGGGCAAGCGCGGCGAACCCCGCATGCGGCCGCCTTACATCGCCCAGACCGGACTCTTCGGCCGGCCGACACTGGAGCAGAACTTCGAAACTCTCTACTGGGTGCGCGACATCCTCGACAGGGGTGCGCAGTGGTTCAGCGGCTTCGGGCGCCATGGGCGCAAGGGGTTGCGCAGCTTCAGCGTCAGCGGGCGGGTGCGATATCCGGGCGTCAAGCTGGCTCCGGCCGGGATCACGGCGCGCGAACTGATCGACGAATACTGCGGCGGCATGCAGGAAGGCCATGCGCTCTACGCCTACCTGCCGGGCGGTGCCTCGGGCGGGATTCTTCCGGCCTCCAAGGCGGACGTTCCGCTCGACTTCGACACGCTGCAGCCCCTGGGCTGTTTCATCGGTTCGGCCGCTTTCATGGTCCTGAGCGAGCACGACCGGGTGCGTGATGCGGCGCTCAACCTCATGCGCTTCTTCGCGAACGAGAGTTGCGGCCAGTGCACGCCCTGCCGCGTCGGCACCGCGAAGGCCGCGGCCCTCATGCAGGCGCCGGTATGGGACGAGTCCACGCTGGAGGACCTCGCCCAGGTCATGGGCGACGCGTCGATCTGCGGGCTCGGGCAGGCGGCGCCGAATCCGATCCGGAGCATTCATGCCTACTTTCGCGAGGAAATCGCATGAACGCCCCCGTCAAGCCTTCGCAGTTCATGCCCCGCGCCGTGGACTTCACGCTCGACGGACGCCCGTTCCAGGCCGTCGAAGGCGAGACCATCCTGAAAGCCGCGCAGCGGCACGGGGTGGACATTCCGTACCTGTGCCACAAGGACGGCCTGCGGCCGGACGGCAATTGCCGCGCCTGCGTGGTCGAGATCGAGGGCGAGCGCGCCCTCGCACCGAGCTGCTGCCGGAGCGTCACGCCGGGCATGACCGTGCAGGCGTCCAGCCCGCGCGCGGCCAAGAGCCGCCGCATGGTGCTGGAAATGCTGCTCTCCGACATGCCGGACCAGGGCTACAAGTGGAACGATGAAGAAGCCGCACCCACAGGAGCGGCAGCCGATGTCGGCCAGCATGGGGAACTCAGCGACTGGGCCGCGCGCCTGAAGGTCCGGGTGCGGCCCGCGCTTCGGGCGCTGCGTCGCGAGCAGCCGGCGCCTGATGTCTCGCATCCGGCCATGGCCGTCCATCTCGATGCCTGCATCCAGTGCAACCGCTGCGTACGCGCCTGCCGCGAGGAGCAGGTCAACGATGTGATCGGCTACGCACTGCGCGGCGATCAGTCGAGGATCGTCTTCGATCTCGACGATCCGATGGGTGAAAGTACGTGCGTCGGCTGCGGCGAATGCGTGCAGGCCTGCCCGACCGGCGCGTTGATGCCCAAGAGCCGCATCGGCTCGCAGCAGGTGGACCGCAAGGTCGATTCGGTCTGCCCCTTCTGCGGCGTGGGCTGCCTGATCACCTACAACGTCAAGGACGAGAAGATCCTCAGCGTCGACGGCCGCGACGGGCCCGCGAACCACGGCCGGCTGTGCGTGAAGGGGCGCTTCGGCTTCGACTACGCGCACCATCCGCAGCGCCTGACCCGGCCGCTCGTGCGCAGGGCCGGCGTGCCCAAGGACCCCGGCGACGCGCCTCGCCCGGCGGACTGGCGCGAAGTGTTCCGCGAAGCGAGCTGGGACGAAGCCCTGGCGCTCGCGGCGGGCAAGCTCAAGAGCCTGCGCGATGTCCATGGCCCCAAGGCACTGGCGGGCTTCGGATCGGCCAAGGGCAGCAACGAGGAAGCCTACCTGTTCCAGAAACTGGTGCGCACCGGCTTCGGCAGCAACAACGTCGACCACTGCACGCGCCTGTGCCATGCGTCCAGTGTCGCGGCCTTGCTGGAAGGCGTCGGCTCCGGCGCGGTGAGCAACCCGGTCAGTGACGTCGAGAAGGCCGAGCTGGTCTTCATCATCGGCTCCAATCCGACCGCCAATCATCCGGTGGCCGCCACCTGGATGAAGAATGCGGCCCGGCGCGGCACGAAGATCGTCCTGGCCGATCCACGCCGCACCGACATGGCCAGGCACGCCTGGCGCACGCTGCAGTTCAAGGCCGATACCGACGTCGCGATGCTCAACGCACTGATCCACGCGGTGATCGACGAAGGCCTCGCGGACCAGGAATTCATCCGCACGCGCGTGGACAATTTCGAGGCGCTGCGCGAGAGCGTGAAGGGCTATAGCCCCGAGGCGATGGCACCCATCTGTGGCGTGCCGGCCCAGACCCTGCGCGAGGTGGCGCGCGCCTTCGCGACCGCCCGCGGCGCGATGATCCTCTGGGGCATGGGCGTGAGCCAGCATGTCCACGGCACCGACAACGTCCGCTGCCTGATCGCACTGGCCAGCGTGACCGGCCAGATCGGCAAGCCGGGCTCGGGGCTGCATCCCCTGCGCGGCCAGAACAACGTGCAGGGCGCGAGCGATGCGGGGCTGATCCCGATGATGTTCCCCAACTACCAGCGCGTCGACAACGGCGCCGCGCATGCGTGGTTCGAGAAGTTCTGGGGCATGCCGCTGGACGACAAGCCCGGCTATACGGTGGTCGAGATCATGCACAAGGCGCTCGCGCCCGAGTCGGATCCGCACAAGGTGCGCGGCATGTACATCATGGGCGAGAACCCGGCGATGAGCGATCCGGACCTGAACCATGCCCGCCATGCGCTCGCGAGTCTCGAGCATCTGGTGGTGCAGGACATCTTCATGACCGAGACCGCCTGGCTGGCCGACGTGGTCCTGCCCGCCAGCGCCTGGCCCGAGAAGACCGGCACGGTGAGCAACACCGACCGCATGGTGCAACTGGGCCAGCGCGCCATCGATCCGCCGGGCGACGCGCGGCCGGATCTGTGGATCGTCCAGCAGATCGCCAGCCGCATGGGCCTGTCGTGGCACTACGAAGGCGAAGAGTGCGGCGTGGCCGCCGTCTACGAGGAAATGCGCCAGGCCATGGACGCGGCCATCGGCGGCATCACCTGGGAGCGGCTCCTGCGCGAGTCGAGCGTGACCTACCCTTGCCTGAGCGCGGACGATCCGGGCCAGCCGATCGTCTTCACGGACCACTTCCCGACCCCCGACGGCCGCGTGAAACTGGTGCCGGCCGACATCATCCCGGCCGACGAACGCCCCGACAGCGACTATCCCTTCGTGCTCATCACCGGCCGCCAGCTCGAGCACTGGCACACCGGCAGCATGACGCGCCGCTCGACGGTGCTCGACGCGCTGGAGCCGATGGCGACGGCTTCCATGAACCAGGCCGATCTGCAGGCCCTGGGCTTGGTGCCCGGCGAGGTGATCACGATCCGCTCGCGCCGCGGCGAGGTCGCGATCCATGTGCGGCGTGACGACGGTACGCCGAACGGCGCGGTGTTCGTGCCCTTTGCCTATTACGAGGCGGCCGCCAACCTGATGACGAACGCGGCCCTCGACCCCTTCGGGAAGATCCCGGAATTCAAGTATTGCGCGGTGCGGGTCCTGCGCGGCGGCACGCCGATGGCGGCGGCGGGGTACGGAACGGGTGCGACACCCGACAATGTGCCCCAGCCATGGACAGCATCGACCTGATCAGAACCTATCGCGAAGTCGCCTCGCTCGGCAGCTTTTCGCGCGCCGCCTCCAAGCTGGGCGTATCGAAGGCGACCGTCAGCAAGTACGTGTCCGAGCTGGAAGGGCGGCTCGGCGTGCGGCTCCTGAACCGCTCCACGCGCGCGGTCAGCCTGACCGATGCCGGCGCGCTGCTGCTCGAGCGCAGCAAGCCCATGATGGACATGTTCGAGCTCACCCAGGCCGAAGTCCAGGAGCATGCGAGCCACCCCACGGGCCGCCTGCGCATCTCGGCACCGCCCGGTGCAGGGCAGGGCGACCTGCCCAAGCTGCTGGGGCAGTTCATGGGCCACTATCCCGATGTCAGCATCTCGCTGATGCTGACCAACCGTCCGGTGGACATGGCGGAGGACGCGATCGACGTCGCGCTGCACTTCGGTCCGGTCGAGGACGAGAACCTGATCGTGCGCAAGCTGGCGCAGGGGAATCTGGTCGTCTGCGCCTCCCCCGTCTACTGGCGCAAGCACGGCAAGCCCACGCATCCGCGCGAGCTGAGCGAGCACGACGGCCTGACGAATTCCCGGCTCGGGCCGCATCCGCACTGGCGCTTCGAGGTCGATGGCAAGCCCTTCGACGTGCCCATCAAGAGCCGCATGGATTCGACCGAGAGCACGGCGCTGATCGAGGTCGCGTTGCTGGGCCTGGGCGTCGTCTACATGCCGCAGATCCTGGTCCAGTCGCACCTCGATCAAGGGGAACTGCTCCCGGTGCTCGAGGACTATGTGCGCAGCGACATGTGGCTGTCGGCCGCCTATCTCCAGCGCCGGCACAACAGCGCGGCGCTGCGTGCGCTGCTCGACTTTCTCGAAAGCCGCTTCCGCGTGCGCGGGAAATCGAAGCGCTGAGCACGCAGCCGGCGCGCGACACGTTCTGCCAAATGCTCCCGGGTTCGCGGCGAACAACCGCGAGTTAGCCCGTTTGTTTCCGGTTTCGGATCTCCAGCCCCGCTCGTAAGCTCTTCGTATTCAATGAATGACAGGAGCAGGGGTATGGCAAGACTGATCATCCTGGCCCGGTACAGCGGAGTCCGGCAGATCAACATCGAGGATCCGATCACGACCATCGGACGGGCCGGCAGCAACCGGGTCTGCATCGACAGCGAGTGTGTCGGCCGGCATCACGCCGCCATTCGATGGACCGGCGGCCGCTTCATGCTGACGGACATGGGGAGCCGCAACGGAACCTATGTGAACGACGAGAAAGTGCATGTCCGGGCGCTGGCCAACGGCGACGCGATCATGATCGGCGATTGCCGGCTGCGCTTTCTCCACAGCAACCGGGTCCTGGCGCCCGTGGATGACCTGGCGCTCGTGTCGGGCCCGGATTCCCTCATGCAGACTGCCGCGCCGATGCAGCGGCGGCGGCACGAGAACGTGCCGGCCCTTGCGCGTTGAGCCGGCGGCTGCCCGGATCACATTCCTTGGGCGCCTTCCTGGCGCCGGCGCCGGGGACGCGCCGGCATCTCCCTCCGGATCTCAAGCGTACTGAAGTGCGGCGGCCTGGCGCCGGGCCGTCATCTGTGCCATGCGGCGTTCGTCGATCATGCGGGCCGCCAGTTGCGCGGCCATCTCGAGCTTGCGCAGATCCTTGGCTTCCAGTGCCGCGTTCGGATTGAGGCTGAAGGAATAGAAGGTGCCGTACATCAGTCCATCCGCCAGCATCACCGGCGCGCTGAGATAGCAGCCCGAGGGCACGCGGGCATTCACGACCTGCTTGCAGAAGGCGAGTTCGAGCGGTTCGGCCTGTTCGTCGATGAACTGCGCCCGGCTGGAGGGCTGGGCGCGGCGGGACACACGCTGGCCATCGAGGACTTCGCACGCAAACGCTGCTTCCATGCCGTGCTGCTCGCGAAGCAGCTTCAGGACCTGGCGGACGGCCGGGTCGATCAGCGGATCGCATGCATCGGGCGTCGCGATGAGCAGCTCGGACACTTTCACTTCGAAGGCGTCGATGGCGTAGTCGTTGTCGTAGAAGCTCATGGCGTGGACCTCGTTTGGTATGGCGTCTATTGAAACCCAGATTCGCCCTGAAACCTGAAAATGAGAACTATCGTTTCCTTCGTGGAGGAGATATTTGTCACAAAGTACTACCTTTGTTCGCCGCTGGATACGATCGCAGGGGGGCGGTTTCCCGACGTTGCCCCACGTCTTGCATGAGCTATCGTCCGCCTCATGGATCACTCTCTGACGCATGCCGTGGACCGCTCGGAAACCTCGGTTTCCGAGGAGCGTCCGGCCTTGGCCGTGGCAGTCGTGATGCGTCGCGAGCGGCTGCACGGACCCTCGAGCCACTGGCAGCCCTGGCGCTGGTCCCTCGAGGCAGTCATGCCCGACGCGCCGGGTTTCGGCAGTGAACCCAGGCTCCTGGAGGACAGGGACGGCGAGCAGCGCTGGTTGCATCCGGGCTTTGAAGTCGCGCTCTATCGCGATGAAGCCGAGGGCTATCACCTGAATGTCTCCGCGCCCGCGCCGTGCTGGTTCGTGCTGTGGCGGATGGACGAGCTGCCGACTCTCGCGCCGGAGCCGATCCCGAGGCCGGTGACCGTGACCCTGAGCTACAACGAGGCCGGCCGCTGGCTCGACGCGCAGGAAACCGTCGAACAAGTCCCCGCGCCCGAGGAGATCGTGGCGTGGCTGCGCGCCTATGCGCAGGAACACTACGTGGTCGAGCAGAAGCGGCGCAAGCGGCCCGAGAGCTTCAAGCCGCTGATGGATCGATTCGGGAACGCGGCCAGCGTTTCGACGGAAAAGAGGCGCGGCGGGGGTGGCGGCGATGTCTGAAGGGTTCTTCGAGCGTTGGTCCCGGCGGAAACAGCAGGTCCGCGATGGCCAGGCCATCCAAGGGGACGTTGCGCCGGTGCCGGCGGCGTCAGAGCCGCCATCTTCCATTCCGGTCCAAGGCAGCACGTCCGGCGGGCGGCCGCCGGGCATGGAAGGGGCGCCGCCGGACACGCTCCCGCTGACTCTCGCGGACGCCGAGGCGCTGAACATGGATTCGGACTTCAAGCCTTTCATCGCCAGGGATGTCGCGCCCGAAGTCAGGAATGCCGCATTCAGGAAGCTCTTCGCCGACCCGCACTTCAACTTGATGGACGGTCTGGACACCTATGTGGACGACTATTCCAGGCCGTCCCCGCTGCCCGACAGCGCCCTGCGCCAGATGGCCAGCGCGCGTCTCATGAAACTGGTCGATGACCCGCAGGACGGCCAAGAGACTCCTGCAGACGCTGGATTGCCGGCCGTGGCAGAGTCGAACGACCCCGTCGCCCACCCCAGTCCGCCGACCGCCGATGCGCGACCGGACAGCCAAGAGACCGATGACCACCACGCTGATCTGCGACTGCAACAAGACGATGCCTCTCGAGGCGAAGGCGCTCGGCGCGGCTCTGGGTGAGACTCTTCCCCTTCATTCCGCGTTGTGCCGCCGCGAGGCGGCGTCTTTCCAGCAGGCCATCCGTTCCGGGGAGGATGTGGTGCTTGCCTGCACCCAGGAGAAGCGCCTGTTCGGTGAACTGGCGGGGCAGACGCCCGGCGCGGTGTCTCCGATCCGCTTCGTGAACATCCGCGAGACCGGCGGCTGGAGCCGCGATGCGAAGCGTGCCGGTCCCAAGATCGCGGCCCAACTCGCCGCCGCGCGCCTGCCGGAGCCCGAGCCCGTTGCGACCGTGAGCTATGCCAGCCAGGGGCGGCTGCTCGTGGTGGGGCCGCTGGATCTTGCGGAAAGTGCCGCGGCGCTGGTTGCGGACACGATGTCCGTGACGATCCTCGCGCGCGGGCCCGGGGCTTCGGGTGGCGCGCAGGATCGCCGCTGGAGCGTGGTCGCCGGCCACATCGATTCGCTGGAGGGATGGCTCGGCGCATTCCGCCTGCGCTGGACCCGCGACAACCCGATCGATCTCGACCTGTGCACACGGTGCAATGCCTGCGTGGCCGCCTGCCCCGAACAAGCCATCGGACTCGACTACCAGGTCGACCTTGCGCGATGCGGCTCGCACCGCGATTGCGTGCATGCCTGCACCGTGGCCGGCGCGATCGACTTCGGGCGTTCGCCGCAGCCCTTCGAAGCCGACTTCGACCTGGTTCTGGACCTGGGCGTCGACCCGCTCATCGACTGGCACGCGCCGCCGCAAGGCTATTTCCATCTGCCGGGCGGCGCCGACACCCCCCACGCTGCACACACGCTCTTGCGCCTGCGGGAGATGGTGGGCGAGTTCGAAAAGCCCAAGTTCTTCGACTACCAGCCCAGGCTCTGCGCCCACAGCCGCAACGAGCAGGTCGGCTGCAATGCCTGCATCGAAGTGTGCTCGACCCATGCCATCCGAAGCGACAAGGCCCATCAGCGCATCGTCGTGGAGCCGCATCTCTGCGTGGGCTGCGGCGCCTGTACGACCGTCTGCCCGACGGGTGCGCTGGGCTATGCCTATCCGCATGCTGCCGATCTGGGACTCAAGCTGCGCACGCTGCTGTCGGCCTACGCGGGCGCCGGCGGTCGCGATGCCGTGCTGCTGCTGCACAGCGAGGAGGGCGGCCAGGCCCTGGTGGATGCGCTGGGGCGCCAGGCGCGCCTCGGCAAGGCGGATGGCGTACCCGCGAACGTGATCCCCGTGAGTCTCTGGCATGCGGCGAGCACCGGCATCGACCTCTGGTTGAGCGCGGTGGCCTTCGGCGCCTCAAGGATTGCCGTGCTCTGCACGGGCGAAGAGGCGCCGCAGTACGTCGACGCGCTGAAGGCGCAGATGGGCACCGCGCAGGCGCTGCTGAATGGACTCGGCTATGCCGGCACCCATTTCCAACTCGTGGAAGCGTCGACGCCGGCCGTGCTCGACAGTGCGCTCTCGACCCTGGGCGAGCTGCGCCCGCACCTGCCGGCGAAGCCGGCCCGCTTTGCGATCGGTGCGACCAAGCGCGCGACGCTCGAACTCGCGCTCGACCATCTGCTGGACGAATCGCCCGCTCGCGCCGCCGGGGCGTCCGTCGCTGCCCTGAGCCTGCCGGACGGCGCCCCCTTCGGCGCGATTGCCGTCGACAAGGACAAGTGCACCCTGTGCCTCGCATGCGTCAACGCATGTCCCGCGAGCGCATTGCAGGACAACCTCAATGCGCCGCAACTGCGCTTCATCGAGAAGAACTGCGTGCAATGCGGACTGTGCGAGAAGACCTGCCCCGAAGATGCGATCTCGCTCGTTCCCCGCTTCCTGGCCGCGCCCGAGCGCAGCCAGCCGGTGGTACTGAACGAGGCCCGGCCCTGGGCCTGCATCCGCTGTGGCCGGCCCTTCGGGACCGAGAAGGCAATCGAAGGCATGCTGGCTCGGCTGGCCGGCCATGCGATGTTCCAGGGCGAGGCGATCGAGCGGCTCAAGATGTGCAGCGACTGCCGGGTGATCGACCTCTTCAGCGCACGCAACGAAATGAAGATCACGCCGTCATGAGCCGGACCCCGCCCTTTCCCGTGACCTCGGCCCTGGACGAGGAACTCGCGCGCGCCGAACTCTACGGACTGCTCGCGCGGCTCTGGTACGCGGCGCCCGATGCGCAGCTGCTCGAAGCCTTCCAGGTCGCACCGACCGAGGCGCCGGCAGCCGGCGCCTATCTCGAGGAGCCCTGGCGTCAACTGGTGGGTGCCGCGCGCGGCATCGATCCTCCGATGGCCCGCAGCGAGTACGACGCGCTGTTCGGCGGCATCGGCAAGCCCGAGGTCTATCTGTTCGGCTCGCACTACCTGAGCGGTTTTCTCAACGACAAGCCGCTCGTCCGCCTGCGCAAGGATCTGGAGCGCCTCGGCCTCGCGCGCGATGAGTCGGTGCCCGAGCCGGAGGACCACGTCGCCTGCCTGTTCGAGGTCATGCGCTATCTCATCGCGGGAGAGGACGTGGCGGTGGCGAATCTTGCGCAGCAGCAGGCCTTCTTCTCGGCACACCTCCAATCCTGGCTGCCTGCCCTTTGCGATGCTGTGGCGCAGCATCCGAAGGCACGTCTCTACGCCGGGCTCGCGGTCTTCACGCGCGCATTCGCCGAGGTGGAGTCGCAGGGCTTCGACATGCTGGACGGATCGGCCGGATCGTTCGCATCGCCCGATTAGGGTCTGAACTACTATTCAAGCGTATGTAACTGGATTCATATGTGATCCATTCCAGCCACTTCTGGAGTACTCATGCAGAACAGCCAAAGCGCCGGCGCGAAACCGGCATCCCGTCGCGGATTCTTCATGGGAGCTGCGACTGTCGGGGTGGCCGCGGCCGCCGTCACGACCTTGCCCAGGCTTGTCGAAGCGCCCGCCGGACCGGCCGATCCCGAGGCACTCCGGCCCGCTCCTGAAAAGGGCGGCGGCTACACGCTGAGCGAACACGTGAAGCGCTACTACAGAACCACATCGGCCTAGGACGAAGACGATGCTGCTCACCAGGAAATCGAAGGATGCGGCGCGCGATGGCATCCGCGCGCATCCGGATTCCATCGCGGTGCCTGACTCGTCCTCGCTCGTGCAAAGCCTGCGCCGTGGACTGTCGAACGCGCTGCCGACCATGGACCGGCGTGCCTTCCTGCGCCGTTCCGGCCTGGGGGTCGGCGCGGGACTGGCGGCGAGCCAGCTGACCTTGATTCGCAAGGCGCAGGCGGCCGACGGCAAGCCGGCCATCGGCGCCGGCAAGGTCGAAGTGAAGCGGACCGTCTGCACGCACTGCTCGGTGGGCTGCGCCTCGGATGCCGTGGTCGAGAACGGCGTGTGGGTGCGGCAGGAGCCCGTCTTCGATTCGCCCATCAACCTGGGCGCCCATTGCGCCAAGGGCGCCGCGCTGCGCGAGCACGGCCACGGCGAATACAGGCTGCGCTATCCGATGAAGCTGGTGAACGGCAAGTACGAGCGCATCAGCTGGGACACCGCACTCGACGAGATCACCGCCAGGCTGCAGGAATTGCGCAAGGCCAGCGGTCCGGACTCCGTCTACTGGATCGGTTCGAGCAAGCACAGCAACGAACAGTCCTACCTGCTGCGCAAGTTCGTGAGCTTCTTCGGCAGCAACAACTGCGACCACCAGGCGCGCATCTGCCACTCGACCACCGTCGCGGGCGTCGCGAACACCTGGGGCTACGGCGCGATGACCAATTCGTACAACGACATGCGCAATGCGAAGGTCGCGATGTACATCGGTTCGAACGCCGCCGAGGCGCATCCGGTGAGCATGCTGCACATGCTGCATGCCAAGGAGAACGGCTGCAAGATGATCGTGGTCGATCCGCGCTTCACCCGCACGGCGGCCAAGGCCGACGAGTACGTGCGCATCCGCTCGGGTTCGGACATCGCCTTCCTGTTCGGCATCCTGCATCACATCTTCAAGAACGGCTGGGAAGACAAGAAGTACATCGACGATCGGGTCTACGGCATGGACGAGGTCCGCGCCGAGGTGCTGGCGAAGTGGACGCCCGACAAGGTCGAGGAAGTCTGCGGCGTCAAGGAAGCGCAGGTGCTCAAGGTCGCGACCTGGCTCAACGAGAACCGGCCCGGCACGGTGGTCTGGTGCATGGGCCAGACGCAGCACACCATCGGCAACGCCATCGTGCGCGCCTCCTGCATTCTTCAGCTGGCCCTGGGCAACGTGGGACGGTCGGGCGGCGGCACCAACATCTTCCGAGGCCACGACAACGTGCAGGGCGCGACCGACGTCGGCCCGAATCCCGATTCGCTGCCCGGCTACTACGGCCTTCTCGAAGGATCGTGGAGGCACTTCGCCGCCACCTGGGGCGTGGACTTCGACTGGATCAAGGGCCGGTTCGCCTCGCCCGCGATGATGGGCAAGCCGGGCATGACCGTCTCCCGGTGGATCGATGGCGTGCTCGAGAAGAACGAGCTGATCGACCAGGACAACAACCTGCGCGCGGTGTTCTATTGGGGGCACGCGCCGAACTCGCAGACGCGCGGGCTCGAAATGAAGCGCGCCATGGACAAGCTGGACATGCTGGTCGTGATCGATCCCTATCCGTCGGCCACGGCGGCCATGGCCGCCATGCCCGGCAGGCCCGAGGACCTGAATCCGAACCGCGCCGTGTACCTGCTGCCGGCCTGCACGCAGTTCGAGACCAGCGGCTCGGTGACGGCCTCGAACCGCTCGCTCCAGTGGCGCGAGAAGGTGATCGAGCCGCTGTGGGAAAGCCGCAGCGACCACATGATCATGCAGCAGTTCGCCGACCGACTGGGCTTCGGCAAGGAACTGAGCAGGAACTACAAGATGCAGAAGGTCAAGGGCATGGACGAGCCCGTGCCGGACGACATCCTGCGCGAGATCAACCGCTGCTGCTGGGCCATCGGCTACACCGGCCAGAGTCCCGAGCGCCTGCAGGCGCACATGCGCAACATGAACGTCTTCGACGTGCGCACCCTGCGGGCCAGGGCGGGCAAGGACAAGGTCAACGGCTACGACCTCACCGGCGACTACTACGGCCTGCCCTGGCCCTGCTACGGCACGCCCGAACTGAAGCACCCGGGCTCGCCGAACCTCTACGACACCTCCAGGCATGTGATGGACGGTGGCGGCAACTTCCGCGCGAATTTCGGCGTGGAGCGCAACGGCAAGAACCTGCTGGCCGAAGACGGCTCGCATTCGCTGGGCGCCGAGATCACGACGGGCTATCCGGAGCTCGATCACCTGCTGCTCAAGAAGCTCGGCTGGTGGGGCGAACTCACCGATGCCGAGAAGGCCAAGGCCGAAGGCAAGAACTGGAAGACCGACCCCTCGGGCGGCATGATCCGCGTGTTCATGAAGAACCATGGCTGCCATCCCTTCGGCAACGCCAAGGCCCGCGCGGTGGTGTGGAATTTCCCCGACGCCATCCCGCAGCACCGCGAGCCGCTCTACGGCACCCGGCCCGATCTGGTCGCGAAGTATCCGACGCACGACGACAAGATGGCCTTCTGGCGCCTGCCCACGCTCTACAAGAGCGTGCAGCAGAAGAACGTCGCGGACAAGCTCGCGGAGAAATTCCCCTACATCATGACCTCCGGGCGCCTGGTCGAGTACGAAGGCGGCGGCGAGGAGACGCGATCCAACCCCTGGCTGGCCGAGCTTCAGCAGGAGATGTTCATCGAGATCAATCCGAAGGTCGCGGCGGAGAAGAACATCCGGGACGGTGAGCGCGTCTGGGTCCACACGCCGACCGGTGCCCGGCTCAACGTGCAGGCCCAGGTGACGGAGCGCGTCGGACCCGACACGGTGTTCATGCCCTTCCATTTCTCCGGCCGATGGCAGGGTGCCGACCTGCTGGCCTACTACCCCAAGGGCGCGGCGCCGATCGTGCGCGGCGAGGCGATCAACACCTCGACCACCTATGGCTACGACAGCGTGACCATGATGCAAGAGACCAAGACCACCGTCTGCAACATCGAGAAGGCATAGGATGAGGCACACCCCCAGGCTTGCCCACTACGTGTGGCCGCCCGCCCCCTTGCAGGGGGCAGCGTCGGCGGAGCCGGATGCGCGGCGCTTCCCGGGAGGGGCGCGAGGGTTCATGCGGTGTGGCGGCGTATCAGGAGGGATGACATGGCTCGAATGAAATTCATCTGCGATGCCGAGCGCTGCATCGAATGCAACGGCTGCGTCACCGCCTGCAAGAACGAGAACGAGGTGCCATGGGGCGTGAACCGTCGTCGCGTGGTCACGCTCAATGACGGCGTGCCGGGCGAGAAATCCATCTCGGTCGCCTGTATGCATTGCTCCGACGCGCCGTGCATGGCGGTCTGTCCGGTGCAGTGCTTCTACCGCACCGAGGAGGGTGTGGTGCTGCACGACAAGAGCGTGTGCATCGGCTGCGGCTACTGCTCCTATGCCTGCCCCTTCGGCGCGCCGCAGTTCCCCTCGCAGGGCACCTTCGGCGCGCGCGGCAAGATGGACAAGTGCACCTTCTGCGCGGGCGGACCCGAGGCCAACGGCTCCGAGGAGGAGTTCAGCCGGTACGGACGCAATCGCCTGGCCGAAGGCAAGCTGCCCGCCTGCGCGGAAATGTGCTCGACCAAGGCGCTGCTGGCCGGCGATGGCGATGTGGTGGCCGACATCTTCCGCACCCGCGTGCTGCACCGGGGCAAGGGCGCCGAGGTCTGGGGCTGGGGCACGGCCTATGGATCGCAGCAGGCGGGCACGCCCAACAGCGGAGGCACCAAATGAAAGCCCTGGCACTGATGGCGGCGGCCTGCATGCTGGTGCTCGCGAGCGCCTGCAGCGAAAAGCCGCAGACCAACGCGGAGGGCGTCAGGCACGATGCCCCGCCCTGGAGCGGCACCGGCGTCCAGCCCGACAGCGGCACGGCCTTCACCGCACCCGGATGGCAGGTCGGCGACAAGACCGCGTGGCAGCAGCAGCTGAAGACGCGCGCGCAGAACCAGAACGACTACGTCAAGGACAACTGAGCGGAGGTCCCATGCGCTGCACGAAACGCTTGCTGGCGGCCCTGGCCTTGATGTCATCGCTGGGGCTCGTACCGGCCATGGCGCAGCAGGCGCCCAACCCCGCGGCGCAAGGCCCCGTCTCCGGCCCCGCGCCCGATACCGCAGCGGCCGCCAAGGCGCCGCAGGCCGACGCCGGCATCCGCAGCCAGAACATCTTCGAGGTCAAACCCGAGGCGAGTGCCGATCCCCATTACCTGGACCAAACCAACGGCGAGCGCATGAAGGTTCAGCCGGGCAACAATGCCCCGATCTGGCGCGAGGTGCGTGGCGGGGTGACCGGCTACAGCAGCCTGCCGCTCGGCGAGGCGCCCGAGGCCGGCAACCTGATCCAGCGCTTCGTGCAGTACCCCGGCTCGCGCTTCACCAATGCCGGCGAAGCCTGGCGGCAGGTACGCAACGACTGGATCATTCCCTACGGCGCGGCGCTGCTGTTCGTGACCCTGCTCGCGCTTGCGCTCTTCTACTTCGCGCGCGGCCCGATCGGCCTGCACGGCCCGGAGACCGGCCGGAAGATCGAGCGCTTCACCCCCTTCGAGCGCGCCACCCACTGGTCGAACGCGATCGCCTTCGTCACCCTGGCGGTGTCGGGCATCGTCATGGCCTTCGGCAAGTTCTTCCTGCTGCCGGTGCTCGGCGGCGCGCTCTTCGGATGGCTGAGCTATGCGCTCAAGACCCTGCACAACTTCGTGGGCCCGCTCTTCGTGCTCACGACGATCTTCATGATCGTCACCTTCATCCGCAGCAACTGGCCGCGCGCGGAGGACGTCGGCTGGATCCTGCACGCGGGCGGACTGTTCGGCGGCAAGGAGCCGCCTTCGCATCGTTTCAACGCGGGCGAGAAGCTCATCTTCTGGGGCGGCGTGCTGTTCCTGGGCGCCATCGTCATCGGCTCGGGCCTTTTCCTGGACAAGCTGCTGCCGGGCATCGTCTATACGCGCGGCAGCATGCAGGTCGCCCACATGATCCATGCCATCGCGACGCTGTGCATGATCGCGATGATCCTGGGCCACATCTATATCGGCACGCTCGGCATGCGCGGCGCCTATGCCGCCATGCGCGAGGGCTATGTCGACGAAACCTGGGCGCGCGAGCATCACAAGCTCTGGCATGACGACATCGTTGCCGGCAAGATTCCCGCTCAGCGCAGCGCGCAGGCGCAGAGTGGCATCTCCTCGCAGGACGCGCGCATCGAGGCACGCCCCTCTTGAACCCCGCACCATGACAAACGTATCCAGTCTCCGCATCCCTCGCACGGCACCGGCACTCGTGGCGGGGCTGTTCGCCGGCCTTCTCTGTGCCGCTGCCGCGTTCGCCAGGCTGCCGCCGCCGCCCGACACGCCGGAGGCGAAGGCCAAGGCGGCCGAGGCTGCCGCCAGAACGGCATGGAGCGCCAAGGTCGACGCCTTCCAGCTCTGCCAGTCACAGGACCGCGTCGCGGCCAAGTACCGCGCAAGTGCCGCATCGTCCGGCAAGGAGGTCCAGGCGGCGGTGGCAACACCGCCCTGCAGCGATCCCGGCCCCTTCGCGTTCACGCCGCCCGCCGAGGCTTCCGGCGCGCAGCCGCCGGCCCCCAGGCAGTGACGGTGCCTTCTTCGCTGCCGCGCCTGAGTGCGGCGCGCGCGGCGCTCACGCGGGAGGTGGATGTCATCGATGAATTCGGCGAGCGCGGCCGGGTCTCCATCCCCGCCGAGCGCGACCTGACGGTCTATGTGGACCGCCGCGAACTCGTCACCCTCATGACCCTCGGTGCGCAGCCCGAACTGCTGGTGCTCGGCTACCTGCTGAACCAGCGGCTCATCGAATCGGCTGCCGATGTCGAGTCGATCACGGTCGACTGGGAGGTCGGCGCCGCGGGGGTGAAGACGCATGCCGGCATCGACCGCATCGAGGAGCGGACCGCCAAGCGGGTCGTCACGACCGGCTGCGGCCAGGGCAGCGTGTTCGGCGAATTGATGGCCGGCATCGAGCGGCTGGCCTTGCCCGACACCCGCATGTCGCAGGCGCAGCTCTATGCCCTGGTCAACGCGATCCGGCTCCAGGAGAGCACCTATAAGTCCGCCGGCTCGGTCCACGGCTGCGCGCTCTTCACGCTCGACGAAGGGGCAATCGACGGCGAGGGCGTGACCATGCGCTGCTTCGTGGAGGACGTCGGCCGCCACAACGCGATCGATACCATCGCGGGCTGGATCGCGATGCAGCCCGCGGGCTCGGTGGCGGGTGGCCGCGTGTTCTACACCACCGGGCGCCTGACCAGCGAAATGGTCATCAAGTCGGCGCAGATGGGCGTCGCGATCGTGGTGTCGCGCAGCGGCATCACCCAGATGGGCCACGAGGTGGCGACGCGTGTCGGCCTGTGCGCGATCGGTCGCGCCACCCATCGCCGCTTCATCTGCTATTCGGGGGCCGGGCGGCTGCGCCTGCAGCCGGCGCTGGCAGGCGAGCGGCCCGGCCGCACGTCCTGAGCAAGACCTTCTTTTCGGCCCGCCGGGCCGGCTCGGCTATCGTGCGCCGATGACTGCAATTCTTCGCCTTGGCTGGCGCACGCTGTGGCGCGATCTTCGCGCCGGCGAGCTGCGCCTGCTCATCGTCGCCGTCCTGCTCGCGGTGGCGGCGCTCACCGCCGTCGGATTCTTCGCCGATCGCCTGCAGGGCGGGCTCCAGCGCGATGCGCGTCAGCTCCTGGGCGGCGACGCGGTGCTGGCCAGCGACAGGCCGACGCCTCCCGCCTTCCTGCAGCAGGCCCAGGCGCTCGGGCTTCAGACCACGAGCACCTACGGATTTCCGACCATGGCGCGCGCCACCGATGCGCAGGGCGGCGCCACCAAGCTGGTCGCGCTCAAGGCCGTGGCGTCCGGCTACCCGCTGCGCGGCAGCCTGCAGGTCGCCGGCGAGCCGGAGCAGCCCGGCCAGTCCACGCGCGAGGTGCCGAAGCCCGGCGAGGCCTGGGTCGATGCGTCGCTGCTCGAATCGCTGGCCCTGAAGCCCGGCGACACGCTCCTGCTCGGCGATGCGGACTTCCGCATCACGAGCGTCATCACGCTCGAACCCGACCGCGGCGCCGGCTTCATGAACTTTGCGCCGCGCGTGATGCTCAATCAGGCCGACGTGGCGCGCACGGGCCTGGTCCAGCCCGCCAGCCGCGTGAGCTACCGTTTCGCGGTCGCTGGCGAGGCGGGCGCGGTCCGGCGCTTCACCGACTGGGCCGAAACGACGATCAAGCAGGACGACCTGCGCGGCGCGCGCCTCGAGTCCTTCGAAAGCGGCAGGCCGGAAATGCGCCAGACCCTCGACCGGGCCGGGAAATTCCTGAACCTCGTCGCGCTGCTGGCCGCCCTGCTGTCGGCCGTCGCGGTGGCGCTGGCGGCACGCGCCTTCGCCGCGGCCCATCTCGACGACTGCGCCATGCTGCGCGTGCTGGGGCAGAGCCAGCGTGCCATCGCGGGCGCCTACACCTTCGAATTCGCCGTGGTCGGCGTGGCCGCGAGCGTGCTTGGTGTGGCGATCGGCTTCGGCGTGCACTACGTGTTCGTCCTGCTTCTGTCCGGGCTGATCGAAAGCGCCTTGCCGGCGCCGAGCCTGTGGCCGGTCGCTTTCGGCCTTGGCGTGGGCCTGACCTTGCTGTTCGCCTTCGGGCTGCCGCCTGTGCTGCAGCTCGCGCGGGTGCCGCCCTTGCGGGTGATCCGCCGCGACGTGGGCAGTCTCAAGCCCGCCTCGCTGGCGGTGCTCGGGCTCGGCGTTGCGGGATTCGCGGCGCTCCTGGTCGCGGCCAGCAGCGATCTCAAGCTGGGCCTGATCGCGGTCGGCGGTTTCGCCGGTGCCGTTGCGGTGTTTGCCCTGCTGAGCTGGCTGGGCGTGCTGGTGCTCAGGCGCGCCGTCAATGAATCGACGGCGCCACGCTGGCTGGTGCTCGCCACGCGCCAGATCTCGGCCCGCCCCGCCTATGCGGCGGTGCAGGTGAGTGCGCTCGCGGTCGGCCTTCTGGCGCTGATCCTGCTCGTGCTGCTGCGAACGGACCTCGTGTCGAGCTGGCGCAAGGCGACGCCGCCCGATGCGCCGAACCGCTTCGTGATCAACGTCATGCCCGACCAGAGCACGGAATTCCAGAAGACACTGCGCGACAACGGCGTGCGCACGTTCGACTGGTATCCCATGATCCGGGGCCGCCTGGTCGCCGTCAACGACAAGCCGGTGTCGCCCGACGACTATGCGGATGATCGCGCCAAGCGGCTGGTCGATCGCGAGTTCAATCTCAGCAACAGCGTGGATGCGCCGCCGCACAACCTCGTGACCGCCGGGGCCTGGAAGCCGGGTGCGCCCGGCGAACTCAGCGTCGAGGAGGGCCTGGCGGAAACACTGGGCCTGAAGCTGGGCGACCGGCTGCGCTTCGACGTCGGCGGCACCACCAGCGATGCGCGCATCACCTCGCTGCGCAAAGTGGACTGGGGTTCGATGCATGCGAACTTCTTCGTCATGTACACGGTCGCCGATCTGCCTGACCTGCCCGTGACCTACATGGGGGCATTCCGCGCGCCGCCGGTCAAGGGATTCGACAACGCGCTGGTGCGGCGCTACCCGAACATCACGAGCGTCGACATGAGCGCCACGATCGGACAGGTGCAGCGGGTGCTCGACCAGGTGATCCGGGCGGTGGAGTTCCTGTTCGGCTTCACGCTTGCCGCGGGGCTGGTGGTGTTGTTCGCCGCCGTCACGGCGACGCGCGAGGAGCGGGCGCGCGAGTTCGCGATCATGCGCGCCGTGGGTGCGCGCGCGAGTCTGTTGCGGCAGGTCCAGCGGGCCGAACTCGCAGGCGTCGGCCTGATGGCCGGCTTTCTCGCGAGCCTGGTGGCCTCGGGCATCGCCTGGGCATTGGCGCGCTACGTGTTCGAATTTTCCTGGACAGCTTCCCCGCTGGTGCCCTTGGCGGGGGCGGCGGCGGGTGCTGTCCTGGCGCTTGCGGCCGGCTGGTGGGGCTTGCGCGAGGTGCTGCGGCGGCCGGTGGTCGCGACGCTGCGGCAGGCTTCGGAATAGCGCCGCCCGGGCAAGGACGCGCCGTTCGGAGGATTCCCGGCGAACGGCGAACTTCCAGCTGAAGCTCAGGGTCCAACAGACTCCTCGCTTCGGCGGAGGTTACCGTGAAGAAACTGGTCCTGGCCGTTCTCCTTGCCGCTCTGGCCGGCGGCGCAAGTGCAAACCCTGGTTTCGGTGGAATGAATGGCGGCGGCCGTGGTGGCGGCTTCCACGGAAATGTCGGAGTCCATGCGTTCCATGGATTCGGCGGCTTTCCCGTCCATCATGGATTCGCTCCCCATCGCAGTTTCGTGTTCATTGGAGCGGCTGTTCCTCCGCTGGTCTATTACGGCTACCCGGCGGTCGGCTACATGGACGGGCAATCCCTGTATTTGTACTGTCCGAACCCCAGTGGGTATTACCCTGCCATTCAGTATTGCCCCACAGGCTGGCTGCAGGTCGTGCAATAGCTGGGTCCGTGCCGGGTCCGCCGCCTTCGAGGCGCCCCGGCCTGATGTGCTGAATTCGCGGCGGCGGGAGTGCGTCAGCGCGCCGGGAGCGCGTCCCGGGCCAAGCTGTCGCGGCGCAGAATCTCCTTGACCATGGCGCTGAATTGCCTCGCCAGCACGGCGCGCACCACCATTCTTCCGATGACGGGCGGGACCGGGAATTCCGGAATCAGACGCCCGGAATAGGAGAGCCGCACTCCGCCCGTGGGAAGGTTCTCCAGCGTGTATCGACCCTCGAACTCCTTGAGGTTGCCGTCCACGGCGCGCGCCACGATGCGCTGCGGTGGAAACTCATCCACTGCCAGTTTCACGTTGACGGGCTGCCGGAAGTACAGGAAGCGGAATTGCCCCGTCTGCTCGACGAGCAGCTTGTCGCCATTTCGCTCCACCACGTGTGAACTGCGCATGTCCGGAATGAATTGGGCGAGGTGCTCATAGTCGGAGATGACCTGCCACACCGTGGCCGGGTCCACCTGCATGTCGGCAGATGCCGTCACGGTGATCAGCTCGCCCTGACTGCCGGTCTCGATGTGGACGTGCTGCGCGGCGGCTGTGAGCGGCATGCAGAGTGCCCAGGCCAGAGCCAGGACCGTGCCCATCCGCAGGCGCCATTTGCTGATCATGGGTCCGACAGGCTGCCGACCTGGCGTGCGCGGATGCTGAAGCGCAGGCTCAGGCGGTCCTGCACCTGGATTGCACCGCCGAGAATCGAGAGGGGCACGATGCCGAAATCCGATTGGTTGAATTCGAGCGATCCGGTCACAGTCATCTCGCCCGGCCCGGTCTCCATCTGTGCCGGCACCTCGAACATGCGCTTGACCCCGTGCAGTGTGATCGCGACGGCGAGCCGTGCGCCATCGCGTTTCTTCTCGAGCGTCGAGACGCGGACCAGCGCGAAAGGGAATCGCTGCGCTTCCAGCACCCGGTCCAGCATGTTGGTGCGTGTGCCGGCGATGTCGGACTCGGTGGGCTGCGTGTCCAGGCTCGCTTCGGCACGAAGCACCGGCTCGTCGACCGAGAGTGTGCTCAGGCGAATGTAGAGGTCGGCACGGCCTTCTTCAGGCGCCGCATAGCCCTGTACCTCATGGCTCGCGACGACGTGATCGTGCCCCATGCGCGCAAGCGATCCGGCACGGCGCACGATGATGGCGACGAGCGAGCGCGCGTGATCGATGCGATAGATGTTCCTGCCCTGTGCCGATGCCTGCTCGTAGTCGCTCAGCGGAAATCCCTCCGGCACCTCTCCCGGTACGAAGGCCGGCACGAACGCCGGCACGAACGCCGGCTCGGTCGCATGGCGGATCTGTGGCGCACACGCCGCGATCATGAGCGTCGCGAAGATGGCGGCGACCTGCGCCGCGCCAACGCGCCGGCGCCACACCTGCGGCCCTGCCCGATCGCCTTTGATACGGGGCAGGGATGCCGGGGCGGCGCTCGGCAGTGAGGTGGGCGGCTTGGCGCGCATGGCCGCCACTCTAGCGAATTCGAACCCGCGGTGATGAAGTCGTGCGTCTTCATCTCGCGCGGCGCACGTTCAATGCGCGGGGGGATGTCGGGGAGGCAATCCGGCGCGGTCCGCGATGCTTTCCGAGTCCCGCGACAATGGCGCCCATGCAGATTCAGGACAAGCCTCCCTTCGACACCCCCTTCGAATGGATTGGCGGCGAAGACCGGGTGCGGGCCCTCGTGGACCGCTTCTACGACCTCATGGAGCTGGAGCCGGCGTACGCACGGCTTCGCGCGGTGCACGGCACCTCGCTGGACAACGCGCGGCAGCGGCTTTTCTGGTTTCTATGCGGATGGCTGGGCGGCCCGCAGCACTACACCGATCGCTTCGGCCATCCGATGCTGCGCGCCAGGCACCTGCCGCAGAGCATCGGCGGCCACAGCATCGGCATCCGGGAGCGCGACGAGTGGCTCGCGTGCATGGACCAGGCCATGGGCGACACCGGCGTGCCCGAAGACTTGCGCGCGCGCCTGCGCAATTCCTTCTTCCAGACGGCCGACTGGATGCGCAACCGCGGCGAATAGCGCGACGAGCGGGCTCCTCAGCGCCGCCCGGGCGCAAGCAGCACCACCAGCGCCCCCGCGCCCCCGTCGGCGGGCTTGGCCTGCACGAAGGCCAGGGTTTCCGATTTCTGGATCAGCCAGCGCTGCACCTTCGCCTTGAGCACCGGCTGGCGTCCGGGCGACCCCAGCCCCTTGCCATGCACGACGCGCACGCAGCGCAGGCCCTGCTTGTGCGCCTCGCGAATGAACGCGCCCAGTGCTTCTCGCGCCTCGTCGCTGCGCATGCCGTGAAGATCGATCTGGCGCTGGATCGACCATTCCCCGGCCCGCAGCTTGCGGGTCACGTCGGTGGAAATGCCGGTGCGGCGGAAGCTCATTGCGTCGTCGGCGTCGAGCAGGGTGCTGACATCGAATTCGTCGGAGAGCGACTCGCGCAGCACGCGCTGCTCATCGAGCTGGTGCTGCACCGGAATCGGCGCCGGCGGCTCCGGGCTGAGGTGCACGGTGGGCTTGCGCTGCAAGGGACGCGTGGCGCCGATGGCGCGCACGAAGAGGTTCTGCTCGGCCTGGCGCTTCTTCTGCGCGGCCTGGCGCTCGGCTTCCTCGGCGGCCTCCCGTTCACGCGCTTGCGCGAGTGCGCGCTGCACGTCCTTGAGATCGGCGAGGCTCTTGAGGGATTTGGGGCGGGACGGCATGGGACGGGAGGGACGGGCCGTCCACAGTATGCCTGCGAGTCCTCATGCGACCGTGGGAGTCAGCCTTTGGGCCGCCCGCGTCAGACCAGGCCGCGCTCGGCCATCGAGAGGGCCTGGCCCTTGCCGACGATCACGTGATCCAGGACGCGGATGTCGAGCATGGCCAGGGAGGTCTTGAGCTTTTCGGTGATCATCTGGTCGGCACGCGATGGTTCGACGCAGCCGCTCGGATGGTTGTGTGCCAGCACGATGGCGGCTGCACCGTGATGCAGGCAGCGTACGACAATCTCGCGCGGATACACGCTCGTGTGTGTGAGGGTGCCGCGAAAGAGTTCCTCCATCGCGATCAGGCGGTTCTGCGCATCGAGGAAGAGCGTGGCGAACACCTCATGCGGCCGTTCGGACAGATGCAGTTGGAGGAAGTTCTTGACCGCCCTGGCCGAGTCGAGCACTTCACGTTCCTTCATGCGCTGGAACAGAACCCGGCGTGCCAGCTCCAGCACGGCCATCAGCTCGGCGCGTTTGGCGTTGCCGCCCAGGCCCTTGATGCGTTTGAGGTCGCTCGCGGTGGCGTTCAGAAGGCCCGCCAGGCCTCCGAACTCGCAAAGCAATTCGTCTGCAAGCTGCAGGACATTCTTGCCGGCCACGCCGGTTCTCAGCAGAAGTGCAAGCAACTCGGTGTCGGCCAGGGCGTCGGGCCCGCGCTCGATCATCTTCTCGCGCGGACGCGCGTCGACTGGCAAATCCTTGAAAGCCATGTATTTTTCCGGGCCGCGGCCCACTCCCTAAAATGCGGAACCCAGTGTATCGGGAAGTCCCATCTTGTCTTCGTCCAGCAGCACCGAAGCCGTCGTCCGGCCCGGCTCCTTCCTCACCTTGCGCTATCGCCTCTCGGGGCCGGCGGGCGACATCATCAACACCTTCGGCGACAAGCCCGCCACGCTGTCCCTCGGCGCGGGGGAACTCTCGCCGGCCGTCGAGCAGCGCCTGATCGGCATGAAGGAGGGCGCGCGGGCCACCTTCGAGCTGGCCGCGGGCGAGGCCTTCGGCGAGCGCAATCCCGACATGCAGCAGTGGGTCGCACGCAAGCTGTTGGCCGAGATGGGCGATCCCGACGAGCAGTACGCGGTCGGCGACGTGGTCGAATTCCCGACGCCCGACGGCACGGGCCGCTATGCCGGCGTCGTGATCGAATCCAACGAGACGGCGGTGCGCTTCGATTTCAACCATCCGCTCGCAGGTCAGCCGGTGACCTTCGAGGTCGAGCTGATCGGCGTCCTGTGAGGACCATCCAGGAAATCGTGCTGGCCGAGCCGCGCGGCTTCTGCGCCGGCGTCGATCGGGCGATCGAGATCGTCGAACGCGCGATCGCCAAGTTCGGCGCGCCGATCTACGTGCGCCACGAGATCGTTCACAACACCTATGTGGTCAACGAGCTCAAGGCCAAGGGCGCGGTGTTCATCGAGGACCTGGCCGAGGTGCCCCCGGGGGCGACGCTGGTGTTCAGCGCCCACGGCGTGAGCAAGGCGGTGCAGAACGAGGCGCGCGAGCGCGGTTTCGAGATCTTCGATGCGACCTGCCCGCTCGTGACCAAGGTGCACGTGGAGGTCGCGAAGCTCGCCAGGGAGGGGTACGAGTTCATCATGATCGGCCACAAGGGGCATCCCGAGGTCGAAGGCACGATGGGCCAGCTTTCGAGCGGCATCCACCTGGTGGAGGACGTGGAGGATGTCGCGCGCGTCGCTCCCTCGCAGACCGAGAGGCTGGCGGTCGTGACGCAGACCACGCTGTCGGTCGATGACGCGGCCGAGATCACGGCCGCGGTGCGTGCCCGTTTCCCCGGTGTGCGCGAGCCGAAGCAGCAGGACATCTGCTATGCCACGCAGAACCGCCAGGACGCCGTGAAGATGCTGAGCCCGCAGGTGGATCTGCTGATCGTGGTCGGCAGCCCGACCAGCTCGAACAGCAATCGCCTGCGCGAGCTGGCCGAGCGCCTGGGTACCGAAAGCTACATGGTGGACTCGGCCGCCGAGCTGCAGCCGCGCTGGTTCGAGGACAAGCTGCGCGTCGGCATCACCGCCGGTGCCTCCGCGCCCGAGGTGCTGGTGCGCGAAGTGGTCGATCGGGTCAAGGCGCTGGGCGCAGTCTCCGTGCGCAGGATGGACGGCATCGAGGAAACCTTGAAGTTCCCCCTGCCCAAGGGCCTCAAGATCGATGACATGCCCCCGCCGGGCCATATCTCGTGAGCGGCACGGCGCACGATTGGCACGGCGAGATCGAGGCGGCGGCCCGTCGCCTGTCTGACGCGGCGCCGGGTTTCGTGCGCGAGACCCCGTTGTGGAAGCTGCCGGGGCGTACGTTCGGCATCGAGGTGCCGGGTGTCGAGGTCTGGCTCAAGCTCGAGCAACTGCAGGTCAGCGGCAGCTTCAAGGCCCGCGGGATGATGAACCGGCTGCTGGCCAACCAGATCCCGGCGAGCGGTGTCATCGTCGCTTCCGGCGGCAATGCGGGCATCGCGACCGCGGCCGCGGCGCAGGCGCTGGGGGTGCGTTGCGAAGTCTTCCTGCCGACGGTCTCGTCCGAAGCGAAGCGGGCTCGGCTGCGCGCCCTCGGCGCGGATGTCGTGGTCGGCGGGGACGTCTATGCCGATGCGCTGGCGGCCTGCCTGCGGCGGCAGAGCGAAACCGGTGCGCTGCTCACGCATGCCTATGACCAGCCTGAAGTCGTGGCGGGCGCGGGGACGCTGGGTCGCGAGATCGAACAGCAGGGCGGCCTGCCCGACGCGGTGTTCGTGAGCGTGGGCGGTGGCGGCCTGATCGGCGGAATCGCCGCCTGGTTCGATGGTCGCAGCCGGGTTGTCGCGCTCGAGCCCTCGCGTGCTCCAACGCTTCACCGTGCGCGCGAGGCGGGCCGTCCCGTCGACGTGGAGGTCGGCGGCGTGGCGGCCGACTCGCTGGGCGCACGCCGTATCGGCTCGATTGCGTGGGAGATCGCCCAAGGAGGGATCGACGACGCGTTGCTGCTCGAGGACGATGCGATCCGCGAGGCCCAGTCCTGGCTGTGGCGCGAACTCAAGCTGGCCGTCGAACCGGCCGCGGCCTTGCCGCTCGCCGCATTGCGGACCGGCACCTACCTGCCGCGCGAGAACGAGAAGCTGGCCCTCGTCATCTGCGGCGCGAACGTCGATCCGTCCACCCTGGCCTGAGCGCGCGCCGCGCTTCGGCGGCGAGTTTTCGCCGAAGCCCATGCGGAGCCGACCCATGTCGCCGAAGGCCGGGCGGTCTCCCCCAGAAGACGCCAGCCCGAAGATAGGGCGGGGATCGTGTTCGGCGCGCACCTAAAATTGCCCGATGCTCGATATCACACTGTTACGCAAGGACCTCGCGTCGGTCGTCGCCCGCCTCGAAACGCGGAAGAAGAACCAGACCTTCCTGGATGTCGCGACCTTCAGCGCGCTGGAGGCCGAGCGCAAGACGCTGCAGACCCGCACCGAGGAACTGCAGGCCCGACGCAATGCGCTGAACAAGCAGATCGGTCCCTTGAAGGCGAAGGGCGAACCGGTCGATGCGCTGATGACCGAGGTCAATGCGCTGAAGGCCGAACAGGAGTCTTCCGCCACGCGGCTGGAAGCGATCCAGCCGGAATTGCAGGCGCTTCTCCTGGCGGTTCCCAATCTGCCGCACGAGAGCGTGCCGGTGGGCGAGGACGAGCATGCGAATGTCGAAGTGCGGCGCTGGAGTCCGCAGGGCGGCGAGGGTGCCGCCGCGCCCGCGCTGGGCTTCGAGCCCAGGGACCATGTGGACCTGGGCGGGCCGCTGGGCCTGGATTTCGAGACCGGCGTGAAGCTGTCGGGCTCGCGCTTCACCGTCATGAAAGGTCCGATCGCGCGGCTGCACCGGGCGCTTGCCCAGTTCATGGTGGACTTGCAGACCGAGCGGCACGGCTATGTCGAGTGCTATGTGCCCTACGTGGTCAACGCGGACACGCTGCGCGGCACGGGCCAGTTGCCCAAGTTCGAGGGCGACCTCTTCGCTGCCAGGAAGGGCGGCCAGGAGGGCGAGCCGGCGCCGGACCATTCGGCGCTCTACCTCATTCCGACCAGCGAAGTCCCGCTGACCAACTTCGTGCGCGACGAAGTGCTGGCCGAATCGCAGCTTCCGATCCGCCTCACCGCCCATACGCCGTGCTTCCGCTCGGAGGCCGGCAGCGCCGGCCGCGACACGCGCGGCATGATCCGCCAGCACCAGTTCGACAAGGTGGAGATGGTGCAGATCACCCATCCGGAGAAGAGCTACGAGGCGCTCGAAGCCATGACCGGACATGCCGAGGCCGTGCTTCGCGCGCTGGAGCTGCCGTACCGCGTGGTGCTGCTGTGCACCGGCGACATGGGCTTCGGTTCGAGCAAGACCTATGACCTCGAAGTCTGGCTGCCGGCGCAGAACACCTATCGCGAGATCAGCTCGGTGTCGAACTGCGAAGCCTTCCAGGCGCGCCGGCTGCAGGCGCGCTTCAAGAATGCGCAGGGCAAGAACGAACTCGTGCACACGCTGAACGGGTCGGGCCTTGCGGTGGGCCGGACGCTGGTCGCGGTCCTCGAGAACAATCAGAACGAAGACGGTTCGATCCGGGTGCCCAAGGCACTTCAGCCTTATATGGGCGGCATCGAGCTTCTGCGCGGCTGAAACTCGCGGCCGTCCGAAAAAGCGGCTCGAGAGCCTGCTAGAATCGCCGGCTCGACAGACACCCCGGAGAGGTGGCAGAGTGGTCGAATGTACCTGACTCGAAATCAGGCGTACGGTATCCCCGTACCGAGGGTTCGAATCCCTCCCTCTCCGCCAGGTAGTGCTAATTAGATGATTGGTAAGCGGTTTTTTGGAATCGCCTCATCCAATCTCTATTTCCCGGTACTTCCTGGTGCTCGAATAGGAGCGCCGTTCCTGCAAGTTGCCAAGGCAAATGCCGCGGCCAAGGCGGCCGCCCCTTTCTCTGCATGCATAGAACACCCCGCTCGTCTTGAGCCGTTGACCTGTCAACGCTCAGATCGACCGCGTCCAGAGGGCAGCCGATATTGCTCACCAGAATGGCCAGCATCAAGAGGCCGCGCGCAAGGAAGCTGACCTCAAGCTGGGTCAGGGTGTGGGAATTCGCACGAAACGTTCGATGATGAGCAGCGCTGCGTGGAGCGTGTAGAGGACGAGAAAGGTCCCTATGAGGTCTCCCACGAACATCGGCGCCAGGCCCTGCAGCGGATTCGACTCAATGCCGACCGCCCAGAAGAACAAGTTGTGCAGGACCACGCTGCATGCGGCGCCAAGCAGGGCGAACTTCATTAACTGCCCTGCGGTCAGCCCGTGCAGCCCTAACGGCACCTTGAGCCATCTCATGCCCACGTAGACCGCAATCAACGGAGCCCCTGCGGACAGCGTGGCGACGGTGAGCGATTGCCCCAGAGGGGCGTTGAAGGCAGTTCGGTTTGTCACCATGGCTCCGAGCCAGAGACCCAGGGCGCCACGGCGCCCGAGCGCCATGACACTCAACAGGCGCGCGCCTGCGGGCAGGAACACCCAGTTGATGAGCCGTGTCCACTCGAAGGACGCGAAGAACCAGGAATTGAGTTCGAATAGCACGACCCAGGCCGCCGCCGTCCCGGCAACTTGCAGAATCAACGGCATCGACCGGCTGTCCCTTTAACGACTTCGCTGCCGCGCCGCCATCTCCAGGGCCTGGCCCAGCTTGGCGAAGTAGGCCTTGGCGGCATTCGTTGGGACGATGTACTTGATGCGACTGTCGGTCGCGTCTTCCTGCAAGTCGATGAGGCCGTGTTCCCGCAGGGACTTGAGGCGTCGATGGACCGTGGTGGGCGACGTGTCCAGCGCAAGCTCCATCGCCTGCAGCACCGTGACCTTGGCGCCAGTGGCCCATATGGCGGCCAGGCCGTTCAGAACGCGTTCTTCGACGGCATCCAGCTTCGGAAGCCCTCTTATGGCGCTCACAAGGTTCAGGAATCTCCAGTAGTTCTGGGACAAGACGTCAGGCTTGGTCATGAGAGTTGCCATCGGTTTTCATTGCCATGGTTGCAACTATATCGCCGCTTCCGCAGGCTATTGAGCCATTGGCGCAAGCAGCCTTCATGCGGGCTCGCCGGGACTATGCCAACGGTGGCCGTCCTCGGACTGGAGGAGCAATCGTGGTCGTTGAGTGACACGCTGTGCACTTTGCCACGCATCAGCGTGCTGGTTTGGTGCGTTGCACCAGTCTGGAAACAGTTGCCAAACTGGCAGGTAATAATCCATCCGCGCTGCAGGGCCTTCGGAGGGAGGAACTCTTCAGTCGAGGGCTCCCTTCAGTTGTTGGCACGCATTGCCGACAACCGAAGGCCGATGAGACAACACGGAGTATCGCTTGAAGAGGTTTTTGCGCTTTGGGGCAGTTGTGACGGTGATGCTGTGTGCGTTCCTCACTCAACACGCGTTCGCGGAGGTACCGCAGGTGGCGCTCGCATCGGTTGCGTTTTCCGGCGGCGATTCGTCAGTCGACCAGCGCTTTCCCTTCTCGCAGCGGTACATCAAGGAACTCCGCCAGGCTGGCGACCTGGTGGACAACCGCATGCGCAGCGCAATCGCCCAGACTCCCCCGCAGAACATCCAACTGCTGCCAGGTCAGATTGACGACCTGAAGGGCCGCGACCAGGCGCTGGTCACATCGCTGGTGGTGACCTCCGAGACCGTGTCGGTCGAGAGCTTCGGAGCTCTGCGCAAGCTCTTTGTGCTCATTCGTGGCCAGGCACTGTTCTTTGACTTCAAGTCGATGACGGTCATTCGCGCCTATCCGCTGAGCTTCGCCTACATCGACGTCCTCGACCATCAACCCTCTGACGCTGAAGTGCTCCAGCGGGTGAAGCAGGTCTATGAAGGCGCGCAAGGCAAGCCCGGCATCTTCGCGCGGTATGCGGGTGTGCTCGCCAAGGCCACCGTGCCGTCTCAGGTGCCCCGATTCCTCAAGGTGACCAAGGTCAACCTGCAGCCCGACGTGATGAACAGCCTGCCGGCGTACCTGAAGGATTCCCCAGACGTCGCGCAAACCTGGGCGGCTGACCTGGTTGGCGAAGCTATCTCGACGCGCGTGGGTGTTCCAATCATTCCGTACATCGAAGGCCAAGCAGTGGGCCGCGTCATGAAGGTCCAAATCTCGGACGGCGACGTGTACACGCTGAAGCTGCCGCCGCCGGACTATGAAATCACCGTTGATTTCAGCGGCTTGAAGAAGGTGAAGTACAGCGAGGGTGCGGCCGGGGCCAGCTACATCTATGGCTCATTCGCGACCATCAAGATTGAAGAGCCGCAGTTGGGCGCCGTGTACCTGAACACTGCGCTGAAGAACGGCGAAGTCAAGGTCGTGCCCGCCACCCAGACCTACGTGGACGACTTCCCCGCCTTCTACGACTCGGTGAACGGCCTGTTCCACAAGCTGGCAGATGCCATCAGTGGCAAGGGCAACAACTGGTTGAAGTCTGCTTCGACCGCGCCGGACATCGAGGCCCAGATTCTCAAAACCAAGGAGTTGATGAACCTATGCAAGTAATCCGCACATTTGCGTTGCTGCTGCTCGCGGCATTTGCAATCTCGGCGAGCGCTCAGGTGCAGCAGGCGAGGGGGAAGGCGACCATCACCTACCAAGGCAAGGCGGCGTCCCCTGACGACAAGGCCAAGGCCACGCAAGCCGCCCAGTTAAAGGCCGTCGAGTTCTACTACGCCGAGGCCGGTCAGTCCGAGGCTGAGAACTTCGATGCGGTGCGTGACAAGATTCTTGCGAATCCCGACCGCTTCATCCTCGAGTCGACGGTGCTCGCCGAGGAGGACAGTGCGGACAAGAAGCAGTACACAGTGGCCGTGCGCGTGTCGCTCAACGTCGCCAACCTGCGCAACCTGGTGAAGTCGAACTCCGCTGTCGCGAAGGCTGGCCGCACTGAGAAGTCTCCTCTTGCCTTCCTGTTCGTCTCGCGTCAGGTGGCTTCGGTCAAGTCCTTCGACGACCGCGTCTACAAGCGCGTCGATGAGACCGCCAAGGGCAGCCAGAGCGAATCGAGCGCGCAGCGTGGCGTCGAGGGCGAATCCATCAGCCGAGGCCAAATCAAGACCAATAGCTCTACTGCGTCGCAAAGCGAAGCAGCGGCGAGCCTGTCGCGCAGCATTGAAACCGGTGGCAGCACCACGAAGCGCTCCAGCGAAGCGACGTGGCGCCTGATTCCAAGTGCCAACCTGAGCCAGGTCTTTACTTCCACCTTCTCTCGCGCGGGCTTCAAGGTGAACGAAGCAGCACTGGTCGAGCCCTACGCCGGCGGCCAGTTCAAGGTGTCCAAGGTCGAGGACGACTACAAGGCGGGCAATGACCTGACGGCGGCAACGCTCAACTCGGTCGTCGCCGGGATGCGCGTTGCGAAGGTGCCGTATGTGGCGCTCGGAACACTGGATGTCGGCGCTGCCGACAAGGACCCGAACACAGGTCTCGTGCGGGTGGCAGTCACCGTCAACGCCAAGATTCTGGACGTGAATCAGGCGATTCCCGAGACGATTGCATCCGTCGGGCCCGTGCAGTACTCCGGGGTTGGCCCTTCCGAGGACGAAGCGCGCACCGCGGCTCTGAAGAACGCAGCAAACAACGCAGCGCGCGAGCTCACCAGTCAGGTCACAAACCTGAACGTCCAATGATTTCCATCAACTACTCGAACGAAAGCGCAAAGAGAATGAACAAGGTGCCTTGCTCCCTGGCCGTTGCGGCCGTCCTGGCTGTCGGCCTTCCCACGGTTGCGAGCGCTCAGTTTTCGCTTCCGTCCATCCCCGGCGTCACCAAGGGCGGCAGTGCGGCTCCGGCAGCCGAACTCGGCGCTGAGCAAGATGGCCTGGTGCGTTCGTATGTGGCTGCCAACAAGGACGTCCTGACCGCAAACTCCAAGATGGCTGAAGCGCTTGGTCTCAAGCAGGAGGCCGCGAAGCTGCAGGAGACCTCCGATGCCCTGACCCAAGGCTCGACGAAGGACAACCTCGATTCCGCCAACACCGCAATCACCACGTCCACCGACGCGGTTGCAGCCGAAATGGCGAAGAAGCCTGTGCTCGACGCGCAGTCGAAAGCCATCTTCGGGGCGGGCCTTCTGTCGCTGGTCTCTGGCGTCAACAAGTACGTCGGTGTCGGCAAGAACGTCAAGGATATGGGCACCCACCTGTCGGGAGCGTCCCCCCTTCAGCTGCCGAAGCTGCAGTCGGCGGTGTTCATCGTCTCGAAGTTCCCTACCTCGATGTCGTCAGTCTCGACGGCGCTTTCGACTGCAATCGACTTCGCCAAGAACCAGGGCATCGAGGTACCCGGTGACGCGACGGCTGCGCTCGCAAACGTCAAGGGCCTGTAGTCGTCATGCGCTCGATTCGCCCTCTCTTCTGCGCCACCACGGTGGCCGCCCTGGCAATGCTGGCGGCATGCGGCGACAAGCACGAGCCGCAGGCTGAAAAGACTGTGGCTGCGCCCGCCGCGGTCAGCGCGGCGCCACCTGTTCCGGATGTCGGCAAGGTCGGAAGTGTCAAGACGACTGCCCAAGGGTTCGGTGCCACTGCCGGCGAAGCGATGGCGGAGGCCATGAAGCTCGCGCTTCTTCAGGTCAACGGAGCCACCATCCAGTCGGCCACGGTCACGGCGAAATATGGCCTGGACGTGAGCCTCAATCAGGATTCCGCGTCGTTGCGAGCAAACTCGTTTGCGGAGCTCGTGAAGCAACGCTCGGGCGGAGTCATCCAGAGCTTGCGCGTCATCGAGCTGCAGGAACCGTCCAAGGAAGCTGGCAATCGCTACAAGGCATCCATCGAGGCCGAAATCGCGAAGTTCACGCCCTCTACGGACATGCAGAAAATCAAGGTCGTGGTCGGTCCGATCCGTTTCGAGAGCGCGAGTCTGCCCATGGGGGACCGCTCGGTCTCCGCCACCGAGGTCGCCGCGACCCTGCGTCAACGCATCAGTGACGCCCTTGTGCAGACAGGCCGCTTTGCCGTCCTTGACCGCGAGTTCAGTCCTGAAATCGAGCGTGAGCTGGACATGATTTCATCGGGCCAGGCGCCGAGTGCAGAGCTCGCGAAGATGTCGCAGGCTGCGAGTGCAGACATCGTCTGGAGCGGCCGTGTGAGCAATCTCGCGTACAACCGCCACGCGCGCCAACTCAAGACGAGCGACCGGGAGCTGGTGAGCTACTCGGGCGGCTGGGCGATTTCCGAGAAGCTCGTGAACGTGGCCACCCGCCAAGTCATGGCCTCGGACTCCCTGCGCGGCCAGGCGCCTTCCACGGAGCCCACCACCCTGGGTTCCGGTGTGGATTCGGCGAAGGTACTTGAAGACATGAGCAACGATCTGGTGAGCCAGGTGGTCGCTTCTGTACTGCGTCGCACATTCCCGGTGACGGTTGTGTCGCGCGATGGGACCAATGTTGTCCTGAGCCAGGGCGGGCGGGCGCTCAAGGAAGGGGCGCGCTACGCGATGGTCGCAATGGGCGCCGAGATGAAGGACCCGCAGACGGGTCAGAGCCTCGGCCGCGTCGAATCGCCGTGCTGTGAACTCGTCGTGGAGCGGGTGACACCCAACCTCGCGTACGGCCGCTTGGAGAAGGTCCGTTCAAACCTTGAGCAGCTTCCCGCGGGCGGACTGCAGCTTCGCGAGGAACTGAAAGGCTCGAGCGCGCCCGCCAATGCGGGGGCGCCGGCTACGACCGAACAGGCTCAGGCGCCATCGGCGCCGGTCAGCCCTCCGGCCGTTGCGCAGGCACCTGCTTTGGCCACAGCGGCGGCTCCAAAAGCCGCAGTGGTACGCCCAGCGTCGAAGGCACCCGCCGGTGAGGCGACTGAGAGCAAGAGCGACGACAAGTGGTGATGAACGGCGGTGGAAGGCGGGAAGGACGACGTCGCCGTGGACATCCATCCATATTTCGTATTTGGGTTGCTGACGCTCGTTATCACGGGCGCAGCACTCGCCTTGACACCAACTGAGAAGCGAGCCGGCTTCTTTTTTCACGTCGCCATCGTGACTGTGCTCACGCTCTTCGTCATCAGGTCGAACTGAGAGCAAGGCTGCTTCGAGAGACTGAAGGAGCATGCTGTCCCGGGGTCGGGCTGTTGCGGCCCGACGGACTGCGGCTTCCTACCTCGTGCCCGAGATGGTCACGTCGCCGCTCAAGGTGTACGAACCTTCACCCGAACAGTGCCGCGCGAATCAGTCCGCGCGAATCATGCCGATGGCCTTGGCCTCGTCGATTTCGACAACGGTGCCCATCGGCGCCGACAGTGCGGCCAGACGCCGCAAGATCTCCAGTCCCTTGTCGCGCGGCGCAAGTCGGGGGATGCCGCGATGCGCATGGCGCTCGGCCCAGTTCAGTTCGATGGGCACCAGCTCGATCTGCCGCACGCGGCCAGCCACGCCGTAGGTGGCGATGGCCACCACGCTTTCGAACCACACGCTCTCGCCGAACGCGCCAGCCACGCGCGCCCATTCCATGAACTCGGCCGCCGTGGTGCGTGTCGGGTCGAGCGAGGGCGCATCAGGCAGCATGCGCCAGACGCGCCGCTCCCATTCCTCGCGCGGCAGGTTGTTCTGCGCCGTGAAGCAGAAGTCGCCGAGGGAATACAGGATCGACTTGCCCTTGTAGATCTCGATGCCGCGCAATTGGTGCGGGCCGTGGCCGCAGACGAGGTCGGCACCGTTGTCGATCGCTGCGCGCGCCAGCGGCGGGAAGAAGTCCGGCGGCGTCGTGGTCCAGTTGTTCGGCTCGTGCGTGTGCGATGCGGCCACGGTGAAGTCCGAGCTCTGCTTGGCCTGGCGGATGTTCAGCAGGATGCCTTGGCGATCCTGCTCGTCCATCTTGTAATGCACCCGGACGGTGGAGGTGTCGGTGCTGCCTTCCGGATGCACCATGTAGTGCTGCGCGAACAACGTGACCATGTCGTGGCGCTCGTCGAATTCGATCATCAATGCGGGCCGCAACTCCGGCGGCTGTGCATCGCGGATGGCCTTCAGCGCCGCGAATTGCGCCGGCGAGACCATCGCGATCGAGGTCGTCGCCAGCGTGCTGGCGCCGGGACGGCCGGCATAGGTTCCCTGCGCGTCGATGGCCGGCGTGTCACGCTCGAAGGTCGTGGTCCAGGACACCAGCGTGCTGCTCGCCTTCGGTCCATGCACATAGCCGGGCGCGCGCGCGGCCGAGAGATTGGGCCCCGTTCCGGCGCAGGCAAGGCCGGCCGAGATGAGCAGCTCATCGGTCATGCGCAGGCCGGCCGCACCCCAGTCGGTCGAGTGATTGTTGGCGCGGGCCATCATGTCGAAACCCAGGCGGCGGAGATCGGTCGCGACCTCTGGCGGCGAGTTGAGCCAGCCGAAGCCGGACTCGGCGCTGGGATGGCCGTCGAAGCGCTGCATGTCGAGCACGGTGCTCTCGAAGTTGCCGACGACGAGGTCGGCCTGCTGCAGGATCGCCAGCAATTCGGGCGACTGGCGCTGCAGTTGCTCGTAGATCGGGCGCGTCAGAATGATGTCGCCGACGGCGGCGACGGTGTATCCCTCGGGCACGTGGGCGTCGAGCCAATCGGGGGCGAGTCGCCCGGGTTTCGGGGTTGCGGCAGCTCGATCAGAAGCGGTCACTGAATTTCCTCGGTACAGGTTGAGCGCCGCCGCGTGGGCGGCTCGAAGCTCAGGCGGCGGCGCGGCTCGCGCCTTTTGCCGGCAGGATCAGCAGCAGCAGGGCGGGCGCCACGATGAACAATCCGATCACCAGGTACAGGCTGTACACGGGCGAGCCGGTCCTGGCGTTCAGGATGCCGGTGACGGCCGGGCTTGCCGCCGCGCCGAGGATGCCGCACGAGGTGATGAACGCGATGCCGGGCGCCGCCACCTCTTTGGGCAGGAAGTCGGCCTCCGCCGTCGTCAGCACCGGTGTGACCGCGGCCATGCCCATGGCCATCACGCACATCGCGATCATCGAGGGCATCAACTGGCCGAGCGTCAGGGTGGTGGCGAACAGTCCGATGACCGTCACCGCGCAGCAGGCCGCGAAGTGCCAGCGGCGCTCGAGCCAGCGGTCGGAACTGCGGCCCACGAAGATCATGGCGATGGCGCCCAGCAGGGACGGCAGGGCTGAGTACAGACCGATGTGGAACGGGTCGGAGACGCCCCAGCTCTTGATGAGCGTCGGGATCCAGAACACCATGGTGTACTGGGCACCGATCGTCAGGAAGCTGACCAGCGCCAGCGCCCAGACCTTGGGCATGCGCAGCACCATCAGGAATTGGGCTCCCGACGAATGGACGTTGGCCGCGCCGCCGCTGCCAAGATTGCGCTGGATGCGCTCGCACTCCTCCGCGCTCAGCCAGCCGCCGGGCGTCGGGCGGTCCGTCAACGTCAGGTAGATGACGATGCCGAGAATGACGGCAGGAAGTCCCTGGGTGAGATAGACCCACTGCCAGCCGGCGAGACCCGCCGCGTGGTCCATGAACTTCAGCGTCGCGCCGCTCAGCGGGCCTGCGATGATGCCGGCGACCACCGGGGCCGAACTGAAGATGGCCACCATCCGCCCGCGACGCGCCGGCGGATACCAATAAGTCATGTAGAGAATCACGCCGGGGAAGAAGCCGGCTTCGAACACGCCGAGCATGAACCGCACGACGTAGAACTGGAGCGGCGTCGTCACGAACATCGTGGCCGACGCGGTCAGGCCCCACAGCACCATGATGCGCAGGAAGGTCTTGCGCGCGCCGATGCGCTCCAGGAGCATGTTGCTCGGAACCTCGAACAGGCAATACCCGAGAAACATGATGCCTGCCCCGATGCCGAACGCCGCCGTGCTGAACCCGAGCGCATCCTTCATCTGCAATTGGGCGTACCCGATGTTGACCCGGTCCAGGTACGACACGATGTAGGCGAGGATCAGCAGCGGCAGGATCCGCCAACTGATCTTCCGGTACAGGCGCTCGTCGGCGTCAATGGTGGCGTCCGCCGAATGCGGCGAGACAAGGGTCGTAGTGGTCATCGAGGGCCCTGGTGGTTGTCTGAAGGTCCGGGAGTGGAAAGCGTGCGGCCGCGTCAGGCCGCGGTGAGGTAGCGCTTGGCCAGCAGCGTCCAGTAGGCCCCGCCGACGGCGATGTTGTCGTCGTTGAAATCGAACCTGGGGTTGTGGACCGAGCAGGCTCCGGGTGTCCCGGCGGCGCCGTTTCCGATGAGCAGGTAGCAGCCCGGCCTTTGTTCCAGCATGAACGCGAAATCTTCGCTGCCGGTGACCGCCGGAAAGTCCATGATCACGCGCTCCGGCCCGAGCAGTTCCTGCCCGACGCGACGCGCGAAGTTGGTTTCGTCGAGCGAGTTGACGAGCGGCGCGTAGCCGCGCACGTATTCCACTTCCGCTTGCGCGCCGTAGCTGCTGGCCTGGTTCTCCGCGATGGTGCGAATGCGCTGTTCGAGCAGGTCGCGCACGGCCGGCTCCAACGCCCGGATGCTGAGCTTGAGCGTCGCTTCCTGCGGCAGCACGTTGAAGGCGTCGCCTGCATGGATCGAACCGACGCTGACCACCGCTGCCAGCGTGGGGTCGACGTTGCGCGAGACCACCGTCTGGAGCGCCATCACGATGCTCGCGGCGGCCACGATGGGATCCACGGCATGCTGTGGCATGGCGCCGTGGCCGCCCACCCCCTTGACGCGGATCACGGCGGTGTCGGCGGACGCCATGGTGGGCCCGTGACGGAAGCCCAGCGTGCCCTGCGGCATCCCCGGCGCGTTGTGCATCGCGTAGATGGCGTCCACCGGGTACTTCTCGAAGAGCCCGTCATCGATCATCCGCGCGGCGCCGCTGTGGCGCGAGCCGAACTCCTCCGCCGGCTGGAAGATCAAGGTCAGCGTCCCGTCGAGCGCGTCGTCCTGCGCGAGCGTCTTGGCGGCGGCGAGCAGCATGGCCGTGTGGCCGTCGTGCCCGCAGGCGTGCATCACGCCCTTGATCCTGCTGACCCACGCGTAGCCGCTTTCTTCCTGGATCGGAAGCGCATCCATGTCGGCACGGATGCCGATGTGCCGCTTGCTCGTGCCGCGCTTGATCTGCCCGACGACGCCCGTTCCGCCCAGCCCGCGCTCGACGCGGTAGCCCCACTGCGCCAGCTTTTCCGCGACCAGATCGCTGGTGCGGTTTTCCTTGAAGCTGAGCTCCGGATGACTGTGTACGTCCCTGCGAATGTCGATGAATTCCCGGGGGTCTGCCAACAACGATTCCAACAATGCGGTCATGAGCTTCCTTGACAAAAGAGGGGGCCGCCGGCATCGACGGATGCACCCAAAAATTCACGTCTGTGACTTTTCGAGCGGATGCTAGAAGCGTGCCAATCAGGTGTCTAATGCATAGTTAGTCTGAATTGCAGTCGAAACGCGCATGAACTCCACGGCCACCATCCGTCACTTCAGGCACTTCGTCGCGCTTGCGGAAACCTTGTCATTCACGCGAGCAGCCGATCAGTGCAACCTTTCGCAATCGGCCTTCAGCCGCAGCATTGCGGCGCTGGAGAGCGACCTCGACGTCGCTCTGGTGGATCGGGTCGGCAAGCGATGCGAGTTGACGACCGTCGGCCATGCGGTGCTGGAGCACGCGCGCCACGTGGTCTTCGAGGCGGATGAGCTCAGTCGCTGTGTCAGCATCCATGCCGCGGGCGAGACGGGCCAGTTCCGGCTGGGCGTGGGCGCCACGCCCAGCGCCTTGCTGAACGATCCGCTCCTGGTCTACGTGGCCAACCATTACCCGAAGCTGCGCTTCGGGCTGTCTCGCGGCTCGGTCGATGAGCAGGTGGCAGAACTGCGGGCGCGCAAGCTCGATGCGATCGTGGTGGATTCGCGGTCGGTGATCGCGACGCCGGAGATGCACATCGATCATCTGGCCGACTTGCGCGCGGGCGCGATGTGCCGGCCGAACCATCCGCTGGCACGGCGCGGCGGCGCAGTCGAGTTCGCCGATCTGCTGGACTTCCCGATCGCGAGCACCAGCTGGAGTGCCGAAATGGCGCGGCTGCTCGTCAGTGCGTGCGGATCAACGGCCCATCCGGACGAGATCATCAAGCTTCGATGCGAGGATGTGCCGAGCTTGCTGCATGTGACGCTTCACAGTGATGCGATCTTTCTGGGCGCCCTGGCGGTCGGCCGCAGGCTGATCGAACATCGTGAGCTGGCGGCGCTGGATCTGGAGACGGCGGGCATGGAGTCCCGGTTTGCGCTGGTGCGCCTCGCGGGCAGGTCGATTCCGCCCGTCTATGCGCATCTCCACGAATTCATCAAGAGACAGTTCGCGCTGCACGTCGGCACAGACGACGCCCGCCGTTCGGACAACCCCGCCGTCTCTTGACGCGCCCGGACCTGCGGGTTCACAGCTTGTGTGTCGACAACAGCAGGCTGGTTTCGGTGTTCGAAATACCGTTGATCGAGCGCAGCTCGTTGAGAACCTTGTCGAAGGCCTCCAGGCTGTCGGCACGGATTTCGGCCAGCAGATCCCAGCGCCCGTTGGTGGTGTGCAGCGCCACCACGTTCGGGTGGCCGCGCAGGACGCGCCGCACCTCGGCGCCATGTGCGCCTTCCACCGCGATGCTGGTCATGGCGCGGATTCGGTGGGCCTCGGCCTCGGGACGCAGGCGCACGGTGTAGCCGACGATGGTGCCGTCGGCCTCCAGCTTGGCAATGCGGTTCTGCACCGTGGCACGCGCCACCCGCAGCTTGGACGCAAGTGCGACCACGGGTGTGCGTGCGTTGTCTCGCAGCAGCGCGATCAGCTCGCGATCAGTGTCATCCATAGATCAAACTGGCATTTGTGGTTAGCAAAATGTAATGTTTACAGATTGGTTTGCCAAGTTGAAGGGTTCACTTTGGCGCTGGGTTACGAAAAAATTCAGGCATTGACCGACGCACTCGATTGCAGCCTCAAGGTAATCCCATGACCCGTTTTGTAGACGTTCCCACCATGTCCCGACTCGTGCACGAGATCGGCGTGGCCCGCTTTGTCGGCGAGCTGGCCGACGCCATCCGCGAGGATTTCATCCGCTGGGCCGATTTCGACAAGTCGGCCCGCGTCGCCAGCCACTCCGACATCGGCGTGATCGAGCTGATGCCCGTGTCCGACGCGAAGACCTATGCCTTCAAGTACGTCAACGGCCACCCGAGCAACACCGCGCGCGGCCTGTACACCGTGATGGCCTTCGGCGTGCTGGCCGAGGTCGATACGGGCTATCCGGTGCTGCTGTCGGAGCTGACGATGGCCACCGCGCTGCGCACCTGCGCCACCTCGCTGATGGCCGCGCGCGCGCTGGCGCGGCCCGACGCGCGCCGCATGGCGCTCATCGGCAATGGCGCGCAAAGCGAGTTCCAGGCGCTGGCTTTCCACTTGCATCTGGGCATCCAGGAAATCGCGGTGTATGACGTGGATCCGCAGGCCACCGAGAAGCTTGTGCGCAACCTGTCGGCATGGCCCGCGCTCAAGGTGGTGCGCGCGCCGTCCACCGCCGAGGCGGTGCGCGGAGCCGACATCGTGACCACCATCACCGCCGACAAGGCCTACGCCACCATCGTCACGCCCGACATGATCGAGCCCGGCATGCACCTCAACGCGGTCGGCGGCGACTGCCCCGGAAAGACCGAGCTGCATGCCGACGTGCTGCGCGGCGCGCGGGTGTTCGTCGAATACGAGCCGCAGACCCGAATCGAGGGCGAGATCCAGCAATTGCCCCGGGACTTTCCGGTGGTGGATCTGTGGCGCGTGCTCGCAGGCGCCGAAACCGGCCGGCAGCACGCGCAGCAAGTCACCGTGTTCGACTCGGTCGGCTTCGCGCTGGAGGACTATTCGACGCTGCGCTATGTGCACGAACAAGCCACCCGGCGCAACCTCGGCGTCGATGTCGAACTGGTGCCCCGGGCGGACGATCCGAAGGACCTGTTCCGCCACACCCGCGCCGGGGCCTCGCGCGCCGTGCTGCGGCGCGTCGCCTGATCGAAGCAGCGATGCCATCGCTCGAACTCAAGCCTGGTCAGCAGCCCCGCGCCATGCAGAACCTCCCTTCGATCCAGGCACCATCCGCCGTCGTGATGGTGCGGCCGCACCGCTTCACGCCCAATCCCGAGACTGCCACCGACAACGCTTTCCAGCAGCTGTCGCAGCAGGAGGCCGCCCAGGCCATCGCGGACGCCGCGCGTGATGAAGTCAGTGCCGCGGCTGCGCGTCTCGAAGACGAGGGCGTGCGCGTGCACCTCTTCGATGACCACGGCGAGCGCGACACGCCCGATTCGGTGTTTCCCAACAACTGGTTCTCGACCCATCCGGGTGGCCACATCGCGGTCTACCCGATGCATGCGACCAACCGCCGCCGCGAGCGCCGCACCGACGTGATCGAGTTGCTCAAGAGTGCCTATCGTGTGCAGGACGTGATCGACTATTCCGGCCTGGAGCACGACGGCATCTTCCTCGAAGGCACCGGCGCGATGGTGCTCGACCACGTGGCCCGCGTGGCCTACACCGCGCGCTCGAACCGCGCCGACCCGGTGGCGCTGGAGCGCTTCAGCACGCACTTCAACTTCGAGCCGATGTTGTTCGACACCGCCGATGCCCGCGGTCGGCCGGTCTACCACACCAACGTGCTGATGTGCATCGCCACCGCCTTCGCGCTGGTCGGCTTCGAGTTGATGTCCGATGCGCGCCGCGCCGCCGAGGTGCGCGCGCGATTGGAAGAATCGGGCCGCGAGGTGATTGCGCTCGGCGCCGCGCAGATTGCCGACTTTGCCGGCAACGCCATGGAACTGTCGGGCCGCGGCGGACGCCTGCTGGCCCTTTCGCAGCGTGCCTGCGACAGCCTGACCGACGTGCAGAAGGCCGTCATCGAGCAAAGCGCCCGCCTGGTGCCGCTGGCGGTGCCCACGATTGAAATGGCCGGCGGCTCCGTGCGCTGCATGATGGCCGGAGTGCATCTGGCGGCCCGGCCTTGAGCCTGGCCCCAAGGCATGGCTGCTGTCCTGGTGCACGTTGCAGCCCGACGACCGAAGCAGGGATTTCACTTCCTCATGGCTCGCGCAGCCGCGCGTTCCCGCGGGTGCGTCCCTTCGCGATGGGTTGCTTGCCATAGGCGTCGGCCAGCGCGTCCCGAAGTTGTCTGATGGGCGCGGCGAGATGGCCCGCGGGAGGTCGGTGAATCAACCAGGCGCTGACCTTCGTGTTGAGCTCCGGTACCTCCAGCACTTGCACCTTCTCATCCCATCGGCTGCCCGACAATCTGTGCAAGGGAACGACGCCGAGTCCCACACCCCGCGCCACGAGCGACAGCTGCAGATCCGTGCCCATCGCCTCGACCGCCACGTCAAGCGTCATGCCGGCGCGTTCATGCGCGCGCAGGATGAGCCCTCGAAAGCTGCAGCCCTGCTGGTTCAGCACCCATGGCGTGCCCTTGAGGTGCTTCAGCCGCACACGTCCGGCGAATCCGGCGTCGCGGCCGGCCACCGCGACCAGGGCCTGCTCCGCGATCTTTTCGGCATGAATCTCGGGAGGCATTTCTTCGTCGTTGGGCAGGTAGATGGCCGCTGCATCGAGTCGGCTGTGGCGCACCATGTCCATCAGCTGCGGAGACCAGTCGGAGACGACTTGCAGCCGCATGGCCGGGTGCGCGGCTCGCAGCCGGTCCAGCGGGCCGGTCAGTGCGGTGTCGGCCACGAACGGCGCGACACCGAGCCGGAATTCCCCGCTGAACTCGCCGGTCGCCTGGAAGGCCGATTGCAGCTCGTCGACGGTGCGTAGAAGGCGGCGCCCGATCTCGTAGACACGATGCCCGTCCTGCGTGGGCTTCAAGGGTTTCGACGGGCGTTCGAGCAGGCTCGCGCCCAGCAATTGCTCCAGGCTCTGGACACGGCGGGTCACGCCGGGCTGCGTGAGATGCAGGCGTGCGGAGGCCGCAACGATGGACCCGGTCTCGACGACCGCGATGAAGGCTTCCAGGTCGCGTGTGTTCATGCGAATCGAGCATATCGCAGATGCAGATATTTCAATCGACGCATGTCGAATAGCTCCCTAGCATCCGCCCCTTCCTCATGCATGGAGCCTTTGCTGTGCCAACTTTCCTGACCCCGTCTGCACCCAGCCCGCAGGCATCGCCGGGCACGATGACGCCCGCCCTGACGCTGCTGCTGTCCCTGGCTGCCAGCGTCATCATCGCCAATCTCTTCAATTCACAGCCGATCGTGGCGCAGATCGGGCACTCCTTCGGCAGTCGCCCGACGTCCGCCGGCCTGATCTCGATGCTGACCATGCTCGGCTATGCGATGGGTGTCGTGTTCCTGCTCCCCTTCGTCGACAAGGTGGAGAACCGCCGCCTCATCGTGTGCATCTTGCTGGTGGCGGTTGTGGCCCTGGTCGCTGCGGCATGCGCTCCCACGGAGTCCGTTTTCCTGTGTGCCGTCTTTCTGGTGGGGGTGAGTTCGTGCGTCGTGCAGATGTTCGTCGTGATGGCTGCCTTGCTCAGTCCCGAATCCGTGCGCGGCCGGGTCGTGGGCAACGTGATGAGCGGCCTCATGCTGGGCATTCTGCTGTCGCGGCCGACGGGCAGCTTCCTGGCCGGCGAACTCGGCTGGCGTGCCGTCTACGCGCTGTCCGCACTGGCTGGGGCGGCGATGGCATTGCTTCTCTGGCTCCGCCTTCCCATCCGCATGCCTGCCGCGCCGCGGCCTTATCGAGCCTCGCTGGCCTCCTTGTGGCCCTTGCTGACGCGCGAACCTGTGTTGCGGCGCCGCGCCGCCTACCAGTCATTGCTGATGGTGGCTTTCAGTGCATTCTGGACTGCGGTCGCGTGGCGGCTGGCACAGCCGCCGTTCGGGTTCGGCACGCGCGGCGTCGCGCTCTTCGCGCTGGCCGGTGCGGGCGGCGCGATCATCGCCCCGTTCGCGGGACGCGCAGGGGATCGGGGGTTCACGAGAGCGGCGACGCTGTGGGCGCATCTGTCCGTTGTCTGCGGCGTGCTTCTGGCGGCCATCGCGGCGGGTCCGTGGGGGCGTGCGATTCATGCGGCGATGCCTGCCTGGGTGATGCTGGGCCTGCTGGCGGTCGCGGCGCTGCTGCTCGACATGGGCGCGGTCGCCGACCAGGCACTCGGCAGGCGAGCCGTCAACATGATCCGGCCCGAGGCGCGGGGCAGCGTCAATGGGCTGTTCACAGGAAGCTTCTTTGTGGGCGGTGCGCTGGGCGCTGCCCTGGCGGGCCCGTCGTGGTCGGTCGCCGGCTGGGGCGGCGTCTGCGGCGTGGCCTTGTGTGCATCGCTGTTGGCGCTGCTGCTGCGATTGCAGGAACCACGTGACCGGCCTGTGCCCGTCTCGCTCTCGTGCCGTGCGCTATGACTTCAACTGTATTTGTCGACGGCGCAGCGGGTGCCGTCGGATCCGGCCTGATCCCATTGCTTGTATCGGGCGGCCATCGTGTGTTCGGCCTCGCCAGGCCCGTGGACAAGATGCGATGGTCGTGGTGGTGCCGGTGGTCCTGGCCTTGATGCCGGCGGTCGGCAGCGAGGCGCCCGGCCGGCTCGCCCCTGAAGCCGGGCAACGTGTCACGCGCCGGTGTTGCCGCGTTTCGTCGCGGGCTGTAGTCGATTTCGTTGCGGCTTCGCGACGAAATCCTCAGGGAATTGCACGGCGACCTTGCGTCGGCCAATTAAGATCGGGACTTTGCACTGCATGCTTCAACGCAGGCCGCACGTGGCAGAAAAACAACACGCTGCCGAGATCATTTGGCGAGCCGCAGCGCCGCAACAGGCCCCCCGCGAGGGGCCTTTTTTTGGCCGGGCTGATACAAGGGCATGAAGGCCATGGTGAGTAATTCGTCGTTTTCGGGTCTGGGCAACTCGTCCTTCGCGAGTCTCACGCCGGCACCCGCATCCGCCGACGAGGCGGAACCGTGGGTGCGCGGCGAGTTGATCCGCAGCCTCATGCGCGCCTCGCGCGGCTCCTATCTGCTGGCCGCTGCCCTGATGCCCGCGATGGTGGGGCTCAGCTGGGGTTACGTGCCGCCTTGGCAGCTGTTCACCTGGCTGGCCATCGGCATCGCGGCGACCGGCTGCCGGATCTGGGGCGAGCAGATCTACGCGCGCCACTATGCCGAACGCGACTCGGCGGCGCAGCAGTACTTCGTCGACCACTACCGTCATCTGTGGAGCACCAGTGCATTCGCCTGGGGCCTTTCGATCCTGATCTTCTTCGAGCGCACGCCCCTCATGAACCAGTTCATGAGCTGGCTCATCGTTGCCGGCGTGGCGACCTTCCCGCTCAACGGCCTCGCGCTGCATCCGCCGCTGCTCAAGCGCTACGTCAACACGCTCTTCTTCACCATGGTGGCGGCGCTGGTCGTACGGATGATCCAGCTCGACTTCGCGAGGCCGCATTTCCACTACGGCTTCCTGATGCTGCCGGGGTTGCACTGGTGGTTGCTGCTGCGCGCCGGGCGGCGGATTCACGAGACGGCACGCAACAGCTTCGAGCTGCTGTTCCACAACCACATCCTCATCAACTCCCTGACCCAGCAGCGGCAGGCTGCGGTGTCGGCCGTGGCGATGAAGAACCGCTTCCTCGCGAGCGCCGCGCACGACATGCGCCAGCCGGTGCTCGCGCTCTCGCTCTATGCCGACTGGCTGCGCAACGAGCCCGAGCTGGTGGCCGAGATCGCACCCAAGATCGTGCGCGCCACCCATGCGGTCAATGCGCTGTTCGACTCGTTGTTCGATCTCGCGCGCATTGATTCAGGCCAGGTCCGGCTGCACATCGAACGCGTCGATGTGGCCCAGCTGCTGCACGACCTCGAACTGCAGTACCGTCCGGTGGCCGAGGCCAAGGGCCTGTCCTTCCGGATGCACATCACGCCCGGCACCGTCCTGACGGACCCGATCCGTGTCCGCCGGATGATCGGCAACCTGCTCGCCAACGCAATCAAGTACACCGCCGAGGGCGGCGTCCTGCTGGCATCGCGCCAGACACCCGACGGCCTGCGCGTGGAGGTGTGGGACACCGGCATCGGTATCGCCCGCGAGCACCTGCGCGATGTGTTTCTGGAGTTCTACAAGGTCGCCGACCATGCGGGGACGTCCGATGGTTTCGGCCTGGGGCTGGCCATCGTCGCGCGCCTGTCGCATGCGTTGGGCCATCCGGTCAGCGTGCGGTCCCGCCTGGGACGGGGCAGCGTCTTCCGCGTTGCTCTGCACGATGCGGACGAATCGCAGGCGCAGACCCGTATTTCAGGCGCGGTGGGCTGACGCGGTCCGGGCCGCTGCGCACCGGGTGTGCGCGACGGCCCTCAACCCTCAGCTGGATGAGGACAGCAGCCCGTTCGTGCGCGCGTAGTGCAATGCCTGCGTACGGCTCTTCACGCCCAGACGCCTGAACAGCCGCCAGAGGTGCACCTTGACCGTGTGCTCGCTGATGTCGAGTTCAGTCGCGATGTCGCGGTTGCTCATGCCCTGGTCGAGCATGGCGATGAGCTGGGTCTGCCGCTTCGAAAGCTTGCCGCTGCTGCTGGCGGCCACCGGTTCCTCGCCATCGCTGTCGGCCATCAGCAGGCCGCGCAGCGCGGCGGTCAGTTCGGCCGAACTGGCCGATTTCTCGATGTAGGTATCGGCACCGGCTTCGATGCAGGCCTCCTCCATGTCGGCCGAAGGCGATGCCGAATAGACGGCAATCGGCACCTCCGGATAGGCCTGCTTCACGCCGACCACGCCGACCACGCCGGACACGCCCGTGGTGTCGGGCAGTTTGAGGTCCAGGCAGAAAAGAGCGGGCGCCCCGTGCTGCTTGACCGCCGCCGCCAGCTTGTCGAGCCGCTCGAGCTCCACGATGGTTTCGGCCGGACGCAGGCGCCGCAACACCATCACGATGGCGTCGCGCATCAGGGGGTGGTCGTCGATGACATAGATGCTCATGGTTCTCTCACAGTGTGTGCACGGATCGGGCCGCGGTGGCGATCATCTCCCGTGCGCATTGTCAATTAGCTCCCGCCTGCCGCATCCGCGGCAAACGCCTCCAGCGCGGCAATTACCGCACCCACTCCCTCGTCGGCTACAGGCTCCAACTGGGCTTCGAGGCGGGCGACCGCCTCGGCACCATGCTGCCGGAGGTCCGCGATGGCGCGGCCGGCCTCCTGCGGCGAAGTGAAGCCACGGCTTTGTACCAGTTGTACCCCGTTCGCGTCGAGTAGCTTGAAGTAGAAGAGGCCGTCGCTTTCGCGGTATTGCTTGAAGCTGGGCCGCGCGGCCTTGGTCGCCTTGCGCGTTGAACCCTTGTCCAGCGAGGCCAGGTTGCGCAGCCCGACGGCATGGCGCAGTTCGGCCAGGAGGGGGCGTGAAATCGCGCGCGCCTTCTCCGCGCCGGCCAGCAGGATGCGCTCGATCTTCGCCGGATCGTTCATCAGTTCTTCATAGTGCGTGCGCAGCGGGCCGATCTCGCGGTCGATGCGCTCGAACAGGATCTGCTTGGCGTCGCCCCAGGCGATGCCTCCGGCGTAGGCCTTGCGCAAGGCTTCCGTCTCCTGGGCATCGGCGAAGGCCTGGTAGATCTGGAACAGGGCCGATCCTTCGGTGTCCTTGGGCTCTCCGGGCGCACGCGAGTCGGTGACGATGCCGGCAATCAGCTTCTGCAACTGGGCGCGCGGCGCGAAGAGCGGGATCGTGTTGTCGTAGCTCTTGCTCATCTTGCGGCCGTCCAGGCCGGGCAAGGTGGCGACCGCCTCGTCGATCTCGGCCTCGGGCAGGGTGAAGTGCTCGCCGTAGAGATGGTTGAAGCGCTGCGCCATGTCGCGTGCCATCTCGATGTGCTGCACCTGGTCGCGTCCCACCGGGACCTTGTGGGCATTGAAGATCAGGATGTCGGCGCCCATCAGCACCGGGTACATGAAAAGACCTGCGCTCACATCGGCGTCCGGGTCTTCGCCGCGGGCGACGTTCTTGTCGACCGAGGCCTTGTAGGCATGCGCGCGGTTGAGCATGCCCTTGGCCGTCACGCAGGTCAGGAACCAGGTCAGTTCCGGGATTTCGGTGATATCCGACTGGCGGTAGAAGGTGACCCGTTCGGGGTCCAGTCCGCAGGCCAGCCATGTCGCGGCGATTTCCAGCGTCGAGCGCTGGATGCGCGCCGGATCGTCCACCTTGATGAGCGCATGCAGGTCCGCGAGGAAGTAGAAGCTCTGCACGTCCGGACGGCGGCTGAAGCGGACCGAGTGCCGCACCGAACCCACGTAGTTGCCCAGGTGCGGTGTGCCGCTGGTGGTGATGCCGGTGAGAAATCGGGTGGGGGCGGAAGAAGACGATGCCATGGGAAAAGACTCAGCGGAGCAGGGCCGTGAATGGGGACAGCAGCAGGCTGATGACCAGGTAGCCGATGGCCATCAGAGGGCGCAGCCAGAACTTGCTGACGACGTCCGCAAGCACCAGCGCCATCACGATGAAAAATCCGTAAGGCTCGATGCGGGCCATGAACTGTTGCGCCGCGCCTTGCGGCAGCAGGCCGGCGAGCACGCGGCCGCCGTCGAGCGGCGGCAGCGGAAACAGGTTGAAGGCCCACATCACCAGATTCACCAGAACGCCACCCTGGGCCATCCTGAGAAAGAAGTGCTCCTCGACGTCCAGTGCGAGCAGGACCACCAGCAGCAGCGCCCACAGGATGGCCTGGATGAAGTTCGCGGCCGGACCGGCCAGGGCGACCCACACCATGTCGCGCTTGGGCTTGCGCAGTCGGGAGAAGTTGACCGGCACCGGCTTGGCGTAGCCGAACAGGAAGGCCCCCGAGGTCGCGAAATACAGCAGGAGCGGCATCGCGATCGTCCCCACGGGATCGATGTGATGGATCGGATTGAGCGTCACCCGCCCCAGCTTGTAGGCCGTGTCGTCGCCCAGGAAGCGCGCCGCGTAGCCGTGCGCCGCCTCATGGATGGTGATCGCGAAGACCACGGGCAGTGCGTAAATCAGGACGGTTTGGATGAGATTGGAAATATCCACCGCCGGATTGTCTCAGACGGGGGCAAGGGGCCCGGACGCGGGCTCAGAGGCCCAGCGGCGCGAGCGGTCCACGGCCCTGGCGCACGAGCACCGGCTCGCCGCCGGAGCCCATCGGCGTGAGGTCCACCACGGTGGTCGGCTCCGACGGGCAGGCGCCGGCGTCGATCACGCCACCGATCTGCCGTTCGAAGCGCTCGCGGATCTGCGTCGCGTTGTTCATCGCCTCGGTTTCGCCGGGCGGGATCAGCGTGGTGGAAAGCAGTGGTTCGCCGTGGAGCGTGAGCAGCTCGAACAGTACCTTGTGATCCGGCACACGCAGGCCGATGGTCTTGCGCTGGGGATGACTCACCCGCCGCGGCACTTCCTTCGTGGCTTCGAGCAGGAAGGTGTAGGGCCCTGGCGTGGTGGCCTTCAGCAGCCGGTACTGCCGGTTGTCCACGCGCGCGTAGTTGGCGAGCTCGCTCAGGTCGCGGCAGAGAAGTGTCAGGTGATGGCGCTCGTCCACCTGCCGGATGCGGCGCAACTGGTCGACCGCATTCTTGTCGTCCAGGTGGCAGGCCAGCGCATAGCTCGAATCGGTCGGCACGGCGACGATCTCTCCCCGCGCCAGCAGGGTGGCCGCCTGCTTGAGCAGCCGCTGCTGCGGGTTGTCGGGATGGACTTCGAAATACTGGGCCATGGCTATGGATGGGGTTGGCGGTCGGACATCGTCGTGCAGCCCTTTTCTGTTCAGGACTCGGCGGGCTCGATCGGTACGCGCCGCTCGCGCACCGTGAGCCAGGCGCCGGCGGCGCCGCAGACGGCAATCATGCCGATGCCGAGCAGCGACACCCGGTCGGGCACGTGCGAGAACACAAGCCATCCGCCCACCATCGCGAACGCGATCTGGGCATAGAGGTAGGGGGTGAGGGTGGAGGCGGGCGCGCGCTGATAGGCGAGGATGAGGATGAAATGCCCCACCGTGCCCATGAAGCCCATCAGGCACAGGAGCGCCCACCACTCCCAGGAAGGCAGCGAGGCCCATGCGAAGGGCACCGCGAAGGAAGCGAACAACGCGCCGACCCAGCCGGTGTAGAAGTGCATGGTCAGCGGGTTCTCGGTCTGCGCCAGCTTGCTGGTCAGGACCTGGAACCACGCGTTGGACAGCACCAGTCCGATCGGCAGCAGCACCGCCCAGCTGAAGGCGTCCGAGCCGGGGCGCAGGATCACGATCGTGCCCGCGAAGCCGCCTGCCACCAGCGCCCAGCGCAGCGGCGAGACATGCTCCTTGAGCGTGGTCGCGGCCAGCAGGGTGATGACCAGCGGCGCGATGAGCACGATGGAGGTGTACTCCGCCAGCGGCATGTAGCGCAGGCTGACGAAAGCCAGCGTGCTCGAGACGAAGAGCAGCGCGCCGCGCAGCAGCTGATAGCGCGGATGTCCCGTGCGCAGCAGGCGAGTGCCGTACCTGGGCAGCAGCACGGCGGTGGTCGCGACCGCCTGGAAGGTGTAGCGGAACCACACGCCCATGAGGATGGGCACCGTGGCGGTCGAGAGCTTCGTGGTGGTGTCCAGTGTCGCGAAGCACGCGGTCGCGAGCAGTACCAGGCCGATGCCGGCGAGGATGCGCTCCGATTCGAGGTCGCGCGCGGAGAGCTTTCTGGCGGCGGCGCCGCTGGTCGCGGAGCCGGTCACTGGATACGGTTCTCCAGCAGATCCCACACCGGGGTCAGATGGCCCGGCAGCCAGGGCAGCGAGCCCAGGTCGCAGTGGCTTTCGCCGGGGCTGTGGAAGTCGCTGCCGCGCGAGGCCGCAAAACCGAATTCGACCGCCTTGTCGGCATATTCGACGAACTCGGCCGGCGTGTGGCTGCCGGTCACGACCTCGATCGCCTGGCCGCCATGGGCCTTGAACTCCACGAAGAGCGCGTACTCCTCGTTCGGCGTGAACGGGTAGCGCCCCGGATGCGCGATCACCGCCAGGCCGCCGGCGGCGGTGATCCACTGCACCGCGTCCTTCAGCGTCGCCCACCGATGGGGCACGAAGCCCGGCTTGCCTTCGGTCAGGAACTTGCGGAACACCTCGCTCGTGTCCCGGCAGTAGCCCGCTTCGACCAGGAAGCGCGCGAAGTGGGTGCGCGAGATGAGCTCCGGATTGCCCACGAACTTGAGGGCGCCCTCATAGGCGCCTGCAATGCCCACCCGGGCCAATTGCTCGGACATTTCCTGCGCCCGCTTGCCCCGCCCTCCGCGGGTGTCGAAGAGGCCTTCGCTCATCGCGGCATTGTCCGGGTCGAAGCCCAATCCCACGATATGCACCGTCTCGTTGGCGAAGGTGACGGAGATCTCGGTACCGGTGAGGTACTTCATGCCATGTTCGCGTGCGGCGGCAGCGGCGCGGTGCTGGCCGCCGATCTCGTCATGATCCGTCAGCGCCCACAGCTCGACGCCATTGGCGGCGGCGCGTGCCGCCAGTTCCTCGGGCGTGAGCGTGCCGTCGGACACCACGGAGTGGCAATGCAGGTCGGCGTTGAGAATGGAAGACACGTCCGCGATCTTATTCTTTCTGTCATGCGCGTGCAGGGCGCATGGAATCTGCTGCGGGTGCTATTGATTCCATAGCTGGAGCGGCGCCGTCCGCGCGGTCCGCGGCCTCAGCGCTTCTTGCGGAAGGCCATCCAGGCCGCTACGGCGGTGAAGGTCACGATGATGGCCACGACGATCCAGAAGCCGTGCTTGTGCTCGGCCAGCGGAATGCCGCCCACGTTCATGCCGAACAAGCCGGCCAGGATGTTGATCGGCAGCGCCAGCACCGTGACCACCGTGAGCACGAACAGGCTGTGGTTGTTGTCCTCGTTCACGATGGCCGCGATCTCTTCCTGGAGCAGCTTGACGCGCTCCTGCAGCGCGCCCATGTCGCGCAACACCACGGAGAATTCCTCGGTGGCTCCGCGCAGTTGCTGCACATCGGCCTCGGCCATCCATGAGGGCGGGTTCTGCAGCAGGCGGAAGAGGGCCGCCGGCTCGGGTGCCAGCAGGCGCTGCAACCGGACCAGCACGCGGCGCAGCACGCCGAGCCGGGCGCGCTTGTGGTCCAGGCGGCCGGCCAGCAGTTCGTCCTCGATCGCGTCGATGCGCGTGGTCACGCCCCGCACGACGTGGACCAGCACATCGGCCTGGGCGCGCATCAGGTGTTCCAGCAATTCGGTGCTGGAGCGCGGCGCATCCCCTGCCTTGACGGCAGTGCGCAGCGCGTCCACCGACCGCAGCGGCTGGCTTCGCGCGGTGACGACCAGCCGCGGGCCGACGCTGATCCACAGCGTGGAGATGTCGGAAGGCTCGAAGCTGAATTCGAAATGCACGTCGTTGATGACGGCAATCAGTTCATCCCCGGCGCGCTCGATGCGCGTCGAATGCAGGCCTTCCTTGAGCGTCTCGAAAAACAGCTCCGACAGACCGGCATGACGCGCCAGCCAGCGCTCGGCCTGCGTGTGGCTCAGATTGAAGTGAAGCCACAGATAGTCGCCCGCGTCGCCCGGCGCCGGCCGGGTCGCGAGCCACTCGGCCGCCTGCGCCGAGTCGATGGGCCGCGCCCGATCGGGCGCATCGGCATCGAAGCGATAGCCGCAGATCAGTCCGGCCTCGTCGGCGCCGTAGGCGCCGCCGGCCATGTCCACAAGAGCCGACAAGATGCGCGCGCGTCAGGCCGCGAGGGCACCGGACCCGGGGCGACGCCGGGGCATCGCAGGCGGAGGAAGAAGGGCAACTGAACAGAAGGCGATCGAGCGCATGGTGATCCGCGAGGTCGTGAGTCCCGGGCGATGGTGCGACAGTGCCGTGTCCGTCTCGTGACAGCGTGAACCGGGTATGCCGCATGTCTGTCACGCGCCGGTCATGGATGCGTCCGAGCATCCGTGTCTTCCTGCCTTTGCGGACCGTTCATGACGCAGCCAGACACACTCTCCGATACTGACGCGTTGATCCAGCGCATCGCGCGCGACCTGGTCGACAGCTACGACGAGGAGATCGAACTCGAAATCGAGGACCGCGACCTCCACGAACTCGAAACGGGTGAACTGAGGGACAAGGCGGGGCGCCAGGCCTACTTCAAGAACCTGTTCCGCCTCCAGGGCGAACTGGTCAAGCTGCAGGACTGGGTGCAGAGCAACCGGCAGAAGGTCGTGATCCTGTTCGAGGGCCGCGATGCCGCCGGCAAGGGCGGCGTGATCAAGCGCATCACCCAGCGGCTCAATCCGCGCGTGGCGCGCGTCGCGGCGCTCCCGGCGCCGAACGACCGCGAGCGGACGCAGTGGTACTTCCAGCGCTACGCGGCCCACCTGCCGGCTGCCGGCGAGATGGTGCTCTTCGACCGCAGCTGGTACAACCGGGCCGGCGTCGAGCGCGTCATGGGCTTCTGCACCGACGACGAGTACGAGGAGTTCTTCCGCAGCGTGCCCGATTTCGAGCGCATGCTGGTGCGCTCCGGCATCAAGCTCATCAAGTACTGGTTCTCCATCACCGATGACGAGCAGCACATGCGCTTCCTCGGCCGCATTCACGATCCGCTCAAGCAGTGGAAGCTCAGCCCCATGGATCTCGAATCCCGCCGGCGCTGGGAGGAATACACCAAGGCGAAGGAAACGATGCTGGAGCGCACCCACATTCCCGAGGCGCCCTGGTGGGTGGTGCAGGCCGTCGACAAGAAGAAGGCGCGGCTCAACTGCATCAGCCATCTCCTGGGCCAGTTCCCCTACTGCGAGGTCGAGCGTCCGCCGGTGACGTTGCCCGCGCGCGTGCGGCATGCGGACTACTTGCGCCATCCCGTGCCGCCGGAGATGATGGTTCCCGAGTTGTATTGAGCTCGCGGACTGCCGCCCGCACCGCTGCGTGGACGCGGTCGACCAGTCGGCCGGTCGTCTGGTAGCCCGAGGCCGGAGAAGCTGCTACCGTGGGCCGCACGAATCACGTGCATTGCCGATGTCCAGCCGTTCCCAGTCCCCGTTCACGCGCGCCTACCGGCGCAACCTCAAGGCGCTGACCGAGGTCACGCTGAGCAGCGGCACGCGCATCGCGAGGCAGGTCCAGCGTGTGGCCACGCAGCAGCTCAAGCCTCCTCCGGGGCGGGGCGACTGGCTGCCGGGCGTCGCGCTCGGTCCGGCCGGCGCGCGGCGGTATCACCTGTTCCGGCCGCCCGATCTAGAACTTCAAGCGGGGGAGAAGCTGCCGCTCATGGTCATGCTGCATGGCTGCGGCCAGACCGGCCGCGACTTCGCGGCGAGCACGCGCATGAATCGGCTCGCCACGCGGGGGCGGTTCCTGGTGCTCTATCCCGAGCAGGACCGGATCGCCCATCCACAGGGCTGCTGGAACTGGTATGACCGCCGCTCCGGCAAGGCCGACGCCGAGGCGGCGACTCTGATGGTCATCATCGACCAGGTCCTCATGCTGTACCCGGCGGACCGCGACCGCATCGCGGTGGCGGGCCTGTCGGCCGGCGCCAGCATGGCGGCGCTGCTGGCCACGCGCTATCCGATGCGATTCAAGGCGATCGCCATGCACTCCGGCGTGGCCCCCGGAGCGGCGCGCTCGCCGGCCACCGCGCTCGGCGCGATGCGGGGCCGGCACGTGCCGCCGACGCTCATCACCGCAGTCGGCAAGGCCATGGGGGCGGCGGCGGTCTTCAGCACCTTGCCGCCGCTTCTGGTGCTGCACGGTGATGTCGATCCGGTGGTGTCCGTCAGCAATGCCGGAAGCAGCGCGGCCGTATGGGCCACGGCGACCGGCGCGCGGGCCGGCGTCACGCGATTGCGGCAGCGAGGCAAGCGGCATCCGATGCGCGTGACCGACTACACGCGCCGCGGCCGCACGGTGGTGAGCCTGTGCGAGATCGCGGGACTCGGCCACGCCTGGAGCGGCGGCGCCGCAAGCACGCCCTTCAGCGACGCAGCCGGCCCGGATGCGAGCAAACTGATATGGGCCTTCGTGTCGCGCCAGTTCGGCGCGGACGATACCGAGCCCTAGGACCATTGCAAAGCCCCATCGCCTGGCTTGAATTCGAGTGAACCGCCGATGTCCGACATCCCTTACGACGCCAGCCGTACCGCGCTCTACTCGCCCGAGCGGCACGAGACCGTCTTCACCTCCGGCTGCGACTGCACTCCTACCCAGTGGGGCATCGAAGCGGCCCGGCTCGCCTATTACCGCGCCGAGGGCTCGCAGGCCGAGCTCCAGCGACTGACGGATGCGCTGGCGCTGGCCGGATTCGGTCCGCCCACCTTCTTCATCGACGCCGCCACCTTCGCCTTCGGCACGCAGCATGCGGGCGACGGGAGCGCACTGGTCGCCTTCCGCGGCACGCAGCCTGACGAGATCCGCCATCTGGCCACCAATCTGCAGGCCCAGCAGATCACCTGGACCGAATCCGCGGGCCGCGTGCATTCGGGCTTCGCGCATGCCGCGCGGTCCGTGCTGCCGCAGGTGCGCGAATGGATCGGAACCGAGGCCCGGCAACGCAGCCGCCTGATCGTCGCCGGCCACAGCCTGGGCGCCGCGCTGGCCACGCTGAGCGCCACCGTGGTGGCGCCGGAACTGCTCGTCACGCTGGGCTCGCCGCGCGTGGGCAATGCGGAGTTCGCCGCCACGCTGGCCGGCGTGAACATCGTGCGGCTGGTGAATGGCTGCGACATCGTGACCCAGCTGCCGCCCGCGCTGTCCTTCTATGCACACGCCGGCACGCTGACCTACATCACCTGCGACGAAGCGCGCGCGGTGGTGGAGCCGGCGCCGTCGCTCATCGACGCCGACCGGATGCAGGGCCGCGCGCGCTACGCGACCGAGCATGCCTGGAAGCACGGCGCGGTGCTGCTGCGCGAACTGGCCGATCACGCGCCGATCAACTACGCGCGCGCCTTCTTCGGTTGAGCGGCCGGGGTTCCTGCCCGGGGCCGCGCCCCACCGGGCCCGTACGCCACCCGGCGTATTCCGGCATCGCGGCCTGCGGCCGAGACTTCCCTCCATCGTTCACACCCTCCAGGAGAAGGAAGTCACCATGCAACGTCGTTTCACCCTCAAGGCGCTGGCGGCAGCCGCGGCGATCGCGGGCCTCGGGGCCGCACCCGCGTTCGCGCAGGACACCATCAAGGTCGGCGTGCTGCACTCGCTGTCCGGCACGATGGCGATTTCGGAGACCGTGCTCAAGGACACGGTACTCATGGCCATCGACGACATCAACGCCAAGGGCGGCGTTCTGGGCAAGAAGCTCGAACCGGTGGTGGTCGACCCGGCTTCCAACTGGCCGCTCTTCGCGGAAAAGACCAAGCAGTTGCTGGGCCAGGACAAGGTTGCCGTGATCTTCGGCTGCTGGACCTCGGTGTCGCGCAAGTCGGTGCTGCCGGTGGTCGAGGAAATGAACGGCCTGCTGTTCTACCCCGTGCAATACGAAGGCGAGGAACTCAGCAAGAACGTGTTCTACACCGGCGCCGCGCCGAACCAGCAGGCCATCCCCGCCGTCGACTACCTCATGAGCAAGGAAGGCGGCGGCGCCAAGCGCTGGGTGCTGCTGGGCACCGACTACGTCTATCCCCGCACCACCAACAAGATCCTGCGCGCCTATCTGAAGAGCAAGGGCGTGAAGGACGCCGACATCGACGAGAAATACACGCCCTTCGGCCACAGCGACTACCAGACCATCGTGGCCGACATCAAGAAGTTCTCCGAAGGCGGCAAGACCGCGGTGGTCTCCACCATCAACGGCGACTCCAACGTGCCCTTCTACAAGGAGCTGGGCAACGCCGGCCTGAAGGCCAAGGACGTGCCCGTGGTGGCCTTCTCGGTGGGCGAGGAAGAACTCCGGGGCGTCGACACCAAGCCCCTGGTCGGCCACCTTGCTGCATGGAACTATTTCATGAGCATCAAGAACCCGACCAACACGGCCTTCATCAAGCAGTGGAGCGACTACGCCAAGGCGCACAACATCCCCGGCCACAAGGACAAGCCGCTGACCAACGACCCGATGGAAGCCACCTGGATCGGCATCCACATGTGGAAGCAGGCGGTGGAGAAGGCCAAGAGCACCGACACCGACAAGGTGATCGCCGCGATGGCCGGCCAGACCTTCAACGCGCCCTCGGGCATCGTCTCGAAGATGGACGAGAAGAACCATCACCTGCACAAGAGCGTGTTCATCGGCGAGATCAAGGCCGACGGCCAGTTCAACGTGGTCTGGAAGACGCCGGGCCCGGTCAAGGCCAAGCCGTGGAGCCCGTACATCGAGGGCAACGACAAGAAGCCCGACTACCCCGCCGGCAAGTCGATGTGATTCAAGGGGGACTCGTCCCCCTTTTTTGATGCTCCCTCCGTATGCCGATGCTTCGACGAATTCTCCACCGCCTCCTTGCCGCCTCGCTGCTGCTGGGGGCCTTTCAGGTCCATGCGCTGACCATCGGCGAGGCCCGGGCCATCGCGTCCGGCGAATCGGAGGCGCGCATCGACGCCCTCAACAAGGCGGTGGCGACGGCCGACGAGAAGACGGCGGCCTTCATCCAGGCCATGTCCGATGACGCCGTCAAGTTCACGCAGGACCGGGTCTTCGTCATCAAGGACGACAAGGCTTACGACCCGGTCAGCGGCGCCGAGCTCAAGCTGCCGGAAGACGCCGAGGATGTGGTCAACAACAACCTCATGCGCAGCGCGCTCGACGCGGCGCAGGCGGCCCTCAAGCTCGCCAGCAAGGACGATGCGGTGCGGGCCGAAGCGGCCCAGGCGCTCTTCAAGGAGCCGGACGAATCCCGGCTGCCGATGGTCGAGAAGGCGCTGGCCGCCGAGACCCAGCCCAGGATCAAGGCGCAGCTCCAGCTGGTGCGCGCCGCCAGCATGCTCGGCAGCGCCGACAAGGCCAGGCGCCTGGCTGCCGCGAAGGAGCTCGGCGACAGCCGAAGCCCCGAGACCAAGCTGCTGCTCAACCAGCGCCTCGCGGATGAAACCGAGCCGGACGTGAAGGCCGCGATCGTCGCTTCCATCGCGAGCATCGACGGCTCGCTGGTCTGGGGCAACCGCATCAACGCGGTCTTCAGCGGCATCAGCCTCGGCTCGGTCCTGCTGCTGGCGGCGCTGGGGCTCGCGATCACCTACGGCCTCATGGGCGTCATCAACATGGCGCACGGCGAATTGATGATGATCGGCGCCTACGCCACCTACGTGATGCAGGGCCTGTTCCAGCGCTACCTGCCCGAGTCCGTCTTCGGCTGGTACCTGGTGGCCGCGATCCCGGCGTCCTTTCTTGCCTCCGCGATCGTTGGCGCGATCCTCGAACGCGGCGTGATCCGCTTCCTCTACGGCCGGCCCCTGGAAACGCTGCTGGCCACCTGGGGGATCAGCCTCATGCTGCAGCAGCTCGTGCGCTCGATCTTCGGCGCGCAGAACGTGGGCGTCGAGAACCCGGCCTGGATGAGCGGCGGCTTCACCATGCTCAGCAATGTCACGCTGCCATGGAACCGCATCTGCATCATCGTCTTCGCGGCCCTGGTGCTGCTCGCGATGGGCTGGCTGATCGGCCGCACGCGGCTTGGCCTCTTTGTTCGAGGCGTGACGCAGAACCGCCCGATCGCCTCCTGCATGGGCGTGAATACCGCGCGCATCGATACCTATGCCTTCGCGCTCGGCTCCGGCATCGCGGGCCTGGCCGGCTGCGCGCTGTCGCAGATCGGCAATGTCGGCCCCGACCTCGGACAGAGCTACATCGTCGACTCCTTCATGGTGGTCGTGACGGGCGGCGTCGGCCAGCTCGCGGGCACGGTGTACGCGGCGCTGGGCCTGGGCATTCTGAACAAGTTCATCGAGGGCTGGGCCGGTGCGGTGCTCGCCAAGATCGCCGTCCTCGTCTTCATCATCATCTTCATCCAGAAGCGGCCGCAGGGCATCTTCGCGGTGAAGGGCCGGAGTGCCGAAGCATGACCGGAACGCCACAAGCCATGCCCGCCATCCAACTGCCCGCCAAAGGCCCGCTGCTTCGCGCCAGGGGCTGGACCGCCTTCTTCGTCGCGCTGATCGCCGTATGCGCCCTTGCGCCGGTGCTCAACATGGGCGTGCCCGCGGGCAGCGCCTTCCACTTGAGCGACTACGGCGTGGCGCTGGTCGGGAAGATCATGTGCTACGCCATCTGCGCGCTCGCGATGGACCTGATCTGGGGCTACACCGGCATCCTCTCGCTCGGCCACGGCCTCTTCTTCGCGCTCGGCGGCTACATGATGGGCATGTACCTCATGCGGCAGATCGGCCGCGACGGCAACTACAAGAGCGACCTGCCGGACTTCATGGTCTTCCTCGACTGGAAGACGCTGCCCTGGCACTGGGCCTTGAGCGACAGCTTCATCGCCACGCTGATCCTGATCGTCGTCGTGCCGGGCCTGATCGCCTTCGTCTTCGGCTTCTTCGCTTTCCGCTCGCGCATCAAGGGCGTGTACTTCTCGATCATCACGCAGGCCATGACCTTCGCGGCGATGCTGCTCTTCTTCCGCAACGAGACCGGCTTCGGCGGCAACAACGGCTTCACGGATTTCAAGCGCATCCTCGGCATCCCGGTCGCGACGCAGGAAATGCGCATGACGCTGTTCGCGCTCACCGGCCTCGCGCTGCTCGGCTTCTTCCTGTTCTCCAAGTGGCTGATCGGCAGCAAGTTCGGCCGCGTGCTGCAGGCCATCCGCGATGCCGAGTCGCGAGTCATGTTCTGCGGCTACAACCCGCTCGGCTACAAGCTCACCATCTGGGTGGTCTCGGCCATCATGTGCGGCGTGGCCGGTGCCCTGTATGTGCCGCAGGTGGGCATCATCAACCCGAGCGAGATGAGCCCGGCCAACTCGATCGAGATCGCTGTGTGGGCCGCGGTCGGTGGCCGGGCCACGCTGATCGGGCCCATCCTGGGCGCCTTCCTCGTCAACGGCGCGAAGAGCTGGCTCACGGTGGCCTATCCGGAATACTGGCTCTATTTCCTTGGTGCCCTGTTCATCGCAGTCACGCTCTTCCTGCCCGACGGCATCGTGGGCCTGGTGAAGAAGTGGACCGCGCGCGAGAAATCGGCGGCGGATGAAGGCCTGAGCGGCGATGCGATGCATCGTTCGATGGCCGCCGGGCAGGGCGTCGAGCCCGGGGCGCTGCCGCCGGCCTCGTCGTCGCCATCCGCAGCGTCGGCATCATCGTCCGCGCCGCCGCTCGCGGTGGTCGACGCGAAGGGAGCCCGCGCATGACGCCCGACCTGATGGACGCCGGCGCCGAACGCATCGCCCGGCACGCGCATGCGGAAACCGCGCTGCAGACCGCCTCCGGCGGCCGCGCGGCCGGCTACGGCCGGCCCACGGCCGGGGGAGAGGTCGACATCACCCACGGCCGCATCCTCTATCTCGAGGACGTGAGCGTGAGCTTCGACGGCTTCAAGGCCATCAACAAGCTCTCGCTCGACATCGCGCCCGGCGAACTGCGCTGCATCATCGGTCCCAACGGTGCGGGCAAGACCACGATGATGGACATCATCACCGGCAAGACCCGGCCCGACGAAGGCACCGTCTTCTTCGGCAGCACCATCGACCTGCTGCGCCACAAGGAGGCGGAGATCGCGCAGCTTGGCATCGGCCGCAAGTTCCAGAAGCCGACCGTCTTCGAACACCTGAGCGTCTTCGAGAACCTCGAACTCGCCCTCAAGACCGACAAGGGTGTGAAGTCCTCCATGCTCTTCAGGCTCGACTCCGCGCAGTCCGACCGGCTGGCGGAGGTGCTGCACACCATTCATCTGCAAGGCAGTGTGGCGCGCATGGCCGGGAACCTGAGCCATGGGCAGAAGCAGTGGCTGGAAATCGGCATGCTGCTGATGCAGGACCCGAAGCTGCTGCTGCTCGACGAGCCCGTGGCCGGGATGACGGACGAAGAGACGGCGCGGACGGCCGAGCTGTTCCTGTCGTTGAAGGGGAGGCACTCGCTGATGGTGGTGGAGCACGACATGAGCTTCATACGGACCATTTCGGAGATCGTGACGGTGCTGTGCGACGGGGCGGTGCTGGCGCAGGGGACGCTGGATGAGGTGCAGGCGGATGAGAGGGTGATCGAGGTTTATCTTGGGCGGTGATGTGGTCTTTGGGGGTGGCGGGGTGGGGGCGGGTGGGGGCGCAGGGCTTGGTGTGGGCGCTGGGCTTGGTGCTGGTGCTGGCGCTGGTGCTGGCGCTGGCGCTGTGCTTGTTGGTGGCGCAGTAGGCCGGGAGTTCGCCCCGGCGGGCGAGTTCCTTTCTTTGTCTCGCCAAAGAAAGGAACCAAAGAAAGGCGACCCCACTGGGCGTGACCCCTTCGCTGCGCGAAGGGGCAACCTGCGGTGCTCGCTTCAGGCGGGGTCCGCGCAAACTCGCTTCGCTCAAACATGCGCGGCCCTTATCCGCCTGAAGCTGCGCGCCTCGGCACGCCCAGAGGGGAGTGGGACGGGCCGACGCTGCGCTGGGCCGGGAGGAAGGCCGACGGCCAACGGCCAACGGCCGGGAGCGAATGGCCGCAGGCAACAGAAAGAACAAGGACGCGCCATGGCGCGTCCTTGTGGAGTTGGTTTTCTGTCTTCGGAGTTCGGGGTCCCCTCTGTGCGCGCCGAGGCGCGCAGCTTTTCGCGGATCAGGGCTCGCGATTGTCTGAGCGAAGCGAGTTCGAGCGAGACCCCGCGAAAGGCGAGCACCGCAGGCTGCCCCGCAGCGACGCTGCGGGGTCGCGCACAGTGGGGTCGCCTCTTCTTTGTCTTCTTTCTTTTGGCGAGACAAAAGAAAGAAGGTCGCCCGCCGGGGCGAACTCCCGGCCTACTGCGCCAGCAACAAGCGCCGCTCCAGCAACAAGCGCACCGCCCCATCAAGACCCCCATCCTCTGACCCCAGGAGCCCCTTCATGCTCAAAGTCAAGAACATCCACCAGTACTACGGCGGCTCCCACATCCTCCGCGACGTCAGCCTCGAAGCCCACGCCGGCAAGATCACCGTCCTCCTCGGCCGCAACGGCGTCGGCAAGACCACCCTGCTCAAGTCCCTCATGGGCCTCGTCCCGATCAAGAGCGGCAGCATCGAGTTCGACGGCATCCCCATCCACAGGAAGACGCCCTACGAACGAGCCCGCGCCGGCATGGGCTTCGTGCCGCAGGGGCGCGAGATCTTCGCCCGCCTGACGGTCGAGGAGAACCTGCGCATGGGCCTTGCCTACAAGTCCGGCGGAACGCCCATTCCGACCGAGCTCTATGAGCTGTTCCCGGTCCTGAAGCAGATGCTGAACCGCCGTGGCGGCGACCTTTCCGGCGGCCAGCAGCAGCAGCTCGCGATCGCCCGGGCGCTGGCGCCCAAGCCCAAGCTCCTGATCCTCGACGAGCCGACCGAGGGCATTCAGCCCAGCATCATCAAGGACATCGGCCGTGTGATCCGCATGCTGGCGGACCGTGGCGACATGGCGATCGTGCTGTGCGAGCAGTACTACGACTTCGCGCAGGAGCTGGCCGACGACTATCTGGTGATGGAGCGCGGCGAAGTCATTGCGCGCGGCCTTGGCAAGGACATGGAAGCGCAGGGCGTGCGGCAACTGGTGGCCATCTGATCGGCCCGGTCAGCGGGTGGTGGATTCCGGGCTGGCCATGCGCTGGCGCGCCAGCGTGGCGAAGGCCTGCAGCTCGGTCGCATTCAGGTCCGACACGGCCCAGGCCCTCATGCCGCCTTCGGCCCAGTGCACGAGGTGATAGCCGCGTCGTTCGAGCAGGCGCGGCGCCTCTGGCTTGCCGTCCGAAGCCGGCCAGACGAACAGGTTGATCACATGCGGGCCTGAGTTGTAGACCAGCGCCGCGACCGGCCGGCCCTCGATGTAATCGAGCCGTGCACCGGCCAGGGGCATACCCTCGGCAGCGAGGTCGATCACCGGCGGCGAGAAATCGAGCCGGCCGGCGAACCAGGGCTTGACGGTGTGGCGGTCGGAGGACTTCACATCGACAAGGTGGGCGCCCATCAGGGAGCGCACGTGGCTGTCGGTGATGGCCCCGCTCATCACCTCCTGCGCGGGCAGCACCAGGAGGCTGAGCGCCACCCCCCATGCGGTGGCCGCGCCGGCGCCGAACAGCGCGATGGCCTGCAACCAGCGCCACGCCTTCGCCTGGCGTGCCGGCGCGGCAGGCGAGAGCGTGTCTGTGTTGCGCAGCGCACCGACGATGCGTTCGGCCAGCGCGGCGGGAGGTGCATGGCGTGTGCCTTCTCGCCGGACGAGTGCGCCGAGTTCGTCGTCTTCAGGTGCTTGCATCACGCTTCCCTCCGGTTCGCGCGGGCGGCGCTTCGGCCCGCAGCGCGTCGCGCAGCAGGGCACGCGCACGAGACAGGCGGGACATCACCGTGCCCACCGGTATGCCCGCGATGCGCGCGATGTCCTCGTACGACATTTCCTCCAGTTCGCGCAGCACCACCACTTCGCGAAAGGGCGGTGCCAGCGCTTCGATGGCGGCGTCGACCCGCGCGGTGAGTGCGTGCTGTTCCCAGGCGGCTGCCGGGTCGCCGCCGCCCTGCGCCCGGGACTGCAGGACGGGACCCTCGGAATTGCTGTCGCGCAGTTCGTCGAATTCGACCTGGTCGGCCAGATGGCGATGCTGGCGCATCCAGTCATAGCACGCGTTGCGCACGATGCCCAGCAGCCATGGCCGGGCGCTGTCGCCGCGCAGGTCGTCATAGAAGCGAAAGGCGCGCAGGTAAGCCTCCTGCACCGCGTCCTCGGCCTGCTGGTCGTCGCGCAGCAGCCAGCGCGCGAGGTTGTACGCGGCAGGCAGGTGCGGCAAGGCGGCGGCCTCGAATCGACGGGTGCGGTCGTTCAACGGATTCCTTCCCTGCATGACGGCCCGGCTCGCCGTCTTATTCCGCAGCCGGGGGCTCGGTCGGGAATAAGCGCGGCGGGCGGCTCGTCATGCGTGATGGCGATTCTGTTCCTTCCCCACCCATTCAGGAGCCTGGCCATGAAGATGACGCCCTATTCGATCCTCGCGAGCGCGCTGGCGACTTTCCTGCTGGCCGGCTCGGCTCTTGCCGCCGGTCCCAAGGCCTATATCGGAAACTTCAAGGACGACACGGTCAGCGTGATCGACACGGCCGCCTCCCGCGTCGTGGCGACGGTGCCGGTGGCCGCAGGGCCCGATGGCATCGCGGTCGCGAGCGACGATGCACAAGTCTTCGTGAGCGGATCGAGCGTATCCAGCCTCAGCGTGATCGACACCGCGAGTGATCGGGTCACGGCCACCGTCGAGATCGGCAAGGGACCGCAAGGCCTGGCGATCACGCCCGACGGCCGCTGGCTGCTGGTGGCGGTGAACGGCGAGGATCGCGTTGCGATCGTCGACACCGCGAAGCGCGCCGTGGCGGCGACGGTTCCGGTGGCCAAGCCGCACACCATCGCGATCCGGCCGGATGGCGGCCAGGCCTATGTGTCCTCGCAGGCGCCCGGGAACTTCGCGCTGGTCGCGATCGATCTCGCGGCCCGCACCGTGTCGGCGAGCGTTCCGCTGGAGAAGACGCCGCGCGACCTCGAATTCAGCCCCGACGGCAAGACGCTCTATGTCACGCTGGCCGGCGTGAGTGCGGTGCAGGTGTTCGATCCGGCGACGAAGCGCATGGTGGGGCAGATTCCCACCGGCGTCTCGCCCCATGTCGCCCATCATTTCGCCGATACGCCGGCGGGTGTCGTGGTGGTGCAGGGTCCGGGCGAACTCATGCTCTTCGACCCCGCGACCCGTGCGGCGACCGGCCATATCGCCGTCGGCAAGCAGCCGCACTGGGTCGATGTGCTGCCCGACCACAAGAAAGTGTTGGTGACCAACGAAGGGTCCAACGATGTCAGCGTGGTGGACCTGGCGGGCGGCCCGGTCGGCACCATCCCCGTGGGCAACGCACCGCGGAAGGTGGCGGTGCAGCACCGGGCCGCGGGCCAGGCGAAGGTCTCGATCGACAATTTCGCCTTCGAGCCGACGCAGGTGGCGATCACCGCCGGCCAGAGCGTGACCTGGACCAACAACGACGGCGCACCGCACGGCATTGCCTTTGCGGACGGTGCCCAAGGCATTCCGCTCATGCTGCCGGGCCAGAGCTTCAGCCGCAGCTTCGCGAAGGCCGGCGTGTATGACTATGTCTGCGCCGTGCATCCGTACATGACGGCGCGCGTGACGGTGCGGGCGCCCTGAGCCGGGCGCATTCCGGCAGGCCTACATCGACCAGATCCGCGGCGCCCGGCCGGGCAGCGTCCACAGTGCTTCGCGCCAGGCCATCCAGACCTGGCGCAGCAACTGCATGGCAGGCTCCACCACGGGCGCGAGCGCACGCAGCACGATGACCTCCGCATGCGGGCTGGTCGCGCCCGCGCTCTCATGCAGCGCATGGGCATCGATCAGCGAGCGGGCGATCTCGAGCGCGGCGTCCCGGCGCGCGCGCTCGATCGGCGACCCGGCGACGAAGAAGAGCGAGGCGATGCAGCGGTGCCCGGCGAGGCCGATCGGGCTCTGCAGCAGCCGATGGTCGTCGGCATCGATGCGGCCGCGTTCCAGCCAGACGTCCGGCAGCTCGACGTGCTGCTGCAGCGTCCCGAGCTCGAAGGGCTTGCCGGCGCCCGGCAGGCCGAGCGCGGTCAGGTCCCAGCCCATCAACTCGGCGCCTTCGGCGGGGCGCAGGACCAGCCGGTTCTCGGCGCGGCAGCCGCTGTAGCAGATCGCCTCCAGCGGCAGCCATTCGAGACGTGCGCCGGGGTCGAGGACCAATTCGGTGCGCTGGACTGCCGCTTCGCCTTCCGATCGATAGAAACGCGTCGCGCCGGGGGTGGTGATGAGCCCGTGGCTACCGGCCCCGGCCCGGACGCGGATATCCAGCGTGTCGCCGCCGACCAGCCCGCCCGGCGGATGCACCAGCACGTTGTGGCAGACGGCGTCGCCTTCGGGATACAGGCTCTGCAGGATGCGCAGCGGCCCTTCGTGGCGGAAGTGCGCGATGCTGCGATGTCGAGGGTCCAGTCGATAGTCGATGTCGAGTCGCGCGTGCCAGGGCATGGGGTCCGAGTGTAGGGATTTCGCGGTGCATGCGATGCACCAGGGCGACCTCGCGGCGCAGGCGGCGAAATGTGGAAAAAAGGCCTATCGGGTTGACGGCGCGAAGCCCGTGTATCCCGGCTTCCCTCTGAAAGTGGCGATGACATGTCCACCTCGAGCGGGGACAAGCCTGTGGAAAACTTGCGGGACAACTTCACGAATCGTTGTCCCGCAAGGCTTTCCACCGGATTGCCTTCTTTGGCAGCACTCGAGGACCTGGCCGGTGCCGGCCGCAGGGACTGGGGGCCCGCTCCCATCGCGCAGTCTGCCGAGGCCCGGCACCCGAAACGGGGCATGCACGCACCGCCATGCGGCATGCGCGATCCGGGTTCAGCTTTTCCAGGCGCCCACATGCGCGGCGCCGGCCTCTTCGATGAGCGCGGGGCCGATGCATTCGATCGCATGAGGCGAGGCGCGGAACACGTCGCGGCAGGAGAGTTCGGCATCACGCTGGTCGCCGTGTTCGCCGCGGAAGACGCGCAGCCGCCGGGCGTCGATGCCGAAGACCACCCGGCCGATGTTGGCCCAGAAGATCGCGCCGGCACACATCACGCAAGGCTCCGCCGAGGAATAGAGGGTGGCGCCGGCGAGCCGGTCGCGCCCGATCCCGTGCTCGCCGAGCATGCGCACCGCATTGGTTTCGGCATGGCCGGTGACATCGCCGGTCTCGGCGCTGTTGCAGTAGGCCTCGGCGAGCACTTCACCGTCGTCGGCAACCACGACCGCCCCGAAGGGCCGGTTTCCGCGGCGCCGGGCTGCGTGCGACCACACGATGGCCTTGCGCAGGTAGCGGCCGTCGCGTTCATCGAGGGCAGCGGGGGCGGCGAAATGGTCGAGTGACTCTGTGTTCATGTGGCAATGATGCCTTTGTGACGCCAGTGCGACTGCACGGGCCGTGCCATCGCGTGAAACCTGGCCATCCGGGCGCGCAACTTGCGAGAATGCCGGCGCAGAGTAGAAGCGTTCAGCCGGTGCCCCGCCGACAGCGGGCGTGTTCCGGTGGGAAATTGCTCTTTCAAGGTCGTCCCCACACGTACAACCGAAGGAGTTCTTTCATGCTCGTCACCCGGCAACCCGTCTTCCGCAAGTTCTGGCATGCCGTCATGCCGCTGACCCATCTGCAGCAGGGGCCCCGGCCCTTCCGGCTGCTCGGCGAGGACATCGTCCTTTTCCTCGATGCCGATGGGCAGCCGGCCGCGCTGCGCGATCGATGCTGCCATCGCACCGCGAAGCTGTCCAAGGGCTGGTGCGTCGACGGCGCGGGCCAGGCCTGCGGGCAGGGGGCCATCCAGTGCGGCTATCACGGCTGGACCTACGACCGCAGCGGGCAGGTGATCCGCATTCCCCAGTACGAGGCCGAGCGCGAGATCCCGCCCGACTACAAGACGGCCGCCTACCACTGCGCTGCCCGATACGGCTACGCCTGGGTCGCGCTCGAGGATCCGATCTCGGCCATTCCGGACATCCCCGAGTTCGACGCTCCCGGCTACCGCACGATCCACCAGTTCTACGAGGAATGGGCCACCAGCCCGATGCGCGCGCTGGAGAACTCCTTCGACAACTCGCATTTCAGCTTCGTGCATCGCGCCACCTTCGGCGTCGCGGCCAATCCGAAGCCGAGCAGGTACGAGCTGGTGGAGAACGACGCCGGCTTCCATGCCGAGACAGTGATCGATGCGGTCAATCCGCCCGGATTCCAGGCCATCAGCGGCGTGAGCGACCCCATCACGACGCGGCACATGCGCAATGCCTACTACCTGCCCTTTTCGCGCCGGCTGGACATCGAATATCCCTCGGGCATCCGCCACATCATCATCAACTGCTTCACCCCCATCGACGACAACCGCATGCAGCTGTGCCAATGGCTGTTCCGCAACGACACCGAGGCCGATTGCCCCGCGCAGATGCTGATCGATTTCGACACGGCGGTCACCCGCGAGGACAAGGACATCCTCGAATCGACCGATGCCGATGCGCTGGTCGACACGCGCCGGCGCGGCGTGGAGTATTCGATGGAATCGGACCGCCCCGGCATGCTGATCCGCAAGCACCTGATGCAACTGCTGGCCCGGCACGGCGAATCCGAGGTGCACCGCGGCATGCCCGCGGTGCGGCCGACCCAGGTGGGTTGAGGGATCGAGGGGCCGGCGTCAGCCGCGGCCGCGCGTGGCCCAGAAGCCCTGGTGGGTGGCGATCATGTCCTCCGCCACTTCCGGCACCGGCCCGATCACTTCGATGCTTTTCTGCCCGCGCGCGAACACCTCCCGGCAGGGCAGGCTGAGGGTCGGGTTCTCGGGATGGTTGCCCGTCAGGGCGAGGAGGGCGGACTCCTCCGCGCCGTAGACCACGCGGCCGATGTTGGCCCAGTACACCGTGCCCGCGCACATCGCGCAGGGCTCGAAGGTCGTGACCAGCGTGCACTGCGCGAGGTAGTCCGCCGGGTAGTTGAGGGCGGCGGCGCGCGCGAGGGTGGCCTCGGCGTGCTGCACGGTGTCGATGTTGCCCTGCTCGGCGAGCACGGTCTCGCCATCGGGCGCGACCAGCACCGCGCCGAAGGGATGGCGGCCCATGGCCATCGCGCGGCGCGCCACCGCATCGGCACGGCGCAGCGCCTTCACGATCTGGTCGCGCGTCATGGTGTCGCCCGCTTCACTGGTTCTGCGAGCCGCGGTGCGCCCAGGCGGTGGTGTGCTTCTCGATGGCGCTGAAAAGCTCGTACATCAGCATCGCCATCGCACCCACCACCATCAGGCCCGCGAAGGCCAGGCCCATCTGCATGGCCGAGCCGGCCGAGATGAGCAGATAGCCGATGCCTTCGTTCGCGGCCGTCATCTCCGACACCGTGGTGCCCACGAAGGCCAGCGTGATCGCCACTTTCAGCGAGGCATAGAAGTAGGGCATGGAGCGCGGCAGGCCGATCTTCATGAGCACGTCCCAGCGCCGCGCGCCGAGCACGCGCAGCACGTCTTCCAGTTCGGGTTCGAGCGTGGCCAGCCCGGTCGCGATGTTGACCATGATCGGGAAGAAGCTGATCAGGAACGCGGTGAGCATGGCCGGTCCGACGCCGATGCCGAACCACACGACGAGGATCGGCACGAAGGCCGCCTTGGGCAGCGCGTTGAAGCCGGTCATGAGCGGGTACACGGCCGCGTACGCGAGGCGCGAACTGCCGATCACGAAGCCCAGCAGCACACCCACCACGATCGCGAGTCCGAAGCCGGCCATCGTGACCCAGAAGGTGCGCCAGGCGTGACCGGCGATGATCTCCTTGAATTCCCAGAACTGGGTCCAGATGCGCCATGGGCTCGGGAAGATGAACTCGGACACGCCGAAGCCCGAGCAGATCACCTGCCACAGCACGATGACGGCCACGAGCAGCAGCCAGGGCGACCAGCGTTCGATCTGTTTGCTGTTCTTCATGCGTGGCTCAGTGCGGTCGAGGCCGCGTTCGCGTGGCTCCGGATGGCGCCGATGTGGCTGCGCAGTTCGAGCACGATGTCGGTGAATTCCTTGGTGTAGGTGAGCTCGAGCTCGCGCGGGCGCGGCAGGTCGATGTCGCGCTTGACCACGAAGCGGCCCGGGCTCTTGCTCATGACGTAGACCGTGTCGGCCAGGAAGACGGATTCGCGCAGGTCGTGCGTGACCAGGATCACGTTGAACTTCTGCTCGGTCCAGAGGTCGCGCAGGATGCACCAGAGCTCCTCGCGCGTGAAGGCGTCGAGCGCGCCGAAGGGCTCGTCCAGCAGCAGCATCTTCGGCTCGTGGATGAGCGCCCGGCAGATGCTCGCGCGCTGCTGCATGCCGCCCGACAACTGCCACGGGAACTTGTCCTCGTAGCCGGCCAGGCCGACCTTCTGGAGCAGCTTGCGCGCCCGCTCGACGTACTCGGCCCGCCGGGCCTTGAAGCTCGAGCGGTAGGGCTCGACGATCTCCAGCGGGAGCAGCACGTTGTCCACGGTCGTTCGCCACGGCAGCAGCGAAGGCGCCTGGAAGGCCATGCCGGAGATCTTGAGCGGCCCGGTCACGGGCTGGCCGTCGATGCGGATCTTGCCCATCGAGGGCATGCGCAGCCCGGTCGTGAGCTTCATGAAGGTGGACTTTCCGCAGCCCGAGGGCCCCACGATGGCGATGAACTCGCCGCGCGCCACCTGCAGGTCGATGGCCTCGACCGCGAAGTGGTTCTCGCGCAGGAGCTGCTCGTTGTAGGCGAGCCAGACATCCTGGAAGTCGACGAAGGGTGCGGGCACCGTCGCTGGCGTGCCCGTCATCACTTGCGCAGGATGTTCAGTTCGGAAGCCGGCGGGAGCATGGCGGAGGTCCACACCGCCTCGGGGCTCACGCGCGTCTTGGTGTTGAAGGCATCGGACACCTGCGAGGCCATCAGCGAGAGCCGGCCGGCGTTCACGACGCCGAAGCCTTCGGCGCGCGCGTCCGGGCTGTTGATGACGGTGTCGATCGCCAGCTTGAGGCGTCGCGTCTCCAGCGCCGTGTCGATGATGCCGTCGCGCTTCTTGACCGATTCGATCGCCACCGCCGGATTGGCGATGACTTCCTTCGCGCCCTTGGTGAAGGCCGACAGGAAGGCCTTCACCGCCGCCGGGTTCTCCTTGATCAGCCTGGGCGACGCGATGATGACGTTGCCGTAGAGCTTCACACCGTAGTCGGGGTAGGGCAGGATCACCACGTCGGCGGCCTTGACGCCGCGCGCCTCCAGGTTGAGCAGCGAGGTGAAGGTGAAGCCGGTGATGGCGTCGATGTCGCCGCGGATCAGCATGGTCTCGCGCAGCGTCGGGTCCATCGCGGTCCACTGGACGTCGCCGATCTTGTTGGCCTTCGCGAAGATCGGGAAGGCGCGGCGGCCCGCGTCGAACACCGGCGCGCCCAGCTTCTTGCCGGTCAGGTCGGCCGGCTTCGTGATGCCGCTCTTCTTGAGCGCCATGACCGAGGCCGGCGTGTTGTTGTAGACCATCATCACCGCGACCGGCTTGTTGGGGCTGTCGGGGTTGTTCGCATGGAATTCCATCAGTGCCGCGAGGTCGGCGAAGCCCATGTCGTAGGCGCCGGACGCCACCCGGGTGACGGTGCCGCCCGAGCCGTTGCCCGCGTCGATGGTGACGTCGAGCCCGGCCTCCTTGAAGTAGCCCTTGGCCGCCGGATGGAGGAAGAGCGCGGCCGGCCCTTCGAAGCGCCAGTCGAGCTGGAACTTGATCGGCGTGGTCTGGGCATGTGCCGTGGACAGGCCGAAGCAGAGCGCCGAGGCGGCAAGGAAGGACTGGAGCAACTGGCGCTTGTTCATGCAGGATTCCGTGGAAATTGAATGCACCGGATTCAAGCAAAAAAGGTGCCGGCACACGATTGGTGCGAACCCTTCCGCTGCGCCAGGACGGTGCATTCGAGGTCTGTCGACAGGGCCCGGCGCGGGGGAGCGTCGCGCACGGCAAGCGGGCCCGCATCGACCCGGAAATGCTAGAGGACTGTCTCTCGCATCGGCTCGTGTGGATCCGGATGTCCGGTGCGCCTTCTCGCCGAGGCACCGGACTGCGCGACCCGGTCGGGATTCCGGACAATGTCGTCGACCATCCGCTGTCCCTCGCGGGCTTGATTCGCCTCCTCGCGTGTCGGTCCTCGCGTGATCAGGCCGGAATAGAGGAGCGGATAGACAGTGGCGATTGCAGCCCCGACGATGCCGGCGCCCATCGCATTGTTCGCATGCGCGTCACGGTGGGGGTCCGCCAATTGAGTGTTGCCACCGTAGATCGCACTGAATACCACCTGGAACGCGTTCATCCGGTGAGGTTCCACATTGAGTACCTGATTGGCGATTCGCGTCGCGGCGGCCTGCCTGCTGCCGCCGAACAGCGGCTGGAGTGGCTGGTCCAGTTCCAGCTGGGTCAGCGTCTGCGCCACATAGGCCGCGATGACCCGGTTGCGCTGGAATTCGGGGCTGCCCTCGGTGGCGCGGGCATTCCACCGGTAACCCACGGCATCGAGTTCCATCACCGATTGCTCGGCCCTTGCGGCCCGTTGCGCCTCGTTCGTCGGCTGCCTGGCGAAGGACATGCGCAATCCTTCGGTCTCGGTGCGCAGGTAGTCCCGGATGCCGGAGGCGAAGGCCGTCACGAGCGCCTCGCGGTTCGGTTCACCGATCACGCGCGCCGTGCCGACCGTGGCGCGCAGTCCTGCAGCAAGGGCCTGTGCCTGCTGTTCTTCCCCGAATCCCTGCCACTGCGCGCGGAAATCGCGGACCTTGAAGGCGCGGGTCAGCCCCTGATTCTGCAGATCGTCGAAGATTTCCAGGCTGGCATTCAGGAACGAGTGCCCGAGGTTTGCGCCCCAGTCGTGCGATGCGGCCTCGATTGCATCGGCGCTGCGAATGTTTTTGAGCGGGTTACCCGGGCAGGGTGTCGCAGTCGCCCCTTCGCCTGGGTCCATGCAGACCCTGATGGACTCGACGCCCGCGCCCGAATTCCAACCGAGGGAGTCCTGCGCGAAACTGCCCATGAATTGGGCGGCGCTGTATGCGATGGTTGCCGAGGCCAGAGAGCGTCCGCCGGGCGCTCCGGCATTGCTGTTGTAGTGAACGGCCGCGGCACCGATGCCCCGCACGGCCGAGTACAGGCCGACCGCCGTGTACCAGGTGGCCATGGGGTTCCAGTTGCCGGTCGCGGCGCCGTACAAGGTACTCCCGAGGCTGACGGCGCTATGCCCGATTCGCAAGGATGTCGAGGCGAGCGTTCCGGACCCGTTCACCGCGTCCCGGATGCCTCCGGCAAGATGCAGCGCGGGCGGAAGGGCGACCATGAGTCCGCCCATGCCGTTGATCATTTCGCGCGTCAGCTGCGGAACAACGCCGCGCGCCGCTGCGGTTGCCGCGTTGATCGTGCGCTGCATGTGGAAGGCCGCGAGATTGCGCAAACACGTGCCGACGAAGGTGGCGATGCCCGCTCTTGAGCCTGTCGCGGTGAGATTGCCGGCGCATCGTGCCAACGCGCCCTCGCCCTCGTTGCGCAGCAGGTAGCGGGTGAGCGCGTGTACCGCTTCGGCTTGCCTTTCGGTGTCTCCCATGGGCGGGAGCCGGCCAGCCGCCCGTGCGCTTTCGACCGAGTCGAGGTGCCGCGAGATCTCGCTGATGAACTCACTCACCGGTGTGGCCGCGCGGTCGATGGGCTGGTAGCCTGGCGCGCACCGTGCCCTGCTGAAGGTGACATCGCAGAGCGCATCGGCGACGCTCCGGGCCGTCTCCTGCTCCGCCGGGGGCAACCGCGAGATGGCGTCCTGGATTCGCGCCAGATTGGCATCTGCAATGATCGGGGCCCCGCTGGCGATGCGCGCCATTTCGTCGAGGGCCTGGTCCGTCATGCGCACCGGCAAACCGCTTTCGATGTCGCGTTGATCCGATGGCCCGAGACCCAAGGCCTGCGCTGCCATCGCCGAGAGTGAGGGCGAGGGCGAGTGATGGGGCTGCCGGCTCAAGGCGCCGGCGCCCGGCGGCTCCGCGGCCTCATTCAAGGGTTCCGCCAGTCGCGCGGCCTGGCTCGGGTTGTCCGTGGGTATGTTCCTGAACATGTTTGTCTCCTCCGTGCTGGGGTGTAGTGAAGATCGATTGCATGTCTTCCGGTCATCGGTCGAATGCAAGCAATCGGCACTTTGTGCAATTGAATGAGACTTTTGTTCGAGGCGCCTCGCGTATCGCCTCCTGCGGCGGACGTGAAAACGCCCCGCCGGGCAATCCACGGCGGGGCGTCGTCGTTTCCGGGTCGCGACGTCGGCGCTACTTGTAGCTGGCCGCGTTGGCCACCGCCAGCGCGGTCATGTTGACCACGCGCCGGACGGTCGAGGAAGCGGTCAGGATGTGGGCCGAGCTCCGGGCGCCCATCAGGATCGGGCCGACGGTGACGCCATTGCTGCCGGTCATCTTGAGCACGTTGAACAGGATGTTCGCGGCGTCGAGGTTGGGGCAGATGAGCAGGTTGGCCTCGCCGGTCAGCGGGCTGTCGGGCAGCGCCTTGCGCCGGACCTCGTCCGACAGCGCGGAGTCGCCCTGCATCTCGCCGTCGCATTCGATGTCGGGCGCCATCTTCGCGAACAGCTCGCGTGCCTGCCGCATCTTGCGCGCGGAGGCCCGCTCCGAGGAACCGAAGTTCGAGTGCGACAGGAAGGCCACGCGCGGCGGCAGCCCGAAGCGCCGGACTTCCTCGGCGGCCATGAGGGCGATGTTGGCCAGCATCTCGGCGTTCGGATCCTCGTGCACGCTGGTGTCGGCGATGAAGAGGGTGTATTTCTCGAGCGTCAGTGCGTTGAGGGTCGCGAAGCCGGGAGCGCCCTCCTTCAGGCCCAGCACGTTGTTCAGGATGCGCAGGTGGCTGTCGAAGCGGCCCACCAGGCCGCAGAGCATCGCGTCCGCATCGCCCAGGTGGACCATGAGCGCGGCGATCGTGGTGTTGGAGCGTCGCACCATGGCTTTCGAGGCCTCGGGCGTGATGCCCCGGCGGCCCATCAGCTTGTGGTAGGTCTCCCAGTAGGTCCTGAAGCGCGGATCTTCCTCGGGGTTCACGTTGTCCACGTCGACGCCCAGGCGGATATGCAGCCCGGCCTTCTTGATGCGCGTCTCGATCACCGCCGGCCGGCCGATCAGGATCGGCTTGGCGAAGCCCTCGTCGACGGCGAGCTGGGCGGCGCGCAGCACGCGGTCGTCCTCGCCCTCGGCATAGGCCACGCGCTTGGCGGTGGCGCACTTGGCGGCGGAGAACACCGGCCGCATGAACATGCCGGTCTGGTAGACGAAGCGCGTCAGGTGCTGGCGGTAACCCTCCAGGTCCTCGATCGGCCGCGCGGCCACGCCCGATGCCGCCGCGGCCTTTGCCACGGCGGGCGCGATGCGCAGGATCAGCCGCGAATCGAAGGGCTTGGGAATGAGGTACTCGGGGCCGAAGGCCAGTTCCTGGCCGGCATAGGCGGTGGCGACTTCCTCGCTGATGTCGGCCTTGGTCAGCTCGGCGATCTCGCGCACGCAGGCCAGCTTCATTTCCTCGGTGATCTTGCTGGCGCCGCAATCGAGCGCGCCGCGGAAGATGTAGGGGAAGCACAGGACATTGTTGACCTGGTTCGGATAGTCGGAGCGGCCGGTCGCGATGATGCAGTCGGGTCGCACGGCCTTGGCGAGCTCGGGCCGGATCTCCGGTTCGGGATTGGCCAGCGCCAGGATGATCGGCCGCGGCGCCATGGTCTTCACCATGTCCTGCGTGAGCACGCCGGGCGCGGAACAGCCGAGGAACACGTCGGCATCCTTCACCACGTCGGCGAGGGTGCGGGCGCCGGTGTCCTTTTGCGCATAGCGCGACTTCGAATCGTCGAAGCCGCCCGCGCGCCCCATGTAGATCAGGCCCTTGGAGTCGACCGCATGGATGTTCTTGCGTTGCGCGCCCAGGCCCACCATCACGTCGAGGCAGGCGATCGCCGCCGCGCCGGCGCCGGAGACCGCGATCTTCACATCCTCGATCTTCTTGTCGACCAGTTCGAGGCCGTTGATGAGCGCCGCGGCCGAGATGATGGCGGTGCCGTGCTGGTCGTCATGGAACACCGGGATGTTCATGCGCTCGCGCAGCTTGCGCTCGATGTAGAAGCACTCGGGCGCCTTGATGTCCTCGAGGTTGATGCCGCCCAGCGTGGGCTCGAGGGCCGCGATGATGTCGACCAGCTTGTCCGGGTCGTTCTCGGCGAGTTCGATGTCGAACACGTCGATCCCGGCGAACTTCTTGAAGAGGCAGCCCTTGCCCTCCATCACCGGCTTGCTGGCCAGCGGGCCGATGTTGCCCAGGCCGAGCACGGCCGTGCCGTTGGTGACCACGCCCACCAGGTTGCCGCGCGAGGTGAACTCGGCCGCCTTCGAGGGATCGGCCTCGATGTCGAGGCAGGGATAGGCCACGCCCGGCGAATAGGCCAGCGAGAGATCACGCTGGTTCAGCAGCGGCTTGGTGGGGGAAATCGAGATCTTGCCCTTGACCGGGGACCGGTGATATTCGCGCGCCGCGTCGCGCAGCGCTTCTTCTGCCGGGGAAAGTGGGGTTGCCATCGGTGTCTCCTTGCTCTTGGCTCAGGGGAGAGGCTACTCCAAACTCGGAGCCCGGGAGTCGCCGATCGCTCGCTCGATCGACGCTGCGCCGGCAGCAGGCGCGGCCGAGGCCGCGCCCCGCGTCGCCTAGCGCCCCCGGAGCAGGCGTTCCGCAAGCAGGCTGCCGGCGCGCTCGTTGTTGTTGGTCGCGATCGCCACCACGCAGGCCCCATCGCTTCGGCTCAGCGTCTGCATCATGCGGATGTCGACCTTGCCTTCCGCCAGTTGCCGGGAAATGCGGGCCAGGGCGCCGGGCGAGTCATCGACCTGGAAGACGATCACGTCCTCCGACGCGGCATGCAGTCCTGCGCCGGTCAGCAAGGCAAGTGCAAGCGACAGGTTGTCGACTTCGACATGCAGCACGGCGGTCTTGCCGACGGCGCGGCCGTTCATGGTTCCGATGTTGATCCGGTGCGCCGCGAGCAACTGGCTCACATCCGCCACCAGTCCTGTGCGGTCACCCGTCACGACGGTGAGGCGGCTCATGCGCATGCCTCCCTGGTCGAGAGCGCCATGCCGGGCGCAGGGGTTCGGGAAGCGGCCCTCCGGTCGTCCTCGACGAGGTCGGCGACCAGGGCGTCGATCTGCGCCCGGGTGACGTTGGGCATCACGACGAGATGGGAGATGCCTTGCGTGGCGATCTGCCAGCGCTTTCTCAGCGCATCGCCGACCTTCGGGAACACCACGGTCAGCGCGTTCGGATTGCGCCAGGCGGCGATGCCCGCATCACGCATCCGGGCTTCCGCGTAGGCCGCCATGGCAAGCGCCGACTCGGCCCGCCGTCGCAGCCCGTCCAGGCCGAGGGACTTGATGCGATGCCAGAGCACCAGCGGCGTGAATCCGTTGCGCGAGCCGGTGATGGTGGTGTCGAGGCTGCCGATGTAGCCGATGGAGCGCGCGATGCGGTCGACGTGGCGCTTGCGGGCCAGCACGATGCCGCAAGGCATGGGCGAGCCGAAGAACTTGTAGCCGCTGATCGAGACCGAGTCGGCGCCGTCCGCGAAGTCGAAGGGCGGCCGTGGATCGAGAAAGGGGGCGTAGCCGCCGCAGAGCGCGGCGTCGGAATGGATGTAGCGATCGCGGATCGCCAGCTCGTCCAGGATGGCCTGCATGGCGCGGATGTCGTCGCGCGCTTCGGTCATCGTCGTGCCGATGTTGGCGAAGAGGATCGCGGGCTTGTCGCGATGGATGCGCAGGGTCTCGCGCAAGTCCAGATAGTCGATCTCGCCGTTCTTCTGGCTGCGGATGGTGATCGACCGCAGACCCAGGAAGTGGATGTTCTTGGCGACCGAGTAGTGCGTGTCCTCGGAGCAGTAGACGATGCCGCGCGGCAGCAGTTCGCGGGCCAGGTACAGCCCGTACAGGTTGCCCTCGGTTCCTCCGTTGGTCACGTAGCCCCAGGTGCCGTCGACCGGGGCGCGCAGGAAGTCGGCCATGAACCGGATGACTTCGCGCTCCAGCTCGCGTGTTCCCACCATGAAGGTGGACTCCACGAAGGGATCGCCGAGGTTGTTGACGGGGAACTCCAGAAAGCGCTGGAGCGCGCCGACCTCGAAATCCTTGGACACGGGGTATCCGAGAAAGTCGGTGGTGGCGGTGGCCAGCGTTTCGTAGAGGGCATCGAGCCGGGCGGCGTCTCCGGCATTCAGGCGCCCCGTCTCCCGGGCAGCGGACGGACCGCTGGATTCTTCATGCATTCTTTGACTCCCTGTAGCACTTTTGATTGGACGTGCGCGAAGGCCGCGTGGCTTGCCACCTGGCTGCGAACGCTTCCTGCATGGCGCAGGAGCCGCGAATCTATCTGAAGAGATGGCGGGAGGGCAACCAGGGATGGGCGCGCGGGCGGAGTCCTGGGGACGGTGTTTGGAGGCCTTGGCCGTCCGGCGCGTCAGGCGGCGTCGGGCGCGATCTGGTGCTGCGCCAATGCTTCGAGTGCGCGCACCAGCGCGGAGTGGTCTTCCTGCCCGTGCCCCAGCGCCGCACAGGCATTCATGAGCTGCGCGGCGCCCGCGGTCTGTGGCAGTGCCACGCCCAGCGCTCGCGCGCCTTGCAACGCGAGGTTCAGGTCCTTCTGGTGGAGCGCGATGCGAAAGCCCGGCGCGAAGCTGCGCCCGATCATCCGTTCGCCATGCACTTCGAGAATGCGCGAGGCCGCGAAGCCGCCCATCAACGCCTGCCGCACCCTGGCCGGATCGGCGCCCGCCCTGGAAGCGAAGACCAGTGCCTCGCCGACGGCCGCGATGTTGAGGGCCACGATGATCTGGTTGGCCACCTTGCAGACCTGCCCGTCGCCGACGCCGCCGACCAGGGTGATGTTGCGGCCCATGGTTTCCAGCAGCGGCCGGACGCGGCCGAAGGTCTCTTCGTCGCCGCCGCACATGATCGTGAGGCTGGCGGCCTTCGCGCCCACCTCGCCGCCGGAGACCGGCGCGTCCACGTAGCCGCAGCCCAGCCCGGCGATCCGCGCCGCGAAGTTCCTGGTCGCGATCGGATCGATCGAACTGCAGTCGACCACGGTCTTGCCGCCGGACAGCCCGGCCGCGACGCCGCCGTTGCCGAAGAGCACCTTTTCCACGTCCGGCGTGTCCGGCACCATGAGGAAGATCACATCCGCCTGGCGCGCGACCTCGGTGGCCGAGGCGCAGGCGGCGGCCTTGGACGCGAAGGGCTCGGGCACCTTGCCGCGTGTATGGACGAAGAGCGCGTGGCCCGCATCGAGCAGATGCCCGGCCATGGGCGCGCCCATGATGCCGAGGCCGATGAATCCGATCTTCCGTGTCGTGTCGGGCATGTGTCCGGTCTCCTGTTCGTGATGCGATCCGGCATCAGTCGGGCATGGCCGCGGCGATCGAGGTCGGCGCATCCGCCGTGCTCTCGGCCAGCGCTTCGAATTCGTGGATCGCGTCGATCTCGGTGCCCATCGCGATGTTGGTGACGCGCTCCAGCATCACTTCGATCACCACCGGCACGCGGAACTCGGCCATGAGGGCCTCGGCCCGCTGGATCGCCGGGCCCATCTCTTCCTGCCGGGTGACGCGGATCGCCTTGCAGCCCAGGCCTTCGACCACCTTGAGGTGATCGACGCCGTAGCTCCGCTCGACGCCGCTGTCTTCGGCCGCGTTGATGTTGTCGAAGCCGAGCTGTACGCAGTAGTCCATCTCGAAATTGCGCTGCGACTGCCGGATCAGCCCGAGGTAGGCGTTGTTGACCACGATGTGGATGTAGGGGAGCTTGAACTGCGCGCCCACGGCCAGCTCCTCGATGAGGAACTGGAAGTCGTAGTCGCCCGAGAGCGCGACGATCTTTCGGCCCGGGTCGGCCGCGCGCACGCCGAGTGCCGCCGGGAGGGTCCAGCCCAGCGGGCCGGCCTGGCCGCAGTTGATCCAGTTCCGGGGCCGATAGACGTGCAGGAACTGCGCTGCCGCGATCTGCGACAGGCCGATGGTGCTGACGTAGCAGGTGTCATGGTCGAAGTGCCTGTTCATGCACTGGTAGACGCGCTGCGGCTTCATCGGCACGTCGGCGAAGTGGGTCTTGCGCAGCATCGTCTTCTTGCGCTCCCGGCATTGGTTCGCCCAGGCGCTGCGGTCGGGCAGGCGGCCTTCGGCCTTCATCTCCCCGGCGACCCGCACGAACAGCTCGAGCGCGGCGCGGGCATCCGAGACGATTCCGAAGTCGGGCGTGAACACGCGGCCGATCTGGGTCGGCTCGATGTCCACGTGCACGAAGGTGCGGCCCCGGGTGTAGACATCGACGGAGCCGGTGTGGCGATTCGCCCAGCGGTTGCCGATGCCGAGCACGAAGTCGGAGGCCAGCATGGTGGCGTTGCCGTAGCGGTGGCTGGCCTGCAGGCCGCACATGCCGGCCATCAGCGGATGGTCGTCGGGAATCGTGCCCCAGCCCATCAGGGTCGGGATCACGGGCACGCCCGTCAGTTCGGCGAAGCGCACCAGCAGCGCGCTGGCATCGGCGTTGACGATGCCGCCGCCGGCGACGATCAGCGGACGCTCGGCCGCATCGAGCATCGCGAGCGCCTTTTCGATCTGCGCCCGGCTCGCGGCGGGCTTGTAGGCCGGGAGCGGCTCGTAGGTGTCGATGTCGAATTCGATCTGCGCCATCTGCACGTCGACCGGCAGGTCGATGAGCACCGGCCCCGGACGGCCCGAGCGCATCAGGTGAAAGGCCTGCTGGAACACCTGGGGCACCTGGCCCGGCTCGCGCACGGTGACCGACCACTTGGTGACCGGCCTGGCGATCGACTCGATGTCGACCGCCTGGAAGTCTTCCTTGTAGAGGCGCGCGCGCGGCGCCTGGCCGGTGATGCAGAGAATGGGGATCGAGTCGGCCCAGGCCGAGTAGAGGCCCGTGACCATGTCGGTGCCCGCCGGGCCCGAGGTTCCGATGCACACGCCGATGTTGCCGGCCACCGCACGCGTGTAGCCCTCGGCCATGTGCGACGCCGCCTCCACGTGGCGCGCGAGGATGTGCGCGATGCCGCCCTGCCTGCGCAACGCCGCATAGAGCGGATTGATGGCGGCGCCGGGCACGCCGAAGGCCTGCGTCACGCCTTCCTTCTCCATCACGAGTACGGCGGCCTGGGCCGCGGTCATCTTCGCCATGTCAGTCTCCTTCGATGGCTCGACTGTAGGAATCGAGGGGCCGGTGCAGAAGGCGCCTCGCGGCCATAAGAGCTATTCCGCCATGGAATAGGTGGCTACGATGGGGCGATGGATCGTTTGCTCGCCATGGAGATGTTCGTGCGCGTGGTGGAGACCGGCAGCTTCTCCAGGGCTGCGCGTGAGTTCAACACCACCCAGCCCACCGTGACCAAGCAGGTGGCAGCGATCGAGGCGCGGCTGAAGGTGCGTCTGCTCAACCGCAACACGCGCGGCGTGAGCCTCACGGAGGCGGGCGCGCTCTACTACGAGAAGTGCAAGACCATCGTGCGCGAGGCCGAGGAGGCCGACAGCATGGTCAAGCTGCGCCAGTCGCAGGCGCAGGGGCTGTTGCGCATCGGCACCTCGACGGCTTTCGGGCGCCGCGTGGTGGTGCCGCTGGCGCTCGAATTCATGGTGCGCCATCCCCTCGTGCAGGTGGACCTGAGCTTCGAGGACCGGTACGTGGATCTGGTGGCGCAGGGCATCGACGTGGCAATCCGCATGGGCAGGCTCGCCGATTCATCGCTCGGGGCACGCTTTCTCGGCATGAACCCGTGGGTGATGGTGGCTGCGCCGGCCTATCTGAAGTCCCACGGCACGCCGAAGCGCGCGCAGGACCTGAGCGCGCATGCGGCCCTGATCTACAGCAGCGTGGTCGGAGACGACGTGTGGCACATGCGCACGCCGCGCGGCGAACCGGTCACGGTGCCGGTGTCGGGGCGGCTGCGTTCGAACAACGTCTCGGCCGTGCTGGCCGCTGTGCGCGCCGGCCTGGGCATCGCGATGATGCCGCGCTACGTGGCGAGCGATTCGCTGGCTGCCCGGCAGGTGGTGGAGGTGCTGCCCAGCCACACCCTCGCCGAGCAGGAGATCCACGCGGTCTTCCCCTCCCCGAAGCTGGTGCCCGGAAAGGTGTCGAGCTTCATCGCCTTCCTGCAGGGGCGCTTCGATGGCGAGTGGTGGGCGCGCCACCAGGGTGTCGAATCAACAGCCCCGCGAAGCAGTGATGTGAGGCGTGATGCGAGGAATGATGTGAGGAGTGAAGCGGGTCGCCGCCCAGGCTCCGCGGGAGCTTCATGAAAAAAGGCTCCCGAAGGAGCCCTTTGTGCGTATGTGCAGATGCGTGGCTTAGTAGCCGCCGCGGCCGCCGCCGCCGTAGCCGCCACCACCGCTGCGATTGCCGCCGCCGTAGCCGCCACCGCCACCACCGTAGCCGCCGCCACCACCGCTGCGGCCACCGCCGCCGCCGAAGCCGCCGGGCGAACGGGGCTCCATGGGACGGGCTTCATTGACGGTCAGGGCGCGACCGTCGAGCGAGTGGCCGTTCAGGCCTTCGATGGCTGCGAGCGCTTCAGCGTCCGTGCCCATTTCGACGAAGCCGAAGCCCTTGGAGCGACCACTGTCGCGCTCCATCATGACTTTGGCGCTGGCGACCGAACCGTACTGGCCGAAGGCCTGTTCCAGATCGTTGTCGCGGATGGAGTAGGCGAGGTTGCCTACATATAGTTTCTTGCCCATGGAGGGACTCCTGATCTAACCCAACAAACAAGGCGACAGAGTCCCAGAATCACAACAAACTAAAAAAGCGCTGTGGCGCGAAACTGACCTATCACCGGAGCTCGACGCCAACCGTGGACCGGCGGCGTCGCGCGGGTATTGTCGTTCACTATTGGACTTTCGGGTGAAAACTTTTGACTGGCCCCGGATCGGCGCCTTCCGGCAGGGGGCCGGCAGGGGTGCGGCAGGGGTGCGCCCAGTGAAAAGCCACAGGCCGTCAAGCCCCGCGCGCGGGCGGCAGGAAGGTCCGCACGAAGTCCAGCGAGGACACGACGCCCGCGATGCCGTTGGCGTCGGTCACGACGACGTGATGGATTCCGCGCTCCACCATGAGCGCCGCGACCTGCTCGACGGGGGTATCGGCATCGACGACGATCGGCTTGTAGGAGCACATCTGCCAGGCGCGCGTGGCGGCGGCGTCTCGCCCCTGCGCATGGAACGCGACGAGATCGGACGCGCTGATGATGCCCGCGACCTCGCCGCGCGACTGTGCGAGGACCGGCACCCAGGACAGGCGCCTGCCGGCCATCAGCGCCTCGACCTGTGCCACGCTGTCGTCCATGCCGGCACTGCACACCGGTTGCTGCATCAGGGAGGAAACAGGTGTGCTCATCATGCGGCTCCTTCTTGTTGCCGGCGAGGTGCTCGCCCCAGCCGCTGTTCGACGGCGAGCACGTCGCGCGTGATCTTGATCAGCGTGTCCGGGGTCACGCTCATCGAATCGATGCCGAGTTCGACCAGGTACGCCGCCACTTCCGGGTAGTCCGACGGCGCCTGGCCGCAGATGCCGACATGGCGTCCGTTGCGCCGCCCGCCCTCGATGGTCTGGCGGATCATCGCCTGGACGCCCTCGTCGCGCTCGTCGAAGTCGAAGGCCACGATGCGCGAGTCGCGGTCCACGCCCAGCACCAGCTGCGTCAGGTCGTTGGAACCGATCGAGAAGCCGTCGAAAAGCCGGGCGAAGGCGTCGATCTGGATCACGTTGTTGGGGATCTCGCACATGACGTAGATCTCCAGGCCGTCGGCGCCGCGCCGCAAGCCGTGGGTCGCCATGGCGTCGAGCACGGCCTGGGCCTCCTGGATGCGGCGGCAGAAGGGGATCATCAGCTTCACGTTCGTGAGGCCCATCTCCTCGCGCACCCGCTTCATGGCGGCGCATTCGAGCGCGAAGCCCTCCGCATAGGCCGGGTGCGTGTAGCGCGAGGCGCCGCGGAAGCCGATCATCGGGTTCTCCTCCTTCGGCTCGAATCCGCTGCCGCCGAGGAGGCTGGCGTACTCGTTGGTCTTGAAGTCGGACATGCGCACGATCACCGGTCTCGGATGGAAGGCCGCCGCGATCATGCCGACACCTTCCGACAGTTCGCGCACGAAGTAGTCGGCCGGCCGCTCGAAGGACCGGGTCAGGCGCGCGATCTCGGCGCGTACCGCGGGATCGTCGACCTTCTCGGGGTGCACCAGCGCCATCGGGTGGACCTTGATGTGCTCGGCGACGATGAACTCCATGCGCGCGAGGCCCACTCCGTCGCCCGGCAGCAGCGCGGTCTGGAAGGCGCTGTCCGGGTTGCCCAGGTTGACCATCAGGTGCGTCTGCGGGCGCGCGAGCGTCGACAGCTCGATGCAGGTCTTCTCGAAAGGCACCAGGCCTGCATAGACGCGGCCCTGGGCGCCTTCCGCGCATGACACGGTCACATCGTCGCCGGTCCGGATCCTGACCGTTGCGTCCTCGCAGCCCACGACCGCGGGAATGCCCAGTTCTCGCGCCACGATGGCCGCGTGGCAGGTGCGGCCGCCGCGGTTCGTGACCACGGCCGCGGCGATCTTCATCACCGTGCCCCAGTCGGGCATGGTGGTGTCCGCCACCAGCACTTCGCCGGGCTTGAACTGGCCGAGCTCCGTCACGTCGGTGATGACGCGGGCCTTGCCCGTCGCGATCGTCGAGCCGACGGCGCGGCCGGTCAGCAGGGCCGAGGGCGGCGCCTGCAGGCGGAACTCCTCGATGCGGTGCAGCGGCTTGCGGGACGCGACGGTCTCGGGCCGGGCCTGCACGATGTAGATGCGGCCGTCCAGGCCGTCCTTGGCCCATTCGATGTCCATCGGCGTCGGCTGCCCGGCCTGGCGGCTGTAGTGGTCTTCGATCGCCACGGCGGCGTCGGCCAGCGCCAGCACGTCGGCGTCGTCGATGCAGTAGCGTGCCTGCTCCTCCCGGGCGGTCGGCTGGTTGCGGGTGGTCTCGCGGCCGGCGGCCTTGGCGTACACCAGCCGCACTTCCTTGCTGCCCAGCTTGCGCCTGAGCACGGCGCGGTGGCCCAGCTTCAGGGTCGGCTTGAAGACGTAGAACTCGTCGGGGTCCACCGTTCCCTGGACCACGTTTTCACCCAGGCCGTAGGCGCCGGTGATGAACACGACATCCCGGAATCCGCTGTCGGTGTCGAGCGTGAACATGACGCCGCTGGCGGCGCGGTCGGAGCGCACCATCTGCATGACGCAGACCGACTGGAGGATCTTGAAGTGATCGAATCCGTTGTCCACGCGGTAGGCGATGGCCCGGTCCTTGAACAGGCTGGCGAAGCACAGGCGGACGGAGTCCAGCAGCCGGGCCTCGCCGGAGATGTTCAGGTAGGTCTCGTGCTGGCCGGCGAAGCTGGCGGTCGGCAGGTCTTCGGCGGTGGCGGAGCTGCGCACGGCCACAGTCATCTCCGGGCTGTATTCGGCCTGCAGACGCGCGTAGGCCGTGCGGATCTCGGCCACCAACGGGTCGGGGAGCGGCGCGGCATAGACGATCTCCCGCGCGAGTTTCGCCCGCCGCGCAAGGTCGTCGACGTCCTTGACGTCCAGGCCGGCCAGCGCCTCCCTCAGGCGCGGCCAGGCGCCGGCGCGCTCGAGCGTGTCGCGATACGCGGCGGCCGTGATCGCGAATCCGTCGGGCACATGCACGCCGTGCGGCGTCAGTGCGCGGTACATCTCGCCGAGCGACGCCGACTTGCCGCCCACGGTCGGCACGTCCTTCGCCCCGATTTCCGAGAACCAGCGGACGTAGGTGGGTTGCGGGGCCATGATGCGTGTCTCCTTGCGCCTGGAGGGTGCGCTCGCGCACCCTGGTGGATCCGTCCCGACAACGCCCCCGGGACATACCCGTCGGCATTTGTGGAACACACCCGACACTAAGGTGACTGGCGTCGCGGGGACTTGATCACGCGCAAGCCAGGCTGAAGCCGATGCCCATCCGCGACCCGCTCTGCTGCGTCAAGATATGCATATTGGCTTCGGGCAATTCCGTATCAGGGTTTCTGGGGAGAAGGGCAATGGACAGATCATTCGAAGGCCGCTCGAAAGCACAGCGGCGAGGGAGCCGGCCGTGAACCGGCGCGTCGATGTCTGCAATGGCGACGCCGACGGCCTGTGCGCCGCGGTGCAATGGCATTGGCACGATCCCGGCCCCGCAGCCCTGCTCACCGGGCTGAAGCGCGAGATCGACCTGCTGCGTCAGGTGGATGCGCAGGCGGGCGACGAAGTCAACGTGTTCGACCTGTCGATGGAGCGCAACCTCGCCGACCTGCGGCGCCTGCTCGAGGCCGGGGTGCGCGTGCGCTACTTCGACCATCATGCGGTCCGGCAGGTCCCTTCCCATCCGCTGCTCGAATCGCACATCGATGGCGCGAGCGAGGTCTGCACCAGCTTGCTGGTCGATCGCCATCTCGGCGGCGCTTTCCATGCCTGGGCGCTGGTGGGCGCCTACGGGGACAACCTGGCGACGGTCGCCGACCGCCTGTGCCGGGAGGCCGGCGTCGATTCCGGGGACAGCGCGGCCTTGCGGCGGATCGGGGAGGCGATCAACTACAACGCCTATGGCGATGACGAGCGGGACGTGCACATCGCGCCGCGGCGGCTGTACGAGACCATGGCGCGCTACGCGCATCCGCTCGACATGCTCGCGCACGAAGCCGTCATCGACGAGATCGACACCTTGCGTCGCAAGGACCTGCGCCGGGCCTTCATCGTGGCCCCGCTCTGGGAAGACACGCGCGGGAGTGTGCGTGTCCTGCCCGACGCCCCCTGGAGCCGGCGCGTGCTCGGCTGCGTCGCCAACGAACTGGCGAATGCCGAGCCGCGAAGTGCGCACGCGGTGCTCAAGCAGGTGGGAGACGGCTACGCCGTCAGCGTGCGTGCGCCGCTGGAGGCACCGTTGGGCGCACACGAGCTGTGCAGCGAATTCGGCGGCGGCGGCCGTGCCCGGGCTGCCGGCATCGACGGGCTGCCGCCCGACGAGTTGCCGCGTTTCGTGAAGGCATTCGCGAACAAGTGCTGGGGCTGATTGCCGGGTGTGTGCTGCCGAGGTGACAAGGTGTGTACCGAAATGACCGCCTTGATGGATGTCAATGCGCGGGTGGCGCCGAGCGCCTAGCCTTGCGGCACATCGATACCAGGAGCAATCCATGACCCAGCAGCGTGACGTCGTTCTCTGTCATCCGGTGCGCACGGCGATCGGCACCTATGGCGGCAGCCTCAAGGAAGTGCCTGCGCCCGATCTCGGCGCGGTCGTCGTGCGCGAGACGCTGCGGTTGTCGGGCCTGCCGGCCGACAAGATACACGCCCTCGTGATGGGCAATGTCATCCAGGCGGGGGTCAAGATGAACCCGGCGCGCCAGGCGGGCATCGCGGCGGGACTGCCGGTGGAGGTGCCGGCGCTGACGGTCAATCGCGTCTGCGGCTCGGGCGCGCAGGCGATCGTCAGTGCCGCCCTGGAAGTGTGGGCGGGCATGACCGACTGCGCGATCGCCGGCGGCATGGAGAACATGGACCGGGCGCCCTATCTGCTCCCGCAGGGGCGTTGGGGCGCGCGCATGGGTGATGTCACCATGTTCGACAGCATGTTGCACGATGGCCTGAATGACGCGTTCAGCGGCCAGCACTCCGGTTGGCACACCGAGGACCTCGCGGCCGAGCAGCACATCTCCCGGGAGGAACAGGATCGGTGGGCGCTGCGCTCCCAGCAGCGCTTCGCCGCGGCGCAGGCTGCGGGGCGCTTCGACGCGGAGATCGTCGCGGTCGAGGTGCCGGGACGCAAGGGTTCCGTTCAGTTCGCCAAGGACGAGCACAACCGCCCGGAGACGACCCTGGAGTCGCTCGCGCGCCTGAAGCCGGCGTTCCGCAAGGACGGCACGATCACGGCCGGCAGCGCGCCCGGCCTGAATTCGGGCGCCGCGGCGATGCTGGTGGCCGACCGCCAGTGGGCGGAGAAAAATTTCCTCAAGCCGGTGGCCCGCCTGGTGGCCTACGGCGTCGGAGCCGTGGAGCCCGGCTTCTTCGGCCTGGGTCCGGTGCCGGCGGTGCGTCAGGCGCTGACGCGCGCCGGATGGGCCACGAGCGACGTCCAGCGCGTGGAGATCAACGAAGCCTTCGCCGCCATCACGCTCGCCTGCCTGCGCGAACTGGGCTTCAAGGAAGACGTGGTGAATGTCGAGGGCGGCGCGATCGCCCATGGACATCCGATCGGCGCCTCGGGCGCGGTCCTGACCACCCGACTGATCCATTCGATGGGCCGGGACGGGCTGCATCGGGGCATCGTCACGCTGTGCATCGGCGGCGGGCAAGGCATCGCGCTGGCGATCGAGATGCTCTGAGTACGTCCGGTATCTTCCGGGAGATGCCGGGAAAGGCCGCTCATGCTCGTCTTTGCGCTTGAACCGGCGAATCCGTTTGCACGAACGCTCGCCGATACCCTGAATGTGCCGCTGTCGCCGCACGAGGAACGCGTGTTCGACGACGGCGAGCGAAAGCTGCGGCCGCTCGTGGACCCGCGCGGCGCCGATGCCTATGTGGTGCTGAGCCTGCACGGCGGTCCGCTCGAGAGTCCCCACGACAAGATCTGCCGCCTCCTGATGTTCATCGGTGCGCTGAAGGACCACGGCGCCGCGCGAGTGACCGCGGTCGTTCCCTATCTCGCCTACGCGCGCAAGGACATGCAGACCAAGCCGCACGATCCGCTGGGCCTGCGCTATGTGGCGCAGTGGCTGGAATCGGCCGGCATGGCGCAGATCATCGTGCTGGAAGCGCACAACGTCGCAGCTTTCCAGAATGCCTTCCGCTGTCCCACGATGCATGTGTCGGCCCATCATGCGTTCCGGCCTCTTGCGCAGGAGCTGTCGCGGCAAGGACCGATCGCGGTGGCCTCGCCGGACCCGGGGGGCGTCAAGCGCGCGCTCCTGTGGCGCGAGGCGCTGGAAGAGCAGCTCGCCGAGCCGGTGCGCTTTGCGATGATCGACAAGCGCCGAAGCGCCGGAGTGCTGAGCGGGGGCGACCTGGTCGCGGGCGACGTGGCCGATGCGACGGTGTTGCTGCTCGACGACCTGATCGCCGGCGGCGACACCATGGCCCGAGGCGCGCGCGCCCTGCGTCGTGCGGGCGCGAAGCGCGTGGTCGCCTGCGCGGCGCATGGCCTTTTCGTCGGTCACGCGTCTCAGACCCTGGCGTCGGACGATGTCTCGCGGCTCGCCGTCACCGACAGCGTTCCGACTTTCCGGCTGCCCGAGTCGGGCCCGGTCCGCGACAAGCTGGAAATCGCGTCGGTGGTGCCGCTGTTCGCCGAAGCCGTGGGCGCGAGCCACGCGGCCTGGAAGCGTTAGCGGATCTCCGCCGGGGGCTCAGGGGTCTCAGGGGCCTCGGGACGCGGGGTACCGCTCCATGCGTTCCAGGGCGTCCGCCGCATGGTCGAGATAGCGGGAGGCCTGGGGCAGCCACTTCAAGGGCATGCGCACCTCCGGATCGAGCAGGTGCGCCACGCTCAGCCGCGCGCGCAAGAGCGCGCGCCCCGCCGTATAGAGCATCGGAAGCTGCGGCGCCGGCGCATCCTGCAGTGCCGAGGCCATTTCGGCCTGGAGCCGCGGACCCACCGAGGGATCGCCGGCCATCGCGCATTCGAGCCCCAGAAAGCAAAGCTCGTCGAAGGGGTCGACCTCGCGCAATCGGTCGTCGAACTCCAGCGCGTCGATCACCACCGGAGGATCAGTCAGCGCAATGTGCTCGGGCCGCAGGTCTCCGTGGCCGTCGACGATGCGTGCCTGCGCGACCCGCTGGCGCAGCAGGTTCTCGTGCTGCGTGATGGCGTGCGCCATGCGGTCGAGCAGCGCGCCCGCGCGGCTCAGGCCGAACTCCGGCTTCTCCAGCATGCCGCGGTTGCGCAGCAGTTCGTCGCGCATGCGCATGACGTAGTCGCCTTCGGTCACGCGCGCCGGTGTCGCGGTCCGGTAGAAGGGCACCAGGATGCCGAGGATCGCGTCGATGTCGGATGGCCGCAGCTCGCCGCGCGCGATCACCTGGTCCAGCATGCGCTCTGGCGGCAGGCGTTGCATGAGGACCACCCAGTCCACCACAGGGCCGGCGGACGACAGTCGATCTTCCGGCACGGCGCGAAGGACGCCGTTCTCCTCCTGGAGTGCAAGCACGCCGAGATAGATCCGCGGTGCGAGGCGGCGGTTGAGCCGCACTTCCTGGCGCGCATTGCGTTCGCGCGCCTCCACGGTCGAGAAATCCACGAAGGGGGAACGAACCGGCTTCTTGAGCTTCAGGACCTGTCGTTCGCCGACCAGGACCCAGGACATGTGGGTCTCGATGCGCTGAACCGCCGCGCCTGTGCCGTCGCGGGCCAGCACCGCTTCGAGGCAGCGCAGCCGGGCTTCGATGCCGGACCTGGTGTCGTTCGACTTCACGCGCGCGATCCCGCTCGGCATCAATGGAAGGCTTCGTCCACCCGCAGCGCCAGCGCGCGGACTTCCGGCGAAATGTCCACGGGCACGGGCGCCGAGGTGGCCTGAAGGGTTTGAAGGGCGTCGGGCAAGCGCATCATCTTCTGCGCATGATGGGCGCGCGACTCCAGCAGTGTCGGCGACGGACCGACGCGCCGGCCGCCGCGCATGCAGGGGCGAAGCAAGGCCTCGCCGCGGCAGGGCTCGCTGTCGAGCTGGACGACGTCGCGTTCGATCAGGCGCTTGTGGTCGGCGACCATCACGATGCGCGCGGCCTTGGATGCGATCAGCGTCGCGAAGTGCGCGAGGTTCAGCAGCCGGCTCTCCACGCGTTGCGCCTGCGGCAGTGGCGCCGTGACCCGGATGAAAGGTTCTTCGGCGAAGAAGAGCGTGCCCTCGGGCATCGCATCGACATCCCCCTCGAAGCGAAGGTCGGCGAGCCGGTCGAGCAGCAGAGGAGAGAAGCTGCCTTGTCGACGCAGCCAGTCGATGTCCTCGTCGGAGAAGGACAGCGTCTCCAGGAACTGCAACACCGGCTCCAGGCCCGCTGCCACCAGGAAGTTGCGTTGCGGCGGCAATTTGCGCACGAACAGCTCGAAGACCGCCGTTGCCTCCATGCCCTCCGCGAAATAGGACTGCAGCATGGTGAGCTGGTACAGGTCCGTCAGCAGGGCGTTCATGGCCGACCCCTCCACAGTCGGGGCACTGCCTGCAGGTGGCTGTGGGCAGGCAGGAGCCGGGTCTGCTCCATGTTTGGGCTCAGACCAGGTTGAGTTCGGGGGGCGCGCGTCGTTCGGACGGGTCGGCCAGGGCGTTGCGCACCGCATCGTCCACGGTCTCCAGCGCGATGAAGCGCATGGACGAGCGCACGCTTTCCGGAACGTCCCGCAAGTCCTTGAGGTTGCGTGCCGGCAGCAGCACCGCGGCCAGGCCGGCGCGCTGGGCGGCCAGCACTTTCTCCTTGATGCCACCGACGGGCAGCACCAGGCCGCGCAGGCTGATTTCCCCGGTCATCGCGACATCGTTGCGCACGCAGCGGTCGGTGAAGAGCGAGGTCAGCGCGATGAACATCGCGACCCCGGCGCTGGGCCCGTCTTTCGGGATGGCGCCGGCCGGAATGTGCAGGTGAACATCGGTGGTGTCGAATGTCGCCGAGGGAATGCCAAGTTCCACGGCTCTCGCCTTGACCAGGGTGAACGCCGCCTGCGCGCTTTCCTTCATCACGTCGCCGAGCTGCCCGGTCAGGCGAAGCCTGCCGGTGCCTGCGACCCGCGCGGCCTCGATGAAAAGGATGTCTCCGCCCACGGGTGTCCAGGCGAGGCCGGTGGCCACGCCGGTCACGCTGCTGCGCAGCGCGACCTCGTGCTCGTACTGGGCGGGACCGAGGATGGCGTCCAGGTCGGCGCTGTCGATGCGGACCTGCCTGGCGGACCCGTCCGCCACCTTCATCGCCGCGTGGCGCATCGCGCGCCCGATCTCTCGTTCGAGCTGCCGCACGCCGGCCTCGCGCGTGTAGTCGGCGATGATGGTCTTGAGCGCCTCGCCGGTCAGCTCGCACTGGTCTTCCTTCAGGCCATTGGTCTCGCGCTGGCGGCGCACCAGGTAGGTCAGCGCGATCTGCAATTTCTCCTCCTGCGTGTAGCCGGGCAGGTCGATCACTTCCATGCGGTCGCGCACGGGCGGGGGCACGTTGTCGATCACGTTCGCCGTGGCGATGAAGACCACGCGGCTCAGGTCGAAGGGCACGCCCAGGTAGTTGTCGCGGAAGCTGTTGTTCTGTTCCGGGTCCAGCACTTCCAGCAGGGCGGCCGATGGATCGCCATGGCCGCTGGCGCCGACCTTGTCGACTTCGTCGAGCATCATCACGCAATCGCGCGCGCCGGCCCGGCGCAGGCCTTGAATGATGTTTCCGGGCAGCGCGCCGATGTAGGTGCGGCGGTGGCCACGGATCTCCGCCTCGTCATGCACGCCGCCCAGGGAAACACGAACGAAGGGCCGCTGGATCGCACGGGCGATGCTCTGGCCGAGCGAGGTCTTGCCGACGCCGGGCGGCCCGACAAAGCAGAGGATGGGGGCGCGTCCCTCGGGATTGAGCTTGCGCACCGCGAGAAACTCGACGATGCGCTGCTTCACGCGCTCCAGGCCGAAGTGATCGGCTTCCAGCGTCTGGCGCGCGGCCGCAAGATCGATCGGCGTGGCGGGCGGCGTCGCCCAGGGCAGCTCGACCATCCATTCCAGATAGGTGCGCAGCATCGAATATTCGCCCGAGGCGTCCGACATGCTGCGCAGGCGGTTCAGCTCCTTGCGGGTATGGGCCTCCGTTTCGGCAGGCATCCGCGCCTTGTCGATCGCCTCCTCCAGCCGCTTCAGTTCCTCGGCGTTCTCGCCGCCTTCGCCGAGTTCATGCTGGATGGTCTCCATCTGCTGGCGCAGCAGGAATCGGCGCTGATGATCGTCGATCTGTTCCTTGGTGCGCTCGCCGATTTCCTTGGACAGACGCAGCACCTCGAGCCGGTGCGACAGCAGCTTGAGGAGCTTGTCGACCCGCTGTGCGGGCGCGATGGTCTCCAGGAGTTCCTGCTTTTCGTTGACCTCCGCGTCGATCACGCTGGCCGTGATGTCCGCCAAGGCCGACGGCCCGCTGGTCGTCTGCAAGGCATGCACGAGCTCGGCCGGGACGCTGGGCAGAAGCGAGAGCAACTCGATGGCGCGCTCCCTCAGCTGGAGCGCGAGCGCCTCCGCCTCCGTCGACGAGTCGACGGTCTCCTCGATGAGCTCGATCTTCGCGGCCATGAAGGGATAGCCCTCGACGGGCGCGATCATGCGAAAGCGCTGAACCCCCTGGCACACGGCATGGTGCTGGCCCTGCTCCTGTTCGAGGTGATGCACGATGTTCGCGAGGGTTCCCGTTCCGCAGAGCGACCCGAAGGCGGGGTCGTCTTCCTGCGCATCCTTCTGAAGCACGATGCCGACCTGCCCGTCGCTGGCGAGCGCATGCCTGAGCGCGGCGATGGACTTGTCGCGGCCCACGGTCACGGCGCTCAACACATGGGGAAACAACACCAGGTTGCGCATGGGGATCAGCGGGATGACGTCGGGCGGCAGCTCGACGATGGGCGCAGTAGCTTCTGTCATCGCGTTCTCCAGAGAGGACCGGCGTCAGCAGGCGCCGGGTCCGGCCCGCGCGCCTGCCTGCCGGCCGGATTCCGGCAGGCATCCCGGCGCGGGCGATCAATGGCAGACGGTAAGACGCCTCGCATGGCGCCGGATTGACCGGGCGCAAGCATGGCGCCGATTCAGCACAGCAGCCGGGCCTCGATCCGGGCTGCAGCCGGGCATCCTTCGGTTGGTCCAGCGGGAAGGCGCTGTCGCGGTCTGAGCGCCGGCTCAGGACATCGAAACCCCGATCAAGGCCCCCGCGCCATAGGTCACGCCCGCCGCGGCGGCGCCGATCAGGATCTGCCGCAGGACCGAGTAGACCGGGCCCCGTCCGCTGAACAACGAAGTGCCCAGGCCGATCGCGCCCAGGGCCACGGCGCTCAGGCCCCCGCTCCAGGCCATGCCGGCGCCGCCGCTGGTGAAGAAGAAGGGCAGGACCGGAAAGAAGGCGCCCACGGCGAACAACACGAAGGAGAAGCCCGCCGCGCTCCAGGGGTTGCCGCCCATTTCGGCGGGATCGATGCCGAGTTCCTCGCGGGCCATCGTGTCCAGGGCGGTCTTCTTGTCGCGCGACAACTCGCCCGCCATGCGCTGCGCGTCTTCGCGCGGCAGTCCCTTGGCCTGGAAGATCAGGGCGAGTTCCTTGCGTTCGGCGTCGGGTGTTTCCTCGATTTCCTGCCGCTCCTGGGCGATCTGGGCGCGTGCGAACTCGCGCGAATTCGTCACCGACAACCATTCGCCCAGCGCCATGGATACCGCGCCCGCCATCAGGCCCGCCAGCCCGGTGAGCAGGATGGTCTGCGCCGGCTCGCCGGCCCCGGCGACACCCATCACCAGGCACAGGTTCGACACCAGTCCGTCGTTGGCCCCCAGTACCGACGCCCGCAATTCGTTGCCCGAACCGCGGCTGTGCCAGCGCTCGGATCTGGCGATGTCGGCACCCTTCATTCCACGGGGTTTGCGCACGACCGCATCCAGCACGGCCGCGTGCGAGCGTTCCTCGCCGGACATGGCCGCGGCGTCGGGTTGGCTCGCGTACTTGTCGCGGTCGGCGAATTCCGAGACGGCCAGCGCCGGCAGCACGAAGCGCGGGCCGAAGCGCCGGGCCAGCCACACCAGCATGCGCGTGCGAAAGCTCGGCCTGAAGCGCCCCGGGGACCCGCCGGCCGCCTCGAGCTTGCCGCGCCACAAGGCGGCATGTTCGGCCTCGGCCTGCGAGAGCTGGATGAACAGATCCCTGCGCACCGGGTCGTCCTCGGCCCGGGCGAGTCCGGCATACAGGGCGGCGCCGTCCAGTTCGTCGCGCAGGTTGGCTCGGTAGCGTTCGGTATCGGTGCTCATGGGGTGGGAAGGATATAGGCCGGCGGCTCCGGTGTCCCGCGATGCCGTGGGGGGGGCGTCCTTCGGCTAAGCTGGCCTGGCGCACCTGTGCCCCTGCCGCTCGATCCTCCTGATGCAAGAAAACCACTTCCGCCAATCCATCGCGCTGCTGGGCACCCGGCGCTTCGGCACCTTCTGGTTTGCCAGCCTCCTGGCCAATATCGGCACCTGGGCCCAGCAGGTGGCGCAGCCGTGGCTGATGCTCAGCCTGGGGGCGTCGCCCTTCCTGCTGGGGCTCGATGCCTTTGCCCTGGGCGCACCGGTGCTGCTCCTCACCCTGGTGGGCGGAGCCCTGGCCGATCGCGCGGACCGCCGGCGCACCATTGCCTTCTTCCAGTCGATCCAGATGATGTGCCCGGTGCTCCTGGTCGTGCTGCTGCTCGCGGGCATCGTGCAACCCTGGATGGTGATCGTGCTGTCGCTGGTGGTCGGCGTGACCGATGCACTGTCGATGCCGTCGTTCCAGTCGATCGTGCCGACCATCGTCGCGCGTGACCAGATCGCTTCGGGCATTGCGCTGAATTCCACCCAGTTCAACCTCTCGCGCATTCTGGGCCCGGCGCTGGCGGGGGTCCTGATGGCCAGTGTCGGCGTGGCCGGGGCCTTCGCGGTGAGCGCGGCGTCGTATGTGCCCTTCATCCTCGTCGCCTTGTGGGTGCTCCCGCGCATCGATCCCGCGCAATCCGGCGCTGTCCGGCTGGATCGGCGCCAGCTGTGGGCCAGCGTGCGCGAGGTGATGCACGAGCCGGGCCTGCGCGGCGCGCTGCTCACGGTGTTCGTGACGGCCTTGCTGTGCGCGCCGCTCATCACCTTCTCCCCGGTGCTGGTGAAGGACGTGTTTCAGGGGGGCGCCGGCCATTTCAGCACCGCGATGGGTGCGTTCGGCATCGGCGGCCTGATTGGCGCCGCCGGCTTGCTGGCCGTGGATCCGGGCCGTGACAGGCGCCCGCTCAGCACCTGGCTTGCCGCGGGATACGGCGTCGTCGTGGTCCTGGCCGCGCTCAATCCCTGGGCCTGGGGCCTGCCCGCGCTGCTGGTTCTGGCCGGTGTCGCGATGACGGCCAGCAACGCATCGGCGAACGCCCTGGTGCAGTCGAGCGCACCCGCGCGGCTGCGCGGCCAGAGCGTGAGCCTGTTCATGCTGGCCATGCGCGGCGGCATGGCGCTGGGCAGCCTGGTGACGGGCGCCTCGGTGCATCTGCTGGGCGTGCGGGATGCCTTGCTGCTCAACGGCGTCATCGCCTTGCTGGCGCACCTGGCGATCGGGCGCGTGTGGCTGAACGTGTCCCTGCAACGCTAGCGAGCCGCGCCGCGCCGCGGCGTGCGCCTCAGGTCGGCGGCGTTGCCTGGTCTTCCTGTTCCGCAGTGCTCGCGAACAGGTCCCAGGCCGCCATGAACAGGGCCGCGATCACCGGGCCGATCACGAAGCCGTTGATGCCGAAGAGGGCGATGCCGCCGATGGTGGACATCAGCACCACGTAGTCGGGCATCTGCGTGTCCTTGCCCACCAGCAGCGGGCGCAGGATGTTGTCCACCAGGCCGATCACGAAGACGCCGATGAAGATCAGCGTGAGCCCCTGCCAGATCGATCCGGTCGCCAGGAAGTAGATGGCGACCGGCAGCCAGATCAGCGCCGCGCCGACCGCCGGCAGCAGCGAGAGGAAAGCCATCAGCACGCCCCACAGCAGCGCGCCCTGCAGGCCCAGGAACCAGAAGGCCAGACCGCCGATGATTCCCTGCGACGCCGCGACCGCGATGTTGCCCTTGATGGTGGCGCGGATCACGGTGGTGAACTTGTTGAGCAGGTAGTGGGTGTGCGGCTTGGCGAGCGGCAGCGAATCGCGGATCGTCTTCGACAGCTCGCCGCCGTCGCGCAGCAGGAAGAAGAGCAGGTACAGCATGATCCCGAAGCTGACCAGGAAGTCGAAGGTGTTCTGGCCGATGCTCAGCGCGTGCGCGGCGATGACCTGGCTGGCCTGGGCGGCGCTCTGCGAGATGCGGCTGATCAGGCCTTCCAGGTTGCCGAGGCCGAAACGGTCCAGCAGGTTGAGCGCCCATTGCGGGATGGCGTGCACGACCTGCTGGAAGTAGTTCGCGAAGTTGATGTCGCCGGAGCGCATCTTCTGCGACACCAGAGACACCTCCTGCACCAGCGACACCGTGATCGCCACGAGCGGAATGATCACGACGATCATCGCGAGCGAAAGAGTCGCGATGGCGGCGACGTTGCGCCGGTCGGACAGCTTCTTGAGCAGCCGCTTGTAGAGCGGCGTGAAGAGGATGGCGAGCGCCATTCCCCACATCACCGCGCCGGAGAAGGGATAGAGGATCCAGCCGAAGGCGACCGTGACCGTCGCCAGCAGGAACAGGAAAGTCGCGCGCTGCAGTTCGGGCGTGTTCATAGGCGGATCGACTTTAGCCGAAACGCCGTCGCGCGCCCTGCTGCTGTGCGGCCGGCTGTCCTGCGCGCCGAGCCGCGAGAAAGAAGTTTCGGCCGAAAAGCTCAAGAACTCCGGGTGCGGGTTGGTCCACTGATCTGCGTTCCTCGAGCAAGGCCGCCATTCAAGGGATCGGCCCTGCCGGGGCCGTTCGACACAGCGACACAGACCAAGGGAAAGACCATGCCGCGCATCACGAACACCGGCGCCGTGCGAGCCGATGAAACCAACGCCAGCCATGAGGCGCCGATCGACCGGCTCTCGGCAAGGGCCGAAGGCATGTACCGCGAATTGAAGGAGAGGGCATGCGACTACATGCCCGGCGCGCAGGACTACGGCAAGCCGCCGCCGGAGCTGGCGCGATACAGGGATCTGCGCTTCGTGCATTCCACCTTCGTCAAGGCGGACCCCCGGATCGCCGATGACACCCGCATCAACGGCAACGAGATCAGCCCCGGAACGATCGCGATGCAGGCGCCGATTCAGGAATCGAGCCAGTACATGGCGAGCTTCGCGGGTGTCATGCTGAAGTCGAAGGTCGGCTTCATCATCGACCTGACCCGGCCTGAGGAGCGGCGCCAGAACGGCATCCTGTATTCGGAGGGGGGTGCCTTCAAGACCTCGACGAAGGTGGAGGCGACGATCGCGGCGGGGCCGGCGCATGCCGTGCAGGCCATCGCCGCGCAGGCCGTCGAGCGGCAGCTTCGCATGGAGGTGAAGCTGCCGAATGGAAAGAGCCTTGGACAACAGGAGCTCACTCATCTCAACGTGCCTGTGGATGATCACCACGGCATGCCGGCGAATGACCTGCTCCAGCTGGCCACGCACATGCGTGACTGGCGCATCAGCCATCCCGGCGAAAGCATCGCCATTCACTGCAAGGCCGGCGTGGGGAGAACCGCCATGCCCCTGATCATGGAGCGCTTGCTCAATCGATGGGACCGCGGCCTGCTGACGGAAGCCAACCTCGACGACACCGTCAAGCAGGAGCTGCGTTACATCCGCTGCAAGCGCAGCGATGTGATGCTCCAGTCGGCGGACCAGTTCAAGACGGTCCTGGGCGCGGCGCGTGAGCTTCTCCGGCGTCAGCCCCAGTCGGCGCCGCCGCGCGAGGCGCCGCCCAACTATCCGGAACTCATCCTGAGAAACGCACAGCCCCAGGTGCCCTGGAGCATGAGTCCTCGCGAGTTCCGGGCTTCCGTGTTCGGCTCGGATGCGGAACCCGAACTGCCACGGTCCGGTGCCGCTCCGCGCCTGCAGGATCTGGGGCGTGCCGTGGGGCGGCGGGCCGCATTCAGGGACAACGAGCCGGTGTCCCAGGAGGATCTATCGCCCAAGCCCGCTCTTGAACCCAGGCAGCCTCGGGCCGCCGGCAATCCCGAGCTCACGAAGGGAGCGCTTCAACTCCCGCAGACTTCGGAGCCTTCGCCGCTCCAGCCCATGGCCAGCCCGGGCGCGCCCGGCAACGCGATGGCGAAGGACACGCTGGAGCAGCTCAGGGTTCTGGGTGTGTTGAGCGATATCACGCGACGTCTTGCGCCAGGTCCCGGGAAGGATCTGCCGCGCCTGAATGCGCAGGAGGTCAGGATGCTGTTGAGTGCCGGTGCGTCGTTCCGGGACGTCCAGAGTGCGGCGGAACGCATTGGCGCCCGCACCGCGCATCTGGAGTTGCTGGGCGCCATGGTGCGCGACAGGATGCTGTCGCCCATGGAGGTGTTCGAGCCCTTGCTGCCTTATCTGGAGAGGGCGGTGCTCAGGGACATCAAGACGGCCGGCGGGGTCCTGCTCACCTCGGCCGCGACCGATGAACGCCACGCGCTCGTGGGTGCAACGGCGGCACTCGTGGCGGATCTGGTCCGGGACCAGCCGATGTCGTGGCGCGTGGGGGTCGGGAAGCGCCTGGAGTCCGGCGACTTCCTCAGGCTGGCGGACACAGGTCCTTTTGGCAAGGCCATGAAGGCGGCGCTGCGGGAGGTCATCGGCGGCAAGTCCAAGGAGCCGCCTGCGGCGCGGCCCGACACGGTCCAGGACGCCGCGCGGCGACTGGCCGCGATGGTCCGCACAGCCACGCGGTCGATCGAGGCAGAGGCGGTCGCCAAGGACAAGTGGGCCCGGCAGCAGGCGCAGGAGCCTGTCACGCAGGCCGCTGCCCGCCCCGAGCCGCCCCTCAGGCCCGCGGTGCCTGCCAAGTCCTCCTTCGCCGCAATGATGCTGGGATCGGTGATCGGCCCGACCGCGCAGGCCCAAGGTGAAATCAACGAAGAGCTTCAGGCGCAGCGCCGCGTGAGGCTGGACGAGGACACGGTGCAGCTGCAGGCCAGGGCTGCAGCCTCCTCTCGACGCGATGACGACGAGGAGCGCCAGCCCGGCCTCGAGCATTTGTTTCTGCCCAGGAGCAAGGCGGCAGCTTCGCCGGGTCGTGTGGTCGATGCAGTCGCGACCGTTGCCGCATCTTCGCCGGGTCGTGCGGTCGGTGCAGTCGCGACCGTTGCCGCATCTTTGCCGGGTCGTGCGGTCGGTGCGGTCGGTGCAGTCACGGCCGCTGCGGCATCTTCCAGCCGCTTCGATGACGCCTTGCATCTGCCGTCGCCACCCAGGTCGCGATTGGCCTCGATCGACAGCCTGCGCAGCGTGGACGTCCCGTTCAACGACGGCCGGCGTGATCCGGTGCTGCAGGAAGCGTTGAACAACATCAATCAATACGCGGCAAGGAACGCGGAGCAGATCTCGCCGTTGGAGGCAAGGTTGGCCAGTCTGCGGGAAAAACCCGCGGCGCCTCGACGCGAAAGGCCCAAGGCGGTCGCCTTGACGGAACAGCCTCAAGGGGACCCAGGCTCGCGTTCGGGTTGGAAGCCCTGAGGGAGTTGAGGTCCTGAGGGAGTTGAGGCCCTGAGGGAGTTGAGGATCACTTTGTCAATGAGGAGCGAAGACGATGCCAGGATTTCAGCTGAACGCGAATGCATTCGACACGAATGCGCGTGACTGGGGAGACCCGACGGGCCCGAGTACCAGCCTCGGTCATCAACAGGAGTCCATTCTCAGGGAACTCGGTTATTGGACGCGCGCCTTGCCTCCCGATGTGCAGGCTGCCTACCGCGATACATGGCTTCGCATCCACCGTGACGAGCACCAGGCCATCCGTGTCGACGCCCAGGCTCGCCATGACGGGCACCGAACCGGCGTGGAGGTCCTGTTCAGGCTTCTTGGTGACATGCACAGGGACGATGGGGGCGGGATGCGCGCGCCATCTTCCCGGGTCGTGCGTGCGGCGCTGGACATTCTGGATGCGGCCGGCAAGGACCCGCTCGTGCGCGAGCAGTGCTATTTGTTCGCAATGGCAGGAGCCTCGGACTGTCACACCAACTCGACCGCCCAGTTCGAAAAGATCAGGGACGCGCTGAAGTTCATCGCCGCACGCAACGTCGGCGATTTCATGAGGCTCGCGAGGGAGTCGGCGGCTTCCGATCTGGTCGATCGCTTCCTGGCGGACCGGCTCAGGGGCACGGGTGTCGAGCGCGAGGCCCTGGAGGTCTCGACTTACCTGAAGCATGAACTGGCATCGAGGAGCCTGATCCGCCAGCCACGGCTTCCGCTGCCGGACATCGCGGAAGGACATTCGCACTTTGCCCAGCATCAGCTGCGGGCAGCGCGTATCGACGAGTCGAGGCTGAAGGACGACATCGTCGGCTACGTGGCGCAGCACCTCAACGAAGCGGTCGTCAGGACATTGAACGAGGCCCCGGCCTGGAGAAAGCTGCTGAAGCAGGACTATCGGCAGCAGATCGACCAGTGCGTGGAGGGTATCCAGGACCAGATGCAGACGCTCTTCGAAGCCGAGAACCTGGAAGACGCATCCAAGAATGCCCGTGCGCTGGGTTTCAGGCACCTCGCGAAAACGGCCAAGGACGGTGCGTTGAAGCTGGCGACCCAGGCCATCGTCAATGCGTACAAGGCGGGATCGCCGGGCCAACTGGAGTCACGTGCCGAGCGGCTCGACAAGAGCAGGATCGGAGGCGCGATCGCCGATGCCCTGAATCCGTATTCCCGCGAGATGGAGCGAACGGCGAGTCGGTGGACGTCGGAGACCGGTGCCTTGGTGCGGGAAGGCTGGGGCCGACTGCCTGAAGGTGCGTCGGGGAACCACGGCGCGGATGCGAACCCGATGAGAACGCGTCTGTTCGAGAAATATGGTCTCCGGCTCGATTTCCTGCAGAAGAACGTCGCCGGTTTCGCGACTCTGCGCCCCGAGCAATGGGAGCGCCATGCCCGCGCCATCAAGGAGGCGATCGATGAGGTGAAAAGCCGGATTCCGGGCGCTTCTCCCGCTGCATACGATTTCAGGTGCAGCCCGGGCGGCACGCTCGGCTACAGCGCTCGCCTCAGGATGGATGCGCCGCGCGAACAGCGTCTGCTGGCCGATCGCGCCGTGGCGATCCCGCCGGCGCGGCCGGTGGCGGAGCGTCTCGTGGCCGAGCGTCCGGCGCGCAATGCGATGCCGGTGTCGCGGCCGCAGGTCGAATCGCCGCAGGAATCGCAGCAGCAGTCGCAGCAGCAATCGCGGCAGGAAATGCCGCGTCCGGGCATCACGGCGATTCTGGCCGATCCCGTGTCGTACATCCACTTCGACTCGCCGGAGGATTCGGATTCGAGCGACACCGACACCAGCGAGAGCGCGTTGCGCCTGGAAGCGGAATTCATCGAGATTCAGCGTGCGATCGAGGCCATGGTCGAGGGAGGCATGCGAAACCTGACCCCCGGCACGCCGCATCTTTCGGCGACGGGCGAGGAAGCCCGGCAGGCCGATGGGCAAGCGCAGGAAGCGCGTCGGCCTTTGGCCGGAACTCAGCGCCCATCGGTGAACGTGCCCCCCATGCCGGACCGTCAGGCGGCGGATCCGGCCGGATCCATCACCCGCCAGTTGGCGGCGTCCTCGGACCCCGAGCTTCAGCGGGCCATCCAGGCCAGTCTGCAGGATGCGGCGGCGTCACGTCAGGCTTCGCATGCAGGCTCGCCGCCCGTGAGGGCGGCTCAGGCTGCACCCTCCACGGAATCCGTGACCCGCCGGTTGGAAGCCTCGGAAGACTCCGAGCTTCAGCGGGCCATCCAGGCCAGCCTGGAGGAGCATGCGTCTTCACGTGCGCGGCAGCGGCAGCCGGTGGACGGCGGTGCCGGTACGGGAGGTCGACCCCATGCTGCGGCTCACGCCACGGACTCCCGCCGAGCGGTGGAGTCCTCCGCCCATGTGCCGGGGGTGCCGGACGATGTGGATCTTCAACGCGCCATCGAGGCGAGTCTGGCGGCGTCTTCGCCTCGAACGACGGCACCGCAGTCGCTGCCGCAGCAGCGCCAATTCATCGATCTCGAAGCCCTTCGCCGTGCCGTCGAGCAGACAAACCCACGGCAGAGCCGTCCTGCCGCAACGGCGGTGCCGAGCGGGAGGCCGGCAGATGCAAGGCCCTCACCCGGCGCTGTCCTCTCGCCGCCTGTGGCATTGGAGAGCTCGCCAGCGGCGAGCCGGGATGCTTCCATACGGGAGTCCCTGGCCACCCTGGGCTTTCAGGAGGGTGGCCTGCCGAGCTACAGCGTGCCGCCGACGCTCAGCCAGTCCAGGGCGCGCGATCTCCACCTTCGCTTGAACGCGATGCTGAGCAGCCCTGACGTGTCCAGCCAGGTCGCGCGCCTTCTGAGAAGAGACTATCTGGTGGGATTGTCCGAATGTACGCAGCTGTCAGACCCGCGGCAGGCCGCGCTGGGTGCCCAGCTCGCGGCCTCTCACCTGGATGCCCTGCGGATCGCCATCCGATCGGGTCAGCTGAACTCGGCCGATGCGCTGGCCGCGCTGTCTCCGCCCCAGGCAGGACGCAACAGTCATCTGTTCGACTTGGCTTCCACGATCAGCGGCGTGGCGCGGACCGAGCAGCAGGCATCCGCCTACAACAGGCTTGGCCATTCCCTTGCCATGTTCCTGCGACGCGCGGTGCTGGGTACTCCCACGAACGACCCGCACGGCAGCGCGGCCCCGGCGGGCCAGTACCCGCCGCAGGTTCAAGAGGCCTTGACGAGGTCGTACCCCCATGAATCCGGGCGCGCCAGCATCATCGAGCTTCTCTCTCGAGACAACGAAAGTCGCGCCCGCCAACTCGTGAACTTCACGCTCAGGCGCCTCGGACTCGTACCGCCGGAAATGGGGATGGCGACGCTTCGGCCCGAGCAGGAGCGCGCGGCCAGCGAGGCCGGGCGGAGTCTTGGTGCGGCGGTCGACACCCTGGAGCAACTCGTCGACCGTGTCGCGAGGCTCCTGATCGAGGAAGCAGCGCAGGTCCGGGAGGAACGAGCGGGCCGCGTCGAAGCGCCTCCACTTCGGCGCGGCGGCGCCGATGACCGGGACGGCGGCGCTGGGGGCGCTGGCGGCGGCGGCCCGGGAGTAGCGGGTGGCCCCCGGGGTCCTGGCGCTTCTGCAGGAGGTGCGGGCAGCACAGGCGGCGGCCAGGGCGGGGCTGGCCAGGCACGCGGCGCGGGCGGGGTCTCCGGCAACAGGATGGCGAGCGACGCCACCGCGGACCCGCTCCCGCAGCTGAGTGCGCTGAGCGACACCGTGCAACGCCTGATGCAAGGTGCCGGTGGGCACATGCAGCGACCGAGCGAGCAGGAGCTCCGGGACCTGCTCGAGGGCGGTGCGTCGTTCAACGACATTCGGCATCACGCCCAACGCGTCGAGGCCCGCACGGCGCATCTGGAGCTCCTGGGCAGCCTGGTGCGCACCGGGGTGCTGCCGCCCAGGCAGACCTTCGAGCAATTGCTGCCGCACCTGCAGTCGGCCACGCTGGCGGATATCAAGACCCTCGGATTGAAGTACCCGACCTCGAGCGCCTCGGAAGAGCGGCACAGGCTGGTGGCCGCGACCGCCAACCTGGTCGGCGACATCGTTCGTGCGCAGCCGGAGCGAAAGGCCGAGGTCGAGAAAGCGCTGAAGAAGAGCGCCTTCTTCAGGTATAGGGACACCGGCGAGCATGGCAAAGCGGTCAAGAACGCGCTGCGCGCGCAATTCAACGGACCACCGGCGGCGCCGGCTGGAGCTGCCTCCGTCGCGCAAGCGGCGCAACGAATGGTCGCGTTGGCGCGCCGCGCGAGCGAGACGGCGCAATTCGATCTGAAATCGCTTGAAACGTGGCGGCTGGAAAAAGCGAGCCAGGCGGCCGCGCAGCCCGCACCGGAGCCCGTGCAGCCCGCATCCGTGCAGCGTGCCAAGGTGGCGCAGCCTTCGCTTGGCCTGGGATGGATCCTGAACCAGGCCGTCGGTCCCGAGGCCTTGGTGCAGGCCAGGCTCAATCAGGCTTTTCAGGAAGAGCGACAAAGCAGATCGGACGCGGAAACGCGGCGCCTGAAGGCGGATATCGCCGCGTCCCACCGGCACACCACCTCGCCATGGGACGCCTCCGTGCAGAGTGGTCCGCGCATCGAGAACCTGTTCCTGCGCAAGGAGAAAGCGAAGGCGGGCGGCGCAAGCCGCGTGCCGGTCGAGGAGGCGGCGCGCGACGCCAGTCCTGAATCACAACGCGGATTCAGTCGCTCGAGCTCGATCGCCAGCATCTCCAGCTTCGCCAGCATCTCCAGCATTTCCAGCAGCGCCAGCAGCAGTTACGCCAGCAGCAGCTACGCCGGAAGCAGCTACGCCAGGAGCAGCTACGCCAGGAGCAGTTACGCCGAGAGCACCTACGCCGAGAGCAGTTACGCCGGAAGCAGCTATGGCGAAAGCAGTTACGCCGGAAGCGAGCGGGACTGGAGTCCGGTGCGGAGCAGCCATGTGCGGCGGCCTTCCATCGATTCGACCGAAACCTTCGACGGAGCCGTGGTGCAGAAGGTGCTGAGTGAGACCATGGCCAATGCGTCGATCATGAGAACAGACGGTCTCTACCGACTGTCCGAGCCTCCGAAGGACGGCGAGACGATGGACAAGCTGCTCGGCCTGTAGCCGGGCCGCTCTGCCGCTCAGCGCAGCAGATCGCTCAGCGTGCGCGCGACCACCTTGGTCGCGCGCCGCAGATCCTCCAGCACCAGGCGCTCGTCGTTGCGCTTGGCATGCGACTCCAGCACCGTGCGCGGACCCGCGCCGTAGATCACGCCCGGGATGCCCGCTTCGGCGTAAAGCCGAACGTCGGTGTAGAGCGGCGTGCCCATGGCCTTGATCGGCTGGCCGAAGAGTTCCCGGCCGTGCTTCTGTATGGCGTCCACCAAGGGCTTGTTGCCGGGCAGCGGCCGCATCGAATTGGCGAGCAGCAGCCGCTTGATCTCGACCGTGATGCCCGGCCTTTCCGCGGCTGCGCCGGCGATGACCTGACGGATCGAGGCTTCGACCTCGGCCGGGTTTTCCTCGGGGATCATGCGGCGGTCCAGCTTGAACACCACCTTGCCGGGCACCACGTTGGTGTTGGTGCCGCCCTCGATGCGGCCGACATTGAGGTAGGGGTGGGTGATGCCCTCGACCCCGGAACTGATGCTCTGGTAGAGCGCGTTCTGCGCATAGAGCGCTTCGAGGATGTGCACCGCGCCCTGGAGCGCGTCGATGCCGGTGTTCGGAATGGCGGCATGTGCCATCTTTCCGTGCACCGTGACTTCCATCTGCAGGCAGCCGTTGTGGGCGGTCACGACTTCGTAGCTGAAGCCGGCGGCAATCATCAGGTCGGGCCGGGTCAGCCCCTTCCTGAGCAACCAGCCGGGGCCCAGCAGGCCGCCGAATTCCTCGTCGTAGGTGAAGTGCAGTTCGACGCTGCCCTGCGTGGGCTTCGCGACCGCTTCGAGGGCGCGCAGCGCGAAGGTGAAGGTCGCGAAGTCGCTCTTGCTCACGGCCGCGGCGCGGCCGTAGAGGCTGCCGTTGTCGATTTCGCCGCCGTAGGGGTCGTGGGTCCAGCCTTCGCCGGGCGGGACCACGTCGCCATGCGCATTGAGAGCCACGGTGCGGCCGGAGCCCGGGGCGCCGTAATGGCGCCGCACGATCAGGTTGGTGATGGATTCGAGGCCGTAGTCCTTCACCTCCTGCTGCGGCACGGCGTGCTTCTCGGCCTCGAAGCCGAAGGAATGCAGCAGCTCGGCGGTGCGCTCGGCGTGGGGCGCGTTGTTGCCGGGCGGCGTGTCGGTGGGGACGCGCACGAGTTGCTGGAGAAACGTCACTTCCTCGTCGAAGTGGGCGTCGATCCAGGCGTCGAGTTGCTGGTAGGGGTCGGTCATGGGTCAGTGCGCCGTTTCGTTCGCGAGCTGGTTCAGGAGCAACTGGAAGGCTTCGACCGCCAGCTGCATGTCGTCGTTGGTGCTCGATTCGAGCGGGTTGTGGCTGATGCCCGAGTTGATGCCGCGCACGAACAGCATGGCCTGCGGCATGAGTTCGTGCAGCTTCATCGCGTCGTGGCCCGCGCCGCTGGGCATGCGGAAGAGCGGAATGCCCAGCGCGTCGACCGCGGCCTCCCAGCGCTTCTGCCATTCGGGCGCGCTGGGCGCGGCCGAGGCGCGCATGGTTTCCTCGAGCGTGTGGGCGACACCGCGCCGTGTGCAGATGTCGCGCAGGGCCGCCAGCACATCGCCGGCGAGCGCGTCCCGCTGCGCATCGTTGGGCGCGCGCAGGTCCAGGCTGAACTTGCAGCGGCCGGGCACCACGTTGATCGAGCCGTTCGGCACTTCCAGCATGCCCACGGTGGCGACCGAGTCGCCGTCCTTCGCGGCCCGCTGCTCGGCGAAGAGGATGAGTTCGGCCACGGCGGCGGCGGCATCGCGGCGGCGGTCCATCGGCGTGGTGCCCGCGTGGCTGGCCATGCCGATCACCTCTCCCACGTAGCGCACGCTGCCGTTGATGGAGGTCACGATGCCCAGCGGCAGATCGAGTTCGGTCAGCACCGGTCCCTGCTCGATGTGCACCTCGACGAAGCCCAGGTACCTGGCCGGGTCGCGCTTGAGCGCCGGAATGCCGGCGTCGTCCAGCCCGGCGATGCGGCGCGCTTCGCGCATGGTGACGCCGTCCGCATCCTTCTGGTCCAGCCAGGCCGGGTCGAAGTGGCCGGTCAGCGCGCCGGATCCGAGGAAGGTCGCCTTGTAGCGCTGGCCTTCCTCTTCCGCGAAGCCCACGACCTCGAAGGCGAAGGGCAGGCGCCGGTTCTGCCGCTTGAGTTCGCGCACACAGGCCAGCGGCACGAAGATGCCCAGGCGGCCGTCGTACTTGCCGGCGTTGCGCACGGTGTCGTAGTGCGAGCCGGTCAGCAGGGTCCGGGCGCCGGGGGTGGCGGCCTCGTAGCGGCCGACCACGTTGCCGACGGCGTCGATCTCGACGCTGTCGAAGCCTGCGTCGCGCATCCAGTCGACGATCTGGCGCGCGCAGGCCCGGTGCGCCTCGGTCAGGTAGGTGACGGTGAGCTGGCCCTTCTCGGCATAGCCCGGATCGGAGTGCGCCGCCAACTGCTCCTGCCAGTCCCACACCGCATTGCCGAGGGTGGGCTCGACACCGAACTTGTCGTCCAGGCGGATCTCCGCGATGCGATGGATGTTGCGAAGCGCCTCCCCGCGTTCGAAGTCGGGCGGGTTGTGCAGGCGGCGCTCGAAGGTGTCGATGATCTCGCGCTTCGACAAGCCCGTGCCGCGCGGGCCGCGCACCGCGAGGATGAAGGGGAAGCCGAACTTCGCGTTGTAGCCGGCATTGAGCTGCTGGATCTTCGCGAACTCCTCGGGCGTGCAATCGGTCAGGCCGGCCTTGCTCTGCTCGTTCGTCGATTCCGCGGTGAGGCGCTTGCTCACCATCGCCTTGCCCGCAAGCTCCGGATGGGCGCGGATCAGGCCGAGCTGCTCGTCGGCCGTGGCCGTCGACACTGCCTGCACGAGCGCATGCTTCAGATGCGCCAGCGTGCGGAAGGGCCGGGCGGCGAGGGCACGTCCCGCAATCCACGGGGAATGCTCGTAGATGCCGTCGAGCAGCGCGACGGCTTCATCGGTCGCCGCGGCGTTGAGTCGGTCGAGGGATAAGGCCATGTCAGGCTCCGGTCGCGGGCTCGAAGGGATGGGTCTTGCGCCAGTGGCGCGCGATGTCGACCCGGCGGCAGACCCAGACCCGGTCGTGGCTCGCGATGTGATCGAGGAAGCGCTGCAGCGCCGTGATGCGTCCCGGCCGGCCGAGCAGGCGGCAGTGCATGCCGATGCTCATCATCTTCGGGCGGTCCTCGCCCGCCGGATCGCCTTCGGCATAGAGGGCGTCGAAGCTGTCCTTCATGTACTGGAAGAAAGGGTCCGCATGCGAATAGCCCTGCGGCAGCGCGAAGCGCATGTCGTTGCAGTCGAGCGTGTAGGGCACGATGAGCTGCGGCACCACGTCGCCGTTGGTCTTCTGCACCTTCATCCAGAAGGGAAGGTCGTCGCCGTAGTAGTCGCTGTCGTACTCGAAGCCGCCGTAGTCGGCCACCAGCCGCCGCGTGCGCGGGCTGTCGCGGCCGGTGTACCAGCCGAGCGCGCGCTCGCCGGTGAGCTTCTCGATCGCCGCCATGCCCAGGCGCATGTGCTCGCGTTCGGTGGCCTCGTCGATGCCCTGGTAGTGGATCCAGCGCCAGCCGTGGCAGGCGATCTCGTGGCCCAGTTCCTTGAAGGCGGCGGTCAGCTCCGGATGGCGCTCCAGCGCCATGCCGACGCCGAAGACCGTCAGCGGCAATCCGCGCTTCTCGAATTCGCGCAGGAGGCGCCAGACGCCGGCACGCGAGCCGTACTCATAGATGCCCTCCATGCTGATGTGACGCTCCGGGTAGCTCGCCGGATTGAACATCTCCGACAGGAACTGCTCCGAGCCGGCATCGCCGTGCAGCACGCAGTTCTCGCCGCCTTCCTCGTAGTTGAGGACGAACTGCACCGCGATGCGGGCACCGCCGGGCCACTGCGCATGCGGTGGATTGCGGCCGTAGCCGACCAGGTCGCGAGGGTAGGGCAGGGTGGAGTCGTAATGGGTGCTCATGGGGTGCTTGTGGGCAATCAGGCCAGGGCCTGCGCGATGTCGTGCGTGGGGACCTTGCGGTCGAAGGTGAGATTGGCTTCCACGTTCTCCAGGTGCTCGGTCATCAGGCGGACGGCGCGCTCCTCGTCGCGCGCGGCGAGCGCCTTCACGATGGCGGCGTGCTCGTCGTTCGAGTGCTCGGCGGCGCTCGCGCTCTGGTACATCAAGGTGATGAGGGCACAGCGCGAAACCAGCTCCCCGAGGAGCTGCGCCAGCACCGCATTGCCCATGAGCTCGGCCATGCGCACGTGGAAGTCGCCGAGGAGCTCGTTGCGGCCGGAGACGTCTTCGCCGGAGACCGCGGCCTTTTCCCGGGCCACGTGGTCCTTCAGCGCCTTGATCCTGGATGGCGTGACGCTGCGCACGAAGGCGCGTGTCATCTCGGCCTCGAGCATGCGGCGCACGGCGAAGACCTGCCTCGCCTCGTCCACGGCCGGCGCCGCGACGAAGGCGCCGCGCGCGGGCTCGAGCCGGATCAGCTTGTTCTGCGAAAGCTGGAACAGCGCCTGCCGCACCAGCGTGCGCGACACGCCGAAGTGGTCCGCCAGCTTCTGCTCCGCCAGCTTGCTGCCGGGCTGCAGCCGGTGTTCCACAATGGCCTTCGTCAGCGCATCGACGATCGAGCGGGTGGTGGTGGAGTCCATTTTTTCATGATAGACCCAAAGCCCAATACTGTATACACTTTTGTCCACCGCAGTTTCCCGAGCGCACGGAAGGAGCGAACCCATGGGCCTGAGCACCCACGTACTGGACACCATGCACGGCACCCCCGCCGCCGGCATGGAGGTCGCACTGTTCACCACCAGCGGCGACGAGGCCACGCTGGTTCGCCGCTTCACGCTGAATGCGGACGGCCGCAGCGACGCGCCGCTCTATGACAACCAGTCGCTGAAGGTGGGCACCTACCGCCTGGTCTTCGACGTGGCGGGCTATTTCAAGGCGCGGGGCGTGACGCTGCCCGAGCCCAGTTTCCTGAATCGCGTGTCGCTGGATTTCGGCGTGGCCCGCACCGATCAGCACTACCACGTGCCGCTGCTGGTGAGCCCGTGGAGCTATGCCACCTACCGCGGCTCCTGAGCGGCTCCGGACTAGAGCTGGCCTTCGCTGAGCGTGTCGAGCTGGAAATGCCCGCCCTTGTCCCACAGCCAGGTGTCGGTCCACGTCACTTTGCCGAGGCGGGGAGCGGCGGGGAAGGGCGATGCCGCGAGTACCGTGCGTTCGATCTCCGCGATCACCTCGGGCGCATGCTGAGGCGCGCGCATCCAGTGCATCGACATCACCTTGCCGTTGGCATCGAGGTTCACCTGCAGCGTGCCGACCGCATAGAGCATCGGCGGCAGCTTGCCGCCGTAGATGCGGCTCCTGTTGGTGTCGTAGATATGGCGCGCCGCGTCGCGCCGGTAGTCGCGCGCGGTGGTCGCATTGGAGGGACCCGGCGGGACGTGCGGGCCGCCATGCGCATCGGCGACGGCGTCGCTGAGCTGGCCCGGAACCGGGCGCGTGATCGCTCCGGTCGGACTGGTGCCGCAGCCGGCGAGCCAGAAGCTGGCGAGCAGGGCGCCCGCCAGGGCCAGGCGCTGCGTGATGGGCTGGAATTTCATGCGCGCGGTTATACCGTGCCGTCGGCCCGGCCACGCAACCGGAGGTATCGGCCGTGACCGGCGCCGTCGACGAGCTGCTTGCGCGGCTGGCGCGCGACAAGGGCGTGCTGGTTCGCGTCGAGTCCACCGAGGGCTCCGTGCCGCGCGAGGCCGGCACCTGGATGGCCGTGTGGGCCGATGCGATCACCGGGACCATCGGCGGCGGCCAGCTGGAGTTTCAGGCCACGGAGGCGGCACGCGCCTGGCTGGCCGGCGGTCCTGCCATCGATGCCGTGCGGCGATATCCGCTCGGACCCAGCCTGGGGCAATGCTGTGGCGGCGTGGTGCATCTGTCCTACCGGATGATTTCGGCCGCGGACGCCGCCGGATTGCAGACCGAACTGCTTGCGCGACTCGCGCCCGTGGCGCTCTTCGGCGGCGGCCATGTGGGTGCGGCGCTGGCGCGGCTGCTGTCGCGACTGCCCTTCGCGGTGCGCTGGATCGACAGCCGCGATGGCGTGTTCCCCGCGGAGCTGCCGGCGCAGATCGAGACCGAGCATTCCGAACCGGTGCAGCACGCCGTGGCGCAGCTCGCGCCGGGATCGCGCGTGCTCATCATGAGCTTCAGCCATGCGGAGGATCTGGACATCGTCATCGCCTGCCTCAAGCGCCTGCGCGAACGCGACGACCTGCCCTACGTCGGCCTGATCGGCAGCAAGACCAAGTGGGCGACCTTCCGCCATCGCCTCGAGGCGCGCGGATTCACCGCCGAAGAGATGGCCCGCGTCACCTGCCCGATCGGCATTCCCGGCATCGCCGGCAAGGAACCGGAGGTGATCGCGGTGGCGGTCGCGGCACAGTTGTTGCAATCACTCCCGCCCGCGTGAGGACCGCCATGGTTTTCCAGCACGCACGCCTCGTGCAAAACCCGGAACTCACCCCTTGAAAGTGTATACACTCAAGTCCACAAGCCGCAGCGGAGCGAGGTCACGTCGAGGACCTGCGTTCGCGGCTCCCTTTCTGCTTACAGCGCCCGCGGTGGTGAGCAGGCTGAAACCGAACCGCGGCGCTGCCACGTGCCGACAGGGTTGAACGCACATGGAAAGCTACTACCTCGACTGGGCCAATCTGCTGCTGCGCTGGCTGCACGTCATCACCGCCATCGCCTGGATCGGCGCCTCCTTCTATTTCGTGATGCTGGACAACAGCCTCGAGAAGCCGACCGACCCTGAATCGCTGGACAAGGGCGTCGGCGGCGAGCAATGGGCCGTGCACGGCGGCGGCTTCTACAACATGCAGAAGTACTCGCTGGCGCCGAAGAAGCTGCCCGACCATCTGCATTGGTCCTATTGGGAAAGCTACAGCACCTGGCTCTCGGGCTTCGCGCTATTCACGATGTCCTATCTGTGGAACGCGAGCACCTACCTGATCGACAAGTCGAAGATGGACTGGCAGCCCGGCGCGGCCATCGGCGTCGCGCTCGCCTTCTTCGTCGTGTTCTGGATGGTCTACGACAGCATCTGCCAGCTCTTCGGGCAGCGCAAGAACGGCGACACCATCGTCGGCGTGCTGGTCGCCATCTTCATCGCCTTCGCGGCCTGGCTGGCCTGCCACTGGTTCGCCGGACGCGCCGCCTTCCTGCTGGTGGGCGCGATGATGGCCACGACCATGAGCGGCAACGTGTTCTTCTGGATCATCCCGGGCCAGCGCAAGAACGTGGCGGCGCTGCGCGAGGGCAAGCCGGTGGACCCCATCCACGGCCAGCGCGGCAAGCAGCGCAGCGTGCACAACACCTACTTCACGCTGCCGGTGCTGTTCGCGATGCTGAGCAACCATTACAGCTTCACCTACACGCACAAGTACAACTGGATCGTGTTGCTGCTCATCATGCTCGGCGGCGCGGCGATCCGGCAGTTCTTCGTCGTGCGCCACCGCTTCAAGCTGGGCAATGCGCGCAACCCGATTCCCTATGCGCTCTTCGGCATCGCCGTGCTGGGCCTGACCATCGCCTGGATGCGGCCCGAGCCGCAGCCCGAACCCGCGCCCGGCGCGGCGGCGCAGAAGGTCTCCTTCGGTGAAGTGCAGAAGGTGTTCGAGCAGCGCTGCTACCTGTGCCACGGCGCGCAGGTGCAGATGAAGAACGTGCGCCTCGATTCGCCCGAGCAGGTCGCCTCGCATGCGCAGGCCGTCTACCAGCAGGTGGTGGTCACGAAGATCATGCCGATGAACAATGCGACCGGCATCACCGATGCGGAGCGCGCGCTGATCGCCAAGTGGTTCCAGTCGGGAGCAAGCACGGGGAGGTGAGACACCCCCCAGGCTGCGCGCACTGCGTGTCGCTTCGCCAACCCCCCTGGAAGGGGGGCGGGCCGGCCGCTTCGGGCGGCCGGGCGCGGCGGCCCTCTGGAATGGGGCGCGGGGATTGCGGCGGGACAATGTAAAGAGACAAGGCGGGACGATGACTGCAGCGAAGCGACTTCACATGGCGGATCCGCGCACGGCGCCGCGCGATTTCCTCGAGCGGCTCTATCGCATCGCGGTCGAGCGGGCGCTCCCGCTGGCGAGCATGGGGCCTTGTCTGCCGGCGCCGCCGGAGAAGGGGCGGACGCTGGTGCTCGGCGCCGGGAAGGCGGGCGCGTCGATGGCCCAGGCGCTGGAGGCGCTGTGGCCGGCGGAGGCGCCGCTGTCGGGGCTGGTGGTGACGCGCTACGGCCATGTTCCGCCGCGTCCCCAGGGGCTGGCGCAGCGCATCGACGTCGTCGAAGCGGCCCATCCCGTGCCGGACGAGGCGGGCCTTCGGGCCGCCGAACGCATCCTTGCCCTGACGAAGGGCCTCACGGCCGACGACCTGGTGCTGTGCCTCATCTCGGGCGGCGGGTCCGCGCTGCTCACGCTGCCGGCCGAAGGGCTGACGCTGGCGGACAAGCAGCACATCAACAGGCAACTGCTCGAATCCGGCGCGACCATCGGCGAGATGAATTGCGTGCGCAAGCATCTCTCGCGCATCAAGGGCGGGCGGCTGGCGGCGGCCTGCGCGCCGGCGCGCGTGGTCACGCTCACCATCAGCGACGTGCCGGGCGACGATCCGGCCGTGATCGCGAGCGGTCCGACCGTGCCCGACGCGAGCACCTGCGCCGAGGCCCTGCGCATCCTCGACCGCTACCGCATCGGGGTGCCCGAAGGTGTGCGTGAGCGCCTGCGGAACGGCGCACTTGAAACGCCCAAACCCGGCGATGCGGTCTTCCAGGGCCATCTGACCCATCTGATCGCCACGCCGCAGCAATCGCTCGAAGCCGCCGCGGCCGCGGCGCGCGCGGCCGGCATCGAGGCACACATCCTCAGCGACGAGATGGAAGGCGAATCGCGCGAGGTCGGCAAGGCGCAGGCCGCGATCGCGCGCGCGGTGTCGCTGCGCGGCGAACCTTTCGCCAGGCCCTGCGTGATCCTCTCGGGCGGCGAGACCACCGTCACCATCCGTCCTCGCCGGCCGGGCCAGGCCAAGGGCCGCGGCGGACGCGGCAGCGAGTTCTGCCTGGGCCTGGCCGGCGCGCTCGCCGGCCGCGAGGGCATCTGGGCGCTGGCCGCGGACACCGACGGCATCGACGGCGTCGAGGACAACGCCGGTGCCTTCGTGACGCCCGACACCCTCCAGCGGGCCGCCGCCGCCGGGCGCTCGCTGGCCGACCACCTGGACCGCAACGACGCCTACGGCTATTTCGCGGCGATCGGCGACCTGCTGGTCACCGGGCCCACGCACACCAACGTGAACGACTTCCGGGCGCTGCTGATCCTGTAGGCGCGCCTCGCCACCGCGGCTTCACGGACAGGAGCGAGAATCCCGGGCACATGAACCAACCGATCGAGCTGAGCGCGCCGGCCATCCCGGCGCGGACCTGGGTCCCGGAAATCGCCGGCCGCATCCGGCATCTGCTGGTCCTGAAGATCGTCGGCACCACGGCCTTCACCTGGCTCTTCTTCATCGGCTACTTCCACCTGCTGCGCGAACCCCTGCATCCGCCGTTCGTGATGCCCCTGACGGTCCTCGATCGCCTCGTTCCGTTCCAGCCGCAGATGCTGATCGCGTATTTTTCGCTGTGGTTCTATGTCGGCTTCGCGCCCGGTCTGCAAAGCTCGTTCAAGGAACTGCTGTTCTATGGCGTGTGGGTCGGCGCGCTGTGCCTGACGGGGCTCGGGCTCTTCTATCTCTGGCCCACGCAGGTGCCGCCCCTCGCGCTGGAGACCTCCAGCTTCCCGGGCTTCTCGATACTGCAGGGCGTGGATGCGGCCGGCAATGCCTGTCCGTCGATGCACGTCGCGGTCGCCATCTTCACCGCGATCTGGGTGGAGCACATCCTGCGCGGCGCCGGCGCCCCGGCCCTGCCGAGGCTCTTCAATCTCTGCTGGTTCGCTGCCATCGCCTATTCGACACTGGCGGTCAAGCAGCACGTGGCGCTCGATGCGCTCGCGGGCGCGCTCCTCGGCATCGCCTTCGCCTGGCCCTCCATCCGCCTGCGGCCACGCATCGGCATGCGCCGTGCATGGCCACGGGAGCCGCTATCATCGAACGACCATTGAGCGCGGGGCTGAATGCCCGGTGCACAGGCATGACCAGGGACACCGCCGGCGTGGATCGGCAGGCGTCCAGTACAAGGACGAGCACGGCACAATGAGTTCGCTCAAGGAATTGCAAGAGCTGATCCACGAAAAATTCGGCATCGACGCGTCGGAACTCGACCCTCATGCCTCGATGCGCGAAAAGGGCTTCGATTCGCTGGCACTGGTCGAATTCGTGTTCGCCATCGAAGACCACTTCTCCATCTCCATGCCCGACGACGATCAGAACATCGACACCCTGGCCGAGCTGGCGGCCGTCGTCGACAGGATCCGGGCCTCCCAGCAGACGGCGTGAGCGTGAACGGTGTCGTCGTCACCGGCCTGGGCGTCATGGCGCCGCACGGCGACGACCCGGCCGCCATGTTCGCCGCCATCCTGCGCGGCGAGTCGGCCCTCGCTCCCGTCTTTCCGGAGCTCGCGAAACCCGCCGCCGCGGCCACCATCGCCTTCGATGAATCGCGCTGGTTCACCAAGCTGCAGCTCGCCGGCGTGGACCGCGTGAGCCAGCTGGCCGTGGCCGCGGCCGACCTCGCCATGCGCGATGCCGGCGCGCCGGCTGCCATCGGCGATCTCGACCCCGAGCGCCTCGGCGTCTTTGCGGGCTGCGGCATGGGCGGTGCGACCGCGCTCGAAGCCGCCTACCGCGCCGGCGGCAGCGGCCGCGTGCCGCCGCTCACCATTCCCGCCTTCATGCCCAATGCGCCGGCCGCGCACGTCGCCATGCGCCAGCATGCCCAAGGGCCGGTGCTCACCTACTCGGTCGCCTGCGCCTCCTCCTCGGTCGCCATCGCCGAAGCGGCCAAGGCGGTGCGGCACGGCGATGTCGATCTCGCCATCGCCGGCGGCAGCGAAGCCCTCATCGTCCCCGGCGTGGTGCTGGCCTGGCAGGCCATGCAGACCCTGGCCAGCTTCAATCCCGGCGAGGCGGCGAGCGCCGTGCGCCCCTTCGCGAAGGACCGCAGCGGCTTCGCGCTGGCCGAGGGCGCGGCCTTCCTGATCCTCGAATCCGAAGCGCGTGCGCGTGCCCGCGGTGCACGCATCTACGCGGCGCTAGCCGGCTGGGGCGCAAGCTGCGACGCCACGCACTTGACCAAGCCCGACGTGCAGGGCCAGGCACGTGCCCTGCGCACCGCGCTGAACCGGGCCGGACTCGCGCCGCGCGACGTGGGCTACTGCAATGCGCACGGCACCGCGACACGCATCGGCGATGTCGTCGAACGCGACGCCCTGGCCGAGGTCTGGGGGGCCCACCTGGATGATCTTCGCGTCAGCTCCACCAAGGCGCTGCACGGCCATCTGCTCGGCGCGGCCGGCGCCCTGGAGGCCGTGATCACCGTGCTCGCGCTGCATCAAGGGCAACTGCCGCCCCAGGCCCATGTCGGCGAAGTCGACCCGGCCTGCGCACTGAACCTCGTGCCTGCCACCGGCACGGACGCACCCGCGCTCGAAGCCGCGATCAGCAACTCCTTCGCCTTCGGCGGCACCAACTCGGTCCTCGTCTTCCGGCGCACCTGAGCGCCGGGCCGGCGGCGCCACCGTGCCGGCGAGGCCCGCGCCACGGACCCGTCCGACGCAAGCAGCACGAAGATCGCACGCGCGCAAGCCCCCGCGGGAGGTGGCGCCTGTGCGCGTTCGCGCGCATCATGCGCGCAGGCCCGGCCAAGCCCCGCCATCGATCGTCGTCATGGGCCGCATCACGATCAAGGAGGTTCACATGAACGCGGACAGAAAATGGGTGCAGCGCAATCTCGGCTTCGATCCCATCGCCACGCCGGCGCCGGCCAACACCTTCGCCCGCGGCATCGCGGCAAGCGCCTTCCGTGACGAGGACTTCCAGCGCGAGATCATCGACTTCGATTCCGAATCGCAGCACGGCCTGCAGTTCCTCGCCTTCACCACGGCCACCGGCCTCTCGCGCTACACCGAACCCGCCTGGCCCACCGGGCTGGCGCCGAAGACGCGACCCTCCCTGCCCGGAAAGGACGGCGACCCATTGCCCGCCGCCGATGTGCTCGTGGTCACCTGGACCGTCGACGAAGGCCATGCGCTCAGCCGCGTGCTGACCCCCGGCAAGGATTCGCACAACGACTACCGGCCCTACACCCACAACTACGACACCATCTCCAAGAAGATGCGCAACGGCTGCCCCGCGCGCGAGCTGAGCCGCCTGGGCACCTGGTGGATGACCACCATCGGCAAGAAGTCGGTGGTGGTCTTCAAGTCCGACTCGCACATGTCGCAGGACGGGCCCGACCTGCCCAACATCGACGTGTGGAACCAGATCATCGAGGAGGTGCGCCCCGGGCTGGTCATTACCACCGGCACCGCCGGCGGGATCGGCAAGACCTTCGAGGTGGGCGACGTGATCGTCAGCCCGGTGGTGCGCTTCGACTGCCGCGCCAAGTTCAAGAAAGAGCCCTTCCGGGATGCGCACTACACCAGCGCCGCACCCAGCCGCTCGCACATGGCCGCGGCGCGCACCCTCTTCAAGGCCAACGCGGCCCAACTGCCGAAGGACAACACCCGTCCGCCGAAGATCGTGCGCGTGCCGGTCAGCGGCCTCGCCGACTCGGTCGTGACGACCGACTTCTTCGGCTTCGACACCTCCGACAACCACTACCAGTTGCAAGGCCTGGGCGACGTGTCGGAAATGGGCGATGCCATCCTCGGCCTGGTGGCGAGCCGCATGGGCGCCAAGGCGCCGCGCTGGGTGGCGGTGCGCAACGTCTCCGACCCGCAGATCAAGGCCGACGGCCTCACCCTCAAGCAGCAGGCCGCGCTCGCGGCGCAGATCTACAAGGGCTTCGGGCGCTGGAGTTCGGTCTGCAGCGCGATCGTCTGCTGGGCGCTGATCGCCGGCGAAGCCTGAGCGCGCTCAGGCCGCGGGCCGCGCGGCGCCCGCTCTTCAGTGGTTGTCCCGCGGAATCCCGAAGGTCGCGTGGATCTTCTGGTACTTGACCGCCGGCTTGAGCACCATGCCTTCGGACAGCTCGTCGACCATCGCGCGCTGGATCTCCTGCCAGGGCGTCTGGCTCGCCGGGAAGGGATAGCCGCCCTGGGCGCTCAGATCCGCGCGGCGGCGCGCGAGCTCGTCCTCCGGCACCAGCATGTCGGCCGTGCGCCTGTTCAGGTCGATGCGTACCCGGTCCCCCGTCTTCAGCAGCGCGAGCCCGCCGCCGGTCGCGGCCTCGGGCGAGGCATTGAGGATCGAGGGCGAGCCGGACGTGCCCGATTGCCGCCCGTCGCCGATGCAGGGCAGGGCGCTCACCCCCTTCTTCAGCAGATAGGCCGGCGCGCGCATGTTGACCACCTCCGCCGCGCCCGGATAGCCCACCGGCCCCGCGCCGCGCATGAAGAGGATGCAGTTCGCATCGATCTTCATCTTCGGATCGTCGATGCGGCGGTGGTAGTCCTCCGGCCCGTCGAACACGACCGCGCGGCCCTCGAAGGCCATCGGGTCCTCCGGATTCTCCAGATAGCGCGCATGGAATTCCGGCGAGATCACGCTGGTCTTCATGATCGCGGAATCGAACAGGTTGCCCTTGAGATTCAGGAAGCCGGCGTTCTTCTTCATCGGCTTCGCGTACGGGAAGATGACCTTGCGATCGCTGGTGAAGCGGCCTTCGCAGTTCTCGATCAGCGTCTTGCCGTTGGCCGTGAGCGCGGGCTTGATCTTGTCCCGTGCGATCAGCTCGGCCACCACCGCCGGCACGCCGCCGGCGCGGAAGTACTCCTCGCCGAGGTATTCGCCCGCCGGCTGCATGTTCACCAGCAGCGGGATCCTGTAGCCGTGCTTTTCCCAGTCGGCCATCGTGAGCTCGACGCCCACATGGCGCGCGATGGCGTTCAGGTGGATCGGCGCGTTGGTCGAGCCGCCGATTGCCGAGTTCACCACGATCGCATTCTCGAAGGCCGCACGCGTGAGGATGTCCGAGGGCTTGAGCTTCTCCCGCACCATCTCCACGATGCGGCGCCCCGTCAGGTAGGCCATCTCCTGGCGGTCGCGGTGCGGCGCCGGAATGGCCGCGCTGCCCGGCAGCGTCATGCCCAGCGCCTCGGCCAGCGAATTCATCGTCGAGGCCGTGCCCATGGTGTTGCAGTGCCCGGTCGAGGGCGCCGACGACGCGACCAGCCTGAGGAACTCCTGGTAGCCGATCTCCCCGGCCGCCATCATCTCGCGGGCGCGCCAGATGATGGTGCCCGAGCCGGTGCGCTCGCCCTTGTACCAGCCGTTGAGCATCGGCCCCGAATTGAGCGCGATGGCCGGAATGTCCACCGTCGCCGCCGCCATGATCTGCGCCGGCGTGGTCTTGTCGCAGCCGGTGGTCAGCACCACGCCGTCGATCGGATAGCCGTAGAGCACCTCGACCAGCGACAGGTATTGCAGGTTGCGGTCGAGCGCCGCCGTCGGCCGCTTGCAGGTCTCCTGGATCGGATGGAGCGGGAACTCGAAGGCGATGCCGCCCGCATCGCGGATGCCCTCGCGCACGCGCTCGGCCAGCACCAGGTGATGGCGATTGCAGGGTGCGATGTCCGAGCCCGACTGGGCGATGCCGATCATCGGCCGGCCCGACTGGAGCTCGTCCAGGCCCAGCCCGAAATTCATCGTGCGCTCGATGTAGAGCGCCGTCATGTCCGCATTGGCCGGGTTGTCGAACCAGGCCTGCGAGCGCAGCTTGAATCCGCCGTTCGCGGCTGCCGCGGCGCGGCTCTTCTTCTCGGATTTCATCAGGACATTCCCTTCAGGGTCTGGTCTGCGTTCGGCTGCGCCGCGCAGTCGTCGATGTATTGCCGCACGATGTCGGCGAAATCCTGCTCCGGAAGCAGGCCCAGCCGCGCCGCGCGCGCCGCCGAGGCACCGGAGGGCCAGTTGGCCACGATGCCCGCAATGCGCTCGTCGCGCTCGAAGCGCACCCGTGCGCGCACCTTCGGCCCGGCCACGCGCTCCAGCGCGTCCAGCATGTCGCCGACCCGTACGTTCAGCGCCGGCAGGTTCAGCGCGAGACGGCCGCGGAAGGCCTCGCGGCTGGCTTCGTACACGGCGATCAGGCCCTCCACCGTGCGCGCCGGCGAGGACACCGGATGCGACACCTCCGGCGACACCGGGCACAGCGATTCCTCGCCCGCCAGCGGCTCGCGGATGATCCCGCTGAAGAAGGACGAGGCGGCGCCGTTCGGCCGCCCCGGACGCACCGTGACCGTCATGAGCCGCGCCGCCCGGCCATCCAGATAGCCCTTGCGCGTGTAGTCCGCGACCAGATGCTCGCAGATCAGCTTCTGCGTGCCGTAGGAGGTCTGCGGTGCGGGCAGCGTGTCGTCCGCCACGACCGCCGGCAGCGGCACCGCCGGGTCGGGCCCGAACACCGCGACCGAACTGGAGAACACGAAGCGCGGCACCTGGCCGCCCCCATTCACGTGGGCCCGGATCGCATCGAGCAGCGCGCGCGTGCTGTCGAGGTTCGAGCGCAGGCCCAGGTCGAAATCGGCCTCGCATTCGCCCGAGACGGCGGAGGCCAGGTGGAAGATGCCGTCGAAGGCTTCGTCGCGCAGCGCCTCGGCCTGCGCGAGCAAGGGGCCGGTGCGCGCCTCGACGCGCGCATCGGCGAGCAGGTCCGCCGGCGGCGGCGCGATGTCCGTCAACACCAGCTTCGCGATGCGCCGGCCGGCCAGGCCGTCGCGCGCGAGCAGGCTTCGCGCCAGCCGTGCGCCGACGAAGCCGCCGCCGCCGGTGATCATCAGTTTCATGGAGTCTCCTTCTTGTGCCTGCCCTTGCGGGCGATGACTGGCTTCGCGGCGCCCAAGGCCTTGGCCGCGGCCTGTCGGCGCGCGCCGTCGATGATGCCGCCCTCGACCAGGCGCTGCTCGCCGTGAACGAGATGCTCGGTGGCGCGCAGACGCGCCGCGACCGGATCGCGCGCCGCGATCGCCTCGAAGATCGCGCGATGCTCGTTCTGCACCGCGTGCATGAAGTCCTCGCGCCTCGCCTCGTTGCCGCGCGTGATGCGCATGCCTTCGCGCAGGTACTGCTCCAGAAAGCCCAGCAGTTGCCGGAACTGCGGGTTTCCAGTGGCCTCGCCAATCACGCGGTGAAAGGCGAGATCCTCGGCCACGCCGTCGCGGCCTGCGGCCACCGCCGCGTCGATCGCCTTCAGCGCGCGACGCAGCGCGGCGATCTGGGCGCGGGTCGCGCGCTCGGCGGCGAGCGCCGCGATCTCGCCTTCGAGCACGCGCCGCACCTCCACCACATGCACCACCGCCTGCACGGAAGTCAGCACCTTCGGATCGAAAGCCAGCGGCAGGTTGTCCGGCCGCGGCGCCACATACACGCCCGAGCCCTGGCGCGACTGCACCAGGCCCTTCGACTTGAGCTGATGCACCGCCTCGCGCACCACCGTGCGCGACACGCCGTGCGCGAAGGCCAGTTGCTGCTCGGTCGGCAGCCGGTCGCCGGGCTTCAGTGCGCCGGATTCGATCCGGGCATCCAGCAGCGACGCCAACCGGTCCGACAGCCGATCGACGATCAGCGGCTGGGGTTGGGGATTGGCGGACGGAGACTCCGCGGCGGTGGGGGCGGCGACGTGATTGATCGGGTCATCATACAAATCTACGCGGGTTTATGCGTACCGGTTTGCCCTGATGCGCGGCCCGGCCCGTGTGCGAATACTCCGCCGTTGCGGCAGGCCGCTCCCCAGGGCCTTGCCGTGTCGATTCGCGAACTTTCAGGACTCCAGTGCATGGCCAGTGTCACGATCCAGGCAGTCAAGAAGAACTTCGGTGATGTCCCCATCCTGCATGGCGTCGACATCGACATTCCGGACGGTTCGTTCACCGTGCTGGTGGGGCCCTCGGGCTGCGGCAAGTCGACCCTGCTGCGCATGATCGCGGGGCTGGAGGAAATCAACGGCGGCGAGATCCGCATCGGCGACCGGCGCGTCAACGACCTGCCGCCGAAGGAACGCGACATCGCCATGGTGTTCCAGAACTACGCGCTCTATCCGCACATGACGGTGCGCGAGAACATGGCCTTCTCGCTCACGCTGGCGCGCACCGACAAGTCCACCATCGAAGCGAAGGTCAGGCGCGCGGCCGAGATCCTCGCGCTCGCGCCCCTGCTGGACCGCTATCCGCGCCAGCTCTCGGGCGGCCAGCGCCAGCGCGTCGCGATGGGGCGCGCCATCGTGCGCGACCCGCAGGTCTTCCTGTTCGACGAGCCCTTGTCGAACCTCGACGCCAAGCTGCGCGTGGCCATGCGCAGCGAGATCAAGGAACTGCACCAGCGCCTGAAGACCACCTCGATCTACGTCACGCACGACCAGATCGAGGCCATGACCATGGGCGACAAGATCGTGGTCATGCGCGACGGCCGCATCGAGCAGACCGGCAGCCCGCTCGAACTCTACGACCACCCGGCCAACCAGTTCGTCGCCGGCTTCATCGGTTCGCCCGCCATGAATTTCCTGCCGGGCCGGCTGCACCGCGACGCGAGCGGCGCGCGCGTGGAACTGGCCGACGGCACCCGGCTCGAAGCGCCCGCGCACGCCGGCGGCGTCGACGGGCAGGCCGTCGTGTACGGCACGCGGCCCGAGCACCTGATGCTTTCCGACAGCGGCGGCATTCCCTCGCGCGTGGTCGTGATGGAGCCGACCGGCATGGACACCTTCGTCGCCTGCCGCCACGAAGGCGAGGAAATCTCGGCCGTCTTCCGCGAGCGCTACGACTTCGCGCCCGGCAGCACCATCCACCTGCGGCCGGATCTTCAGCGTGCCCACCTGTTCGACGCGGAAAGCGGCCGGCGCCTGGGATGAATAGGCTCACCCCCAGGCTTCGCGCACTGCGTGTCGCTGCGCCAACCCCCTTGCAGGGGGCAACACCAGCGGCCCGGCAAAGCCGGATCCGCGGTGTTCACTGGCTCACGCCCAGGCTTGCGCACTGCGTGTCGCTGCGCCACTGAGATGTATTGCGGTCAATCAACCTGAGGAGACATGAATGAGTGATTTCAATCGTCGCGAGATTCTGAAAGGTACGGCCGGGATGGCGGCCGCGGTCACGGTCGGTACGGGAACGGCGCTCTTCGCGCCTCTGGCGCAGGCGCAGTCGATGAGTTTCAAGCCGGAGAAGGGCGCCAAGCTGCGCGTGCTGCGATGGAGCCGCTTCGTGCAGGGCGACATCGATGCCTACATGGCCAACGTCAAGAAGTTCAGCGAAACCACCGGCATCGAGGTGCGGGTGGACAACGAGAACTGGGAAGACGTGCGGCCCAAGGCCGCCGTTGCGGCCAACACGGGTGCCGGGCCGGACATCATTCTCTCGACCAACGACGATGCGAACCTCTATCCCGACAAGCTGCTCGACGTGACCGACCTGGCCGAGTACCTGGGCAGGAAGTACGGCGGCTGGTATCAGGCCGGCGAGACCTTCATGCGGCCCGACGGCAAGAAGTGGATCGGCCTGCCGCTGGGCGCCTCCGGCTCGCTGCTGGTCTATCGCGAGAGCATGGTCAAGGCCGCCGGCTTCGACATCTTTCCCAGGAACACGGACGACTTCCTCAAGCTCTTCAAGGCGCTGAAGGACAAGGGCACCCCCGGCGGCATGGCGCTCGGCAACGCCACCGGCGACAGCACCTGGACCAACTGGCTGGTGTGGGCCTTCGGCGGCAAGCTGGTCGACAAGAACAACAAGGTCGTGATCGACAGCCCCGAGACCGTGAAGGCGCTGGAATACGGCAAGGAGCTGTACGCGAACTTCATCCCGGGCACGCTGTCGTGGCTCGATCCGAACAACAACAAGGCCTTCCTCGACGGCCAGATCAGCCTGACGAACAACGGCATCTCGATCTACTACGCCGCGAAGAACTCCACCGATCCCAAGGTCAAGGAGATGGCCGCAGACATCAACCATTCGGTCTTCCCCGTCGGGCCGGTGGGCGTGCCGACCGAGTCGCACCTGTTCTTCAACCAGATGGTCATGAAGTACACCAAGTATCCGCAGGCCTGCAAGGAGTTCCTGCGCTTCATGATGGAGAAGGAGCAGTACGACCCCTGGCTGCAGGGCTGCGGCGGTTATGTGGCGCAGCCGCTGCGGGCCTACGAGCAGAGCACGGTGTGGACCTCGGACCCGAAGAACACGCCCTACCGCGATTCGGTCAAGAACCTGCGGCCGGCCGGCTATGAAGGCAAGCTCGGCTACGCATCCGCCGGCGTGGCGGCGGACTTCATCATCCCGAACATGGTGGCCGAAGCCGCGAGCGGCGCGAAGACGCCGAAGGAAGCGGCCGAACGCGCGCAGAAGCGCGCCGAGCGCTACTACAAGGTCTGAACATGCCGCCGAGCGCCGCGCCTGCCGCCAGCCCAGCCGCTTCGCCCGCAGCTCCGGGGGGCGAGGCGGCCGCGTCGGCGCGGCCCGGCGCTCCTGCATCCACCAGCCCCTATCGCATGACACCTCTCGCGCGGCTCCAGAACAGCCGCAACGCCCTCGGCTTCCTGTTCATGCTGCCGGCGGCGGTGCTGCTGGTGCTGTTCCTCACCTATCCGCTCGCGCTCGGCACCTACCTCGGCTTCACCGATGCCAAGGTGGGCCGGCCGGGCAGCTGGATCGGGCTGGAGAACTACGAATTCCTCTGGCACGACGACGTCACGCGTCTGGCGCTCTTCAACACGCTGCTCTACACCTCGGCCGCCAGCGTGCTCAAGTTCGTGCTCGGACTGTGGCTCGCGCTGCTGCTCAACAAGAACATCCGCTTCAAGACCTTCTTCCGCGCCGTCATCCTGCTGCCCTACATCGTGCCGACGGCGCTGTCGGCCATCGCCTTCTGGTGGATCTACGACTCGCAGTTCTCGATCATCAGCTGGGCGCTGGTCAAGATGGGGCTCATCAACCATTACATCGACTTCCTCGGCGATCCGTGGAATGCGCGCATCGCCGTCATCATCGCCAACGTCTGGCGCGGCGTGCCCTTCGTCGCGATCACGCTGCTGGCGGGCCTGCAGACCATCTCGCCCTCGTACTACGAAGCCTCCGCCATCGACGGCGCCACGCCGTGGCAGCAGTTCAGGCACGTGACCATGCCGCTGCTGACGCCGATCATCGCGGTGGTGATGACCTTCTCGGTGCTCTTCACCTTCACCGACTTCCAGCTCATCTACGTGATCACGCGCGGCGGTCCGCTCAATGCCACGCACCTGATGGCGACGCTGTCCTTCCAGCGCGCGATTTCCGGCGGCGCGCTCGGCGAGGGCGCGGCCATCGCCATCGCGATGGTGCCCTTCCTGCTGGCCTGCGTGCTCTTCAGCTTCTTCGGCCTGCAGCGCCGCGCCTGGCAGCAGGGCGGCTCGGACAAATGAGAAAGCACAGGACTCTCCGATGAGCAGCAGCAGCAGATCCGGACAGGTCGACACCGTCGGCATGGGCTATCTCGAAACCATCCCGCGCAAGGCGGTGACGGTGTATTTGCCGCTCGTCGTCTTCCTGATCGTGCTGCTCTTTCCCTTCTACTGGATGGCCATCACCTCGGTGAAGCCCGATGCCGAGCTGCTCTCGCGCGACGGCAATCCCTTCTGGGTGGTCGGCCCCACGCTCGCGCATTTCCACAAGCTGCTCTTCGAGACCGAATATCCGCGCTGGCTCTGGAACACCGTGCTGGTCTCGGTCGTCTCGACCTTCTTCTCGCTCGCCGCCTCGGTGTTCGCGGCCTACGCCATCGAGCGGCTGCGCTTCAAGGGCTCGCGGCAGACCGGGCTCGCGATCTTCCTCGCGTACATGGTGCCGCCCTCGATCCTGTTCATTCCGCTGGCGAACGTGGTCTTCAACCTCGGCCTCTTCGACACGCGCTGGGCGCTGGTGCTGACCTATCCCACCTTCCTCGTGCCCTTCTGCACCTGGCTGCTGATGGGCTACTTCCGCTCCATCCCCGCCGAGCTGGAGGAATGCGCGCTCATCGACGGCGCGAGCCGCTGGCAGATCCTCGTCAAGATCGTTCTGCCGCTGGCGGTGCCGGGCCTCATCTCCGCCGGCATCTTCGCCTTCACCCTGTCGTGGAACGAGTTCATCTATGCGCTGACCTTCGTCTCCTCCTCCGAAATCAAGACCCTGCCCGTGGGTGTCGTCACCGAGCTGGTGCAGGGCGATGTCTACCAATGGGGGCCCTTGATGGCCGGCGCCCTGCTGGGCTCGCTGCCCGTGGCCTTCATCTACTCCTTCTTCGTCGAGTACTACGTCTCGGGCCTGACCGGATCGGTCAAGGAGTGAATACCCCCGAAACCCCCGCAGGGACCAAGGGAACGCGGCCGCCATCGCCTTGATCCAAGAACTTGCCGGCTGGAGATTTCCCCAGCGGCAGGGGGTGTGTCATGAAGCAACTGAAACATTGGCAGGATGTGGTCAATGCCCTGCTGGGCGTATGGGTCGTTCTTTCGCCGTGGGCCCTCGGCTTCCAGGATGCGTCGACCCCCATGGCCAACGCCGTCATCGTGGGCGTGCTGCTCATTGCGGCTGCGCTGGGCGCGATGATCGTGCCGCGTGCCTGGGAAGAGTGGACCGAATGCGGACTGGGCGTCTGGCTGGTGGTGTCGCCCTGGGTGCTGGGCTTCAGCGCACAGAGCACGCCGATGCTGGCGGCCGTCATCAGCGGTCTCGTGATCGCGGCGCTTGCCGTCTGGACGCTGGTGACCGACAAGGACTACAGCGGCTGGATGCACGGGCCGGCGCATTGAAACCACAGGCATGAGGAGTGCGGCGGGCGGCGCCCGAGGGCCGCTCGCCGGCGCCGCGTGTGCCGGGTCGGGCTCATCCCGCGGGCGTCGTCGTGGCCGATGACAAGCCGAAGGCGTCATGCCCCGGCTGCAGCCGGTCGATGACCGCCGCCAGCCCGTCGGCCATGCGCACATAGCCGTCGCCGCAGCCCATCGCCGCCCGAGCGCGGAACAGCAGCTCGAGCAGTTCCATGTGCACCACCGTCCGCTCGATGTGGCGCGCATTCAACCCGATGTTCTGCGCCGCCGTGCGGCCGACTTCGAGCACCTCGTTCACCGCGGCCGTTCCGGCATCGCCGGCCATGGCAATGCTGCCGTCGCACAGCCGCTCGACCAGCAGCGATTCGGGACTGATGACCAGGTCCCACGGGTCGCCGCTTTGCGCGTACAGCCGCGACACCGCCTCCCCGCACTGACGGGCCATCGCGACCGCCGCCGACACCCTTGCCGGCGCCTCCCACCCGTCGAGCGCCACCGACAGCGCCAGCGCGTTCAATGCGTCGTAGGGCCTGAAGCCCTCGTCGGCCGGCTGCTCCTGGGCGCGCTCGTAAGCCTGCAGGCTGGCGAGCGTCGCGCGCGTCATGGCCTTGAACCAGCGGCTCTTGCGGTCCGCGTCGGGCGACAGGCGCAGCAGGTTCAGCGCGTACACCGCTGCCTTGCGCTTTCGGGCCATGGCGAGCTGCGCGAAGCGCTCCACATTCATCGGCGCCGCCGTGCCCGGCGCATTCAGCCCGGGCTTCGAGACCAGCCGGTCCAGCAGAACCAGCCGGTCGATGCCGCGCCTGATCAGCGCCAAGCCATGCGGCACCGGCCGCGGCATGCGCGGCGTGCCGCCTTGCCGGGCGGCGCGGATGCGGGCGACGTCCTGCACCGCGCATTCGAGGCCCAGTTCCGCTTCGACGCTGGCGAGCAGCTCGATGTCGTGGATCGGCACATGCCCCTCGGCATCCACCGACTGCACCGCCGCGATCAGGGCCTCGCGCGCCTTGCCCAGGCAGCCCAGGTCGTGCCAGGTCGCGCCCAGCGCCGACTGCAGTGCCGGCAGGCGCAGCCAGGCCGGCGGGCAGCGCCGGGTGCACGCTTCCTCGATGGCATCGATGCGCGCCTGGCGCTCCGCGTCGAGCTGCCGCTCCGACCGCCGCGAAGCCTCCACGCGCGTGCGCGCCAGCTCGTCGAGCATCTCGTCCAGCGATGCGAAGGGCGGTGCGCCTCGCGCGGCGGCCGAGGCCCCGTCGGCCTCGGGCGCGGCCAGCCAGAGCGGATCGCCGTAGGCCTGGAAGGCGCCCCAGGTCACGTTGTCGGGGTTCTCCTGCCAGAGCGCGTTGCGGGCCCTGAACACCGCGTCGCCGAAATGCATGCGTTCGTCGAACAGGGCCTTGTAGAACACCTCGCCGAAGAGCCGCGCCAGCTTGTCGTCCACCGCCCAGCCGGCCACCACCACGCAGCGCACGCCGATCGCCATCAGCTCGCGCGCGACGCTCGCGGCCAGCCTGTTGCCGTCGCGCACCGTGGGGCCGGCCTCCGCGCCGGCATCGACCTCGCCCAGGTGGCAGCAGTTCAGGAACACCAGCTCCGGCACCGACTCCATCGCCTCGATCTCCGCCGCCGTGATCAGCAGCCCGTCCGACAGCACCACGCCGCTGCGGCGCAGCCCGTCGACATGCAGCTGGTCGAACACGCCATGCCCCGAGATGTGCAGCGCCCGGTAGGCCGAGCGGTACAGCTTGGCCAGCACGTCCGACGCCAGGCTGTCGGTGCCGATCGCGCGGCTCACCTCGTAGCCCATGGTCGAGAGCAGGGCGGCGATCGCATCCGCTTCCGCTTCGGCGTTCGGCAGCGGGTCCGGATCCCGCTGCTGCGCATCGGCCTTGCCGGTGAAGGCCTCGTCGGGGAAAGCCTTGGCAAAACCCCGCACCGACGGATTGCCCACCACATAGGCCCGCTTCGCCACGCTCTGCCGAACGTCCTGCCGGAAGGTGGTGGACGCCAACTGCCGCACGACCGGCGTGCACAGCGACAAGGGCAGCAGCGGCCCGTCGCGCTGCGCCTCGGGCGTGAAGAGCGGATCGGTGAGCATCAGCTCCCAGGGCATGTTCGCGGTGGCGGCATCCACCACCAGCACGATGCGCTGGAGCTGGCGCGCCGCATCCTTGAAGTTCGGCGGCACGATCAACTGGAACAGCATGCGGCCGAAGTCCGCGTTCCATTGGGTCTGGGAGATCTGCTGCCGCACCAGCTGCTCGATCAGGCCCGGCTGGCGCTGCTGCACCACCGTCTCGGCCCGCGCCCGCTGGCCCACGTACAGAAAGCGCAGCCGGTCGGCCAGCCGCGTCGGGCCCGCCGGGCGAGGGCCCGTCCCGGGATCGTCGGCATCCGTCACGATCAGGCGCGGCCAGTAGTTCGCGCCGCGCGTGTCGAGCAGGCGCTGCCGCACGCCGAGCCCCTGGACGAGTTCGTCGCTGCACTGCAGCAGCGTGTCCTTCTGCACCGCCACCGCCTGCAGCCGCGGCGCGAGCTGCCGCAGCTCGTAGACCGCGCTGATGGCCGTGTCGAGGTACAGCTCGACGATATCCAGCCGCGACACGCGCACCGCCAGCCCCGTCACACGCTTGAAGCGATCGTTGGCCTCGATCACCCCCCGCACCAGCGCCTCCACCGAGGCCGCGATGCTCAGGCTGGCGGAGGAGTTGTAGCCCAGCAGCAGCGTGGCCAGCGGCACCTCCCGGTCCTCGCGGCCCATCACGTCCACCACCTGCAGCAGGAAGCGCAGCACCCCGGCGCGCACCGCGAGCATCAGCGCGTCCTGGCTCAGGTTGCCCTCGTAGGGCCCCAGACCGGTCACGATCGCGCCGGTCAGCACGCCCCGGCGGCGGTCGATGGCGCTCGGCGCGCGCAGCACGACCGAGGCCGTGCCCAGCGGGCCGGCGTAGAGGTCGAGCATCTTGCGCTGCGCGAGCTGGCCGTCCATCAGCTCGGCATCCACCAGCGCCTCGGTGCCGGCCATGGTGTCGTTCTCGTAGTGGCCGACCAGGATCGGGCTGGTCAGGAAGCGCAGGTCCATCGCCTGCATCCGCACGTCGAGGCGCGTCTTGGCCTGCGGCGCCACCTGGCTGGTCGCCCGCCCGCCGAGCACGGCGGCTGTGAGCGTCGCATCGTCCGCCGCGCTCGGCGGGCCGGGGTCGTAGCTCACCGGCCGCTCCGCGCCAATGGCGCGCGTCGCCGGCGGACTGCGGTCCAGCGCGGTCGTGGCGCCCGACTGCAGCAGATCGGCGAAGGCCCCGAAACAATCCTTCGTCGACAGCAGATCCCCATGCACCGCCGGCAGCCAGTAGAAGCTGCCGATGCCGCCGATGCGCCCCGAATCCCAGGTCACCGTGCCGTCGCCGCGCGTGGTCGACACCATGCGAAGACGCGGATGGGCACCGTCGCTGCTGTCCAGCCGCAGGCCGCAGGGCGTGTTCGGCGCCACGCCGAAGACATAGACCGAGCGCGAGGCGTACTCCGCCGGCAGCGCCGGCGTGCCGTCCGGCCCGGCGCCCGGCGCGCTCGCATCCTGCGCCCACAGCCAGCCGGCCGAAGCCAGCGTGCCGGCATCCGGCAGCCCGCAGCAATGGTCGCCGAACCACAGGTCGGTGTTCTGGTCGCGCAGCGTCTTCCAGGTGTCGGGGCTCCAGTAGTCGTGGCGCTCGCCGCCGTCGGGCTGGCCTTCGAAGGTATCGACGAAGCCCGTGCGCGGAAGCAGTTGCAGCGCGCCGCGGTAGCCGGCCACGATGTCCAGCACCTGCTGCAGGCTGTGCCGCACGTCCAGCACCGCCAGCGAGCGCAGCGAGTCGCCCTTGCCGAGCAGGTTCTCCACCATCGAATGCGAGCCCTGGTGCGGCGTGCCCGCCATCACCAGGCGCGCACCGTCGCGCCGCATCAGCGCGTCCATCACATCCCGCCGCCGCAGAATGCAGGCCCGCACCACCAGCCCGCCCATGCTGTGCGCCAGCAGCCGCACCGGCTGCGTGGTCTGCTGCAGCTGCACGTCGAGGAAAGCGCCCAGGCGCTCGCCCAGCACATCCAGCGGCTGGCGCCAGTCGTAGGGGAAGGGCAGCACGCGATGGCTGCCCGCTAGTTGCTCGCAGATCTCCCCATAGGCCTTGGCGAACAGTCCGCCGGCCGTCACGCTGTCGGCGCCGAAGGCGATGCTCGACAAGCCGCCCGCCGCCAGCGTGATCGGATCGAGCCAGACCCGCTTGCCGTCCGCATCGAGGTAGGTGCCCATGATGCCCGGCAGCACCACCACCACCGGCAGGTTCTGCACCTCCGCCGCGCCCCGCGTCGCCGCGATGCCCGCCGCGTCCAGGCTGGTGAACTGCGCCGGCAGCGCGCGAAAGGCCTCCAGCTGGTCCGGCTGCTCCTGCACCAGCCAGTCGCGCAGCGCGCTCCGCGTGCCGGTGTTGGCGAAATAGTTGAAGTGCGATACGTCCGAGCCGCGATCGAAGAGCACATGCGCGCCGCTGCGCCGGGCCACGCCCGCCAGCATCGAGGCCGTGTCCACCACCAGGTCGTTGTCGGTGTTCTCGAACAGCAGGAAGTCCGTCAGCAGCATGCCCATGCGCATCAGCAGGTTGCCGCCCTGCATGTCGCCCGCGATCAGCGCCATGCGCAGGTCCTGCTGCACCGCCACATTGCGCAGCAGCGCCGCCATCGGCGAATCCGGCAGCATCGCCTCGATGCCCGGCACCAGATGCGGATTGGTGCGGTTCTTCGCGATCTCGATCACCACCCGCTTGAACGCCGCATACAGCGGATTGCCGAAGAAGCCCGGCACCCGCCCGATCAGGCTCAGCAGGCCCGACAGGAACACATCGAAATTCCCGCTCGCCAGCCGCGTGCCCTGCGCCGGGCTGGCGACGCGCACATAGCGCTCGATCACCAGCGAGCGCTCCCGCAGCTTCGCGAACAGATCGCCCAGCGTCCTGCGCTGCGCCGCGTGCGCCTCGTCGAGCTGCGCGCGCACCTCGGGCCCGTGCCCGTCGACATCGCCCACGCCGGGAAAGGCGTAGCGGTACGCATCGACATGCCGGTCCAGATCCTGCGCGCACAGCAGATCACCCACCAGCCCGCCGCGCGAATGAGTCACCAGGCACACATGCGCGCCGGCCGGCAACGCGCTGGCCAACTGCAGCGCGTTGTCGATCGGGCTCTGCGACAGCGTGCGGTGCTCGAAACCGTAGATGCCCCCCGGAAAGCGCTGCTCCAGGCCCGACCACAGCGCGCGGTCCCCGCGCTGCAGATCGCCGAAGCTCCCGATCGTGTTCGACCCCGTGCCATGAATGAACACCAGCGCCGCCTGCGCCCGCCCGTTCGCATCGAACATGCGCGCGCAGTCGTCCGGCGCGCCTGCCTCCAGCGGCGTGCCTGAATCGGTCCAGCGATAGAGATGACCCGGCGGGCGCTGCAGCCGGTCTTCCACCACCTCCATCAAGGCCTTGGTGGCCAGCCACGACACCGGTTCGAGCGCGGCATCCGCCGGGCCCCCGCTCAGGGTCGCGAAACGCGCACGCGCCTCCTCGATCAGCGAATCCGCGCCCACCGCCAGCGTCGTGACCCGGCTCACCATGCCGCCCACGAAACCCGGCGAGCTGCCCCGCTGCATTGCCGCGCCCTCGGCGCTCATGCGCTCGAAGAGCACCGCGCCCGAGGCATCGACCAGGTCCGGCCGCTTGCGCAGCAGCGCCGACTTCAGCCGGCCCGGGCTGGTGACCAGCGTGCCGCCGTCGGCCAGCTCGATCACCAGCACCTGGCCCGCCTCGCCCTTCAGCTCCGCCGCCTCGCCCGCCGGCCCGCCGCGCAGGCCGGCGCTCAGGTCCAGGCTGGCCGTAGCCTGCAGCAGGCCCTCGGGCAGGAAGCGCGACTCGGCCTCATCACCACCCACGCCACCCACGCCGCCCGGCGCGCCACGCGTCGCGGCACGCAGAAGGGCGGGCACCTCCGGCCGCGCGAGCGCACGGCCCCGGAGCTTGAACACCACGGCGGCCGATAGGGTCGACGTCGGCGGCGTGCTCTGCGTCAAGGCGTCTCACCCGCTCAGCCGAAGACCGCGCGGCCGGTCGCCTCCGCGCTGCCCTGGATCTGGGGCTTTTGCGGGTAATTGATGGACGGCAGATAGTCGCCCAGCGCCGTATGCCACTTGGCATAGCTGGCGCCCGCGGGCAACTCGTGCAGCGACTTCAGCGCATAGAAGGTGAAGGCGCCGTTGGGCCGGTTGTTGAAATTCGCGTCGTAGCTGAAGTGGCCTTCGCCTTCCTCGCAGCCGGCCATCAGCACATCGCCCACGCCCTCGTCGCCATCGGCAAAGGCCGAAGGCGCCGAATGGGCCGCCCCCGTCGGCACCGGGGCGCCGCGCGGCCCGCCGCGCGCCATCTGGTCGGCCGCCATCCACACCTCCATGGGCATGAAGCGCGGCTTGCGCCCGGCAATCACATCGCTGCTGAACACCGGCGCACGGTTCACCGTGCCCGAATGGCAGCTGTCGGCGATCAGCACCAGGTGCACACCGTCCTTGCGCGCCTTGAAGATCGCGTGGATCTCGTCGTCGATCAGCGCCGCCCCGTTGGTGCGGATGTCGTAGGGGCACAGCGCCTCGTCCAGGCCATCCGCCTCGTCGCCATCGGTGTCGTACTGGTAGGTGCCATGGCCCGAGTAGGTGATGACCACCACATCCCCGCTCGCCGCCTGCGCGACCACCTGCTTGAAGGCATCGACCATCGCCGCCTTGGTCGCCTGCTCGTCCAGCATCTTGCGCACGCCGAAGCCGCGCTTCATCAACTCGGCCGCCCAGTCGTTGGCGTCATTCACGCAGCCCGACAGGTCCATGTCGGTCCCCGGATAGTTGTTGATACCGATGCACAGCGCGAGCTTGGACATGCGAGCCTCCTGAGATTGTGGAAAGGCCATCGCAGCGAGCCCGGGCGGGCCATGCTGCCGTGCGACATTGGACCGCATGCCGTCGCACCCATCGTCCTCCAAAGGAGGTATTGCGCATGGCGTGGCCGGCGCTCAGAGTGCATGATCGGGTCCTCCATGGGAACGGGAGCCGCCATGTCCGTGCCTTTCTTCGCCAGGGAATTCGTGTTCGTGCAGCCCGACGGCAACCCGGTTGCGGTGCAGGGCTTCGGCAACCAGCAGTGCGCACGGTTCCGCAGCCTTGACGGAACCCCCGTCGTGCGCGACCCCAACACCGGCTTTTTTCGCCCGGCCAGCCGCGCGCGCGGCGACAGTGTGGGCGAAGAAGCCGACGCCTTGAACAGCACCGCCACCCCACTGCCCAAACCCCGCTGGCGCAGCCGCCACGAACTGCAGCGCGACCTGCTGCGCGAAGAAGGCGCCTCCGACGGCATGCTGCGCGCCCCCCCGGCACGCCGCACCGTCGGCGACTTCACCGGCCTGTGCCTGCCCATCACCTTTCCGGACGTGCCCGCCACCGTCTCGCACGAAGACATCGAAGCCTTCTGCAACCAGCCCGGCTATGCCGGCTTCGGCAACAACGGATCGGTCTTCGACTACTTCCATGACGTGTCCGCCGGGCGGCTCAACTACCGCACCCTCGTCGCGCCGGCCTACAACGCCATTCGCCCGCGCGGCCACTACACCGACCCCGGCGTGCCCTTCGGCCAGCGCGCCCGCGAGCTCATTGCCGAAGCGCTGAGCTTTCACCGCACCCGCGGCTTCGACGTCTCCTCCCTCACCATCGATGCGCAGCGCGGCGTGTACGCCATGAACGTGCTCTACGCCGGCGACGTCGTCAACGCCTGGAGCGAAGGCCTGTGGCCCCATGCGTCACGGCTGGAACAACCCATCACCCTCGCACCCGGAAAAAGTGCCGTCGACTACCAGATCAGCGCCACCGGCTCCGCGCTGAGCCTGGGCGTGTACTGCCACGAGAACGGCCACATGCTCTGCGACTTTCCGGACCTCTACCAGTACGACGACTCGCGCCGCGGCGTCGGCCGCTACTGCCTCATGTGCCTGGGCCCCTACAACACCGCCCAGAACCCCACCCACGTCGGCGCCTACCTCAAGCACCGGGCAGGGTGGGGCGACGCCGTCCCCCTGACCCCCGGCCGCCATTCACTCAGCACCCTGGAGCCCAACCGCTTCTACATCCACGCCCGCACCACCGACAAGACCGAATACTTCCTCATCGAAGGCCGCCGCAACACCGGCCGCGACGCCGGCCTGAGCAGCACCGGCCTTGCCATCTGGCACATCGACGAACTCGGCAGCAACACGCACCCCGCCGACGGCCCGGCCGGCCACCAGCACTACGAATGCACCCTGCTGCAAGCCGACGGACTGGACGAACTGCGCCTGGGCGAAGACAGCGGCGACAGCCAGGACCTCTTCGGCACCGCCGAAGGCCCCGCCTTCGGCGAAGGCTCCCCCATCTCCGGCACCTGGTGGGACGGCACGCCCTCGGGCCTGCGCATCCACTCGGTCGAAGCCTCGGGGAGCGAGCTGGGCTTTACGGCCGAGATCGTGGCGTGATGCCTCGGTCCGCAACGCCAACGGCGGCCGCAAGCTCGGCAACAGCAGAAGCCGCGTCCGCATTGACACCGTCGCGGTTGCCGTCTCCGTCGCCGCTGCCGCTGCTGCCGCGCGACACCAGCAGAGAAGCGCGGACCGACTCGACCGCCCGGTGAGCCGCCGCTATGCGGCGTTGGAACTCTTCATTGATCAGCCGCATCAGCGCGCCCAACTCGTTGCGCGAGGCGTGGATGTCTTCGCGCTCCTCGGTGCTGACGGGGGTGAGGAGTTCTTCGATGGCGCAGTAGGCGAGGAGGATGTCGTCGAGGTTGAGGACTTCGTCGCCGGCGTAGAGGAGCAGGGAGTCGGGGCTGTGCGACTGCGGCGGAGATGAAGACGCATCGGACGAGTGATGCGTCGCGGCGGGTGGCATTGCGTCAAAGTCGACGGCCGAGGGGTCGAGTGACGCGGAGGGAGTAGCGAATTGCGATTGCGCGAGTGCGCAGATAGAGCGGGCCATGAAAAGGTCTCCAAGACGGGCTTGAGATTGCAGAAAGCAGCCGCAGGCCTGGTGGGGCGACTGCGGCTTTCGTTGCAGAGCTTCAGCGGGAGACCAATCCCGATCACGCCATTGGGGGGCGTGAGGGGCGGAGTATAGCGATGGGGATTGCACTCGTGGCGGTGGTGGCGGGGCAGCGAGTGCGCGTGAGACGGGCTACTTGGCGCTGGCCGGGTTGGACACCGAGATACGAGTTCGCTGACTAGAAGGTCGGCCTAACTCTTTGCCGAACTTGTCGAGGGGACTCGACCGTCAATGCCACTCGATACTCAGACATGGCCAAGGACCGCTTGAGACTGGGTGCGGGCGGTCAGGTTGGTGCGTCGAAGGTCAGCTGGTGCCGATACCTGCCATTAGGCGTCAACCGCCGCAGCAGACCGGTGCGTGTCGTACGCCCGACAGGCTCGCACAGAGGGCCACCGAACGTTCGTTGGGCGGGCCGGTACAACGACACCAGTGCCACCAGACCGGACCACGGCTCGACCTTCTCTGTCTCGACCGGGGCCTCCGCCACCGCGCTCCTAATCTGTTCACCCTCAGGCCTAGGCTGTGCTGCTTCATGGCCGATATGGTCTCAATGCTTCACGTCCATGCCAGACATGACGTAGGTCGACTCTTTCTTCCCCACCGCCGCTGAGAGCAGAGAGGGCTTAATATTGTTTCAAAACGTTGTTTTCACTCAAGCGACGCTTCGACTCATCCCGGAGGAACGATGGCCTGTAAGGTCAAATATCTCAATAGTGCCGGCATCATGCCCCGCGAGATCAAGGGCATTGATGCCCTGTCCAAGGCCTTCCCTTCGGATTGGCTGCTCTACGTCTCGCTCAATTGCTTCCCTCGCAATCAGTCGCCGATGGAGATCGATGCTGTCGTCGTTATGGACGACGTCGTCCTCCTCCTTGAGATTAAGGACTGGAATGGCGTTTTGACCGCGCGGGGTGACCGTTGGTTCTTGGGCAAGGCGCCGCGCAAGCGCTCCGCCGTCATCCTTGTCGACGAGAAGGCCAAGAAGCTGAAATCCGTGATTCGGGGCCAGAGCGCTCTTGCTGGAGCCTTTTACGTCGACTCGCGAGTGGTGTTCACAGGCACCGCAAATGGTTCGAATTTGCCTCGTCAAGAGGCAGAACGGACATTGACGCTAGCCGAGGCCTGCGCAATCGGTGACCCAACGAAGCGTCATCTCTATATCCAGCCCAGAAAGCTTTCCCTCACGAAGGCCTGCCAGCTTGAGAGCGAGTTCGACAAGGTATTCAACAACACCCAGCTCTTCCAGCGGCTGGAGGCGGACTGGGCTGGATACACGGTCACAGAGAAAGATGTTTTCGTCCATCCCAAGCAGGTTTGGCGGGACCATCTTGCCCAAAGAAGCGACGAGCAGCGCCTGAAGGCGATGGTGCGGACCTGGTCGTTTAACAAGCTTCCCGTCGGGCTCAACAGTGCCGATATGCGCAAGATGGTGGCGATGCGGGAAACCAATGCCTTCGCTTACCTTCAGGACATTGGCAGCGAGCTCATTGCGCACCAGCGAGTCCTTCGCGAAGCGGTCACGCCTGACGAGGAGGTGTCGACAGGTCATTTTGAGGTGCGCCACCTTGCTCCAGGCTGGTATCCGCTGGACCGATACATTGTGCGGAACGCCGATTCGCTCTGCATCCCAGACCGGATCACGATCGTCATGAGCATGCTCAGCGTCGTTGCCGAACTGCACCGTGTCAACGTGGCTCATCGCGACCTCGGCCCCAGGTCGATTTGGGTGGGCGGGCACTGCGACCTGGCGCTAACCGGCTTCATGTCTTGCCAGCTTCCCGACAAGACGACGGTTATGGACTGGCTCAAGGATCTGCGAGGCTATGCAGGCTTCCTCCCGGAAGACGCTGCGGGAAGCGCTAGTACGGGCCGCCAGCGAGATGTGTACAGCTGTGCTTACCTGGCAGCCCAGGTTCTCACCGGGGAAGCGCCCAAAGCCTCGGACATCGAGGCGACTGTGGCGGCGCTGCCAGCAGAGCTGAAGAACCTTGCCGACTGGCTTCGGCGCGGGCTGGCCGTCGACCCGACGGAGCGCTTTGGGAGTGCCGGCGAACTCATGGACGCATTTGCCGCCATGGTTGAGGCTGGTACGCCAGATGGCTTTGACCCAGGTCTGCTGGACCGGTTTGAAACCAGCGAGGTTCCGTACGTGCGCTGGCCTCCCACTTCGGACATCTCTTCGGTTGGACAGAAGCATACGTACTTGCATATCAGCGCAGCTGAGACCGTCATAGTTAAGGTCTGGATGGCTTGGACCAGAAGCCGCTCAATCCAGAGCGACTGTGCGCTTCTAAAGCTTCTTCAGAGCGTTGATCAGCTCATTGAGGCGCCACTAAAGGGGCTCCCGAAGTTCATAGCGAGAGGGCTCTCTCGGCTCGGCCTTTTCGTCGTCTATGAGCGCAACGACGGTACGCCGCTCGCCGAGCTGACAGAGCTTCCCGAAGACGCGGGCTTGGCTCTTGCTGCGGACCTGCTTCGCACGGTCACCGCGCTGCACGAGCGTAGCTGCGAGCACGGAGACATTTCGCTGTCCAACGTGCTGGTCAACGTCGAGGCTTGCGCCGTCTGTTTGATCGACCCCTTCGACATCACAACCGTTGGTGATGGGACGGTGCGAACGCCTTCGATGTGCCCTCCTAACTGGGAGCTGTTGGGGCAGGCGGCCATCGACCGATATGCCGCTTTGAAGGCGGCTTGCATGCTGCTCGCGCTGGATCCAGGAAACAGTGCCAAGGAGCTTCTGGCGGAGTTCAATGCGGAGTTGGAAAAGCCGGTCATTGAGTCGCTTCAGTACGCGTTGGCAAAGGTTTCGCAGGCAGTCGCGTCGCTATCCGCAGCCGAGGTGCTTGAATTTCATCTAAAGACGGAACGCCCGACTCATGGCTTCTCTCAGTCTGACAAGGTCTACGTACGCCGCCATCTGGAACACGAGGGAGTGGTCAGGTTTGACCTCACCACTGAAAAAGCACAGCTGGTCCTGAAGGGCTCCGGAATTCAGCTTGAGGACTTTTGGTTCAGGCAGACGTACTTCACGACGCTGGCCCACGAGTCCCGCTCTGGCCATGACGATCTTCCGATCAGGCTCATAATCGAACAGGGCGGCACCAGAGGCTTCGAGGAGCTCTACGTGTACCTTTGCGGGCACGAGCGCTTCGCCGTCCAGACGCCAGACCTGGAGAAGTCAACGCCTCCTACTCAGTTTGAGGTGACCTGGCACTGGAAGAATCTCGTTGAGCTAGAAGAGGAGGCCCGCGTCGAGATCGCAATCACCGAGGTGCTCGCTCGAAAAGAACAGGCTCTTGTACTTGCATATGAGAACTTGGGGAAGGACTTTGACTTCGACGAGGAAGATTCGATAGACGTCTACGCTGGCAGCCGGAAGATCGGTTACGTAGACTTATCCGCTAGCTCGCTTCCCAGCGCCATCGGCATCGTGTGTGAGCGAGGAAGCATTTCTGAGGGCGATCGGTTGCGGCTTGCTGAACGGCGCGAACAGACGTCGATGGAGCGCCGCTCAAGGGCCGTTCGACGTATTCTGGACGGCCGGTCTGTGATCTCAGATTTGGTGGAATATTTTGACCCGCACAAGAGCGTCGCCCCGAAGGCGTTCGGGCTTTCGATTGAGGACGAGCAGCTTGCGTCGTATGGGCTCAATGCTGGCCAGCAGCATGCGTTCCGACATCTTCTCTCAGCTGGCCCGGTTGGACTGCTGCAAGGTCCACCAGGCACTGGCAAGACGAGATTCATCGCGTCGTTTGTTCATTGGCTGATTTCCCAGGGTGGCAGCCAACGCATCCTCATAGCCAGCCAGTCCCACGAGGCAGTAAATAACGCGATCGAATCGTTGCTGCGACTGCACAAGGATAGGGGCGAAACTCGACCTAGCCTCCTACGTATCGGCTCCAAGGGCATCACGGAGCGAATTCGCCCGTTCCATTCGCTGGAGCTGCGAGAGCGCTACCGCGTGAAGTTCGAAGCGGCGGCAAAGTTCAGGTTTAGCCAACTCACCACGGCTCTTGGTATTCACCGTACGTATGCGTCTGATCTGTTTGATTTGGACAAGCAAGTGGGAGCGCTCGCGCGGCGCTTGAGCAGTGTCCAGCAGGCTCTGGAAGATGATGATGGGCTATTGGCCGCAGACCGGGAGCGCAACCGAGTGCAGAGAGCGCGTGTACAAGATGCCTTCAAGGCGGCGTTCAAGGCAGCTGCAGGCCATGAGACAGATGCTGCCTTCCCGCTTCAGGCCTATGAGCAGCTCGTCGCTGCGCTCCTTGTGAAACATCCGAACGTCTCCCCCGCGGATGCGAGTTCCGCGCAGAGTGCTCTGCGGCTCACGAACGATTGGCTGAGCTCGTTGGGATCTCCGGGGAGGAACTTCGAAGAGTTCCTCGCCAAGACGCGCAGCGTCGTTTCTGCGACGTGCGTCGGTGTCGGGCAGACGCGCATCAAGATTGAGTCGCAGGTGTTTGATTGGGTCATCGTCGACGAGGCAGCCCGATGCACGCCGGGCGAGCTGGCAGTGCCGATTCAGATGGCGAAGCGTGTACTTCTTGTTGGAGACCACCTGCAGCTTTTGCCCATGATGGACGATCAGATGCTTAGCGATTTGAAGGAGGTAGAGCCAGACGTTGCGGAGGAAGAACTGGTCCGAAGCGACTTCGAGCGCGCCTTTACTTCGACGTACGGCCAGTCCATAGGCGTGCGGCTGACTGAACAGTATCGAATGGACGCTGCCATCTGCAAGCTGGTGTCGGGATGCTTCTATGAAGAGCATGGCGTCCGCCTGACCACGTCGTTTGCTCGTCGGTCCGCGCTACTGCCGACAGACATTGGGGTGCAATGGCTATCTACGCCTCTGGTCTGGGTAGATGCGGGCACAGACCAGATGGACGCAGAGTTCAGGCCAGAAGGCGAGACGACCATCCATAACCGCACGGAGGTTGAAGCAGTCATCTCTGTCCTCGAGCAGATCGCGGCGGACAAGAAGCTGGTCGAGGCGCTGGGGAAACTTGATGATGAGACGCCAATCGGCGTCATCTGCATGTACAGCGGCCAGAAGCGCCAGATTGAGCTTGCTTGGTCGCGTCGGCCGTTCGATCCGAGGTTCAAGCGCCTCGTGCGAATCGACACAGTCGACTCCTACCAGGGCAAGGAGAACGCAATCGTCATACTCTCCTTGGTTCGCAGCAACCCAAAGGGGTTGCCTGGTCACGTCGGCATACCCAATCGCTGCAATGTGGCGGTGTCTCGGGCGCAGGAGCGGCTTATCGTCGTGGGTGATGCAGACATGTGGGGAAGACGAGTCCCTCCAACATCGCCCATGCGCAAGGTTTTTGAACACATGCGGGACCACCCCGCTCATTCAACGATCCTCTTGGCTTCGGAGGTTGCATGAGCGCTGAAGAAAACAATACATTCGAGACAAACACCTTTGGGTTCAACCTTCCATGCCGCCAGTTCGTCATCGCGGCAGAGAGGACCAAGGAACGCCGACTGCCAATGGTGGACGAGTTCATCCTCAGAACTCTCCTCGTCGTCAAATCCATTTCGGCCGATAGACTAGCCCGATTCTTTGGCTTCGAAGGGCGAGACCTTGGGATCTCCATATCTGACCTTCAGTCGCGTGGGCTTGTCTCGGTGGATGGAGATAGCCTGAGTCTGCATCCGTCGGCGAAGGAAATGTTCCGGACGTCGGATGAGGCGGCGCCGACGATCACCGTTGCCGAGCCGTTGCACGCTGATGTGTGGTTCGACCTCGTGACCAAGCACATGGTGAGCGGTAGGGGCTTACGCAACGTCCAACACTTGATTCCGCTTCCTGCGCGACAGCACCTAAACGAAGCAGAGGCGCGAGCGGCGTTCCATGAGAACTTTCGGGACTATCTACGAATCGCTCGCAACGACAAGAAGGCAGACCAATGGAGCCTCTACTCCATCCTTGATGTTCATGCGGGACGCTACAGCTTTGTCCAGATCGGCGGCAGTGAGCGCCTGACGCTGCATGGCACTCCGAAGCTTGAGTCACACCTGCATCTACATGAGCATGACCGGAAGGGGCAGGGAAGGCAGCTTATGGAGGCGGTGTCATCTGAGTTGAGAACGCTTGACCACGTAGCGCCGAGCCAGACCTCTTTCAACGAGTTCGCCCGCATGTTCGACCACTGCAATTGGTCTCAGTGGTTCAGTCCGGACGGAGACTTCGATTTAGGTGGCTGGTATCAGCACGAGATGCGTGCCAGCATGGAACATACCGTTCCGCTGGTCGGCTATCCGTACGTCGAGCGCAACCGGAGGGTCATCGCCAATTTGCTTGAGTCCGCCTCGCTGGACGTCGGCGGCGACCATCGCTGGCAGGCATGGTGGCTTCGGCCCGGTGGATCGTTGTGGGGTACTACGGAAGATGTGCCGTCTACGCTTGAAGCACTGCGCGGCGTGATCCGCGCGCGTTCCAAAGGGGGTACTCTTTCCTCCGTGCTGGTGTCTCCTGCTTCGACTAAGGATCAGCTTGCGCGCACGTTCTTGAGGGTTTTTGACCGGGGTGTCCGAGCGCCCGTTAAGAGGGTGCCAACTGCGCTTGAGGTGCTAATCGTTGCTGATTGCGTTGCTGTTGTCTCAGTGATGGTCGCGTTGAGCGATTCGGTGCATGTGCCTGTGGGCTACGCCACCATGGATGAGGCGAAGGTTCGACGCATTGCCGATTTGAGCGCGATTGGCGAGCTGGTCCGTGGCGGAGTTCATCTGTGGCCGCAAACCCCTCGTTCGTAGCGCAGGGGAAGGGCCGCGCACCCGCTGCGCTCTGGGTGGATCGAAGCATGATTTAGAAGGCGGAAGGCCTCATTCGGCTGATGCTGCATTGAGGTCAGCAGTACCTTTGAAACCGGCCACAGAGCCCGAGAGCTGTAAGCAGCCAGTGAAGTCATGTTGATCCGAAACCTCTGGTTGGCGAGGATCGTGTCCACGAAGAAATGGTGGACACGTGCACACTAACGAAGGAGCGGTGCCGGCGCGGCGCCGCAGAACACACAGCGCCGAGTTCAATGCGCAGGCCGTTCTGGCCTGCAGAGAGTCCGGGATGTCGATGGCTGCGGTGGCCATGGGGTGAACGCCAATCTCCTGCGCCGCTGGGTGATGGAGCGAGATGACGCGGCTACGACGGCCAAACGGCAGCAGATGCCGTCACCACAACCGGCGGGGCGCGACCAGTTCAACGCGCTGGTGCTCGGCCTGCCTTGGCAGCGCCTCGGTGAGGCGGGCACCATCAGCGTGGTGTGACCCACGAGGCAATCCGTGATTGCTCCGATCGTCGATGCTGGCGCATCAGGCGACACTGCAGGCCATGCTCGATGTAGCGAAGATCGATCCGGCCATACTGAAGACGCTCAACCAGGTCGAGTTGCGCGAACTGGTCGCCAAGTTGATCGAACGCGGTGAGCGGGATCAGCAACGCAGTGCCCAGGAGATCGACTGGCGCGACGCCGAGATCGACAAGCTCACCTTCGAGCAAGAGCGCGATCGCAGCAACAGCGATCGAGTTCATCGGCCAGCTCTACGGCATCGAGCGCGAGGTCAAGGCGCTCACACCCGAGCAGCGGTTGCAGACACGACGAACCAGAGCCGGGCCGATCGCCTCGGCACGGCACGACTGGCTGGTCGCACAGCGCGCCAAGGTGACCGACGGCACGGCTACGGCCAAATCCAACGACTACAGCTTGAAGCGTTGGCAGGCGCTTGTGCGCTACTTGGACGATCCGGCGCTACCGATCGACAACAACCATGACGAGCAGCAGATCCGGCCTTGGGCCACCGGGCGGAAGAACTGGCTCTTCGCCGGCACATTGCTGACCGGCCAACGCGCGGCTGCCATCGCCAGCTTGATCCAGTCAGCCAAGCTCAACGGGCACGACCCGTATGCGTACCTCAAAGACGTGCTGACCAAGTTGCCGATGCAACGGGCCAGCAGCATTGCCGACTTGCTCCCGCATCGCTGGAAGCCTGCGACCTCTGATTGACGCGCGCTGCATCGCGGGCTCCGGCGTCAAGCAGGACTTGCCTGGCCGCTTACGGTGCGACTGCGGCGGAGATGAAGAATCATCGGCCGAGTGATGCGTCGCGGCGGGCGGCATTGCGTAAGCGTCCGGTGAACCCGTCTTGACGACGGCCGGGCCGATCAGCTTGAAGTGATGCTCGGCTGCCAGCGATGCGGCAGCAGCTCATGGACGCGGCTGGCGGGTTGCGTGGGCAAGCGCTCGAGTACGTCCTTCAGGTAGGCATACGGATCGTGCCCGTTGAGCCGAGCCGAGTGCACGAGGCTCGGCTCATGACCGCCGCGGCACGCTTGCCGGCACGCAGGCTTCCGGCGAACAACCAGTTGTTGCGTCCGATGGCGATCGGCCGGATCTGGTTTTCAACCCAGTTGTTGTCGGCCGGCAGATCACCGTCGTCCAGGTAGCGCGTCAACGCAGCCCAACGGTTCAGGCTGTAGTCAATCGCCTTGGCAGTGGCCGAGCCGTCAGGCACTTTGTGTCGCTGCAGCGCGAGCCACTTGCCGAGCGCGTCGGCTACTGGGCGCGTCTTCAACTGCCGGACGCGTCGTCGCTCCTCCGGGCCGAGGTCTTGCACCTCGCGCTCGACTTCATACAGCTGTACGAAGTATTTGAGCGCCTCTTCGGCGAGCGGGCTCTCGTGGTTTGCCCACAGGTCGAAGAACTTGCGCCGTGCGTGCGCGAGGCATCCGGCCTCGGTCACGCCCATCGTCAACAACTGCTTGTAGCCCGAGTAGTCATCGCAGACCAGCTTGCCGTGCCAGCCGCGGTCTTGGTCGCTGCCTGGCAGCCCAAGGAACTCGCGTGCATGCTGCCCGGCGCGGCTCTCGGCGAAGTCGAACACCACCGCCTTGGTCTCGTTGTAGCGCGTCGTGCAATAGCTCCACAGGTACGCCCGATGCGTCTTGCCGTTGCCCGGCTTGAGCATGGCCACCGGCGTCTCGTCGGCGTGCAGCACCTGGTGCTTCAACAGTTCTGCCGTCAGTGCGTCGACCAGCGGCTGCAGTTGCGCGCCGCACTCGCCGACCCACTGCGCCAAGGTCGAGCGCGCGATGGCCAGACCTGCGCGCTCGAAGATGCGTTCCTGCCTGTACAGCGGCAGGTGATCGAGGAACTTGGCGACGAGCAGCTGCGCCAGCAGGCCGCTCGTGGGGATGCCCTTGTCGATGATGTGCGGCGCCACCGGGGCCTGCACCAAGGTTTCGCACCTGGCGCACACCCACTTGCCACGAACATGGCGCTCGACGGTGAACACGCCGGGCGCGTAGTCCAGCTTCTCGGCGACATCCTCGCCGATGCGCTCGAGCGCACAGCCGCAACTGCAAGTGGTGTTCTCAGGCTCGTGGTGGATCTCGCGGCGCGGCAGGTGCGAGGGCAACTTTTCGCGCTTGGGTTGCTTGTTCTCGCCTTTGCGCTGATCGTCGGGGCGAACCTTGTCGAGTTCGGCCTGCAGCGCTGCCAGGTCGGCGTCGATCGTCTCTTCGAGCAGGCTCTTCTGTTCGGCGTTGAAGGCTTCGCTCCTGGCGGCGAACTTCAGTCGCTTGAGCACGGCCATCTCGTGCGTGATCTTGTCGATCGTGGCCTGCTTGAACGCGATCTCGCGGTCCTTGGCCACGACGGCGCCCATCAGCGAGCGGACCATCTCGCGCAGTTGCGGCGCGTCGAGCTGGTGCAGTTGCGTCGTGTCGATCACGGAACGTGATCGTTCCCGATGTCATGCCCGACGACATCGGCACTATCAGCAATTGCGCGGCAGAGTGCAGCGAGTCTTAGAGCACGCGGATGACACCGGCTTCACCGACGCGCTGCCACGGCAGGCCAAGCACGAGTGCATCGAGCTGAGGGTGCGTCAACGACAGCGCAGTGCCTGCGTCCTTGGGCCACACGAACTTGCCTTGGTTGAGCCGGCGCGCAGCAAGCCACACGCCGATGCCATCGTGCACCAGCACCTTCATGCGGTTGGCCCGGCGATTGGCGAACAGGTACGCGTGGTGCGGGTGCGCTGCGCCGAAGACGCGCACGACTCGGGCCAGCGCAGCTTCGGTTCCGGCTCGCATGTCCAGTGGCTCGACGCCCAGCCAGACGGCGTCAATGCGGATCACTTGAGCAATTCACGAAGCCAATTCCCGCATTGCGCCGACGCCGCCAAGGGCCATGTCACGCTCACTGCCAATGCGCCGCGCCGAAGTTCAATCCGGATGTCGCGACCCTCGGAGGTCGACGTCGGTGTCATCGCCACCGGGATGAACGTGGTCGTCGCCTCGGGTGTCGTGACATCGAGCCCGGCGCCACCAGCTTGCCGCCGCCACTTGTGAACGAGGTTGGCGTTCAAGCCATGAGCCAATGCCACCTGCGCGACTGACGCACCGGGCACTCCACACTCGTTCAGAACCTTCACCTTCAACTCGTCATCATGCCGGCGCCGAACGACGCGCTTGGAGTGTTCCATGGTGTCCACCTAAATCCTTGGTGGACACCATCGTCACCGACGCCATTGCCGTTCTCAAGACGGGTTCGCCGGACGCTTACGGCATTGCGTCGAAGTCGACGGCCGAGGGGTCGAGTGACGGGGAGGGGGAGGGGGAGGGGCGGGGAATTGTGATTGCGCGAGTGCGCAAATAGAGCGGACCATGAAAAGGTCTCCAAGACAGGCTTCAGATTGCAGAAAGCAGCCGCAGGCCCGGTGGGGCGACTGCGGCTTTCGATGCAGAGCTTCAGCGGGAGACCAATCCCGATCACGCCATTGGGGGGCGCGAGGGGCGGAGTATAGCGATGGGGGATTCCGGGTGTGCCTGTGGTGGTGGGCGGCGATTGATTGACGGTGCGAGGCGCTGCTTGGTGCCAGCCGGGTTGGAAATCGAGATACGGGTTCTGCGACTAGAGGGTTCTCGGTGCCGAGTTTTGTGCAGAAAATCGACCGTCGGAGTCGCTCGGCACTCAGACATGAGTTACAGCCGCTTGAGGGTGGCTGCGGACGCTGTCTTGTCCCCATGATTTTTGTTCGGTCCAATCATGAGTTGTTGCGAAAAACAACTACGCCGGCTGTGGCACGTAGCATGTAGCGTGCGCAGAGCGTGTGCAAGTAACAATCGGGAGTTATCTTGGTAATTGACGTCGTTGATCAGATTAGGGCAGCGAGTCGCGCCGGCTTCTACTATCCAGCGCTCATGAGCTCGCTGGCGATGCCAGACATTTGCGCGGCACTCGAATCCCCTAAAGGCCGGGCCACCGGGCAGCAATACATCGCGTGGTTCAACCAGCACGTTGCCTCGCTTTATGGCGGTAAATTGGACGGTGCGGGTTGCTACTACTTCCGTTGCTCAATGCTGCATCAGGGCACCACGATCCATCCGAACAGCCGCTACAAGCGGATCATTTTTCTTGAGCCTACCAATGGAATCGTCTTCCACAACAACGTGATCATGGACGCCCTCAACATCGATGTGAAGATATTCTGCGAGGAAATCTGTTCGGCTGTCGAACGGTGGTGGGCCAGCGTTGAGGGTACAGCGAACGTACAGCGCAACTTGCCTCGCTTCGTGACACGCCATCCTCAAGGAATTGCGCCCTACATTGTTGGCACTCCTGTCATCGGCTAGGGAGAGCCTGTCCGGAATTGTGCGAAGAAGAGCATGACGACCAGGACCTGGTTGCTAGGCAGCAATTGGCGGCGCTCCGTTCAACTCTGTGTGGAGTTAGGCGAACATTTGATCAGTTCCCCAGGCCCGGGCGGCAGTGAAGGCCACTTGGCGCTTCTGCAAAGGTCTAAGGGGTCGCCCAGGCTTGTACGCCTGTTGTAGCCTGCCTCGCTCCAGGCGTGCTGGAGGAGTGTCTTTACTTGGAGTTCAGAGAATTTTGGAGCGGACGGGCCAAAATGAAGTGCTTGCAAACGTGGGTGTCCGAATTTCTGTGTGTGGGGCGATAGGGTGACTGTGAAGACTGATCCGCCGTGTCTTAGAGCGGAATGGAACCAATATTCTTCTTCAGCAATGCTTGTGTGCGCGGGCGCCCAGCCGCCGAAGTCTCAAAGCCCAGCCCGTATCGGTAGATTTCAGGCAGGTACAACCGCTCCTCACCCAAGTTGCCATCGACGTCTTCATAGATCACGCCGATTTCCTGCAGCGATCTAAGAAGGCTCGCATCGAGCAGAGCCTGCTTGACGCTGAACGGCACCTTGAGATTGCGAACGCCTTGCTGCTCCATAAGTTCTGTCCACCTCTTCAGGGGGGTAATCTCCGACTTGGCTTCGGTCACCTTCTCGACGCTGCAAAGGGGAATAGCCTTGCGCATAGATTCCGGCGCAAGGAGGCGATCCGGTAACGTTAGCCCCGTCCTTGTCGGCTCCAAATCTGCCGCGAACTTAAGGAAGCGAACCAAGTCACGCGCCTGCACATTGCCTTTCAAGTCGCATAACGCGGCATACACCCATCGCGCCGAGTGTGCCTCTTTGGACTTTTCACCGCCGAGTTTCTTCCCCCACAAGCGCTCCAGCTCGGTCTTCAGTTCTTCGATACGCAGGGATTCTGCCAACTTAGGATCGTTAGAGTGGATGCCTGCCTGGCAGCTCAGCATGAAGGCCAAACGCAAGAAGCTCTCGGGATTCCACTGCAGGCGGAATGGTTGGAAACGCTGTAGCCACTGGCCCAGGTTCTGGCGGATTGTCACCTGCACGTAATCCGCACGCACAAACACCACGGCACCTATGCGTCGGTTCTCCAATTCGCTGATGCGATTGGGCAAACGCAGCAAGGCGTGAATAGCCTCAGCGGCATGGGCGTTATTCGCGTCCTTGAATGCATCCTCGATGCCATCGAACAGGAACACTATTCGCGCTGAATGCGCAGCCAAAGTTTGATTCACTGTTCGCAGACCACCCTCCGAGATGCCGAATTGACGAGCAATGAGACTGTCCCAGAAGTCCTCCCAGTGATTGGGTGGTGACTTGACCGCTTCTTCAATCAGCCTCCGTACCTCGCTGGCACCAAGTAACAACCGCTTGTCGCCTTGAATCAGGTCAAGCGTGCGCCCCTGCGCCGACTTGATCTCTCCATCCGGCTTGTCGACGATGTTGTCTGACCACAGTACCGGAAAGATTGCTGCATCGGTCGTGCTCGCTGGATCGAACCCCAGTTTGCTCAAAAAGCGCTGCCATGTGCACGCCCCTACCATTTGGCGGAAGGTGAATGTCTTGCCTGCACCCTTGGCGCCGATCATCAACAGATTGGGCAACTCGTTCGCGTAGTGCTTGCCCAGATTGAGCAGCGGTTCCGTGGCCAGTATCGCGCTTGTGGCGCTGCTGTCTGCAAACTCTGCAGCCTTGCAGACCTCATGCAACCTCTTTGCTTGCTCCTGCCTCGACGATGTTACAGCACTGGCGTCTTCGGTGAGAGTAACCGGTAGTGTCGGGACGGGCGAAGCATAGAGCGCCTTGGCCCATTCGCTCGCACCGGAAAATAAGCGGCTAGATTGGGGCAAGGAATCTAACGCCTCACGCACCGATCCGATGGACATCAGGGTACTCAGAAATTCGGCCTCCAACCACTGCACCCCGGGGGTCAGCGCATCATCCGTGGGGTAGGCCTCGCCCAGCGCCTTCAAGGCCTGTTCGTAGTGCCCTGCGTCTCGGAGTTCCTTGGTCAGCAGACTCAGCACCACCGTAGGGCGCGCACCCTCTTGCTGCGCTGCCGGCAATTGATAGTTGAAGGCATAAAGGCGACGTAGCACTTCGACCATACCTTTGACCGATTGCGGCGCAACAGTACTGACGAAGAAGTGATCAACGCGCGGGTCGAACAGGATGGGACTCGCCAATTCGCTCAGCCCAGCCCGTAGGTCGATGAAGACGGCATCCACAGCCAGCCGCTGGCCCAGGGCATGCAAGTGATCCGACAACTGCCAAGGATTGGCCGGGTTTCGAGCCAGGTGTTCTGGCGCAACTGGCATGTCCTGAATGTCGGCCAAATCCAAGGCTGCTGGTAGCACAAACAGTTCGCGCTGCACCCCCCCCACGCTAAGCGAAGTCTTGCGCAATTCTTGCGCGAAGAAGTCCAGCGTGGCATTTAGTCCGGCAGGCGGGTAGTGCAATGCCTCCAGCAATTGCACGAACGAGACTGTGGGCCGGTTGACCTCATCCAGCCAGAAGCTGATGCCGGGGGCTTCCAAGTCGGCGTCCACCACAAGGATCTTCTTGGGGCCAGAGCCGGGCTCCTGCATGCACGCTGCCACATAGGTCATGAGAGCGGTAGTCCGCCCGACGCCGCCCTTAAAGGAATGGAAGGAGACTAAGTCGGGGCCTGTTGCCCAAGCCCTAGGGACGATCGTCAAGGACCGAGAAAGGGGCTGCGCGGTGGAGTCTTCCGTGGCGACCTCGTCGGTGGGAATGTAGGTGACATCGCGCCATAGCGGGTAGTTTTGCCCCACGGCGGGCGCGACGGCATCCGCGTCCTGCATCAACTCCACCGGGTATTTGGCCTCGCCGATACGCAGACAGATGAATCGATGCTCACGTTGGTATGCGTGTCCGAAGACGTGATTCAGCCAGTCGTCCACCGTCTCTGCATCGGCAACGTGGTGCACCTCCATGCCGCTGGCAAAGCAATCCACACTGACCACACCTCGGGGTAGTCGGGTCCACAGCGCCGTGCGCTGCTTAAGCAAGCGTTCAACGTCCAGCCAGGTCAGAAGACGTCCGGCTATATCCGTTTGCAGGCTCATCTGAGTTCTCCTTGAATCCAGTTCAACACCTGTTCCAACTGGTGTTCGCAATCGTTGTCGTTGGGGGCCGTGCATTTGCCGCCATAGCGCCAAGCTTGGTGCAGGATGCTGATGTCGCCGTTGCGGGGCTGCTGGGCGCCGTTCAGCGTCACCGGTTGAAGCTGCAAATTGTCAGGTAGGGACAGTTCGGTCCCCACATTCAACTCCTTGAGAACTTGTCGCAGGTCGTGACCGGTCTTGTTGATGTCTGCGCGATCGAACAAGCTGCGGTTGTTCCGCTTGAGCCACACAGCCTTCAAGCCACACTCCACTGCGTAGAACAACAGCAATCGGTGCGGATTCTTGCGCGAGCTACCCGCTGCTGGTATGGCGATGGCGGAGAGTTCTCGCCAAGCATGCTTTAACTCGCGGTCGGTGAACGGAATCGCGCTCATTGCAGAGCTGCCGTCATGAACTGATCCCATGCGTTCCGCCCCGACGTTCTGCCCGTATCCTCGCTAAAGTTCCGCTCTATGGGGGTCAAGTCGCGGCAGTCAAGAAGCGGTCGAGCAAAACTCGGAACACGCACCCTATTCCAGGTGGAGACCGACTTGCATCGCCTTTCGAACAATCGAATTTTCATTTGCTTCATTTAGAACGGTGACGGTGTCTCTCTTTGTAGGATACGTTGAGAGATGCCAGAACGGACGGACCACCGTAAAGATGCTGACAGAGAGAGGCCATTGGTTGTTGCTGTGGAGCGCCAAGAGCGCAGCTATGCCCGACCGTCTCCACTATGCAGCAGACTTATTGGGACAGCGCATGGCCTGCTGAAAGTTCGTCGCGCGACCCGCTATATGCTGCCCGAGCTTACAACTACTTGACGAACTATGACAATCCGATGGGACGAGACTTGGCATCGCCTTCGCGAATGGACGAATGGGTCGGCGCAATCGGAACGACTTGCGGCCCAGGTGCTGAAGAGCGAGGGCTTTACTGACCTAGATCCAAGCCACCCGCTGGGTGGGCCCGATGGCGGCGCAGACGGGCTTTGCTTGAGGGGCGGAAAGCGATGGGCGATGGCTGTCTATTTCCCCCGCGGCCAACACGCGCCCCGCATAACTCGAAGGAAGTTCGCCTTGGATGCGGAAAGCGCACGGGCCGCCGGCGTTGATGGCATTGCGTTCGTCACCAACCAAGAAATCACTCACGGCGCCAGGACAAATCTCATTGGAATGGCTGCGCCGATGCTGGTCGAGATATTCCACCTTGAGCGACTCACCGCCATCCTCGACCACCCACCAATGCACCCAGTGCGAGCGCAGTTCTTAGGTTTTTGTGAAGACGCATCGACGATCCAGCTTGGCGGTTTGGGTGGATCGGCGCCCGGAGCGGGCGGCGGCGGCGGGGGCGTGATTGGGTCAACTCGGGCTCGCGGCGGGGATGGCGGTTGGGGCGGTGACATCTCACTTGCAGGCAGACACGGGACTTCACGGGGCGCGGGCGGTGGCGGCGCAGGCGCAATTGGAGATGACTCTGTGGGCGGTGATGGCGGAGGCGGGGGAGAGCAGGTCGTCGGCTTCTTTCGGGTCGAAGATCTTCCCGCCAACATTCCTATCCGCATTGGTGCTGGCGGACTCGGCGGCGAAGGGGACGGAGAAGACGGAGGCGACACTACCTTCGGGGACCTGATGCGTGCCCGTGGAGGCAAGGGTGGCAGGGCTGGACGCTGGGATTCAGGGGAGCGCTTCGTTACCGAAGACGATCTTTACCGTGGTCTGCGCGTATCTGCCCTGCTTGGTGCCGAGCATGTCTTGATTCGCCAGGATGGCCTGCTCTATTTGACTGCTGCTGGCTTCGAGCATATCAATGCGACGACGTTTCCAATGGAGATCGCAGTTGCAATTGCGGGCACTATCACTTTCGGGAGCGTTGCGCCAGAAACGCGGATGGCGCTTACCAGCCGCGTAGTCTCTGAGTCCGGCAACGTCGTCTCTCAGACTTCGTTCGAAGTTACGAGCGGGCCGCACCGGAAGGTGGCTCGGCCGTGCTTTGCACAGCTAGTTCGATGGATTGCGGATGGTCCAGGTGTTTGGTTATTGGTGATTGCGTCCGGGGAGATCGAACTTGCGAACCTACCTTTTGAGATAAAGGAATCGCCAATTCGCTAGTCTGCCGGATGGCGGCTCAGGGTATACAGGGAGCTCGGCTTTGCAGTTGACCTGCCCCCTTCCCAGCCGTAGCAGCCTAAGCGCAGGGGAGTCCGTCAATTGGGAGAATGACGGGCATGAGAAAGAGAAACCCCAACACACTCTCGACTACCTAGCAGATGCCGCAGGCGCGCGCTCTGACTTCAGCAAGGCCGTCAATCGCGCATAGTCCTTCTCGATGCGCTCCAGCCGCGCACTCTTCGCGTCCGCGCTGGTCCACTGCGCGTTCAGTGCCTGTCGGCGCGCCATTTCATATTCAAGCTGCGCCGCAGGCTGCAAGGCGCTGTTGTCGGCTGCAACATAGCCATACGACGCCTTCAACGCACGCAGGGTGTCGAGTTGCCTTGCGCCGGTCGGGCCGGCCTGCCGTCCGTACGCTGTCAATGCGCGGCGCAGCTTGCGCTGGATTGAAGGTGACATGTCGCTGCGCACAAGGATCTGGGCCGCAGGCGTGGACTGCGATGTCCAGATCACCTGCAGTCGTTCGGCCTCCACCGGGAACTGGCGCCGAAAGCGCTCGAGGTCGGTGGTGTTGTTCGTTGCAACGTCGGCCACGCCATTGGCAACCGCCAGCGCTGTCTCCTGGTGTGTGCCAATGATCACGTCCCGAAAGCGTGTCTCGATGTCGATGCCGTTGGGCAGGAACAATTGGGTCTGCGGCAGGACGTAACCCGAAATCGACTGGTTGGGGCCGCGCGCCATGACCCATCGGTCGGGGGCGCTCAGCAGTTGGTCGAGTGCGTTCAGGGGTGGCGTCTTGCGCGTGATGAGCACGGCCTGGTGCTCCGCAGGTCCATCGCGCCGATTGACCTGGGCGATCACTTTCATCTGCCCGCCGGACACGGCGTCGAGCGCCAGCTTGCCGGACAGAAACGCGACGTCGACTTCGCGGCGCTGAATGGCGCGCGCCAGCGCCTCGTAGGTCGCCACTGAGAGTGGCACGACAGGCAGCCCGACTTGTCTCCCCACATCGGCCCAAAGAGGTTCCCAGTTCTTGCGCGACTCGACCAGGTCCCCCACCGGCAGTACGCCAAAGCGCAGGGGTGGCGCTGCCTTGGGCTGGGCGACAGCCAGGCCCGCCGTGCTCATCCACGCGACGATGAGCAGGCTCAGCGTCAGGCTGCGCGCGGGCGCACGCCGAATCCACTGCGTCAACTGAGAGCACTTCATCACGGTATTCCTTCTGTCGTTGGCCGTGTCATGTGGCGGGAGATCCGGTGATTTTCGCCAAGGCAAAGGACTGCGATGATGCGCACTGGCTCCCATGCACAATCCGCCGCAGGTTCCCGACCTCACTGCCCCGACCCCACTGCGCATCTGGGCCACGCCATCTGATTCAATGACGCATCCCCGAGTCCCTTTGCCTCACCGCACCGCATGCGAATCCACGACCTGAAACAGCAACTCCGCGACGCCGGCGCAGGCCCCCTCCACGAGCACCGGGTGCTGCGCCTGTGGTCGCATGCGCTGCCCCGCGACAGCGGCAGGCGCCGGCCGCAGAGTTTCTTTCCGTCGTCGCTGCTGGCGGCCCTGCCGGCCATCGAGGCCGAGCTTGCGGGGCTGGCGCGCATTCACGCGGTCCATCCCGGCGCCGATGGTTCGGAGCGGCTGCTCATCGCGCTGGCGGATGGTCAGATGGTGGAGAGTGTGTTGCTGCCCCGGGGCGGTCTCTGCGTGTCCTCGCAGGTGGGGTGTGCGGTCGGATGCCAGTTCTGCATGACGGGTCGCGACGGTTTGCTGCGCCAACTGGGCAGTGCCGAAATCATTGCCCAGGTCGCGCTGGCGCGCACGCGCCGGCCGGTGCGCAAGGTGGTGTTCATGGGCATGGGTGAACCGGCCCACAACCTGGACAACGTGATGGAGGCGATCGACCTGCTGGGCACGGCGGGCGACATCGGCCACAAGAATCTGGTGTTCTCCACCGTGGGCGATGCGCGTGTGTTCGAGAGGCTGCAGCAACTGCAGCAACTGCAGCAGCAGGAGCAGGAGCAGGGACGCGTGAGGCCCGCGCTGGCACTCTCGTTGCACACGACCCGGGCCGAGCTGCGCAGACAACTCCTTCCGCGCGCGCCGAACATGACGCCGGAGGAACTGGTCGCCGCGTGCGAAGACTATGCGCGTGCGAGCGGCTATCCGACGCAGTACCAGTGGACGCTGCTGGAAGGTGTGAACGACGGGGAAGAGGAGATGGAAGGCATCGTCAGGCTGCTCTCGGGCAAGTACGGGGTGCTGAACCTGATCCCCTTCAACGCGGTGGATGGCGTGGCGTTCAGTCGCCCGTCGTGGGAGCGCTGCAAGCAGATGGCGGCCACGCTGCACGAGCGGGGCATTCTGACGAAGCTGCGTTATTCGGCGGGGCAGGATGTGGATGGCGGGTGCGGGCAGTTGAGGGCGCGCGCGGCGGCAGCGGCCGGGGTGCGGGTAGTGCCGATTCGAAGGGCCGAGGGCGGGGCCTAGGGCCGGCTACGGCTGCCTCTTGCCGATGACGCGAATCTCTCTGGGCGAGGTTTTCGCCCGCATCTGCGTGACAGGTGCATGCCTTCGTCCCTGGCGCTGAGTCTGGCCGGCTTCTTTATCTGGCTCGCCGAGAACGCCAGGACCTTCTTCGGGCTTTGGTCCTATTCACACGATCGAACATATGCCACGAATGCTCGAAGTGGCGCGGGCAGCAGGCGTCGCCCCGGGTAGTACAAGAATGGCCCGGAGAACTTCGGCCACCATTCCTGGAGAACCGGTTGCAGGGCTCCGCTGTCCAGATGTGGCTGTAACCAGTCCTGGAACAGATAGACCAGGCCCATTGCGCCAATGGCAGCGTCCACCGCCAGGTCAGCCGCGGCGCCCGTCTGCACGATGAGCGCGGGCTTTGGATCGACTCGCAGTGTCTCGGTGCCGCGCTCGAACTCCCAGGGCGGCATGGAGCCGCTGTTGAAACGAATGCGCAGGCACGCATGGTCCAGCAGGTCCCTGGGATGGCGAGGCACCCCCCGGCGCGCCAGGTATTCGGGTGCCGCTGCACAGGCAAATCGTTGCACCCGCGGGCCGATGGGCACCGCGATCATGTCCTGCTCCAGCCGCTCGCCGTAACGGATACCTGCATCGCAGCCGGCTGCCAGCACATCGACGAAGCCGTCTTCGGCGATGACTTCCAGCAGGATGTCCGGGTAGGCCGCGCGGAACCCGGGAACGATGGCCGGCAGCACCAGCTTCAAGGCGGAGACCGGTACGTTCAGCCTCAGTGTGCCGGCAGGCTGGTCGCGGAAGCCATTGACAACGTCCAACGCGGCCTCGACTTCTCGCAGCGCGGGAGCGAGCCGCTCGAGCAGACGTTGTCCAGCCTCGGTCGGTGCGACGCTCCGCGTTGTGCGGTTGAGCAGGCGCACGCCCAGTTGCGTTTCCAGCCGCCGTACCGCGTCGCTGACTGCGGAAGCACTGACGCCACTTTGGCGAGCGCCGCCGCGAAAACCCTTGGCCTTCACCACAGCGACGAATGCATTGAGGTCGCTCAGGTCGGCTTTCATTGTCCGGAATTATGCACAGCCCGTGCAGACTGCGGGTGCTTATCAAGCACCATGCCCAATCCTAGACTGGCGCCAGATCATCAAAGGACCTGACATGAACGACATCCGGAAGGCCGGACATTTCCATCTTGGCGACCGCAAGGTCAACCGCCTTGGCTACGGCGCGATGCAGTTGGCCGGACCCCACGTCTTCGGTCCCCCGAAGGACCGCGCCGCGGCCCTGGCCGTCCTGCGTGCGGCAGTCGAAGCGGGCGTGAACCACATCGACACCAGTGATTTCTATGGCCCTCACGTCACCAATCAACTGATCCGCGAAGCTCTCAGCCCCTACCACCACGACCTGACCATAGTGACCAAGGTCGGCGCCGTGCGCGACGACAAAGGTGCCTGGTTGCCAGCGGCTTCCGCCGAAGCCTTGGCGACGGCCGTGCACGACAACCTGCGCAATCTGAGCCTGGACAGGCTGGAGGTCGTCAACTTCCGCGCCATGTTCGACGTGTTCGGTCCGGCCGAAGGCTCCATCGAAGAACCGTTGGCAGCACTTGCCGCGCTCCAGCAGCAGGGACTGATCCGTCATATCGGCCTGAGCAATGTCACGGCAGCGCAGGTCGTGCAGGCTCGCCGTATCTGTGCTGTTGTGTGCGTGCAGAATCAGTACAACCTGGTCCATCGCAGCGATGACGCGTTGATCGACACCTTGGCGCAAGAGGGCATCGCGTATGTGCCGTTTTTCCCGCTGGGCGGATTCAGCCCACTCCAATCGGCTGGATTGTCGAACGTGGCGCAACGCCTTGGTGCGACGCCGCTGCAGGTGGCCCTGGCATGGCTCCTGAAAAGGTCGCCCAACATTCTTCTGATTCCTGGAACGTCTTCCGTCGGCCATCTCCGGGAGAACCTGGCCGCCGCGGACGTCGAACTTTCGGACGAAGTGATGGCGGAGCTCGAAGGTGTTGCCGCGCGCCGTCCATGACTGCACCACCCGGTTTCCAGGAAGGCCCCCGCTCGGAGCTCGGCTTCAACCGCGCGAGGGTTTGCCGGCCGGCGAGCGCCGCCTCGTCCGGGCGACTCACATTCGAGCCAAGCGGGTGCTGGCTACTCGAGCGGGTCGCAGTCGGGCGACGCCGACTGCGACCACGTGGCCGGCTCGCAAACCGGCCTGCGGCACTTGATGCTTTCAATCGATCAAGTAGGCGAATGAATGACCGGCGTCAGATGTTCATCGCCGCCGCCAGACTGTCGTGAGCAGCCTTGTTCATGCGAATGTCGAACGGCAGGAACGTGAGCCGGTCAGTCACCGTCAAGCCGCCAGGGTTGGACACGTAATAGCTGCCACCCACCCGGGTGCCGTCCTTGATGAAGGAGCCGGTATAGACGTTGCCGTTGAGCTGGAAGTAAATGCGGTACTGAACCGTCGCACTCAGCGTGGAAGACTGCGGACGGACTGCATTGGCAACCCACACCTGCACACCTCCGACCGTGCTGACGATGCCGTCGGACAGGTGGTAGGTGGTAGCGTCGCTCGCCGATGAAATGCCGGTAGTCAGCGCGCTGGTCAGCGTCGTGCTCGTGAAGCAGGCCGAGACGTTGGCGTCGGTCGTCGCGGCGTTGCAGTCCGAGGCGTAGTAGCGGTCACCCAAGCTCGTCTGCGTGTACTTGATATAGCTGGAGCCTGCGGCCCAGGTCGCAGCGGCGTTCAGAATGGCCGGGTTTGAGAAGAACGAGTTGTGCCAGTGGGCGAAGTCTGGCGAAGTGGCGCTCATGGCGCCGGTCAGGGCCACGCTCGCATAGTTGCTGCGGATTGCCGAGTAGGCGACCGTGCTGTTGTCGGCAGCCAGCGAGTCCGCTCTCACGTCACTGCCGACGTATGTGACCTTGGTCGATTCGCCCGTGTTCGGCACGACCAGAATCGCGCCGTTCTTCAGCACGCGCGTCGGCGTCGGTGTCAGCAGCGCAAGAGTAGTGGCGAGGTTGCGCGGTGCGCTCTGCTGAGCCGTCTGTGGGCCGTTCGTCAGCGGCGAGGTCGCCAACGCCGAGTAGTCGGAGAACGCGTAGTTCGTGCCGCTCGCTTCCGGGCCCGAGTAGTTCAGGTTCCAGTGCAGCCAGTAGCTGCCCGAGTTAGGCGCGAGGATGATGTTCTCGAATGCCTGCTGATTGGTGCTGAGCGTCAGCGTGAGCTGCGCCGCAGAGCTGCTCACGCTTCCGCCAGCATTCGAGACCACGACGGTGTACTGTGCACCGTTGTCGGAGTAGCTGGCCGCTGGCGTGGTGTAGGTGGCTGCCGTGGCACCAGGGATGTCGGTGCCGTTCTTCTTCCACTGGTAGGTCAGGCCCGTACCCGTGGCGCTGACCGTGAAGGTGGCCGTGCCATCGGTGAGTACCGTGGCGCGAACCGGCTGGGTTGCGATAACCGGCGCTGGCGTTGCCAGTGTTGCGAGTGCTGCGGCGGCATTGGATGAACCGCCCCCGCCGCCGCCCCCGCCACAAGCCGAGATCATTGTCGATACCGCTGCCAGGATGGCAAAGTTGGTACGCGTTACTGCAATCATGCTTCTTCTTCTCCTCGTTGAAAAAACTGGGGCCGTGGACCGCCTTGAAAGGGACGAACACGGCGAATTGCGGCGCAGTTCGGTAGAGAACCAGGCGCCTTGTTGGCTGAGAGAGAGCCAAATGGCCGGCTGGCTTATGCAGCGCAGCGGCTCGGTTGCCGGCGCTCGCCGCTCATCGAGAAGACGATTGGCCTTTGAGCTCGGCGAAAGTCATCTCACCGATCTTCTGGGCGAGTGCTCCGATGTCGAGTCATGCATTCCGGTGAGTAGTCATTCACTTTGAATGACTCGACCTTCGCGTTGACCTGTGCTCGGATCTTGTCTTTGCCCGCAAACTTCTTTCCACTTCTCCGTCCTCTTAAGTCAGTCTTTGCAACATTATGTTGCCTTCTCTCGGAGAAATGCAAACGTTTGGACTAATGGCGCGGCACGATTCCCATTTGTCGTGCACGTCCGAGGTCGGGTAGCGGATGGTGCCGGCAGGTCTGCCTTCCACTAAAAGAACTCACCATGAAGATGGAGTCGGCCACCTTGTTCCCGAAGCAGCAACAGAGAATGTCTGTGAGGCCGGAGCGTCTCCAACACGCTGGCCAACTCATCTTCTGCGACGTCGTCACTCGTCAGGTACTCACTCCGGCCGAATGGGTCGCAATGCCAGTAGCGATCAGCATGATTGCCGCTCAATAGGCGATCATTCGGAGTCTGCCCAGGTCGACCCGCCATGTGTGCATGTCTTGGCTCAAGTGAGAGCTTTGCCGAATTGAGCGCGGGTCGATATTTGGATGCCAAATGCGCAGTGCCAGGGAGTCTGCGTATCGTTGCACGTCAAAGATACGAGCCGGCGCCGACGTGCGCCGAAAGTATTCGAACGTCCGGTGCTGGCCGCTTGCCGGCCGTCACCTTTCCGTCGAAAGTTCATACCGTGCAAATGACGTGGTGCCTCTTTGAACTACGCTGTGCAGGACAAAACCAAAGTCCTCGTATAGATTTCGGAGGCCTTGTCGGTTCGCGACGCAGTCCAGGCGAAGGTGAGAACGTCCAAGCTGTTGAGCGCGAGTTCGAGCATATGACAGCAGCTCGGTCGAGACTCCCTTCTTCGCCCACGCTCGGCGTACGGCGAGCTTGTGAACGAAGGCCGAGGTGCCAGGTACTACCTCGGGCCAAAAGTAGGCGTCCTCCAACTCGAACTTCATGACGCCAACCACCTGCTCGCCGTCACGGGCGACGTGGAAGAGCCCTGCGGCTGCGTCCTGTAGTACACGTTCGTGGCCGATATCGGGTCCTGACCAAAGCGCTCTACCGCTGTCGGCGAGCCACCGGGCCGCGTCCTGCAAGACGGAGGCAATCATTGGCGCATCTGAAGGGCGCGCTTCCTGGATGTTCATCGCAGCAAGAGAGATCTATGTCAATGGTGAGCGACCGCGGCGAAGGTCCGCAGTTGGCCGCGACGCGACCTTCGAGCAAGGCGCTCATGGTGCCATGACTTGCCGAACGGCCGCGCGGGCGCGGTAGCGTGCGAACCACGCGGCCACCTCGCCGTACTCGGCGTCAAGCGGAACCCCTCTGCGGCGTCCGAAGTCCAGGGCAGCGGCGAGCGTGCAGTCGACAACCGTAGGGCGGTCCCCGGCGAGGAAGGGACGCCCATCGCGCAGCCGGTCATTGATGAAGCCCAGCCCAAGGGGCAACATGCTTCGGTAGTGGTCCGCCAGCGCCGGGTCGGGCCGCCGCGCCATCGGTGAGTTCGTTGAATGCACAAGCCTGCCGAGAGGCAGCAGAACGCGAAGCTCGGCGACACGGTCCAGCTCGCGCACCCGCGCCCGCTCCAGGGTCGTGTTGCCGAACATCGAAGGGTCGGGAGAGCATTCCTCGAGGTATTCGATGATGGCCAATGATTCGCTGAGAAACACGCCGTCCTCGACTTCAAGGACGGGAACCCTGCCCATGGGGTTTCGCGCGAGGTGCGGTTCCTGTCGCTGTTCCCCGTTCTGAAGATTGACGACGACCTCGGTGACCTGAAGAACCGGGTGAACCGCATTCTTCTCAGCCACGTAGAGACGAACACGCGTGGGGCTGGGGGCACCCGGGCAAATGAAAAGATTCATATTGGACGCATCGCCTCTACGGCCGCTCCTGGCCGATTGCGGGTTGCGGACTATGAGGAGTACCCAGGGCAACCACGTTCGCCGTCTCCAAGTACAGACATCGTGATGGTTCCTCCGAAGTTGGCCCTCAACAGTTCCGTTGCGGCAGCGACTCGCTTCGTAGCCATCGCGCCGCAAGCAGGAAGGGCCACCGTAAGCGGTTGCTTGGCCAGAACGGCGGCGACGGCGTCGTTCGGCGTTTGAAAGTCAATTCCGTCGACCACGTACATGGTCGGCAAGACGAGCAGTTCAACTCGCTCTACCCGGTCCCGAGGTAATGAGCAGCCAACTGCAACCACCGCGGCAAAGAGAGATGGATAGAGCTTGTTCCAACTACGGGTCATGCGCGGTTTTGTGCCCAATGCGAACGTCCGCTGTTGGCCGGGTTCCGACTTAGTTTCCAAACAGGGCAATGAGCGCGTACACGCCCGTGAGTACCCAGCCCACGGCCCTTGCGTTGTCCACGCTCTCTTTGGGAATGGGCACCAGCACTGCTCGCTTCCACGCCCATATGTTGAAGGCGGCGCTCAAGCAAACGCCGCTCGCGGCAAGCGAGTAGGACATGGCGCCGGCGGCCGCAACCATCGACCCGATGAGCACTAGAAATGTCCCCACGAAGATGCCGTTTGACGTACTTGCGAGGACATGCGATAGGCAGCCGCATCTCGGACACTTCGCAGGAAAACCACGGTTCGACCAGCGCTTGGCGAGGCCGGAGATGCTCAGTTCTTGGCAGCGTGGACAGGCATACTTCATTGAGGACCGATGGTCGAATTTCGCCGATTGTTCCTGCAACAAACGTCAGTGTGCACGCGCTTTCCAAGGAGCAGTCGAACTTCTGCTGTTGGCCGACTGTTGCCTGTTGCCGTCATCTGAACTTCGGGCTCGAAGCGGCAGTACGCCTCGCTCCCAAAGCCGCCATTGGAGGACGCACCGCTGACCGTGAAATCCCGTTCTCGCCGACTTCAGGGCTATTCCACTACCTTCATCTGGTCGGCATTCATGCGACCACCGACCACCTTGAGTTTCGCAAAGGCCGTGTCGAGCTCGCTCACGTCCTCCGCGGTCAGCTGCAGTTTGATGGAGGCGAGGTTCTCGACAAGATGGTCTGGATTTCGCGTGCCGGGTATCGGAACGATAAAGGCCTTTCGCGCGAGCAGCCACGCCAGTGAGACCTGCGCTGGCGTCGCGTTTCGCTTGGCACCAAACTCTCGAAGGACGTTGACGATGGGCTGATTTGCAGCCAGTGCGGCAGGCGAGAAGCGGTCAAAGCCGGAGCGCAGGTCTGCCTTGGAATCAAGGGGGGTCTGCGGCGTGACCCTGCCGGTGAGGTAACCCATGCCGACCGGGCCCCAGGGAACGAAGCCGATTCCGAGCTCCTCGCAGACTGCGAGCACGCCATTGTGTTCAGGGCTGCGCTCCATGAAGGAGTACTCGGATTGGATGGCGGCAACCGGTTGCACCGCGTGAGCGCGCCGAATGGTGGTCGCACTGGCTTCGGACAGACCGAAGTGAAGTACTTTTCCTTGCTGAATGAGGTCCTTCACCGCCCCGGCCACGTCTTCAATCGGAACGCTTGGGTCGACGCGATGTTGGTAGTACAGGTCGATGCGGTCGGTTTGCAGCCGTTTGAGCGATTCTTCGACCACTTTGCGGATACGTTCCGGGCGGCTGTTGAGCCCGCCTTCCGGCGCTTTCAGCTCGAAGCCGAACTTGGTCGCGATGGCGACTTTGTTGCGCATTGGGGCCAATGCCTGACCGACGAGTTCTTCGTTTACGTATGGACCGTAGACCTCTGCGGTGTCGAAGAAGGTCACGCCCTTCTCGAACGCTGTCCGGATGGTGGCGATACCCTGGCTGACAGGCGCCCCCGGGCCGTAGTTGGCAGAGATGCTCATGCATCCTGCGCCGAGTTCCGAGACTTCCAGATTTCCGAGACTACGTTTCTGCATTTTGATGGCTCCTTGATGGCGAGCGAAGCGCTGAGCTCCGGCGGCCGTTGAGAACGGGATTGCCGCAAGCGCAATCCCGGCTAGAGAGGCTGCGCGCAGCGCAGCGCGACGCGAGGGGTCGACCACGACCGCATGGTTATCCTGGGCGCTTCCGATGTCGAGGCCGGCGAAAAAATCGGGCATATGGAGGCTCCTAAGTTGGACGGACTTTAGGCGCGGATGACCGACAGAAAAAGCCCCTAATGCCGAATGCCTTCTGAAGATAATCTTCAAGATGAAGCTCAATCAACTAGACGGCCTCATCGCATTTTGGAAAGTGGCTCAGCACAAGGGCTTCAGCGCGGCGGCCGCCGAACTGGAGGTGTCCGCCTCGGCACTGAGCCAAGCGATTCGCCACCTGGAGACCCGACTCGGGGTCCGGCTGCTCCATCGCACGACCCGTAGCGTTAGCCTCACGGAAGCGGGTGAGGCCTATCTGGCACGGGTTGGTCCAGCTTTGGGTCAAGTCATCGAGGCAGGCGAAGAGCTCAACGTGATGCAGGGGCGGCCGGCTGGCATTCTGCGAATCAATGCAGCCAGGGTTGCCATCGCGATGGTCCTGCAGCAAAAGCTGGCCGGCTTCTTGCGCGAACATCCGCATGTGCAGATCGAGCTGACCAACGATGAGGGCTTTGTCGACATCGTCGAACGCGGCTTCGATGCCGGCATTCGCATGGGCGAGAGCGTTCAGCAGGACATGGTGGCGATTCCCTTAGGTCGCCCAGTCACGATGGCGGTGGTAGCGTCCCCTGGATACCTGATGCGCAATCCTGCTCCCAGGCACCCTGACGACCTCAAGAGTCACGACTGCATCCGCTTCCGTTTCTCCGGCACTGGCGCAATCTACAAATGGGAGTTCGAGGTTGACGGTCGCCCGGTGGAATACGAGATTCAGGGTAGCTTGACCATCAGCGACACAGTCTTCGCGCTGGACGCCGCCCTGGAGGGTGTGGGAGTGGCGTACACATTCGAGCAGTTGGCGGAACCATACATCCGAGCCAAGCGCCTGAAGCGCGTCTTGACCAAGTTCTCTCCGACCTTTCCCGGCTTCTACCTGTACTACCCCAGCAGGCACGACCAGCCGACGAAGCTCAAGGCGCTCATTGAATACCTCCGGATACGATAACCGCGCGTTACGCGCCGGTTGGCGTGGCGGGGACCAAGCCATAGCGGGTCATGACGGATATCAAGGCCGCTTTGTCCGGCGGGCCTCCGCCAGCGTTGACGACCGCGCCCACATCTCGAAAGTACTGGGCACCAATATCTGGCGACTGCACGATGAGAGCTCGGACTTCCTCGTCGAAGGGATTCGAAAACTGGTGAACGCTTCCCCTTGGGCTGAACATGCTCTCTCCGGCAGTGAGGTCTCGAACTTCAGCGCCAACGGAATACCGCAGGGTTCCTTCCAGAACGTAGACGCACTCGTCGTTCTTCGTATGACTGTGCGGGGGCGGCACGTTGGAGCTCGGCGGAACCTTGAGCTCGAACATGCCGACACTGTCAGACTGAGACCCATCCACCAGGTAGCGAATGGACAGCTGTCCCACCTTGATGGCTGACGAATCGGTCATTTCAATCCTCTTTTGGCGATGACGCGGCATCATGCCGCAATTGGCCTCCGGAGGAAACGACCGGTTCTGGCCGGATTCTGCCGGTAGCCGCCTCGCGGCTACCTTGACGTTTTGTCCCGAGTTTTCACGGACTCGACAACTGGCTTCGAATCGTCGATGCCGCAACCGGCCTTCGACGTTGGCGGCGGCGTCAGCCGTTCAATGACTCGAATGCGGCGAACAACGAGCTCGTCAATCTCCAGCCGGCGGATTCGAGCCCTGCCCACAAAGAGCCGACCGATAGACAATGCCCCGATGGCCAGGGCACCGATGGCCAGGGCACCGAGGGCCGCGGCGCCAATCAGGCTGGAGCCCAACGCGGCCGTACCGATGGCGTGCGCGCCCGTTGCGGCCGCCGGCAAGGCATGTGCGGACTTCGATGGCATCGAGTTCATTCAATCTCCTGGTGGAACCGTGAGGCTTTGGGAGCGGCAATCATGTGTCCGCTCTTGGCCACACCCTGCCTTTGATAGCCCCAACGGTTCTGCTGGGTGGCGGAATCTGTCGTGTTGATAACATGAGTCGTTTGAGTAGTCGACCAATGGGGAGAACAGAAGCGTATGACGAATGAGTCCAACAGAAAAGACGAACTGAAGAAGACGGTGCTCTGTGCGTCGTGCGCCGGAATCCAGCGCAACTGGCGCCGTGCACCCGGGCATGCCGAACTCGTTCAGATGTCCAGTCGCAAGGCAGAACGCAGCGATGGCGACACCGGCGGTCATACCGTCACCATCACCAGTTACCGTTGCGACGCCTGCGGCGCGCGGTGGGAGTACGAAAACGACAAGACGAACCAGGAGGCAGGCTGGTCGGTTGCAGGGCAGTAGATTCGCTCCTTCTCGCGTGCAGGACCAAGGAAGGTTGGCACGCCGGTACGAGAGGCCCGCTGTGGCGGCTTCTTGACTACTGTTGCGCTGGCTCTTGCTGCTCTGGCGTCATCGACCATGTCATGCTGCTGACAGCAGCGTCTGTATCCGGCGCACGTCTTGCGTCTTGGCAGGGTTGAATACAACCATGCCAAGCTCAGGACGGCCTTCCACCGAGAAGCTCGAGAACTCCAGGTTGATGATGCCCGCAGTGGGGTGACGCAGGCGTTTTACTCCTTCGCTCATGCCCACCACTTCAGTGTCGGCCCACAAGGCCTTGAACTCGGCGCTCAAGGTCGACAGTTCATCGATGAGCCGCGAGGCCTCCTGGTTGGTACCAGCACGGGTCACGTCGGCGCGAAACGCGCCCACGACCACGCGGGCAACCTTGCCCCAATCCTCCTGCGCCTGTTGGACCTTGGGACTGCAAAAGAGGAGGCGCAGGATGTTTCGTTCCTCGGGGGCGAGCTTGCCGTAGTCCGTGAGCAGCACAGCCGCGACGCGGTTCCATGCGACCACGTCCCAGGTGATGGTCTTGACAATGGCAGCGCTGGTGGGAAAGGCATCCAGCACCCGTTGCAGCCGCGGCGTGATGCCTTCGATCGGACGGTACCGGAGCTCGGGCGGCCGGCCCAGCGCCAGCATGAACAGATGCTGGCGTTCCAGTTCGGTGAGTAGCAGGCTCTCCGCGAGCCTGTTAAGCACGCTGGCGGAGGGCGCTCCGCCGCGCCCCTGCTCGAGCCAGGTGTACCAGGTCGGACTGATGTTGGCGCGCTGGGCGACTTCTTCGCGCCTGAGGCCCGGCGTTCGCCTTCGACCTGTGGAGAAGCCGAAGGCCGCGGGGTCGAGGCGGGTACGACGGTTGCGAAGGTAGCTGCCGAGTGGTGCGAGGTCCATGCTCATCGTGGGTGGTAGACCCTATAACAGGATAACGTCACATATTTACCAGCTTAATCCATTGCGCTTGAATGGACCTCTCATCTGATTTCGGAGGTCACTGTGCGAGTATTTCTGACCGGCGCTACCGGTTTCATCGGGTCCCGTATCACGCGACTGCTGCTTCAAGGCGGCCACCAGGTGCTAGGCCTTTGCCGCTCGGAGGAGTCGGCTCGCTGGCTGCGCGATGCTGGTGCCGAGCCCTATCGTGGCGCGCTTGAAGAACCGCAAAGCCTTGCAGCGGGTGCGGCAGCCGCAGATGCCGTCATCCACACGGCCTTCGACCACGATTTCTCGCGGTTCTTCGAGAACACCCAGAAAGACAGCCGGGTCATCCACGCCATGGGCGAATCGCTCGTCGGCACTGAAAAGCCCTTTCTGATCACCTCTGGTACCGGCATGGGCGGCAGCGGGCCTGACAAGCTTGCGACGGAGAGCGTTCTGGACCTCAGCCACCCCAATCCCCGGGTCGCCACGGAGCTAGCCAGCGAGGCATTGCGGGCGCGGGGCGTTTCCGTCGCGGTGGTTCGGCTGCCGCAGGTGCACAACACTGTCAAACAGGGCTTGATCACGCCGCTGATTGCCCTGGCCAAGGCCAAAGGCATTTCCGCCTACGTTGGCGAAGGTCGCAACCGCTGGCCGGCGGCACATGTTGACGATGTGGCGCGACTGTATTGCCTGGCTTTGGAGCAGCACGTCTCGGGGGCGCGCTGGCACGCGGTGGCCGAAGAGGGTATTTGCATGCGCGATGTCGCGGAAGTCGTCGCGCGTGGCCTGGGGGTGCCTGCGGTGTCGCTGAAGCCAGGCGAGGCTGTCGACCATTTCGGTTGGCTGTCCGGGTTCGCTGCACTCGATATGCCGGCGTCTTCTGAGCTCACGCGCGAGCGCTTGGGTTGGAAGCCAGCCGGGCCTACCCTGCTGGAAGACCTCGCCAGGATGGATGACGACGCTGTGTCCGTCTCCTGATGGCGATTGGCGCGGAGTCGCTGCGGTGAGGGCGCGGTGCGCTCATTCGCGTCTGAACTGGGGCCGCTTCGCGTCACGTTGGGTCGCACCGGCGCTCAGCGCAAGCGGCGGCTTCCGGCCGAGAGCCGTAGCCTAGAACGCGCTTTTCGTACAGCCGCCGTCGACGCGAAGCGCCGCCCCTGTCGTCCCCGATGAAAGCGGGCTGGCAATGTAGGCCACCATGGAGGCAATCTCCGCTGGCGTTTCGAACCTCTTGATGAGGGACGTCGGTCTCACCTTTTCGAAAAACTCCCTCTCATAGGCATCGAAGGACTTGCCATCGGCCTTGGCAAGCGCCTCGACGAATTCGCCCACGCCCCGGGACTTGGTCGGACCCGGCAGGATGCTGTTGACGGTGATTCCAGAGCCGGCGACGGCCTCGGCCAATCCGCGGGAGACGGCCAATTGCGCCGTCTTCGTCATGCCGTAGTGAATCATCTCCGAAGGAATCTGGACCGCACTCTCGCTCGAGATGAAGATGATGCGCCCCCAGTTGGCGCGCCTCATCGCGGGCAATACCAAGCGCGCCAGGCGGACGCCGCTCAGGACATTCACATCGAAAAAGCGCGTCCAGTCCTCATCCGGAATTTCTTCGAACGGCTTGGGTTCGAAGATGCCGAGGTTGTTGACCAGAATCTCGATGTCAGGGTACTTCGTCACCAAGGCTTGCGCGGCAGCGGCCGTGCTCAGGTCGCCGGCGAATCCAATGACTTCGCCGCCTTCCGCCGCCTTGATTTGACCGACCGCGACGTCCACCGAGTTCTGCGAGCGCCCATTGACGATGACGCGTGCACCCTCCGCTGCCAGGGCATGCGCGATGGCGAATCCGATGCCTGCCGTGCTGCCGGTAACCAGCGCCAGTCTGCTTGTGAGTTGGAGATTCATTGCGCGTGCCCTTCAAAGAGAAGTGACGGGCTCTGCCAGACGGCGTGGTGCGGCGCTGACTGGCCCTTGAGGCTCAGCGTAGGCGAATTCGAGGCCGCCGTCGAGCGGCTGCTCCCGGCCGCATTCTGGCTGTCCGTCATACGGCTGGCAGATGACGCGAAGAGGGGGCGCGCCGTCTCGGCGCACCATATCGATCCGATACTGGCATTGGCGGTCTCAGCGGAAGGGCGAGTCGTGGCCGACCTGAGCCGGTGGGTTGGCCAACGAACGCTAAACGCCCGCCGGGAGCTTGGAGGCCATCATCTTCTTCCGGTCAATCTTGGAGCCGTCGACTATGAACGTTCCATCACCAACAGCGTGAACCGTGCGCTTCTCCTTGCGCGTGGTATCGATGTATGCGGCAACCGCCTCCAACACCACAATGTTGTGCTTCTTGATGATATCGATGACCTTGCACTCAATGTTGGCGAGGCATTCCTGAATCAAGGGTGGTCTGACAAGCTTGGCCTGCACGGGTGTGAGTTCGAACTTCGCAAATTTGTCCGTATCCGCCCCAGAGCATGTCCCTATGCCAACCACCTTATCCAGCAGGTCAACGGTGGGAATTGCAATGACGCATTCCCGATTTTTTCGCAACGCTGCGAAGGAGTGATTCCATTCTCCCGTGGTGATGGCAAATACCGGAGTGAAGTCCATCACCATGGTCCAGGAGATGGTCATGATGTTGTCTTTTTTTCCATCATGGGTTGTCACGAGGACCACAGGCCCTGGTTCCATCAATGTAAAAGCCTTGTTCAGGGCCAACTGTCGCATGAGAGCACCTCCGATAGTCATGCCAAGCAAGCGCGCCTGATGTTGCCCGGGAAGCTCGATATGCAGGCATACAGACAGCGAGAGTGTCCGCTCTGGAGCGGTTTCCTGGGTGGCCGCTCATTCAGAAATGGTGGTCGAAGCAACAATGCTTGTGGTCGCGCCAGCATGAAGATACCCATGCTGCCGGGAGACCGGTTGAGAAGGGCTGCTCGCAGGCTCGAGCTCGCCCTGCACGGCATAGGCAGAACGCGATGGCTGGAGCACCGACACCTCGCGCAAGCGCTGGTGGGCAACGCCTTCCCATGCAACAGGTTGCTGATTCTTCGCATGCACATAGTGATGGGTGAATACCGCGAGGTAAGCCTCAAGCGTTTGCTCGGCAACCCGTTCACCTGCCAGGCCCATGCACAGGGCGGCCACCTCACTGGTACAAAAATGGTCGTCGCGGCCGGAGCGGCGCAGCTTGTATTGCGATGCCTGCTCAGGCTCCAGACTTAGCACCGGGAATTGGTCAAGGTAAGGACTTCGTCGAAACATCTTGCGCGCCTCGGTCCATGTCGCGTCCAGGAGTATGAACAGCGGGCGCTTTCCGGCATCACCACGAAGGCTGTCGGGCGGCTGCACGGCGCGCACGACCCGCTCGGGCGCGACATACTGGCCCGGAAACACGACATACGGCTGCCACTGCGGGTCACCCAGCAGCGCTAGAAGTGCGGGGTCGGGTTCGGTGCGTGTCCAGCCGAAGGCAAAGGTATCGGGCACCACGTCGGCGATCAACCAGCCAGTGTTGGTCGGTTTGAGCGGCTCGATGTCGGCCATGAGCAGGCACACCCCTGCGCGCGTGCTCAGCGAAGGGCGCAGGGCACACATGCAGTGGCTGGGGACCAACCTGCAGCCCCCGCAGCGCTCGCGCTTGAAGCCGCCACGGGCGAGAAAGGGTTTGGCGCTGCGCGCGAGACGCGCGGCGCGCAGGCGGGATACGGCGTGTGGCATCCAGGGATTCTCGGGCAATGGGAAGGTCCGGCCTCGGCCGGATTCAGCCTCACGGTCGCCGGTTGGCCGCGACATCGGGCCCGTTGCGGCCATGCGCCACCGCCCTGTACGGGCATCGGAGCAGCGCTGAACCGGGGAGCAAAATGGAAAGATGGAACGAAGGGAACAGCCATGAAGCTTCTGAAGCTCACGTGCGTCACGGTCTTGGTCGGGTTGCCATGCCTGGCAGCTGCGGAGTCGCTGCGGTGCCCTGGAGGCATCGTCGCGGAGGGCGACTCTCGTCTTTCTGTCATCTCCAAGTGCGGCCAACCGGTGCTCACGGATACCTACTGCGCACCGGTGTACTTCAGCGGCACTCTCAATTTGGTTCCAGAGCCTTTCGCATCGACTGTGGTGCCGTGCCAGCAAATCGAACAGTGGCTGTACGAGCGCGGGCCGGGCGAGATGATGGCCACTGTTTTCCTGCGCTCGGGCGTGGTGCAGTCCATCGCGTACGGTCGCCAGGCACAATAGCTTTCACCCGTACTCAGATTGAGCCGAGTGCCATGGGCGCATCGGAGATCTGGCGTAGCTCAGCCCATTTCAGCAAGCTGTCCAATGCCGGGCAGAGCTGCTGCCCCCAAGGCGTCATCCGATAGTCGACTCTTTGTGGCACTTGCGAGTGCACGGTGCGTTCGACGATGCCGTCGGCCTCGAGTTGTCGAAGTTGCTGGGCGAGCATCTTCTGAGAAATGCCGGTGATGCATTTCTCCAGATCCGAGAACCGCAGCACCTTCCCTCCGAAGAGGTGGAACAAGATGACGAGCTTCCAGCGCCCCTCCAGAAGGCTGAAGCACGCCTCGACGTCGATGGCGGCGCTGAGCGGCGTGTAAGCCTTGCGCTGCGCGCGGGGTCGAGCACTAACTTTCTGGTGCGTACTTGTCATGAGGTGAGGGTAGGCCGAGCATCCGTTCATTGCAACTGCCCGCCGACCTCGATGAATGTCCAGACCCCTGATGCCATTGCGCGTTACCTTGAATCGCGTGGAGCCGACAACGAAGCCCCGCTCAGCGAGTACTTCCACGCGAATGCTGTTGTCCGAGACGAGGGCCAGGCCTTCCATGGCTTGAACGCGATCAACACCTGGAAGGCGGCAGCCGAAGCCAAGTACCAGTACCGGCTGACGCCACTCGGCCTCTCGCGGAAAGGCGGCACATTCAATCTGTTGACGCACCTTGAAGGCAACTTCCCGGGCAACCGAGTCGAGTTGATGCACGTCTTTGCCCTCAAGGATGGCCTCATCGACTCCCTCGAAATCCGTGCACCCGTCGAACTCGAAGGTCGAAGGGCGCTCGTGACGGGCGGCACCAAAGGGATTGGAGCCGCCGTGGTCGCGCGACTGACCCAGGCTGGGGCCACGGTGCTGACCACAGCCCGCTCCGCGCCTGCGGACCTTGGGATGGCAGCCTTCGTGGCCGCAGACCTATCCACTGCAGCCGGCTGCGACAACGTTGCACGCGCCGTCGAGGCACAGCTCGATGGCGTTGACATCGTGGTCCATGTCGCCGGGGGCTCTTCGGCACCGGCCGGCGGCTTCGCCGCGCTTGATGACGACGAATGGCAGAAGGCATTCGCCATGAACCTTTACGCTGCCGTTCGCATTGACCGAGCCGTCCTGCCGGGCATGCTTGCGCGCGGCGTGGGCGTCATCGTGCATATCACCTCCATCCAACGGCAGATGCCATTGCCGGAGGCGACCACTGCCTACGCTGCCGCCAAGGCCGCCCTGTCGACCTACAGCAAGAGCCTGTCCAAGGAGGTCAGTCCAAAGGGCGTGCGCGTGGTGCGCGTGGCGCCCGGCTGGGTGGAGACCGAAGCCGCAGTGCGCCTCGTCGAGAGAATCGCCAGGGAGAACGGGACGGATTACGACGGTGCACGCCGCTCCCTCATGAACTCTCTCGGCGGCATACCGCTTGGACGTCCTGCCAAGCCCCAGGAAGTCGCGGAGCTGGTCGAATTTCTGGTGTCACAGCGCGCAGCCTCCATCACCGGGGTCGAATACGTGATCGACGGGGGAACAGTTCCTGTTGCGTGAGGCAAGCTGCGACGCAGCGCCGGTATGCGCGGGATGCCACCGGCACGGTCCAGTGAAGCCGGATGAAGAGCTCGACCATCGAATCGGAAAGTCGGGCCGAACGTCGGCTGTTGGCCGGCCGCGGACCTGTACGAGCGACGCTCAGTCAGCGAGCCGCTGCATCCGCCTTTCTTCCCGCAGCATGAACAGATAGAGCCCTTCCACTTTCTCTCGTGCCCAGGGCGTCTTGCGCAGAAATTTCAGGCTGGACTTGACGCTGGGGTCATGCGAGAAGCAGCGCACCGGTATCCGCTGCGCGAGGTCGGCCCACCCATAGTGAGATTCCAGTGCACGAACAATTGCCTCCAGCGTCACGCCGTGTAGCGGGTTTCGCGGCTGGGCGACGCGGGGTGGAGCTTCGTGCATCGAGAGATTCTGCGTCCTGATTGTGCGTAGTGGGCCGCGAGCGCAAGGTCTGGTGGAGACCCTGGTCGTGTGGCAGCTTGGACGGTACCACGCCGGCTTCGAGCCATGGCTTGCCCATTCATTGAGGTCGCTCGGAAATCGGGCGTGGTTCGCCGGTGTAACAGTGCTCAAGCTCGCTGCCTGCCGGCCGTTATTCAGGGTGTCATGTCAAAGCTTCCGCAACCAGCACAACCCGAGCTCCCATACCACCCGGACCTCGGCGACCGAATCGTCCAGGACGACGGACAGTACCTGCTCGTTTCGCTGGCCGGAGTGCCTCGCAGTAGAGCCAAGGGACTCCTCCTGCGCCGAGGGCCACGCAGCCCAAAAGCACCATATGGCCTCGAATGCCTGGGGCACCACCTGCTCCTCGCAGACGGGCACTGGTACGCGTCACGGGTAGTCGGCGGCCACGGCGAGCATGCGAACAGGAGCACCACCGGAATCTTCCTGACGGAGCTCGACGCCTTGGTCAGTCTCTGGGCCGGCCGGCGTTCGCCAGGCCTCGCGCTGATGGTCTGAGCTCAGACTGCCAGCGATGCGCCGCGGGGCTCAAGGCGGTCTTCGGGGGCCTCATCGAGACTCATCGGCCCGGAGAGCACAGAGCCACTCGAAACGTATACACTTCGTATGTGTTTCATATATGAGGTGCCTGATGGGTATCGTAAAAATTTCAGACCTGATGCACGAGAACCTGCGAGTGGCGGGGAACGCCCTCAGCAGGTCCATCAATGCGCAGGCAGAGCACTGGATGCGAGTCGGCATGCTGACCGAGATGCACCCGGAGTTGAACCACCGAGAGATCTGCCAACTGTTGATACGGGCTGAACTCGCGGGGGGGCTGGACATCACCATGGCTGTCACAGCCCCGCTTGGCAGGCCCGGCGCATCCTCGACTGGAAAACACTGATGGCTCGCGGCATTCCCATCAATCGCGCCGAGGACATCGAGATGGCGCGGCGGGCCGGCCGGCTTGCCGCGGAGGTTCTCGGCATGGTCGAGGCCTACGTGGTGCCGGGCGTGAGCACGGAGACGCTCGACCGAATCTGCCACGACCACATCGTGAATGTGCAGGGCGCCATTCCGGCCAACGTGGGGTATCAGGGGTATCCGAAGACCATCCTCACTTCCGTCAATCAGGTGGTTTGTCACGGCATCCCCTCGCCCGACAAGATTCTGAAGAAGGGCGATGTCATCAACATCGATGTTGCCGTCATCAAGGATGGCTGGTTCGGCGACACCAGTCGCATGTACTTCGTCGGAGCCCCCAGTACGTTGGCTCGGCGCCTGGTGGAGACAGCGTACGAAGCATTGCGGGCCGGAATCCGGCAGGTCAAGCCTGGAGCGACTCTGGGCGATATCGGCCACGCCATCCAGTCGGTCGCGCATCGCGAGCATTTCAGCGTGGTGCGCGATTACTGCGGGCACGGCATTGGCCGCGTGTACCACGACGAACCGCAAGTGCTGCACCATGGGCGGCGCGGGGAAGGGCTCAAGCTCGAACCGGGGATGGTTTTCACCATCGAACCGATGCTCAACGCAGGCAAGGGCGAAACCAGGCAATTGCCCGACGGGTGGACCGTCGTGACGAAGGACAGGTCTCTGTCTGCCCAGTGGGAACACATGGTGGCTGTAACGCCCGAGGGATATGAGGTGCTGACGCCTTGGCCAGGCGGCACCGGTGCCTACGCGCCGGTTTGACATTCAGCTTGGGCGAGGCACCTTCAGGGCCGTCTTCGGCGCGTCATGGACAGCGACGCGAGCAGGCGCCTCATCGGCGGCCCCACGCGTTCGCGAAACCTGGCGCTGTGCAGGCACATGCCCCCGGCCAGTCCCACGAGACATCCGAGTACCGTATCGATGAGCCTTGCCTGAATCAGCGCGGCGGTCGTGCCCTGGCCCAGTCTTGCGGCTTCTGCGAGGAGGATGGTCAGCGGCGTGATGAACGCGGCGGCAAGGACGTAGTGCCTGACGACCAGGGTCTCTATCGCGAAGGTCAGGGCCATCATCACCAGGGAGATGGTCCAATGGTTGAGCGGCAGCAGCAGGAGGCCCCATGAAACCAGGACGCCGACGGTGGTCCCCAATATGCGTTGGAGCTGCTTGTTCCAGACCGCGCGCAGCGACACGCCCTGTATCACGGCCACGCAACTGACTGGCACCCAGTAGGCCCGCTCCAATCGGAGCGCTTGCGCCAGCGCCAGGGAAATGCCGACGCTGACGCCGATGACGATGGAGTCGAAGACGACGAAGTCAAAGGTGGGCTTGGGCAGCGGAGAGACAGATCGAGCTTCCTTTTTGCGCAGCATGTAGACGCTGTAGGCAAACGCAATGAGCCCGGCCAGTGTCGAACCCATCGCAACGAGACCGACCATCCGCGGCACTTCGAGCACCTCGAGCGGCGTGTACGCGCCGATGGCTGCCGCCATGATGAAGAAGAGACTCCCCGGCGGCCCCACCGCGTAGAAGCGGCAAAGCGTCGTCACGAGGACGGACGTGAAGACCAGCACCGGCATCATGAGCAGCGGGACGAAATGACTCATCACGCCGAGGGCGTAGCAGGCTGTCATCGCGAACGCGCAAACCATGAGCGTCACCATGCGGTGGTACAGGGGCGTGGTCGGCAGGTACAGGAAGACCAGTCCGCCCAGCGACGAGACCAGCCCGAAATCCATCCGGTCGAAGTACGCCCCGATGAGCAGCGGAAGGCCGCTGGCCAACGACGCTGCAAATGGCATCTGCCACGGGCGGTCGCTGCGGTTGATCCGTGCGAGGTAGCCCAGCTCTTCGCGCAGGACCCTGCGCGCCGTCGCCCAGCTGTTGGTGAAGTTCATTGGGGGTGCAGGATGGGTTCTTGGGGGGGCTCCGTCAAGGTCGTTCCTCCGCGAGGGGCTGCCTTCGGTCATCGACCACAGGCGCTCTCGTCCCGGTGTCCTTGGGCAGGGCTGATCGAGGCACCTGGCCCGGAGAATGCCGGGTTGAAGACATGGTCGGAGTGCACGGGTGCAAGAGTGGCCGGAACAAGGGCCGACCCTAGAACGGTCCATCTTCAGGAAATTACACAATGCACGCTTTACTCCGCCATCACAGATAGGCCTCATGGAACTTCGCCACATTCGCTACTTCATCGCCGCGGCGGAAGAAGAGCACTTCGGTCGTGCGTCCGACCGCTTGTTCGTGACCCGCCCGGCGGTCTCGCAGATCGTGGCGGATCTGGAGGAAGAGCTCGGCACCGCGCTCTTCGAGCGCCAGGCGCATCGCGTAAGGCTGACGGCCGCGGGCCGCGCTCTCCTGCCGCAGCTGCAATCCATCATGGGCGATCTGAACCAGGCGCTGATGATGGCGAAACGTGTCGGCGAGGGTCGCAGCGGTCTGCTCAAGATCGGCTATGGCTCGCTCACGTTGCTCCATCCGCTGTTTCGCGCGGCGGTCAAGGAGTTCCACCAACGCTGCCCTGACGTGACCCTGGCATTGCTGGAGATCCCGAGTTCCGAACAGGGCAAGGCGCTTGTGGAGGGCCGGATCGATGCAGGCTTTCAGCACTTCGGCGCGAACGTCGGTGTGCGACGCAGGAAACAGGCTGGCAGTACGCCCGCGCTGGCTACCATCGCCTACGACCGCCTGAAGATCCAGACCAACGGGCTGGGTGCAGTCGTGCCGCGCGATCACCGCCTGGCGAACCGCAAGTTCGTGGAGCTGGCGGACCTGGCGCACGAGCCCTTTGTGGTGATCCCGCATTCCGCAGTCAGTCCGAGCTACGGCCACCTCTACTCCCTTTGCCAGAAGGCGGGATTCGAGCCGAAGATCGTGCAGGAAGTGAACTCGATCACGACAATGCTCAATCTGGTGTCGGTCGGCGTTGGCATCGGCCTGAGTGCGTACGGCAAGGACTTCACCTTTCCCCTGGGACTGTCCGTGGTGCCGTTGCAGGGTATCAACTATCCGACCACGTTCGCGCTCGCATGGCTCAAGGGAAAGATGGAGCCCGTTCTCGAGCATTTCGTGGACACGGTCAAGGCGCTCTGCTGACGCGCCGGTCCGTGGCGGGGCGTCACTGGATGTGCGCGTCTTTCACGATCTTCTTCATCCGCGCTTCCTCACCGCGAAGGAAGGCGTTGAACTGTTCGGGGCTGGATTGGGTCGGCATTTCCTGCCCCAGCGCCTGCAATCGTTCGCGTACGGCCGGATCCTTCTTGACCTCCTCCGCAGCGCTGGCGAGGAGCTGGATCAAGTCCGAAGGCGTGTTCGCAGGGGCCATGAGCCCGAGGAACAACTCGTAGGTGGCGTCCTTGTAGCCAAGCTCGGCAAACGTAGGAACCCCCGGGAAATCGGCCGAGCGCGCTTCGGAAGTAACGGCCAGCGCGCGCAGGCGACCGGCCTTGATCAGTTCGCGGACCGAGGGCGCCGTGCCCATCATGAAGGCCACGCGCCCGGTCACCACGTCCGGAATCGCGAGCGGGATGCCCTTGTACGGGACCATGTTGAGCGTGATGCCCGCCGTGTGCGCAAACAGTTCCACCGGGATGTGCGAGGTGGTGCCGACACCGACGGAGCCGAAGGCGACCGAGCCGGGAGACTTCTTGGCCAGAGCCACCAGGTCGGCAATGGTCTTGTAGGGTGCGTCGGCGGCGACGACCAGTGCCATCGGCATCTTCGACAGATATGAAATACCGGTGAAGTCGCTCGGAGCGTAGCCCGAGGCTGGATGGACATAGGGGAGCGTCACGAGGGTGTTGGCAGACACCGTCAGCGTGTATCCGTCCGGCCGAGATTTCGCCACATGGCGCACCGCCAGCAGAGTCTCGGCACCGGGCATGTTGTCCACCACCACCGGTTGCGCCAGGCGCTTCGCCATCGCCTCGCCATAGACGCGCGCCACGGCGTCGCTGACGCTGCCCGGCGTGGTCGGGATCACGAAGCGAATCGGCTTCGTGGGAAAGTTGGCGGTTTGTGCCATGGTGCTGCGGACCATCGGCGCACCGGCGGCCAGTGCGGCGCCGGCCTGGATGAATGTACGTCGTTTCATGTCAATGTCTCCTTATATGGTGGCGCCAACTAGGCAAGCAGCTGCAGCACGGACGAGACCGCCTTGCCATCGCGCAGTCCGCCCACGGCCGCGATGAGTTCGTCGGGAGTGACGCGCGAGCGACCGAACGCCAGGCAGTCCGCGACCTTGTCGCGCAGTTGCGCGCCAGTCATGCGCTTCTCGGGGCTGCCGGACACCTCTTGTGTTGCGATGGCGAGGTGCTGCCCGTTGGCGAACTCCACATCGAAGGCGACCGGCACCATGCCGAGGAAGGGCAGCGAAGCGTCCGCCTCGATGGCGATGCGTTCCGCGGCGAAGTTGCCCACGTGTTCGTCGCCGATCGACGCTTCAGTGAAGTCACCGATGCGCACCGCGCCGCGATGCAAGCCCACGGCAACCGTGTAGGCGATGCTGAACTGCGCGTCGACAACCCCGGCCGTGCGGTGATCGAACTTCCGGCCCACCATGTTGACCGCCTGGCCGCTGACCGCAATGCGGATGTGCCTGACATCCGCGGGACGCACACCGCGCGCATGCAGTTGCAGCGCGAGGTCGATGGGTGCATGGGTGAAGCGGCATGCGGGATACGGCTTCAGGCTCAGATCCTCCGGCAACGCGCAGCGCTCGATGTCCGCGCGCAGCGCATCGAGATCGAACTGGCCGTCCTGGTAGAGGTTGATGAAGCCGGCCTTGCCCTCGAATACGTTGCGCGGCCCGTCGATGCCCGCTTGCGCCAGGGCGGCGGACATCACGACGTTCTTCACCATCTGAGCCGGCTGGAAGCGCTTCGCGAGGCTGCCGTCGATGATCGACTGCAGGCTGCCGGCTGTCTGTGTCAGCTGATGGCCGAGGGCGCTCACGGTCATCTCGGTGTTCCAGCGCCGCAGCCGCGCGATAGCGAGCACCGCGCCCATCGAGCCGCTGATCACGCTGTAGTTCCAGCCGCGGGAGCCTTTGGGCCCGCCCGCGCGACCGATGCGCATGGCGCCATCGATCCCGACAGCCAACGCGGTGAGGAACTCCCGGCCGTCACAGTCGGTCCGGCTTTCCTCGACATCGGCGATCAAGCCGGGCAGCACCAGCCCGTTGGCGTGCAACGGCACCTTGTCGTCCGTGTCGTCGTAGTCCAGCGCGTGCATGCTGACCGCGTTGAGGAAGGCGGCGAACGGCGCACTCGCGCGGCCGAAGCCGCCCCAGACCGAACATTCGCCCGAGCCCCAGCGCGCCAGTGCGCCGCGTGCCTCGGCGAGCCCGGGGGCGTGCAGCCCCGCCAGAGCGCAGGCGAGGCTGTCGATGAGTCCGTCGACGGTCGCATCGATGGTTTCGGCGCGGAGCGCGCGAAAGTCACGGCTGGTTGCATTCGAGGCGAGCAGGTAGGCGATGTCCATAGGCAATGTGAGTCGGATTCAAGTGTCCGTAGTCTGGTGCGAGCAGCAGTTCATCGTCCAGTCGCGATTGATCGCCACGAGCGTAAGAGAACCTTACGAGCGCCGGGCGGGCGGGCTCCCCCGCCGATGACCTTGGGAAGGTTAGGCGCGCTTACGCTGGTCAAACAAAATCCGACTCGACATGTCACTGATCGCCTTTGACACTGCGGGAACTGCACGTGGCCCCGAACCGAGACTCACCCATGACACAACAGACAGACCTTTCCCGAGACTTTGCCGCCTTCATCGAGAACGCTCGCTACGCTGATCTGCCGCCCGAGGCCATCGAAGGCGCGAAGAAGAGCATCCTTGACACCCTCGGCGTCATCCTCGCGGCGACCGGCGTGGAGCCTGCCGTGCGCGGGGTCAATGCGCTGGTGCGCGAAGCCGGTGGCGCGCAGGAAAGCACGCTGCTGGGCTTCGGCGGCCGTGCGCCCGCCTTGTGGGCGGCCTTCCACAACGGCGCCATGGCGCACTGCCTCGACTTCGACGACCACGCACCGGAAGGTCATCATCCCAGCAGCTCGATCGTGCCCGCAGCCTTCGCGCTGGCCGAGCGCGCAGGCGGCGTTTCGGGCCGCGACCTGATCGCCGCGGTCGCCGCCGGCCAGGACATGTTCCTGCGCATCCGCCGCAATGTCGCGAACCGGCAGGACTGGCACCTGACGACGGTGATCGGCGTCTATTCGGCCGCCGCCAGCGCGGCCCACGTACTCAAGCTCGACAGGGAGCAGATCGTCAATGCCTTCGGCATCGCCGGCATGCAGTGCTGCGGCACGATGGAACTGGCCTACGGCGTGGGCAGCGACCTGCGCGGCATGTACGCCGGCTTCACGACCAAGGGCGCGGTACTCGCGGCGCTGATGGCACAGAAGGGCGTGAGCGGCGTCAAGAGCATGTTCGAGGGCAAGGCGGGCCTCTTCAACGTGTACTTCCGCGGCGAGTACGACCGGCAAAAGATGCTGCAGGACCTGGGCGAGAAATACGACGGGGGCTCCATCCTCTACAAGCCCTGGCCTTCGTGCGGTGCCTCGCACGGCTTCATCCACGCGACGATCTCGCTGATGAAGGAGCACAAGCTCACCATCGATCACATCGAGCAGATTCGCGTCAACGTCGGCGACTTCCAGAAGCAGCTGTGCGAACCCATCGAAAACCGTCGGCGTCCGGCGACCCCCGCGGACGCGAAGTTCAGCATTCCGTTCTGCGTCGCCGTCGCGGCCACCAAGGGACAGGTGAAGGTGTCGGATTTCTTCGGCGATTCGCTGAGGGATCCGCAGGTGCTCGCAGCCGCGCAGAAGGTCGTCCCTGTGGTGGACGACAGCTTCGACTGGAAGACGAAGCTGCCCAAGGGCCGCCTCGACATCATCACGCGCGACGGTCGCACGCTCTCGCGCGTGGGCGACAACGTCCCCGGCGACGTCGAGTGCCCCATGAGCTGGGAATACCTCTACGACAAGTTCCGCGACAGCGCTGCGCTCGCGGCCTCCGCGCCTTCGACGGAGGGCATCCGCAAGGCACAGGAGATGTTGCGGCACCTCGAGGCGCTCGACGACGCCACCGAAGTGCTGCGCATGCTGGCCTGAGCATGGACGCGACAACGCAACGCATCGCGCGGTACATCGCGGCGGCCGAATTCGATCGCCTGCCGGGCGAGGCTGTTCACGAGTGTCGCCGCCGCATCATCGACAGCGTGGCGTGTGCGGCCGCGGCTTATCGCGAACCGTTCTGCGCCAGCATCCGTGCTTTCTCCGGACGCTACGGCGGCGTGCCCGGCGCGCGCATCTGGGGCACCGGCGAACGCACGTCCATCGAGATGGCGGCCTTCGCGAACGGCGCCATGCTGCGGTACCTGGATTACAGCGACACCTGGCTGGGCAGGAGCAACGGACATCCGAGCGACATGATCGGCGCGCTGGTCGCGCTCGCCGAAGCCTTTGACCGGAGCGGCCGCGACCTCGTCGTCGCGATCGTCGTGGCGTACGAGGTGTACTGCGGCCTTTGCGACAGCGTTGCGCTCGCGGCGCGTGGCATCGACCAGGGGACGTGCGCGGCCGTCGGAGCCGCAGCGGGCTCCGCACGACTGCTGGGACTTGGCGAAGCGCAGGCCGGCGAGGCGGTGTCGCTCGCGCTGTCCTCCAACCTTCAGCTCTACAACGTACGCGCGGGCGACCTTTCCGATTGGAAAGGCTGCGCCGGGCCCAATGGCGCTCGCAACGGCGTCTTCGCGGCGCTCCTCGCGCGCGACGGCGTGACCGGACCGAGCGCGGCCGTCGAGGGGCGGGGCGGCTTGTGGCAGGTCGTCGGCGACTTCAACTGGCAAGTAGACGCGCGCGACATGCCTCTCATCGTGGCCACGCACCTGAAGCTCCATCCGGTGTGCTATCACGGCCAGGCGGCCATCGATGCGGCGCTGGCCCTTCGTGGCAAGGTCAGCATCGAGGACATCACGGCGATCGAGGTCGAGACCTATGAAGCGGCGTTTCTTGCCATGGGCGGCGACACCACTCGCTGGCGGCCCACCAACCGAGAAACCGCTGACCACAGCATGCCCTACACGATCGCGGTGGCACTGCTCCACGGCCGGTTGACGTCCGCCGACTACGACCAGGACCGGCTGGGCGACCCACAGGCCAGGCGCATCATGGACCTCGTTCGCGTCCGCAGCTCGGAGGAACTCACCAAGGTCTTCCCGGATCACGCGCAGACGCGCATCACGGTGCGTGCGAAGGACGGCAGCGAGCACACCCACCTGCAATCCGATCCCAAGGGCAATGTCGGCAATCCGCTCACCGACGCGGAACTGGAGCGCAAGTTCATCGAGCTCTACGGTTCATGGGCTGATGCGCCGGCCGCTCGACGGACGCTGGACAAGCTCTGGTCGGTCGACCGGCTCGACAGTGTCACGAATCTCGTGGATGCACTGTGCGATCCCGCTGCGCCTGCGGACCCATTGGCGACTACAAGAATGGAGACATATCGTGAACCGACGTGAACTTCTGCAAGGCCTTTCCGCCCTGGGATCAGGTGCAGCCTTTCTGCCGGCGAGGGCGCTGGAGAGCTACCCGACCAAGCCGATCCGCGTCATCTGTGGCAGCGCCGCCGGCGCGCTGCTGGACGTCGCCACGCGCCTCTATTCCGAGCCCATGTCGCGCTACCTGGGCCAGCCCCTGGTGGTGGACAACGTCGCCGGCGCGAGCTCGCTCATCGCAGCGCGCATGGCGGCCAAGGCGGAGCCGGACGGCTACACCCTGCTCACGGCCGCCAACACCATCGTCACGATTCCGCACCTCTCGCCGAAAGCGGGCTACGGCATGCGCGACTTCAGTGCCATCGGGGAAATGGCGCGAGCACCTTCTCTCATGGTCACGAGCAGCGAGTCGAAGTTCAGGACGGTGGCCGATCTCGTGAACGAAGCGAAGAAGACGCCTGGGGGGCTGGACTATGGCTCGGGCGGGCAAGGCACCACCTCGCATCTACCGGCCGAACTCTTCATTCGTGAAGCCGGCGTGAAGATCAACCATGTGCCCTTCAAGGGCGTGGCGCCTGCCGTTCCGGATCTCGTGGCCAACCGGGTTGCATTCATGATGGTCACGCCCACTTCGGTGTCGGGCCTCGTCAAGTCCGGGCAACTGCGTGTGCTCGCGATCAGCTCCGAGGCTCGCTCGCCCAAGTTCCCGGACGTGCCGACCTTCAGGGAGTTGGGCTACGGCGGCGCGACCTTCGAGATCTGGGTGGGCATTCTGGCGCCCGCGCACATGCCCGAGGCCATTCGAGCGCGGTTGGGCCAGGCGATGGAGGCGGCGCGTGCCGATCCTCGCATGGCGCAGAAGCTCGAAGAGATGGGCGAGTCCATGTCCAACGTTCGCACGCCGGAGCAGTTCGAGTCCACGCTGCGCACGGAAGAGACCAAGTACGCCAAGCTGATCAAGGAGGCGCACATCGTCGCGGAGTGACGAACTCCCTGCGGCGCGCGTCGCTGCGCAGCTCGTTTCCTGAAGCCCCGGGCCCCAAGGCGCCGGGGCTTTTTCATTGGCGCCGCCTTTCGGCTGAGCGTTAGCGAAACTTACCGTTGGCGGAAATATAAGCAACTCGACTTTTGCTTGTCCCAAACCGAAACTTGCACGCACTGCACGAGGAACCGAACGAAAGCCATCCAATGCCAAGCAGCCAGCCAGAGACCCTGCCACTCGAAGGCGTCAAAGTCATCGAACTCTCGCATCTCATCGCGGGACCCTACTGCGGCCAGCTTCTTGCAGAGGAAGGCGCGACCGTGATCAAGGTCGAGCCTCCGGAAGGGGAACTGACCCGTCATCGCGAGCCGATGCGGCACTCGAATGAAGGCACGATCTCCGGCTACTTCGGCGCGCTCAACCGCGGCAAGAAGAGCGTCGCCATCGACCTCAAGAACGCTGAAGGCCTGAAGACCCTGCACCGTCTTCTCGAGTCGGCCAACGTCGTGTTGACGAACATGCGCGGCGGTGCCCTCAAGCGCCTCGGGCTGTTTCCCGACGAACTCCTGAAGCGCTACCCACACCTCGTCATCGCATGCATCTCGGGCTTCGGCCTCAAGAATGCCGGCAGGTTCACCGAGCGCGCCGGCCTGGCCATGGTGGCCGAGGCGATGTCCGGCACCACGAGCCTGACCCGCGACCACGAAGGCGACCCCGTCTGGTGCGGCTTCGCAATGGGTGACATCCTCGCCGGCATGACCGCGCACGCGGCGATCCTGCTGGCCCTGCGCAACCAGGAACGTAGCGGCCGGGGTCGCGTTCTCGACCTGAGCATGGTCGAGTGCTCGCTGCCGATGGTGAGCGTCGCGCTGGCCCGCGAGCAATCGGCCAGCGAGGAATTGCGCGCCTTCGCCGGCTCCAACAACTTCCACGGCGTGCCTTATGGCGCGTTTCGTGCGGCCGACGGGCACGTGAACATCGGCGTGAATCGCGACGACTTCTGGAAGCGCCTGTGCCAGGCGATGGGCCGGCCCGAACTCGGCACCGACCCGCGCTACGAGGCCTACGTCGAGCGCGCCAAGCGGCAGCGCGAAGTGCACGAGATCACCCAGGCGTTCACGAGCGCACACACGCGCGACGAGATCGTCGAAAAGCTCAATGCGGTCGACGTGCCGGTCGCGAGCATCCTGAACATGTCCGAGCTCACGCAGGACGAGTACATGCGCATGCGCGGCTCGTTCCGCACCGTGCAGGACGGCATCGGCGGGACCATGTCCCTGCCCATCGATCCCACCCGCTTCGAGCCCGCCCCAGGCAGCGATCGCGTACCCCTGCTCGGAGAGCACCGCAACGACGTGCTTGCCGGCGAACTCGGCCTCGGCCCCGAAGACATCGCACGCCTGGAGCAGGCCGGTGCCTTCGGCCCCGCTGGCACCTCCCAAGAAACATCGCGTGAATTCGCGCTCCAGTGAAACCAAGGAAATCAACATGCCCGACCTCTCCACCACCCAGGAACACGACACCTCCAACAGAGTCACGCCCGAGGAAGTCCTGCAGGCCACGCAGGCCGTGACGCGCAACTTCGGCGACGAATACTTCGGCAAGCTCGACAAGGAGGAGGGCTACCCGCATGACTACATCAAGGCGCTGATGGACGCCAAGCTGCACACGGTGATGATCCCGGAGGAGTACGGCGGCATGGGCCTGGGCCTGCGCGAAGCCTGCGTCATCGTGGAGGAGATGCACCGCTCGGGCGGCGTGGGCTCGATGATCCACGGCCAGATGTTCATGATGGGCATCCTCGCGCGCCACGGCACCCACGAGCAGAAGCGCAAGATCCTCGAGGAAGTCTGTGCCGGCCGCGTGCGCCTGCAGTCCTTCTCGCTGACCGAACCGGACGCCGGTACAGATACCGCCAAGCTCAAGACGAAGGCCGTCAAGGACGGCAACGAGTGGGTCATCACCGGTCAAAAGCTCTGGACCTCCCGCTTTGACTACACCGATGCGTTCATGGTGTTCGCACGCACCAGCGCTCCGAAGGACCCGGCCAAGCCGCACCAGGGCATCTCGGCGTTCCTTGTCGACAAGCGTCAGGTCGATCCGAAGCAGTACACCAGCCGGAAGATTGACGTGATGTTCAACCATCACACCTTCGAGGTCTTCTACGACGGCATGCGAGTGCCGGAGTCTTCGCTCATTGGCGAGGAAGGCAAGGGCTTCAAGTACCTGCTGGATGGCCTGAACGCCGAGCGCATCATCATCGCGTCCGAGGCCATCGGCGACGGCCGCTGGTTCGTCGAGAAGGCGGTCAGCTACGCCAAGGAGCGCGTGCTGTTCGGCAAGCCGATCGGTGCCAACCAGGGCGTGCAGTTTCCGATCGCGCTCGGCTACGCGCACCTGGAGGCGGCCGACGCGCTGCGCTGGAAGGCGGCCGGGAAGTTCGATCGCCATGAGCCCTGCGGCGGTGACGCCAACATCGCCAAGATGCTCGCGTCGAATGCCTCCTGGGAACTCGCCAACGTCTGCATGCAGACGCACGGCGGCTTCGGCCTGGCGCGTGAATATCACATCGAGCGAAGGTTCCGCGACACGCGCGTGTTCCAGATCGCGCCGATCTCGCCGAACATGGTCCTGAACTACGTCAGCCAGCACGTGCTGGGCCTGCCGCGTTCGTACTGAGCGAGGCGGAAGATGAAGGAAGGTCTCTACTTCGAGGAGTACACGCCGGACTGGCGCCACACGTCCGAGGCGGTCGCCGTCACGGAGGATGGAATCTCTCAGTTCGTCGAGTTGCATCGCTTCCACACGCCGACCTTCACGGACCGCGCGTACGTCGAGTCGTCCAGGGAGTATGGCGCGCGCATGTCCCCCGGCCTGCACGTGCTCTGCCTGGCCGAAGGCGCCGTCCTGAAGGCGGGCCTGACGAGTCGCCGGGGGATCTTCCTGATGGAACTGACGCCGAAATTCGTGAAGCCGGTGTTCGCGGGCGACACGATCACGGTGCACGTGCGCCTGAAGTCCAAGCGCGTGACATCGAAGCCGGATCGCGGCGTGGTCGTGACCGCGCACGAGGTCGTCAACGACAAGGGCGAGACGGTCATGACCTACGACTCGACGCGGATGATCCGGACGCGCTCGTACGTCGAGACGGCCACGAATTGAACGAAACACGAGGAAAGACACCGTGCAATCCACATTGCCGCAACCGGTCGCGAACGCCGATTCGCTGCCGTACTGGAACGCTGCGCGCGAGCGGCGGCTCGTCATCCGCAAGTGCAAGGCTTGCGGCGAGCTTCACTTCATGCCCCGCCACCTGTGTCCAGCCTGCTGGTCGGACCAGCTCGAATGGATCGATGCGAAGGGGACCGGGCATGTGCACAGCTTCAGCCTGATCCACCGTGCGTCCGACCCGGCATTCGCTTCGCGCGTGCCCTACGTCGTGGCGCTCGTCGAACTCGACGAAGGGCCGCGCATGATGGCCAACATCATCGGCAAGGACTCGATGTCCACGGCGATCGGCGATCCGGTCAAGGTCACTTTCGAGGACCGGGGCGGTGGTGCCCTGATCCCCCAGTTCGAGCGCGCCGTTGCACAAGGGGACATGGCATGAAGACGCCAACCTCCCTCAGGAACAAGGTCGCGATCGTCGGCGTCGGCGAATCGGAGATCGGCCGCGTGCCCCACATGTCCGGGCTGGGCCTCAACGCACAGGCGGCCAAGCGGGCGCTCGATGACGCGGGGCTCAAGGTCTCCGACATCGACGGGCTGCTGACGGCCTATTCGTTCACCGAGCCCTACTTCATGCTCGGATCGGTGCTGTGCGAATACCTCGGCCTCAAGCCCCATTTCAACGCTTCCATGGTCGTGGGCGGCGGCAGCCCCGCCATCATGCTAAAGCACGCTGCAGAAGCCATCGCGGCCGGGCAGGCCGAAACCATCCTCGTCTGCGCAGGCGAGAACCGCGCGACGGGGCAATCGCGCGACGCGGCCATCAGCACGCTGCTCGCGGTGGGACATCCGTACTTCGAACAGCCGTACGGCGGCTCGATTCCGGGCTACTACGCCATGATTGCGCAGCGTCACATGCATGTGTACGGCACCACGCGCGAGCAACTCGCGCATGTGGCGGTGCAGACGCGCAAGCATGCGCTGCTGCATCCCAATGCCCACATGAAGAAGGGCATGACGCTGGATGACGTGCTGGGAGCCAAGCCCATCGCCGATCCGCTGGGCATGCTCGACTGCTGCCTCATTTCCGATGCGGGAGGCGCATTCATCGTCACCTCCGCTGAGCGGGCGCGAGATCTCAGGTGCAAGCCCGTGTACCTGCAAGGCATCGGCGAATACCACACGCACGAGCACCTGATGTGCGCGCCGAGCCTCACCGAATTCGGTGCCACCGAGTCCGGTCGCATCGCCTACGAGATGGCTGGCCTGGGCCCGCGCGACATCGATCTCGCCGAGTTGTATGACTGCTTCACGATCGTGCCGATCATCGAGCTCGAAGAGCTCGGCTTCGTGAAGCCGGGCGAGGGCGGCGCCTTCTTCGCCGAAGGCCACGCAAGTATCGGCGGCAGGCTGCCCGTCAACACCCACGGCGGGATGCTGTCCCACGCCCACGCGGGTGCGGCCGGCGGCCTGTTCGGCATGGTCGAAGCGGTGCGCCAACTCCGCGGCGGCCTCGGCGAACGCCAGGTGAATGGGGCCGAGGTCGCTCTCGTCCACAACGAAGGCGGGATCCTGTCCTCGCACTGCACCGTGATCCTCGCCAACGACAGGGGCTAGAACGCCCCGCGCTTTCACCACATTCAAAGGACCGTCATGACCATCGCTTCCGCACCGCGCGGCAAATACTTCGAAGACTTCGAAGTCGGACAGGAGTTCATCAGTCCGGCACGCACCATCACCCTCACGGACATCGTGAACTTTGCGTGCCTGTCCGGTGACTTCAATGAAGTCCATACGAACTTCGAATATTGCAAGACCACGCCATTCGGCGAACCCATTGCGCACGGCCCGCTGGTCTATGCCGTCATGGCTGGCCTGCAATACGCGAGCGGCATCAACGACGGCACGCTGATCGCGCTGTTGCAGAACGACCAGTGGCGAATGCTGGTGCCGGTCAAGCACGGCGACACCATCCGGGCGCGGGTGCGAGTGCTCGAAAAGAAAGAGACGAGCAAGCCCGACCGTGGCGTGGTCGTGGTCCAGCGGGAGGTCGTCAAGCAGGACGGCGTCGTCGCGCAGGAGATGCGGACAACCTTCCTCTACCGTCGTCGCCCCAAGGATTGAGCCGTGTCTTGCGCCAGACCTGATCTTCCCCTGCACGGATTGCCGGTGCGAACTGCCCCTGCGCTGGACCTGCTCGCAGGCGTGAAGGTTCTCGATCTCACCTCATCCATCGCCGGGCCCTATGCGGGTCAGTTGCTGGCCGACATGGGCGCCACGGTCGTGAAGGTTGAGAAGCCCGGCGGCGGCGACGATGCGCGCGCCTGGGGTCCTCCGTTCCTGCACGGCGAGTCGCTGTGGTTCATGAGCGTCAATCGCGGCAAGCAGAGCCTGACGCTCGACATCGCCGCACCGCAAGGACAGGAAGTGCTCAGGCAACTGGTGGCGCAGTGCGACGTGATCCTTCTGAACCTCGTGGCGCGCGCGCAGCGCAAGCTCGGCCTGGATGCCGCGTCGCTGCGTCCCCTGAACCCGCGTCTGATCCACGTGTCCGTGAGTGGATTCGGTCTGCAGGGCAGCCGCGCCGATCTCCCGTGCTACGACCTGATCGCGGAGGGCTACTCGGGCGTGATGGACCTCACCGGCGAGCCGGAGAACGGCCCGCAGAAGGTGGGCACGCCGGCGGCCGACCTGCTGGCGGGAAGCGATGCCGCGATGGCGGTCCTCGCCGCGCTGCTTCGGCGCGAACGCGAGGGCAAGGGCTGCGATATCGACATCTCGATGGTGGAGAGCATGTCGCGCTTCATGACGCCCAAGCTGATGCCCTACCTGGGCTCCGGCGATCTGGCGCGCCGCGCAGGCGGGCGCGACAGCGTCATCGCGATCTACCAGGTCTTCGAGACCGCCGACGCGCCGATGACCCTGGGGCTGGGCAACGATGCGATCTGGAAGCGCTTCTGGGAGGCCGTGGGCCAGCCTGAGGTCGGGGCCTCTCCCGCGTTCGCCAGCAATGCGGAACGCCGCGTGAAGCGCGACGACATCGTGAAGCGCATTGGCGAAATTCTGCGGACGCAGCCGCGCGCGTATTGGCTGGCGCTGCTGGCCAAGGCGCGTGTACCTGCAGGTCCGATCCAGCGAGTCGACGAAGTCGCCCGGGACCGGGCGCTGCACGAGTCCGGCTTCATCTATCGCACCGAGGGGCCCGACGGAGACATTCCCCAAGTGGGCCTGGGCATTCGCTTCGACGGCCGCACCGAAGGTACCGGGGCACCGCCGCCCAAGTTGGGGGCGCATACCGATCAGATCCTTGGCGCCTGGCTCCAATGCGATGCCGAGCGACTCGGCCAACTCCGTACCCAACAGATCATTTGAGAGGACGACACCATGCAGTTCGAGGAAATAACCTACCGTGAGGAAGGCCCCATCGGCATCATCACGATGAACCGTCCGGACGACGGAAACATGTTCACCGAACGGATGTGCCACGAGATCCGTGACTGCATCAACGAGATCCGGCGCGAGACCCGCACCCGCGTGATCGTCCTCACCGGGGCCGGCGACAAGTTCTTCTGTACCGGTGGACGCAAGGACGGCATGGAGGCCACGACCCTCTACGCGGGCACATTGCCCACGCTCGAGATGTACGAGTCGATCGATCGGCTTCAGAAGCCCGTGATCGCGATGGTCAACGGCTTCGCGGTCGGCGGCGGCAACGTGCTGCACGTGGTGTGCGACATCACCGTCGCCAAGGAAAGCGCAGTCTTCCGCCAGGTCGGCCCGATGGTGGGCAGCTTCGACGGCGGCTATGGCACCTGGTACCTCGAAGATCTGATCGGCAAGAAGCGCGCGAAGGAGATGTGGTATCGCAACCCCAAGCTTTCGGCGCGCGAGGCGCTGGACTGGGGTCTGGTGAACCACGTCGTGCCGGACGATCAATTGTGGGACTTCACGCGCAAGATCGCGCTCGAGATCTCCGAGCGCGGCGCCTTCGCGCTGGCATCGATCAAGGCGTCCTTCAACGCCCGCCACGGCGGTGTGAGCGGCCTGTCGCGCATGGCGCACGACCTGCTGCTGCGCGGCTACCTGGAGACCAAGGAGTCCAAGGAATTGGGCGCTTCGTTCGCCGAGCGCCGCAAGCCCGACAGCGAAAGATTCGGGCACTGACACAGCGCGCAGATGGGGACCGTCATGTCACACCTGTTGACCTTGCATGACCCGGCTCGGGCCCGCGAGAACTATCTTTCCGGCGTCTGGCGGACGGACACGCTCTACTCGCTGGCTCTGCGGCATGCGACCGAGCGCGGCAACGCCTGCGCGATCCGCGACAGTGCAAGGCGATTGAGCTGGAGTGCGCTGGTGGCCTGGGTGGATGCGGTGGCCGCGGACCTGCACGGTGCGGGCTTGCGCCGTGGAGACCGGGTCTCCGTCTGGCTGCCCAACCGGCTGGAGAACGTCGTGGTGTTCCTCGCCTGCTCGCGCAACGGTTATGTGTGCAACCCGTCGCTGCACCAGAACTACACCGTGGGGGAAATCGTCACGCTGCTGTCGCGCATCGAATGCCGCGCGCTGTTTGCGCAGCCGGGCTGGGGAGCGGACGCCGCGGCCGCCGACATCTTCGCGCGGGCCCGGGAGCTGGGTCACATGAAGCGCGTCTATGCGCTGCCGGCATTGCGTACGCCCGAGGTGCAGATGCCTGCCTCGGCGCATCCGATGCCGATGCCCGCGGCGACCCATCAATCGGCCGGCCATGCGTACAGCACGCATGCGGACCAGATCGTCTATCTCGCCTTCACAAGCGGTACGACCGGCGCACCGAAGGGCGTGATGCACAGCGACAACACGCTTCTGGCCAACGGCCGCTCGATGGTGGCGGACTGGGCGCTCCATGAAAAGACCATCCTGCTCACCTTGAGTCCGATGAGCCATCACATCGGGACGGTGGCGCTGGAGCAGGTGCTGGTCGCGGGATGCGAACTCGTCATGCATGACGCCTCGGCCGGTGTGGCGCCGTACGACTGGATCGAAGAGACCGGAGCCACCTACGTGATGGGCGTGCCTACCCATGCGATGGATGTGCTCGCCGAGGCGAAGAAGCGGGGCGCCACGCGCCTTGGCGCGGTCCAGGTCTTCTACATGGCGGGCGCGCCGATTCCCACCGAGACTGCGCGCGAGTTGCTGTCGCTGGGCGCCAAGCCGCAGAACGTCTACGGCATGACGGAGTGCGGTTCGCACCAGTACACGAAGCCAGCCGACGCGGTGGAGGTGATCACGGGCACCTGCGGCAAGGCCTGTGTCGGCTACGAGATCCGCCTCTGGAATCCGGAGAACCCGGACATCGAAGTGGCCGCCGGCGAGGTGGGAGAAATCGCGGGCCGCGGTGGCCTGCTGATGCTCGGCTACTTCAACAACCAGAGCGCGACCGAATCGTCCTTCAACAGCAGCGGCTGGTTCCTCAGTGGGGACCTCGGCCGTCTGGACGAGCACGGGAACCTCGAGATCGTCGGTCGCAAGAAGGATCTCATCATCCGGGGCGGGCACAACATCCATCCCGCGCACATCGAGGAATACGCCCATCGCCATCCGGGAGTGAAGAAGGCCGCCGCGTTTGGCGTGGCCGACGAACGCTTGGGCGAGAAGGTGTGCCTGGCCGTCATTGCCCACGACAGCGCGCCGGGGGCCGACGAAATCCTGGAGCACCTCGCGCGCGAGGGGCTCTCCAGATTCGACATGCCCGAATACCTCGTGGTCGTGGAGGAGTTCCCGCTGACAGCCAGCGGCAAGATCCTCAAGCGCGAGCTTGTGCAGTGGGTCGCCAGCGGCCGTCTCCAACCCGAGCCCGTGCGCTACCGCGCGCCGGCGACCGCCAAACAATGATCGAACTTGCCCACGACGAGGAATTCGCCGTCCTCACCATCCGGCGGCCGCAGGCGCTCAATGCGCTCAGCTTCGAGTTGATCGGCCGGATCGGCGAATGCATCAAGCAAGCCGGTCGGACGAAAGCGCGTGCGCTGATCGTCACGGGCGAAGGCGAGAAGGCCTTCTGTGCCGGCGCCGACATCAAGGAACTGCAGCGGCGCGACCTGTCGGCACAACGCGAAGGCGCGGAGCTCGGCCAGTGCGTGTTCGCGCTCCTCGATCGACTCCCCATTCCTTCGATCGCATTGGTCAATGGCTTCGCCTTCGGCGGCGGCTGCGAACTGGCCCTGGCTTGCACGCTGCGCATCGCCATGCCCAACGCCAGGTTCGGCCTGCCGGAAGTGAAGCTGGGCCTGATTCCGGGTTACGGCGGGACGCAGCGGCTGCCGCGCCTGGTGGGGCAGGGCCGCGCGCTGGAGATGGTGATGACGGGCCGCACCGTCAATGCCGAGGAGGCCCTGGCCATCGGGCTGGTCAACCGCATCGTGCAGGCACCCGGCCTGGCCGCCGCCAAGGCGTATGCGCGCGAATTCAGCGGCCACGGCCTGCGGGCGCTGCAGTTCGCCCGCGAGGCGGTACAGCGTGCGATGGACGTGCCGCTGCACGAAGGCTTGCGTGTCGAAGCAGACCTCTCCACCCTGGCATATCGCACGCGTGATGCCGAGGAAGGGATGCAGGCCTTCGTCGAAAAAAGGAAGGCGGAGTTTCGCGATGAGTGAACGTGAATGCATTGTGGTCACCGGTGCGAGCCGCGGGATTGGCGCGTCCATCGCGCTGGCGCTGGCCGAGCAGGGTCGCCACGTGGCCTGCCTCTCGCGCTCGGGCACGCTGCCGGTTCGAGGCGCAGCACCGGCCGAAGTGGTCGAGCGCTGGATTTCCGCGCGTGCCGACGTGACCAACCCGGTGGCGCTCGCCGGAGCCTTCCGGAAGCTCGCGAATGAAGGCTGGCGCATCAAGGGTCTGGTGAACAACGCGGGCGTGCACATCGATGCGTCGTCGGCCGAGATGAGCCTGCAACAGTGGCAACAGGTGATGGACACCAACGCGACCTCGGTGGTCTCCGCGTGTCAGGCAGCCTATCCGCATCTGGTCGCCGCGGGCGGCGGGATGATCGTCAACATCGGGTCCTTCTTCGACAAGCTGGGCGTGAAGCGCAACCTCGCCTACTGCGCGAGCAAGGCCGCGGTGGGCGCCATCACGCGCTGCCTGGCCGTGGAGTGGGCCGGCAAGGGCATCCGCGTGGTGGACGTGGCCCCCGGCTACATCGTCACCGACCTGAACGCGGATGCGATGGCCGCGGGCGGGCCGCTGCGCGCCTACCTCGACAAGCGCATCCCCGGGCGCGAGCCCGGAACCGCCGCCGATGTCGGTGCGCTGGTCGCCTCCCTCTTCACGCCCGCCGGTGGCTTCCTGACCGGGGAGACCATCTACATCGACGGCGGCCAGGGCATCGCCCATTGAAGCCATGAACATCCTCGAAAAACTGGACTTCCGCCTCGCCCTCGCCGACGAGGAGATGATGATGTTGGAGAGCGTGCAGACGCTGTGCCGCGAGCAAATCGCTCCGCGCGCCGAGCACTTCGACCGCACGGCCGAATTCCCCTGGGAGCACGTCCGGGCCATCAAGGAACTGGGGCTGAACGCCATGTTCATCCCCGAAGCCTATGGCGGCGCGCAGCTGTCTTACACCGCCTACCTCGCGTGCGTGCGCGAGATCAGCAAGGCGTGTGCGGCCACCGGCATCATCTGGGCCACCAACTACCACGGCATGAAGCCGCTGATCGACTGGGGTACCGAGGAACAGAAGCAGCGACTGCTGCCTCGCATTGCCCAGGGCGGACTCGGCGCACTGGCCATTACCGAGCCGGGCGCGGGGTCGGACGCGACCGGAATGCGAACGACCTTCCGCGAAGAGGGTGACGAGATCGTCATCAACGGAGGGAAGACCTTCATTACCAACGGCGATGTGGCGGACCTGTATCTGCTCTTCGGCAAGTGGGAAGGCATCGCTGGCGCCAAGGAGAGCATCTCGGTGTTGATCCTGGAGAAGGGCGCGCCGGGGCTGTCCGTGGTGCGCCTGGAGGACAAGATGGGCACGCGGGCTTCGAGCACGGCGACGCTGGCCTTCGACAACTGCCGCGTGCCGCGTGCCAACCTGATCGGCAGCCCTGGCGATGGCCTGAAGATCCTGTTCGCCTCGTTGAACAAGTCGCGTCCCAGCGTCGCGGCGCATGCGCTGGGCATCGCCCGCGGCGCCTTCGAGGACACCGTGGCCTACATCAACGAGCGCAAGCAATCGGGACGCAGGATTCTGGAGTTCCAGGGGATCCAGTTCATGTTGGCCGACCTGGCTTCCGAGCTGGTGCTGGTGGAAAACTGGCTGTGGCAGGTGGGCGGCTGGGTCGACGCGGGCGCCAGGGATTTCGGCATCGAGGCGTCGGTGCTCAAGATGCGGGCCAGCGACCTGGCCATGCGCGTGACCACCGACGCCGTGCAACTGCTCGGCGGCTACGGCTACTGCAAGGACTACCGCGTGGAACGCCTGATGCGCGACGCCAAGATCACCCAGATCTGGGAAGGGACCAACCAGGTCCACCGCCAACTGATCGGCCGCAGCTTTCTGCAGCGCTGACGCCATTCAAGGAGAAAGCATGAGCGAGATCAAGACCATCGGCATCGCCGGCGCCGGCACCATGGGCGCCGGCATCGCGATCGTCTGCGCGCGCGCGGGCTTCCGCACCCGCGTGTTCGACCTGAAGCAGGACGCGTTGGAGCGTGCACGGAGCCAGACCGAAGGCTTCCTGCGCAAGAGCGTGGAACGCGGCAAGCTCGCTGCGGAGAAGCTGCCGGAGATCATGGGCCAGTGGAGCGGAATGACCCGACTGGAAGACTTCGCCGACTGCGACCTGGTGATCGAAGCGGTGTTCGAGAGCCTGCCAGTCAAGCACGACCTGTTCGGCAGGCTGGACAAGATCTGCAAGCCGGAAGCCATCTTCGCGAGCAACACCTCCACCATCAGCATCACGGAGATCGCCGGTGGTTCCGGGCGGCCGGACCGCTTCGTCGGCATGCATTTCTGCCTGCCGGCGCAGTTGATGAAACTTGTGGAGATGTCGCCGGGCCTGGTCACCAGCGAGGAGACATTCGCCCGCGCCTGGGCCGCCTGCGAAGCGATGGGCCAGAAGCCGGTGAAGACGCAGGACACGCCCGGCTTCGTGCTGAACTACTTCCTGATCCCTTTCAACAACGACGCGATCCGCCTGGTGGAGCAGGGCGTGGCCGAGCCGGCGGACATCGACCTTGCGATCAAGACCGGCATGGGCTATGCGATGGGTCCCATGGAATTGCTGGACCTGATCGGCATGGACACGCAGAAGCTGCTATGCGAGGCGATGCACGGCATCACCAACGAGCCGCGCGCAGCCTGCCCGCCGTTGGTCAAACGCATGATCGCCGCGGGCTGGCTGGGAAGAAAGAGCGGCCGCGGCTTCCACAAGTATGCCGACAGCAAGATGTATGGAGCCTGAGACCATGACCACCTACCGCATCGTTCAATCGGGCGAAAGCCGCTCATTCCCGGCGGCCCATGCGTTCGTCGAGCAGGCGAACGCGCAGGGAGCCGCCCGCGTCTTCCTCGGCGAGGAGGCCGGTGTGGCCTTTGCGGCCGCAGGCGAACTGGCGGCTTGCCCTTTCGTGGCGATCGAGCTGGGCACTGAATGCCTGGGCGTCCATGCCGGCGAGAGCGGGGGGCGCGAAGACTCCAATGTCGTGGGCTTTGCGCGCTTCCGGCTGGGCCGGGCGGATCCGACGCCGCTGGTGGAGCTGGTACGCCAGCCGCACACGCGTGATTCGGCGATCGCCGCGGCGAGGGCTGCCTTCGAGGCGGCCGGCCTCAAGGTGGCCGTGTGCGGCGATTTCCCCGGACGGATCGTGGACCGCCTGATTCGTCCCTATCTCAACGCCGCGCTGCGTCGCCTGGACGAGAAGCTGGCGAGCGCCGAGGACATGGACAAGACCCTCTGTCTGGGCCTGGGCTATCCGGAGGGCCCCATCTCGCTCCTGGAGCGCACGGGACTGGCGCAGCACCACGACGTGACGCTGGCCCTGCATCAGGCGTTGGGCCAGGAACCGTATGCACCGGCTCGCCGCGCGCAGGTGGCCAAGGCGCGCGAACACAACGCCTGATTCGACGAAACGGAAAACGATATGTCCTTGAGGATCCTCGTGGCTGTGAAGCGCGTCATCGACGCCAACGTGAAGGCGCAGGTGAAGTCCGACGGCACGGGCGTTGAAATCGCCAACGTGAAGATGAGCATGAACCCCTTCGACGAGATTGCCGTCGAGGAGGCCGTTCGGCTGAAGGAAAAGGGCGTCGCCACCGAGGTGATCGCCGTCTCCTGCGGCGAAGCCAGGTGCCAGGAGACCCTGCGCACCGCCATGGCCATCGGTGCCGACCGCGGCATCCTGGTGGAGACCACCGAGGAGCTGCAGCCCCTGGCGGTGGCCAAGCTGCTCAAGGCGCTGATCGACAAGGAGCAGCCGCAGCTGGTCATCCTGGGCAAGCAGGCCATCGACGACGATGCCAACCAGACCGGGCAGATGCTCGCGGCGCTGGCCGACCTGCCGCAGGCCACCTTCGCCAGCAAGGTCGAAGTCTCGGGCGGCAAGGTCAGCGTGACCCGCGAGGTCGACGGCGGCCTCGAGACCCTCTCGCTTTCTCTTCCCGCAGTCATCACGACCGACCTGCGCCTGAACGAGCCGCGCTACGTGACGCTGCCCAACATCATGAAGGCCAAGAAGAAGCAGCTCGACACCGTCAAGCCCGAGGAGCTGGGCGTGGACGTGAAGCCGAGGCTGAAGACGCTGAAGGTCAGCGAGCCGCCGAAGCGCGGCGCCGGCATCAAGGTGCCCGACGTGGCCGCGCTGGCGGACAAGCTCAGGAACGAAGCCAAGGTGATCTGAGGCAAGGAAGAAGGAAGACTGACATGACCGTACTTGTTGTTGCCGAACACGACCACGCCACGCTCAAGCCGGCGACCCTGAACACCGTGACCGCAGGGATTGCCTGCGCCAGCGGCGATGTGCACGTGCTGGTGGCTGGAGCCAACGCCGCCGAAGCAGGCAAGGCCGCAGCGCAAGTGGCAGGCGTGGCCAAGGTGATCGTGGCCGACAGCCCGAGCCTGGCGGACAAGCTCGCGGAGAACGTCGCGGCCCAAGTCCTGGCCGTATGCGGAGGAGGGGCCGGGAACTACAGCCACATCCTGTTCCCGGCCACGGCCGGCGGCAAGAACGTGGCGCCCCGTGTGGCCGCCAGGCTGGACGTGGCGCAGATCAGCGACATCACCAAGGTCGACAGCCCCGACATCTTCGAGCGTCCGATCTACGCGGGCAACGCGATTGCCACCGTGCAGAGCACGGATGCGATCAAGGTGATCACCGTGCGTACGACCGGCTTCGACGCGGCGGCAGCGACCGGCGGCAGCGCGGCGGTGGAAAGCGCCGAAGGCGTGGCCGACAGCGGCAAGTCGAGTCTCGTGGGCCGCGAAGTGACCAAGAGCGAACGCCCCGAACTGACCGCAGCCAAGATCATCGTCTCGGGCGGCCGGGCGCTGGGCAGCGCCGAGACGTTCACCGAGGTGATGGCGCCTCTCGCGGACAAGCTCAATGCGGGCCTGGGCGCCAGCCGCGCGGCAGTGGACGCGGGCTATGCGCCGAACGACTGGCAAGTGGGCCAGACCGGCAAGATCGTGGCGCCGCAGCTCTACATCGCCGCGGGCATCTCCGGCGCGATCCAGCATCTGGCGGGCATGAAGGACTCGAAGGTGATCGTGGCGATCAACAAGGACGAGGAAGCGCCGATCTTCTCGGTGGCCGACTACGGCCTCGTGGCCGACCTGTTCACGGCCGTACCGGAACTCGTCAAGGCGCTCTAGCCATGGCGATGCTTCGCGAATGCCTGCACGCCTTGCGCGTCCGGCAGGGCAGCGACACGCCTCCGCCACTCGGCACCAGCCGGCGCCGATGCCTGCCAATACCCCTGACCGGAAGAGCAATGAACGCGTACTTTCCCCTCCCCGGCACGCCGGCCCCGATGCACACATGGACCGTCGACGGTGGTCTGCGTCTTGCCGGCGATTCGTGGGGGCATCCGCAAGCGCCTCTCGTGATGCTGCTGCATGGGCTGGGGCAGACGCGGCATGCGTGGCGCGCGACCGGAAGAATGCTGGGCTCCGCGGGCTACCACGCGGTCGCGTTCGATGCGCGCGGCCACGGCGATTCGGACTGGGCCGCCGACGGCGACTACTCGCGGGATGCCATGGTTCGCGATGTGCAGTGCCTCGTCGCGGCGCTCGGCAAGCGTCCCGCGTTGGTCGGCGCGTCGATGGGCGGCGCCACCAGCATGATCGGCGTGGGCGAGGGCCTGATCGAGGCCAGCGCGCTGATTCTCGTGGACATCGCACCGCGTACCGAGCCTTGCGGCGTGGCAAAGGTGAAGTCCTTCATGCGAGGAACGAGCGGAGGATTTCGCACGCTCGAAGAGGCGGCCGAGGCCATCGAAGCCTATCGCCCGCGCCGGCGCGCAGGGGACAAGCCCGATGGGCTCGCAAAGGTCCTCCGGCTGGGCGGGGACGGTCTGTACCACTGGCACTGGGACCCGCGGCTGATGGCGCGCGAGCGCGAAAGCGACGAACGGCGCGTCGAGGCCGCGCGCAGGCTGGAACTGCCGACCCTCCTGGTGCGCGGCGGCCGCTCCGACGTCGTCAGTGAGGACGGCGCGCGCGACTTCTTGCGCTCGTGCCCGCGCGCGACGTTCGTGAACATCGCCGGCGCCGGCCATATGGTTTCGGGGGACCGCAATGACGTCTTCGGGCGCGCGGCGCTCGACTTCCTGCGTCTAGCCGCACCGGGCCGACCCATCCCGACGTGAAGGCGGGCCGCCGCCTTCGCGGCGCATTGCGTGCAGAAGGAGGAGACATCGCATCATGAAGAAGATCGCATTCCGCCGGATCTTCCTCCCCAGCGGCCGGGCGACGTTCCTCGACGACATTCGTCTGTCCTTCTCGATGTCCTCCATCAGTGCCCACCCAGGTAGGCCGCTCGCACGGCGGGATCCCTGAGCAGTTCCCTGCCCGTCCCTTCGAGTTGCACCGCGCCGGTCTCCAGCACATAGGCCCGATCGGAAGCCGCCAGCGCCTGGTTCGCCATCTGCTCCACGAGCACGATGGTCATGCCCGCCGAGTGAAGCTGGCGAATGCAGCGGAAGATCTCCGCGGTGATCTGCGGTGCCAGGCCGAGTGAAGGCTCATCGAGCAGCAGCAGTCTCGGTTCGCTCATCAGCGCGCGAGAGATCGCCAGCATCTGCTGCTCGCCGCCGGACAGCGTGCCAGCCGGCTGGTGCTGCCGCTCCTTCAGGCGCGGGAAGCGCACGAACTCGCGCTCGACGAGTGCCTCCAGGTGCGTCTTGTCGTCCCGGTGCACGTACCCGCCCAGCAGCAGGTTGTCCCGCACGCTTTGATCCGCGAACACGCCACGGCCTTCCGGCGACAACGCCATGCCCAATTGCACCCGCGAGTGCGCCGGCACACGGCTGCAGTCGTTGCCGTCGAACAGCACGCGGCCGCCGGCAAGCGGCTCGAGCCCGGCGATGCCCTTGAGCAGCGTGCTCTTGCCCGCTCCGTTCGCGCCGATGATCGTCACGACCTCGCCTGCCTGCACACGCAGCGACACACCGCGGACCGCGCGGATGGCCCCGTAGGACACATCGATGGCGTCGAGCTCAAGCATGGGCAGGCTCCCGGTACTGCGGCGCCTCGGTCGCCGGTGGGTCGTCCGGCTCTTCCGGTTCCTCGTCCACGCCAAGATAGGCGGCGATCACCTTCGGGTCCGCCTGCACCCGCGCCGGCGAGCCCTCGGCGATCTTCACGCCGTAGTCGAGCACGATGACGTGATCGGAGATGCGCATGACCAGGTCCATGTGGTGCTCGACCATCAGGATGGTCAGGCCGCGCCGGCTGATGGCCAGCAGCAAGTCGCCGAGTTCGGCGGTCTCCTGGGGATTGAGGCCGGCCGCCGGCTCGTCGAGCAGCAGCAGTTCGGGGTCGGTGGCAAGCGCACGTGCAAGTTCCACGCGACGTTGCAGCCCATAGGCGAGCTTGCCCGCTGGTGACTGCGCATGACGTTCCAGCCCCACCAGATGCAGCAGCGCGATGGCGCGTTCGCGGGCCTGTGCCTCTTCGCGCCGCGCCGACGGCAGCGACAACAGCGTGCCGAAGAAGCCGCTGCGCATGCGCGCGTGGCGGCCCAGCATCACGTTGTCGAGCACGGTGAGGCTGCCGAACAGCCGCAGGTTCTGGAAGGTACGGCCGATGCCCAGAGTGCAGATCGCATGTGAGGGCCGTCCGTTCAGCAGTACGCCACGGAACGTGATCGTGCCGGCATCGGGGCGCACCACACCGGTCAGCAGGTTGATCATGGTGCTCTTGCCAGCGCCATTGGGACCGATGAGCGCATGCACATGGCCGCGCCGCAGCTCGAACGAGACCTCGTTCGCGGGCCTCACGCCACCGTAGGCCTTGCAAACGCGATCGACGACCAGCAGCGGACCGGTGCCGGCGCCACGCGCCGCGACGGCATCGAAGCGCACTTCGCCCCGCGGCGGCTCCACCGCCACGGATGCCTTGCCCCCGCGACGGATCCGAAAGCGGTCGAAGGAGCCCATGATCCCGTCCGGCATCACGTACAGCGCGAAGAGCAGCACCGCGCCATACACGAAATGCTGAACTGCCGGCCATTTCGCGAGCGCCGCATCGATGAGCGTGAGCACCACCGCACCCACCAGTGCGCCATGAATCGAATGCGCGCCGCCGAACAACACCAGCAGCAGAATGAAGATCGACAGGTGCAGCGTGATGAAGTCCGAGTTGATGTACTGCGCCTGCAGCGCCACCATGCCGCCCGCGAGCCCGCAGGTCACCGCGGCAATGACGAACGCGAGTACCTTGTAGCCGTACACCTTGACGCCGACCGAACCGGCCGCGATCTCGTCAGCCTGCAGCGAAAGGAAGGCGCGACCCAACCGGCCCCGCACCAGATTGCGCGTCAGCAGGTAGGTCAGCAGCGACAGCCCGATGCCCAGCCATACCCACTGCTGAAGCGTCAGCGGCTGGCCCGCCCAGGTGAGCGCGCGAACGCCGTAGACGCCCTGCGCGCCGCCGAAGACATCGGTCCATTCGGTCACCAGCTTTTCGATCACGATGCCGAAGGCCAGGGTGACCATGGCGAGGTAAGGGCCGCGCACCCGAAGCGCGGGCACCGCGATCAAGGCGCCGCAGAACCCGGCCGCCACGACCGCGAGCGCGAGCGCGGCCCAGGCATCGATGCCGGAGTTGGACGTCAGCAGCGCTGCCGCATACGCACCCGCGCCGAACAGGCCGGCCTGGCCGAGCGACTTCTGTCCTGCCCAGCCCACCAGCACGCTCATGCCCGCGGCGCACAGGTAGTACACGCAGATCATGAAACCGATGCGCAGATAGAAGTCGTTGGACATCGCCCCGGCGACGAGGGCCAGGACAAACGCGACGGCCACCGGAGCCAGCGAAGACAGCAGCTTCTTCATACCTTGTCCATTACCCGCGTGCCGAACAGGCCGTTCGGACGAACGGTCAACACGACGATCACCAGCGCGAAGATCGCCACCTCGCGCCACTCGGCCGACCAGAGATTGATATAGGACTCCAGAACACCCAGCAGGAAGCCTCCGAACACGCAGCCGCGCGGGCTGTCGAGTCCCCCGACAATCGCGGCCGAAAAGCCCTTGAGCCCGACCGCCACGCTCATGAACAGCGACAGTTGCGTGATCGGCGCAAGCAGGAAGCCCGAGAGTCCGGCCAGCGCCGAACTGATGACGAAGGCGCCGATCATCATCGCGCTCACGTCGATGCCCATGAGCCCGGCGACTTCGGGCTTGTGGGCCACTGCGCGCATCGCCTTGCCGATCATCGTCCTGCGCATCACGTGGTCCAGCGAAAGCATCACCGCCGTGGCGACCACGAGCGTCAGGATCTCCTGCGGCAGCAGGCCCACGCCTGCTATACGCAGCACGTCGTTGCCGAACGGCCCGGGCACGACCACCGACTTGGGCCCCCAGATCGCCATGCCGACGCTCTGAAGAATCACCCCGAAGCCCAGCGTGCTCATGACCCACGCCATGCCGGGTCGCCCGGCGAAGGGCCTGACGCCCAGCACGAAGAGCAGCCAGCCCAGCAGTCCGGTTCCGAGAATCGCGAGCGCCAGCGCGATGAGTTGCGCGGGCACCGCCGGATGCGTGCCGCTGAAGGTGGTCGACGCGAGCGGAATGCCGAGCGCGGCGAAGAGCACCGCGACGCCGGTGAACGCGCCGGCGGTGACGAAATCGCCATGCGCGAAGTTCAGTGTCTTGGTGGTCGTGAAGGTCACGCTGAATCCCAGTGCGATCAGCGCATAGGCGCTGCCGATCGTCAGCCCGCTGACGAGTGCTTGCAGAAACGAGAGGTCCATGAGGTTGGAGCAGGTGGACGCGCAGGCGGCGGCGCGACCCGGCATCGAAGCCGGACGTTCGCGCCTCGCGCCGACGCGATCAGAGGTTCATGTCGGCGGCGGTCAGCGATTTGGTGATGCCATCGCTGTATTCGGTGAGCTGGTCATTGACCCAGCGCGTCCACTTGGCATCGGAGGGACTGATCGCCTCGCGCTGCGTCTTGCTGAACGGCTTGTCGTAGGTCTTGTAGACGCCCTTCACCGGCTGCTGCAGGTTCTCGAGTGCCTCGCGCATCTTCGCGCCGTCGGTGGAATTGGCCTGGCGCATCGCCGCGGCGAGCAGCAACGTCGAGTCATAGCCTTGCATCGCGAAGACATAGGCGCTCGGCGCGGCAAGCTGCGGCTGCACCCTTTCGAGCAGCTTCTTCTGCGCCGCCGTGTCCGGCGTGATGAAGGGCCGAAGGAAGAGCGCGCGCTCCGCGAGCGTCTTTCCCGCCGCGTCGTAGAAGGTCACGTTGTCCGCAGCCTGCGAGCTGAGGAAGGTCGGGAAGTAGTTCAGCTTCTCCATGCTGCGCAACAGCAGGCCCATCGGCGTGCCCTGCGCCCAGACGATGACAGTGTCGACGCCCGCGGCCTTCATCTTGCTGAGCTGCGAGGTCATGTCGGTGTCGGCCACGCCGAACTTCTCCATTGCGAGCAGGTTCACGCCCTGTGCCTTCGCGAGGTCCTTGAGATCACGCAGTGCACCTTCGCCGTAGCCGGTGGTCTCGGTGAGCAGGCCGAGCTTGGTGGTCCCGCTCTTCTTCGCGTAGGCCATCAACACGGCAGCCTGCGCGCGGTCGTACATGGACAGGCGGAACAGGTAGTTGTCTGTGCCGGGCGACATCGGCTTGGTGATGTCGGTGGCCTGCGCGTTCGACTGGAACGAAATCACCTTCTTCTCGTTCGGGATGCGCTTCCATGCCATCGCGTTCCCCGAGTTGGTGGGGCCGAGCACCGCCACCACCTTCTCGTTGTCGATCAGCTCCACCATGTTCTGGATGGACTTGTTGGGTTGCGCGAGATCGTCGCGCACCACCAGCGTCAGCTTGCGGCCCAGTACGCCACCGGTGGCGTTGATGTCCTCGATGGCTGCCTGGATGCCGGCCACCGCGGCGCGTCCGCTCTGGGCGGTGGGCGATGCCGAGAGGTCGCCGTTGTAGGCGAGCTTGATGTCCTGGGCCTGCGTCAGGGTGGCGCCCATGACGCCGGCGGCGAAGGCCAGGTGGCGGAAGATCGATGCGGCTTTCATGATGTGTCTCCTCGTTTCAGGTGGATGGCTTGCGCGAGCCGCGGGCGATGAACTCGCCCACGCGCGCGGTCTCGGTGCGGATCCAGCGGACGACCTGGTGCTGCCGGTCGGGCGGCAGCCGTTCGTTGGTCGAGAGCACGCTGATCGCCGCCACGACCGCGCCTTGGTCGTCGTACAGCGGCACGCCGACGCTACTCAGTCCGTGGACCACGGTGTCGCTGTCGAACGCGAAGCCGTCGCGGCGATAGGCGCGCAGCTTGGCCCGCACGTCGTGGGCAGTGCTCCCGTAGCGCACATAGCGATCCTCGTTGGCCTCGACGGTGTGCGCGAGTTCGCGCGCCGGCATGGCTGCCAGAAGGCAAAGGCTGCCCGCGCCCACGCCGAGCGGCCGGCGTCCGCCCACATCGAGCGGGAGCGGGCCGGGCGGGAACTCGCCGTGCGCGCTGTGGATATAGAGCGCATCCCGGCCATGCCGCGCCGACAGGAAGACCGTGTCGTGGGTGAGGTCCGAGACCCGCTGCAGCAAGGGACGGAAATGGTCGCGCACCCGCTGGTCGAGCGTCTCGTGCTCCTGCTGCAGAAAGTCGTGCCCGATGTGGTACATGCGCGAGAACGGGTCGTAGACCACCGCGCGTTCCACCGCCAGCGAACGCAGCAGCCGGTGCGTGGTCGCCAGGTGCAGTCGCGCCCGCGAGGCGATCTCGCTCAGCCGCAGGCCGTTGCCGCCTTCGGCCGCCACCACGCGCAGGATCGCGAACACGCGGCGGATGCTCTGGGAGCCCGCATCGCTCTTCTCCGGCGCTGCTTCGGCCGCGCCATTCGGACGCGCAGCCTCGCGGGCCGACGGCGCCACGCGTGCCCGGTCGCGAGCGATGTCTTTTTCCTTGGGCAGCTCGGCCATGATGTGTCCGCTCAACGGGCGGCCCGCCCCAGTTCTTCCGGCAGGCGATAGGTCCGGATCGCAGTGCCCGCGAACAGATCGGCCTTCTCGCCGTCCGAGCATCCCGCGGTGAGACGCTTGAAGGTGTTCCACAGCACGCGGTACGAACAGCTCGCCTTGTCGGGCGGGAAGTTGCTCTCGAACATGCAGCGGCTTGGGCCGAAGGCCTCGATGCAGGTTTCGACATGGGGTTTCCATGCCTCGGCCAGTTCGAGCGAGGTCGGCGGCAGGTCGCGGTCGATGAAGTCGAAGCCGCCCAGCCGCATGCCGATGCCGCCGAGCTTCATCACCACATTCGGCCGCTCGGCGAGCGCGCGGATCGATCGCGCCCATTCGCGCGTGACATCGTCCTTGCGTTCCGCATAGGGCCCGATGCCTGCACGTCCGCCGAAGTGGTCGATGATGATGCAGGTGTCCGGGAACGCATCCACCAGGTCGATCGCCTGGGACAGTTGCGGGTGGTAGCACCAGAGGTCGAAACTGAGGCCCAGCGGCGCGAGTTTGCTGAAGCCCTCGCGGAAGCGCGGGTCCATCAGCATGTCTTTCGGCGGCGGTTTGCGCAGCGTGTTCACCTGCGGGCTCGCATCCCATGCGGCCATGTGGCGGATGCCCCGAAAGCGGTCCGGCGCACGCGCGATGCAGGCTTCCATCACATCGCCCGCGGCGGCGCCCGTCGTGAGATCCACCTTGCCGACGATGCCCGCGCATGCCCGGAGCGCGCCATGCCGACCGCTCGCGAACTCCGCCGCCACCCCATTGATGTACTCGACCTCGCCCACGCCCGCGAAGCGCGGATCGCCATCGGCGCGATACATGAACGAGCACTCGATGAAGACGCTGCCGCGCAGGTGATGGCCGCAGTTCAGGTCCTGCAGCACCTGCGGGATCAGGTAGGTGCCATGACCATCCCACAGGTGCAGGTGCGGATCGACGATCGGGCGGTCCGCGTCGATCACCGCTTCCTCGCGCAGCGCGAGCCACTCCTCGTCGATCCAGTGCTGCGGAGGCATGCCGCGCCGGGGCTTGACTTCGTTCAGGATTGATGCATCCATCGTTCGCTCATCCATGTTTGATCATCACGCTCTTCGATTCCAGGAATGCGTCGAGTCCTTCCGGTCCCATCTCGGCACCTAGCCCGCTCTGCCGGCGGAACACCGTCGGCATGTGCTTGAGCGGTGGCGCGTCGCGCGAGCAGTTCACCCACAGCATCCCGGCGCTCACCGACCTCGCCACCTTCATGGCGGTGTCGAGCCTCGTGGTCCAGCACGCACCGACGAGCCCGAACTTCGTCGCATTGGCCAGCTCGATGGCATGGTCCATGTCGCGAAAGGTCAGCACGGTGAGCACGGGTCCGAAGATCTCCTCGTTCGCGATGCGCGCATCGGGCGAGACCTCGTCGAAGACCGTGGGCTCGAAGAAGAAGCCACGGAGCAAGTCCTCGCGCCGCGGCCTCCTGCCGCCCGCGACCAGCCGGGCCTCGGTCTTGCCCAGCTCGACATACGATTCGACGCGCGCCAGTTGCGCCTCGCTCACGAGCGGGCCGCAGACGGTGTCGGCCGCGAACGGATCGCCCAGCCTGATCGCCGCCACTTCGCGCAGCAGCAGCGCCATGAACTCGTCCTTGACGGATTCCTGCACCAGCAGGCGGCTGCCCGCCTGGCACGACTGCCCCGCCAGCCTGAAGATGCCTTTCGCGACGGCCGCGGCGGTATGTGCCAGCGAAGGCGCATCGGCGAAGACGATGTACGGCGACTTGCCGCCGAGCTCCAGCTTCACGCGGGTAAGGTTGTCCGCCGCGGCCCGCATCACCGCCTTGCCGGTCGCGCTCGATCCGGTGAAGGTCACCATGTCGATTCGGTCGCTGCCGGCGATCGCCTGCCCGACGACCGCGCCGTTGTCGCGCGCGCTCGTGACGACATTGAAGGACCCGGGTGGCAGGCCCGCCTCCTCGAGAATGCGCGCAAACTCGATGACCGCGCCCGCCGACTGGTGCGCCGGCTTCAACACCACCGTGCAGCCTGCGGCCAGCCCGGGGCAGGCCTTGTGCGTGAGCGAGAGCGGCGCATTCCATGCGGTGAGAGAGCCGACGACGCCGATCGGCTCCTTCATCACGAGGCCGGTCGCATCCTCGCGCTGACCGCAGATGGCTTCGTCGCGCCGCTCCACGATCAGGCCCGCGTAGTAGTCGAGCGCATCCGCTGCGCCCGCAACGGCCTTGACCTGCTCGGTCCGCGGCTGCCCGACCTCGCGGGTCATGACGTCGGCGATGCGCGGCGCGCGCTCGCGCAGCAAGGCCGCGGCGCGCCGCATCACCGCGCCGCGTTCCACGGCCGGCATGCGCGGCCAGGGACCGCGGTCGAACGCTTCTCGCGCGGCCTCGATGGCCAGTCGCGCATCCTCGGCGCCGGAGTCCTGGTAGACGCCTGCCTGCGACTGGTCATACGGGTTGCGCCGCTCGTAGGTATCGCCGGTCGACGAGGCGATCCAGCGGCCGCCTATGAAGTTGCGATGCACCTGCGTGTCAGGGTGCGGGGTGCCGCGCATGCGGCTCTCGGCGAGTGAATGTTCTGCTCTCATCTGTCAAAAGATTCTTGCGCCGTCCCTGTCAAGGAACAAGATTGTTTCTCTCACGCAGCGAGAGGAACGGTTGGGGGTTAACCCCTTCCGGGGGGCGCGCACCGGGCGCCTCACACGAGCGCCGCCTCGCGCTCCACGGGCCGCACAGCGTGGGATTTCGCCGCGCGATCCGCGCCCGGCCGCTGTGCGTCGGCGAGCACCATCTCCGCGCACTTCTCGCCGATCATCATGCAGGGCACGCTGGTGTTGCCGGACACGAGCGTCGGCATGATGGAGGCATCCGCCACGCGCAGCCCCGCGATGCCGTGCACGCGCAGACGCTCGTCGACCACCGACATCGCGTCGTGGCCCATCTTGCAGGTGCCCACCGGGTGCTGCGTCATCTGGCCCGAGCGGCGCAGGAAGTCGAGGATCTCCTCGTCGGTCTGCACCTGGGGGCCGGGCTCCATCTCCTCGGCGACGAGGTTTGCGATTGGCGCGGCTGCGGCGATCTCGCGCGCGCGGCGCACGGCGAGGATCGCGGTGCGGCGGTCTTCCTCCGTATCCAGAAAGCGGAAGTTGATGGCCGGCGGCGCCAGCGGATCATTGGTTTCGATGTGGATGCTGCCGGTGCTTTCGGGGCGCTGCAGATGCGTGTAGGCGAAGAATCCCTCGGTCGCGGAGATCTGCCGGCGATTGCCCGACTTGACCTCCAGGATGTAGGGATTGATCACCATCATGAAGTCCGGCCGGCTGAGCTCGGGCCCCGTGCGCGCGAACAGGCGCAGCGAGCCGTAGCCCTGCGCCACGAAACCGGTGCGGAAGACCGCATACCGCAGCACCTCGAGCATCAGCCGCCAGCCGCGCGCCTTGCGCGTCAGTGCGATACCCGGGCGGTTCAGGCGCCATTTCAGAAGCCCCGCATAGTGCTCCCGCAGGTTCTCGCCGACGCCCGGCAGCACGTGCGCGACCGCAATGCCGTGGCGCCGCAGGATTTCGGGATTGCCGATACCCGACAGTTCGAGCAACTTCGGGGAGTTCACCGTGCCGCCGCAGACGATGACTTCCCTGGCGGCCCGTGCCTCCTGCATCCTGCCTTCATGCATGAAGCGCACGCCGACGCAGCGCTTGCCTTCGAGGATCAGCGAAGTCGCCTCCGCGCCCTGCCTGATCGTGAGGCGGCCCCGGCGACGCGCGGGCTCCAGGTATTGCGTGGCAGTGCTGTGGCGCCGTCCGCGCCAGCCTGTCTGCTGCGACATGGCAATGCCTTCCTGGCTCGCGCCACTGTAGTCCGGGTTGCGAGGAATTCCCACCGAGGCAGCGGAGTCCATGTAGAGGTCGAAGAACGGACAGGACTTCGAGGCCTCGACCACCTTGACCGACCCCGTGCGACCCCGATAGCGGTCATCGCCGATCGTGGTGCTCTCGATCTTCCTGAAGAGCGGCAGCACATCGTCGAAGCTCCAGCCCTTGCATCCCATTGCGGCCCAGGCGTCGTAGTCCTCGCGCTGGCCGCGGTTGTAGATGATGCCGTTGATCGCGCTGCTGCCGCCGAGCACCTTGCCGCGAGGGACATAGAGGGAGCGGTCGCCGTGCGTCTCGTTGGCCTTCGACTGATAGCGCCAGTTGACCAGCGGGTTGTTGATCATGAAGGCCACGCCCATCGGCGGCTTGGTCCAGAAATAGTTCGCGCCCTTCTCGCCCGCCTCCATGCAAAGGACGGTGTATTTGCCGCCCTCGCTCAGCCGCGCGGCCACGATGCCGCCGGCCGAGCCTGAGCCGACAACGATGAAGTCATAGGTGGGATGTGTCATGTGCTTGCTGGCTTCCGAACGGATGCAACGATTCTGAGAGCCATGCGCGCGCAAGAGCACACGCGACTCTCACGCAGCGATAGGAATGCGGAGGGGTTAACCCGACGAGTCGTGCCGACGCGCGGCGCAGGCGCCGCGCCGGCGCCGAAAGGAAGACACAGCACCGGATCGCCCCTCTTGTCAGGCCCATGGTCTTGGCGCGCGAGGGAGCGGGTTTCCCCGGAGCTGCTTCTATCAACCAGTGAAAAGTGGCCCTTGAGCGCGGTGAAGGCGAAACACACAATCCTGATCGGGGCCAGCGTCAGCGGCTCCCCTGACGCGTGGTGTATCGAAATCCCGAGCAGCACATTCGCAACCACAGCCTCTCAACGGCGGAAGAACGACATGTCACAGAACATCATGGTTTTGAATCCCTGGGGTGCCGACTACATGGATTCCATTGCCGAAAGGGTTGTGGGTCCGTACCTGCACCCGGCGACCGACCTGGTCTGCACAAGCCTGGGCGAGGGCGCGTCCCCCATGCCCTGGCCGGTACCGGAAAGTCGGGCGTTGGTCGTGGACAAGGCCCGGAAATCGCAGGAAGCCGGATTCGATGCCATCGTGATCGGCTGCTGCGCCGATCCCTTTCTTGCCGACTTGCGCCGCGCCCTGTCAATTCCAGTGGTGGGTCTCACGGAATCGTTCTGCATGACGGCGAAGAGCCGTGGAAAGGTCTCCGTGATGGTTCGCGGGCTCTCCGACTCGTATCGCAGGTTCATTGCCACGCAGGATGACTGGAAGAACAACTGGTCCGACCGCGTCGGCAGCTATGGCCTCACGAGCCACGATTTCAGCGTCAGGCGTGTCTTCGTACCCGGCCATCCGGATCCGGAGGCGTTGGTGGATCTGACTTCTCGCGACCAACGCAGGCTGCGCGACCTTACGCTTGCGGCAATGAGCGAAGCCTTGCTGACAACGGGCCTCGAACAAGCGAATGCCGCAGCCGAGGAAGACGGCGCCAACGCAGTGTTCTTTGCGTGTGCATTCTGGGGCCTGCCGATTCACTCTCTCCAGGAGAGCGAAAACCCGTTCCGCGTCCCTGTCGTGAACCCCCTCGTCTCGGGTGTCAGCTACGCCGAGCACCTTCTGCTCTCCGGCGTCAACGAGACATCACTCACGTCCGCTGCAGCGCATTGACGGCACGGCTGCCGGGCGTCCTGCCCAACCACAGGGCGCGCCCAGGCTGAATCAACCGGGGGGATGTTGGCCACCTTGATCCGCTCGCGCCACTGCTTGCGGTTGGGGGGGGTCTGGAGGCCATCTTGGCATCAGCGACGCCATCGAATCCCGCCACACTTGTTACTCACAGCGTTCGACTCCCGCTGCCAAACTGTCTCACGGCCAGCAACGGGCGATGAGCGGCGAATGGAATCACGCTTCAGCCACGTGGCCGGGAACTCGCCCAACCAGGAGATTTCAGCCATGACTACGTCAACCGAGAACGGACGGACAGGCGGACAGCCTGCCATGCACACACCACTGGTCGTAGCGCCGCAGGCGTGGGAGGCGGCCCGCGAGCAGTTGCTCGTGAAGGAGAAGGCCCATACCCGCGCCCGTGACGCCCTGGCCGCCGCGCGCCGGCGAATGCCGTGGATGGCGGTGGAGACGGCGTATGCATTCGAGGGGCCCGCGGGCAAGGCCAGCCTGTTGGATCTGTTCGACGGCCGGCGTCAGTTGATCGTGTATCGCGCCTTCTTCGAGCCGGGCGTGTTCGGCTGGCCCGACCACGCCTGCCGGGGCTGCTCCATGGTGGCCGACCAGGTGGCCCACGTCGCCCACCTGAACGCCCGCGACACCACGCTGGTCTTCGTCTCGCGTGCGCCTCAGGCCGACATCGCGCGGCTGAAGGCGCGCATGGGCTGGGCAATGCCGTGGTTCACCCTCACCGACCGCTTCGATGCCGACTTCGGCGTGGACGAGTGGCACGGCACGAACGTGTTCTACCGCGACGGCGAGCGCGTGTTCCGCACTTACTTCATCAACAACCGCGGCGACGAGCAGATGGGGAACACCTGGAACTACCTCGACATCACGCCGCTGGGCCGGCAGGAGGTGTGGGAAGACTCGCCCGAGGGCTATCCTCAGACTGCGACCTACAAGTGGTGGAACTGGCACGACAACTACGTGGCGGATGCAGCGCCCGACAAGAAGTGGGTCGAGGTGTCGGACGCCGGAGAGGCGGCGTTCAGGAACGAACAGCAGAGCACGAAGCCTTGAGCCGGCCTGTGCCGGCGGATCCGGTGGTCGCCGACCGTCGGTCGCCGTTTGGTTCTTCCCGGGTTTGACACCTACACTCTGCCCCACATAACAAGTGTGGGGGACTGACGATGTCGGCGGTCAATCATCGGGTGGGGAGGGTTCGGCACGAGGCGTCTGGCGACCTGCATGGGCGACCCGCGGGTGTCCGGAACTGTCGACGCCTCCTTGCAGCCATCCTTTGCATGGCTGGATTGGCTTCTCCGGTTGCCATGGCGCAGCCCGGCGCAGTTCAAGAGGTGGCCAAGCCGGCCGGCGAGGCTTCCTCGGCGAGCGAGACTCAGGTACAGGCTCCCGCACCGGCACCGGCACCGGCACCGGTGGCGAGTGCCCCTGCGGCAACCGAGAAGACGCCTCCGCGGCCGGTGGGCGGTACGGATCACGAGAGTCCCCCGCCGCCGACTGTCACGGTGCCGAAGGATGCGGTCGTGGTCGAGAAGGGGCCTCTGTGGGCGGCGGAGGACGGTCGCACCTCCTTCAAGGACATCCTCACGGGCTCCAGCGTCGTCGTCGCGCTCCTTGCATTGATCTTCAGTGCGTACACACGCTGGCGCACCGCCAACCAGGCGTACTACGCGCATCTCTCGAAGGTCTGGTACGACCTGCGAAAGGAAGAACTCAAATGCCCCGAGTGGCTCGACGCAAGCAGAACCTCGATGTACGGATTGGGGGCGTCGGAAGACCCGCCGAGCGCCTATGAGGCGCATGCGTGGAGCTGCTGGGCGCTGGCGGAGGATTGGTACGAAACCCATGGCCGGCCAAGGTGGTTCCATCGTTTGAGTCGCGCAGCCAGGTTCAAGGCCTTGTTCCCAAACGAACTGTCGCAGTTCGAGGGCACGGTCCGCAGCGTGACCGAGCTTCACTGGGCGTGGCTGCAACAACGGCCGGAGCACCTCCGGAGATTCGATGCTCGCTTCGTCTCCTGGATCCGAACGCGCTTTGTCGAGGCCCGGGCCGAAAAGCTCGACGTGAGCACGATTGCGAACGCCGGCGCCGGCGTTCGCGCTCGGGAAGCCCTGTTGCGAGGGCAATTCATCGGGTTCCTGGAGGGGGAGGTCGCCGCCGCACGAGGGACTCACACTCTCCAGATGGGCGAAGACATTCATCTGCTGCTGAATGAGCCGCTGTGCTTCCTGAACCATTCGTCGACGCCGAATGCGGTCGTGCGAGGCAGAAGTCTCTTTGCCTGGCAGGACATCCCGGCCGGCGGCGAGATCTTCATCGACTACGCATGCACGGAAGAGTCGTTTTCCTTTGGCCCGGGTCCTGACCTCGGCTATGCCTCGCTCAGCGAGCCGGAGCGGAAGCTGCGCGAGGACAGGTTGCACGCATGGCTTCAGGATCGTCGGAAAAAAGACGCCGGACGGAGGAGCCGGCGCAGCATCTAGCGCCGGCGCCCTACAGACTGCAGGCGTCCGGATGATCCTTGCAGGCTGCCTTGACCAGGGAATCAATGTTGGTGGACAGAAGGGGGCTGGTCCCCTGTTGCTTGACGCGCTTGTCTGTCGATCCCCAGCTCGTCACGCCGATGACGACGTTGGGTGTGGCAAACGCGCCGTCGATGGTGTCTGTCAGCGCGGGCTTGACGCCGAAGTTGGCGATGACCGGCCCGCCGCTCGACCCGCCGCACATCAATGAACCGATCACGGTGTTGTCGTGATTGCCGGACGAGATAGCGCCCTGCGAATCGTTGCGCTGCATCAGGCCGCCGTTGTCGAGGCAGACGGGATAGCCCAGTTGCGTGACGTGGGTGATCCCGGTCTGAGTGAACGGATCGGGTCCTGATGCATAGGCAAACCAGCCCGTGCGCTCGCCGGCGAAGTACGACTTCTTCTTGGCGTCCAATTGCGGCTCGAGAGCAAGGATCGCCACATCGTCTCTGCAGACGACTCCCGAGTCGCAGGGCACAGTGCCGTCCGGATAGCCGGAGAGGACATACGCCTTGGAAATCTTCCATTTGCCGAAGGGCGCTTCCCCATTGCGATACCCCGGAACGAATTGCCAATCGGAGAACACGCGCTTGGCGCCATATTCGGCCACGCAGTGCGCCGCGGTGACCACGAGCCCCCGGTCGATGAGCGATGCGCTGCAGACATAGCTGTCCGCGCCGTCCAGGAAGAACAGCTTGCCCGCCGCACGGTAGGGCCATTGGGTGTTGGTCGCTGCCGGATCAAGGTCCGCGCGTGCGGTGCTGTATGGCAGGTTCGCCGTACCCGAGTCTTCCTTGACGAGGGCCGCCGTGGCCTTCGGCTTGCCAACGTTCGGAGCGCCCGGCAGGCGCCTTCCGTCGCCGGGGCTGGATCGGGAGACGCGCAGCCGGTCGTTGATGGCGCCGTTTTTCTCCAGGGCCGCAATGATGTCCTTGTTGAAGGCTTCCTTTGAATAGTCCTTGTTGACCGGCAGCGGTCGGGCCTTTGCATTGACGAAGTCCACGGTGCGGGGCGTCCCCTGGGCGGCATCGACGGCGCGGACATCGACGGACTGCGCGCCCGCCGGCAATGCGGCGAGGAGCCACGTCGAGGCGGCGGCCGCGGGCCATGCCGAGAGACGCATCGGACGACTGGGTGAGTTCATGGGTTCTCCTTGGGTTCGCGATTCAGGGGGGGAGGAATGCGGCGATCCGCGCATGGACGAGTTCCGCTCTGACGGCCCGGTTCTCCCGGCTCCAGCGCGCGTCGTTGGTGCTGAAGCCCAGGTGGTGCAGGGCGACGACGCGGTTCTGCAGATTGAGCACCGGGGAGCCTGAGCTGCCGTCTTCCGTGTCGCAGGTGTGGCCGAGGTCGGTCACCTGCCCGGCGATTTCGCCCGGGGCATTGGGCGTCTTCACCGCGCAGCCGTCGAGCGCCACGCGCTTGGGCCGTCCGCCAGGATGCTCGATGATGTAGAGCGCCGCGCCCTTATGGAGCGGTGCGAAATCCCAATGAAGAACGCCATACTTGGTCCCCGGCGCTCCGCCAAGCCGCAGCAGCGTGAAGTCGAGGCCCGCGTCCGTGGCCTCGATCTTTTCGCAGGGGAAGGGCTCGCCGGTTTGCAGGTTGCGATCGCGATCCTCCTCGTATCCGAACAGGGCGACGGCCGATGCGCAGTCAGCGGTGTTGTCCAGGCAATGCTGATTGGTCAGCAACAGGTCCTCGGACACCAGGAAGCCGGTACAGCTCAACAACAGCTGGTTCTTCTCGAAGCGAAGTTTGGCGACGCCACGCGCGGCGACCGTCAGGCCGGTGTTGTCGGCGTATGCCGCAACATTCCGGTCTTTCGGGTGCAGCGGATCCTGAATGTTCAGCAGCTGTGCCCCGTGCGACTCCACGCCAAGCTCCGGCAACTGGAACGACAGCCGAGTCCCGGGCGCGGCACGACGATTCTCGATCTGGATGAGCGCGTAGGTGCCCTGCAGGTAAGGCGTCCAATAGTCGCCCGTCTTCGAGAATGTGGGCGCCGGGACCTCCAGCACCGCTGTGTCGTCGCGGTCGCGAATGCGGACGATGAAATCGGAATCGGCACTTGCGGCGATGGCTTTGAAGTGCAGCCGGAAGAAGGTGGATTCCGGGGCGGTCTCCAACTCATGCTGCCAGACGACACCCGTTCGATCGAAGGGGACGGTCGTCGCGCTCGTATCCGCTTCCTCGACGATCCCTTCGATGGCCGGGCGCGCGGAGGCCCCCAGTGCCAGCAGCAGGCCGGTGGCGAGCAAGGCGCGATGCAATGTACGGTTCATAGCAATAGCGGCGACACGTAGTCGATCAGGTCCTTCAAGAGGATCTCCTCGAGCTTGCCCGGCTCTCCGGGCTGGATCGGCACGGAGAACCCCAGCCGTGCGGAGGGATCCTGCAGCGTGACAAGGCGGCGCTTCATCCGACCCGTGTCGCGGCCGATGTCGTCGTTGTAGAAGAGTGTGTAGTGGCCGTGCTCCGGATTGAGCGCGAGCCGGCGGATCTGCACAAATCGGAGCAGGAACGCCTCGTGGGTCTCGAAGTCGACGAAGCGCAGGAGTTTGCTCGGATCCCCCACGCCGCCCGCGATGTGGCGTCCACCGGCAGTGTTCACGAGCGCCGTCTTGTAGGCCAGGAAGCGCTGGACGTTGAGCCGGCCTCCCTGGACCTTGTCGTACAGACCGGGATATAGATCGCAGGTGTAGATGAGCCGATTCTTTACCTGCGATGGACGCAATCGATGCTCGAACAGGTACAGGAGCGAGGCGGCACCGGTGACGGCGGGGGCCGCCTGCGAGGTCCCGCTCATGATGCCCATGCGGTCGCCGGCGATCGTGCTCACGATGTTCTCGCCCGGCGCGGCGAGGTGAACCCGGTTGCCGTAGTTCGAGTCGCCGCCCTTGTTGTGCATCATGCCCGGCGACGTGCTGCTGAGGTCCAGTGCGCCCACGGTGACCACGTTCATGTCGTCGTAGCAGGCCGGAAGCACCCGGCAGTCGCTGTCGCGACTCAGCGGGCTGCCGTCGTTGCCGGCCGATACAACGAACAGCGTGTCGCCTTCCTGGTCTTTCATCGCCGCATGGAAAGCATCGTCGCTGCCCTTCGCCGGTGATGGGGTGTACGAGAAGCTGATGTTCACGACGTCGGGCGAGTCGGTGCGGTACAGATTGCGGAGACGATCGGCCTGCCGGGTCGCGTACACGGGGTTGGCAAACTGGTCCTTGTTGATGCTGAGCGCCTTGATTGACGCGTAAGGATTGACGCCCGGTCCCTGTACCGCATCGAGACGCATGCCAATCACGCCCACCACGTGAGTGCCATGGTCCTGCGCCGTCGTGGCATCGCCGCGGTCGCCGCAGCTGTGGGCCCGCTGGATCGCCCGATCCTCGGTGTCGAGCACTGTCACCTTCGACAGCATGCAGTGGGCCTTGTCCACCCAGGAATCGAACACCGCCACTACCGACTTCGGCGAATCGGGCACGACCAGCGTCCCGGCACCGGACAGGGGGTGCTTGATCAGCTCGAGCAGGAGCGCGCGCGATCCTTCCGGCGCCGCGTCCGCGGCCGTGGCCGTGGCCGTGGCCGTGGCTTCCGCCGCATGCAGGCTGGCGGCCGCGGGTGGCACCACGCGCGCTCCAAGGGCCGGCGCCAGCTTCAGGATGTCCTCCACGGAACTGGGCCGCGGCGCGCTGCCCGAAGCGGCGGCGTTGCCGGATTCGGGATCTTTCACTTCCACCCGCATCGCTGATTCGCCGACCGATGGCGTGGGGCGCGTGAATGAAATGACCGCCCTGTACGCCTTCGTCGGAACCGTGATCTTGCCGGCGTATTCGTCACTCAGGGGCGCATCGAGCCGCCGGTTCAGGTTCTGGAGGTAGCGGACGCAGGCGTCGTCGTAACTGTCGCATCCCCGCCGGTCATCCACCACGATCTTCTTCAGCGTGTCGCCGGCGCTCTTGCGATAGGGCTTGTGCACGACGAAGGGCTTGAAGTCGATCTCGGGCACGACGATGGCTTGGCCGGCCTTGATCTTCCAGATGGCGGAGGCGTCATCGCCGGTCAAGTCGCCCGATTTGCCCAGTTGCACCTTGCAGACGTCCGCATTGAGCTTGCACACCAGGATGTCGAGCTGTCTCGGCAGGTTGTCGCCATCGAAGAGGCCTCTTTCGCGCAGCGTCTCGGTGATGGTCTTTCCGGCAGGCACTTCCGCCACCTTGGTGGGGACCGTGCGCCCCTGCATGTGCAAGCCGAGGAGATCGCGATACAGGCTCGCGAATTCCTGGGTCAGTTGCACGAAGGTGTCGTTGCGGGATTGCCAGACGATGGCGTTCTGCTCTGCGTTCTGCGCATGGCCCGGCGTGGCAATCCCCAGCAGCGTGGCGACGATCAGGATGCGTTTCATGAGAGCTCCTATGGGACGCTACCCACTGTTCGGCCGGCCCCCCCCCGCATGGCTTCCGGGCCTTCCTTCGATCTGTTCAATCCGCACGGCCTTGCTTCAGGCCAACTGTCCTGGACGGGCAGGAGGGGGCATGGCCGCCTTCCCTATTTCGAGCAGTCGAGCTGCTGGATCAACGGGTCGTTCCGTGCCTTGATCGCTTCAATGCAAGCGTCGTATTTCTTCTTCGCGAGTTCGAGCTTCAACGACGAGGCGAGCGCGTCGGCCTGCTTGTCGTCCTGCGCCTTGAAGCTGTCGAACACCTTGCCGACCGCGCCGAAGTAGGCGCCGATCACATCGGCCGGCAGCTTGAGCAAGGCAATCAGCTCTCCGTCGGCGTTCTGGTCGTATTTGGTCGGCATGCCATCGACGAAGCCGAAGTCGGCCTGGTTCGACCCGAAGAAGGTCTTCTCGATCGGCAGGAATCGCACCTTCGCCAATGAGGGCGACAGGATGATGGCCGAGGAGTTCAGGGCGCCGCCGCCAACGACCACGAGAAATGCTTCTTCCTGGCGATAGAAGATCCCCGTGTAGCCCTGTTCCTTGCTCTTTGGCGGGGCGCTGGCTTCGGGCGTCGACGCAGCCGGGGCGGCTTGTTGTTGCTGCGCCGCAAGCCGCGTCACCGTGACTTTCATTCCGCAGGCGGACTGTGCCTTGTCTCCCGGTTCGACGGAATAGAGAAAGGTATGGGTGCCTGTGTCGCAAGCGGGCGCCGGGGCTGCGAGCTGTTTCGCATGGAGGGTTCCGAGGCTTTCTGCCAGGTTCTTCAGCGCATCGGTGACGCCCGAGGTGGTCGTCGATTTGGTCGAGGACAGGAGGCCGCTGGTCCCGATGCCGACATTCAATTCGTTCTTGCCGATCAGGTTGCGGTTGAAGTTCAGCACGTACGGTTGCGTCTGGTCCGCGTACGCCGATGTGGACGCAATGGTGACCGTCGTGCCGACGGAGCCTTTGGAGTCAGGCTGGGCCTTGACCACCGTGACCAGGATGTCCTTCTTCGGCATGAAGTACACGAGCCCGTCTCCCGGCATGTCCGTCGGGGTGGAATTGATGCTCGTGCATCCCGCGACCAACGAGAAGGTGACTGTCGAGAGCGCGGCAAGGTGTCGCATGGTCTTTCAACATCGGGGGTGGCGGAGGCCCCGACGCTATCAAGGATCGACCGAGAAAGCGATCCCCCGTTTTGGGGATACAACGGATGGCCACCATGCCGGTGCTGTGCCGAAGGACGGTGCCGAAGCAAGGCCCGGCGCCTACTTGCCCCGCTTGTTCATCTCCCCGACGATTGCCGTGAACTCCTCTTCGATGTTCCGCTTGAGGAGGTCCTGCGACATCACCGTGGAGACGAGCGCGCTCGGGACGATCTCGAGCTGATACTGCATCCGGGTGCCGCCAGTCTCCGGGCTGAGGGTCATCAGCGACTGCTGCCGTTTCATGCTGCCCTTGACCTGCGTGGACTGGATGGTGGTCTGCGGGTCCATGACGATCTCGCGCAGGCTCGTGTATGAAAAGCTCAGCGGACCCAGCTTCGCGGTGCCGCTCTGCTCGATCGTCATCTGCTTGTCGGCCGACTTCACGACGCGGCTTTCGCGGACGTTCGGCACCCAGCCTGCCATGTTGTTGAAGTCGGTCAGCACTGCCCAGGCGATGGTCTGGGGGACGGCGGCGAACATCTGGGCCTTGACGACGTATTTTTCGCCGTCGTACGCGACGTCGATGTTGCGCACCGGCGATTGCGCCGCCGCGCCGGCGGCCATTGCAAAAGCGGCCAGTGCCAGGCAGGCGCGCCGCCATGCCGGGGTGAATGCGCCTTGCAGCGAGGCACGATTGAACATGATGGAATCTCCCGTCTCCGATGGGGGGCGACCAGCATACAGGCCTTGCATTGCCCCGTCACCCGCTGGAGATTCGCTGCCCGCAGTTGCCCGCGCGACAAGGCGGAAAGTCGGGCGATCCGGTCTGCTTTCGGGGGGGCGGGCGATTCAGCGCAGCCGGTCGGATCGCAGGCGCTGGCGCTCGTCGGTCATCGACCTCGCGGCCATGTAGACCGAACCGGCGGCGGCCAGCCCGCCGGCGCCGGTCAGCAGGAACAGCAGGAGGATCTGGTACTTCGCGGCCTCGATCGGATCCATGCCTGCGAGCAGCTGCCCGGTCATGATGCCCGGCAGGGTGATGACGCCCGCGGCGGACATCTGGTTGACGATCGGAATCATCCCCCGGCGGATCGAGGACCGGATCAGTTCCGAGCACGCCTGGCGGATCGTCGACCCCAGCGCGAGCTGCGCCTCGATGCGGGAGCGCCCGGCGGTCACGCCCTCGAAGAAGCTGTCGAGGCCAAGGCTGGCCGAGTTGAGCACGCTGCCGAGCACGATGCCCATCAGCGGTATGGCGTAGCGCGGGTCGTACCAGGGATGCGGGCGTATGGCTGTCATGAGGGCCAGCACCACCGTGGCGACGCTCGAGACGCCCACCGCCACCGCGCCGATGCGGAAGTTGCCGCGGGCCTGCAGTTGATGCGACGGCCGCACGGCCACCTCGCGGGCGGCTGCCAGGATCATCAGGATCACGATGGTCAGCGTGGCGGCCGGCGACGCGGCGCCGAAGACCCAGCGCAGCACAAGACCGACCAGCAGCAACTGCACGACCATGCGCGCCGCGGCCCACAGCACCTGGCGGTGCAGTCGCAGGTGCAGCAGCAGCGAGGCGCCGGCGTTGAGCAGCACCAGCAGCGTGGCAAGAGCGAGGTCGGTGGCGTCGAGATGGATGGCGTTCATGCGGCGTGCAGGCTTCCGTCGGCCATCTCGAAACGGCGATGACCCATGCGCCGGGCCTGCTCTTGCGAGTGCGTCACCATGAGCAGCGTCAGGCCCGCGGCAAGCTGCCGCGACAACAAGGCCTCGACGGCGAAGGTCGTCTTCTGATCGAGCGAGGCGGTCGGTTCGTCGAGCAGCAGCACCACCGGCTTGCGCGCGAGGGAGCGCAGCAGCGCAAGGCGCTGGCGTTCGCCCGTGGACAGGCGCGCGATGTCCGCATGCGCAATCTCGTCCGACAACCCGACCTCGGGCAGCCAGGCCGCAAGCTGGCCCTGGCTGTCGGCGGGAAAGTGCTCGGCGACGGTCGCGGCCCACCATGCAGGCTCGGCCGCCTGGTAGATCACCCGCCGGCGCCACTCGGGGCCGGACCACGCGTTGCGGTTCGTGCCGTCGAGCGTGACGGTGCCTTCGCCCGGGTCGAGGTCCGCGATCAGCCGCAGGAACACGCTTTTGCCGGAGCCGGACTTTCCGAGAATGCAGATGCATTCGCCCCGGCTCACGCCCAGATCGATCAGCCCGCCGCGCAAGGTGCGCAGGCCCTGAATGCCGAGGAAGCGTCGTGAGTCCGTCATGTGGGAGCCGAACCGTCCCACAGGTCCAGCGCCAGAAACCGGGTGCCGGGAATCGGATTGAAGACGTAGGCCTCGATCGGCCTGAAACCCAGGGACTGGTAGAGGGCCTGGGCCGCACCCATGGTCGGCAGCGTGTCGAGGCAGATGCGCGAGTACCCTGCCGCGCGCGCCTCTTCACAGACGCGTTCGGCGAGTCGCCGCCCGAGCTGCTCGCCGCGTGCCTGGGGCCGCACGTAGAGACGCTTCATCTCGCAGGTGTCGGCGTCGATGGGGCGAAGCGCGATGCACCCCAGCACGTCCGTGCCTCTCCACGCAAGCAGTATCCGGCCGGCAGGCGGCGCGTACTTCCCCGGCAGGGTTGCCACCTCGGCTTCGAAGCCCTGGAACTCCAGGTCGACGCCCAGGCTCCGCGCGTACTCGCGGAAAAGCGCGCGCACTTCGTCGAGGTCGCGGGGCAGCTCGGCGGGTCTGATCTCGGTCATCGTCAGGGCAGCGACCAGACCAGCACCTGGTTGCCCGTGCCGGCGGCGAAGTATCGGCCTGTGGGATCGGCGGTGAGGTCGTAGATGGCGTCGATGCCGTGCACCTCGTCGATCACCTGTAGGGTCTTGGCGTCGAGTACATGAATGGCCTTCGTGCGGGCCTCCCGATGGCCAGCCAGGAGATAACGGCCATCGGCGGTGTAGGTCAAGCCATCCTGCTCGCCAAAATCCTGTCCATCTAGAGGCCCTCCTAGAAACTGTCCGTTGGCGAGGCTGAAGATATGCACTGATTCTTTAGCCCGAAAAGATAGGCTTCCCGATCCAGTGGCAGCTCCGGTGGCGAACTGCGTTCCATCGGGTCTCATCGCTAAGCTGATTGCAGCACCGCTTCCCCCATTGACGCTCTCGGAGCCGTAAACCTGAATGCTGCGACCCGGGACAGCCTCGTCGGGCTCCAGGAACCAGACGTACCCGGTGTTGCGATCTTGGTATCCGGCCGGGGTGTCGGTGCTCTGGAATCGGCCTCCACCAATGAGCAAGGTATGAGTTCCGGGAATGTAGGCGATGGCATTGATCAAGTATCCCCGCCCCCAGGTATTCCCTAAATCCAGCGTCTTGGCGAGATGCCAGTCTTGGGTGTCGTAGAACCTCAGTTTGCTCCCCAGCACCGCCAGTTGGCTGCCATCGCTGCTGAAGACTGCGTTTTGCCCGCATATGCCTTCGCGGAACCCACCGATTTGCCGGGCCAGAGTCCAATTGCGGCTGTCATAGATGCGCAGGCTTGACTCCCCGCCACAGGAAGTCAAGTAGCGGCCGTCCGGACTCCACGAAAGACCGTGAAAAAACGTCTGTGAAGCAGCCAATGTGATTTCATGAATGAGCTGACGCTGTTGCACATCCCAGATGTGGATCAGATTGCGTTGTGTGCTGGCCGTGGCGATGTACCGCCCGTCCGGACTCCAGGCAACCGAAGTGACAGGGAAGTTGTCGCGCAGACGAAACTCCAGCTTGGCCAGTTGGCC